>JAESFL010000006.1_pt1 | contig 448741 bp, 376 predicted proteins | sample 9269401 | NCBI WGS metagenome assembly JAESFL01 (sample SAMN14506025, study PRJNA617098) | algae metagenome | isolation source: Gloeocapsa sp. UFS-A4-WI-NPMV-4B04 and co-occurring heterotrophs from desert... | place: USA: Utah | collected 2006-10-01 | reverse complement strand
ACCGGCGGGCCAGCCTCCCCGTGTTCGAGCTGATGGACCGGGTGGAGGCCCGGCGGGAGGCGTGCATCGCCGACGGGCTGAATCCCTGGACCATTCCCCCCGCCACGCGCGCCGAGTTCCTGTGCGCATGGAACGCGTTCGTCCTGCAGACGCTGGGCAACGACATCCTGAACGCGGACTACACCGAGTATCCCGGCACGGCCGGCTTCGTGCCGCCCGTGACGGCGGACCAGCTGCTGTCGTTCTTCGGCCAGGTGGAGGGGTGGATGGACCGGGCGCAGCAGGCGCACGCCAACCCCGACTACCGGCTGGACGTGCGCGTGCCCACGGCCCTGCCGCCGTGGAGCGAGGTGGAGCCCAATCCGGCGTCGCACCTGCGCGGGCTGCTCAAGGCCATGCGTGCCGTGGGCGAGCACGCGGCGGCGGGGATGCGGTTCCTGCCGGAGACGGCGCCGGAGGGCCCGGAGCAGGCCGCGCGGCAGAAGCAGATCCACCGCATCCGGCAGCTGTACGCGTCCGCGCAGAGCAAGGCGCGCTACGCGGCGGACCTGCACGGCGCCGAACCCCCGCCGGACGTGCGGGAGCGCGTGGAGCCGTACGCGCGCGAGGCCATCGAGCTCTTCTACGAGCTGGGCCAGCTGATCGCGGATCCCGCCTTGGCCGATAGCGGAGAGGCGCGCGGACACGGTGGATCGGCGGCCCTGCCGGCCGGGGCGGATGCGGCGGCCGAGGCGGAGTTCGACCGTTGGATCTTTACCGAGCCGTCCGCGCGCGAAGACCTCAAGCGGGACCCCCGGGCCCGTCGCGCGATCGACCGCATCTGGGAGATCGATCCCGATCCGGGGCACACCGGCGCCATCCACGCCGAGATCCAGGAGGCGATGGAGCGGGGTGACGTCGGATACGCCATGGACGGCAAGGGCCAGCGCGTGGGGCACTGGTTCCAGTGTCCGTGGGGCCCGGTGTACGTGGCAAAGCGCGCCGTGTGGCTGGACAGCGAGCGGCTGGACCGGGGCCAGCAGTTCGTGTACGAAGTCAGCGCGGCGGAGCGCGGCAAGCGGTTCACGCGGCGCATCGTGCGCGGAGTGTTCCATGCCACGGAGCAGGTCGTCTTCGACGATCACCCGCACGGCGGCTGAGCACCGCCAGCGAACCGCCTCTCGTCGCGCCGGGGTGGAGACGCCTGCCGCCGTCCTGCCCTCGCCTCTCTTTCCACGCGGGCCCGGAACCGCGGCCGCCGTGCTCACCGGACGGCGGGTGAACCGTTGACACGCAAGGTGATCGATGGCGGAAAGTTCGTCGATGTGGGGCCGGATGTTCGCGCGGTTCCAGGGCGAGGTGCCGGGCGCGGCGCTGGAGGCGTACCGGCGCGCCAGCCTCCCCGTGTTCGAGCTGATGGACCGGGTGGAGGCCCGGCGGGACGCGTGCATCGCCGATGGGCTGAATCCCTGGACGATCCCGCCCGCCACGCGCGCCGAGTTCCTGTGCGCGTGGAACGCGTTCGTGCTGCAGACGCTGGGCAACGACATCCTGAACGCGGATTACACCGAGTATCCCGACACGGCGGGCTTCGTCCCGCCCGTGACGGCTCACCAGCTGCTGTCGTTCTTCGGCCAGGTGGAGGGATGGATGGACCGGGCGCAGCAGGCGCACGCCAATCCCGACTACCGGCTGGACGTGCTCGTGCCGGCCGCGCTTCCGCCGTGGAGCGAGGTGGAGCCCAATCCAGCATCGCACCTGCGCGGGCTGCTCAAGGCCATGCGTGCCGTGGGGGAGCACGCGGCGGCGGGGATGCGGTTCCTGCCGGAGACGGCGCCGGAGGGCCCGGAGCAGGCCGCGCGGCAGAAGCAGATCCATCGCATCCGGCAGCTGTACGCCTCCGCGCAGAGCAAGGCGCGCTACGCCGCCGACCTGCACGGCGCCGAGCCCCCGCCGGACGTGCGCGAGCGCGTGGAGCCGTACGCGCGCGAGGCCATCGAGCTGTTCTACGCGCTGGGCCAGCTCATCGCGGATCCCGCGCTGGCCGAAGCCGGAGGGGCGCATCCGCCCGCGACGGACGTGGAGCCTTCCACCAGGGCGGCGGCGCTCCCTCCGGCGCCCACGGCGCCACCGCCCCGGACCGGGACCCATTCCAGGCGGGGACGGCGCCTGCTCCCCGGCCAGGATGGGTTCGACGTGTGGTGCCTTACGCATCCGGCGGCACGGCGAAAGCTGGACGCCGACTCCGGGGCGCTGCATGCACTCAAAGCGTTGTGGGCCGGCGATCCCGACCCCGAACGCACGCTTGACCTGCAGGGCGAGATCCTGGACGCGTGGGACCGGGGGGCCGTGGGGTACGCGGAAGACGACCGGGGGGGAATCGGCCATTTCTACCGCTGCCCGTGGGCGCCCGTCTACGTGGCCCGGGAACGCGTGACCCTCAATTCGCGGACGCTGGTGAAGGGCGACCAGTTCACCCTGGACGTGATGCCCGCACCCACGCGAGGGGGAGGCTGGTTCACGCGCTCCCTGCTCGTGGGCAGGTTCGAGCGGATGAGCCCGCTATTCGGGGGAAAGCAGTTCGGCGCCCGGTACGTCGCCCCCCGCCAGAACCGTTGAATCGGACGAGGAGCACTTGATGGCGGAGAGTTCGTCGATGTGGAGCCGGATGTTCGCGCGGTTCCAGGGCGAGGTGCCGGGCGCGGCGCTGGAGGCGTACCGGCGGGCCAGCCTCCCCGTGTTCGAGCTGATGGACCGGGTGGAGGCCCGGCGGGAGGCGTGCATCGCCGACGGGCTGAATCCCTGGACCATTCCCCCCGCCACGCGCGCCGAGTTCCTGTGCGCGTGGAATGCGTTCGTCCTGCAGACGCTGGGCAACGACATCCTGAACGCGGACTACGCGGAGTATCCGGACACGGCCGGCTACGTCCCCCCGGTGACGGCGGACCAGCTGCTGTCCTTCTTCGGCCAGGTGGAGGGATGGATGGACCGGGCGCAGCAGGCGCACGCCAACCCCGACTACCGGCTGGACGTGGAGGTGCCCGCCGCGCTGCCGCCGTGGAGCGAGGTGGAGCCCAATCCGGCATCGCACCTGCGCGGGCTGCTCAAGGCCATGCGCGCCGTGGGCGAGCACGCGGCGGCGGGGATGCGGTTCCTGCCGGAGACGGCGCCGGAGGGCCCGGAGCAGGCCGCGCGGCAGAAGCAGATCCATCGCATCCGGCAGCTGTACGCCTCCGCGCAGAGCAAGGCGCGCTACGCCGCGGACCTGCACGGCGCCGAGCCCCCGCCGGACGTGCGCGAGCGCGTGGAGCCGTACGCGCGCGAGGCCATCGAGCTCTTCTACGAGCTGGGCCAGTTGATCGCGGACCCCGCGCTGGCCGACGGAGACACCCCCGCGGCTCCCGCCGCCGAACTCGCGAAGAAGGCACCTGCCGCCGCGCCGGTGAAGAAAGCTCCTGCCGCCACTCCCGTAAGAAACGCGCCCGCAGTCCTGTCGGACAAGAAGACGCCCTTGCTCCCCGCCGCCGCCGGGTTCGATCCGTGGATCCTCACCGATCCCTCCGTTCGCGATGAGCTGAAGCTGAACTGGCGCGCGTGCGACGCGATTGCCCGGATGTGGGAGGCCGATACCGATCCCGCCCGTACCCGCTCCGTCCAAGCCCAGATCCAGACGGCGCTGGAGCGAGGGGATGTCGGGCTCGCGACCGACCGCTCCGGCGTGCGTGTGGGGCGCTGGTTCCGCTGTCCCTGGGGCCCGATTTATGTGGTCAGGCGCACGTGCAGGATACACGGCGCCCCGATGGTGGCGGGGCAGCAGTTCGTGCTGGAGATCAGCGTCCCCAACCGCGAGAGGAAAGTGTTCACCCGGCGCATCCGGTGCGGCAACTTCCAGGGCACGGAGGAATTGGAATTCGACGATGTGGGAACGCGGAGTCGCTGACCGGAACCCGTTCGTCCACCCACGATCATCCCTCCCACCGCCCTCGTCCGCGCGCCCGCACCTCGCCAGGACCTTTGAATCGGATACAGGAGCACTGGATGGCGGAGAGTTCGTCGATGTGGGGCCGGATGTTCGCGCGGCTCCAGGGCGAGGTGTCGGGCGCGGCGCTGGAGGCGTACCGGCGCGCCAGCCTCCCCGTGTTCGAGCTGATGGACCGCGTGGAAGCCCGTCGGGACGCGTGCATCGCCGATGGGCTGAATCTCTGGACCATCCCCCCCGCCACGCGCGCCGAGTTCTTGTGCGCGTGGAACGCGTTCGTGCTGCAGACGCTGGGCAACGACATCCTGAACGCGGACTACACCGAGTATCCTGACACGGCCGGCTTCGTCCCGCCCGTGACGGCGGACCAGCTGCTGTCGTTCTTCGGCCAGGTGGAGGGATGGATGGACCGGGCGCAGCAGGCGCACGCCAACCCCGACTACCGGCTGGACGTGCGCGTGCCCGCCGCGCTGCCGCCGTGGAGCGAGGTGGAGCCCAATCCGGCGTCGCACCTGCGCGGGCTGCTCAAGGCCATGCGCGCCGTGGGGGAGCATGCGGCGGCGGGGATGCGGTTCCTGCCGGAGACGGTGCCGGAGGGCCCGGAGCAGGCCGCGCGGCAGAGGCAGATCCATCGCATCCGGCAGCTGTACGCATCCGCGCAGAGCAAGGCGCGCTACGCCGCGGACCTGCACGGCGCCAATCCGCCGCCCGACGTTCGCGAGCGGGTGGAGCCGTACGCGCGCGAGGCCATCGAGCTCTTCTACGAGCTGGGCCAGCTGATCGCGGATCCCGCCTTGGGCGGGGGCGCGGCGGACCCGTCCGCTCCCCTGCCGGGCCAGCCCGGCTTCGACGTGTGGTGCCTCACGTATCCCCCGGCACGGCGGCAGCGCGCCGGCGACGCCCAGGCGCTGGCGGCCGTCACACGGATGTGGCACGAGGATCCGGATCCGGCACGCACGCTGAACCTGCACGCCGAGATCCTGGATGCGCTGGACCGCGGGGCCGTGGCCAATGCGCGGGACCGGTGGGGGGATCTGGGCCATTTCCACCGCTGTCCATGGGGACCGGTCTACGCGGCCCAGGAGCCCGTGATGCTCGGTTCGCGGAGGATCCAGAAAGGCCAGGGCTTCACGGTGGAGGTGCTGGCCGAGCCTACGAAGGAAGGCGAGCTTTCCGCGCGCCGCCTGCTCGTGGGGCGCTTCGAGCGCGTTCCCGGGCAGGCGTTCGGTGCCCGGTACGTCGCCCCCCGGTCCTGACCGTTGAGCGTTCCAATCCGAGGAGATGTGGATGGCGGAGAATCCGTCGGTGTGGGGCCGGATGTTCGCGCGGTTCCAGGGCGAGGTGTCGGCGGAGACGCTGGAGGCGTACCGGCGGGCCAGCGGGCCCGTCTTCGAGCTGCTGGACCGGGTGGAGGCCCGGCGGCTTGCGTTCGCCGCCGACGGCCTGACGCCCTGGACGGTCCCGCCGGCGGCGCGTGCCGAGCTCCTGTGCGCGTGGAACGCGTTCGTCCTGCAAAGCCTGGGCAACGACATCCTGGACGCCGACTACGCCGAGTATCCCGCCACGGCGGGTTTCGTCCCGCCCGCGACGGCGGAGCAGGTGATGGCGTTCTATGCCCAGGTCGAGCCCTGGCTGGACCGTGCGCACCAGGCGCACGCCAACCCGGCCTTCCGGCTGAACGTGGAGGTGCCCGCGCGGCTGCCGCCGTGGACCGAGGCGGAGCCGCTGCGCAAGTCGCACCTGCGCGGGCTCATCAGGGCCATGGGCGCCGTGGGCGAGCACGCGGCCGCGGCCGTGGGCTCCCTGCCGGACACGGTCCCCGATCCCGTTCGGCAGCGGCAGCTGGACTGGATTCGCCAGCTGTACGCGTCCGCGCAGAACAAGGCCCGCTACGCAGCCGAGCTGCACGGCACCGATCCGCCGCCCCCGGTTCAGCAGCGCGTGGAGCCGTACGCGCGCGCGGCCGTCGAGCTGTTCTACGAAGTGGGCCAGCTGGTGGCCGATCCCACCCTCGCCGATGCGGACGCCGAACCCGGCGAGGTACAGTCGGAGGGTACGGAGGCGCGGAACCCGCCTCCCGGTCCCGGCCAGCCGGACTTCGACCCGTGGTGCCTTACCCACCCGGACGCCCGTGCCTTGCTGCAGCACGATCCCAGGGCGCTCGCGGTCCTCCGGCAGCTGTGGGAGCGGGATCCCAACCCCGCCCGCACCGTGGCGGTCCAGCGCGAGATCCAGGCGGCGCTCCAGCGCGGCGACCTGGGGCCCGCCGAGCGGGACGGCCTGCCCCTGGGCTACTGGTTCTGCTGCCCCTGGGGCGCGGTGTACGAGGCGCATCGCGAGGTCACCATCAGCCGAACGAAGCTCAAGCCGGGGCAGCAGTTCGTCTTCGAGGTGAGGGCGGCGGAGTTCGGCCACATCAAGCGCTTCACGCGCCGGATCCACCGGGGCGACTTCCAGCCGGGCTACGACCTGTCGTACGAGGGCGCGGAGGCTCCCTGATCCGCCGCCCCCCGTCGTTCCCAGCGCCTCCCGCGGGAAAGCAACGCGCTTTCTGGAGCCCGCTCCTGGAAGCGGCATCGCGCGGAAGCGTCGTCCCGACGGGCGGTTCAGGGTCGCGGCGTAATCAGCCCCGCCTGCAGCCGGATGACGACGCCCTCGTCCGCGCGCAGCCGCACCTCGCGGCCGACGGGCTCGCCCTCCCAGTCCAGGTGCGTGCTCAGCACCACGATTCCCACGCCGGTCCCCTCCGGCACCCGGAACACGTGCGGACGCGGGCCCAGGTTCAGCACGACGAGGAACCGGCTCTCCCCGCTGCGCGCCGTGCGCAGGTACGCCAGCACGTCGCCCCCCGCCTCCACGGCGTGGAAGCGCCCCACCTCCAGCGCCGGCTCCCCCCGCCGCAGCCCGATGAGGCGGCGGTACAGCGCCAGCATGGAGCGGGGATCGGTGCGCTCCGCCTCCACGTTCCTCTCCGCGTAGTCCTCCGCGAGGGGCAGCCACGGCTCGCCCGTGGTGAAGCCGGCCCCGGGCGCGGCGCTCCACTGCATGGGCGTGCGCTCCGGGTCGCGCCCCAGTCCCTTGCCGGGGACGTTCTTCTCGAACGGATCGTGCACGCGCTCCGGCGGGATGGGCACGTCGCGCATCCCGATCTCGTCGCCGTAGTACAGGGTGGGCGTGCCGCGCAGGGTCAGCAGCAGCATGGCCGCCACTCGTGCTTGCGCCGGCCCCACGCGGCTGGCGATGCGGTGCTGGTCGTGGTTGCCCAGCACCCAGTTGGGCCATCCGCCCGGCGGCAGCGCGGCCTCGTACGCCTCGATCAGCCGGGCGATGTGGCGCGCGTCCCACGCGGCGAGGATCAGGTGGAAGTTGAAGGGCAGGTGCACGCCCGACTGCTCTTCGCCGTAGTAGCGCACCAGCCGCTCCACGGGAAGGTAGATCTCGCCGATGAGCACGCGCTCGGAATATTCGTCGAAGAGCTGGCGCATGCGGGCGATGACCTCGTGCACCTCCGGCTGATCCGTCGTGTGCACGTGGATCTGCGAATCGTACGGCCGCTCGGCCTCCGTCCAGGATGGATTGGGCGGATTGTCGCGGAAGTCCGCGTCCTTCACCAGGTGCCAGATGACGTCCACGCGAAAGCCGTCCACCCCGCGGTCCAGCCAGAAGCGGAGCGCCTCCAGCATGGCGTCCGCCACGGCCGGATTGCGCCAGTTGAGGTCCGGCTGCTCCGGGAGGAACGCGTGGTAGTAGTACTGCCCCGTCCGCTCGTCCAGCGTCCACGCCGGCCCGCCGAAGTTGCTGAGCCAGTTGTTGGGCGGTCCGCCGTCCGGCGCGGGGTCCCTCCAGATGTACCAGTCGCGCCGCGCGTTGTCCCTGGATGATCGTGATTCCTGGAACCAGGGATGCTGGTCGCTGCTGTGGTTGGGGACGAAGTCCAGGATGACGCGCAGCCCGCGCGCGTGCGCCGCCTGCACCAGCCGGTCGAAGTCCTCCAGCGTGCCGAAGAGCGGATGGATGCCCGTGTAGTCCGCCACGTCGTACCCGAAGTCGGCCATGGGCGACGGGTAGATGGGGGAGATCCAGACGGCGTCCACGCCCAGCCAGCGCAGGTAGTCCAGCCGCGACGTGATCCCCCGCAGGTCGCCCACGCCGTCGCCGTCGCTGTCCATGAACGAGCGCGGGTACACCTGGTACACGATGCCGCGCTGCCACCACAGGTAGGTGTTCGCTAGATCCCTGCGCTCCTGCTCCATGCCGTGCCTTCCGCAGCCTTGCCGGGTGATGTTCGCCGATGGGCCGGACGCGGCGGGCAACATCCATGCGACAGCGGCGGCGTCCCCGCTGATGATGGCCCTGCACACCACTCCGCCGCGCCGGATGCGGATTCGCGGCGATGTGGGATCGGCGATGCGGCCATCCTGAATCCGTCATGATTGTTGAAATGCCTGCCGGGCTGCGCTATGCTTCGCGTGCCGATGTACGTAAGGGCAACATCATCCATCCACCCGGGAGGAGACCGATGAGCAGGAAGCTCAGGCAGGGCGGCAAGGGATTGTTCGTGGCGGGGCTGGCGGCGGCGCTCAGCTTTGGTGCCACGCAGGCGTTCGCTGGCGTGGCCGACACGCAGCCGCGGGACCGGTGCACGGACTGGTGCATCGCACGGTACAACGCCTGTATCAAGTACAACTGGGGTAACTGCATCGTGGAGCAGAGCGAATGCCTGGAATCGTGCCAGATCGCGCGCACCTGACCCAAGGGCCGGTCTCCATCATCCACCTACCAGGAGGACACCGATGATCAGAAACCTCGGCAAGGGCGGCACGGCACTGTTCGTGGCGGGGCTGGCGGCGGCGCTCGGCTTCGGCGCGAGCCAGGCGTTCGCGGGCGTGGCGGATTCGCCGCCGCGTGACCGGTGCACGGACGGGTGCCGGGCGAGGTACTCCATCTGCATTCAGCAGGGCGAGCCCGACTGCTACCAGATCCGGCAGGGCTGCCTGGAGTCCTGCACGCTCAATCAGCCCCCGTCCTGACGGCAGCTTCCGCGTAAACATCCATCCATCCATCCATCCATCCATTCATCCGTCCAGAGAACACCGATGACGAGGAATCTCAGCAAGGGCGGCAAGGCACTGTTCGTGGCGGGGCTGATGGCGGCGCTCGGCTTCGGCGCCACCCAGGCGTTCGCGGGGGTGACGGATTCGCTGCCGCGGGACCGCTGCACGGACGGATGCTATGGGCTGTACTATCGCTGTACGCTGCAGGGGGGCACCGACTGCCGCGCCCAGTACGATCGCTGCCTGCAATCCTGCGCGATCAACGGCTTCCGCAACTGATGGTTCGGAAATGATGGCGGAGGGACAGGCGGCCGGCCGAAGGCGCTCCCCTGTTCCTCCGCCATTCTCTTGCGCCGTGCTCCGCGCTGTTCGCGTAAGTCCCGCCCCCGCTGGACCCCGCCTTGCACGATCCCCCGCATCCGCAAAACCGGAACGCGAGGAGCCACGGGTGATCGAGGATCTCTGGTACAAGAACGCCGTCGTGTACAGTCTCAACCTGGAGACGTTCATGGACGGCAACGGCGACGGGTGCGGCGACTTCGAGGGGCTCATCCGCCGGCTGGACTACCTGGAGTCGCTGGGGATCGACGCCGTGTGGCTGGGCCCGTTCCAGCCCTCGCCCAACCGCGACCACGGCTACGACATCTCGGACTTCTACGGCGTGGATCCGCGCTTCGGCACGCCGGGCGACTTCGTGGAGTTCATCCACCACGCGCACAGCCGCGGCATCCGCGTGCTCATGGACCTGGTCGTCAACCACACCTCCGACCGCCACCCCTGGTTCCAGTCCGCCCGCCGCGACCCCGAATCCCGCTACCGCGACTGGTACGTCTGGTCCAAGGAGCGCCCCAAGCAGTGGAACGAGGGGATGGTCTTTCCCGGCGTGCAGGAATCCACCTGGACCAAGGATGAAGAGGCGGGCGCGTACTACTACCACCGCTTCTACGAATTCCAGCCGGACCTGGACATGGACAACCCCGAGGTGCGCACGGAGGTGCGGCGCATCATGGGCTACTGGCTGCAGATGGGCGTGGACGGGTTCCGGATGGACGCCGTGCCGTTCGTCATCGAGGGCACGCACGACGGGATGGGAGGCACGCCGCCCACCCACTTCGAGTACCTGCACCAGATGCGCAGCTTCCTCCAGTGGCGCAGCCGGGGCGGCATCCTGCTGGGCGAGGCCAACGTGCTGCCGCCGGAGAGCCGAAAGTACTTCGGGCGGAACGGCGACGGCATCCACATGATGTTCAACTTCTTCGTCAACCAGCACCTGTTCTACGCCCTGGCCTCGGGCGATGCGCGGCCGCTGGCGCAGGCGCTCAAGGCCACGCGCGCGCTGCCGCCCGGCGCCCAGTGGGCCCAGTTCCTCCGCAACCACGACGAGCTGGACCTGGGGCGGTTGACGGACGAGCAGCGCGCGCTCGTCTTTGAGCGGTTCGGGCCGGACGAGAGCATGCAGCTGTACGGCCGCGGCATCCGGCGGCGGCTGGCGGGGATGCTGGGCGAGCGGGCGCGGCTGGAGCTGGCGTACAGCCTGATGTTCGCCCTCCCCGGCACGCCCGTGCTGCGCTACGGCGACGAGATCGGGATGGGCGAAGACCTGCGGGCCAAGGAGCGCGAGGCCGTGCGCACCCCCATGCAGTGGTCGCACGAGCGCAACGCGGGCTTCTCCACGGCGGAGACCATCGTCAAGCCCGTGATCCAGGACGGCCCGTACGGCTGCGGGCACGTGAACGTGGAGGCGCAGCGCCGCGATCCCGGCTCGCTGCTCAACTGGATGGCGGCGATGATCCGGCTGCGGAAGGAGTGCCCGGAGATCGGCTGGGGCACGTGGACGGCGCTCCCCACGGGCTCGTCCGCCGTGCTGGCGCTGTGCTACCAGTGGCGCGGCAACTCCGTCGTCGTCATCCACAACTTCGCCGAGGCGCCGCGGGAGGCGCGCTTTCGGCTGGAGGCGGAGGGCGGCGAGCACCTCACGAGCCTGCTTTCCGACGAGGAGCTGCACGCGGACGCGGCGGGCGTGCACCGCGTGGCGCTGCCGGCGTACGGCTACCGCTGGTACCGCGTGGGGGGATTCGGCTACGCGCTCAACGCCCGGCGCGACAGCGGGGCGGGGGAGGCGTGGTAGGCGGATGAACGGCGGCGGAGGCGGATGATGACGAGCGCGTGGCGTCGGCTGGGCGAGCGGCTGGGCGTGGAGCATCCGCTCCTGCTGGCGCCCATGGCGGGCGGGCCGTCCACCCCCGCGCTGGCGGCGGCCGTGTCCAACGCGGGGGGACTGGGATCGCTGGGCTGCGCGTACCTGGCGCCGGACGAGATCCGCGCCGCCATCGCCGAGACGCGGCGGCGGACGGACCGGCCGTTCGCCGTGAACCTGTTCGCGGGCGGGGCGACGGCGGGCGCGGACGATCCGCATCCCATGCTGCACGTGCTCGCCCGCTGGCACGCACGGCTGGGGCTGGAGCCGCCCGGCATCCCCGCCGTTCCCCCGGACCGCTTCGGCGAGCAGCTGCAGGCGGTGCTGGATGCGGGCGCGCCCCTCTTCAGCTTCACGTTCGGCATTCCGCCCCGCGCGGCGATGGACGCGCTCCAGCAGCGCACCGTCCTCACGATGGGCACGGCGACCACGGTGGACGAGGCGCGGGCGCTGGAGGACGCGGGGGTGGACGCCGTCGTGGCGCAGGGGAGCGAGGCGGGCGGGCACCGGGGCACCTTTCGCGGCCCCTTCGAGCACGCGCTGGTGGGCACGATGGCGCTGGTGCCGCAGATGGTGGATGCCGTGCGCGTCCCCGTGATCGCGTCCGGCGGCATCATGGACGGGCGGGGGATGGCGGCCGCGCGGGCCCTGGGCGCGGCCGGGGTGCAGCTGGGCACCGCGTTCCTCGCCACGGACGAGGCGGGCACCTCCGCGTCCTACCGCGCGCGGCTGCTGGAATCCGCGGAGGACGCCACGGCCGTCACCCGCGCCTACTCCGGGCGCCCCGCGCGCGGCATCCGCACGGCGTTCATGGCGGACGTGGACGATGCCGGCGTCCCCGTCCCTCCGTTCCCGCTGCAGAACGCCATGACGCGCCCCCTGCGCACGGCCGCGGCCGGGGCGGGCGACGCGGACGCGCTGTCGCTGTGGGCGGGGCAGGGGCTGCGCCTGCTGCGTACGGGCCCCGCCGCGGACCTCACCCGCGAACTGCTCGCGGAGACGGACCGCGTGCTCCGCGGGCTGCAGCAGCCGTAGCGAGCGTCCCTTCCACCCGGAGCTCTACCGCCGTCTCGTGCCGATATTCCTCTGTGACAGCTTCTGCGATTCCTTGGGCACTGGATGATGAGTAAGAATCACGCGGAGGACGCGGAGGAGCAAAGAGAGGACGCGGAGAAAGCTCGTCGTTCTCCGCGTCCTCTTCTGTTTGTCTCCGCGTCCTCCGCGTGATCCATTCTGACCGGAATGCACGCGGAACCGTGAGATCGAGTATCACTCCGCCCGGAGCACCGCGTTGGGGTCCATGCGGGCGGCGCGCCAGGCGGGGAGGGCGCACGCGGCCACCGACACCGCCGCCAGGGCCAGCGCCGAGATCGCCCAGGTGGCGGGATCGGCGGGGGTGAGGCCGAAGAGGAAGGGCGCGATCCACCGCGTCGTCACCAGCGCGGCCGCGCCGCCCAGCAGGAGGCCCGCCCCCACCAGCCTCCCCGCCTCGCCCAGCACCATGCGCATCACCCGCGTGCGGCCGGCGCCCAGCGCGATGCGGATGCCGATCTCGTTCCGGCGGCGCGCCACCGAGTACGCCATCGTGCCGTAGAGGCCGACGGCCGCCAGGAGCAGGGCCAGCCCGCCGAAGAGGCCGGAGAGCAGGGCGAGCAGGCGTTCGCGGACGAGCGATGCGTCCAGCTGCGCCTCCAGGGTGCGGTAGCGGATGGCGAAGCTCCCGTTCACCTCCCCCACCGCGCCGGTGACCGTCCGGATGAGCGAGCCCGCCTCGCCGCGGCCGCGCAGCTCCAGCTCGAGCGAAGGCCGGTCGGGGCCGCCCAGCTGGCCCAGCGGACGAAAGACCAGCGGCTCGTGCACCTCGCGCATGGAGCGGTACTTGGTGTCCCGCACCACCCCCACCACCTGCAGCCGCTCGTCCTCTTCGGTGAGGTGCCCCTTGACGGTCACCTGCCGGCCCACGGGATTGGCGCCGTGGAAGAACTTGTTCATGAACGACTCGTTCACGATGGCGACCGGCAGCGATTCCGCCCCGTCGCCCGCGTCGAAGTCGCGGCCGGCGAGCAGCGCCGCGCCCAGGGTGGCGAAGAAGCCGTCGCTCACCCCGTTGAAGAAGACCTCCGCGTCCCGGGGACCGGTGGGCGTGTACCCCTCCACCTCCACCATGCCGTTCCACCCCCCGCCGCTGAGCGGCGTAAAGATGGACGCGCTGGCCGACTCCACGCCCGGCGTGGCGCGCACGCGCTCCAGGATCTCGCGCTTTGCGCGAGGGAGGTCCTCCTCCGGGATGCCCGCGTTGCCCATGTCCACGGAGGCCAGGAGCACGCCCCCGGGCTCGAAGCCGGGATCCAGGGCGGCGAGGTGGCGAAAGGTGCCCAGCAGCAGGCCCGCGCCCACCACCAGGACGAGCGAGAGCGCGATCTGCCCCACGACGAGCGCTTTTCCCACGCTCCACCGCGAGTGCCCCCCGGCGATGCTCCGCTCGTTCGCCTTCATGGCGCCCCGCGGGTCCACCCGGGCCGACCGCCACGCCGGCACGAGTCCGAAGAGGACCGAGGTCCCCGTGGCGACGAGGAGGGTGAACGCGAGGACCCGATGGTCCACGGCAAGGTCCAGCCACACCGCCTCGCCGCGCACGGTCATGTAGCGCGCCATCAGCCGCGTGGCGGCCATTGCCAGGAGGAGCCCCACGGCCGCCCCCAGCAGCGAGAGGAGCAGGCTTTCCGTGAGGAGCTGCCGCACCAGCCGGCCGCGTCCCGCGCCGATGGCCAGCCGGACGGCCACCTCGTGGCGCCGCGTGGACGCGCGGGCCAGCAGCAGGTTGGCCACGTTGGCGCATCCGATGAGCAGCACCAGTCCAACGGCCGCCATCAGCGCCACCAGGGGCGCCCGGTACTGGCCCCGGACGCCGGAGTACCCGTTCGCCGCCGGCACCGCGGCCAGCGTGGTTCGCCGGTAGTCTCTTTGCGCCTCCGCGGGCCAGTCGTGGGGGACGGTGGCGCCGGCGACGGCGGGTGCCAGCGCCGCGAGCCGCTGCCCGGCCTGCTCCGTGGTCATCCCCGGCCGCAGCCGGCCGAAGATGTACAGGAACCACGTGCTGCGCGCATCCAGCGCGTCGTGTCCGCCCCGGACGATGGGCATGGCGCAGAGGGGAACGTACACGTCGGCCGCGCGCCCCACGTGCATCCCGAAAAAGCCCTCCGGGGCCACGCCCACGACCTCGAACGGGTGGCCGTTCAGCGAAAGCGACTTTCCCACGGCGTCGGGGCGGGCCCCGTAGGTGCTGCGCCAGAAGGCGTGGCTGACCACCGCCACGGGCGCACATCCCCGGACGTCGTCCGCCGGGGCAATGAGGCGGCCGGCGGCGGGACGAACGCTCAGGGTGGAGAAGTAGCCCCCGCTCACCCACGCCCCCGCCACCGGGCGCGACTCGCCGCCCCCGGCCAGGTCGAAGTGCTCGTCCGCCGTGGCGAACGCCCCCGAGAAGACGTCCTGCCGGTCCCGCAGCGCCTCCCAGAACGGGTTGGTGAAGTTGTCGCCTCCTTCGCCCAGCCCCCCGGCACGGGCGGGTGTCATCACCCGGACCAGCTCCTCGGGATGCGCCACCGGCAGCGACCGCAGCATCACGGCGTCCATGAGTGTGAAGATGGCCGTGTTGGCCCCAATGGCGAGCCCCAGGGAGCAGATCGCCACCGCCGCGAAGCCGGGGCTGGCCCGGAGCGAGCGCAGCGCGTAGCGCACGTCGGCCACGAGCGACTCGAGCCACGGAAGGATGTCGTGGTCCCTCGCCCGCTCCTTCTGCACCGCCGGGTTCCCGAAGCGCAGCCGCGCCTCCCGCTGCGCATCCGCCTCCGTCATCCCGCCCGCCACCAGCTCGTCGATCCGCTCCGCCAGGTGGAACGCCAGCTCGCGGTCCAGCTCGCTCGAGATCTCCTCGGAACGCACCGTGTTGCGCAGTCGATGGTACCAGGCCATGAGACCGTTTCGCCCGGGTGTGTGGAAGGATGGGGATCAGGCGTAGCGGAGAACCCGCCCCACCCCTTCCGTGAGCCGCTCCCAGCTTGCCCGCTCCGCCGCCAGCCGCGCCTCGCCCGCGGGGGTGATGGAGTAGAAGCGCGCCTGCCGGTTCTTTTCCGTGGTCCCCCACTCGCTCCGCAGCCACCCGTCCTGCTCCATCCGGTGCAGGGCGGGATACAGCGATCCCTCCTCCACCCGCAGCAGGTCGGCGGAAACGCGCTGGATGTGCGACGTGATGGCGTAGCCGTGCATTCGCCCCTGCGCCGAGAGCGTCCGCAGCACGAGCAGGGCGAGCGTGCCCTGCAGGACGTCGTTCCTTCGCGGTCGTTCAGTCATAGTCGTCTATGCATAGAGTTCTAGGGTAAAGGATGCCGCGGAGGCGGCGCGGTGTCAAGAAGGATGGACGTGCACAGCTGCCGAGCGCATTCTAGAGCCGAGTTTCTGGACTGGACGCATGGCTGATTTCCTGAGGGAGCGCACGCCGGGAACTTCAACGTGCACCAGCCTTTGCGCGCGACTGAAGGATCTACTCGCCCGCGGTGGATGACAGGTGCCGCGCACCGATTCTTCCCCGTGCTCGTTCTTCCTTTGCGTCACCGATGCGCGGGCGGGATCGTGCCCGTGTGCGGCGGTCGAGAACGGGATGGTAGATCCTTCGGTCGGCGCCAAAGTGCGTTCACGGGATGGATCCGGCGGCGCCTCCCTCAGGAAATTAATCGTCGGGGAGAGTTTCTTGAGCACATTCTCAGGAATCGAGCGGAGAACGGGGCGGCGGTCCCGCTAACACATTGCGCCCGTCACGCGTCTTGTTGCAGAATCACGCGACCGAGCGAACGACAGCGCAGGCGGAGACCAGGAACCAGTGACGACAATCGACGATCATGACGTGCGGGCGCCGGGCGGGGCAGGGGACGATCCCGGCCTGCTGCGGCGCCTGGTGCTGGCGCTGATGCTGGTGGGGATGCTGGGGCTGGGGGCGGAGCTGCTGCTGCTGGAGCACTTCGACGACGTGTGGCAGTGGGTGCCGCTCGTTTCCCTGGCCCTGGGCGTCGTGCTCGCGCTGGCCGTGTGGATGCGGCCGGGGCGCGCCACGCTGCAGGCGTTCCGCGCGATCTCCGCCGTGTACGTCGCGGCGGGGGCGCTGGGCGTGTACCTTCACCTGGACGGCAACCTGGAGTTCGAGCGCGAGTCCGACTCGTCGCTGCGCGGGCTGCCGCTGCTGTGGGAGGCGCTGCAGGGCGCCACCCCCGCGCTGGCGCCGGGCGCCCTGGCCCAGCTGGGGCTGCTGGGCCTGGCGCTGGCGTACCGCCACCCCGCGCTGCGGCGCCGGCCGGCGGACTGATCCACATCCCAATCCACTCCCGAGGAGATTCCGAATGACCAAGCGCTTTCTGCCGCTGCTGTCCGCGGCTGCCGTGATGGCCCTGGCCGCGTGCGGCGGCAACGCCGGCGACACGGCCGAGACGGCCCAGCCCAACGCCGACTCGGCCACGGCGGCCGCCTCCGCCGCCACGCCGCCGCCCCCGGCCGTGGATACGACGACCGCCCCCGTCTCCGCCACGGCGCAGACGGCCACGGCGGCGTTCCTGGATCCCAACACGGCCACCGCGCAGGAGCTGCTGATGGTGCCCGGCTTCGACCAGCCGCTGGCGGACGCCGTGGTCGCGGGCCGTCCCTACGCCGACATGACGGCGGTGAACAAGGTCCTCAGCACGCGCCTGAACGAGGACGGGCTGGACCAGGCGTACACCCGCCTGTGGAAGCCCATCAACCTGAACACGGCCAGCCGCGAGGAGATCCTGCTCGTTCCCGGCATCGGCCCGAAGATGGCGCACGAGTTCGAGGAGTACCGTCCCTACCGCAACATCGAGCAGTTCCGCCGCGAGATCGGCAAGTACGTGGACGACGCCGAGGTGGCGCGCTATGAGCGCTACGTCACCCTGAGCTGATCCGCATCGTCCCCAAACGACGAAAGGCCACCGCTCCCAGATACCCGGGAGCGGCGGCCTTTTCGTTCGATGACGGTCGGATGCGGCAGCCTCGCGCGGGGACGCGGAGGACGCGAAAGAACCACGGGCGGGGATGATCGTGCCGGGGCATGGAGGAAGTACGGAGGACGAGATGAATCGCCCTCCGCGCCTCCCGCGCGAGCCTGCCTGCCGCCGCTACAGCGCATCCGCCACGTCCGTCCCGAAGAACTGGACGATGTACTTGCGCTGCAGCGGGGTCAGCCGCCGCACCGACCACTCCAGGTGGACGAAGTGCGGCTCCGTGGGGGTGATGCGCAGCGCCATCCCCGCCTCGGCCGGCGTGCGGTCGGCCTTGCGGTTGTTGCAGGTGCTGCACGCCGTCACGCAGTTGTCCCACGTGTTGGCGTCGCCGCGCCGGGTGTGGCGGCTCTGCGGCAGCACGTGGTCGCGGGTCAGGAACTCCCGCGCGCGCAGGCGGTCGCGCCGGCGGCCGCAGTACGCGCAGGTGTAGCCGTCGCGCGCGAACAGGATGGTGTTGGTCACGCCCCGGCGCATGCGCCGCGGCACGTACACGTACCGCACCAGCCGGATCACGGCCGGCAGCGGCACTTCGCGCCCCGCCGAGCGGATCACCCGCGTGCCGTGTGCCTCCACCAGCTCGGCGCGTCCCTCCATCACCAGGCGGACGGCGCGCTGCACCGGCAGCATCACCAGCGGCTCGTACGAGGCGTTCAGCGCCAGCACGCCGCTGCGGGTCGGTCGAGTGGTGGTGGTCATCAGCATGGGTCTACACCTCCGTTCTTTCTCCTCCCGTGATGGTTTTCGCGCGCCCGATCGTCGGGCCGACGCGGTTGTGGGTGGTGTGTACTCCGGGATGACGCGCCCCGGGTTGCGTGAGAAAACGTCAGACAGTGAAGAATCCGCCCCCTATTCCCTATTCCCTATTCCCTATTCCCTGGTTTTCGTTGTAATAGGGGAAGCTGGATTTGAACCAGCGTTCTCCTGCTTCCAAGGCAGGCGAGGATTCCGGGCTCCTCCATTCCCCTGTACCGACTGCGAGCATGCCCCGGGGAGGATTCGAACCTCCGGCCTCTGCGCTCGGAACGCAGCGCTCTGATCCAGCTGAGCTACCGGGACGTACGACGAGGGCGGCGGGATTCGAACCCGCGATCTCCGCAGAGACAGTGCGGCGCTTTAGGCCTCTAAGCTACGCCCCCCAGTGGCCCGCCCCGGGTGGGAGGCGGGCCGGACCTGCTAATGGAACTCCGTCGGCTGGCCCTTTCGGGTCAGGTAGTCTCCCGAGACGGACTTGAGGATCACCCGCCCCAGGTTGGCGTCCACGTCGTACCGCTCCGCCGCCGGGCGCACCACCACGCCCTCGCGGACGTGACCCGCCCCCAGCACCGTGGCGCCGTCCGTGTGCTCCGCCAGGACCGCCTCCGAAAAGGGGCCTTCGTACAGCACCGGCACCCGCTCCAGCCCGCGCGCCAGCAGCCGCTGGTGCGCGTCGCCATCGTGGTCCTGGTACGCGCCGTCCAGCGACACGTCGAACCAGCGCAGCCCCACCCGGCCGTCCGCGAACCCGTACTTCAGGTCCTGCACGCCCAGCACCTCGCCGTACAGCGTGGCCGCCGCGGCACCCGTCTCCGCGAGCAGCGCCCGCAGGTGCGCCGCGACGTCCATCTCCACCGCCGCCCGCCAGTAGACGTTCGCCTCGTCGCGGGCCAGGCACAGGTTGCGCGAGGCGACGAACAGCTCACCCTCCGCGGCCTGCATTCCGAACCCCGCGCAGGCGCCGTGCAGCTTCTCGGTAAAGACCACCGGCTCGCCCTGGCGCAGCACGCCGGGAAAGTTCTTGATGTTCTCGATGTCCGTGTACTTCTCCATCCACCGGGGCCACGGCACCGCCCGCCCGGCCAGGTGCGCCGGGATGGGCTCCTCCCACTTGGTGATCCCCAGCGCCTCGGCCACGTCCGTCCCCGGCGCGCGCTCCCCGGGGCCCATGAGCGCGCCGACCACGTGCATGGGCATCAGCAGCCCCTGCGACAGCTCGCCGCGCAGGCGGATGGCCCGGACCCGGTTGTGCTCCTTGCCCGCCAGCTTCCCCGTCATCTCCATGGCCTCCAGCACGGGCTGCGGCAGGACGGCATCCTCCGGGACGTAGACCACGCGGTCGCCCGGGGCGTGGACGCCCTTCGCGGCCACGGCCTTCCAGCCACGGATGCGCACCAGCTCCAGCCGGTCGGCGTTGGGATGGGGCAGAACCTCGTCGATGCGCGTGACCTCCACGCGAAACGTGCTCATGGCGCTCCTTTTATGGATGCGGGTGGATGAAGTCGGCGAGGAAGCGGAGAGAGTGGGACTCGAACCCACGAAGCGCGCGCGGCGCCTACGGTTTAGCAAACCGCTGCCCATGCCGGCAGGCGGACCTCTCCAGGTGATGCAGAGGAAGCGGCGAGACTCGAACTCGCAACGCGCTCGTGGCGCGCTACCGGTTTTCGGGACCGGCTCCTCATCCAGCCGGGTCGCTTCCGTGGAACAGTGCGGAGGGAGGGACTTGAACCCCCAGAGCCCGACGGCACCCCGTTTACAGCGGGACCCGCTTCCAGTTACGGTTTACCTCCGCGCACAACGATCAAAGCAGGGGGCGGGATTCGAACCCGCGTGGGCAGTGCGCCGCTGGTTTTGCGGACCAGCCTCTTCAGCCACTCGAGCACCCCTGCGCATGGGATGCAAATCCGCCGAATCGTCATCCTGCCAGGTCTTTGGAAACTGCCGGCGGTGTCATCCTGAGGGCGCGCCGCGGGAAACCTGATTCGGCACGAATTCCTGGCGCGCCCGAAGGATCTTCTGTGCGAAGCCGGAACCAGACCCGGTGCACGGGAGCAGGCTTCTCGTGGGGCGGGCAAGATCCTTCGGTCGCCGCCAAAGTGCGTGCCCTGACAAAGATCTGAGCAGCGGCTCCCTCAGGATGACATCGTCGTGCAGGCTAAATGCCCTCTCCGTACATGCGTCCCCGTCCTGCAAGGCAGCCCGCCCTCGATCGATCCTCATCCCCAGAAAACCAGTGCGCCCGGAGGGATTCGAACCCCCAACCTCCGGATTCGTAATCCGGCGCTCTCATTCCAGTTGAGCTACGGGCACATCGTGCAGCGACCACGGCTGGGCTCGAACCAGCATCCTCCGGGGTTGGAATCCGGCGCTCTTCCACGTGAGCTTCGCGGCCATGTGTTTGATACGAAACAGCTTGTGGAACGCAGCCCGCGGGAGCCCCGCACGGGGCGACGAAGACGCGCGGCAAGGGAGTCGCGTTCACCGGCCGGTGCTCCGTGCCCCGGCGGGTCTCCACGCGGACTGCGTTCCTTTCTCGACCAGTACCCGAGTTGTCAAAACCGTCCCGGCGTCCGGCTCAAGGCCGTGCCGGTGCTGGCGCAAACGAGAAAGGCGCCCTGCCTTCCCGTTCTGGGGGAGGGCAGGGCGCCTTGATCTGGCGACCCGGGCCGGGCAGGGCTGTACGCCGCTACACCGGACCTCCTCCCACGAGATTTCCCCAATCCACGTCCTTGTCCAACCCGCTGAAGCCCATGCCGGGCCACGGATACCACGAATCCAGGCGCCGCGGGGCGGGCCGGACGGAGCTGCTGCGCTTGATCGACGACGTCTCGACGCCCGCCACCGGTGCGCATGACCCGGCCACGCCTCGCAGGATCTGCGAGGGCGCCGGCGTGCGCTTCTGGGTGGCGAAGGAATGGGCGTGCATCGTAAAGCTCGTCGTTCGTGCGTTCGGTGTCGGTCGTGTGCCCAACGGGCGAAAACAAAAAAGGAGTCGCGATCCTCAGGCCTCCTGCTGGAGACCTGGCGGGCCCCGGACCCATGGTCCGACTGGCCTGCCGATGAGGGACGCGACTCCCGATGCGGCCAGTCTAACGAGGCTTCACTGACCTGTCAAGGGGGGGTGCGAATCGGATTTTCGCTCCGTCGCGCCCGCGCCGGGTGTGGCATCCGGCGCCCGCATGGCCCAGATTGCGCGCATCTCGTTCCCCGGCAAACGCTTGCTTCCATGACCGATTCCGAAGCCGCCGACCTGCTGCGCCCCGCCGTTGCCGTCGCTCCCGGCGCGCACTGGGCGGACCTGGGGGCGGGCACGGGCACCTTTACCCGGGCGCTGGCCACGCTGCTCGGGATGGACGCGCAGCTGTACGCGGTGGATGCGGACGAGCGCGCGCTGAGATCCATCCGCCAATGGGCCGAGCGCACGCCCGACGCGCCCGCCGTCCGCATCCTCCCCGGCGACTTCACGAAGCGGATGCCGCTGCCCCCGCTGGACGGCATCGTGATGGCCAACGCGCTGCACTTCGTCCGCGACCAGCCGGCGGCGGTGGCGCTGGCGGCGTCGTACCTGCGGCCGGGCGGGCGGCTGGTGGTCATCGAGTACCAGGACCGGCCGGCGAGCCGCTGGGTGCCGCACCCCGTGCCCGCCGCGCGCCTGGCCGAGCTGGCGGCGGACGCGGGGCTCTCGTCCGTGCGTGTCGTTGCGACGCGGCCCTCCGCATACGGCGGCCAGATGTACGTGGCGATGGCCGTGCGCCTCGCCAATCCAGAGTAGCAGCTGCGTTGCAGAACGAAACACTGGCACGATCCTGGCTCAGGTGCCAGATTAAGCGCAGGCAACCAGTTGCGAGGAAACAAATGCGGATCAAATTCGGTTGGGCAGTAGCAGCGGCGCTGGCCGCGGGCATTCCGGACGCGGGTGCGGCGCAGGCCCCGGCGGCGCGCGACACGGGGCTCATCGTGGGCTCGGTCGAGGCGGCCATCCGGCAGCCGGCGCGGCGCATGGAGAACTTCGGCCTGGTGGTGGACCTGTCGGACCGCCGGCTGTACGTGATGAGCGGCGACGACGTGGTGCAGACGTTCCCCGTCTCCATCGGTGAAGAGGACTACGCCACGCCGGCGGGGAACTTCACCATCCGGCGGATGATCTGGAACCCGTCGTGGACGCCGCCGCGGTCGGCGTGGGCGCGCGACAAGAAGTACGAGGCGCCCGGATCGCCCGGCAACCCCATGGGGCGCGTGAAGATGTTCTTCCGCGAGCCGGACTACTACATCCACGGCACCGGGCTGGCGAGCTCGCTGGGCAACGCCCGGTCGCACGGGTGCCTGCGCATGCGCAACATCGACGCGGTGCAGCTGGCGCGCATCGTGATGATCAACGGCGGCGGCACGCAGGACCAGTCGTGGTACGAGCAGACCATCGCCAACCCCACGACCCTGCGCGAGGTGAACCTCCCGCGCCCCGTGACGATCCGCGTGCGGGCGTAAGGCTCCCGCGCGGTTCCGATCGGCCGATACGCAGACCGGCGCCCGTCGATGGACGGGCGCCGGTTTTTCGTAGTGCCCTTCCCCAACCGCATGAGTCCTCCGTAGGCACCCCTTTCATCTCATTTCGCGGAAAGTTATCATATGTTTCATCTGATCTGACCTGCTACATCCCCTCGTAGTTCACCCCTCACCCGGGCCCGTGATGAGTGCCGAAGCCCAATCGCAAGAGATCGCGCTGCTCAAGTTCTCGGGCACGCCGCTGCTCCCCACCGTCCTGGCCCGTATGGGCCCGTTTGACCAAGGCAAGCCGCTGATCTACGAGCGCTTTGCCCTAGCCGTGGACGCGGATCTCGAAAAGGCCCACAACAGCTACCGGCAGTTCAAGGCCGACCTGCTGTTGGGCGACGCCGCCCTTCGTGACGCAGAACGCCCCGGGTGGGAGATGGTGGACCGGCGAAGCGTGGGTGGCCGTATCGCGGAGCTTTACCGGAGCGGGCGCGGGGGCAAGCACTATTTCAGCGCCCTGCAGGCGTCGGAAGTGTTCCTGTACCTGGTCTGCCGTGATGGGGTTCGGCGGGCCCGGGAGCTGTTCCCGGAAGGGCGCAGCCTCAAGGTGCACTTCACCGTCCCCGCATACGGGAGCGAGACGGAGAGCAACCTTGAGGAGCGAAAGGCATCGGAGGGGTACCGTGCCCGACTTCGGAGTGCAGTGGCGGCGTTCTGCCAACTCCCCGAGTTCCAGGACGTTGACTTCCGGATCGTGGGCGGAGGGCGTCAGGGGAAGGCGTGGCTGTACGAGCCGTACGGGGTCTACTACTACTATTCGTCGCTCACGGGGAGCGTTCCTCACCGCGATTCGGGCGCCACCTACCTGATCGCGGATATGGGCGGCAGCACCACAGACCTGTCCGCGGTGCAGGTGAACCAGGCACGGACGGAGTTCGTGAAGTACCCGCTCTGCAAGAGCATCCGCATCGGGGGAGCGGACTTCGACCGGTTCCTGGTCTCGCAGTTGGGGGCTGGCGTTTCCCCCCAGGAACGCGAGTTGGCACTGCAGCGGGTGGAACTCGCCAAGATCCAAGTCTGCCAGACGGGAGAACCTGTCCTGGTGACGGTGGGGGACAAGGTGCACGAACTCACGACGGCTGTCATTGAAGCGGCCTTCCGGCAGTTCTGGACACGTCCCAAGGAGAAGGCCAGCCTGCGAGACGAGGTGGCGGCGTTCATCCAGCGGGTGAAGCGCGAGCCGGAGATCAACAGCCTCTTCAACGACTTTGACGCGTTCTCCCGCGTGTTCCTGGCCGGCGGCTCCGCCCAGCTCCCCGGGCTTCGCGAGGCGCTGGCGGAATTGCTGAATGAGGCCAAGGTGTTCCGTGGCGGCCCCGGCGATTTCCTAATGCCAGCAGCGGGAACCCCGCCCAGCAGCGTGACGGCGCTGGGGCTGGCCGCGGAGATCGGCAGGGTAGACCAGCTGGACCGCGCCGGTTGCGTGTTCGCTGAGTTCCGCGACGACCAGGACCGGGTGCTGCGCTTCGCGCTCCCCGGCGAGGACGAGGGCGCCGCCGAGCGAGGTGAGACGGTGATGTACAGCCGCACACCCCTTCCCCGCGTCGCCGCGCGCGGCAAGGGAGCCGGCGGCACGCGCGTGCTGCTGCCCGGCCATGTCTACGAACGGACGAAGTTCTCGCACGTGAGCCTCCCGGAGCACCTCACCGTGCGTTACCGCAATGACCTGCAGGAAGGCTACGCCCCTGCGGAGCGGATCGCCGTGGAGAACGGGGGAAGGCTGCTGCCCGGCGGTACGGCCCTGCTGGAACTGAGCAGCGACACAGAGGTGGCACGCGACGAGAGCGGGGTAAAGGTCAAGCCGCTGATGTTCTGGCGCAGCGCGGAGTCCGCACAGCGCCGCCGCCTGTACCGCGAGGTAGGGCGCCGGATGGTGTCGCTCAAGCCCGGCCCCGTAGAAGGGGACGTGCACGTCTGCATCGATTTCGGGATGAGCAACACCTCCGTGGCGGTGCTCTCGCCCGGCGTGCGCATCCCGCGTTCGGACGACGTGGAAGTGTACACGGCCCATCCACCCGATGCGCAGCCCCCCGCCACGCATCCCAGTGCGGCGGTGCGGGGGATCAAGATCGTGATCCGCGAGGATTCTGAGATCCCAGAGAAGAAGCTCGAGCCGTTCCCGTCGCCGCCGTCATCACCGGACGCGCCTTCCGCGGCCGACATCCTGCGTGAAGCGGCCGTCCTGGTGGAGGAGCGGCTCTCCGCGCGGGTGCGCGACCTCCAGACGATGCTGGAAGAGCAGCTCGGGCCGCGGGTGCGGGACATCCACGCGCAACTGGAGGCCCAGCTCGCCTTGCGCCTGCGGGACGAGGCGCGCGCGGTGCTGGCGGAACGGGGGGATGTCGGTCATCTCTTGGCCGACCTCGCGGTGCGCGTGGGCGCTCTGGAGGAGGGCCTGCGCGCCCTCGCCGCCGACACTGGGCGCCCCCAGATGGAGAATCCCGCGGGAGAGGCGGGCGAGGAGCTGGCGGAGGGCTCGGTGTCGCCCCTGGCGCGCCCCCTGTCGCCGGAGGAGGTTTCGGACGCGAGCGAGGAGGGGCGGGAGGGGCTGGCGGAGCTGTTCTTGGCCTTCATGGCCGAGCACTATCCCGAACTGCATTACGAGCCGTCCGTGGTGCACGGGGTGCTCGCCGCCTGCCAGAGTTCCCGCGCGCGCCTGGTGGTGCTCGCGGGCCCGCCGGGAACGGGCAAGTCCTCGCTGGTGCGCGTGCTGGCCCACTTCTACAACCGGGCGCTGGGAGACGAGGCACCGGAGGCGGTGTACCTGCTGCAGCCCGTGTCGCCGTCCTGGTTCTCCCCCGCCAGCCTGCAGGGCAGCTACAGCGAGATTGAGGGCCGCTTCCAGTCCACGCCCTTTCTGCGGCACCTGATGCGCGCCGAGGCGGCGCATGCGCGGTTCGGCCAGCGGGCGCGGCGCCTGTTCGTGTGCCTGGACGAGTTCAACCTGGCGCAGCCGGAACAGTACTTGGCCGAGATCCTTTCCCGGATGGAGGCCCCGGCCGGCTCGCCGGAGCGCGTCCTCACCGTCTGCCGGCGGGACCCTGCGCGGGGGCTCGCCACGGACGTGAGCGTGCGGTTAACGCCCAACCTCAAGCTGTTCGCCACTATCAACATCGACGCCTCTACGCACCTGCTGAGCCCAAAGGTGCTGGACCGCAGCCACTTGGTGCGGCTCACGCCCTCTGCCGAGGCGCTCTCGCGGATCGCCGCGCGTGACGGCGACGGCCGGCTGGTTTGGTTCCACGAGCCCTTCGGGGAACTACTGCCCATGCTGTACGATCTCTCCATGCACGCCCGCACGCCCCTGGGCTACCGTGCCGTGTGCCGGGCGTATGAGTACGCGGCGGAGCACCCCGCCGGCAGCGCGGACGCCGCCGCCGTCGTGGACGAGGTGCTCTGCAGCATCGTGCTCAGCCGCCTTCCTGGACTCTTCGTCGTGAACACGGGGCCGTACCAGCTGGCGCTCGATGACGCCCTCGCGCGGTTCCAGAACGCGGGTTACCCCGCCGCGGCGGCGCTCGTCGCGCGCATCGCGACCGGGCTTCCCGGGCAGGTCGCCTGATGGGCGAGGGGGAGGCGCGGCCCGAGGGAATCCCCACCCGCTACGGCGTGTTTCAGCTGGCGCTGGTGCTTCCGGAGCGTGTGCTGGACCTCTCGTTCGACCCGGAGCAGGACCTTGCTGCCACGGCAGGGGTCCTCACGCGCGCAAGCGGGCTGCCGCTTTCGCTCATTGGGCCCACGCAGATCAAGGAAACCTTCATCGCATACTTGGGCGACAAGCCCCAGCATCGGGACCGTGAGCTAACCATCCCCCTTAAGCGGGACCAGAAGGCGCGCTCTCTGGAGTGGAAGCCGGTCGAGAAGGTTGCCAAACGGGTCGAGAAGCGGATGTGGTGCGCGGCCCGGGCCACTCTCACCCTGTGCACGAGCGACTACGAGCCGATTCGCGACCTGTCCGGACGGGTGCTGCGGACCCGGATCACGCTGGGCGATCAGCCCTGGCTGGAGTCGGTATACCACGGGGTGCGACACGACCTGTCGCGCGAGGTGTTCGCGGCCGACATCACCTCCGTGTTGGACCACACGCTGACGGTGGTTCGCGCGGCCCGCCGCGAGGCCCGGGGCTCCTTTCCCCTGGAGCTGTACTACCGCCTGCGCGACGAGTTGGAGCCGATGGCACGCATCTTGGACGCCGTGATCACACGCCCGCACCACCAGCCGCGGGTGGAGCGCCGCGCGTTCGCCATGGAACCCGCCGCAGCGGCCTCCTTCTTTCGCGAGCAGCCGGTGCGCGCGCGGGTGGAGCACGTAGCCCGCGCCGTCCCGGTGGGCCGAAGGGTGCTCCCAGTGGAGTTCACGGGCACCGGCATGAGCCTCTCCGCGGACAACGACGCCAACCGCTACGCCGCCCAGAGCGTGGAGCGTCTGCTGGAGTGGTTGGGGGCCGTGCGCGGAAGCGTGGATGCGTACGTGCGGAGCAAGAAGGCCACGCTCGAGCGGTTCCGGAGCTACGATCCGCCTGCCGAGCGGCCCCCAGGGGAAGCAGGCGGGGCACCGGTGGACACGGAAATCACCGGGCCTCAGAACGCGTCCATTGCACGCCACCTTCGCGCCTCAGCGGAACTGCGCGATGCCGAGTTGCGCTTTCGCCGCTACCGCTTAGCTCTCCCCGCTACCAACCGCAGCCGCAGCCACGCCGACAGTTACGAGATGTCCCCGGCGCTGAGCTTCGATCCTCGCTACGCGGAACTGCGCCGCACCATGCTGCGCCTGCAGCACACGCTGGAGTACGTGAACGTCTCCGAAGAGCACGTGCGGTTCGAGGTGGAGCCGTTCGCGGAGATCTACCAGCGTTGGTGCTTCGTGCAGGTGGTGGAGGCGCTGTTGGCGCTGCAGTTCCGGTTCGAGGGCAGCGTCGGCCGGCTCACGACTCCGCTGTACCACCACCCCGTACCCTACCAAGTGAACTGTGTGCTAACACACCCCCGCCTGTCCGGGACGCGCGTGGAGGTGTGGTACGAGCGACGGTATCCGCGCTCCGCTACGGCCGGGCAGGACCTGTACGGGCTGGAGCAGCGCTACACGGAAGGGCGCACCTCGGTTTTCGCGGCGGGCCGTCGCACGCCGGACATCGCCCTCGAGTTCTTCAAAGAGGGAGAGGTGGTGCCGCGCATCGTCACGCTGGACCCCACGCTCGCGGACGAGCAATCCTGCGACGACCGGCAAACCATGCAGGAACGCCGCTCTAAGTTTGACTACCTGCAGCAGATCCGCAGCTTCGTTGAGGGCGATGTGGACCCCACGGACCCGCGGGGCCGTGCCGGGCGCCGCGTAGTGGTGGCGGCTTGGGGCATTCATCCAGGCGCAGAGGACGACACGCGTTTGGTGAAGCTGGATGTGGACGATTGCTGGGATAAAGGGTTCCTGGTGCTACGCCCGGAGTCCGCGCGCACCAGTGTCAGGCAGTTGCCGCACAGCCTGTCCCTAATCCTGTGGAAGTGCGGGCTCACGTCCGGTCCGCTGGATACGGAGCGCTGATTCGTTTCTGCACGCCCACGTCGAGCCACGTTCCGCCGATGTTCGTGCATCCACCGGACGGGGCTCCGGCGTTCGGGAGAGCGGGTGGATGCCCCTCCATCTCCTGAGGCGATGTGCCTCCAAGAGAAGGCGCGGAGCGCGGGGTAGTCCTTTTCCTGTGCCTCCGCGTTCCGTGGGGGCCTTCGTAGTCCGGCGTCGTCCGCCGGACGAGTGCTTCAGTTCCCGCCGGACGCCCGCGCGTTGGCGGCGCGGGCTTCCACGTAGAAGTTCTCATCCACCTTGAAGCTCCCCGCCGTCACGCCGCGCACGGGCATGGTCTGCCACTGCTCGGTGGGGCGGACGAGCGTCCAGGTGTCCGGCGCCGTCGTCACGCGCACGGGCATGTCGAACCCGGGCACCACGTTGGCCCAGCGGTACGAGAGCTGGCCGTTCTGCACGCGGTACTCCAGCACGGGAATGCGCGTGGTGGTGAGGTACTGCGCGAACACGCGGCTCAGATCCATCCCCGCCTGCCGGCTCATGTACTCCTGCACCTGCGCGCCCGTGGTGACCTTGCGGCCGAACGTCTCGTTCAAGCCGCGCAGGATGCCGCGCCACTTCTCGTCATCCCCCACCAGCTGGCGGATGGTGTGCAGCAGGTTGGCGCCCTTGAAGTACATGTCGCCCGAGCCTTCCTGGTGCACCCCGAAGTGCTGCCCCTGCACGGGCTCGTCGTTGGAGATCTGCTTGCGCAGGCCGATGACGTAGCGCGCGCCGGCCTCCTTGCCCTGCTGGCACTCCGTGTAGATGCCCTCGGAGTAGGTGGTGAACCCCTCGTGCACCCACATGTCCGCGATGTCCTGCGACGTGATGTGGTTGCCGAACCACTCGTGCCCGGCCTCGTGGATGATGATGTAGTCCCACTGCAGCCCCAGCCCCGTGCCGCTGAGGTCCGTGCCCCGGTAGCCGTTGCGGTAGCCGTTGCCGTACGCCACCGCGCTCTGGTGCTCCATCCCCAGGTGCGGCGTTTCGATGAGCTTGAAGCCGTCCTCGTACCACGGGAACGGGCCGAACCAGCGCTCGAAGCACTGCAGCATGGGCTTGACCTGCTGGAACTGCCGCCGCGCCACCGCCTCGTGCATGGCCAGGGGCCAGAAGTCCAGCGTGAGCGGGCCCTTCTCCCCCTGGTACACCTCGCTGAAGTGGGCGTAGGTGCCGGCGTTCACGGCCACGTCGTAGTTGTTGATGGGGCTGGCGACGAACCACACGGACGTGGTGGTGTTGTCCGGGTTCTCCGTCACGCCCCGCAGCCGGCCGTTGGAGACGTTGGTCATCCCCCGGGGAACGGTGATGGCGATGCGCTGGCTGTCGGGCTCGTCGCCCTGGTAGTCCTTGTTGGGCCACCAGGCGCTCGCGCCCAGCCCCTGCACGGCCGTGGCCACCCACGGGTCGCCGCCGTCGTCGCGCGTCCAGATGAAGCCGCCGTCCCAGGGCGCCATGGGGGCCGGCCGCGGCTTGCCGTGGTAGTGCACGGTCAGGGTCTGCGTGGACCCGGCCTCCTGCCGCTCGGCCAGCGTGACGAACATGGCGTCGCCGTCGCGGCGTACGGCCAGCCGCCGGCCCCCCTGGACGATGCTGTCCACCCGCAACCGCTCGGCCAGGTCGATCTGCATCTCCGTGGCGGGCTGCAGCACGCGGTAGGTGATGCCCACGTGCCCGCGGATGCTGCTGTCCGCGGGCATCACGGCCACGTTCAGGTCGTAGTAGGCCACGTCCCACCACGCCCGCGCCGGGCCGTTGGTGCCGCGCAGCGTGTCGGCGCGGGTAAAGCCCTCGCGGGGCTGCGCCTGGGCCACGGCGGGGGCCAGCGCCGCCAGGGCCAGCAGGGCGATCAGGGTTCGCGTCGTGCGTCGGGCCATGGTGGGGGATCGGTGGATGATGAAGGGCCGCCGCGCGCGTGCATCCGTCCGCGCGTGCGCCTGAACGTCGGTATCCGCCCCGGATTGCGCCAGGGGCGGGCAGCCGCGTCCATACACCCGGCCCGCGAAAAAGGCTCCGCGACGGGAACGGGCGGCGTGGATCAGTGGCACGCCACCCCGCGTCCGGTGATCCGCCGCGGGAATCGTATGTGAATGGGATTCAATGATTTCGGATCGCAGTGCGGCATGCGTCTTGCCTTTCTCCATGCCCAAGAAGGATGACGGAAACCTGCACGGGAGATCCGACCATGGACGACAAGACGCTTGGAGAGCGCGGCGCCGAGAACTCGCTCAAGGGCAAGCTCGACCACGCCGTGGGCCACGTGAAGGATGCCGTCGGCGGTCTGACCGGCGACAAGAGCCTGCAGGCCGAGGGCAAGGTCGACCAGCTCAAGGGCAAGCTGCAGGACAAGGTGGGCGGCGCCCAGATGGACGTGGACCGCGGCCTGCGCGACGACAAGATCTGACGCCTCGCGCGGCAGAGCAGGTAGATGGCGGCGGCTCCCTCGCGGGGGCCGCCGCTCTTGCTTTGGGGCCTTTGCGGGACGGGCCTGGCTCCAACGAATCGGGTGGATTCGCGTGGGTGGGGTGGGGAGGGGTTGGCGAAGTCACATCCAAGCGAATGAATTCGCCGCAACGACGACACGAAGTCCGCCTGCGCGGACTGTCCGTCAGGGGCCGGTGCCACGCCGGCACGGAGCCCGGGCGGGAATGAAGTTCTCCCCCTCCTGCCCGCGAAGCGGGGGAGGGGGCGGGGGGGCCTTCGCCCATGCATAGAGGCCGCCCGACCGGCACGATCCGCGTTACACGCGTGACCGGGCTACGCGAAGGCCGGCGGCATCCAGCCGGCGGAGCAGGGCGGGGCGGGTCACGTGCCGCTCGCGGAACGCGAGGAGGCGTTCCTCCGTCTCGCTCACACGGTCTTCGCGGACGGCGAGGTCACGGAGGTCGCACAGGAGCCCAACCGCCCGGTCGTACTCCGCCGCGCGCTTGGTGGCTACGAGCTCATCGACCTGGGCCCACAGCTCCTCGGCACGGCCGCTCAGTCCGGCCAGGTACTGCTCGCGCGCGGCGGCCTTCTCCTGCTCCCGGCGCGCCTTTTCGCGCGCGGCCCGCTCCACCTCCGCGCGCCGGCGCTCCGTCTCCAGCTCGTCGGCACGGGCCAGGAGCTGGGCGGCGGTACGGGGTTCGTGCGCGGGTGCGTCGCCCGCCTGGTAGGCCCGCGCGCATCCGCTCGCGAGCTCCAGCCGCACGCGGTTCGCATCGCCGGCGGCCACGCGCGCCAGCATCTCGTCCTTCTCGGCCGCCGGGAGCGCCGCGATCCACGTGCGTAGATCGGTGGCGTCCGGCTCGGGTGCGGGCGCCGCACTCCGTTCGGCCGCGGCGCGGATCAGGTCCTCGCTGATCCGCATGAAATCCGCGAACGCGGCCTGCGCGCCCGTGAGCCGTCCCAGACCCGGCGGAACCGGTGGCTCTGCGACCTCGGCCTCATCCTCATCTTCATACGCCATGTAGCCCTGCTGGGCCGCGAGGAGCCAGCCGAGATACAGAAGGCGGTGGTCTCCGGCCGCCAGCTCGCCCCGCAGCGGGATGAGCGCCGCGAGCCGGCCGCTGCCATCCTCCTCCCAATCCTCCCGGTCTTCATCTTCGCTCCGAAAGGCGAGGATCACGTGCTCGCCGCGTTCCTCTGCCTGCGCGAACTCGTTGTCGACGTACTGCCGAACCGTCTGGAGGTCGAGCATCCGCGCCGGCACGCGCAGCATCACCTCGCGCGTGCCCCAGTTGGCGAAGTAGAGGAACGCATCGAAGTGATGCTCCATCAGCTTCCACGCATCGCCCCTGAAATCGCCGTAGTTGTACGTGTTCACGAAGCTGTTGGGCGTGATGGTGGCGCGACTGGAGATCGCGCGCAGGCTGCGCATCTCCTCCTTGGAGAGCGCCCGGTCGACGGCCTGGAACTCGTAGTACTGGTACTCGCTCATCGGCAGGATTCGTATGCGGCGTCATGGAGACGGCCCGGCGGCCGACGGGTGGGGCCCCGATGGCGTGCGGGCGTCGCGGAGGTGAACAAAGTAATCGGCGACCCTGGCAGCAGCCACCCTCCACGCGTGGCCTCCGGCGGCGGGCGCGCGTATGTTGCCGCCGTCCGATGGAGCCGGGCGGAGGAGTGCCGAAGCCGAGCCGTGGAGACCACGATGAACGAGACGCCGGGACGCAACCTGGCCCTGGACCTGGTGCGGGTCACGGAAGCCGCCGCGCTGGCCGCCGCGCGCTGGGTGGGGCGCGGCGACAAGGAGGCCGGCGACGGCGCGGCCGTTGAAGCCATGCGCCTCGTCCTGAGCACGGCGGACCTGGACGGCGTCGTCGTCATCGGCGAGGGGGCCAAGGACCGCGCACCCATGCTGTACAACGGCGAGGCGGTGGGGAGCGGCCGCGGGCGGCAGGTGGACGTGGCTGTGGACCCCGTGGAGGGCACCTCGCTGCTGGCCCGCGGCGCGCCGGATGCCATCTCCGTCGTGGGCGTGGCGCCGCGGGGGACCATGTGGTCGCCGGGGCCGGCGTACTACATGGACAAGCTCGTGGTGGGCCCCGCCGCGGCGCCGTCGCTGCGCCCGGAGATGCTGGACGCGCCCATGGCCGACGTGCTGTCCATGGTGGCCGGCGCCGTGGGCCGCTCCGTGGGCGAGCTGACCGTGTTCGTGCTGGACAAGCCGCGCCACCAGGAGCGCATCGCGATGATCCGCGCGGCCGGCGCGCGCGTGCTGCTGCGCACGGACGGCGACGTGGCGGGCGCGCTGATGGCCGCGCGCGAGGGGAGCGGCGTGGACCTGCTGACGGGGATCGGCGGCACGCCCGAGGGGGTGATCGCGGCGTGCGCGGTGCAGGCGCTGGGCGGGGCCATGCTGGGGCGCCTGGCCCCGCAGTCCGCGGACGAGGCGGACGCCGTGCGCCAAGCCGGGATGGACGCGGGGCGCATCCTCACGGAGAACGACCTGGTGGCGAGCGACGACGTGTTCTTTGCCGCGACAGGCATCACGGACGGCGTGCTGCTTCCCGGCGTGCGCTACACCCGCGGCGGCGCCACCACGGCCAGCCTGCTGATGCGCGGCCGCAGCGGCACCATCCGCACCGTCACCGCCGAGCACCGCTGGGACAAGCTCCGCGCCCTGAGCGCGGTGGAGTACTGATCCGGGGCCGGGCTGTGCAGGGGAGCGGGATGGATCGCGCCGGCAGCGGGCGGCCCCCTCTCCCCCGGCCCCTCTCCCCGGTCCGCAGGGGAAAGGGGAGAACTGCTTTTCCATCGCGCCCGGAACTGTCATTCCGAGGGAGGCGCCGCGGGTACTTTCCTGGGGCAGAAACCATGGCGCCGACCGAGGAATCTTCTCGCCCGCGGCAGGTGATTCGCTCCGCGCCCGATCCATCCCTCGGCTGCTGTTCGGACGCTGATCTGCCGCTTCGAATCGAACCGCCCGCATCCACCGGGAGCGATGCGGCTGATCTTCATCATCATCCTGACGCCTGACCTCGCATGACCGTGCCGTATCTCCCGCCCGTGGACCGCCTGCTCAAGCTGGGCGCGGAGCCGGCGCGCCGCCGCACCTGGCCGGACTACCGCAACCTGGGGCTGGAGCCGCGCCACGCGCCCGCGCTCATCCGCATGGCCACGGATCCCGCCCTGCACGCCGCGGAGGAGCGCGACCCCGCCGGCTGGGCGCCCGTGCACGCTTGGCGCTCGCTCGCGCAGCTGGGCGCGGACGAGGCCGCCGAGCCGCTGCTGGCGCTGCTGGAGCGCGAGATCGAGCACCCGTGGGTGGTGGAGGAGGTACCGGCCGTGCTGGGGATGATCGGCCGGGCGGCGCTGCACGGCGCCACGCTGCTGCTCTTCGACGAGGAGCGGAGCGAGGAGGTGCGGCTGGCGGCGGCGGCCGTGATTGCCAACGTGGGTCACGAGCATCCCGAGCGGCGCGACGAGGCGGCCGCCATCCTGGTCAAGCAGCTGGAGGACTGGAATCACCAGAGCCGGCTGATCAACGCCTACCTGGTGGCGGACCTGGTCGGCCTGGGGGAGAAGGATGCGGCTCCGCTCATGGAGGCGGCGTTCGCGGCCCACGCCGTGGACCTGACCGTGGGCGGCGACTGGGAGGACATGCAGATCGAGCTGGGCCTGCTCGCCGCGCGCACGACGCCTCCGCCCCCGGAGACGGTGATGGCGCTGCACCGCGAGGGCGCCGTCCGCCCGCCCACCAACGCCGAGGCCAAGGCTAAGGCACGACGCAAGGCCGAGAAGGAAGCGCGTAAGCGGAATCGCAAGAAGAAGTAGGGCGGGGGACAGGTTACAGGTTACAGGTTACAGGTTACAGGTTACAGGTTACAGGTTACAGGTTGGGGGTACTGGGGGACGGGGGACGATCATCTGTCGCTGCGGATCATCCGCGGGCGACAGCACGGAGATCCGCAGATTCCGGCGGGTGGCGTGGGGTCGACCGCGGGAGTGCGGGGGGATATCTTTGCGGCCTGTCCCACCGACCCGAACTCCGCTCCGCATGATCTCGCTGTTGATGGCCGGCGCCCTTGCCTGCGCGCCGGCCTGCCCGCTTTCCGCCGACACCATCCCCGCGTCCGCCGTCGTCTATGATGGCGCACGGGGCCAGCTCGACGCCCGCATCCCCCGCGTGGAGGATGCGGGCGTCCGCGTGGACGGGCGCCTGGACGAGGCCGCCTGGCAGGGCGCCGCCGTCCTCGCCGGCTTCACGCAATCCGCCCCCGCGGAGGGAATTCCCGCGCGGGAGCGGACGGAGGTGCTCGTCTTCTACACGCCGCGCGAGCTGTTCATCGGCGTGCGGGCGCACGCGGCGGACCCGTCGTCCATCCGCAGCACGCTGGCGGAACGCGACCAGATCACGTCCGACGACCACGTCCGCATCCTCCTGGACACCTTTCACGACCGGCGCCGCGCCTTCGCCATCTTCGTCAACCCGCTGGGCATCCAGCAGGACGGAACCTTCGCGGACGGCTCCTTCGAGGGCTTCACCTTCAGTCCCGACTTCGTCTTCGACTCGCGCGGGCGGCTGACGGGCGAGGGGTACGAGGTGGAGATCCGCATCCCCCTGCGCTCGCTCAAGTTCCCCGCCGGGGGGGCGCAGACGTGGGGGATGAACGTCGTCCGCGTGATCCCCGCCGCGGGGGCGGAGGAAAGCTGGGCGCCGCGCCGGCGCAGCCAGCCGGAGCTCGCGTCCAGCGGCACGCTGTCCGGCATCGAGGGGCTGCGGCCGGGCCGGCTGCTGGAGGTGAACCCCACGTTCACCGCCCGGCGGGAGGGGACCACGGAGGACGATGGGTTCCGCCGCGGATCCACGGAGCCGGACGTGGGCGTGAACCTCAAGTACGGCATCACCAGCGAGCTCACGCTGGACGCCACGCTCAACCCGGACTTCAGCACGGTGGAGGCGGACGCGGACCAGATCACCGTCAACGAGCGCTTTGCCCTGTCGCTGGAGGAGAAGCGGCCCTTTTTCCTGGAGGGCGCGGACCTGTTCGACACCCCGGAGTCGCTGGTGTACACCCGCTCCGTGGTGGCGCCGGCCGCCGGGGCGCGCGTCACGGGCAAGGTCGGCGCGATGAACCTGGCGTGGCTGGGCGCCGTGGACGATGCGCCGCGCAACGATCCCGACCCGTACGCCCCGGAGCGCCGGCGGGCCCTGGTGCAGATCGCCCGTCTGCGGCGCGACGTGGGGGCGGGCTCCACCCTGGGCCTGCTGGCGACCAGCCGCGAGCTGGGGGCGGCCTTCAACCGCGTGGCCGCGGCGGACGCGCGCATCCGCTTTGGCGGGGTGTACATGGCGGGCGGCCAGCTGGGCGGCAGCTGGACCCGCGCCTGGACGCCGGACGCGGCCGGCACGGACTCCGCGGGCGCGCCGGGGGATCGCGTGCCCGTGGCGCTGGAGGGGCGCGCGGCCCACATCGGCCAGGTGTACCTGGACCGCACGGCGCGGCACTGGGGCTTCATCTACACCCTGCGCGACGTGCCGGAGGACTTCGTCACGGAAACGGGGTTCGTGCGGCGGACGGGCATCACGGAGCTGAACGGCCGCAACCGCCTTTCCTGGTACGGCGCGCCCGGGGCCCTGCTGGAGAACGTGGACTTCGTGCAGAACGCCGGCCTGCTGTACACCGGGCGGGAGTTCTGGCGGGGCGGCGGCGGCGTGGAGGGCGAGGCGGGGCTGGGGCTGGAGGCGGAGCTGCGCGGCAACCTGGACGTGGAGGTGAGCGTGGGGCGCGGCTTCTACACCCTGGACCCGTCGGACTACGCGGGCTACTCGCTGCCCTCCACGGGCGGTGGCGTGGAGACGGGCGACCTCCTGGTGGGCCCGGACACGCGGATGGGTGGGCTGAACGGCGTGTCGGTGGAGGTGGAGTCGTCGTACTTCAAGTGGATGGACCTGTCGGTCGAGGCCGAAATCGGCGCGGTGCCCATCTTTGCGGAAGGAACCCGCGGGCGGGGGCAGTCGCTGGAGGCGGCCGTCGCGCTGCGGCCCACTGCGGCGCTGCGGGTGGATGCCAGCCTTGCCCGCGTGCTGCTGTTCCGCGATCGCGGCGGCTCGCGGTACTCCCGCGCGCTGGTGCCGCGGCTGCGGGCGGAGTACCAGCTTACCCGCGCGTTCGCCGTCCGCGGGCTGGCCCAGTACTCCGTGGAGGAGGTGGACGTGCTGCGCGCCCCCGACGGCCGCCCGTACCTGCGCGACGGCGAGCCCTTTCGCGTGCGCCGCGGCAACCGTCCCGGGTGGGACGCGCCCCAGCTCAATCCCCTGCGGCTGGACCTGCTGCTGAGCTGGCGTCCGTCGCCGGGCACCGTGGCGTTCCTGGGCTACGGCCGCGAGGTCACGGACGACGAAGCGTTCCGGTTCGACGGCCTGGCGCCCCGTACGGACGGCCTGTTCCTCAAGCTCAGCTACCTGTTCCGGAACTGAGCGTCGAACGATGGATGGATGATGATGATCGGCCGCCGCGGGCATCTGCTCCCGCGGCGGCCGGTCTGCGTCTGCGCCGTTTGCCTGGCGATGATGCCGCGTCCAGATAGGACTCGTTCCGTGCCACGCCCCAAACTGTCATTCCGAACGAGGAACGAGTGAGGAATCTACTCGGCTCGTGCAGGAGAGCCGCTCCAGCCCGGTTCTCACCAATGCACATCCTGTTCGGCCGGATCAGGTATGCGAAACGTAGCTGCGGCGATCTGCCCCGATGCCTGCTGCCAGCCGGGAGCCTGCTTTTACCGATCGCGATCAGGTGAATGATGTGCCTGGGCCGACATCGCGCTGCAGTGCCGCGGTCCCGCCTCCCGCAAAGTGCTTCCGGATCCTTCCGCCCCGCGACGGTCATCCTGAGGGAGCCGCCGATCAAACCCTGATAAGGGCAAAACCTGTGGCGGCGACCGAAGGATCGTGCCGGCCCAGCGAGAAGCCGGCTCCCGTGCACCGGATCAGCCTCCCCGCTTCGCACGCAGGATTTTTCGGGCTCCGGGCATTCGTGCCGCCGATCTCCGCGGCGCGCCCTCAGGATGACGACCGGCAGGTTCTGAACACCCTCCCTCAAAAAATTCGGATGGCCGTCCCCTCGCCGGCAGCAACCCGGCTACCAAGGACAGCGCGCATCCTGCCAACGCCACCCGCTACGCATCCGGACGTCGCGGGCGCATCGCTCCGGCAGCGCCTGGGTGAGAGGCGCGCGCCCCGCATCCGTCTCGCGGACACCGCCCGTATGATCGGGCAACGGCGAGACGGCGGCACGTGGAGTGCTTCGCGCCGTCCGCTCGCACACTCCCGTCGCCCGAGGCGCATCCGCATGCCCGTGTCCATCGTCCCACCCGATCGCCTGGTCCCGCTCAACGACGCCGAGGCCAATCCCTCGCGCGGCATCGTCCTGTACTGGCAGGTGATGGCGCGGCGCACGCGGCACAACTTCGCGCTGGAGCACGCCATCGAGCTCGCGCGCGAGTGGGGGCGGCCGCTGGTGGTGCTGGAGGCCCTGCGCGCCGGCTATCCGTGGGCCAACGACCGGTTGCATCGCTTCGCGCTGGATGGCATGCGCGACAACGCCCGCGCGTACCAGGTCGCCGGCGTGGAGCACGTGCGCTACGTGGAGCCGCGCCCCGGCGACGGGCGCGGGCTGCTGCTGGCCCTGGCGGAGCGCGCCTGCGCCGTGGTGACGGACGAATTCCCGGAGTTCTTCCTTCCCCGGATGCTGGACGCCGCCGGGCGCAGGCTGGCGCGCGGGGGCGTGCGGCTGGAGGCGGTGGATGGCAACGGGCTCCTCCCCCTGCGCACGGCGGGAAAGGCCTGGGTTACCCCGGCGCACTTCCGGCGGATGCTGCAGCGCGAGCTCCCCGACGCCCTGGCGTACGCGCCCGCCGCCAATCCCCTCCTCCGCGCCCGCTCCCTCCCGCGGCTGCAAGGCGAAGGGGCACGCTGGCTGGATGAGATCCGCACGCGCTGGCCGTCTCCCGCCGACGCGCTGATCGGGGACGATGCGGGGGATGCGGCGCGGGCGCTGGCCGCGCTCCCCATCGACCACGGCGTGCCGCCCGTGGACTTTCGCGGGGGACAGGACAAGGCGCGGCGGGTGCTGTCCGCGTTCATCGACGGAAAGCTGGACACGTACGCCACGCGGCGCAACGAGGCGGAAGATCCCAGCAACAGCGGCCTTTCCCCGTATCTGCACTGGGGATTCGTGAGCGTGCACGAAGTCTTCGCGGCCGTGGCGGAGCGCGAGGAATGGACGTCCGCGCGCCTGGCGCCCCGGGCCACGGGCAAGCGCGAAGGCTGGTGGGGGATGTCGGCGGACGCGGAGGCGTTCCTGGACGAACTGGTGACCTGGCGCGAGGTGTCGTACAACACGGCGCACTGGGTGCCGGAGCACGACACCTACGCCTCGCTGCCGGCGTGGGCCCGGCAGACGCTGGACGCGCATCGCCGCGACCGCCGCGCCGAGCTGTTCACCCGCGACCAGCTGGAGGCGGGCGCCACCTACGACGCACTTTGGAACGCCACGCAGGGGCAGCTGCGCACGGACGGGCGCATCCACAACTACCTGCGCATCCTGTGGGGAAAGAAGTTCATGGAGTGGACGGAAACGCCGGAAGAGGCGCTCGCCCACATGCTGCACCTGAACAACCGCTGGGCGCTGGACGGCCGCAATCCCAACTCCACCGGCGGCATCACCTGGGTGATGGGGCGATACGACCACGCCTGGCAGGAGCGCCCCGTGATCGGCAAGGTGCGGCCCATGAGCAGCGTCGCCACGGCGAAGAAGATCCGCGTGGATGGCTACATCGAGCGCTACGGGGCTACTCTCCCCGGCCGCACCGCCCCCCGCGCCGACGCCGGCGACGGCCGGGGCGAACCGCCCGCGCCCCGTCGCGAACGCAGCCAACCGCGCGATCGCGGCCCCGCGCGCGGCGCCGGAACGTCCGGCCTGGACGTGCTGCCGGAGGACTGATCGTTCCGGGGACGAACTCTCCGAAGCGCGCTAAAGCCTGTCATTCCGAGCGAGAAACGAGTGAGGAATCTACTTGGCGGCGTACGGGGACCGCTTTGGGCCTGGACCTCACCGATGGACCCTCCTGCTCCAGGCAGATTCGGATTGAGGCGGGATGTCCGCAGAGCTCGAATCGAACGGCCGCCGCGGGCGTGTGCTGCCCGCGGCGGCCGGTGTGCGTTTCAGGCAAAGAGCTCGAGGGGCGGATGATCGTCCTCACCCGGTGCGACTCGTTGCCTTTCCCCTCAGCGTTGCTCCCCGATGTCCCGCATGCAGGGCTTCGATGCGGACCGGTCCGCCGCCTGTTGCGCCGCCTCGTTGGCGTTCGGCGTGGTGGGCGGGATGCGGTCGGTCACGCAGGCCGCGCCGCCGGTGATCCTGGCGACGGCGAGGTAGGACGTCGCCCGGTTCGGCACCTCCGGGTCCTCGAACGCGTTCACGCGCACGATGAGCGCGATGGGCGTCGCGCCGCGCATCCGCCACTCGGCGCGCGGCCCCAGGCTGGAGAAGTTGCTGGTGACCACGCCCGAGTACCGCAGCGCGTGCGTGCGTCCGCCCGGCGCGACGACGCTTACGCTCATCCGTGCGTCCCAGTCGTGCACCAGGAGCGCGTAGCCCGCGGTTCCTGGACAGCGGGATGTGGTGTCTCCCGTCTCCTCGTCCTGCTCCACCAGCCGGCACTCCGCCTCCCCCAGCGACGTGTAGACGCTGCGGATGGCGGCGGACGAGTCGCTTGCGGGCGTCGAACCGCCCGCGGGTGCGGAATCCGTGACGAACGCCGGGACGCCGGGTTCAGCGGATCCCGTCGGCGCCGTCGCAGCGGCGGAATCTGACCGGGACGTCTCGCTGGGCTGCAGATCGGATGCTGCGTCCTCGGCCGTCTGATCGCTGCCACACGCGCCGAGAAGGCAAAGCAGGCAGGTGAAGCACAGGGAGCGTGCGGAGATCATCAAATTCCTGGGCGCGGGTACGACGCACCTGCCACGATGGAGGCAGGCGCGCTCCCGGAGCGATTGCGGCAAGATCGAAGCCCCCGCTGATGTGGCGTGCCGGGGTCGTCCGCCGCGAACAGGTGACGCCCGCCGGAAGCCTTGTGCAGTACGCGAGTGTTAGCTCGTCAGGGAGTGCCGCGCCGTTCCGTGTGGTGGTTCGTTCCAACGCGGAGGCGTCCTGCCCTCAAGGACAAATTTGTTCAGGTCTCGCTTCAAGAGGTCGATCAGGCTTTCCTGGTCGGCACCCTGGCCGCGCGTGCTCATTTCGCGCACTAGCTCGGGGAAGTATCGGCCCATGCGTTGGAGTCCCACAGGGTCCAGCTTCTTCTTTTCGGCTTGGATCGCCGCCCGATAATCCGATGCCGTCATCCGCCATGGACTTGCGGCTCCAGGAAAACGGGTGAGAAGAGCTGCCGCGATTTCGAGTCCCCGCACGTCGAAATCGCCGCAGTAGTACACGTGTGCCCCGCCGGCCACCAGCGCTTCCAGCAGCGTCCAGTCGGCGAGGTTCAGGTTGCCGTTCGTGCAGACCAGTGTGGAGTGGTTCTCCTCGCGGTGCTTTTCGCGGAGATGTCGGAACAGGAGGGTGAACACGTTGGGATTCTCGGCGACGAACACGCAGCCGTTCCAGCACCGCACGTCCGGGCCAATCTGCCCAAGGTCGTCCAGGTTGAGGGAGCGCGTGAGCGCGGCGCGCCGCAACTCGCGCAGGTAGGGAGTGTCACCCATGAGTCCAAAGGTATCTACCCGCACGGAAACGGGATCACGCGCGATGCGCGCCTCCGAGAGCAGATTCGTCCTCCACGCCGCGCTCCCACGCCGCTCGCGCCGCGCCGTCGCGGGGAAGAGGAACTCGAGTGCGCGGAGAAGCAGGGTCCCTGCGGGGCGGCCGACATCCAGGCCGTGTGCGCCGGCCTCGGTGACCTTGTTCGCCAACTCGGCGAGGTAGATGGGCGGTTGATTCCGGTCGGGTACGGAATGCAGCGCGAGCGCGACAGCCCGGACCGCCATCAGCAGCTCTGTTTCGCCCCATCGCCCCGCGTCGGCACGCAGACTGTCGCGTCCCGCTTCCATCCAGCTCACGACACGTGCGTAGCTTTCGGGGGAGAGGCCCAAGCGGGGAAGCAGCTCGAAACACTTGGACACCGCTCGTTCTCTCGCCGCGCGTTCCCGCTCGCGCTCCACTTTGGGGCGCACGATCGGCGCACCGCGATGGATCTCGACGACCTCCGCCAGGGAGCAGTGGAACGCGGACTTTTCGCGCAGGCGAAGGTCCACCTCGGCCAGCGCGATGGTACCTCCTTCCTTAACCTGCTTGCCAATGATGTCCGCGAGTGCGTCGCTCTCGTCGCGGGTCTCGATCGTCACCCGCCCCTTGGGTTCACCATGGCGAACGAGGCGTTCGTGGAACGCGTCCAGCAGCCGCGCGAAGTGCTTGTTGCGCAGCAGCGTCAGCAGGTCCCGCCGCTGGTCAGGGTGCATGCCCGGCTCCCATGGAATCGGCCGATGAAGTTTCCACGCCCAGCAGCTCATCCCCCACGAACTCGTAGCGGCGCACGCCGTCCCACAGGCTGAGCGTGGGGGCGACGGTCGTGCCGTCCGTCAGCATCTCGTACGTCGCGGAGCCGCGCACCTCGGCGCCCAGCGCGGTCGCCTTTTCCGTCGCCATGATCCAGCAGAAGTCCAGCTCCGTGAGCAGCGCGTAGATCTCCGCGGCGTTGCGGTCATCCACCCCTGCGAAAGCCTCGTCGAAGCCCACCAGCCGCGGCGCCGCGCGGTCCGCCGACGCCAGCCGCGCGGAGACGGCCGCGATCAGGGGCAGCAGCAGGTCCAGCGTGCGCCGGCCGCCGCTCCCCTGGCCGTACAGCCGCTTCGTCAGCGGGATCCATCGTCCCGACTCGTCCTTGCGCTGCACGGTGAGCGTGTACCACTGCGTGTAGTTCACCATGTTCAGCAGGGCCGCGCGGTAATCTTCATCAAGCTCGTGCTCCCGGTTCCGGCGGCGGATGTCGGCCACCATTGTTCGGAAGATCTCCAGCAGCTCCTCGCGCCGCGCCTCGTCCAGGGCGATGCCGCGCTGGGAGAGCAGGTCGTCCAGGCGGCGCGGATCGAACGCGTCGGCTGCCTCGCGGGTGCGCACGTCCCAGTGCAGGCGCATGATGCCGCCCTTGAACAGCTTCATCCGCCCCAGGATGCCGTTGATGTCGCTCACCCAGTGGCGCGTGTTGCGGATGGCGTCGCGGATGGCGTCCACCACGTCGCGCAGCATCAGCTGCTCGATGAGCCGCCGGTCTTCCGCCTCCAGCAGCGTCTCGTTGCGCGCCTGCTGCTCCTCCAGCGTGCGATACAGCTCGTCCAGCCGCATCTCCCCCAGCTCGTGCGTAAAGCGGAGGATGAGATCATCGGAACCGAGCGCGGGGCTCATCTCCTCGAACGCACCGCGCGCCCGGGCGTAGGCGGCGTTCAGCTCCTGCTGGGCGCGCCGGACCTCGTCGTCCACGGAGTCCGGCGCCACGTCGTGCAGGATGCGCTGCATCGCCTTGGGCAGCCCGGCCCGGCGCGCGTCGTCGGCGTACTCGAAGAGGGTGGGATACGCCTCGATGCGCGCGCGGAAATCGCTTTCGGCGAACTGGAGGTGGATGAACGCGCTCCGCAGCTGGTCCGCGTAGTCGGGCTCCTGCGCGGACAGGGTATCGATGTTCCCCCGGTTGCGTTCAATGGATCGGTCCGCCTCGCGGTCCTGGCGCTCGATCACCTCCATCCGCCGCTCCAGGTCGCGGATCTCCTCCGCCTGCGTGTCGCGGTCCACGCTGGCGCGCGAGAGCTGCTCGTTGAGCGCGGCGACCTGCGCGTCCAGCGTCTGCACGCGGACGTTCGCCTGGGCGATGCGGGGCGCCAGGGCCTCCACCTGCAGCCGCAGCGCGTCGTGGGCGCGCGTGCGGGCGGCGTACCCACGGCGAAGCTCGTCCAGCCGCTCCACGTCCTCGCCGATGGCCCGGAGGACGGACAATACCTCCACGAGGGCGGTCGCGGCGGCGTCCACGTCCGCGCGGGGGCGGCCCCGCAGCCAGGGCGCGTCGTCCGTGGCGCGCTCAAGGGTCGCGTTGCGCTGCTGCAACTCGCGCGTGGCGGTCTCCACCGTTTCCGCGGCCAGCTCGGCGGCCGCGCGGCGACGCTCGCGCTCGTGCTCCTCGCGGCGGACGGCGAGCAGGCGGTCGTGCACGGTCTGCAACTGCGGCAGCTCCTGCGCGGCGCGCCACTCGCGGCCCAGCATCCGTTCCCGTGCCTGTACGGCGTCCAGCGCCTCGCCCAACCGGCCGAGCTCCTCGCGCAGCTCCGTGAGCTGGCGCCGCACCTCCTCGATGCGGCGTCGTCGTTCCTCGCGCCGTGCGGTCTCGCCAAGGAAGCGGACGCGCGCCTCCGCCGGCGCGGCGGCCAAGCCGCGCAGCGGGCCCAGGCGCCAGGTCCCAGCGACATCAACGACGGCCGCACCGCCGCCGATCAGTCCGAGCGCACGAAGCGCGGCGCGCACATCGTCTCCCGTTAGTTCGGCGGATTCAACGGGCATCAGCCAATCCGCCGTACCCACCAGCGAAATCGGGTCGTCCGCCGCCGGAGCCGCAGGCTCGATCCAGCGGTCGCCGAGCCCGTGCGCGTCCAGCAGCGCGCGCGCGCGGCCCGTCTCCGCGCGCGGGACGATGAGCGCGTCGAGCAACCCCGCATCCAGCAGCGCCGCCTCCACCCGGGCGGCGAGCGCCGCATCCGCCGCGAGCGGCCCGGTGAGATCCACGGCGGCGAACAGCGGCGCGTGGGCGATGCCGTGCTCGCGCAGCAGGCGGCGCGCGGCGGCCTGCGCGGGCGCGCGGTCCGGCTCCACGTCCGGCTCCTGCGACAGGCGTCGCAGCCGTTCATCCACCTCCTCCGCTTCGCTTTGGCGCCGCCGGCGAAGGATGCCGAGCTCCTGCGCCTCCGCCCGCAGCGCCTCCTGCGCCTCGTCGTGCAGGGGCTGCAGGGGCGCGAGCACGGACGCCGGCCGGCCCGTGGGCTGATATCCTTCCACCACGGTGAGCACCGCGCCGAACGCATCGTCCGGCACGCGCAGCTCCGTGCATGACGACCGCCACGCCGCCAGCGCCTCCGCGGCCGCCGCGCGCGCCGACTCCGCCGCGTTGCCGGCTGTGCGGAACCGGTCGTCCGCGTGGTTCAGCTCGCGAGTGGCGACCTCGCTGGCCTTGCGCGTGGCGTCCAGCCTGCTGCTCGCCGTGGCCACGGCCTCCAGCGCCGTGCCGACGGCGTCCAGGACCTCCCGCCGCTGCCGCGCATCGCCCTCGACGGACGAGCGGGCCAAATCCCCCGCGATCACGCCGCTCCCGTCGATCCCCTGTCCGCCGAGCGCGTCCGCGGCCAGGGCGGCGCGCTGCTCCAGCGAAGGCCAGTGCGCGCGCCCGGCCGCATCCCGCGTGGCCTGCAGCTTCTCGCCCAGGCGCCCGGCCTGCCGCGCCCACGACGCCTCGGCCTCGCCCAGCGCCTTCTGCTCGCCGTCGGCGGCGTCCTGCGCGCGCTTGCGATCTCCCCGAAGCGCCTCGTACGCATCGGCCGCGATCCGCTGATCCGCCTGCACCTGCCGCAGGGTCTTCTCGATGTCGAACGCCTCGCTGAGCCGGTACCGCTCCCGCAGGACGGTGAGCGTGCCGTCCTTCTCGGCGCGCTCCGACGCCAGCTCCGTCCGCACCTCCGTCTGCCGCGCGACCTCCGTGCGGGCGGTCTCCAGCCGGGCCAGCAGGTCCTCGTGCTTCCGCTTGCGGTCCCCGTGCTCGCGCGACGCCTTCCGGTACGCGGCGGCCGCCTGCCGCGCGCGGGCCAGGACGGCGGCTTCCTGCGGCCCCTCCAGCTCCCGCGCGACGGCCAGCTGGTCGTGCAGGTGCTTCAGCTCCTCCTCGATGGTATCGAGCCGGGAGAAGACCTCGGACGCGGCGTCGATCTTGTCGGACTGGATGGGCGGGAGCGATTCCTTGAGCAGCGCCTCGACCTTCCGGGGGCTCAGCCCTTCCCCCAGCTTGGGCGTGCGGACCACGTGCAGCATCTCCAGGAAGCGCTCGTAGTCCTCCACCGTCTGAAAGCCGAACAGCGCGTCGTTCACGGCGGACTTGTACGAGCGCTGTTCGTCCGTGACCTGTCCGTGGCGGCCCAGCCGGTCGCGCAGCTCGCCGGGGCGCAGGGGGCGCCCCTGGGCGTGCAGGTGGAACCCGCGTTCTTCCACGCGGTGGGCGGAATCCATCACGAATCCCCAGCGCTCCACCTTCTGGTTGGTCCAGTCGCGCGACGAGCGCAGGCCGATGCCGATGGTGTGGTGCACGCCGGACGCGCCGCGCTCGAACTCCAGCGCGATGTAGGCGGTGCGCTCGCGGTGCCAGCCGGGGCTGCCTTCCTGCGCGTCGTCCTTGCCGATGAGGTAGTAGCGGATGGAGCGGTCGTTGCTGCCCATGGTGTCCACCCGGTCGGGGGTGAGCATCATGTCCAGCACGAGGGTGATGGCCGTCACGAGTACGGTGGACTTGCCGGACTCGTTCTGCCCCGTGAGCATCAGGTTGCCGCGGCCGAAGTGGAAGATCTCCGGTTCCTCGAACAGCCAGTAGTTCTGCAGGACGAGGCGCCGCGGCAGCCAGCGGTCCGGATCGCCCGCGTGCATGGCGTCCAGCAGCGCCTGCATCCGCGGCGGCACACCTGTAAGGCGGAAGAAGTCGGACTGTCCTGGTTCGCTGATTGACATCGCTTGCTATTCCAGGTTTGGAAGCTGCTCACGGGGCACACGCAGCCGAATCGAACGTCCCTGGCCCGGGGTGCGCGTGATCCACCCGCCTGCTTCCAGCTTGACGATCATCTGGTGGACAGACGGCGCGCTCACCTCGAAGTAGCGGATGAAGTCGGCTTCTGCGGGGGGGACGCGGTTCAGCCTGGTGTAGTAGTAGATGAAGGCCAGGTACTGGCCTTGTTTACTCGTAGGCGATGTGCCCGCAGCCTCGGTGCGCGTCATCAATCCTCCGAATCGTCGTCGCGGCGCTTCTCCACCTCGTCGTTATAGTGGGCGGCGAGGCGGGCGGCGGTGGGGAGCACCAGGTACTGGCCTGGCACGTCCGTGTCGCGCATCAGCCCCCATTGCTTCATCTCGCGCACGACGTCAACCGCGAGCGCGCTCACCTTCTGCTCGCGCATCGTCTTGCCCCATTTCACCCCGAAGCGCTTCTGCAGCTCGTCCACGTCCTGCCAGACACGGCTGTCGTCGATCAGAAAGGAGTCGTTTCCGGCGTGCACCAGCCGCCCCGCCGCCTGCCGTTCGCGCAGCAGCCCGCAAAAGCAGAGGACGGCGTGGTCCAGCCCGGAGGTGACGGGGATGGGCGTCTGCACGGCGTCGTCGGACCGGGAGGGGCGCAGCACGCGCGCATACTCCGGCGTCACCTCCAACTGCCAGTTGGTGAGATAGCGGAGGTCGCGTTCGATCATCGTGCGGTGTTCGGGACTCTCCAGCAGGCGGAAGGCGGCAGGATCGTCGCGCCGGAAGAGGGCGGGGTTGAGGAGGAGCGTGCGATACAGGCGGATCTCGGCCGTGCCGTCCTGCGGGGTAGGGGAGGCGGACGCGGGCCGCCCCTCCGCGAGCCGCTCCAGCTCCGCAGCGGGGATGCCCACGTGGATGCGCCAGGCGGCCGCCCCCCAGGCGTAGAGCGCGTCGCGCTTGCCGTTCTCGTCCGCCCATTCGTCCACGCTGCCGTCCTGCAGGCGAAGGATGCCCATCTCCTCCAGCCCGCGAAAGACGCGGCGCGCCGCCAGCCGCTGCGCGTGCGCCGACCAGTCCAGCCCGGCATCGTCCCCGCCGGCGCTGCGCAGCTTGATCTCTTCCGCGATCTGGCTGACGGTGAACTTGCGGCCGCCGGTGTGCTCGCCGTACCACAGCACCCACGCCAGCAGCGCGTAGTCCGTCCTTCCCTTGGCCCACGCCAGCCCATGCGCCGCCTCGGCCCGCGCCGGCGTCTTGACCAGCCGCGCGAACTCCGGGTGCGCCTGCACGCGCCACCCCGTCAGCCGTCCGAACGTCGACTGCAGCGCGGGCTGATGCCGGCGGATCTTCTCCAGCAGCGGCCGGTCGTTCACGGCGGTCAGGACGGGACGGTCGATGAGCGCTTCCGCGCAAAGGCGAAAGTCCCGGTGCGCGGCCTCGCTCGTGATCATGGGGCGGGCTCCGTGCGGCGCAGGCGGAACGCGCGGACGTAGAGAACGCCGTCCGGCGCGGCGACCTCTGCGATGGCCTGCGGATCGTCCGGCGGCAGGATCTGCACGCGCGAGCCGTCGGTGAGGCGCACGTGCCGGTCCGGCGAGCGCAGGCAGTCGCGCACCAGGCGCACGACGCGCGAGCGGTCGCCTGCGGAGCGCAGGGCGAGCCCGTCCAGCACCAGCTCTCCGTCCCGGAAGACGCTGTCCCAGAACCGCGCCTCCGCCCGCTTTTGCTCCAGCACCCGCGCGCGCAGCTCCGCCTTTTGCGGTCCACGGTCCTCCCATGCCGTCACGGCGCGGAAGCTCGGGTTGCCGCGCACCCGCGCCCGCAGCGCCACGTCCCACGGCGGCTGCAGCCACACGGACGCGTCGGGATCCAGCTCCGCGGCCGCGTCGGCGCTGTACGCGCGCATGTGGTGCGGCGATCCCCAGCCGAACGCCGCGGCCGCCAGCCGGTGCGCGTCGTCGTCCGTCTCCGCGCGGCGGAACGCCCGGGCCAGCAGGCGCAGGTCGCGCCCGCGGTTCAGGGCGTTGCGGCGCTCCGTGACCACGCGCTCGATCTGCTCCACCAGCCCGCGGACGCGCGCCGTCGACTTGCCGTGCAGGATCTCCGCGTCCCCCCCGCGGGCCGAAAAGGCGCGCAGGGCGCGGATCTGCGCCTCGAACACGGCGCGCACCTCGTCGTCCGGACGCAAGTCGCCCTTTCGCTCGCGCTCGTTGCGGGCGAGGGCCGCGGCCAGGCGCGCGTCCAGCCCGGCCGCGGCCCAGTCGTCGAACAGGTCGCGGGTGCGCTCCACGAAGTCCTTGAGCCCCAGCGCGAACTCGTCCAGGTAGTCGCGCAGCATCCGCTTGTACTGCAGAAAGACGACGAGGTCGGCCGCCGACGGCATGCGGTCGTGCTCCAGCTCGCGCATGTAGCGCAGGGCCTGCTCCCGCATCTCGCGCCGCGCGTCGTCCGCCGCGTTCCACAGCCCCTCCACCTGGCGCAGCGCGTCGTGCAAGGCGGTCGCGGGGTCCAGCCCGGCGAGGACGCGGTCCAGCTCCAGCAGGGCGTCGCGCAGGCGGGTGAGGCGGGTGGTGTCCAGCGAGCCGCGCGACCCGTCCTGGCGGGTGAGGCGGATGAGCATCTCCTCGATGATGCGCGCCGTCTCGCTGATCTGGTAGCGCCGTGCGGCCCGGACGAACTCCTCGATGGTGCGGGCCTGGTTCACGTCGTGCTCGGAGACGAGCACCCCCCACGCCTCCAGCTGCTTGAGGTGCCCCTCGCACTCCTCGTCCGTGTAGCCGGGGTGGTGGGGGTGATGCTGGCGGATGAAGGACGCGACCTCCCCCGGCCACAGCCACCCCGTCTCGCCCGATTCGTAGCGCTGGTGAAAGAAGCGGACGATGGGGCGGTAGAGCGCGGCGTTGGTGGCGACGAGGTAGCTCACCTCGTCCACCTTGCGCATCAGCAGGTCGTCGACGAGCAGCCGTTCGCGGGGATCCATGGGCGTGCAATGAAGTACGGCGTGGACGGACGCATCCAATCGTACCGGTGCGCGTCCGCGGCGGCAAGATCGGCGGGATGGGGGCGCCCTCGGCGGACACGCCGACTCCGCCTCCATCTCTCATCCGAATCCAGCGATCGCCGGGTGGACGCGGGCGGGCACACGAAAGCGGCAGGGCCAGCAGAGAACGTGGCCGGTTCTCTGCTGGCCCTGCGCGAGCCGGGTCTGGTACCGAATGGGATCAGCCCGCCAGGGCACCCAGCATCTCCACGACGGCCGTGGCGAGCGTGACGATGCCGGCGAGCCCCTCCATGCGCCCGCCCGCCTTCAGTTCGTGCAGCGTCCCCTCCATGCTGTGCCGCGCCCGCCCGACGGCCGGCGTTTCGCGGGCAAGCGCCTCGCGCGCCGTCTGGACGTTGGCAAGGGTGTCCTGCTGTAGCTGGTTGGACATGCTGGAGCCCTGCACCGCTCGCGCCAGCTCGTCCAATCGCTCCATCACCTGCGGCACCGTCGCGGTAGCGCCCGCGCCGTAATTCTGGACTGTCGTCTTGGTGCCATGGGCGTGGTTGCCGGTGCCGCCGATGTTCACGCCCACGAGGTCCCCGCCGCGCGTATCCACGTTGGACTGGTCATGGCCGCTCATGAGCGCACCTCCGCCGCGATGCGGTTGGCGATCCCGCCGATTGCCGCGCCGATGATGCTGCCCCCGCCGGTGTTCACGTTGATGACCTCCAGCCGCTGGATCGTCATGCGCAGTCCTTCCACGTCGATGCCGTAGCGTTCCAGCACCTCCGCGACGGTCCGGAGCGTGAGGCTGACGTTGGTCTTGAGAAAGGCCGTCGCGTCGTCGTCGTCGAACGATCCTGAATCCACCCGTCCCGGAAACTGCTTGCGCAGGGCCAGCCGCAGCGTGTCGCCGGCAAGAAGGTCGCTGATGAACCTGCGCAGGTAGGTGCATGCAGCCAGCAAAAACGCCAGGCGTCCCATCGGCACGAAACCGCTCAGCGCGAACGCCAAGCCGCCCGTGATGATCGCCAGCAGCAGCTTCCACAGGCTGAGGTCGGGCAGGATGTACGACCGCACCGAGTAGTACAGGTGGTCGCCATACGCCTGGAGGTAGGTGTTGACGGTGACCAGAGTGTGGCGGCGGGTGTTCGTGGAGGTCACGACAAATCGCCGGGGAGCCTCCTCGGAGATGGATGCGTCGTCGAAGTCGATCACCTGCAGCTGGGCGTCCGCCAGGTTCCCGTCCAGGAGCTGCTCGTTCAGGCGCTCCCGGATTTCCTCCGCCACGGGTTCTGGAGGCTGCCTGTCCAGGTCGTAGCTGCTGCTGAAGGTGAACTTCCACATCTGCCGTCCGGCGGACTCGAAGGGGTCCTTGCGGTCCAGGAACGATCGCCGGAACGAGCGGCGAACCAGCTGGGGGCTCGGCTTCTTTCCGGGAGGAGTGGCGGCCGGGACGCTCAAAGGCGGGGCCGGGATCATGGTGGGGCCGGCGAGGGCGGGCGTGGCCACGATCTGCGAGGGAGGGGCGAAGATGTCGTCCATCTGCGTATGGAGTTGAAGGGATCAACCGAACGGCGGACGAGAGCTATAGAGGGCACGACGCTGGTGACTTTCTCATCGCTCAGGATGGGTATCGATCATCCAGGCAAAGACCGGTCTGTTCAGTCCACGCGCGAAGTGAATCGGCTCGTGTGAAGACGCAATGGGTGCGGAGTGAGTTCTTCACGTCCTTCACGTCTGCACGCGAGTATGGGTTCCTCAGGTGTGGTCTGATCGAGGGACAGAACGGAACGACCCGGCGAGAAAGCCTCGTCGGTCGTTCTCGCGTCGTCATCTGTTGTCCGGGGGCGCCTCACAGGTGGAAGTTCGCCCCCGCCGCCGGTCGTCACCGCGGGGCTTGGAACCGGTCCTCGTACTTCAGCGGCTTGCCCTCGGCCCAGGGGCGGTAGCCGTTGATGAAGTCGATGCGCTCGCCGATGGGCGGGTGGCTGTCGTTCCACAGCTTGTAGAGCGTGGAGTGGTAGGGCACGGACAGGTTCTCCCCCTGCAGCCGCGCGAACGCCTCCGCCGCCGCGCGGTTGTCGCGCGTGAGCTCCAGGCCAAAGCGGTCGGCCTCGTGCTCGGCCCAGCGGCTGAACGCCAGCGGCACGGGCGTGACCACGAGCGAAACCAGGCTCACGATCAGCCCCAGCAGCGGCAGGCTCGCCACGTCGTCCAGCCGGTCGAAGCCAAAGCGGTGCTTCCACCGCGCGATGAACCACCCGGACAGGCGGTGCACGGAGTAAAGCGCGAGAAGGATCAGCGCCGCGGAGAGCACCAGGTTCATCAGCACGTGGTGCAGCACGTAGTGCCCCATCTCGTGCCCCATCACGAACAGCAGCTGGCGGTCGTCCAGCTTGCGCAGGATGGTGTCCCACAACACGATCCGCTTGGTGCCGCCAAAGCCCGTGACGTACGCGTTCACGGCCTCGGTGTCCACGCTCTTCTCCACCTCGTACACCCGCCCGCCCTCGATTCCCGCCCGGTCCGCCAGGGCCAGGATCCGCGCCTCCAGCCGTTGGTCCTGCATGGGCCCGAAGCGGTTGAACAGCGGGTCGATCCAGATGGGCGAGACGAAGATCAGCAGCACCACCAGCGGGATGGCGCCCAGCCCCGTCCACAGCCACCAGCGGCGCGGTGACCGGCGCAGCAGCAGGTACGGCATCCACAGGACCAGGGCGATGCCGATCGTCGACAGCGCCAGCCCCTTGAGCGAGTCGCCCAGCCACTTGCCGAACGTCTGGTTCGACAGCCCGTAGGCGTGCTCCCGCACGAAGTCCGAGTACCACGCCAGGGGCAGCCCCGCCATCCACGCCAGAAGGGTGATGATGATCCCGTAGAGGGCCACGGTGAAGAACCACCGGCGCCCCGTCACCCGCTGCGCGAAGTTGCGGACGCGCGCGGACAGTCCCGTGAACAGCGCCAGCGCCGGCAGCAGCAGCCCCCACAGGATGCCGATCCCCCAGAGCACCGTGTTGCCGCGGAAGTAGCGCACGGCCTTTTCCGTCGGCTGGGGCACGGGCACCGCGCCGGTGTCCGCCTGCGCGGCGGAAGACGGTCCGCGGATGACGGCGGCCGCCTGCACGTCCGGGGCGGAGTTGGACGTGCCGGAGGCGGATTCGGTGGATTGCGTGGATACGGCGGACGCGGCGGATTCTGCCGATGCGGACGGGGCCTGCGCCGTCGCGGCGAGGGGCGCCGATGCGAGGGCCAGGGCGAGCGCGAGGGTGCGGAGCATGAGGAGAGAGGGCGGATGAGGGAGGATGACGGCCGGCGCGGCTACCGGCCGAACCGCTGCACGAAGCGGCGCTCCGCGTCGGTGGTGCCGATGAGGATGAGCTCCGCGCCCGTTGGGAGAGGCGTTTCGGGGGGCGGGTTGATGACGGCGTCGCCCCCCACCTCCAGCGCCACCACGCTGCACCCCGTGGCCTCGCGGATTCCCGTCGACGTCAGGGTGCGCCCCGCGAGCGAAGGGGGCACGGGATGGCGGAACACGTCCAGCCCCTCCGCCAGCATCACAACGTCGCCCTTTTCCAGCACGTTGAACACCGCGTTGGCGCCCATGCTGGCGTACGACATCACGAAGTCCGCCCCCGCGCGGTGCAGCGTGGCCACGTTGCGCTCCAGGGTGGCGCGGCTCACGATCTGGATGTCGGGACGAAGCCGGCGCACGTACAGCGTGAGGTAGATGTTGGCCGCGTCGTCGTTGGTGGTGACGACCGAGGCGGCGGCGTCCGCGATCCCCGCCCGCTCCAGCACCGCGCGGTCCGCCGCCGAGCCCACCACGTACCGCTCCGGATCGCGCACCATGGCCGGGTTCCGCTCCACGATGCGCCACGGCACCTCGCGCTCCTCCAGCGCGGCCGCCACGGCGCGGCCCACCCGTCCCCCGCCCAGGATGATGACCGGAGCGTCGGGGGCGCTGTAAATGGCCATCAATTCCGAGAACGCGGCCAGCTGCGCCTCCGTGCCCGCCAGCACCAGCGCCGTGGAGGGTCCCAGCACCGTCTCGGGCGTGGGCGGCTCGAAGCGGCCCCGCTCCCACACCCCGACGACCGTGAGCCCCGTGGCCTCGCGCAGGCGGCTGTCGGACAGGCGCTTGCCCATGAGCGGCGTGCCCGTCACCGGCGCCTCCGCGATCATCAGCTCTCCGAACTGCCCGATCACGCTCGCCCGCCCGTCACCGCCCAGGGTGCGCCGGGCCAGGGCGCGGCCCAGCATCTCCGGCACGTGCAGCACGTGGCTGCTGCCGGCCAACTCCAGGATGTCCACGGAATCCGCCGAGCGGACGATGGATACCAGCGGCACCTCGGGCGCCACCTCGCGCGCCGTGAAGACGGTGTTGGTGTTCACGTAGTCGTCGCCCGTGGCCACGAGCAGCGCGGCGTGGCCCACCCGCAGCGCCTGGTACGTCTCCACCTTGTCGCGGTCGCCGATCACCACGTGCACACCGGCGTCGTGCAGGTCCATGGCCGTCTTCACGTCCGGCTCGATCACCCAGTACGCGCGGCCGTGGTAGGCCAGGCGCTGCGTGAGGGAGATGGCGATGGGGTCGTAGTGCGTGAGGATCACGTGCCCCGCGGTGCCGTCGGGCACCCGCCGGGGGGCCCGCGCCGCCTGCCGCGCCTCCAGCCACGGCGCAAAGAACAGCTGGATGAAGGCGAACGGAAGGACGATGAGCAGAAAGACGACGCCGGAGACCATCACCAGCATGCTGAAGGCCCGGCCCGCGTCGCTCTGGAAGGTGATGTCGCCGAACCCCAGCGTGCTCATCACCGTGAGCGTCCAGTAGAAGCCCGTGAGCCACGAGTGCTTCTGCCCCTCGGCCGCCATCAGCCAGTGAAAGACGATGCTGTAGGCGGTGATCATGGCCAGCATCACCAGCACGTAGCCGCGCAGCGCCCGCAGGTTGCGGCGGGCGCTGCCGAGCTGCATGTACGCGGCGAGCTGTGCGGGAAGGAACTTCATGCCGTGCGATGGGGCTCGAGGTGCGATCCGCCGGTCCGTCCGCAGGGACGGTACGCCGCCCGGCCTCCGCAGGCAACGCGTCCCGGCGGATGCCGCTCAGCGGGGGAGGGAAGAAGGATGCCGTTCAGCGGGGGAGGGAAGAAGGACGGGGTTCCGCATGGGAACGGGCGCCTCGGAAGGCGTCATCGTGAGAGTGTGCTCAAGAAATCCCAGCGCGCTCGATTTCCGGAGGGAGGCGCCGCTGGAACCCGTCCCATGACTGGGACCATGGCGCCGACCGAAGGATCGGGCCCGCATGGCCGAGGGGCTGGCAATGCGGCGGGAAGCCTGCCCCCCGGCCGCGCGGAGTAGATCCTTCGGTCGCGCGCAAGGACTTGTGCACGCTCGAGTTCCGGCGTGCGCTCCCTCAGGAAAATCAACCGGGTCTTCTGTTACGAAGCAGAATTCAAAGCACCTTCTCGGCGCGGCGGGGGAGGGGAGGCGGAGGCCGCCGGGAGCCAGAGGGTAAAGCTGGAGCCGGCGCCGGGGGTGCTCTCCACCGTCAGGTCGCCACCCATCCACCGGGCGAAGCGGCGGCTGATGGCCAGCCCCAGCCCCGCGCCGCCGTGCCGCCGCGTGTAGCCGCTCTCCACCTGCACGAACGGCTCGAAGATGCGCTCCGCCTGGTCCGGCGCAATGCCGATCCCCGTATCGTCCACGCGCAGGCACACCCAGCTCCCCGCCGTGCCCGTGGCCGGCAGGGCGCCCTCGCGCGCGCCGCAGCGGATCTCCGCGCGGCCGCCGGATTCCGTGAACTTGACGGCATTGGACACCAGGTTCAGCAGGATCTGGTCTACCCGCTGCGGATCGCCGTGGTAGCGCAGGCCGCCGTTGCAGGTGGTGGAAAGCGCCACGCCCTTTCGCGCCGCCTCCGGCCCCAGCACGGTGACGGCGGCGTCCACGGCATCACCCGCGCTGGCGATGCGCCGCTCCACCCGCAGCGAACCCGCCTCGATCCGCGCGAAGTCCAGCAGCTGGTCCACCAGCCCCGTGAGGTGCGTGCTGCTGAACCGCACGCGCTCCAGCTGCGCCGTCTGCCCGGGGGTGAGCGGGCCCTCCAGCTCCATCAGCAGCAGGTCCGTGTAGCCGATTACGGCGTTGATGGGCGTGCGGATCTCGTGCGACATGGTGGCCAGGAACTCCGACTTGGAGCGGTTGGCCTCCTGCGCCTCGTCCCGCGCCGCGTCCGCCTCGGCCAGGGCGGCCTCCATCTGCTCGTTCGCCTGCTCCAGCTCCTCGGCCAGCGACTGCGCCGTGTTCACCTGCTCGCGCAGGGCATCGTGGCTGGCCCGCACCTGGGCCGCCATCCAGTTGAATCCGCCCCCCAGCATCCCCAGCTCGTCCGTGCGCCGCATCTCGATCCGCCGGTCGTAGTCGCCGCGGGCGATGGCCTCGGAGGCCATCCGCAGGTCGCGCAGGGGGCGGGTGATGCTGCGGCTCACGAGCCACGCGCCCGCCGCGCCCAGCAGGCACAGCCCCGCCACCGCCAGCGCCGCGTGCCGCAGGAAGGCGCCCGGCCGGGCCAGCACGCTCGCCCGGCTCTGCTCCGCGACGATGGTCCACGGGGTGTAGGGGACGTCCACTGCGTGGGCCAGCAGCGTTCCCGCGCCCGCGCGCTCGTATCGCTGCGATCCGGCGAAGGGCCAGCCGGGCGCCGGCGGGGCGTTGGGCCCGTTCAGCGACACCCAGGGGCCGCCCGTGCGGTGGGCGAAGTACACCTCGATCTCGCCCCCCAGCAGGCCTTCCAGCGGTGCGGCGGCGGCCCCGCCCACCCGGCGCAGCTCCGCCACCCAGCCCACGGTGTCCGCGCCCCGCGTCACGGGCGCGGCCAGCCAGAAGAAGTTGGCCGTGTCGATGGCGAAGAACTGGCTGATCCCCGACGCATCCGGGAGGGCGCCGCGCGGGGTCCCGGGGGATGGATCGGCGCCGTCGGGGTACGTGCCGGTGCGCGCGACGGGCCGGCGGGCGCGGTCCCACAGGTGGATGGGCAGGCCGGGATCGTCCCGCCGGCGCAGGCTCTGGAGCACGCTCTCCGCGGCGGCCCGCGTGGCTCCCCCGGGCGCGTCCAGGGCGGCCAGCAGGGCGGGTTCCGCCGCGGCTCCGCCCAGCACCTGCAGGCGCGCGGGCATGGTGGGCGCCACCAGCATGGCCAGCTGCCGCGCGACCGTCTGCAGCCGGCCCAGCGCGGCGCGCGTGGCGGTCTGCTTGACCTCCGTGTACGCGAACAGGGCCCCGGCGGCCAGGGTCACGACCAGCAGCGCCGTGATCAGCAGGGGCAGCTTGTGCTCCAGCGACAGGCCGCGCCGGAGGGGGCGGGGAGACGGGTCCGGGTTCATTCCGCGCGTGGGAGAAGCCACTGGCGATGCAAGAGCGTGATGATGATCCGCTCAACTTAGGCCATCCCGCCGCGCTCGCCAACCCGCGCCCGATGATTCCGCCTTCGTTCAGCCTCACGTCGCGAGGCAGGGTCCGCCGTGGCGCACGGAACCTGGATGAGGGCATCCCGCCGTTCACCCTCGTCCCCTCACCGAAAACCGCGGATGCGTTTCACCGGTCCCAACGCATTCCGCCTGTAAAGAGCGCCGCACGTCTTGTCATTCCGAAGGAGGAACGACTGAGGAATCTACTCGCCCGTGGCAGGTGGATCGCTCCCCTGACCCGTTCGCCGCCCGCTCACGCGATTCGGTGCGGCGAGGGATTGATGCGGGATTGGACTTGGCGTGCGATGATCCGCATCCACACGAAAAAAGACCCGGCGAGGATCGCTCCTCGCCGGGTCTTTCGATGGACCAGCCGTGTGATCGGCCGTATCTGCCGGGCTTTACGCCTTGTCGCCGGTGGCCCAGGGATCCTGCTCCATCCAGGACTTGTCCAGGGGCGAGAAGAGAAAGACCAGGCCGCCGTTGGCGATCTGCGGCAGCAGCTTGCGGGCGCGGCTCTGCTCCACGGCCGGGCACCCCTCGCTGCGGCCGGCGCGCGAGCTGGTCACGTACGGCGCGCCGTGCGCCACCACGCCGCGGGCGCGGGCCGAGCTGTTGAACTTGCCCGACAGCCCCTTCATCCGCAGCCCCACCGACGTGTAGTACTTGCCGCCCGACTTGCCGCTGAACCCGTACGTCTCCTGCGCCAGGTACAGCCCCAGCGACGTGGAGTTGCTCCCCTGCCGGTTGCTGAACCGCGTGGGCACGCCGCTGCTGGGGGGCGCCGAACCGCGGCCGTGGGCCACCATGAAGGGCCCGTCCACCACCTTGAGCGACTCCATGTCGAACACGTACCCGCGCGGGGTGGTGTTCGTCAGGCCGTAGTCCACGAAGTACAGGTACGGCTTCTTGACGCTCTTGGGGTTGGCGGCCTTGTAGTTGTAGTAGGCCTGGAACGCCATCCGCAGCGCCTTGGGGTCGCTCTGCTTGCGCACGCCGCCGGCCAGCGCGTCCAGCGCCAGCTGCACCTGCGTCTTCTCCACCGCGCTCTGCACGCCCACGCCGTTCAGCACGGCGCGCGACGTCTGCATCACGGCCTGCGCGTAGGCGGGCGGGGCAGCCGGCGCGGCCGCCACCTTCACGGGGGCGGGCTGCGCGGCGCTGGCCGCCGTGACCGACTCGGCGTCTTGCATCATGGCGCCGGCGGCGCCCGCGAAGAAGGCACCGGCGGCGAGCTTCAGCAGGTCGTTGCGCATGCTGTGGCCTCGCTTGAGGTCGGGTGCCTTCCCGCGGAAGTGCACCCGAACAGTATTCGGCTCGAAGGGCGGAGCTCGGGGCCGGAGACGCGCTCGTGCGCGGCCTCCGCGGGCCCACCCGACGTTCGTATGCTGGTTTTGGTACCGCCTGGGACACCGGCCGCGTGCGCCGGGTTCCCCCGGCCGCCCGCGTGGCGTCCTCTCGATCAAAACGCCCTCGTATCGTGGACCGGTACGGGGGCGCTCTGTATGTAAAGGTGCGGGGGCGGCCCCGCGGGACATGACAAAGGGCTTGTTTGAAGCACGATACGGTTGAGGTATCGGTGGGTGGCATCCCCGCGGTTTTCTGCGATATCCGCTTACGCGGGCGTCACATCGGCCGCAGGATCAGTCCCCTGCTTCAAAGTAATCGGCTCAAACGTTGAACCCCCTGCCATGTCGCGATGCAGTTAATCTAGTCGATTGCTAAGTGTATGTCAACCCGTAGGATAGGTCCCCACCTTGCGTGTGGGGCATTCGCGGACGCGCGAATCTGGAAACGTTTGAGAGACAGGCAAGGGGGCCCTGCAGGGACGTACGGGATGAACGCCCCCAGCAGTGGGCTTCCGAGACAAGTGCGCTCGGTCAATCCGAGCCGGTCGTGGAAATCAGCCGGCGAAGCCCGTCGCGCAACTTATGGAAGCTTGGTGAGACGTTTTTCTCTACGTCCATCCACGGGCCGATACGATCGGCCCACTGGTGCTTCATCTGCCCGGGGACGGGCCACCCCGCCTTCTTGATGGCTGCAGAACCACCCGGGTATACAGCGTCCGCCAACTTCTCCCAGGTGCCGCATATGCTGTCCTGGACATATGCATCCAGTACCTGCTTTTGCGCGCGTGGGTACGCCTCGAGCAGAGCATCGCGGTCGCCGAAGTACCAAGCCTCCATTTCCTCGATCGCCAGACGGAACAGCGTTCTGTCTGTCATGTGGCACTGCTCGGCCACTTCCTTCAGTTCTTCCAGGAACGCTGTGCAGTTCCGGTCGTCATTGTCCAGAACAACGACGACTGCATCAATTCCAGGTGTCTTCTGATATCCCGACAGCAGTCTTGGTAACTGGTCGAGAAGCATTCGTTTTTCAGGGTCCGCCGTTGTTGCCAGACCTTGCGGGATACGGCCTATTCCCTTGTAGGGGTGCAATCGCCAAGTATGCGGATCGCCGTACGTCCCAAGAACCTCCGGCAGCAAGTAGTCCAGAAGCGTCTTGCCGGAAGAATCTTCCACGAGGATCTCGATGTGCATCCCTACCTCGCATCGAGATAGTCACTGTACCACAACCCTCCCAGCGGCAATCCTTCTTCCACCAAGTTCTTAACTACAGGGAGGTCTGCGACTCGACGCACGACCGAATAACCGTCGCTGCCCTTTTCAAGAATCCAAACCTCTTGTGGGGAAAGCGCGTCGACAAAGTATGGCTGATGTGTAGTGACGAAAATCTGCGATGCGTTCTTCTTTCCGGTCGCATGGGCGCGGAACTCCTGCGCCAATGCCTCCAAGAGCTTGTGGTACAGACCGTTCTCTGGTTCCTCAATGCAGATGAACGGTGGCGGATCTGGATCTTCCAGAAGCAACAGATAAGCAAATGTTTTCAAGGTGCCGTCAGACATTTGCTGCGCAAAGAAAGGGTCAGCGAAAGCACCGTCGTTGAAGCGAAGCAGCACTCGCTTGTCGTCCGTCACTTTCGTGTCAATGCTCACGACGCCAGGAATCTTGGTAGCGATTCGTCTCAGGATTGCCTGAAACCGCTCCTTATGCTCCCGTTCCAGAAATTGGACGAAATTGCCGATGTTGTCGCCATGGATGTTCAGGTGCTTCTGGGGTCCCGCGGAGGGTAACCCTCGTGCGGCATCGGGGTGGAAGTAGGAAAGATACCACCCCCGAAGAAAGTCTCGGAACCGCTTGATACGCGGGTGCTCCTTAAGTGTACCGAGTGTAGCAATCCCTAACTGGCGCAAATCCGTAAGCTCCACAGAAGCTTGGATGCGGTCCTCCTCATTATCGCCTTCAGCCTCTACTGCTTCTTCACCCGCCCAGACCATTCCCTTGCCATAGTGCAGACGCAGAAACGGATATGGCCGGCCGTACCTCTGGTTCTTGCGTCGTTGCCTCAGAATTTCCGATTCGACGAAAGGTCGTCCTGAATCGTCTAGAGCAATCGCCAGTTCGTATGTAATGGGCCGCTCGTTGGGCGCCTCGCGATAATAGATCTCAAAGCGGATAGGCTCGTCCGAGTTGAGGGAGCGCAGGCGCTCGAACCCGCCACGCTGCTTCATGTCGCATGCTGTCTCTACGTCATGCGAGAGGCAGTCGGCAACGAATCCAAACGCATCGAAAAGTGTACTCTTACCTACGCCGTTCTTACCAATCACCACTGTGAATGGCGTGAGCGGCTCCTCTTTCTGCTGGTTGGACAGCCTGCCGAGTGTAACATCCCGAAGCGCCCTGTAGTTTTGAACGCGAATGCCTTCGATCAGCGCCATCCCTGACCTGCCTCTCCGAAATGGGAAAACTGCCCCGACTGTAGCTCGGTTGCTCAGTGACAATCTATTAGTACCGGCCCGGCCTGGAACACCTGACTGTTGCGCAGACGCTGTCGTTCTCCGGCAGCGGTAGCACACAGGTGGAGGTGATTTCTGCCGTGGTGCGGAATGGGAGCGAAAACGAAATGTTGAGGCCGAGTGCGCGGAAAATTACCCGGGCACGTAACTGACCGCAACTTCTCGCGATTTTCTCAGGATGGATGCGCGTGCTGCTCGCGCTCGCGGTGCTGGAGGAGGCGGCGCGGACGGCGATGAACGTGGCGCTGTCCTGCGGATACAGCGACAACAGCGCCCTCAAGCGCGCTATCGAGAACTTTACCGGCACACCGGTGCCGGCCTCCATCCGCGACCAGCGCTGGGAGCCCGCGTTCGACGTCTTCCTGGACGAGCTGCGCGCCCTTCGCCACGGCAGCCCCGGCCGGCGTCCCCGCGCGGCCGCGTGACGTGTCCGCCCTCGCGCGGGGCCCCGGCTTGCCCCCGCGGGCGCGGGGCGGCAGCTTTCGCGCATGCCGAACGAACCTCTTTCCGCCCTCGCGCTCGCGGCCGTGTTCCTCGCCGCGGTGCTCGGGGGCGGCGTCAACTCCATCGCCGGCGGGGGCACGCTCCTGACGTTTCCGGCGCTCGTGGGCCTGGGCGTGCCCGCCCTGACGGCCAATGCCACCAGCACCGTCGCGCTCTGGCCCGGCGCGCTCAGCAGCATGTGGGGGTACCGCGGCGAGCTGCGCGGCGCCCGCGCCTGGGTCGTGCGCCTGACGCTGCCCAGCGTGGCCGGCGGCGCGCTGGGAGCCTGGCTCCTGCTGCGGACGCCGCCGGACCGCTTTGCCCGCATCGTCCCGTTCCTGGTGCTGGGGGCTACGCTCCTGTTCCTGGCGCAGGGCCCGCTCATGCGGCGCCTGCGCGCCCGGGGCGGCGGAGCGGATGCCCCTCCCGCCGCGGCGGAGGGCGACGATCCCCACGTCGCGCCGTGGCTGTTCATCCTGGGCCAGTTCGGGATCGGGGTGTACGGCGGCTACTTCGGGGCGGGGATCGGCATCCTGATGCTGGCGGGGCTGGGGCTGATGGGCTTTACCAACATCCATCGGATGAACGGCCTGAAGAACTGGGGCGCCGTCTGCATGAACGTGGTGGCGGCGGGCATCTTCGCCTTCAGCGGCATCGTGAACTGGCCCGTGGCGCTGGCCATCGGCGCCGGCGGGCTGCTGGGCGGCTACGCGGGGTCGCGCATGGCCCAGCGCGTGGGGCAGCAGCGGGTGCGCGCGGCCATCGTCTGCATCGGCCTGGGGTCGTTCCTGTTCCTGCTCCTCCGCCCCCTCTGATCCACCCTCCACAACAGACGACGGCCCCGCGCGAGATCCGCGGGGCCGCTTTCGATTGCATGCCGCACGCGTCGCAGCGCCGCGCCCGGTCCTTGCAACTGTATCACCTTCAACGCGAGTTCCCCCCGACACCGCATGGATTTGGAGGCCTGGATGGCGTTGTTCGACGCACCCGCCCGCGAAGTGCAGCACCACGCCCGCCGCGCCGCGCGCGAGGCGGGGCCGGGGGTGCAGCGCCTGGCCCGGCTGGGATACGCCGCCAAGGGCGTGGTGTACATCATCATCGGGTTCATCGCGGCCGACGCGGCGTTCAGCCCCGCGGAGCAGGTGCAGGGATCGCATGGGGCGCTGGGGACCATCCTGCGCCAGCCGTTCGGCAAGGTGCTGCTGGCGATCATGGCCCTGGGCCTCGCCGGCTACGTGCTGTGGAAGCTCGTGCAGGCGGTGATGGATCCCGAGAACAAGGGGACCGACGCCAAGGGGATGATCTCGCGCATCGGCTACGGCATCAGCGCCGTGCTGTACGGAGGGCTCACGCTGGAGGCCGTGCGGATGGTGCGCGGCTCCGGGGGCGGCGGGGGCAACGGCGCGCAGCACTGGACGGCGGTGGTGATGGACAAGCCGTTCGGCCGCGTGGCCATCGGGCTGCTGGGGCTGGGGATCGCCGGCTACGGGGTGTACGAACTCGTCAAGGCGTTCAAGAGCGACCTGGCGAAGAAGCTGAACCTGGAGGGCTCCGCCGTGGCCACGCGGCAGCGGGTGGTGGGGCTGGGGCGGGCGGGGCTGGCGGCGCGGGGCGTGGTGTTCGGCATCATCGGCTGGCTGGTGCTCAAGGCCGCGCTGCAGTACGACGCCTCGGAGGCGGAGGGGCTGCAGGGCGCGCTGGTCGCGCTGCGCAAGGCGGCGTACGGCCCGTGGCTGCTGATGCTCGTGGCGCTGGGGCTGATCGCGTACGGCATCTTTCAGCTGGTCAAGGCCCGCTACCGCGTCATCCGCGCGTCGTAGAGGCTGGATCGAGCGGCGAGGGGGGAAGCGCGCGGTAGATGACGGGCGGTGGGTGGGGATGGGACTCGGCGGATCAGGCCGGGCCCGGGCCGGGCGAATGAATTCGCTGCAACGACCACACGAAGTCCGCCTGCGCGGACTGCCGGCCTAACGGCGGAGGGCGAGTCCCCCCGGTTGAAGCTCTTCAAAGCAGTTGAAGCCCCGTTCGGTGACGCGTGAGCGTCGCCGAACGGGCTTCTGGCACTTCCAGCGGCGGGTTTACCCGCTCAGGACGGACGACGGCAATCGCGGCCGACGTTCTCCCCTTCCCCCATGCCGTTTATGGGGGAAGGGGCCGGGGGATGGGGGGCACTCCGCCCGCGACGGCACTCCGCCCCAGCTCCCGAATCCCTTCACTCACGCACTAACGCACTAACGCACTTCCGCACTCACGCACTGCCTGCACTCCCCGCCATCCGCTGCGCCACCTCGTCCGCGCGGATGTCGAAGTGCGACGCGTGCCACTCCGGCGTGCCGCCGCGGGTGAGGATCACCTGCGGCGAGTGGTGCTCGATCCCCGTCTTTTCCGCCAGGTAGGCCGATGCCTCCGTGGCGTCGTTCACGTCCACCGTGTAGACGGGCGCGTCGGGGTTCAGTTCCAGGAAGCGCTCCATCTCGCCGCGCGCCGCCGCGCTGATGGGGCAGCGCGTGCTGTGCTTGAAGAGGATGGCCGTGTCCTGGCCCAGCGCCGCGTCCACGTCCTGCTTGCTCGTCATGTTCTTCATCCGCCGCTCCCTTGCCGGTGTCCCGAGCGCGGCCGGACGGCCGCGAGCCGGGCCGGGGACGGCGCAAGGCCCATACCCGCACGGCGCGCCGGAGGACGAGGATGCCGATCATCCGCCCGCAAACGCACGTCGCCTCCCGGCCGGGGGCCGGGAGGCGACGGGGGACGCGGCGCGACGGGCGCGCCGCGGCGGAACGGACCTGCTTACTGCTGCAGGTTGATGAAGCTGCCCACCGACGCGCCCAGGCGCACGGCGCCGAGCTCTTCCGGGGTCAGCTGGCCGGACATGGCCGTGCTGCTGCCGTCCATGTTCACGTTCACGGTGTTGGTGTCCAGCACGTACCACGAGCCCGTGGCCGCGTCCACGATCACCGGCACCAGGCCGCCCAGGATGTCCAGGATCAGGTACGTCGCCGACAGCTTGCGGTTGATCACCACCGTCTGATCGGTGTAGCCGGAGCGGCGCAGCGTGAGCGTGTGGCTCTTGTCCTTGGCCAGCTGCAGCGTGGCGGGCGTGATGCCGCGGTTGGTGCCGTCGATCCACACCTCGGCGCCCGCCGGGTTGCTGCTCACCAGCACGTTGGCCGGGCCGCCGTTGAACAGCGCGCCGCACGCCGAAAGGCTCATCGCCGCCGCGACCAGAACGATCTTCTTCATCGAAATCTCCAGGGGTGTGCTCGCTCCCACAGGTCGGCAGGGAGCGGTGCCGTGCACGCGCCAAGCGTGCGGAATGCCGTCATGGATTGCCGCGAAACACCCGTGCGGGGCACACGGGGATGCGCCGGAAAGGCGGCTCTCGTTCGTCTGCTGGAATGTGCTGCTGGAAAGACGGATGCGAGCGTGGGGAAAAACTGCGTTTCCACAGCGTATCAGTTGCGGCGCAGTATGCTAATGTTTCAACAGGAGCGGCGCAAGGGGGGGTGAACGGATGGATACGGCGGCGGGCTGTATACGGGATATCGCTAGCCCCGGAAATCTCCTGTTCGGGGCGGATCCGGCCGCATGGACGGAGGGCGGCAGCCCCGCGCGGGAGCCGCCGCCCTCGATCGTCATCCATCCACCGAAGCCGTCAGCGGTTCGGCGTGCCGGGGCCCGCGTCGCGACCGCTCGCGGTCAGGTCGCCGGGCTTTTCGGGGCCGCTCCGGTGCAGCGTGCTGTGGCGGTAGCCGTAGAGCAGGTAGATGAGGATGCCCAGGGCCAGCCAGATGCCGAACCGCTCCCACGCGTGCCGCGGCAGCCCCGTCATCACGTAGATGCACGCGCCGGCGCCGATCAGCGTCACGGGCCACACGAAGGGCACGCGGAAGGGGCGGTGCCGGTGCGGGTCCAGGATGCGCAGCACCAGCACGCCGATGCACACCATGGCGAACGCCGACAGCGTGCCGATGTTGGTGAGGTCGTAGATCTCGTTCTCGTCGGCGAACAGGGCGCCCACGGCCACCACCAGGCCCGTGAGGAGCGTGGTCATGTACGGCACGCGCGCCTTGGTGCTCAGCTTGGTCGTCCACTTGGGCAGCAGCCCGTCGCGGCCCATCGCGTAGAAGATGCGCGGCTGGCCGTACTGGAACACCAGGAGCACGGCCGTGAGCGACACCACGGCGCCCACGGACACGATCCACCCCGCCGTCTGCAGCCCCGCCACGTCCAGCGCCTGCGTGAGCGGGTCGGCGCCCTTGAGCTGCTGGTAGGGCACCAGGCCCGTGGCCACGGCGCCCACGATCACGTAGATGAGCGTGCAGATGGCCAGGCCGCCCAGGATGCCGATGGGCAGGTTGCGCTGCGGGTTCTTGGTCTCTTCCGCCGCCGTGCTGATGGCGTCGAAGCCGATGTAGGCGAAGAAGACGATGGCGGCGCCCTGGTGAATGCCCCGCCAGCCGTTGGGCGCGAACGGGGTGAAGTTGTCCATGTCGATGTTCATGCCGCCCACCACCACGAACAGCGCCAGCACCAGCAGCTTGATGACCACCATGATGTTGTTGGCCCGCGCGCTCTCGCGCACGCCGCGCATGAGCAGCCAGGTGATCACGGCGACGATGCCGAACGCGGGAAGGTTCACCAGGATGGGGATGGAGCCGATGCGGGGCGCCGTGTCCAGCAGCGCCCGCACCTCGGGGTCGCTGCTCTTGACCACGGCGCGCCACCCGTGCGTGGCCCAGTCCGGCAGGTGGATGCCGAAGCCGCTGAGCATGGAGTTGAAGTAGCCGCTCCACGCCACCGCCACGGCCACGTTGCCCACCGCGTACTCCAGGATCAGGTCCCAGCCGATGATCCACGCCACCAGCTCGCCCAGCGTGGCGTACGAGTAGGCGTACGCGCTGCCGGCCTGGGGAATCATGGACGCCAGCTCCGCGTAGCACAGCGCCGCCAGCCCGCACACCCCGCCCAGCAGGATGAAGGAGAAGATGAGCGCGGGCCCGGCGCCGTAGCGCACCACGGAGCCGTCGGGGTTGATCTCGCCCGCCGCCGCCGTGCCGATGGACGAGAAGATGCCGGCGCCGATCACCGCGCCGATGGCCAGCATGACCAGGTCGCCGGCGCCCAGCTCGCGCTTGAGCGAGTTGGGATGGCCCTCGTCGGCCAGCAGCTCGCTGATGGGCTTGCGGCGGGTGAGCCGGGTGAGAATGGAGGACATTGCGTCGGGTGACGGGACGGGGTTGCGGTACAGGGGCGGCGCGGGGCGTGATCGAACGTTCGCCCGGCGCCGGCGTGAGCCCGGAGCGCACGGCTGCGCGCGTGGTTAACGGCGGCGCGCAGGCGGGTTGTGGATTCCGGCAGGCGGACAAACTGCGCCCCCCAACCCCGATTCGTCAATGTTCCGGGGGAAATGAGGATGGCGCGGGGGTGGACGACTCCGTCTCCAAAGGCGCGGTCTTCGTCACGGGCGGCGTCGTACGGCGCTGGACGGACGCGGACTCCCGGCACGCGCGGGGCGCCCCTCCCCCCGGCCCCCTCCCCGCTCGTTCCTCGCGGAGGGGGGGAGAACTGCTCCACCGCACCACCCTGTCATTCCGAGGGAGGCGCCTCCGGGAAGTCGTCATTGCACAAAACCCCGGCGCCGACCGAGGAATCTTCTCGGCCCGCGCGCGTGCCCCGCACATGGAACGACACTCCGCCCGTGCCCCAACCCTCCCCCAGGGGTTTTGGGGGAGGGTGGGCGAGTAATGCGAGCCCGGGTGGGGGCGTTCGGCCTCCGCCACCATGCACGCGCCGCCCTGCCGACAACGTTCCGCGGGGGCCGCGCGTCTTATCCCACGTGGCGTTTCGGCTCGTCCCGCAAAACGGTAGCTTTTTCATCTGCCCGGACGGGCGTTCGTCCCCCGGTGCGTTGCGCGGGGGGTGCTAGGAACTTAGCATCCACCCGTGCGGTATCGAAGCCGGCCATCCGTACCCCTCCAACGCGTCCATACAGAGGTTCCCCTGGTCACCGCCGAGAACGAAGTCGAGACCCTGCTGGCCGACGCCGGCCGGCTCAAGGCGCAGGTGCAGCGCCGCATCGTGGGGCAGCAGCAGGTGCTGGACGAGGTGCTGATGTGCCTGCTGGCCGGCGGCCACGCCCTGCTGGTGGGCGTGCCGGGGCTGGCCAAGACGCTGCTGGTGCGCACGCTCAGCGAGGCGCTGGAGCTGGAGTTTCGCCGCGTGCAGTTCACCCCCGACCTCATGCCCGGCGACATCACGGGCACGGAAGTCATCGAGGAGGACCGCACGACGGGGCGGCGGGCCGCGCGCTTCATCCGCGGGCCCATCTTTACGCAGGTGCTGCTGGCGGACGAGATCAACCGCACCCCGCCCAAGACGCAGGCGGCGCTGCTGGAGGCCATGCAGGAAGGCCGCGTGACGGCCGGCGGCGAGGACATGATGCTGCCCCGCCCGTTCTTCGTGCTGGCCACGCAGAACCCCGTGGAGCAGGAGGGCACGTATCCGCTTCCCGAGGCGCAGCTGGACCGCTTCATGTTCGACATCCGCCTGGACTACCCGTCGGCGGAGGAGGAGGTGCAGATCCTTCGCAGCACCACGGGCGTGCAGGACGCGGACATCCAGCCGGTGCTGGACGCGGAGCGGGTGCTCACGCTGCAGCGCTGGGTGCGCGAGGTGCCCGTGGCGGACAACGTCTTCCAGTACGCCGCGTCCCTCGTGCGCGCCACGCGCCCGGGCGACGCCAGCGCGCCGGAGGACGTAAAGCGCTGGGTGCGCTGGGGGGCCGGTCCGCGCGCGGGGCAGGCGCTGATCCTGGGCGCCAAGGCCAACGCGCTGCTCAGCGGGCGCTTTCACGTAACGCCGGACGACATCCGCCGCGTGGCCGCCCCCGTGCTGCGCCACCGCGTGCTGGTGAACTTCCACGCCGAGGCCGAGGGCATCGCCCCCGACCGCGTGATCGCCAAGCTGATGGATACGATCGCCCCGTCGCGCTCGGGACTGTGAACGGCGAGTGCGAAAGTGCGAAAGTGCGAAAGTGCGAAAGTGCGAAAGTGCGAAAGTGGATGGGCGATGAGGGCTGATTCTCCTCACGGGCGGAGCGCCCCCCATCCCCCGGCCCCTTCCCCCATAAACAGCATGGGGGAAGGGGAGTGGTTCGTCGTGCGGGGGACGGATCGCGCCGGCAGCGGGCGGCCCCTCCCCCGGCCCCTCCCCGCTCGTTCCTCGCGGAGAGGGGGGAACCCCGGTTCCTTGCGGAACCTGGCCGGCAGCGTGGCACCCGCCCGTGACGGACGGTCCGCGCAGGCGGACTTCGTGTGGTCGTTGCGGCGAATTCATTCGCTCGGTGCCGCGGCCATCCCGGCACGAGGACCGTCCGCGGCGCGAACTCCACTTTCGCACTTTCGCACTCTCGCACTTTCGCACTGCGGCGGAGCCGCCCGATGAGCGCATCGGACTTCCTGCCGCCGCGGATGCTGGAGCGGCTGGGCGGGCTGGACCTCATCGCGCGCACCATCGTCAGCGGCTTTCAGACGGGCGTGCACCGGTCGCCCCACCGCGGCGCGGGCGAGGACTTCGCCAAGCACCGCGACTACCAGCAGGGCGACGACGTCCGCTACCTGGACTGGAAGCTCTACGCCCGCACGGACCGCCTGCACGTCCGCGAGTTCGAGGAGCGCAGCAACCTGCAGTGCTGGCTCGTCGTCGACACCTCCGCGTCCATGGACTACGCGGAGCCGGAGGGGGTGACCAAGGCGCGGTACGCCGCCTTCCTGGCCGCCGCCCTCGCGCACCTCATGCTGCGCGCCGGCGACGCCGTGGGGCTCGCGACGAGCGGGGCGGATGCGAAGCTGCTGCTGCCGCCCCGCTCCCGCCGCGGCCACCTGCACGACCTGCTGCTGCACCTGGAGCGGATGCAGCCCGCCGGCACGGGCGCCATGGCCGGCGCGCTGGACCGCGTGGGCGGTGCCATGACCCGGCGCGGGCGCGTGGTGCTCATCAGCGACCTGCTGGAGGACGACGGCGGCGACGCGCTCGTGACCTCCGCCGGCCGCCTGCGCGCGCGCGGCGACGAGGTAATCGTGATGCGCGTGCTGACCCCGGCGGAGTCCGGCGAGCGGGCGCCGGGCGCGGGGTTGTTCTTCGATCCCGAGAAGCCGGGGCAGGAGACGGCCGCCACGCCGGACGCGGATGCCGGCTACCGCCGCCGCGTGACGGCATACTACGACGGCATCGCGGACCGGCTGCGCGAGCGCGGCGTGGAGTACGTGCCGCTGACGACGGCGCAGCCCGTGGAAGAGGCGCTCGTCGCGTGGGCCAACCTGCGCCGGGGGCCGTGACGTGCTGACCCTGGGCATCCCCGCGTTCCTGCTGGCCGGCGCCCTGGCGATGGGGGTGCCGCTCGCGCTGCACCTCATCCGCCGCCGCCCGCCCCTCCGCGCGCCGCTCCCCACCGCGCGCTTTTTGACGGAGGACCCGCGCAACGCCGTCCGCGTCAGCCGCCCCACGGACCTGCGGCTGCTGGTGCTGCGGATGCTGCTCCTGCTCCTCCTGGGCCTCGCGCTGGCGCGGCCGGCGTGGGTGCCGGCGCCGGAGGGCACCAGCACGCTCGTCCTCCTGGACCGCGGCTCGGCGATGCGCGGCGACGGCTGGGGCGCGGCGCTGGCGGAGGCGCGCCGCTCGCTCCTGGGCCCAGACGGCCAGGCGCGCGGCGAGCTGGTGATGTTCGACACGGCGGCGGAGCGGGTGCCGCGGAATCGCATTACCCCCGCGCTGTTCGATTCGCTGCTGGCGGCGGGCGCGTCCAATCACCCCGCGGACTACGCGGCGGCCCTGCGCGCCATCCCCGCCAGCGCGCGCGAGCTGCGCGGCGCGGACAGCGTGCGCGTGCGGATGATCTCCGTGCTGGCGGACGTCGGATGGACGCCCGGCCTGGCCCCCCTGCGCCGCGCCGCCTGGCCCGGCACCCTGGATCTGGCGCGCGTCCCGTTCGTACCGGTCGTGCGGTCTCCCGGCTACGCGCCGCTCACGGCACTCACGCTGTCCGCGCGGGGCGGGGGATTCGCATCCGCCGCGCTGGGGGCCGCCGGGGTGGAGGGCGGCCGTGCCGATCCCCGCGCGCCGCTCACGACGGACGCTGCGGTGTATCTGCTGATGGATGCGCCTTCCGCCGCCACCGCCGCGCAGCTGCTGGAGCGCGCGCGGGCCGGTGCCACGCTCATCGTCACGCCCGCCGCCGCGGTGGAGGACGTGGTGCGGGCGGCGCTGCCGTGGACGGGCGGATTCGCCGTGGCGCGCAACAGCGGTGGGGCGATGTGGTTCGGGCCCGAGCTGGAGCTGGCGGGCGCGGCGGGGCGGGTGGAGCAGGGCCGGCCCGCGGACGGCGCCCGCGTGGCCGCCGCGTGGGAGGACGGCCGCCCCGCCGCCGCCGCGAAGGCGCTGGGGAGCGGATGCGTCGTCTTCGTGGGCGCGGAGCTGGAGGGCGGCGAGCTGCCGTACCAGGCTGAGTACCCCGCCGCGCTGGCCCGCCTGGCCCGCGCCTGCGCGTCGGACGTGTCGCTCGCGGCGGCGGCGCGGCCGCTGGATCCCGGCGCGCTGGCGCTGCTGCGCGGCCGCGGCCCCGCGTCGGTCCCGGCGAGTGCCGTGGGCGCGTCGGAGGCGGGGATCGGGCTGGGGCGCTGGGTGCTCGCCGCCGCCCTGCTGATCGCGCTGGTGGAGACGTGGCTCGCGTACCGGCGGCGGCGGGCGGTGTAGGCAGGATGGGCGAAGGTTCGGGGATTCCGCGGAGGAAGCAGGCATCTCGCTGGCAGCGGAGCGCCCCCCTCCCCGACCCTCCCCCACAAACTGCGTGGGGGAGGGAGACGGTCCGTCGCGGTGGATGGATTCGGCCGATAGCTGAGGAGTCCCCTCCCCCCGGCCCCCTCCCCCGCTTCGCGGGCAGGAGGGGGAGAACTGCAACGGCATTCCGCGCCGCGCGATCCGTCGGCGCCGGAACCCGGCGCGGTGCACGGCACGCCGCCGTGCCGCGGTCCGTCGGCGAAGGCCGACATCACGTTTCCGGTGCCGCGATTTCAATCGCCGGGTCTGGAGCTTCGCCACGGAGCAGGAGCCCCGCCGTGCCAATCTCCCTCCCCCACGCAGTTTGTGGGGGAGGGTCGGGGAGGGGGGCGCTCCGCCCGCGCCCCATGTCATGCTTTCGCGCAGACAAGCACCTGCCGTTCCGCAGATGAGCAGAAGCAGCAGATGAGCAGACGCACATGAGCACACAGGTCCTGACGCCGCCGGCCTCCGCCGGGGGAGCGCTGCGGGCGCCATCGGAGCGCCTGATCGGGGGCGTGCGCGCCGCGTGGCGCCGCTCGGTGCTGCTGCGCGCGCTCGTCTGGGCGCCCGCGCTGCTCGCCGCGTGCGCCGTGCTGCTCGTCCTCATCGACCTGCTCATCCCCCTCCGCGCCGTCCTCCGCGAGACGCTGCGCTGGCTGCCGATCATCCTCGGCGGCGGGTTCGCGGCGTGGTCCATCTACCGCGTCCTCAATCCGCCCCCGCCGCGCCGGTTCGCCCTGTTGGCGGAGGAGCGCATCCCCGCACTGGAGAACCGCCTGCTGACGGCCTTCGACCTGGCGGACGGGATGCCGGACGGCGTGGTGGGCCGCGCGTTCCTGGCGGATGCGGAGCGGCGGCTGCAGGCGGTGGGCGTGCGGGGCGTGGCGCCGGCGCGGGTGCGGCTGCCTGCGATCATCCTGGGATCGGCGCTGGCCGTCGCGGCGCTGTTCGCGCTCGTCTTTCCGGCCGCGGCGGCGGAGTCGTGGACGCGGTGGATGCAGCCGGCGGATGCGTATCAGACCAAGTGGGACGAGGTGCGCGCGGAGACGCTGCCCAATGTGGCCACGCCGCCCATCCCGATGTTCGACGAGCTGCGCTGGACCGTGCGGCCGCCGGCGTACAGCGGCCTGGACGCGCGGGACGGCCGCGGCGACGAGCCCATCAGCGCGCTGCCGGGGAGCGTCATCCGCCTGCGCAGCCGCTTTCCGGACCGCTGGGACGGCGTGCGCGCGCAGGCCATCGGCGGCGCGGCGCTGGGCGTATCCCGCTCCGGCGAGGAGTGGATCGTGGAGTACCGCATGCCGGCGGACGCGCGCGGGCTGTCCCTGGAAGCGATGGCGGACGGCGGCGTGGTGGACCGGCGCATCGTCCCCCTCGTTCCGCTCCCGGACCAGGCGCCGGACGTGACGCTCGTGGCGCCCGCGGAGGACATGGTCGTGGCGTCCGGCACGGGTCGCATCCCCCTCCGCGCCACGGCGGCGGACGACTACGGCGTGGGCGACTTCCTGCTCCACTGGACGCACTCCAGCGGCAGCGGCGAATCGTACGAGTTCAAGGAAGGCGACTGGGCGTTCGGCAGCATCAATCGCGGCGGAAAGTCGGCCACGGGCGAGCTCGTCATCGACCTGGCGGCGCTGGGGCTGCAGCCGGGGGACATGATGCACATCCGCGCCGTGGCCCGCGACCGCAACAACGTCACGGGGCCGGGGGAGAGCGTGTCGCGGACGCGCATCATCCGCGTGGCGCGGCCGGAGGAGCTGGACCAGGTCACCACGGACGTGGGGATGCCGCCGGAGCTGCCCAAGGACCCGCTGATGAGCCAGCGGATGATCATCCTGATGACGGAGCGGCTGCAGCGCGAGCGCCGGGGCCTGTCGCGCCCGGACCTGCAGCGGCGCGCCGGCGAGATCGCCCAGCACCAGGCGCGGCTGCGGGCCATCGTGGGCGAGCAGATCTACATCCGCGAGGCGGAGGCCGTGCAGGGGGAGGGCGAGGAGCTGCCCACATACGTGGAGCAGGGCGGCGGCGCGGCGCACGCGGGCGAGCACGCGGAGGAGACGGGCCCGCCCTCGCCCGAGGACGTGCTGGCCGAGGCGGACGAGGCCACGGGGCAGGGGCGCGCGGAGGAGTTCGAGCACCGTCACGACGAGACGGCCGTCATCGACATCAACCGCGACCTGATCCTGCTGCACAACCTGATGTGGAGCTCGGAGCAGGAGCTGTTCAGCGTGCGCCCGGACTCGTCGCTCCCGTGGCAGCACGAGGCGCTCAAGCTGATCCAGAAGCTGAACCAGACGGAGCGCATCTACCCCCGCGGCGACGTGCGCGTGGACCCCGTGAACATCGCCGAGGCGCGCGGGCAGGGAAAGATGGAGAACGTGGGCCCCGCCGCGCGCACGGCCGGCGGCTCGCTGCCGTCGCTGCTGCCCCTGCTGGCGGAGCTGGACCGCGTGTCGGCCGGGCTGGGGCGCCGGCCCGCGCGGGAGTCGTCGCTGGCCATCAGCAACCTGGCCGCGCGCGCCCTGGGCGAGGCCACGGCGGACCGGGAGGCGGCCGCGCTCATCGCCCGCGCCGCGAACGAGGCCGGATCGGGAAAGGCGGACCGCGCGCGCGACCTGCTGCGCCGGGCCCGCGAGCGCCTGGCCCCGCCCGCGGGCGCCGCCGCGCGCCCCCTGCCGTCCACCGCCGACCCCGCCGCCGCCGAGTACTTCCGCCGCATCGGGAGGGGACGATGAGGCGGAGCGATGGGCAGGATTCGCCTCGGATGCCGGAGAAGCGGCGAATGCGCGAAATCCGCGAGCGAATGAATTCGCGGCTACAACGTCACGCTGTCCGCCTCCGCGGACGAAACGACGACGGACGCGCGGAAGTCGGTGCCCGCGGCGGAGGGCGCGGGAACGAGGCCGTGGTGGGAGCGGAGTCTCGTCGCGGGCGGAGCGCCCCCCATCCCCCGGCCCCTTCCCCCATAAACGGCATGGGGGAAGGGGAGAACTGCGTTTCGTGCATGGAGGGAAGCTCCCGTACGGGCGGGGCCCCCTACCCCTCCGGCCCCCGCTCCGCAGGGAAGGGGGAGAACCACGTTCCAGCACGGACCGGTGCCGGCGGCGCGGCACCCACCCGTGACGAACAGTCCGCGCAGGCGGACTTCGTGTGGTCGTTGCGGCGAATTCATTCGCTCTGCCTCGATGGCCGCCTCCTGTCCCGAGCCCGGCCGTTCCGCCGGATCCTCGCCGCCGCCTCCGCCCTGGTCCTAACCCTGGGCACGGCGACGGCGCTGGTGTCGTCGCCGGCGCTCGTGTCGCCGCCCGTGCAGGAGCCGGCGCAGGCAGCCGTGACGCCCGCCGCGCCGGACGCGTTCGTGTGGGCCACGGCGCGCTACGAGAGCGGCGACTGGAACTCCGCGCCTCTGGTGCCCACGAACCTGCTGCACTCCATCGCGCAGTACACGTCGCTCCCCGTGGCGTCCACGGGGACCATCGTGGACCTGGCGAGCGCCGAGCTCTTCAAGTTCCCGTTCGTCTACCTCACGGGGCACCTTCCCGTGCGCTTCAACCAGCAGGAGAGCGCCAACCTCAAGGCGTTCGTGGAGCGGGGCGGGTTCATCTTCATCGACGACCACAACCACGACGTGGACGGCGGATTCCACAAGACGGCCACGGCGGAGATCGCGCGCATCTTCGGCTCCGGCGCACTCAAGCCCATCCCCAAGAACCACGAGCTGTACCGCGCCTTCTTCATCTTCGAAGACGGACCGCCCACCACCAGTCACGAGCTGAACGGCTGGGGCGACAACCTGGTGCACGAGCATCTCTTCGGCGTGGAGATGAACGGCCGCCTGGGGCTGCTCTACAGCAACAAGGACTACTCGTCGGAGTGGAACTACCACGCGCGCAGCAAGCGCCAGCAGTCCATCGACAACACGCGGTTCGGGGTGAACATCGCCGTGTACGCGCTCACCCGATGAAGATCGTCCCGGTCGTTCTCCGCGGCGCGGTCCTGCTGCTGCTGGGCCTGGCGCTCGCCCTTTCCGGCGTGTGGCGCACCCGCACGGGCCCCGCCGCGCCCGCGTGGATCGCGGATGCGGGCCAGCTGGAGCGGATGGCGGATTCGCTCCTCGTGGGCCGCGCGCCCCCCGCCATCGCCCGCGCGTCCGCCGCGCCGCCCACGGCCGCGGAGCTGGACGTGCTCGCCGCCGCCGCCCGCCGCGCGCCGCTGTACGCGGCCGTCCCCGCGCGCGCCGCGACCGTGCAGGCCCAGGCCCCCGCCCGCGCGCTCAGCGGGCGCGCGGCGGCCGTGGGCTTTCGCGTGTCCGCCGCGGCCAACGACAGCGTGTGGGTGCGATTGACGGACGAGACGGGCGTGCTGGACAGCCTGCGGGTGCGGACGGATGCCAGCGGGCGCTACGCCGGCGCTTTTCGCGTGCGCCCGCCGCGCCCCGGCTGGCGCGAGTGGACGGTGACGGCGGGGGATGCGTCGGCGCGGACGGGCGCGTGGGTGGATTCGGCCGGCGCGCCGCGGGTGATCGTCCGCGCGGGATTTCCGCACTGGGAGTCGAAGTTCATCGTCCGCGCGCTGGAGGAGAGCGGGGCGACCGTGGAGACGGCGTACGACCTGGGACGCGGCCAGCTGGTGGCCGCGGGCGGGGGCGGGATCTCGGCGGAGCGGCTGGGGCGCGCGGACGCCGTCGTGGTGCTGCACGGCGCGCCCGTGGGGGACGGCGAGCGGCGGATGCTGCTGGACTGGGCCGCGGCGCGGGGCGGCGGCGTGCTGCTCGTGGGCGGGCAGACGGCGGCGGGCGCGGGCGCCTTTGCCCTGACGGCGGGGCCGGTGCGGGCGCGTTCGGTGGATGGCCCCGCGCTGACGTGGTCGCTGCCGCCGGAATTGTCGCCGCTGCCGGGGGACCGCGTGCGCTCCGGCGCGGTCACGTTCGGCGCGGCGCGGCCGGGCGCGGCGATGGCCGCGACGGCGGCGGAGGGCGGCGTGCTGGCGCTGCGGCCGCTGGGGCGGGGACGGGCGGCGTCGCTGGCCTTGACGGAGACGTGGCGGTGGCGGATGGAGGCCGGCCGCGTGCGCGAGCACCGCGAGTTCTGGCGGGCCATGGTGGATTGGCTCGCGTCCGCGCCGCGCGATCCCGTGACGCTGTCCGTCCCCGAGCCCGTGGGCCCCGCCGGCGCCCGCCGCGACGTGGTCGTGTACGCGATGGGCGATGCGGGATCGAGCCTGCCGCCCCTGCTGGTGACGCGCCCCGGCCGGCGCACGGACACGCTCGCGCTGGCGCCGGACCCATCGCGGGCGGGCGTGCTGCGCGGCGCCTTTCTCCCGGCGGACACGGGGCTCTACACCTTCGCCTTCGCCGGCCGCGCGCCCTCCGGCGCCTACCGCGCCACGGCGGATGCCGGTCCCGCGGAGGACGCGTGGCAGCGGCTGTCCATGCTGGCCAGCGCCTCCGGCGGCCGCATGCTCCCGGCGGATTCGCTGCGCCCGCTCATGCGCCGCCTGACGCCTGAGGGCGCGGACACGGGCAGGATGTCGCTCAGATGGCTGCTGTTCTGGGCCCTGCTCCTGGTCGCGGGGGCGGAGTGGGCGATCCGGCGGTTGCGGGGGGAGGCGTGACTACCCAAGAGCGGCCACTCGTCGACGAGATCAAAGTCCGCAGAGCGGATGCCCGGCCAAGCGCAGGTCCGGGAGCGATGTGGGCCCGCAGGGAGTCCCGGTGAGAGCCCCACACCGGATGCGCGGGTCCGTCCTGAGCGGGTAAACCCGCCGCTGGGAAAGCGATAAGCCCTGTCTCGCGCCGAGGCGCTCTGCGAACAGGGCTTCAGAAGCGTGAGAAGACGACCGGCACGCGCGCGGGCGAGGCCTTCTGTATTCAATCACATTTGCGTACATTTTATGTGATTGATGCCGACTCCTTCCGCCTACGGAGCCCCATGAAGAAGATCCGCCTGAACGCCGACGACCTGGAAGTGCTCTCGTTCACGACGGCCGGCGCGCCCGGCGTTCGCGGCACCGTGGAAGGGGCGGGGACGGGCAACCCCTGCTATCACACGGTCGCCTACCAGAATACGGTGTGCCTGGGGTATCCGGCGTCGTACTGGGGCGAGGACACGTGCGACTGCCCGTTCGTGCCGTACACGCAGGACCTCCGCTGCGGGCCGCGCCTGTCCGACGGCGGCACCTGCCTCACGTGCCCGCCCGAGCCCGGCTGCTGACGATCCGTATCGGCCCTCCGGCGATCCGCGCACCGGAGGGCCGATGCCGTCCCCATCCTCATCCCACGAAACCCATCGCTCGCAAGGAGCCGCATGAAGAAGATCCGGCTGGATGCCGACGACCTGCAGGTGCTCTCGTTCGCCACCGCCCAGATGCCCGGCGTTCGCGGCACCGCGAAGGCGGCGGAGACGGGATATCCCTGCTACGATACGATCGGCTATTACCAGACGGTGTGCGAGGCATATGCGCCTTCGCACTGGAACGAGGATACCTGCTACTGCACCCCCGTGCCGGTTACGCCGGATCACGGATGTGCCATCGACACGGCGGATCTCACCTGCCACACGTGCCCTGGCCAGCCCGGCTGCTGACCGATCCTCATCGGCCCTCCGGCCCTTTTGCGCCGGAGGGCCAATTCGTGGCGGAGGGATGATCTGTTGATGCGCCACATCTGCTACCGTCGCAGCGCGCTTGCGAAAATCGGCGGAGTGGCTGAGATTACGGGCACCCATCGATCCAACGATCCACCCGCCATCGTTTCCCTGATGACGAACGTCGTGCTGCGTTTCGCCGTGGTTGCCGCGGCGATGATCCTGGTGCATGCGCCCGCCGCGGCGCAGGAGCCGCTTCCGCCCGTGCTGCCGTGGGGCATCAACGGCGAGCAGGTGTCCGCCCAGCTGGAGGCCAAGGAGCTGCGCGTGCACCTGACCCGCGCCGGCCGCGACGTGCACGCCGCGTCGCCCAACCGGCAGACGCAGGCCGTGGCCATCCTGACCAACGACAGCCTGGTGGGATTGATCTACTTCCATCCCGAGAACGCGCAGCTCAACGCGCCGGACCTGTTCTCGCTCGCGTCCACGCAGGCCGAGCGCGCGCACGGGCCGCCGCTGTGCCGCCGGTCCAACCTGGCCGTGTGGACGCTGGAGCAGGGCATCCTGGAGGTCCGTCTGCGCCGCTCCGCCGGCGACGGTGCGCCCGGCGCCGAGATCCGCTACATCGGCCCCGGCTACGCGGAGGAGATGGCCCGCCGCACCGCGCCGCGCCCGGCCGCCGCCCGCCGCGCTGCGCCCACGCGTGCCCCCAGCGGCCGCCGTCTGCTCGGCGCCCCGGTGGATTCCGTGCAGCCGGCGCCCGCCCTCGAGCCCGCCCCGGCCCCCGTCGCGGCATCGGCCCCCGCCGCGCCGACCGCGCCCACACCGGCGTACTGCTCGGTGGCGGCGTGACCGATCCAGATCCCGCACTCCAACCGGAAGCGTCGGCGGACGAACATAGCCTCTATTCTTCTTATCGTGAGGCACTGCTCGAGCACCTGCTTGCCGGTGAAATCATGCGCAGCCTATGGCTTAGCGGTGTTCATCGGATCGAAGTGCTCAAACCGCAGGTAGATGACGGTGGCTACGACCTAGTGCTCGAAGCGAATGGAATCGTGCGACACGTACAATTGAAAGCTTCGCACCGGTTTTCGACCACGGCTCAGGTCAATGTCAACCTCCGATTAGCCGAGAAACCCAGCGGCTGCGTCATCTGGGTGATTTTCGATCCCAATACGCTGAGTCTCGGGCCGTTCCTGTGGTTCGGTGGCACGCCAGGGGAGCCGCTGCCAGACCTCACTGGCCTTAGGACTGGGCGGCATACCAAAGCCAACGCACAAGGAATAAAGCTCGAACGAAAGAATATGCGGATCATCCCGAAGGGCCGATTCGACCACGTTGTAGATATCGACCGCCTGCTGGTGAGACTGTTTGGCGTGCTGCGCCGAGACGATTGACCGTAAGGTAGGCGATCACGCTGGCTCCGCGCGGCACGGCGTCGCAACGGGAACTCCACTGTAGATACCGATCGCCGGGAGACGCGCTCTCCCGGCGATCCTGCGTTCCGGCCGAACGCGTATCCGCGCGCTGAGGCCCATCCGCGGATGCCGCGCTTGAGGCTGAGCGGCTGAAGCCGCCGCAACAACGGCGGAAAGCCTCACAAACTGCGTGAGGCTTCACCAACGGCGGCACGAACTCGACGGATGAGCAAGCGGTCGTCGAAGTCTGCACCCCCTCCCACGCAGTTTGTGGGAGGGGTGGACGAGCCTGAGCGAGGGTCACGCCCGCCGATCAGCCTCCGCCGCCGGTCCCCACGCCGGACTCGCCGCCCTCGCCGGACATCTCCTCGTTCGACGGGCGGTCTTTGCCGTCATCCACCCCAGACGCGGCGCGGTCGCTGCCGCCCGCGCCTCCGCCGAATCCGCCCAGGTCGCCGCCGGGGTTGGCGCCCTGCGCGCTGCCGCCCAGCTCGCCGCCCTCGTGCGGGGCCGCGCCGCCGCCGCCGCTGCGCTCGCTCCGGCCGCCCATCCCCTGGCCCGGCTCGCCGCCGATGGGGTTTCCGTCCTGTGCCATCGAAATCCTCCGCGTCGGGTTGATCAGAAAGGGCAGGGGAGGAGTGCAAATGGTTCGCCCGCCGCGTGGCAGCGGCTTGTATGCGCGGATCGCGGGAGACAGGTTACAGCGCGATCCGACTTTCGCACTTTCGCACTCCCGCACTTTCGCACTGCTTTGTTGAAGACGGCCTTCGTCAGCCACGAGGATTCGTCCCGGCACGACACGGGGTGGAACCATCCCGACCACCAGGGCCGGCTTCCGGCCATCGTGCGCGCCGTGCAGCGCGACATGGTGGCGCTGTGGGAGCCGCTGCTGCAGCTGGAGGCCGTCCCCGCGGCGGAGTCCGACCTGCTGCTCGTGCACACGCCGGAGCACGTGGCGCGCGCGCGGGCGACCTCGGCCGAGTCCGCGCGGGAGGGGCGGACGCTGGAGCTGGGCGGCGTCCCCGTCTCCGGCACGTCGTGGGAGGCCGCGCTCGCGTCCGCCGGCGCCGCGCTGACGGCGGTGGATGCGGTGCTGGACGGCGCCGCGCGCAACGCCTTTGCCCTCGCGCGGCCGCCGGGGCGGGGCGCGGCGGCGGATGCGCCCGGCGAGTTCTCGCTCTTCAACACCGTCGCCATCGCCGCGCGGCACCTGCGCGAGCGGCGGGGGATGGGGCGCGTGCTGGTGGTGGCATGGGGCGCGCACGCACCCGCCGCCCTCGCGCGGCTGCTGCGGGAGGACGACGGCGTGCGGCTGATCTCCATCCACCAGCATCCGCAGTCCTTTCCCGATCCGCGCCCGGCGGACGACGATCCGTCCGTCCCCGGCGCCGCGCTCTCCCCCGGCAGCACGGGCGACGCCTTCGCCGCGGCCCTGCGGGATGCGCTGGATGCCATCCCGGCGGATCAATCCCCCGACTTCGTGCTGCTCTCCGCCGGGTTCGACATCCTGGAGGCGGATGCGCACGGCGCCCTGTCCGTGCATCCCGACGAGGTGCACGCCATCACGACGGTGCTGCGCGAGTGGACGGATGTGCGCGCCGGGGGCCGCCTCGTCTCCGTGCTTGAAGGCGGATACGCCGCCGCCGAGACCGCCCGCGCCGTCATCCAGCACCTGCATGCGCTCGCGGGGCTGGAGGCGGCGTGAAGGTCCGCGTGAAGGCGGCGTGAACGCGTCGAGCAGATGAAGAGTCGCGGCGGGTGAAGGATCGTGCTGCGGGTGAAGGATCGGGGCGGGCGGGCCGAGAAACGGGCGGATGCAGGTGCCGGAGCGACAGGCAGGTCCGAGCCCCCGGCGACTGAAGTCGCGGCACCGAAAACGTGATGTCGGCCTTCGCCGACGGGTCCGGCGCGGGCGAGTGCCGTGGGGCGGGCGGAGGAACTCGTGCGAGGGCGGGACAGGCGGGGCGGGTCGATGGTCCGTCCCCCGGCGACTGAAGTCGCGGCAATGACCCCGCGATGTCGGCCTTCGCCGACAGGTCCGGCGCGGGCGGGGTGCGGTGCACTCAGGCAGATATCCGTTCGCCGTTCTCCCTCCCCCACGCAGTTTGTGGGGGAGGGTCGGGGAGGGGGGCGCTCGCCCGTGCCGAGATCCTGCCTCCGCGACAGCACCCCGTAGAAGTGTACACCCCCTCCCGCGCAGTTTGCGGGAGGGGGTGGACGAGCCTAAGCGAGGCCGGGGGAGGGCCCCTCGCGCCCCGCAGCGCCCGCGCCTACATTCGCGGGGTACCGACATCATCCCCAGCCGCCCGGATCTGCCCATGCAGCACCCCGTCCGCATCGCCGCGCCGGCGCTCGCCGCGCTGCTGGCCGCCTCCTCGCTCGCCGCGCAGGCCCCGCGCGTCCCGGACGGGGACCCGCGCGTGCGCCAGGCACTGGAGCACGCGCGCGCCACGGAAGCGCAGACCGTGGAGGAGCAGATCGCCATCTGCCAGATCGAGGCGCCGCCCTTCAAGGAAGCCCGCCGCGCGGAGGACTATCGCCGCCGGCTGGAGGCGCTGGGGCTTCGGAACGTGCGCATCGACTCCGTGGGCAACGTAATCGCGGAGCGGCCGGGCGAGCCGGGGGCGCCCGTCGTGGTCATCTCCGGCCACCTGGACACGGTCTTTCCCGAGGGCACCGACGTCGCCGTCAAGCGCGAGGGCACGGTGCTGCGCGGCCCCGGCATCGGCGACGACTGCCGCGGGCTGGCCGTCGTCCTGGCCGTGGCGCGGGCCATGGAGCAGGCGCAGGTCCGCACGCGCGGCACGGTGATGTTCGTGGGCACGGTGGGCGAGGAGGGGGCGGGCAACCTGCGCGGCGTGCGCCACCTGTTCCAGCGCGAGCTGGCCGGACGCGTGGGCTACTTCATCTCGGTGGACGGGACGGGGCTGGGGCTCACCAAGGACGCCGTGGGCAGCCACCGCTACTCCGTCACCTACCGCGGCCCCGGCGGCCACAGCTACGGCGACTTCGGCGCGCCCAATCCCGTGCACGCGCTCGGCCGGGCCATCGCCAGGATCAGCGACCTGCAGGTGCCCAGCGACCCGCGCGTGACGTTCAGCGTGGGGATCGTGGAGGGCGGCACGTCCGTGAACTCCATCGCCATGACGGCGCGGATGGACGTGGACATGCGCTCGGTGAGCGCGCCCGCCCTGGATTCGCTGGACAACCGCTTCCAGGCCGCCATCCGCCAGGCGCTGGAGGAGGAGAACGCGCGCTGGAGCCAGGGCGACCGGCTGACGATGACCGTGGACACGATCGGCATCCGCCCCGCCGGCGCGCAGGGGGACGATGCGGCCATCGTGCAGGCGGCGCGGGCGGCGGGGCGCTCGCTGGGGTTCGACGTGCCCGCCATCGCCAGCAGCACGGACGCCAACATCCCCATCGCCCTCGGCATCCCGGCGGTCACCATCGACGGCGGCGGGCGGGGCGGCGGCGCGCACTCCCTGGGCGAGTGGTTCGACACGGCGGACAGCCACCTGGGCACGCAGTGGGCGCTGCTCTTCGTCCTGACACTGGCCGGCGTGCGCTAGGCGCCGCCGCGTTTCACGATCTGCCCCAACGGTCCCGCGCATCCCCGCGCGGGACCGTTGCGTTTGTCTCGGCAGATAAACATTATACGACGATAAAAGGAATGGATCGTGCGATCCTGTCCCAGGCCCGGCCGAGACTCCGATCCGGCTCCGGGCCAATCCCCCAACACCAGGTGAAAAGCATGAAGCGAAGCCACTGGATGGCGGCCGGCGGAGCCCTGGCGCTCGCCCTGGCGGCCGGTGCGGACACGGGTGCCGCGAGCACGCCGTCGCTCCCGTTCTCATGGGACATCTCCAACGCGGTTCCCACCCTCCCCTCCTACGCCACCTGCGGGCACAGCGTCCGGTACAACTACAGTCCCATCGCCATGGATTGGGCGGTGAACGGCGTGGTCGTGGCCCACGACGTAAACGGCATCAACCACACCAACGACGGCTCGCCGTACACCCTTTCCGTCGGGCAGGCCAGCGGGAGCACGTTCACGGCATTCCACTCCGAGACCTTCTATCCGGGGGAGCCCGAAAGTGAGCTGGGCCCGCAGTGCAAGTCCATGTGATGCGCGTGGGGCGGCCACTTTCCGCCGCCCGTCCTTTCCTCCTGGAGGTGACGGATGACGCACTCCCTCTGGATGCTGCCCCTCATGCTGCTGGCGGGCAGACGGGCGCGAGCGCCCTGACGCCAGGGCGCCGCGGGCCTTTGCGTACGACATCGTGACGCAGGTGGGCATCCCCGCCGGGGCCAGCTGCGGGCACTACCCCTGGGACAACGGCAGCGGCGTGGGGGCGGTGGACTCGACCGTGGACGGCGTGGTGGTGGCGGAGAACGTGTCCATCGGGATCAACTACCAGAACAGCGGCGTGTCCTACACCCTCGCGTTCGGCGAGGTGAACGGCGGCGTATTCATGGAGTGGTATTCCGAGACGTTCTACCCGGTGGCCGACACCAGGGGCGGCCCGCCCCTGGCCTGCCTGGAGGTCTGACGCCGCGGAACCTGCCGCAGCTGCCGGCCCGCGTGATCGAGCCGCCCGTCCATCCCCGGACCGGCGGCTTCGTCGCACAGGCGCCCTGCCTTGCCGGGGATTGCGCGCGTGGCGCATCTTGTCCGCTCCGATGAACCACGCACCCGCGAGACGAGATTCGATGCCGGAATACGAGGCCGCCCCCATCAGCGACGTGCCGGAGGGCGAGGCGCGCGAGTTCACCCTGGGCGGGCGCGAGATCGTGCTGTGCAACGTGGAGGGCGAGTTCTACGCGCTGCAGGGCATGTGCACGCACGAGGAGCTGCCGCTGGACGGCGGGGAGGTGGATGGCACGGAGCTCATCTGCAACTGGCACGGCGCCAGCTTCGACGTGTGCACCGGCCGCGCCACGGGCCTCCCTGCCACCGAGCCCCTGCAGACCTTTGAGACGCGCGTGGACGACGGCCGCATCTTCGTCACCATCCCGGACTGATCTGCCGCATCTTCTCCGTTCGGAATGACCACCAGCTGTCTTTGGAAAGCGGGCTGTCATTCCGAAGGAGGAACGACTGAGGAATCTGCTCGCCCGCGGCAGGTGCCTGGCCCATCCGCCGGACCTCACCCGCGAATCGCCGTTTCCCGAGGCATAGAGCCCCGGCCGGATGGCATCCGGGCGGGGCTCGCGTCTGTCGGCGGGCGGGTCAGCCGAGCTCCTGGACGCGCTGCTTGAAGGCGGCGAGCAGGGGGGCGTCGATGTCCGGCAGGCTGTCCGTCTGCAGGTGGTTTCCCGGCCCCAGCGCCACGAACTCAAAGCGGTACCGCGGCTCCTTGCCCTCCCAGAAGTTGAACAGCTTTCCCTTGCGCTCCTGCCGGTAGTAGATGGAGAACACCGTCTTGTAGTCCACCGGGCGAAGGTGCTGCAGGCGCTGAAAGAGCTCCTCGTCCCCAGCGATGAGGAACGGCAGCCGCCGGCGCACGTAGTCGTGCACCTCCAGCTCCGTCGCCGTTGTGATGATGCCGCTCTCGTCCACGGGAACGCCGGCCGGCGGAGGGTCGGAGGGGGCCGGGGCTGGAACGGCGGCCTCCGCCGGCACCTTGACCAGGTCCTTGCGGTCCGCGAACCCCACGCGCGCCAGGATCATCCGGTCCAGCAGTGCCTGCACGGCATCGCGGATGATGGGCGTGTGCTCCTCCAGCATCCGGTTCGTACGCCGGCCGTCGATGTTGGCCATGTCCAGCATGGTGCGCACGAACCGCTCGTCCGGCTGCGCAAAGATGCGTCCCAGCACGTCCACGTACGTCCCCAGGTAGATCTTTCGCCGCGCGTCCGTGCCCACGTTGGCCGGATCGAACGTGCCCTTTCGCAGGCGCATCAGCGCATCCAGCTCCGTCTCGCCCACCTGCTCCTGCGCCACCTGGTTCAGGTCCACGACGGCAAAGGGCTCGTCGTCCATCATGTTCTCCAGCCCCGTGTCCGTGAACAGCTGGTAGACCAGGCCGTCCGTCAGGATGCCGAGCTTGACCGTGGGGACCGCGTTGAAGTAGCCCTTGAGCTCGCCGCGGTTGGCCTCGTTGAGCGTTCCGACCTTCTTGCACTCGATGGCGATCACCGCCTGGCCGTTCTGGCAGATGGCGTAGTCCACGCGGTTCCTGAACTTGTCGGAGAACGACGCGTGGGCTTCGGGGATCACCTCGTCGGGATCCAGCGGATCGTAGCCCAGGACCTGGATGAAGGGGATGATGAGGTACTGCTGCGTGGCGGCCTCGGTCTGCGCACGGCCGGCGCGGTCCAGGGAGGTCTGCGCATGCGCCACCAGCGCGGCGCGAAAATCGTGTGACATGGGCGCGATGCGATCACGTGGCGGGGATGGATGACGCCGATGCCCTAATGGAGGGACGGGCGCGCCATGTTTTTCCACGGTCGTCGAATTCGATCCTTTCCGCTCCGTCTGGCGCGGGATGCGGCGGATGCGCATCATTGGCGGATGATGCGGACGATCTTTTTCGGCGTGGCGGCGCTGCTGGCGACGGCGGCATGCGCGCGGCCGGGGAACCCACGGGACGGCGGAGGGGCGGGGGAGATGCGATTTCTGGCGCTGGGCGATTCCTACACCATCGGCGAGGGCGTGGCGGAGGCGGAGCGGTGGCCCGTGCAGCTCGCCGCCCTGCTGCGCGAGCGCGGCGTTCCCGTCGGCGATCCCGAGATCATCGCGCGCACGGGGTGGACCACGGACGAGCTCTCCGCCGCCATCGACGACGCCGATCCCCAGGGGCCGTACGCACTGGTGTCGCTGCTCATCGGCGTCAACAACCAGTACCGCGCCCGCGACGCGGAGGAGTATCGCGCCCAGTTCACGGACCTGCTGCGCCGCGCCGTGGGCTTCGCGGGGGGCGACGCGTCGCGGGTGGTCGTGCTCTCCATCCCGGACTGGAGCGTGACGCCCTTCGCCGGGGACCGCGACCGCCCCCGCATCGCCGCCGAGATCGACGCGTACAACCGGATCAACCGCGAGGAGACCGCCCGCGCCGGCGCCCGCTACGTGGACGTAACGCCGCAGACCCGCGCCGCCGGCGCCGACCCCGCCTTCCTGGCGGACGACGGCCTGCACCCCTCCGGCCGCACCTACACCGAGTGGGCCGCCCTCGCGCTCCCGGCCGCGCTGGAGGCATTGGGCGGCTCTCGAGCGACGGGGGAAGGCTGATGGCGACGATGAGGACCAAGCCATGCATCTTCTGCTGGACCTCTGCACCTCACAGCCGGCCCGACGAGTTCTACCAGCTCCAGCAGCGAGTGCGCTGTCCAACGTGTGGCGATTATCGGCTGTCCGAGCTGGCCCATCAGCTGATCTGGAGCTGTATGGGGATCTGTTCTCGGAACCGAGGACGGCGTCTCCGATGCGGGACGGCGAGGCGATCTCCCGGTTCATCCGATCCCGGTTCGAAGCCAATGGGCACCAGGAGGTCGAGATCATGGATTGGGAGAGTTTTCGCCAGGAAGCCCTGCAGTCCTGAAGGATTGTCGAGGTTGAACGCGGAAAAGCCCCGCCGGACACTCGTCCGGCGGGGCTTCTTCCATCCATCGAGAACGGCGGATCAGTTGCCGTCCGCGCCGTCCGGCTCTACGATCTCGATCTGGCCGCTGCCGCTGCGCTTCATCCGCAGCGTGACGGGCTGGCCTTGGCGGTAGCGGGCGAACTGCTGCGCGCTCACCTCCTGCTCGTACGTCTCGCCGTCGCCGTCCGTAAAGCGCAGCACGTAGCGCTCCACCTTGGCGCCCTCGCGCTCGTTCTTGCCGATCTCCACCGCGGGCCACGCCGGGTCCTTGGCCCCGTCGCCGCGCGCCCAGGCCGTGTCGTCGGGGAGCCAGCGCTCGATCTGGTACGCGTACTTGGTGTCGTAGATGGGCTCCTGCCGGTACACCGGCTCCTCGTACGTCTCCGTGCGGTAGCGCGTCTCGTACTCCGGCTCCGTGCAGGTCTTGTCGCGGAAGTAGCCGTTGCCCATGTCCTCCTGCCCGCACGTGTAGGTGCGGGTGCCCGTCTGCACGCGGTCGGAGACCTGCCGGGTGCGCGTCTCGTAGTGGTCCAGCACCTGGCGGTAGTCGCGGACGGCGCGGTAGCTGCGCGTCTGGCGCCCGCCCTGCGGCACGGACCAGCCCTCCTCGGCCACCGTGCGGTACTCCTGCACCTCCACGGCGCGCGACCACTCCTTGCCGGCGATGGTGGCCGTGACCTCCTTGGGCCCGTTCCACCACACCAGCCCGCCCAGCAGCGCCACGAGCGCCGCCGGGCCCTTCCACCCGCGCCGCTTCCTGGGCGGCGCCGTGGCGGCCAGCGCGCGGACGGGCTGCGCCTTGGCGCCGGAGCGCGGCACCTCGTCCATGCCGTACTCGTGCGTCTGCTGCACGGGGCTGGTGCCGCGGGCGGCGCCGCAGCCGGGGCAGTGCGTCTGCGATGCGCGGGCGCTGGCGTCGCAGTGCTCGCAAATCCAGTCCGCGCCGGCGTTGGCCTCGGACAGGCGCGCGGCGTCGCTCAGCTCGGGCGCGTCCTCGGGGAGATAGAAGCGGGTGCCCTCGGGGCGCGGGTTTCCGCATCCGTCGCAGCGCACCTGGCGGCCCAGCAGGGCCACGGTGCCGCAGGTGGGGCAGTCCCACCGGCCTTCGCGAATCGCCATCTAAGGTCAAGCAGAGGGGGAAGGGTCGTACGCCGGCGCGAGGGATGCGCGGCCTGGAGCGGAGTGGAAGAACGAGGCTCGCCTGTAAGATGTTTCATCGCCGCGAGTTTGGGAAGCGGGGGGAACCGGATCCCTGGCTTCGGGGTTCACATCCCCCCGCGATCGAGCACCCATTCCCATCCCTGCAGCCATGCCCATCCGCCGCGACCTGTACGAAACGATGGTGGACGAGCGCGTCGCCGCCGAGCTGGAGTCGCGCAAGGAGGAGCGGCGCTACTGGATCATCACGCTGCTCGTCTGCCTGCTCTGGTGCGTGCTGGGCGCCGTCGTCACGGGCGCGGGCTTCGCCATGCATCTCCCCCGCGAGGACGCGGACGTGCTCATCGACGCCGGCCAGGGGATCGCCGCCGCCGGCGTGCTGGTGACCGTGACGTACGCCGGATATCACCGGCGCAAGCGGGGGCTGGAGTAGGAGGGGACGTGCGGGAGTGCGAAAGTGCGAAAGTGCGAAAGTGCGAAAGTGCGAAAGTGCGAAAGTGCGTGAGCGCCGGTGGGGAGTGTCTGCAGGGTCGCGGAGGTCCGGCACCCGGCGACTGAAGTCGCGGCAATGAACCCGCGATGTCGGCCTTCGCCGACAGGTCCGGCATGGGCAGGTGCCGTGCGGAATGCGGCGTTCCGGCGACAGGTCGCGCCGAGATCGAGGCCCGGAGCCCAACCGAAGTTCTCCCCTTTCCCCTGCGGAGCGGGGGAGAGGGGCCGGGGGAGAGGGGGCTCTCCGCCGGTGCACGAGCCATCCCCATCCGCGCGGAACCCCCCGTAAAACGCCGCTCTACCCCACGTTCGGCCCCGCCGCCCCAGGCCCCGCCGAGCCGGGACCCATCGTATCCACTGTATTCACGGTATCCACCGGCTCCGGCGGGCGCTCGAACGCCGCCGCGGGTAGCGTCCTCCCGCCGCCGGGTCCCGTGCCCAGCACGTACTCCTGCCGGTACATCTTCAGCATCTCGAAGAAGTAGGCGATCGCCAGGGGGCCCAGCAGAACGCCCAGCAGCCCGAAGTACTTCAATCCCGCGAAGGCGCCGATCAACGTGGCCATGGGATGGATGTTGCTCACCTTCTTGAACACCACCAGCCGGATGATGTTGTCGATGTTCCCGGCAAAGAACCCGATCCCCGCCAGCAGCACCGCCGCGCCCCACCGCTCTCCCATCATCAGCACCAGCGTCCCCGGCACCCACACCAGCGCGCTTCCCAGCATGGGCAGCACGGAGACCATCGCCGTGATCACCCCCCAGAACGACGCGCTGGGCAGCCCCACCATCCAGAAGCCGATCCCCACCAGCGTCCCCTGGACGAGCGCCGTGAACGCCGTCCCCACCAGCGTGGCCTCCGTCACGCTGTGAAAGCGGTCGCGCAGGTGGTCCGCCGCCTGGTCGCTGAAGGGGAGGAAGTCGCGCACGCTGTTCCACACGGCGCCCGGGTACAGCAGCAGGTAGTACAGGCCAAAGAACGCGATCACCAGGCTAAGCGTCCCCCGCGCCGCGCTGCCGAAGAACGCCAGCGCCTGCTGCGACAGCCACGCGACGACCGTCCCGCCCGCCTCCGCCATCTGCGCCCCCACGTCCACCCTGCCCACCCGCAGCGTCTCCAGCCGCTCCAGCACGGTGCTTTCCTGCAGCGCCGCGATGGTGGCGGGCGCCTCGCTCACCACGATGCCGATGACGACGGCCAGGGGGAGCAGCACCAGCAGCAGCGCCACGGTCAGCACCACGAGGGCCGACAGGCGCGGGGGAATGCGGCGCGACAGGCGGCGGTGGGCCGGCGCGCAGATCACGTACAGCACCGCGATCCCCAGCAGCCCCGACGCGAACGGCATCAGGGCCACGGCGATGGCGATGCCCAGCGCGGCAACGAGGAACGCGGCACGCTGCCGCTGCGTTTGAAGAAAAGCCATTCGTCCGTGGGATTTTGGAAGCGCGGGCGGGGAAGAACGCCAATGATAGCGCCTACGCGGCTCCCTGCCAAACGGTTTCGGCACGATACTCTTAACCTCGCGCTAACCGTAAGGGGTTCCACCTGTTACGGGATTGGGTTACACTCAATCCGTTCCCCCCGACAACCCGGGCACCCGAAACACGCCGGTGGAGCAAACCGCTCCCTGGCCGGGTAGCGTACGGAAGGGAGGCCGGGGCATGAGATGACGCGCGGCGGGCTTTGGCCCTGCATGGCGCTGACGATGAAGAAAGGACGGACTCGATGGTCTACGAGAACGTTCGGCCCGTTCACCGCCGACGGCTGGTACTGGTGATGACGGTGATCGCGGGCGCCGCGGGCGGCGTGGTCGCCCAGCGGGACGGCGGTCCGCATGCGCTGGATACGGTGCGCGCCATGGCTCCCGGGCCCGCCGCGGTCGCGAAGGCCGTGACGGCGCCCGTGGAGAGCGTGGCCGCCCGCGAGGCGCGGCTGGAGCGCGAAAAGCTGGACGCCGCCGAGCGCCTGGTGCGGGCGGAGGTGCGCCGCGGCGCGTTTCCCGGCGCGGCGCTGGCGGCCGGCCGCGGGGCGCACATGGAGCTGCTGCGCGGCATCGGCAACGCGGAGTGGGGCAAGTACGAGGTGGATGCGGAGCGCACCGTCTACGACATCGCCTCGTTGACGAAGGTGGTCGCCACCACCACGGCCGTCATGCTGCTGGTGGAGGACGGGCGGATGGACGTGGACGCGCCCGTTTCCCGCTACCTCCCCGAGTTCAGCGGGGGCAAGAAGGACGCGGTGACCATCCGGCACCTGCTGGCGCACACATCCGGCCTGCCGGCGGGCGCCGGCGCCCCGGGAACGCCGTCGCAGGCCCTCAAGGCGCTCATCCGCACGCCCCTGCAGGCTGCCCCCGGCGAGCGGATGGTCTACTCCGACGTGGGCTTCGTGGTGCTGTGGGCCGCGGCGCAGCGCGCCTCGGACGAGCCGCTGCAGGGGCTTCTGCAGCGCCGCGTCTACGCCCCGCTGGGGATGGTGGCCACGCGCTTCAACCCCGGCGGCGAGGCGTGCGACCGCTGCTCGCCCTCGTTCCGCAAGGACGACGGGACGCCCGTGCGCGGCAAGGTGCACGACCCCACCGCCCGCAAGCTGGGCGGCGTGGCGGGGAACGCGGGGCTGTTCTCCACCGCGGCGGACCTGGCGCGGTTCGCGGCCATGCTGGCCAGCAACGGCACGCTGGAGGGCGTGACGGTCTTCCGGGAGGAGACCATCCGCCAGTTCACGGCCCGGCAGCCCGATGCCGAGAACCGCGCCCTGGGGTGGGAGACGCCCAAGGCCAGCGGCGGCTCGGCGGGCCGTCAGGTGAGCCGCAAGGCGTTTGGCCACACGGGCTTCACGGGCACGTCGCTGTGGGTGGACCCGGAGCGCGGCACCTGGACGGTGCTGCTGGCCAACCGCACGTTCGATCCGCACGCCAGCAACCGCATCCAGGCCCTGCGCCGCGCCGTGAACGACCGGGTGGCCGAGGCGGCGGAGCTGGCGGACGCGGGCGGCGAGGGTGTCGTCGGTCTGCTGGCGGACTGACGGAACTGCGGGTTGTTACAGGGGGACAGGCGGAAACTGCGGGTTACAGGTTACAGGTTACAGGTTACAGCCTGCAACGGCAGGGATGTCGATACGCACCCTCCTCGGCGGAATGCCGGGGAGGGTGCGGTGTTCGGGGATGGAAACGGCGCGGGCGCCGGAGGCCGGGGTGAGAGGGCGGGGTTCCGGCGGGCGCGGGCGGCCCCTCCCCCCGGCCCCCTCCCCGCTCGTTCCTCGCGGAGAGGGGGAGAACTACCTGCCGGCGGAACACCGCCTCCGTGCCGGGGCTGGGGTGTATACCCTCTCCCACGCAGTTTGTGGGAGAGGGTGCGAGCCTGAGCGAGCGGGTGAGGGCCCCCGCCCGCCCCGCGCCGGCACTCCGCCGCTGCAATGCCTCCGTAACCTGTAACCTGTCCCCTGTAACCTGTCCCCTGTAACCCGCAGTTCCGCCCGTTGCTTCGAACGCTCGTTCGGGTTAAAATCCCGCGCACCCACCACCTACGCAGAGCGAATGAAACGCCGCGACTTCCTCGCCACGAGCGCCGCCGTGGCCGCGGGGCTCACCCTGCCGCCGGGGCTGGCGCACGCCCGGGCCATCGGCCGGAACGACGCCGACCACCGCGAGCTCGCCATGCGCGCCCTGGACGCCGCCCGCGGCGCCGGTGCCAGCTACGCCGACGTGCGCGTCTCGCGCAACCGCAACCAGTCCATCTCCACCCGCGAGCGCCAGATCACCGGCTTCGAGGACGCGGAGACGTTCGGGTTCGGCGTGCGCGTGCTGGCCAACGGGGCGTGGGGCTTCGCGGCCAGCAAGGACCTGACGCTGGAAGAGGCCGACCGCGTGGCGCGGCAGGCCGTTTCGCAGGCACAGGCCAACGCGGCGGCGCGCACCAGCCCCATCCAGCTCGCGCCCGTGGAGCCCGTGCGCGACGGACGCTGGTCCTCGCCCGTGGAGATCGACCCGTTCGAGGTGGCCATCGAGGACAAGGTGGGGCTGCTGCTGCGCGCCAACGAGGCCGCGCTGGGGGTGCAGGGCGCCCGCTTCGTCACCTCGTCCATGTTCTTTGTCCGCGAGGAAAAGACGTTCGCCAGCACGGAGGGCAGCTACACCGTGCAGACGCTCTACCGCTCGTACCCGCAGATGACGGTGACGGCGGTGGCCGGCGGCGACTTCCAGACCCGGCAGTCCACCCCCGTGCAGCCCATGGGACTGGGCTACGAGCACGTGCGGGATGCCGACCTCGTGGGCAACGCGCCCCGCTGGGCCGAGGACGCCGTGCGGAAGCTGACCGCGAAGCCCGTGGAGCCGGGACGGTACGATCTGGTGCTCATGCCGTCGCACCTGTTCCTGACCATCCACGAGTCCATCGCGCACCCCACGGAGCTGGACCGCATCATGGGGTTCGAGGCCAACTACGCGGGGACGTCGTTCATCTCCCCCATCGCGGACTACCTGGGCAAGTTCCGCTACGGCCAGGACATCATGAACATCCAGGCCGAGCGCAGCTCCCCCGGCTCCCTGGCCACCATCGGCTGGGACGACGAGGGGGTGCGGCCCGACGAGTACCTCATCGTCAAGAACGGCATCCTGAACGACCTGCAGACCACGCGCGAGCAGGCGCCCTGGCTGGCCGAGTGGTACGCCTCGCAGGGCAAGCCCGTGCGCAGCCACGGCAACAGCTACGCGCAGAGCTGGAGCGACGTGCAGTTCCAGCGGATGCCCAACGTGAACCTCATGCCCCACCCCGAGCGCGACGTGCAGCTGGACGAGCTCGTGGGCGGCATCGAGAACGGAATCCTCATCGAGGGGCGCGGGTCGTACTCCATCGACCAGCAGCGCTACAACGCGCAGTTCGGCGGGCAGGTGTACCACGAGATCCGCAACGGGCGCGTGGGCGGCATGCTCAAGGACGTGGCGTACCAGATCCGCACGCCGGAGTTCTGGAACAGCATGGACCTCATCGGCGGCCCGTCCACGTACTTCCGCGGCGGATCGTTCAACGACGGCAAGGGACAGCCGTCGCAGAGCAACGCCGTGTCGCACGGCTGCCCGCCCGCGCGCTTTCGTCAGGTCAACGTGATCAACACCGGGCGCAACGCCTAACTGGCGCCCGCGCAAACGGTTGGACCGATCCGGGCCCCCCGCGCCGCACCCGGCGCGCGGGGGCCCGCACGGTTGACAGAAGTGCGTAAGCACGGCTAGCTTTTCAAGTTATCCTGATCGACCCGCGGCGGTCCGTTCGCGACCGCCGGTTGATTTCCCTCCACCTCTCTACTCCGGGGAGTTAGACCCCTCCGATGTTTCAGAACCTCAAGGTTCGCATTGCGCTGATCCTGGTCCTGGCTGCGCTGTCCGTCGGGCTCCTGGTGCGGAACCAGAGCCGGCAGGGCGACATCGTCACGCTGGGCCTGGACCTCAAGGGCGGCACCTACCTGGCGCTGGAGATCGACGAGAGCCGCACCGCGCTCACGCGCGAGCAGCGGGTCGACGCCATCGACCGTGCCCTCAAGGTGGTGCGCATCCGCGTGGAAGGCCTGGGCGTGTCCGAGCCCATCGTGCAGAAGAGCGGCGAAGACCGCATCATCGTGCAGCTGGCCGGGCTCAAGAACTCGGGAAGCGCCAAGGACGTGATCTCCAAGGCCGCGTTCCTGGAGTTCCAGGTCGTGCGCAGCGAGGCCATCGGTGACGCGCTGCCCCGCATCGAGCGCGCCATCCTGGCGGCGTTCCCCAACGAGCGGGGCGGGGCCGGCGCGGCGCCCACGACCGGGCCCTTCCAGCAGAAGGGCGCCGCCGACACGGCCGCCGCGCCCACCTCAACGCCCTTCGAGAGCAAGATCGCGAACGCGGGGCCGGATGGGCAGCTGCTGGTGGCCGTCAAGGACACGGCCGCCATCAGCCGGTACCTGCGGGTGGCCGGGGTGCAGGCGGCGCTGCCGCGCGGCACGGAGCTGCTGTGGGGCGTGCCCGAGGCGGAGGAGAACGAGGGGTTCCGCTCGCTGTGGCTCGTGGAGCAGAAGGCCCTCATGACGGGCGAGTTCCTGGAGAGCGCCGTGGCGGCCACGGACCCGCAGTTCGGGCGCCCGGTGGTGAACTTCGAGCTCAGCCGCCGCGGCGGGCGCGTCTTCGGCCGCGAAACGGGGCGCAACATCGGCAAGAAGATGGCCATCGTGCTGGACCAGCAGGTCTACACGGCGCCCGTCATCCAGGGGCAGATCTCCCGCAACGGGCAGATCACGCTGGGCCAGTCCACCCTGGAAGACGCGTCGGAGCTGGCGCTGGTGCTGCGCGCCGGCGCCCTGCCGGCCCCGCTCAAGATCGTGGAAGAGCGCACCGTGGGTCCCTCGCTGGGCGCCGACTCGGTGAGCTCGGGGTTCATCGCCGGCATCATCGGGATGGTCGGCGTGGTGCTCATCATGATCGGCTACTATCGCCTGGCGGGGTTGTTCGCGGTGACGGCGCTGGCGCTGTACACGCTGTACACGCTGGGTGCGCTGGCCTTCATGGATGCCGTGCTGACGTTCCCCGGCATCGCCGGCCTGGTGCTCTCCATCGGCATGTCGGTGGACGCCAACGTGCTCATCTTCGAGCGCATTCGCGAAGAGCTGGAGGCGGGGCGGCAGGTGCGCCCGGCCGTGAGCGAGGGGTTCAAGCAGGCGCTGAGCGCCATCGTGGACTCCAACATCACCACGCTGCTCACGGCGGCCATCCTGTACTACGTGGGTACGGGCCCCATCAAGGGCTTCGCGGTCACTCTGGGAGTGGGCATCGTGATCTCCATGTTCACGGCCATCTTCGTGACGCGCACCCTGTTCACCCTGTACCTGGAGCGCCGCTCGCCGGCCGCGCAGGGCCTGTCCATCTGACGCGGCGAGGATAAAGAGATGCGTATCTTTCAGCACGCCAACTACCCGTTCATGCAGTGGCGCCGCCGCGCCTACATCGTCACGGCGGTGCTCCTGCTGGCCGGCCTGGCCGGGATGATCAAGAACATCGGCCAGTACGGGTCCTGGCTCAACTACGGCGTGGACTTCAAGGGCGGCACCCTGGTGCAGCTCGAGTTCAAGACGCCGGCACAGGCGGACCAGATCCGCGCGGCGGCCGAGGCGGCCGGCCACGACGACTGGGAGATCACCAACTTCGGCGGCAACAACGAGTTCGTGATCCGCATGGCGGCGTTCCAGGAGTCGCTGGCGCAGACGCCGGAGCAGCAGGTGCGCCAGGTGCTGGCCACGCGCTTTCAGCCCACGCAGTACACCATCGTGCGCACCGAGGCCGTGGGCCCCAAGGTGGGCGACGAGCTCAAGTGGCAGGCGCTGATCGCCATCCTGCTCTCGTTCGTGGCGACGCTGCTGTACCTGTGGGTGCGGTTCGAGTGGCGCTTCGGGCTGGCGGCCATCGCGGCCACCCTGCACGACATCCTCATCACCCTGGGGATCATCGCCCTCATCGGCAACGAGGTGTCGCTGGGCACGGTGGCGGCGTTCCTGACCATCGTGGGCTACTCGCTGAACGACACCATCGTGGTGTTCGACCGCATCCGCGAGGACCTGGCCAAGCCGCGGCACGGGCGCTCGTTCCTGGAGATCCTGAACCAGGCCATCAACGAGACGCTGCCCCGCACGGTGCTCACGGCGTCGGGCACGCTGGTGACCCTGGTGTCGCTGCTTCTGTTCGGCGGCCCGGTGATCCGCGACTTCGCGCTGGTGCTGATCCTGGGCATCTTCATCGGCACGTTCTCGTCCATCTTCGTGGCGTCGCCGGTGCTGTACTTCATCCAGAGCAAGTGGCCGCACAAGGACGTCAAGCAGCAGGCCGCCCCGTCGGCCAGCGCCCGTCCCCGGGTTCAGCGGACGACGGTCTGAACTGCAGTGCGAAAGTGCGAAAGTGCGAGAGTGCGAAAGTAACAGCACTTTCTCTCACTGCACTGAATCAGCGAACCGCCGCGCGCCCGCAGGGCCGCGGCGGTTTGTGTGTCTGGCGCTGGACCTAAAAGTGTACGCCGTGCGCAGTCGGGTGCCGGTGATTATCTTGTTGCCCCCACACCATGGAGGGCGGATGAGAGTCGCACGATTCGAGGATCTGGCGGTCTGGAAGAAGTCGAAGGAGCTCTCGCTCGGCATCTACCGGGTGACGAATCAGGGAGCGTTCCTGAAGGATTTTGGGCTCAGGGATCAGATTCGTCGCGCGGCGGTTTCCGTGATGTCGAACATCGCGGAGGGCTTCGAACGATACAGCCGGAGCGAGTTTCGCCATTTTCTGTCGATCGCCAGAGGCTCGGCTTCCGAAGTTCGCAGCCAAGTGCACCTCGCCCGTGAGCTTGGCTACCTTGCTGAAGAGGATGCAGCCATGCTTCTCGGCCTGTGTTTGGACATAAGCCGAATGCTCGCGGCGCTTCACACGCGCACCACCCCCAGCGCGTGAGCGTAGTTACTTTCGCACTCTCGCACTCTCGCACTTTCGCACTTTGTCTTCCATGACGTTAATCGACGCGCACGCGCATTTGGCGGATGAACGGATGCTTCCGGACGCGGAGGCGATCATCGCGCGGGCGGCGGCGGCGGGGGTGACGACGATCGTCAGCATCGCCACGGGGCCGGACGACTGGGACGCGGACTTGGCCCTGGCGGAGCGCTTTCCCGGCGTCTACGCCACGGCCGGCATCCACCCGCACGCGGCGTCCTCGGCCTCGGAGGATGCGTTCGGCCGCATCCGCACGCTGCTGGCGCACCCGCGCGTGGTGGCCGTGGGCGAGGCGGGGCTGGACTACCACTACGACTTCTCCCCCCGCGACCTGCAGCGCGACAGCTTCGCCCGGCACCTGGAGCTGGGGCGCGAGACGGGCAAGCCGGTCGTCGTCCACAACCGCGAATCGGACGAGGACATGCGCGCGATCCTGCGCGAGGCGGGGCAGGGGACGGCGGGCGTGCTGCACTCGTTCTCCAGCGGCCGCGCGCTGCTGGAGGAGGCGCTGGGGATGGGATGGTACGTGTCGTTCTCGGGGATGGTGACGTTCAAGAAGTACGAGGGCGCGGACTTCGTGCGGATGGTGCCCGCGGACCGCATCCTGGTGGAGACGGACACGCCGTACCTGGCCCCCGTCCCCCACCGCGGCAAGACCAACGAGCCTGCCTTCGTCGTCCACGTCGCCGCCCGCTGCGCCGAGCTGCGCGGCGAGGACCCGGCGGAGTTCGCCGCGCGGACCACGGAGAACTCGCGGCGGTTCTACGGGATTTGAGGCTGGATCTCCGGAGGGGCGGAGGCAGGAGTCGATCGAAGGGGCGGAGATCGTGCACAGCACGGCCCGGCGAATGAATTCGCGGCAATGACCCCGTGATGTCGGCCTTCGCCGACAGGTCCGGCGCGGGCGAGTGCCGGGGGTACGCGGAGGTCCGCCGGGCGGGCGCGGCCTCCGTGCGGGTGGGCGGCGGCCGGTGCGAAGACCGGGTTCTCCCCCTCTCCCGTACAGGGCAGGCACTCGAGGGTGCAGAGAGGCCGTGTACGGGAGAGGGGGCCGGGGGGTGAGGGGTCCCGCGCGGAGACGGCGGTCCGGACTGCCCGCTTCCGCTCGGGCTCCGCTACATCCGCCCTGATCCGACTCGTTTGGCCGTTGCTGCGCCTGCCGCATCCGAATCGCTCCCATCGCGCCAGCTCCGCTCATCCACCAGTCGCAATCCGCTTTTCTCCCGCTGTCAACCGTTGACTGCCCGCCCTGCGGCGGACTAGCTTCCACACCGAAGCTCACCCGAAGCCGCCGACGAATCCATGCCGCGCCGCATCCACGTCCTGTCCGAAAAGCTGGCCAACCAGATCGCCGCGGGCGAGGTGGTGGAACGGCCCGCTTCGGTCGTGAAGGAACTGGTGGAGAACGCGCTGGACGCCGGCGCGGGGCGCGTGGACGTCACCATCCGCAACGGCGGCAAGACGGAGATCCGCGTGGCCGACGACGGGCACGGCATGGGCCGCGAAGACGCACTCCTTTCCGTGGACCGCCACGCCACCAGCAAGATCAAGACGGAGCAGGACCTGGCCGCCATCCGCACCCTGGGATTCCGCGGCGAGGCGCTGCCTTCCATCGCCTCCGTGTCGCGCATGGTGATCGAGACGGCGGAGCGCGAGGGGCACGGCACGCGCGTGGTCGTCACCGGCGGGCAGATGGCGGCGGTAGAGGAGTGCGCGCGGCGGACGGGGACCACCATCGCCGTGCGCAGCCTGTTCTTCAACGTCCCCGCCCGCGCCAAGTTCCTGCGGACGACGGCGGCGGAGAACCGGGCCATCGGCGAGGTCATCACCACGCAGGCGCTGGCCACGCCGTCCGTGGCGTTCACGCTGGATTCCGGCACGCGCGACGTGCTCATCCTTCCCGCCGCCGGCAACGTGGCGGAGCGGGTGGCGGCGCTGTGGGGCAACGATGCGGCGGACGACCTGCTTCCCGTGGCGCACCGCGCCGGAGCCGTGGCGCTCACGGGCCTCATCCAGCGCCCCAATGCCGCACGGCCGGGCGGCCGGCGCACCTACCTGTTCGTCAACGGCCGCGCCTTTACGGACCGCTACCTCGTCCGTGCGGCGGACCGGGCGTACAAGACGACCATCGCGCCCGGGATCCATCCGCACCTCTTTCTCTTCCTGGAGGTGCCGGACGGCGAGGTGGACGTGAACGTGCACCCCGCCAAGGCCGAAGTGCGCTTTCGCGACCGCATCGGCATCGAGCGGCTGGTGGAGGAGGGGGTCCGCGCGGCGCTCGCGGGGCTGGAGAGCACGCCGTCCATCGGCATGCGCGGCGCGGCGGCAGAGGAGCCCCCTGCGCGGGAAACCTTTGGCGTTGCGCTGGAGGGGCACGGCGGGGCCATGATGATGCTCCGCGAGCAGCCCACGACCCGCTTCAACGCGCACCTCGCCCCCGCCGGGCCTCCCGCCGCGAACGGGACGGAGGACCCCGCGTCGCAGATGACACTGTTCGTCGCGGGCGGGGGGGGCGCGCCGGCGGAAGGGGCGGCCAACGGCGCGGCGCCGGGCGTGCCGGCGGAGATGTTCGCGGGCTCGGCGCCGGTGATGTGGCAGGTGCACAACACCTACATCCTTGCCGAGACGCGCAGCGGGCTGGTGATGGTGGACCAGCACTCGGCGCACGAGCGCGTGCTGTACGAGGAGATCGTCCGCCAGTTCGACACGGGCGCGGCGGACAGCCAGCGGCTGCTCTTTCCCCTGACGCTGCGGCTGTCCCCGGCGGAGTACGCGCTCGTGGAGCAGATTCAGGGCGTGCTGGAGCGTGCGGGCTTCGAGGTGGAGCCGTTCGGCGGGCGGTCCATCATCGTGCACGCGGTGCCCAATCCGCACCCGTACTTCGACGCGGAGCGGTGCCTGCGCGAGATGATCGCGGAGCTGGCGGACGGGTCGCCGCTGGTGGACAGCGCGCGGACGCAGCACCAGCGGATCGCGCTTTCCATGGCGTGCAAGGGCGCCATCAAGGCCGGGCAGAAGCTGTCGCAGCAGGAGATGACGGAGCTGTTCGACCGCCTGTTCGCCACGGAGCTCCCCTACCACGACATCCACGGCCGCCCCACGGTGATCCAGCTGAGCCTGCACGAGCTGCACCGGCGGTTCGGGAGGAGTGGATGAAGGCAGTGCGAAAGTGCGAAAGTGCGAAAGTGCGAAAGTAACGGCGGCTAGTTCGTAACCGTCGTTCGGGTGTGGAGAGCGGCGAGCATCCGGCTGATGTCGAGGCAGAGGCCCAGGAGAGCCGCGGCATCCGCGTCCTGCAGATAGCCCAGGTCTCGTGCGAGATGGAGCTGGCTCCGCACCTCCGATGCAGATCCGCGCGCGATCGAGAGGAAGTGCCGGAACTCGCTCCGGCTGTACCGCTCGAATCCTTCGGCGATGTTCGACATGACGGATACGGCGGCGCGCCGGATCTGGTCTTTCAACCCGAAGTCGGCCCGGAACGGCCCCTGATTGGTGACGCGATAGATGCCAAGCGATAGTTCCTTCGATTTCTTCCAGACCGCCAGCTCTTCGAAACGCGCGACTTTCATCAGCCCTCCTTCGTTGGGGTGGGCTGTCCAGCTTAATGCATCGCTGCGGAGTGCGCACGTAGTTCACTTTCGCACTTTCGCACTTTCGCACTTTCGCACTTGATGTTCGACGCGCTCACCATCGTCGGCCCCACCGCCAGCGGAAAGACCGCGCTCTCCATCGAGGTGGCGCGGCGGCTGGACGGCGAGATCATCTCCATGGACTCGCGCTCCGTTTTCCGCGGGATGGACATCGGCACGGCCAAGCCCACGCCGGAGGAGCAGGGCGGCATCCCGCACTGGGGCATCGACCTGGCGGAGCCGTCGGAGCGCTTCAACGCCGCGCGCTGGGCGGACTACGCGCGCGAAAAGATCGCCGACATCCGCGGCCGCGGGCGCGTGCCCATGCTGGTGGGCGGCACGGGCTTCTTTCTCCGCGCGCTCACGCATCCCATCTTCCAGGAGCCGGAGCTGGACGCCGACCGCCGCAAGCGCCTGCACGCCTGGATGGACCGGCAGGCGGACGAGGAGCTGCACCGCTGGGTGGCAGCCCTGGACCCGGAGAGCGGGGAGAAGCTGCGCGGCTGGGGCGGGCGGCAGCGGCTGATGCGCGCGCTGGAGGTGCCGCTGCTCACCGGACGCACGCTACCGTGGTGGCACCGCAACGCGCCGCCCGTGGATCCGCCCGTGCCCGTGCTGCCGTTCGTGCTGCAGGTGCCCAAGGAGCGGCTGTTCCCCGCCATCGACCGGCGGGTGACGGAGATGGTGGACGGCGGGCTGCTGGACGAGGTCCGCGGCCTGGTCGCCCAGTACGGCGAAAGCGCGCCGGGGCTCAACGCCCATGCGTACATCGAGCTGTTCCCGTACTTTCGGGGCGAGCGCACGCTGGACGAGGCGCTGGACCTGGCGCGCCAGAACACGCGCGCCTACACAAAGCGCCAGCTCACCTGGTTCCGCACCAAGCTCCCCGACGGCGCCGTCTGGCTGGACGCGACCCGCCCCCGCGCGGAGCTGGCGGAGGAGATCGTGGCGGCGTGGCAGGCGGCGGCGCGAGCCTGAGCCGATCAGATGCGGCGGCAGGCGGCATGTCGCCGAGCCTGGTCCACGGCGAATGAATTCGCGGCAATGACCCCGCAATGTCGGCCTGCGCCGACAGCTCGTGCCGCGATCGGGTGAGTGCACCGGGAGCGCAGTTCGAGCAGTTGAAGCCCCGTTCGGCGAGCGCAGCGAGCCGAGACGGGGCTTACCGCTGTCCCAGCGGCGGCTTTAGCCGCTCAGGACGAGAGGTCGCCACCGCGACGGATCCCGTCCGCCGCCCAGGCCGGGCGGCCGCCGCCGCACCGAATCCCGTGTCCCGGCTTTCCGGCGAGGCTGGCCATCATCCCCGCGGGTTGCCGTTCGCGACGCGCCGGTGTATTGGTGCGGGGCGACACACCCCGCGCTCCGCCGGGTACTGAGGACGCTCGCCACTTGTCACTCGGCACTTGGCACTCTGTATCCGGCACTTGATCCTCGGCACTGGGCACTCGAGTGAAGATCGGCATCACCTGCTATCCCACGTACGGCGGCTCCGGCGCCATCGCCACGGAGCTGGGCATCGAGCTGGCGCAGCGCGGGCACGAGATCCACTTCATCTCGTACGCGCAGCCGTTCCGCCTGCCGCACTTCATGGAGCGCGTGTACTTCCACGAGGTGGAGACCACGCGCTATCCCCTCTTCGAGCACAACAACTACTCGCTGTCGCTGGCGGCCATGATGCACGAGGTGGCCATCCGCGCCAAGCTGGACCTCCTGCACGTCCACTACGCCATCCCCCACGCCACCAGCGCGTGGATCGCGCGGGAGATGCTGGGCGACAAGCATCCGCTCAAGATCGTCACCACGCTGCACGGCACCGACATCACGCTCGTGGGCCAGGAGCGCAGCTACTTCGACATCACCCGCTTCTCCATCCAGAAGTCCGACGGCATCACCGCCGTTTCCGACTACCTGAAGCGCGAGACGGTGGAGCGCTTCAACGTGCCGGGGGAGAGCATCGAGGTCATCCACAACTTCGTGGAGCCCGGGCTGTACGACCGCGCGGCGTACAAGTGCCACAAGGACGCGTTCCTCCCGCCGGGGGAGATGCTGGTGATGCACGTCTCCAACTTCCGCCCCGTCAAGCGGATCGCGGACGTCGTGCGCATCTTTGCCCGCATCCACAAGCAGGTGCCCTCCAAGCTCGTCTTCGTGGGCGACGGGCCGGAGCGGCCGGTGGCCACGGCGGAGGCGGACGCGCTGGGGATCACGGACCGCGTCATCTTCCTGGGCAAGCAGGACTCCGTGGCCGAGCTGCTGGCGTGCGCCGACCTCCTTCTCCTTCCCTCCGCCTCGGAGTCGTTCGGGCTGGTGGCGCTGGAGGCGATGGCGAGCGGCGTTCCCGTCGTGGCGTCGCGGGCAGGCGGCGTTCCGGAGGTGGTGGAGGACGGCGTGACGGGGCACCTGGGCGAGATCGGCGACGTGGAGGCCATGGCGGACGCCGGCATCGCAATCCTCTCAGACGACAAGAAGTGGGTGCGGATGAGCGTCGCCGCCCGCAAGGTGGCCACGGAGCGCTTTGGATCGGACGTGATCGTGCCGCAATACGAGGCCTACTACGAGCGGGTGCTGGCGGGCGAGGCGCAGGCGGCCGGCGCGCCGCTGATGGCCGCGGGGGGAGACGACTGATGCTCACGCGCGAAGCCATCTCGCTGATCGACGCGGCCCTGGCCGAGGACGTGGGCCCGGGCGACTTCACCACCCTGTGGACGGTGCCGGAGGAGCGCCGGGCGGAGGCGCGCATCGTCGCCAAGGCGTCCGGGGTGATCGCGGGGGCGGAGGTCGCGGCGGAGGTCTTTCGCCGCGTGGACGCGTCCCTGGAGATCGTGGTGGATGCGCCGGACGGCACGGCCGTGGAGCCGGGCGACCTGGCCATGACCGTGCGGGGCTCGGCGCGCTCCATCCTCACGGGGGAGCGGACGGCGCTCAACTTCATGCAGCGCCTGTCCGGCGTGGCCACGGTCACGCGGCGCTACGTGCGCGCGGTGGAGGGCACGGGCGCGCGGGTGATCGACACGCGCAAGACCACGCCGGGGATGCGCCGGCTGGAAAAGGCGGCCGTGCTGGCGGGCGGCGGCGCCAACCACCGCGTGGGGCTGCACGACATGGTGATGATCAAGGACAACCACATCGCCGCCGCGGGGGGGATCACGGCAGCGGTGGAGGCGGTCCGGCGCGCCAACGACCGCGGCCTGCGCGTGGAGGTGGAGACGACGGGGCTGGAGGAGGTGCGCGAGGCGCTGGCGGCCGGCGCGGACCGCATCATGTTCGACAACATGGCGCCGGAGATGATCCGCGAGGCCGTCGCCCTCGTGGCGCAGGCCGATCCGCGGCCGGAGACGGAGGCGTCCGGCGGAATCACGCTGGAGACCATCGGCGAGTTCGCGCGGACGGGGGTGGACTTCATCTCCGTGGGCGCCCTGACGCACTCCGCGCCGTCGCTGGACCTGTCGCTGCAGCTGCGCGCGCTGGCGTGACGGACGTCTTCGCGGACCGCTGGGAAGGCATCGCCCCGGAGGAGCTGGCGGCGCGCTGGGGGCTCCCCTCCGTGCACCTGTTCGCCCGCGTGCGCTCCACGAACGACGCCGCGCGCGCGCTCGCGGACGGGGGCGCGCCGCACGGAACGCTCGTGCTGGCGGAGGAGCAGACGGCGGGGCGGGGGCGCAGCGGGCGCGCGTGGGCGTCGCCGCCGGGGGTGGGCGTGTGGATGTCGATGGTGGCGCGCCCGGCCGCCCTCCCCGCGCCCGGCCTGCTGCCCATCCTCGTCGGGCTGGCCGCGGCGGAGGCGGTGGACGGCTTCGTGCGCCCCGCCGTGACGCAGGTAAAGTGGCCCAACGACCTGCAGCTGGCGGGGCGCAAGTTCGCCGGCATCCTGTGCGAAGGCAGCTGGGACGGCGCGCGCCCCGGCGCCGTGGTCGTGGGCATCGGGCTCAACGTGCTGCACGCGCCGGACGACTTTCCGGACGAGGTGCGCGAGACGGCGACGTCGCTGCGCATCGTGGCCGGTTGGGCGCCGCCGCGCGCGGACGTGGCGGGCGCCGTCGCGGGGGCGGTGGCGCGCGCGCTCGTGCGTCCGCCCGCGCAGCTGACGGGCGCGCTGGTGGATGCGCTGCGCCGGCGCGACGCGCTGGAGGGCCATCCCATCCGCGTCACGGGCGCCACGGAAACGGCCGGCACGGCGATGGGGGTGAGCCCCGCCGGCGCCCTGCTCGTCCGCACGCACGAAGGCCGCCTGCAGACGGTGACCTCGGGCACCGTGCGGATCGCGGCGTCGTAGACCTCCAACTTCCTCGAACCAATGACTCGCCGCCAGCGTCCGCGCATCCCGCCGGTCTGGAGAGCAGGTGTTCGTCCTGGCCGGGAGCGCGACGAGACCACGCGCCTCCTGCAGCGCTCACCGGCCATGCAGGAGCGGCTGCGCCGGATCGATCGGCAGTTGCTCGCCTGGGGTGTGGAGTCGATGCCGCTGGACCGGGTCAAGCAGCCGTTCGATTACGTTCCATCCAGGCAGCGCCCCGTCCGGAGCGAATGAATTCGCCGCTGGAACTTCGCGAAGTCCGCCTTCGCGGACTGCACGGCGGAGACCCAGCCGGGGAGGCGGGACCCCGTCGAAGTTTATACCCTCTCCCACGCAATTTGTGGGAGAGGGTGCGAGCCTGAGCGAGCGGGTGAGGGCCACCCGCGGCGGCGCGCCGATCAGCCCGTCTGCCCGCGCACTTTCGCACTTTCGCACTTTCGCACTTTCGCACTTTCGCACTTTCGCACTTTCGCACTTTCGCACTTTCGCACTTCAGTTTCGTCATGGACCTGGTTTTCGACGTCGGCAACACGGAGACGGTCATCGGGTGGTTCCAGGACGCGGAACTGCGCGGCCACTGGCGCATCGGCACGGACGGCCGCCGCACGGCGGACGAGCACGGCCTGATGCTCCTGCAACTGCTCGCCACGGCGGGCGTGGCCGGCACGCCCGTGCGAAGCTGCACCATCGGCTCCGTGGTTCCGGCCATGACGCTCACGCTGGCGGATGCCTGCCGGCGCTACCTGGGCACGCACGTCAACGCCGTCACGGCCAGCACGCCCCTCCCCATCCGCCTTGACGTGGACGAGCCCATGACCGTGGGCGCGGACCGCATCGTCAACACGCTGGCGGCGCTGCGGATGTTCGGCGTGGACACCGTCGTGGTGGACCTGGGGACGGCCACCACGTTCGATTGCATCACCCGCGACGGCGACTTCATCGGCGGCGTGATCTCGCCGGGGGTCAAGACGGCGGCCAGCAACCTCACGGAGCGCACGGCCAAGCTCCCCCGCGTGGAGCTGGTGCCGCCGCAGCGGGTGATTGGCCGGCGCACGGAGACGTGCATCCAGAGCGGCGTGTTCTACGGCGCCGTGGACGCCATCGACGGTACGGTGACCCGCATCCGCGAGGAGTGGGGCGTGGACGAGCTGCTCGTCGTGGCCACCGGCGGGCTGGCGGAGCTCATCGGCCCCTACTGCCGCACCGTGCAGAAGATCGAGCCGTTCCTCACGCTGCAGGGGCTGGAGTTCGCCCGCGAGCACCTGGCGGCGGCGGGCTGAGGCCACGGCGTGGGTCCGGCGGAGGTGCGTCCGCTCGCCCGCGCTGAAACCGTCCGCCGGAATGGGGCGTAGAATGTGATGCCGAAGGCTCAATGACGTCCGGTACCGTCCCTGCGGCACGAGGAGATCCGTCAGGATCTTGGCCGTGCGGTTTCACGGGCGCTCCCGTCGGGTCTTTCGCTGGGTGCGGCGGCCCGGAGGCACCTCTCATCCCCGGGGTCCATGCCACACGAATCACCGACCTTCCCCAATCGGGCCGATCCGTCGCCTCCGGTCGATGCGCTGGCCGCCGGAGACGTGCCCGCCGTCGCGGAGTACGCGCTTCCCGACGACATCCTGGGCGAGAGCCCGCCCGAGCACGGCTGGCTGGGCAAAGGTTTCGTGGGGGTGCTGTACACGCTGGCGCCGCTGCAGCTCATCTTTGCGCTCTACATGCTCTTCGGCGGTTTGTACCTGGACGTGTTCAGCGCCGGTGAGATCGCCGGCCTGATGCCGATGGTCTTCTTCGTTCCGCTTCTCTTCCTGTGCGTCGCGCGCTCGATCCAGACGTTCAAGCTGGCCGGCTGGGGCGTGGCCATGCTGGTGCTGCTGGTCGCGCTGTTCTCCACCCTCCGCCTGCTGATGGGCGACCCCGACGGCATCCAGATCCTCGCCGCCTTCGGCACGGCGGCCCTGGAGATCGCGTGGATGCGCTACTTCTGGATCCGCCGGCCCGACTTCACGTAGGCAGCTTCAAATGATCTGCGCCGATGTCTGACACTTCCGCGGGCCCTCCCTCGTAGGGCGCTCCGACCTCGCCGGCACGGCCGGCCGACCGCCATCCGCCGCACCTTCACACGTGTCCTATGCCGACGACCAGCCCGGACCTGCCCTTCGCTCCGCCACGCGTGCACGCTTCGCCCCCGGCGGGCGGCGAGCCGATCAGCCGGCGGGTGCGCATCCTGGCGGCGGTGTTCGGCTCCGTGATGTTCGTCGTGGGCGCGGCGGGGGTCATGATGGCCGTTTGGGCGCTGGCCGAGGGGCGGTGGAACGACGTGGTGGAGCACGCCGCCTTCCTCCTCTCGCTCCTGGCCGGCCTGCTCCTGCTTGCCGCGGCCCACAGCGGCAGGGACGTGAGCCGCACGGGCGTCGGCGCCGCGCTGCGTGGAGTCCGGCTCATCCGCTGAAGCGCGACGACTTCCGACGACTCCGTGCCATTCCGCCGCTGTTGATCGCCCTTTTGCATCGAGGTACGCCATGATGACGACGGAAGCGAGGCCCTCCGCCGTGCTCGACCGTCCCGCGGAGGGCATCCCGCTCAAGGCTCCGCCTTCCGCCGGGCTGGCGCTGACGGCCGGGGATGCCGCCGGATACGCGGATGCCAACCTGGAGCACGACTCCGCGGGCAGGCTCTTCGTCTTCCTGACCAACCTGACGGTCCTGGCCTGCATGGTCGGTGCCCTGGTCAGCACGGGAGCCCTGTTCATTGACGGGCTGTGGCTGGACGGAGAGATCTGGATGCCGCCAGCGTTCGTCCTGGCCGCCGTCCTCCAGCGTGGGCTGGCGAAGGGCGTGGGGCGGTTTACGCGCTGGGGATGGATGGGCGCCATGGCGGAGCTGGGGCTGGCGGGCCTCACGACGATTCCCCTGAACCTGGACGCGGGCGACTGGATCTCCGCCGTCTTCTCGATCGGCATCAACCTGCTGTGGATGAGCTACTTCTGGCGGCGACGGGCGGATTTCGGCATCGACATCGACCTGTAGAGAAGAATGCGCGCCATGACCACCACCACGACCGAAGCGATACGCGGGCAGCAGGCGGACGGTGCGATGGATCGTGCAGCGCTGGATCCCACGCCCTCCGCCGCCGGGCTCGTGCTCACGACGGGAGACGCCACGCCCGGCCGCGCGGAGGTAGCGCCGGAGCACGACTGGCCGGCCTCGCTGTTCATCTTCCTGGCGAACCTCTCGGCGTACGGGCTGGGGATGGGCGCGGCCTTCTTCGCCACCGCGCTGGTGTTGACCCTGTTGGGCACCGAGACGTTTCCGCCGTGGTTCGCGGCGCTCGGTATCGTTGGCATGGGACTCGGGAGCTACGTGCAGCGCACGCTGGCCGACCACGTGTCGCACTTCTCGCGCTGGGGCTGGTGGGGAGCCATGGTCCAGCTGGCCGCGGTGCTGCTCACCCAGGTGGCCGCCCTGGTCACCGATCCCTCGTCCATCGTGGGGACGGGGATCGGCATCGTCATCATCCTGCTCTGGCTGCAGTACTTCTGGGCGCAGCGGCGCGACTTCGACATCGACCTGGATCTCTGACGCGGCGGGGCTGCGCAGCGGATTCCAGTTTCTCACCATCTCCTGGCTCGGAGCGGCGGATGGCACGCACTAAAGACGGAATCCAGCCGGACGGCGCGTTCCTCCCCGGACTTCTCGTGGGAGACGTCGCGGTCCCCCAGGGCCGCCACGAGTGGCCTGGATGGCTCTTCATCGGCTACTGCTACTTCCTCGCCGCGCTGACGCTCTTTCTCGCGGTATCTTTCGCGATCCAGGGCAGGCTGGACGAGCCGCGGCCCCTGATGTTTTTCGTCTTCAGCCCCGTGATCGCCCTGGGGAGCTGGCGCCTGGCTGCGGCAGTGCGCAGCTTTTCGTCACGCGGGTTCTATGGCGCGATGCTGCAGCTGGCCATCTTCGCGGGCGCCAAGGTGGTTGCCCTTGCGGGCGAGGGGATCATCGCCGGCCTGATCCTTTCCGTCTTCGAGTTTGCGTGGATGTGGTACTTCTGGAAGCGTCGCGCGCAGTTCGGGATCGACTTCCGTTCGTAGGGCATCGAGACCCGGTCCGCTCATCAAAAAAGCCCCGCCCCGGCCGATCCCGCGCCGGAGCGGGGCTTCCGTCATCCGCCGGGGATGCCCAGCTCCGCCTCCAGGAAGGCGCGCGTGCCCGCCGGGCCCGTGAGCCGCAGCCAGACCGGGCCGGCGGATTCCGCCGCGATCTCGAAGTCCAGGAACGGGCAGCACTTCCGCTCGTTCGCCACGAACCGCGCCACGTCGTCGAACGCATCCGCCGCGAAGCGGAACGCGTATCCCTCCCTCCACGCCCGCCGCTCCTCCGCCGCCTCGCCGAACAAGCGCCGCGCCCGCGCGAAGTGGTCCGCGCGCTCCTCCGCCGGGATGGCGCCGGGGACGCACGCCAGGGGAATCGCCTCGTTCTCCATCCGCCGCTCCTCCATGGGAAATCGGATTGCACCGCCACGCCCGACGCTACACCTTGAAGCCGGCTTCAAGTCAAGGAGGGACGATGGACGGGCTGACGATCGGCGAGGTGGCGCGGCGGACGGGGCTGGCCACGTCCGCCCTGCGATACTGGGAACGGGCGGGCATCCTGCCGCCGCCCCTGCGCCACAACGGGCAGCGGCGGTACGATGCGGGCGTGGTGCGGTGGATCTCCGTGCTCCGGTTCGCGCAGGAGGCGGGGTTCACGCTGGACGAGATTCGCACGCTGTTCCACGGCTTTGGCGCGGAGACGCCGCTGGGCGCGCGGTGGGAGGCGCTGGCGCACGGCAAGCTGCGGGAGCTGGATGCGCTCATCGCCCGGGCCACGCGGATGCGGCACGCCATCGAGGCCGGCCTGGCGTGCGGATGCGTGAGCGTGGACGACTGCATGGCCCCCGGTCCGCCCGGTCTCGCCGATGCAGATCCCGCGGACGCCGCCGAAGCCGCGGCGGAACCGGCGTTGCGGCGCGCGGGCGGCATCCGGTAGGTTGGGCGCCCACCCAGCCATGCGAGCCATGACGATGCACCTGCACGTATCCGGCGACGTCACCGTCCCCGGCGACAAGTCCCTGACCCACCGCGCGCTCATGTTCAGCGCCGCCGCCACGGGCACGAGCCGGCTGCGCGGCCTGCTGCCGGGCGCGGACTGCCGCAGCACGGCGGCCGTGCTGCGCGCGCTGGGGTGCGCCGTCCCCGACCTGCCGGCGGACGGCGCCGAGATCGTCGTGGCGGGGCGGGGGATCGGGTCGTGGACGGCGCCGGCCGCGTGGGTGGACTGCGGCAACAGCGGCACCACGGCGCGGCTGATGATGGGCCTGCTGGCGTCCCGCCCCTTCGCCAGCACCCTCACGGGCGACGATTCCCTCCGCGGCCGGCCCATGCGGCGCATCACGGAGCCGCTGGGGCGGATGGGTGCGACGTTCCGCGAAGCCGGCGCGGCGGACCGCCTGCCCATCGAGGTCATCGGCGGGCCGCTGCACGGCATCGACTACGTGTCGCCCAAGTCCAGCGCGCAGATCAAGAGCGCCGTGCTGCTGGCCGGCCTGGGCGCGGGCGTCCCGGTCTCCGTCCTGGAGCCGGAGCTGTCACGGGACCACACCGAACGCATCCTCCGGGCGCTGGGGGAGGACGTGGACACGGAGGATACGGGCGGGGGGATCCGCATCGGCCTGCGCCCCAGCGGGCGCGCGCTGCCGCCGCTGGACCTGGACGTGCCCGGCGATCCGTCCTCCGCCGCGTTCCTCGTCGCGCTGGCGCTGCTGGCGGAAGACGGCGAGCTGCGCATCCGCAACGTGTGCGTGAACCCCACGCGGACCGGCTTTCTGCGCTGGGTGGAGCGGATGGGCGCGACCGTCGCGATGGAGGACGCGCGCGTCTCCGGCGGCGAGCCTGTCGCGGACCTGGTCGTGCGCCCGGCGCCGCTGCGGGGGATCGAGCTCCATCCGGGCGAGGTGCCGGACGGTATCGACGAGGTTCCCATGCTGGCCGTGCTCGCCGCCCGCGCGGAGGGCGAGACGCGCATCACGGGCGCCGGCGAGCTGCGGGTCAAGGAGACGGACCGCATCGCCGCCGTGGCGGGCAACCTGCGGCGGCTGGGGGTGGACGTGGAGGAACTGGAGGACGGGATGGTGGTCCGCGGCACAGACCGTCCCCTCGCCGGGCGCGTGGAGACGTTCGACGACCACCGCATCGCCATGGCGTTCGGAGTGCTGGGCGCGCAGCCGGGCAACGCGATCGAGATCGACCACCCCGAGTGCGTGGACGTGAGCTTTCCCGGGTTCTGGGAGCTGCTGCGAGGGGTGACGGGGGGCTGAGCCTCTGCTCCGTCGCGGGGTGTGGCGCGGAGGCGGAGCGCCCCCCTCCCCGACCCTCCCCCACAAACTGCGTGGGGGAGGGAGATGGACATGGGTGAGGTCGGGTGCGCCGCGGCCCGTGGGTGGAGTCCTCCGCCCGTACTGAACGCCCGCCTCTTGCGATGAAGTTCTCCCTTCCCCCATGCAGTTTATGGGGGAAGGGCCGGGGATGGGGGGCGCTTCGCTGCCGGCGCGATCTCCGCGTTCTTGGCACAGGACGGCCGCCGTGGAAGCCTGCGATTTCGGAAACTCTGCTGCAACAGAAATGATCGGATGAGCGAGACCAAGCGGCCGGACGGGATCATCATCGCGCTGGACGGGCCGGCGGGGTCGGGCAAGAGCTCCACGGCCAAGGCCGTCGCCGCCCGGCTGGGCTACCGCCACCTGGACTCCGGCGCCTTTTACCGCGCCATCACCTGGGCCGCCCTGCAGGCCGGCATCAACCCCGACGGCTGGGACCAGCTCACCCCCGACGAGCTGGACCGACTGGACGTGCACGGCCGCCCCGAGGGACCGGGCTACGTCCTTTCCGTCGCCGGGATGGACGTATCCGCCGAGATCCGCACGCCCGCCGTGAACGCGCACGTGTCGCAGATGGCCGCCGTCCCCGCCGTGCGCGAGTGGCTCATGGACGCCCTGCGCGAGGCCGGCGCCCGCGGCGGGCTGGTGGCCGACGGGCGCGACATCGGCACCGTCGTCTTTCCCGACGCCGAGCTCAAGGCCTACCTCATCGCCGACGCCGAAGAGCGGGCCCGCCGGCGGCTCATCGAGCAGGGAATCGCCGCGCCGCCGCTGGAGGAAGTGCGCGCCGAGGCCGCCCGGCTGCAGGGGCGCGACGCCCTGGACAGCGGCCGCGCCACGGCCCCCCTGCGCCAGGCCGAGGACGCCGTCGTCATCGACACCACAGCCCTGAACTTCGCCGAGCAGGTGGACCGCATCGCGGCGCTGGCCCGCGAGCGGGGCGGGGTTGACCCGGGTGAAGATTTTCCGTAAGTTTGTCTGTTTACCCGGGCTTACGACGCCCCACGCCATCCACCCCTACCCACCGCCCCTTCCGCACCGCGGAACGGGCGGCTGAATCACAGGAGATTCTCCTCCCCATGGCAGAGCAGAACGACGAGCAGTTCTCGCCCGAGAGCGAGAGCGGCGTGGCCGTTGCCGAGATGCCCCGCAGCATCGGCAGCGACCTGACCATCGAGCAGATTGCGGAGCGCGCGCGCTCCCTGGGCATTCGCGCGGACCTGTACGACGAGGACGAGTATACGTCCGAGGAGTACGAGGCCATGCTGGACATGTACGAGCCCACCCTCAGCAACATCGAAGAGGGTGAGATCGTCAAGGCGCGGGTCCTTCGCATCACCGACAAGGCGGTGATCCTGGACCTGGGCTTCAAGAGCGAGGGCGCGGTCACGCGCGACGAGTTCAAGGACATCGACTCGCTGCAGATCGGCGACGAGGTCGAGGTCTTCCTGGAGAACCTGGAGGACGAGGACGGCGTCGTCGTCCTGTCCAAGAAGAAGGCCGACTTCCTGCGCGTGTGGGAGCAGATCCGCGTCGCGTACGAGGCGGGCGATCCGGTGCAGGGCACGCTTACGCGCAAGATCAAGGGCGGCGTCACCGTCGACCTCATGGGCGTGGACGCGTTCCTGCCGGGCTCGCAGATCGCGCTGCGCCGGGTCCCGAACATCGAGGACCTGATCGGCGAGAGCTACGAGTTCAAGATCATCAAGCTCAACAAGCGCCGGCGCAACATCGTCGTGAGCCGCCGCGTGCTCCTCGAGGCCGACCGCGAGATCAAGCGCGACAAGCTCAAGAAGGAGCTCGAGGTCGGGCAGCAGCGCGTGGGCGTGGTCAAGAACATCACCGACTTCGGCGCGTTCATCGACCTGGGCGGCATGGACGGCCTGCTGCACATCACCGATATGTCGTGGGGCCGTGTGGGCCACCCGTCCGAGGTGGTGGGCATCGGCGACGAGCTGGAGGTCAAGGTCCTGGACATCGACTGGGAGCGCGAGCGCCTGTCGCTGGGCCTGAAGCAGCTCCAGGAGTACCCCTGGAAGGACGTCGAGAAGAAGTACCCGGTGGGCGCGCGCGTGCGCGGCCGCGTGGTCTCGATCACCAACTACGGCGCCTTCGTGGAGCTGGAGAAGGGCGTCGAGGGCCTGGTGCACATCAGCGAGATGAGCTGGACGCGCAACGTCCGGCACCCCAGCAAGATCGTCACGCTGGGCGACGAGATCGAGGCCGTGATCCTGAAGGTGGATCCGGAAGGCGAGAAGATCTCGCTGGGCATGAAGCAGATCGAGGAGGATCCCTGGCATGCGCTCCCGGCCAAGTACCCGGTGGGCACGCGCCTGAGCGGCAAGGTCCGCAACCTCACGAGCTTCGGCGCCTTCGTGGAGATCGAGCCGGGCATCGACGGCCTGGTGCACATCTCCGACATGAGCTGGACCAAGCGCATCCAGCACCCGTCCGAGGTCGTCAAGAAGGGCGACGACGTGGACGTGGTGATCCTGGGCGTGGACGCCGAGAACAAGCGCATCTCGCTGGGCCTCAAGCAGACCCAGGACGACCCGTGGGGCGACATCGCCACGCAGTACCACGTGGGCCAGGAGATCGCCGGTCCCATCAGCCGCCTGCAGGACAAGGGCGTGGCGGTGGACCTGGGCAATGACGTGGAGGGCTTCGTCCCCGTTTCGCAGATCGGCGTGACCGGCCTGCAGAACCCGGCGGACGTGTTCGCCGAGGGCGACGTGCTCGACATGCGCATCACCGAGGTCGACGCGGCCAACCACCGCATCGTCTGCGAAGTGGTGCGGGTGCCCAAGTTCGAGGGCGGCGAGCCGCAGTTCCAGCAGCTGGCCACCGCTCCCGCGCCGCAGGCGGCCGAGGAGACAGAGGGCGAGGCTGAGGACACGGCCGTGAACGCGCAGGTCACGGACGCGGCCGCCGACGAGGCGCCGGTCGCGGTTGCCAACGAGGCGCCCGCCGCCGAGGCTTCGGCCGAGGAGGCCCCGGCTTCCGAGGCCGCTGGCGAGGAGGAGCAGGCGTAAGCCTCTCCGCGCGGTTCCAGCAGGTCAGAAGGGCGCGGGGCTTCGGCTCCGCGCCCTTTTTTGATCCATCTCCATCCCCTTCCGCGACTCCCGAGGATCGGGCGGGTTCGCCGATGCAAACGCACGGCGGGCCGCGTCGTTACGGCGTTGTGCGCATCTACCCGCCGCACCATCCTCCTGCTCCCATCGGTGTGGATGGGAGCAGGCGCATCCACACGCGCATCGGGTCCCAGAACGCGGAAGAGCGTGCGCTCGGTCTACGCCCTTTTTATCCACCCGTGGTGCCTTATGTTTTTCCGCGGCAGCGATGTCCGCCTCGGCTCCCGCCGTTCGCCGGCCCGAGCTGGATTTCTCTGCCGCTGCACGCCCGCGCGGTCTTGCAGGCGTGCATCTGTCCGGGGCCGGGTGACGCACCGGCGAATCCCGGTGGGCCGTCATCCCGTATCTTCTTGCGTCGCCTTTCGATGCGGCCATTTCTCCGGACGGGAGCCTGCCGATAAAGCGTCTTCTCCTCGCCGTCTCCCTCTGCTGCGCGGCCACGCCCGCCTTGGCGCAGGACTACCCCGCCGGCGGCGTGTACATCTCGCGCAGGTGGAGACGATGCTGCGCCCCACCAATGGGCCTGCATGGTTCCACGACATTCTGAAACGGGCGGTCCCCGGTCTCGCGAGGGAGGGACGCCATCACCATTGCATTCGACATCGATGCCGAAGCTTTCCAGCCGGACCCTTTGCCCGCACCGCGTGTCCCGCGTGATCCACCGGGCGTGCCGGTCGCTCCCGGCGGCGCTCCTGCTCGCCGCGCCCGGGGTGGCCGCGCAGCAGGCGGCGGAGCCGGGGCCCGGCCACGTGTACATGCTCACGGAGGTCACAACCCAGCCCCGGCCCACGAACCTGCTGGAGCTGCGCGACGTGATGAACTCCCTGTATCCCGCCGAGCTGCGCGCCGCCGGCCGCGGGGGCTCGGTGGAGGTGGCGCTGGTGGTGGGGCCGGACGGCGCCGCGCGCGACGTCCAGGTGGTGCGCTCCACCGACGCCGCGTTCGATACGGCGACCCTGACGGCCCTGCGTGTGCTGCGGTTTACGCCCGCGTCGGTGGACGGGAAGCCCGTGGCCGTGCGCGTGGACCTGCCCATCCGCTGGCAGGTGGCCGCGGGCGATTCGCGCATCCACGAGCTGGCGGAGGTGGACGAGCCGCCGGTACCCAGCAACGTGGAGGCGACGGCGGAGCGGATGGCGCGGCTGTATCCCCCGTGGCTGCGCGCGGCGGGGCAGGGCGGCACCGTGACCGTGCGGCTGCACGTGGATGCACAGGGTGCCGTGGTGGACGCGCGCGTCGCGAACAGCACCGAGCCCCAGCTGGATCCACCGTCGCTGCACGTGGCGCGCGCGCTGACGTTCACCCCCGCGCAGGTGGCCGGACGGCCGGTGGCGGTGTGGACGGAGGTGCCGCTGCAGTGGGAGACGGAAAAAGCCGTGGCGGAGGCGCAGGAGCGCGACACCTTGCAGGGATACGAGCTGTCCGGGGTGGAAGAGCAGCCGCGGCCGCTGAACCTGGCGGAGTTGGGGCGCGCGCTTGAACGGCTGTACCCGCCGCACCTGCGTGACACGCGGCAGGCTGGGTCCGTCCACGTGCGCATGCGTGTGGACGCGGAGGGCGTGGTGACGAGCGCGGTGGTGACGGAAAGCAGCGACCAAGCCTTCAACGCACCGACCGTCGAGGCGGTGCGCACGCTGCGGTTTCGTCCGGCGCGCGTGAAGGGCAGGCCGGTGGCGGTCTGGGTGGTGCTCCCCATCCAGTGGCAGGTGGTAGGCCCCGAGGATTTCGAAACACGGCCCAGCATGCCGCCCCCGGCCCCGAACTGGCCCGCGAGCGTCCCGTAATCCGCGAGTCGCCGGATACGCGGCTGCCGGGGAGAGCGAGCCGGCAATGCAACCGCGGGTTCTCCTGTCGAATGGATGCGCGGAGCCCTGGCTCCGCGCATCGTTCTCATTGCGCTGCAACTCTTGCCTTCGCTGCCGTACTGCGCAGGCGCCGAGCGTCGTTCTCACCCTTGCCGGAGCGTTGCCGATGAAGCGTGTCGTTTTCGCTGCCGCCCTGCTGTTCGCGACCTCGCTGCGCGCGCAGGAGCCCGCGGTGCCGCAGGGCTACGAGACGCGGGGCGGCGCGGGCCTGGCGATGGATGCGGACAGTATCGCCGACGGGGTGCGCGTCTACGCGCTGGAGGAGGTGGACCAGGCGCCCCACCCCACAAACATTGCCGCGCTGCGCCAGGAGTTGGAGCGGGTGTATCCCTCCATGCTGCGCGACGTATCCGTGAAGGGTGTGGTGCAGGTGGCGTTCGTGGTCTCGGAGCAGGGCGAGGTCGGGCGTGCCTGGGTCACCAGCAGCAGCGATCCGCGTATCAACCAGGCAACGCTTCAGGCGATACGGGTGCTCCGCTTCCGCCCCGGGCGCGTGAACGGGCGCGCGGTGCCGACGCGTGTGCTGCTGCCGATCCACTGGTAGGGATGGATTTGCCGCATGCTCAACACCTGCCGGGTGTTCGCCCTAAGACCTCGGCCGGCCGGCATTCATAACCTGGGTTGATGGATCGCGATCGGAATCTGTATTTGTGCGGATGGCGGGGCGGGCGGTAGGCTTATGCCTCTGCGCCGCGCGACTCCCGCGCGTGCGCGCCCCCGTTCCGCGAACTCCATGGATCCCGATACGCCCGAGCCGCCGGCAGCCCAGGGCACCGGCGCACTGCTGCGCCACGCCCTCTCGGAAATGGAGCGGAGCTACGCGACCGCTGGATCCGCCACGCTGGGCGACCTGCTGCGCCCGCTGGGCTCCCGGCAGACGGCCCTGGGCGCGGCGCTGCTCGCGCTGCCGTTCCTTTCGCCCGTGAGCCTGGGCCCCATCACCACGCCGGTGAGCCTGCTCATCGCGCTGCTGGGGCTGCGGATGCTGCGCCGGCGCGACGACCTGCCCGTCCCGGAGCGGCTGCTGCGTGTCCAGGTACCACGCAAGGTGCATACGGTGATGGGCACCATGCTCAACCGCGTCTCGCGCTGGGCGGACCGGGGACGCGGGGCACGCCGGTCGCCGTGGGTGCGCGGGGCGGCTGGCCGGCGGCTCTGTGGCGCGGGGGTGCTGATCGGCGCGCTGCTGCTGGCCATTCCCGTGCCGCTGCTGCCGCTGACCAACACGCTCCCCGCCGCCGCCATCATCCTCTTCGTCCTGGGGTGGACCAACCAGGACCTCCGCCTCACGCGCTACGGGATGGGCGCCGTGGCGGGCGCGGTGCTGCTCTTCGCGACGCTGGGCGTCGCGGCGGGGACGGTGGGATGGGCCGCCATGCGGGCGGTGCTTCCGGGCTGATCGCGACCGGCAGGCTGGTGGGACTGGTTGGATGATCGGACGGAACACGGAAGCGGTGGAGGGCCAGCGGGCTCTCCACCGCTCTTTCGTTGGACGGACCACCATCCCGTAACCCGGGCGGTAGTCCATAGCTCCAAAGGAGCCTCGCCGATGGGTGGAGAAGAGCGGCGATGGGAGAGCGCGCGCCTGGAGCGCAGACCAGCACGTATGGACCCATTGGGGGATGAAAAAACCAATGCACGAGCTGTGCTTAAGGCTCGTAACGCGTGTATCGGGGCCCCTTGAGGAGGTAATGCAGCGAGGTGTGTCCCTGCCGGCCTTTTTTCTCTTGCACACTTATGAAGAGACTTTTAATGTGGTGCTGTCGGCTCACCTCTCCCTCTGGCGACCCGAGAAAGGAAGGCAGGCGATGAGAATCCCGATCTTTCGTTCCCTCGCGGCAATCATGGTGACAGGAGCCGTCGCGGCAGGGTGCCGCGACATGCCGACTACGGCCTCCCCGCCGGGGGCCGCACGCGCAGCCCCTGCGCCGCTGCTCACGGCAGCGGCTGGGCAGGGCATCCGCGACCGGTACATCGTCGTCTTTCGCGACCACACGCCGGACGCGCCGGGACTCGCGCGGCAACTGGTGTCCGCCCACGGCGGCATGCTCCATCACACGTACCGTAGCGCCCTGCGCGGCTTCGCGGCGACGCTCCCGCCCGCCGCCGTGGAGGCACTGCGCCGCAACCCGAACGTGGCGTACGTAGAGCAGGACGGGATCGCGACGACCACCACCGTCCAGTACAATGCGCCGTGGGGACTGGACCGCATCGACCAGACGCTGGACGGTGCCTACACCTACACGGCAACGGGCAGCGGCGTGCGGATCTACGTGCTGGATACCGGCATCCGGTACGACCACGTGGAGTTCGGCGGGCGCGCCGTGGCCGGGTACGACGCGTACGGCGGCACCGGCGCGGACTGCAACGGCCACGGCACCCACGTGGCTGGCACCGCGGCGGGGAGCACCTACGGTGTGGCGAAGAGCGCAACCGTGGTATCCGTGCGCGTGCTGGACTGCAACGGCTCGGGGACGTGGAGCGGCGTCGTCGCGGGTGTGGACTGGGTGACGGCGAACCACGTGAAGCCGGCCGTGGTGAACATGTCGCTCGGCGGGGGCGGCAACACTGCACTGGATGCCGCGGTCGCCAACTCGATCAACGCCGGGGTGACGTATGCCGTGGCGGCGGCGAACGACTGGGGCGACGCATGCTACTACTCGCCCGCACGGGTTGCCGCGGCACTGACGGTTGCCGCCTCCACGTCGTCCGATGAGCGGTCGTGGTTCTCCAATTACGGGCGTTGCGTCGACCTGTACGCACCGGGTTCGGGCATCCTTTCGGCGTGGCACACCGGCAGCACGGCGACCAACACGATCGACGGCACCTCGATGGCGTCGCCGCACGTGGCGGGCGTGGCCGCTCTCTTCCTGGAGTCCAATCCCACCGCCGCGCCCGCCACGGTGGCGGCGGCAATCGTGAACTCCTCGTCCACCAGCGGGCTGGCGGGTGCCGGCACGGGCGCGCCCAACAACCGCCTGGTGAACTCCACCCTCGCCGGCTACTCTCCCCCGTCGTGGCCGTCCCCGTCCACGCCCAGTGTTGACATCGACTGCTACCCCTCCTCGGGCCTGTATGGCTACATGGACTGTTCTGCCTACGCGTGGGGCGGCACGGGCACCGGGTACGAGTTCACCTGGATCAACGCGTCGGGATTTGGGGAGTACGCATGGGTGCAGTGTCCCTATTGGAACGGCGCGGTCGACGTGTACGTGACCGTGCTGGACAGCGGCGGCTCGGGGGTAACCAAGTGGGAATCGTTCCAGTGCGGTTCCGGTTGGGGGTGATTGCCCGAGTCACCGGCGGTTCCCGCGCCCGCCGGCCGCCGGAGTGAGGTAACTGTTCGGTGACGTAGACGGCACGAGCGGGGCTGGCAGCGGCCGGCCCCGCTCGCCTCGTCGCGTGCACCCGTGCGGGTCCGGCCTCCGCGTGGTAGATTGCCGCCCTTCCGGAATCCTTACCACGCAGAGCACGGGCGACACGCGATGTCGATGCGGGAAAAGCTGGAGCACCTCGAGACCCTGCGCCGCCAGGCGGAGATGGGCGGCGGCGAAAAGCGCATCCAGGCGCAGCACGAGCGCGGCAAGCTCACGGCCCGCGAGCGGCTGGACGTGCTGCTGGACGAGGGCTCGTTCGTGGAACTGGACCGCTTCGTCGTCCACCGCGCCACGGGGTTCGGGCTGGAGAACGAGCGCTACCTGGGTGACGGCGTGGTCACGGGCTATGGCACCATCCACGGCCGCCTGATCTACGTCTTTTCCCAGGACTTCACCGTCTTCGGCGGGTCGCTCAGCGAGGCGCACGCGGAGAAGATCGTCAAGATCATGGACCTGGCGCTCAAGAACGGCGCGCCGGTGGTGGGCTTGAACGACTCCGGCGGCGCGCGCATCCAGGAAGGCGTGGTGTCCCTGGGCGGCTACGCGGACATCTTCCTGCGCAACACGCTGGCCTCCGGCGTGATCCCGCAGATCAGCGCCATCCTGGGGCCCTGCGCCGGAGGGGCGGTCTACTCTCCCGCCATCACCGACTTCATCTACATGGTGCAGGGGACGAGCTACATGTTCGTCACCGGGCCCAACGTGGTGAAGACGGTGACGCACGAGGACGTGACCATGGAGGAGCTGGGCGGCGCCGCCACGCACGCCGCCAAGTCGGGCGTGGCGCACTTTGCCCTGCGCAGCGAGGTGGAGTGCCTGCACCGCATCCGCCATCTCTTCGAGTTCATCCCGCAGAACAACGCCGAGGACCCGCCCCGCAAGCCCACGGACGACCCGTTCGACCGGGCGGACGAGGAGCTGCTGGACATCGTCCCCGACAACCCCAACAAGCCGTACGACATGCACGACGTCATCCGGCGCGTGGTGGACGACGGCGAGTTCTATGAGGTGCACGCCGACTACGCGGGCAACATCCTCTGCGGCTTCGCCCACGTGGGAAGCCACTCCGTGGGCATCGTGGCCAACCAGCCGGCCGTGCTGGCGGGGGTCCTGGACATCGACGCGGCCGTCAAGGCGGCGCGCTTCGTCCGCTTTTGCGACGCGTTCAACGTGCCCCTGCTCACGTTCGAGGACGTGCCGGGCTTCCTGCCCGGCGTGGCGCAGGAGCACGGCGGCATCATCCGCCACGGGGCCAAGCTGCTGTTCGCGTTCTGCGAGGCCACGGTGCCCAAGGTGACCATCATCACCCGCAAGGCGTACGGCGGCGCGTACGACGTGATGAGCAGCAAGCACATCCGCGGCGACGTGAACTACGCCTGGCCCACGGCCGAGATCGCCGTGATGGGGGCCAAGGGCGCCGTGGAGATCCTGTACCGCCGCGAGATCGGCGGCGCGGAGGACCCGGCGGCGGAGGCGGCCGCGCGGCAAAAGGACTACGAGGAGCGCTTCGCCAACCCGTTCGCGGCCGCCGCGCGCGGCTACGTGGACGACGTGATCGACCCGCGCGAGACCCGCGCGCGCGTGATCAGCGCCCTGGACATGCTGCAGAACAAGCGCGACAGCAACCCGCCCAAGAAGCACGCGAACATCCCGTTGTAGCGTAGTTGAGAATGGGATGTCCGTGCGGTGTCGCGAAAGGAAACCTTCCGGTGTGGACGGGGGTGTGTTAGATTGGGAGCACACCCCTGAACGGAGGGAAGGCAGATGACCGAGCACATCGTACGCGACGGCGAAACGGGACGGGCGGTGGTCTCGTCCACGGGCACGGCCGTCGACGAGATCCTCGACGCCCTCGCGTCGGGCGGGGCCTTCGAGAGCGTGCTCCGGCGGCACCCGGAGCTCACCCCCGAGGCCGTGGCCGCCGCGGTGCGCTTTGCGCGGGTCGCGGTGCTCCGCGGGGTGCAGCACCTGCCCCCGCTCGAGCCTGGCTTCACGGGCGTGCGCGAGCGGGCGGCGGCGGCCTACAACGGCGCGGGTGAGGCCACCGTGACCCTGGCGTCCCACGAGTACGACGACCTGCTGTACCGCCTGGATCTCTTCGAGGGGATCTTCGAGGCCGAGCGCGACCTCGACGAGGGGCACGGCATTCCCCACGAGGCGGTGTTCGCCCAGCTCCGCAGCAAGTTCGGCGGGTGAGGCTCGCCTGGTCCCGGCGCGCCACCCGCGACGCGGAGCACGCCGCCGAGTGGATCGCGAAGGATCGTCCCGAGGGTGCGCTGGCGTGGCTGGACGGGCTGTACGCGGCCGTGCGGCGGCTGGAGCAGTTCCCCTTCAGCGGGCACGTGCTCCCCGAGATCCCGCTCGCTGCCCGCCGCGAGATTCCATATCGCGGCTACCGCGTGATCTACCGGCTGCGGCCGGATGCGATCGAGATCCTGCGGGTGGCGCATGCGCGGCGGGACCTGCGCCCGCGGGACCGCGGGTTGATCGTGGACTGAGCGCCGGCCGCTGCTCGACGCGGCGGCTCACGATGAAACGCCGGCCGCACCCATGGAGGTGCGGCCGGCGTTCGTTCATCCGGGTTCGGCTGCGTCAGCGCTGGCCGCCGGCGGAGGGCTGGGGGCCGGGGCCGATGGGGTTGTGGCCGGGGCGGCGAACGCTCCAGTTCTCCGCCGCGAACCAGACGATGAAGACCACGATCACGGCGATGATCAGCAGCGCGAACACGCGGCTGCCGCGCATGGACGGATCGCCGGGCGGCGGAATGTCGGACTCGCGCATGGGACTTCTCCGGGCGGCGGTTCATGGACGCGGACGCCCGGGTGCAGGCAATCCGCGTGCGCGGCCCGTGGCAGGCGGGTGTCCCCGCATCGGCCGGGAACCGATGCGCGCTCAGCCCTTGCCGCGGTTGCCCGCCAGGCGGTGCAGCATGCGCTCCACGGGCTCGCCCAGGATGAGCACCAGGAGCGCCAGCACGAGCGCGACGACGGCCATCTGCCAGAGCCCCACGCCGCAGGCGATCCCCAGGCAGGCCACCACCCACAGGCTGGCCGCCGTCGTGAGCCCGCTGATGTGCTCGCCGGAATCCGACTTGAGGATGGTGCCGCCGCCCAGGAACCCGATCCCCGCCGTGATCCCCTGGATGACGCGCGACACGGAGTCGCTGTCGAAGTCGCCGTCGTGGCCGGCCAGCTCGATGCCCGTGAGCGTGACCAGGGCCGTGCCCAGGGCCACCATCGCGTGCGTCCGCAGCCCCGCCGGCTTGCCGCGGATCTCGCGGTTGAGGCCCAGCGCCGCCCCGATGAGCGTGGCGGCCACCAGGCGGACGAGCACGTCCGCGAAGCCGATGGTCGTCGTGAACCAGTGCATCCGCCCCCTCTCTCACTCTCAGCGCGCGCGGACGGAGGCGAGCACCCGCTGCACCAGCCCGTCCACGGCGGGGTTGGCGATCCACCGGGCCACGACCACCAGGTCGTGCTCGGGATCCACGTAGACCACGTTGGTGCCGTTGCCCACGTGCGCGAACGCGGTGGCTGGCGCGCTGGGGAGGTACTTGCGGTCCGTGTTCACGAACCAGTTCATGAAGCCGTACGTGGGCTCCACGGGCGTGGGGGTGAGTGCCATCCGCACCCACGCGTCCGAGAGGACCTGCCGGTCGCGCCAGCGGCCGCGGCGCAGGGTCAGGTAGCCGAAGCGGGCCAGGTCGCGCGCGCTGATGAACATCCCGCCGCCCCAGTGCCCGCCGCCGCTCACGGCCTGTACGGGGCGGCCGTCCAGCAGGATCCACGAGTTCTCGTAGCCCGTCCAGCGCCACGTGGGCGAGGCGCCGATGGGGTCCATCACCTCCTCGCGTAGCACCTCCGGCAGGGGCCGCCGCCACACGTTGGTCGCGGCGAGCGCCAGCAGGTTCACGCGCACGTCGTTGTACTCGTACGCGGCGCCGGGCTCGTTGCGGGGACGTGTGAGCCACTCCTGCGGGTTCTGCAGGGGGCGGTCGGCCCAGTCCGGCTTGCCCCAGAGCGTGCCCTCCCAGTCGCTGGTCTGGCGCAGCAGGTGGTTCCAGGTGATGCGCCGCTCGCGCTCCGTGTCGAACAATTGCAGCGGCCGCCCCTCGCCCATCCCGCCCGCGTGGCGGTTGCCGCCCTCCGGCGCCAGGACGAACGTGGGCGCCACGTAGGGATGGACGGGATCGTCCACGTTGCGGATCATCCCCCGGTCCAGGGCCACGCCCACGACGGTGGAAAGGAAGCTCTTGGTGACGCTGAAGGTCATGTCCACGCGGTGTGGATCGCCCCACTCAGCCACGATGTAGCCGTTGCGGATGACGATCCCCGCCGGGTCGCCGCGCTCGCTGAACGGGCCCACGGCCTCGCCGAACGGCTCGCGCCCGAACGTCTGGTAGTGCGCCAGCTCCAGGTCGCGCGGGGCCCGGCTCTCGTTGGCCACGGCGAACGCGACGGCGGAGTCCAGCAGCGCCGCATCCATCCCCGCCTGCGCCGGCGCGCGCCGCTCCCACGCGTCGCCCGGCCCAGGATAGTAGACGGCGCCGCGCTGCGCCTGCGCGGCGGTGGCGGTAGCGGTGAGGAAGACGGCGATCAGCGGTAGCGAGCGGCGGCGACGGAGCACGGAGATTCCTGGTTCGGACGATTCGGACGAAGCGTGACACAACCGATAGCAGATCGATGCATTCGTAGCAACAGGAACAAACTTGTGACATGATGCGCCTCACGGGCCCCAACGCGGCGGGTCGATCGTTGAGGTCAAGATCGAATCACTTTACGTTACAGCAAATCCAACAGGAGACGCGCCGTGCCGATACGCCGTATCAGCCGCAAATCACCCACGGTCACTCCCCTCGAGGTGCGACGGGAAACGGGGATCGAACCGGATTCGAGTCTCGTTGACGAGAGGGACAGCGGGATCAACATCAGCAAGGCCGAGCTTGGTGCTTGGCTGGAGCGGATGCGGGCATTCCGCGGCACCCACTGGATTGGGTATGCAGAGACGCTGCAGCGGGAACGTGACGAATGGGATCAACGTCATTGATTGCAGCCCCGCTGCTCGCCAGCCACCCGGCGGCGAGATGACGAATCCCTGACGATTCGTGAACCGCCTCGCCAACGCGGCGGGCCGGTTGTAGTTTGGGCGCCTTCGCCGGACGCGCGCCGGCGAGCCGATCGTGCAGCACCGTCGTCCACGTCACGCCCGAGGCAGCGTGTTCAAAAAGATCCTGGTCGCCAACCGGGGCGAGATCGCCCTTCGCGTCATCCGCGCGGCACACGAGCTGGGCATCCAGGCCGTCGCCGTCTACTCCGAGGCCGACCGCCTGGCGCCGCACGTGCTCGCGGCCGACGAGGCCTACCTCATCGGGCCGCCGCCCAGCGCGCAGAGCTACCTGCGCGGCGACGTCCTCATCGAGGTGGCAAAGAAGTGCGGGGCGGAGGCCATCCACCCCGGCTACGGCTTTTTGAGCGAGCGCGCGCCCTTCATCCAGGCCGTGCGCGACGCGGGGCTCGTGTTCATCGGCCCGTCGGCGGAGGCGGTGACGGCCATGGGCGACAAGACGGCGGCCCGCTCGCGGATGATCGACGCGGGCGTGCCCGTGGTCCCCGGCACCAAGGAGGCGCTGGTGGACGCGGCCGAGGCGCGGCGCGTGGCGGGCGGCATCGGCTACCCCGTGCTGCTCAAGGCGGCGGCGGGCGGCGGCGGCAAGGGAATGCGCGTGGTCCACGGCGAGGACGAGATCGAAAAGGCGTTCGACGCGGCGGGCAACGAGGCGCAGGCGGCGTTCGGCGACCGGTCCGTGTACATCGAAAAGTACCTGGAGGGGCCGCGCCACATCGAGATCCAGCTGCTGGCCGACCGGCACGGCAACACGCTGCACCTGGGCGAGCGCGAGTGCAGCATCCAGCGCCGCCACCAGAAGCTCATCGAGGAGGCGCCCTCCGCCGTCCTGACGCCGGAGGAGCGCCAGGCCATGGGGCAGATGGCGGTCGCCGCCGCGCGGGCCGTGAACTACGAGGGCGCGGGGACGGTGGAGTGCCTGTACCAGAACGGCGAGTTCTACTTCCTGGAGATGAACACGCGCATCCAGGTGGAGCACCCCGTCACGGAGCTGGTGACGGGCGTGGACCTGGTGCAGTGGCAGATCCGCGTGGCCGCGGGCGAGGCGCTGCCGTGGACGCAGGAGGACGTGCGCTGGCAGGGGCACGCCATCGAGTGCCGCATCACCTCGGAGGACCCGTACAACTCGTTCCTGCCGTCCACGGGGCGCATCCGCAACCTCGTGGTGCCCACGGGGCCAGGCGTGCGCTGGGACGGCGGGATCGTGCCGGGGGTGGAAGTCGGCCTGTTCTACGATCCCATGCTGGCCAAGCTGATCGTGCACGCGCCCACGCGCATCGAGGCCATTGACCGGATGAAGCGGGCCCTGCTGGAGCTGCGGATCGAGGGCGTGGACACGGCGGTCCCCTTCCACCTGCGGGTGATGGACGAGCCGGACTTTCGCGCGGGGACGATCGACATCCGCTACCTGGATACGCACGACCTGCTGGCGGATGAGCCGTCGGACGAGGCGATCCGCGTGGCGGCGCTGGCGGCGGCGATGCTGGAGGAGGAGCGGCGGACGCAGCGCAACGTGCCGCGCGTGCAGGCATCCACGGCCGCGTCGGCCGGGGGCGGCAGCGCGTGGAAGCGGGCGGGCCTGGGCTGGAGAGGGCGGTGAGCGAGCGGCGTCCGCGCGGGCCGCGGCGGGGCGGGGGCGGGCGCGGCGGACCCGCGGGACCCGGGAGGCCTGCGGGACCCGGTGGACCGCGCCGCCCGCCGTCGCCGGTGACGGTGCGCATCGAGTCCATCGCGGCGGGGGGCGAGGGCGTGGGGCGGCTGCCGGACGGGCGCGTATGCTTCGTCCATCGCACGGCGCCGGGGGACCTAGCGCAGGTCATCCTCACGGAAAAACGCGACCGGTGGACGCGCGGCCGGCTGCTGCGCGTCGTGGAGCCGTCCCCGGAGCGGCGGGAGGCGCCGTGCCCGTTCTACGCGCGCTGCGGCGGGTGTACGCTGGAGCACATGCCGTACGACGCGCAGCTTCGCGCCAAGTCGCGCATCGTGGGGGATGCGCTGACGCGGATCGGCGGGATGGTGGTGGAGGCGCCGGAGGTGGTGCCGTCGCCGTCGGAGTTCCGCTACCGCAACCGCGTCTCGTTCGCCCTGCGGCGGATGGAGCACGGGCGCGTGGTGGCGGGCTTCCACGCGCTGGGCGAGCCGGACGAGATCGTGGACCTGGACGGCAGCTGCCTGTTGTTCGAGGAGGCCATCGGCCGGGTGTGGGACGGCATCCGCGCGAGCTGGGGCCCCGATGCGCGCCGCCTTCCCTCCGGCGAGCAGCTGCGGCTGACGCTGCGGGCCAACGCGGCCGGCGACGTGGCGCTTCTCGTCGAGGGCGGATTCATGCCCGGCCGGCCGGAGGAATTGATCGACGCCGTGCCGGGGCTCGTCTCCGTGTGGCACCGGCCGGGGGAGGCGAACGCGGCGCTGATCGCGGGCGCGCCCGGCCTGCCGGAGACGTGGGGCGACGAGACGGTGGAATTGAGCGGCGCCGCGTTCCTGCAGGTGAACCGCGCGGCGGCGGCGCTGCTGGAGGCGCACGTGATGGCGCTGGCCGGGGACGTCGATGGACTGGGGATCGTGGACGCGTACTGCGGCATCGGGCTGCACGCGCGTCGCTTTGCGCGCGCGGGCGCCAGCGTGACGGGGATCGAGCTGGATCCCGATGCCGTGGCGGAGGCGCGCCGGGCCGCGCCGGACGGGGCCGTCTTCGTCGAAGGTCCCGTGGAGGCACTGATCGCGGACCACCTTCCCGCGGACCTGGTGATCCTCAATCCACCGCGCGCGGGGATCGCGGGAGAGGCGGCGGACGCGCTGGTGGCGGCGTCCGCGGCGCGCATCATCTACGTCTCGTGCAACCCCGCCACACTGGCTCGCGACCTCAAGCGGATGGCGCCCGCCTACCGGCTGGAATCCATCCGCTCTTTCGACCTGTTCCCGCAGACGGCGCACGTGGAGTCCGTGGCGCTGCTGGTGGCGGTGTAAGGGCGGAGCGACATACGAGATTATAACGCACGGGCCGCCGGACACGTTGTCCGGCGGCCCGTGCTCGTCATCAGAGGAACTCAGTTAGCACTCGTACAAGCAGAAATCTGGCCCACCCGTCGTCATGCAGATGTCGTGTGTGCTCGATACCGGTGCTTGCGAAAGAGAATCGTCGGCGACTAACTCGAATGTCTCCACCGACAGCGACCCAAGGTCAAGCGTGATCTGTCGCACGTGAAAGTCTCCGGGTGACGAGTAAAGCCGGTACACGCCCTCGGGTACGCGGCAGGACGATCGTAAGAACCGCCGTATAGATCGGCGGGGAACGCGACTCATACGAAGAGGAGATACAGAGGCGAGACTGCCGTGCGTGAATCGACCTTTAATGTATGTATGCCGATCATTCGGGGGCAATGATGTTGGATCGGGCCCCGGGTGTTCGCATCAGAGCGGTTCACAGCAACGCCAAGACGACCCTGGTGGCGGCGCAGGCGGAGCGCATCCTCTACGTGTCCTGCAACCCCGCGACGCGGCCCGCGACCTCAAGCGGATGGCGCCCGCGTACCGGCTGGAATCCATCCGCTCGTTCGACCTGTTTCCGCAGACGGCGCACGTGGAGTCCGTGGCGCTGCTGGTGCGGACGGAGTAGCGGATTCTCGCGCCTCCGCGGAACGAATGACAAGGTCGCCGGACACGTTCTCCGGCGGCCTTTTCGCATACGATGCCTGATGCAGCGGCTGATCCACAGCCGCGAAGTATCAGTCCGTGCAGGGGTCCGACGGGTAGGCCTGGCAGGGGCCGCCGAGGCACGACTCGCAGGTGTTGCACGCGGGCAGGTAGCACGAGGTGCCCTGGCAGCTGCCCACGCATGTGGCATCGTCGCAGGTGTAGGGACAGGTCGCGCCGTCTGTCCTCACGGCGATGACGCAGGGATTGGTTAAGTAGCCTCGTACCGTGCCGTTGGGCGCTGCCTGATCCAGGTCGGTCGCGAAGGAATCCACCTGCAGGTCATCCAGGTCCAGCGTGAGCTTGCGCATCGCTCGCCTCCTCTTTGTGGTTGCCTGATTAACGTCCGCTAAAGAAAGTACGATGCGGCGGTGCCCCGCAGGTGTCAACGGTCTTGGATGGATGCCCTCGCCGGCCACGCCCGGGCGGGCGGTCTTGCGTGCGCGTGCCCCCGCGAGCACCTTGCTGCGCTTCGTTTCGATGACTCTCATCCGACCGCTGGATCTGGATCGCATGCGCTACTTCGTCACCATCGCCGGGCGCGACGTGGAGGTGGACCTTACCGGCCCCACGCCCGTGGTGGACGGCACCCCCGTGGACGCGCACCTCACGCTGCTCCCCGGCACCCAGACGCGCCACCTGCTGGTGGACGGTCGCTCGCACGCCATCACGGCCTCCCCCGGCGACCGGCGCGGGCGGTGGCAGATCGGCGTGGGCGCGGAGCGGTTCACGGCCGACGCCGTGGACGAGCGCACCCGCGCCATCCGCGAGATGACCGGCGGCGCCGACGACGTGGCGGACAAGACCATCGTGGCGCCCATGCCCGGGCTGGTGGTGAAGGTGGAGGTGGAGGTGGGGCAGGCCGTAAAGGCGGGGCAGGGCGTGGTGGTGGTGGAGGCGATGAAGATGGAGAACGAGCTCAAGGCGCCCGCCGACGGCGTCGTGGCGAGCATTGCCGTGCAGCCTGGGCAGACCGTGGACAAGGGCGCGGTGCTGCTGGTGCTGGAGTGAGAACGGCAGTGCCTAGTGCCGAGTACCAAGTGCCAAGTAGTAGGATGAGGATGATCAGGTTGCTGCTCGCTGTCGTCGTGTTGATTGGATGCGCCGCGATCCCGGCGCGGGCGCAGCAGCCGGCGGTGGACCTGAGCACGCCGGAGGCGGCGCTGCACAGCTACTGGCGGATGCAGGACGCGCTGGATTCCGTCGCGGCGAGCATCGTCACGGGGCCGGCGGAGCGCGATCCGTTCGCCGCCATCCGCCGCGCGTACGAGCAGACGGTCGCGGGGCGCGCGCGCGAGGTGCTGGCCTCGCCCTTCGTCCGCCAGACGTACGCGCGCGAGGTGGAGGCCGTGGACATGGCCGGCCCGTCGCGCGCGCTGGTGATGACGGTCATCCGCAACACGACGCCCCTGCCAGCGGGCGCCTCGCTCACCATCGAGCAGCAGGAACTGCGCGGCGAGGGACAGCAGTTCCGCTACCTGCTGGAGCGCGAGGGCGACGCGTGGCGCATCACGCAAATCCAGCAATGGGACGACCTGGGCTCCGGCTGGCAGGACATCCTCGTGGACGGAATGACGACGCCCGTGTTCGCGCGCTGGTAGCCGGCACGATCGCGTAAAGGACGGGGGCCGGCGGATGCGCATCCGCCGGCCTCTTCGTATTCGTGGATGGGCGGTCGATGGGTATTGGAATCCACGTGAGGGCCGACGTCCGAACTTGGGGCGTTCCGTTCAAGGGGCCCGCACCGACTGTATGATTGTTGATACGAGATGCGCGGACCGGAGACATCCCTGTTACAGGTCCGGCCTTGTTAGTCTCATTTTTAGCGACATATATTGCATACCAAGATGTTCCCCCTTGCACATGAATGCCTAACCTCTGCACCGATCCACGATGAGAACGAACCGACTCGCCCTGGCCGGGGCACTCGCCCTTCTGGCCGCCTGCCAGGACCACCCCACCACCGCCGATCGCACCAAATCGGCCGTCCCCCGTTCCCCCGTGGGGGTCTTCTCCCAGCCCGGTGAGGTCCGCACGGGGTGGATTACGGGAGCGGATGGCACCCCCGTGCAGGTCACCTTCGAGGTGCACGACGGCCGCGCCATCTTCGAAGGCGACATCGACCTGGGTCCGGCCGCCTCGATCCCCGCCACCCGGGAGGAGGCCGCCGCCCGCCCCGGAGGGCCCCGGTACGGCGTGATCCGAACCTCGGGATGGTGGCAGAGCGGCACCGTGGTCTTCTCGATCGACCCGGCGTTCAACGCCGCCCAGCGCCAGACCATCCTGGACGCGCTAAACCACATCCACACCCTGAACCCCGGCGTCACGTTCCACGAGAGCACCTACTACTCCACCCGCATCCACTTCCGACTGTCCACGGACGTGTGCTCCTCGCCGGTCGGCCGGCAGGGCGGGATTCAGAACGTCAAGCTGACGTCAGGCTGCGCCTACGCCCTGCCAACCATCGTCCACGAAACGCTCCACTCGCTCGGCGTGCAGCACGAGCAGACGCGGTGTGACCGGGATTACTACGTCCGCATCAACTGGCAGAACATCAAGTCGGGGTACGCCTACAACTTCGAGCGGAACTGCTCGGGCCACAGGGACATCGGGGAGTACGACGAGGGATCGGTCATGCACTACGACGCGTACGCCGCCTCCGCCAACGGGTTCCCGACCATTGAGTCCCTTCGCGGCCGCGCGCTGGGCGCTGGCCCCGGCCTGTCGGCCGGCGACGTGAGGACGCTGGACTACATGTATCCCCGGCCGATGAACGTCAGCGCCGCCTACCCGGGGAACGTGCCCTCCATCACCTGGGCGGCGTACCCGGAGGCTACCCGCTACGAGGTGTACCGGGTGGTATGGGAGCGCGTAACGAACCCCATTGACGTACAGAACAACCGGAGTTCGGAGCAGCGATCCTTGGTCGGAATCACGGCCGGAACTTCGCTCTCCGATCCGTCCGGGACCTACACCGGGGTGAGCTACTGCTCCTACGAGTACGGCTACGACTCGGTCGAAACGGGCTACAGCTACGAGGTCTGGGCCTTTACCCCGTACGTTTCCGCGGGAGTGCAGAAGGGGTACGTGGGCGCGGAGATCGCACCCTGCTGAGACAGGCTGTTGGAACGACCTGAGCAGCGGAGTTCAACGTGCCCCTCATTGGCGCTCGGTCGGCTGCGCACGCGGAAAGTGGGTAAACACCGCCCGCTGATGTAACGGAGCCGAGCCCGCAAACTGCCGCGGGTCTCGCCCTGCCGGGCGCGCATCCTTCCACGCAGGCGGGCCGAGCATGCCCCGGACCATTGACAACGCGGGGGAGCGACTGACGGCGCTTCCCCGCGTTTCTGCTGCGACTTCCGGATGACGGCGGCTACACCGCGAGCAAGGCCGCTTCGACGAAGCGCTGCAGCTGTGCCAGGTACGAACACCGGGTGGGTATCGCGTACTCCGCCCCCGCGTCCACCCACGGATCGGGATCGCGCCGGGCAAGCTGGAGCGCGTCTTTGGCCCCTCGCTCTCCAGCGGGAACCGACCCGGGGCTTGGCGCAACCAAACCGAAGTCCGCCTGCGCGGACTGCACGGGAGGGAGCCGTCGCGGGTGCGGCGCACGTGCACGGGCGAGAAGATTCCTCGGTCGCGCCCAGGGCCCGTGCACGGGCGAGTGCCGTCGCGCGCTCCCTCGGAATGACAGTCTCTTCGGGAAGGCCCAGGTTCCGTCGAATCGCGGTTCTCCCCCCCTCCCGCCGCGGAGCCCCCGCCCGGTGCCCGGAATCGGTCCAGGGCTCGGACTCCCGCCCGGACGCTGGCGGCTCCACGGGGGCGCCTCTATACTTTCCCCATGCCATCTCGCGCCCCCGAGGACCTGCCGATCCCACCGCCGCCGCGGGAAGGCGGGCCGTCGATGCTGGACCTGGTCCGGCTGAGCCGCGACGTGGTGTTTCCGCCGGGCGGCGAGGAGCTGTACCGGCAGATCGCCCGGCTGACGGATCTCAACGCCAGCAACGAGGTGCTGGATGCGGCGTGCGGCCGCGGCGTGAGCACGCTGTACCTGGCCAGGGCGTTCGGCGTGAGCGGCGTGGGCGTGGACAGCGACCCCGTCCTGGTGCGCCAGGCCCAGGCCCGCAGCCGCGACGCGGGGATGGAGGGCGCCTTCACCTTCGAGACGGCGCCGCTGGACGACCTTCCGTACCGCGACGGCACCTTCGACGTCGCCATCGGCGAGATCGGGCTGGCGGCCTCGGCGGACCCGGCGCGGGCCGTGAGCGAGCTGGCGCGGGTCACGCGGCCGCACGGGTGCGTCATCCTCGTCCAGCTCATCTGGACGGGGAACGTGGACCCCACCCGCCGCGAAATCCTGGTGCAGCACCTGGGCGCGCGCCCCATGATCCTCGTGGAGTGGAAGCAGCTCCTGCGCGACGCGGGGGTCGTGGACCTGACGGTGGAAGACTGGTCGGACGCGCCGTCGCCGTTTCGCCCCACGGCGGCGGCGGGGGCGCCGTTCCCCGACTTCTCGGAGCTGTTCACCCTGCGCGAGCGGCTGGCGATCCTGCTGCGCGCGTGGAAGCGGTGGGGGTGGAAGGGCGTGAAGGGCGCCGTGATCCGCGAGCGGGAGATCCACCGCCTGCTCACGCGCGAGCGCGTGCTGGGACTGTCGCTCATCAAGGGAACCAAGTGGCCGCACGACCTCACCATCCCGTGAGGGCGGCCCGCACCGTAGACGATACCGGATGGCCGTCGTAGAGCAGACCGTTTCGCTGACCGCCGAGACCGTGGAGCGCGTGCGCCAGGAAGTGCGCGCGCACGGGGCCGACGGCTGGCTGCTGTTCAACTTCCAGGGCTCCAACGCCGTCGCATCGAACCTGATGGGGCTTCCCGCCATGACGCGGCGCTGGTTCGTGTGGCTGCCGGCGGAGGGCGAGCCCGTGGCCATCACGCACCGCATCGAGCAGCAGCCGTGGAGCACGTGGGTGGGCGAGAACTGGCCCTACTCGTCGTGGCGCGAGCTGGAGTCGCGGCTGGCCCAGCTGCTGGGCGGCAACCCGCGCGTGGCCATGGAGTACGCCGAGCGCGACGCCGTGCCGTACGTGGACCGCGTCCCCGCCGGCGTCATCGAGATGGTGCGCGCCACGGGGGCCAAGGTCGTGACCTCCGCCGACATGGTGAGCGCCTTCTACGCCCGCTGGAGCGCGGAAGGCGAGGCCAGCCACCGGCGCGCCGCCCGCCACGTGTACGAGGTGGCGCACGAGGGCTTTCGCCGCATCGCCCGTGCGCTCCGGGACGGCCAGCGGGTGACGGAGTGGGAGATCCGGAGCTGGATCCAGGAGGAGTTCGTGCGCCGGGGCATCCGCGTGGGCGGCGACGCCATCGTGGGGGTGAACGGCAACGCGGCCAATCCCCACTACGGCCCGTCCGCCGAGAAGCACGACGAGATCCGCCCGGGCGACCTGGTGCTCCTGGACCTGTGGGGCAAGGAGGACGACGCCGCCATCTACGCCGACCAGACGTGGATGGGCTTCGCGGGCGAGACGGTCCCCGAGCGCATCGCCGAGATCTTCGCCGCCGTGCGGGATGCGCGGCTGGCGGCCATCGACCTCATCCGCCGCCGCCACGCCGCGGGCGAGGACGTGGCGGGGTGGGAGGCGGACGATGCCTCGCGCGACGTGATCACGGCGCGCGGCTGGGGCGAGCATTTCATCCACCGCACGGGGCACTCCATCGACCGCGAGCTGCACGGGTCCGGGCCCAACATCGACAACCTGGAGTCGCGCGACACGCGGCGGCTGATCCCCGGCGTGGGGTTCAGCATCGAGCCCGGCATCTACCTGCCCGGCGACGTGGGATTCCGCTCGGAGGTGAACGTGTGGATGGGGCCGGACGGGCCGGAGGTCACCACGCCGGAGCCGCAGACGGAGGTGTACGCCCTGCTGTCCGACCCGCGCTTCGCCTGATGTCCGCCGAGCCGATCCCCCTGCCGCGCAAGGCGCCCGCCCACGGGTGGACGCTGCTGGCCGTGCTGCGCGCCCCCGCGGATGGCGCGTGGGACGCCGCGGACCCCGCCCTGGGCGCGGAACTGGTGCCCGAGGCGGGACTGGCCGCGCTGGTGGCCCCCGCCGTGGCGCCGGGGAAGGACGCGGAGCCGGAGCACGTGGCCGCGCGGCACTGGGAGGTGCACCGCGCCCTCCTGCGCGGCGACGTGGTCCCCGCGCCCGTGGGCGTCGTCTTCGATTCGCACGACGACGTCCGCGCGTTCCTGAACGAGTCGCATGCGGGGCTCAGCGGCGCGCTGGAGCGGGTGGCGGGGGGGTGGGAGTTCCGGCTGCACGTGGACGTGGTGGACCCGGCGTTCAGCCCGCAGCTGGCGCTGGACCTGGCGACGCACATCTACGCGGAGCTGCGGCGCATTGCCGTGGCGGCCAACACGCTGCCGCAGGTGACCGGCCGCGTGCTGAGCGCCGCGTTCCTGGTGAACCGCGCCTCGACGGCCGCCTTCCAGGACCGCCTGGAGGTGCTGGCCCGGCTCAACAGCGCGCTGGGGCTGGATCTCACGGGCCCGTGGCCGCCGTACGATTTCGTGACGATGGCTCCGCAGCCGGCGGTGATTGGCACGAGTGCGTGAGTGCGAAAGTGCGAAAGTGCGAAAGTGGCGGCGGGCAGGGCGGGTCGGTGCACGGGAGCGGCGTTCCGTCCTGAGCGGGTAAACCCGCCGCTGGGACAGCGATAAGCCCTGTCTCGCGCCGAGGCGCGACACGAACAGGGCTTCAACCGCGTTGCCAACGACAGCCTGCCTCCTCGTGGCGCGGCCTGTTCGAAGTTTATACCCTCTCCCACGCAGTTTGTGGGAGAGAGTGCGAGCCTGAGCGAGCGGGTGAGGGCCACCCTCGGCGCTCGAACGGAATCATCGACCTGATCCCCATCCCCATGAAGCTGACCTTTGACGTCATCGAGCTGAACACGAAGCACGCGTTCAACATCGCGCGGCAGGTGGCCCCGCCGGCGCGCGAGATGGTGTGGGTGCGCGTGACGGACGACGACGGCACCGAGGGATGGGGCGAGGCGTCGCCGCAGGCCTTTTACGGCGAGACGGCGGATACCGTGCGCGCCGTGCTGCCGCGCCTGGCGGATGCGATGCAGTCCGCGTCCAAGGGCGACGCGTTCGCGCTGGAGGCGGTGGACGCGGCGCTGCACCACACCATCGCGCACCACGGCTCGGCGCGGGTGGCCATCAGCGCGGCGCTGCACGACCTGATCGGCAAGCGGCTGGGCGTGCCGGTGTGGAAGCTGTGGGGGCTGGACCCCGCCGCGGCGCCGCGGTCGTCGTTCACCATCGGCATCGACGACGTGGAGGTGATGCGGCGGAAGGTGCGCGAGGCGGCGGCGTATCCCATACTCAAGATCAAGGTCGGGACGGACCGCGACCGCGAGATCCTGTCGATGATCCGCGAGGAGGCGCCGGACAAGACCATCCGGGTGGACGCCAACACGGGATGGACGGCCAAGCAGGCCATTGCCGCCATGCCCATGCTGGTGGACTTCGGCATCGAGTTCGTGGAGCAGCCGCTCCCCGCGCACGACCTGGCGGGCCTCAAGCTGCTGCGCGACCACTCGCCGCTGCCCATCATCGCGGACGAGTCGGTGGAGAACGCGACGGACGTGGCCAAGCTGGCGGGGGTGGTGGACGGCGTGAACATCAAGCTGGCCAAGTGCGGCAGCCTGCGCGAGGCCATCCGCATCGTCCACGCGGCGCGGGCGCACAACATGAGCGTGATGCTGGGCTGCATGATCGAGTCGACGCTCGGCATCGCCGCCGCCATCCAGCTCACGCCGCTGGTGGACTACGTGGACCTGGACGGCGCCGCGCTGCTGGCCTCCGATCCGTTCGAGGGGCCGGGGGTGGAGGCGGATGGGACGCTGCGGTTCAATTCGGAGCCGGGGCTGGGGGTGAGAACGGCAGGGAATAGGGAATAGGGAATAGGGAATAGGGAATAGGGAATAGGGAATAGGGAATAGGGAATAGGGAATAGGGAATAGGGAATAGGGAATAGGGAATAGGGAATAGGGAATAGCGGCGCGGCTGCGGGCGAGATCGAGAAGGTGGGCCCGGCATCCAGCCGGGCGAATGAATTCGCTGCAACAAAGACACAAAGTCCGCCTGCGCGGACTCCCGTCACGGGCGAGTGCCATGCAGGCGGGCGGGGGGATCGGCACGGCGGAGATCGCAGTCCAAGCAGTTGAAGCCCCGTTCGGCGACGCGTCAGCGGCGCCGAGACGGGGCTTATGGCTTTCCCAGTGGCGGGTTTACCCGCTGAGGCCGGGGCCTTGCACTCGCGAGGGGAACCCCGAGGGTACAGATTGTCGGGCCGTTGCAGGCTGTCCCCTGTAACCTGTCCCCTGTAACCCGCAGTTCAGCGCCGTTGCAGGCTATTCCCTATTCCCTATTACCTATTCCCTGCAGTCACAGTTGTTCGTCGAAGTCGCCCTTCCGCTCCCCGTTCCGCGTACCTTCACGTACGCCGTCCCGCCCGCGCTGCGCGCCGCCGCGCGGCCGGGCGCGCGCGTGCTGGTGCCGTTCGCCAACCGCGAAAAGATCGGGTGGATCGACCGCGTCGTCGAGACCGCGGAGCGGCCGGAGCGCGCAAAGCCGATCTCGGCCGTCCTGGACGCGCAGCCCAGCGCCACCAACACCATCCTGCGCCTGAGCCGGTGGATTGCCGACTACTACCTGGCGCCCCTGGGGCAGGTGATCCGCACGGCGCTTCCCGCCGGCCTGACCGACTCATCCACCGACTTCGTTTCTCTGGCGCGCGAGCCGGAGGGGATCGAGCTGTCGGCGCAGGAGCAGAAGCTCGTGGCGTGGCTCGCCGGTCGCGAGGGGCCGCAGCCGCTGCCGCGCGTGCGCCGGGAGCTGGGGGAGCGCGCCTGGTGGCCCACCATCCGCCGCCTGGAAGCGGAGGGCGTCGTCCGCGTGGACACGGAAGGGCCGCGTGTGGAGCCGCCCGTCCGCACCCGCCGCGTGATCAAGATCGCCCGTGAGCTGCCCACGCTGCTGGCCCGCGAAGAGGCGTTCGGCCGCGCCAAGCGGCAGCGCGAGGCGTACGAGATGATCGAGGGGCTGGGCGGCCGCGCGGAGTCCGCCCACCTACAGGAGGCGCTGGGCTTCAGCCCCGAGGTCATCCGCCAGCTGGTGAAGAAGGGGCTGGTGGAGACGGAGGATGAGGTCGTGCCGCGCGATCCGTACGCGGCCATGCCCAACGGGGAGGCGCCGCGGCTTACGCCCACGGAGGCACAGGCGGGCGTCATCCAGACCCTCGTGGATGCCAGCCGCACGCGGAAGCCGGGCACCTTCCTGCTCCGCGGCGTCACGGGGTCGGGCAAGACGCTCGTCTACATCGAGCTGCTCCGCGAGGTGGTGGACCGGCAGGGGAAGACGGCCATCGTCCTCGTTCCCGAGATCTCGCTCACGCCGCAGACGGTGGGGCGCTTCAAGGCCGTGTTCGGCGACCGCGTGGCCGTGCTCCACAGCGCCCTCAGCGACGGCGAGCGGTACGACGAGTGGCGCTCGCTGCGCGCGGGGGAAAAGCGGATCGTGGTGGGCGCGCGCTCGGCGATCTTTGCGCCGCTGGACAACCTGGGCGCCGTGATCGTGGACGAGGAGCACGAGGGCTCGTACAAGCAGGCGGAGGCGCCGCGGTACCACGCCCGCGAGGTGGCCGTCGTCCGCTCGATGATCGAGGGTGCGGTGTGCGTGCTGGGCAGCGCGACCCCTTCTCTCGAAAGCTGGACGAACGCCAAGGCGGGCAAGTACAACCTGGTGGAGCTGCCGGAGCGCGTGGGCGGGCAGCCGCTGCCGCCCATCCGCATCATCGACCTCAAGGCGGAGCGCAAGCGCGTCAAGGCGACCACGGGACCCCTGCAGGAGCCGGGGCCCGTCGTCCTGGCGGACATCCTGGTGGAGGCCGTGCGCGAGCGGATCAAGCGCGGGGAGCAGACCATCCTCCTGCTCAACCGCCGGGGCTACGCGACGTTCGTGCAGTGCCGGGAGTGCGGGCTGGTGTGGCACTGCCCGCAGTGCAACGTATCGCTCACCTACCACCGGCGGCGGGCGCGGCTCACCTGCCACTACTGCCTGCACGAGGAGGCGTCGCCCAAGATCTGCGCGGCGTGCGGATCGGGCGACCTGAGCTTCAAGGGGGTGGGGACGGAGCAGGTGGAGCGCTCCGTGGAGGAGGCGTTCCCGGCCGCCCGCATCGCCCGGATGGACGTGGACACCACGGGGGGCAAGTGGGCCCACCACACCATCCTGGGGCGCGTGGAGCGGGGCGAGGTCGACATCCTGCTGGGCACGCAGATGATCGCGAAGGGGCTGGACTTTCCCAACGTGACGCTCGTCGGCGTGATCAACGCGGACACGGGGATCAACCTGCCGGACTTCCGCGCCACGGAGCGGACGTTCCAGCTGCTTACGCAGGTGGCGGGGCGGGCGGGGCGCGGTCCCAAGGGCGGGGAAGTGTTCATCCAGACGGCGCTGCCCAACCACTACGCCATCGAGTCCGCCACGGAGCACGACTTCGTGGGATTCGCGGAGCGCGAGCTGGAGACGCGGCGCGAGCCCGCCTATCCGCCGTTCTCGCGGCTGGTGAACGTGGTCATCAGCGGGCTGGACGAAAAGGCCACGCAGGAGGCCGCCGTGGCCGCGGCGGACTGGGTGTCGGGGCTGCTCATCTCGCGCGGGGTCAAGGGCGTGGCGCTCGTGGGCCCCGCGCCGTGCCCCATCGACCGCATCCGCGCGCGGTGGCGGTGGCACTTCATCCTGCGCGGGACCAGTCCCAAGACGCTGGGGAAGGTGTCGCGGTACTTCTTTGAGCGGTACAGCGTGCCGGCGAACAAGGCGGAGCTGCGCGTCGCGCTGGACCGGGACCCGGTGGCGCTTCTGTAGGGGGAGCGGGAGCGGAGCCTGAAGCGCCCCCACCGCTCGCCTAGGCTCGCACCTCCCCCAAAAAACCCTGGGGGAGGTTGAACTACGGTCCGTACCGGTGTGGCGGGCTCTCTGCACCGGCGGGGCGCCCCTCCCCCCGGCCCCCTCCCCGCTCGTTCCTCGCGGAGAGGGGGAGAACTGACCGCCACCGCACGCATCCCGCCCGGTCGGACTCCGCCGGATGCACGGGGCTCGCCCGACGCGCCAGGTCCGGAGAACGAATGTTGCCGTGACAGGCCCGGCGGCGCGGCAGGTATTGGGTATGACCCGCGAATCCCGCGGGCACGCGGCGAAAGCGACAGCCGCGATTCATCCACCGCAGTCAAGCTGGAGAGGCGATCATGCACAAGCTCACCTTGAAGCTGGATTCGCTGCAGGTGCAGTCGTTCGCGACGGACGAGGAGGGGGTGCTTCCATTCGGTACGGTGCACGCGCGGCAGGGGCAGGGCAACACGGGGCTGCAGGACACCGATTGCTCGGCCGTGGACGCGTGCCCGTCGGCGCGGGGGTGCTCGGTGGTCGTGGCGTGCAGGCCCACGGAGGGCACCAACTGCCCCTCGGCCGCCATCGATTGTCCCACCTCGCGCGACTGCACGCGCCGGCCCGGCTGCGTGGACCCGTCCGCCATCGACGCGTGTCCCTCCGCCCTCGGCTGTACCCTGATCGGCTGCTGATCCCGCCTCTGAATCGCTGGGACTCACACGGAGGGGCACGGAGGACCGGAGGAGCAACGACCTCCGTGTCCTTCCGTGCCCCTCCATGCTTGATGCCGTTGGAGACCCGTCCCGCGCCCCAGGGTGTCTTCTCCAAAACGCTCCGAATTGCATCTCCCGTAAAGCGGGTATGGGTCATCTGACCCTTGCGCAAAAATGATGATTTTGCCTGCATCTCAGATGGGATGCAGAACGATCGTGAAAACATTCAGGGAAGATGAAAATTGCGAAAAGTTGGCGGAGAGTGCTGTGGACAGGAACGGTTGGAGACGCTATACTCGTGGGACCACGCGGCACGCCACGTGGAGCGGCTGGCACCCCCCGCAGCCGTCCTTGCCTTACCGACATCGCCAATCCAACGGAGACTACCATGAAGAAGCTGTCGCTGAACATCGAGAGCCTGCAGGTGCAGTCGTTCGCCACCGCCGAGGACCGCGTGGCCGCCAACGGCACCGTGCACGCCTTCGTGAAGAAGACGGGCCTGCAGGACACCAACTGCTCGGCCATCGACGCCTGCGCGTCGGCCCGCGGTTGTACGGAGCTGGAGACCTGCGTTGGCTGCGAGGAGACCAACACCTGCGAGTCGTACAACGACGCGTGCCCCACCGGCCGCGGCTGCAGCTCGCTGTTCCCCTGCTGATCACCGGCTGATGCCCCGTTCGCTCCGGCGGGCGGGGGCGCTGGTCGTTGAACCGTAAAAGCCCCGCCCCGGCAGCAATGCCGGGGCGGGGCTTTCGCTCATCCGCCGAGCGGCTCCGTCAGTACGGGCAGCTGTCCGGATTGGGGCAGGTGTACTGGCCGCAGAGGGTATTGGCCGTGCCGCCGCCGGTGCCCGTGCCGTAGCACTGCTCCCAGTTGCAGGTGCGCTGGCCGCAGTCCGTGTGGTAACACGACGGGTACTCGTGCGTGGCGTACGCCACGCAGCCGGGATCGCCCGTGTTGTTGCCGCGCACGGTGCCGCGCAGCGGGCCGTCCGTGCCCGCGGTGGAGAAGGAGTCCACCGACAGCTCCTCGATCTGCAGCTTCATCTTCTTCATACGTGCCTCCAGGAGGGGTGAGGGAATCGATTGCCTGAAACGAATGATCGGCGGACAGGGGCCGATTGGAAAGGATTTCGTCAGCCGGCCATCCGCCCACGCCCTGATACGGCCCGTCCGCCGTTCCGCCCGCGTCTTGCAGAACGGTTCCCGCGATCCTCCACCCGCGCAGATCCGCCGACCCGGAGACCCGCCGTGACCATCCGCCGCATCCGTCTCGCATCCATCGCACTCCTGGTCCCGCTCCTGGCCTCGTGCGCATCGTCCGGCGTGCGATCGGGCGTCGTGCCGCGCGAGGGGTTCGTCGCGAGCGCGGACGGGGTGCGGCTGTACTACCGGGTGGCGGGATCGGGGCGGGACACGATCGTGGTGATCAACGGCGGGCCGGGGGTGGGGCACGAGGTGCTGGCGCCGGACGTGGCGCCGCTGGAGGCACGGCACACGGTGGTCTACTACGACCAGCGGGGCGGCGGCCGCTCGGGGCTGCCGGACACGACGATGCTGGGGATGGATCGCTTCGTGGAGGATCTGGACGCCGTACGGCGGCACCTGGGGATGGAGCGGATGTCGCTGCTGGCGCACTCGTTCGGGCCGCTGATCGCGGCGGCCTACGCGCGGACGCACCCCGAGCGCGTGGAGCGGATGGTCTTCTTCGGGGGGCTGGGGCCGCGGCGCGAGGACGCGATGGATTTCGCGCGGGCCCGGGCGGCGCAGCGGGACTCCGCGCAGGAGCTGCGGTGGCGGGAGATCGCCCGGCGGTTCCGGACCGGCACGCCGGCGGAGGCGGTGGACGCCTGCCGCGAGAACACGGCGCTGATGAACGAGCTCGTGGCCGCGGAGGGGTGGCCCGTGCGGCGCGGCACCTCGTGCGACGCGCCGGCGGAGGCGGTGGTGTACGGCTACCGCTACACGAGCCAGCTTCTGCCCCGCAGCCTGGGCGCGTACGACTTTACGCGCGACCTGGCCGGCCTTCGCGCGCCGCTGCTGGTCATCACGGGCGACCGCGACGAGACGCCCGTCCCCGCCCACCGCGCCTGGGCCGCCGCGGTGCCCAACGGCCGCCTGCTGCTGATCCCGGGCGGCGGCCACTATCCGCACATCGAGCGGCCGGACGTGTTCTACCCCGCCGTGGACGCGTTCATGGGCGGCGGATGGCCCGCGGGCGCGGTGGATCCCACGCCGTAGGGGGACGAGCTCTAGGCGGATCGGCGACGTTCCGGCCGAGCGAATGAATTCGCCGCAACGACGACACGAAGTCCGCCTGCGCGGACTGACCGTCATGGGCGAGTGCCACGCGGCCGGCAGGGGTCCGGGATCGGTGATTACGTTGCGGGTCGCGGTGGATGGATTGTGCGGCGCGCGCCGATCCTGCGCCGAGCGAATGAATTCGCCGCAACAACTACACGGCGTGTTGGCCTACCCCGTCAGGAAGCAAGATGCAGGCGCGAGAACGGTTTTCATGCGACCGCACGCGCAACCTGAGCCGGCCGACCCAGCGTCCGGACTGGACCAACTGGACTCTTTCTATTCAGGGAGCGCTCACCCCGGGGCGCCACGCTCTCGGGGCGAAAGGAAAGTCCTGTGCGGCGCCTCCCTCAGAATGACAGCTTTGTCCAGATTTTGCAAAAGGGATTGGTTTCACGCCGGAGGCCGCGGATCAAGCCTTCTCCGCGTCCCCTCTCCGTTCCTCCGCGTCCTCCGTGTAATGCTTTGGGGCCCGAAAAGGCGCTGGACGATCGCCCTGCTCCCACGCTGTCGTGGGGGCGGTTTGACGGCTATGACCTGGTTGCGGAGTTGGATGGTACGGAGGCGCTACACCTGTTCCAGTTCAGCCCGCACACAGAAGCCCTAGTCATCCCACCAAAATCCCCGGGCCGCCGCTTTCGTGAGGCCCCAGGGAGAACTCGTCGATTCTCCGCAGGGCCTGGAACTGCACGCACCACGAAGCCCGCCCCGCCACCTCCCTAAAACCGCGGATGGAGGTGGCGAGGCGGGCATCAGGACTGGGTGGTCCGGGTCGCGGAGAGATCAGCTAGGGTCGCGCCAGCGATCACACCAGCCCAGGTTACACCCCGGCTCCCAGCCGGGCTCCCAGCCGGGCTCGAACTCGCTGCTGAAAACACTGTGCGCCACCCCGTCTGGACCTGTGACCGTAAGCAGCGCCTCGAAATAGTTCTCGGGTCGGGAATCGTAGTGCGCCCAGTACCTGCCGTATCCTTCTGCGACCAGAGCACCGACAGCATCTCTCCATTCGAAATAGTAGTCATTAACGGATGCTGAAGTACCGCTCAACTGTGCCGTGAGGCTTCTGACCGGAAGTGCTGTGCTGGGCGCACCTGTTTGGGTGATTACCACATCCACGGTGCCGACGTCGGTTACCTGCAGGGGGAGATCAACGGGCTCGGCATGGCGAGGCTGGACAGGGCTGTCCGAGCACCCTCCCACGACGAGCAGGGGCGCCAGAAGCGCGGCAACATGTAGGCGTTTTCTCATGGGATTCCTCGGCTGTACGTTCGTTGCGTCCACCCGACCGGGAAGACTTCAATATTATGAATATGCCTCAAAAGGAACGAATGCAAGGCGTCGTCAGCTAGGTGCCGCAGGAGGCGCCTGCGCTCGTTCGACGCGGCGGAGGCGGTGGTGTACGGCTACCGCTACACGAGCCAGATCCTGCCCCGCAGCCTGGGCGCGTACGACTTTACGCGCGACCTGGCCGCCCTTCGCGCGCCGCTGCTGGTCATCACCGGAGACCGCGACGAGACGCCGGTCCCCGCCCACCGCGCCTGGGCCGCCGCCGTGCCGAACGGACGCCTGCTGCTGATCCCGGGCGGCGGCCACTATCCGCACATCGAGCGGCCGGACGTGTTCTACCCCGCCGTGGACGCGTTCATGGGCGGCGGGTGGCCCTAAGGTGCCGTGGATCGACACCGTAGGGTGGACGCGGCGTCCGGATCATCCCCGCGGCGCCGCGCGGCCTCATCCCCCGTGGCAGCAAGCATTGCGCGGCGACGGCAAGGCCCCTACAGGACCTGTCCTCGCCGGGCGCGTGTGCTCGCGCGCGATTCGCGGCACGCGCGCGAGCTCGTTCCCACAGGCGACGTGCGGCGGGACGCCAGCTCTCCATCAGCAACGTTGTTCCGACGCGCCGAGAGCCTTGACTTGGCCCGGCCGGGAGCATGAAGTTAGTAGAAGCAGGATTAATTGAGGACAAAGGATGATGATCATGGTGGCACAAGCCGCGCTGTTGATGCTCCTCATCGTCGTCGTCGTCGTGAGCGCGCTGTCACTGCTCGCCATGCGGCGCAACCGCCGCGAGGGAGAGGGGCTCCGGGTGCTCAGTGATTACGCCCTGCAGGGAACGGTCGGCGTTTTCTGTGGGCTCGCTGCCTCTGGTGCGTCGATGATCACGCTGAACCTGGTGTACGGGGGCGAGCTGGGCGGGCTGATCCAGATGGCTGAGCGCCGGCTGCACGACATTGCCGCCGGCGAGCCGCGCGTACCACTGGCGTCGGGTATCGTGGTGAACGCTCCCGAGTGTCACCGGCGATCCCCCCGCTCCGCTCTCCCCGAGCGGAACGTGATGATCATGGGCGAGATGACGGAGGCAGAGCGGGTCCGGCTCCGCTCCCTGTTCGTGACCTCGGCCCGTGCGTGCCGAGGTGGCACGCCGCCGGCCAGGGGCGTGCGGATCGAAGTGACCACCCTGCCGGACCTGGTTCCCAACCTCTTCGCCGTACGTGTCCGGGTGCATGTCGACGCGGGCGAAGGCGAGCCCGCCCCCCGGTATCTGTTCGAGGCGGCCGGGCGGGGAAGCGAGCCCGAGACGGCCCGGCTCCGGGCCGTACTCGCCGCAGCCGAACGAATGTAAGTGACCGTGTCGCCGGGTTGTACGGCACTCTTCCTCGCCCGTATCAGGCTCTCCCATCATGAATAAGAACCATCGTCGTACCGTCAGCCGGCTGTGCTGCTGGGCCGCGCTTCTTTCCTCGGTGGCCGTGGCCGGTTGCAACCTGAACGGGCTGGACCAGCAGTCGGCCCAGGTGGCTCGCATCCTGGGCAAGCGCCTGAAAGGCCGGGAGGTCGCCGTCTTCGAATTTCCGGACGAAGAGGGCTGCATCACCCGGATGGGCCGGCATGTCAGCGAGCAGCTGACGGTGCACCTGAGCCAAGCGCTGCGGCGTCGACGGGGCGTCGTAGTGGAACGGCGTGAGCTCGCGCAGGTGGCGCGTTCTGCGGACATCGACCTGACGAGTGGTGATCCGTCGGTGATCGCCCGGTCGTTCGGCCGGTTCGTGGGTGCCGACGTGGTGGTGCTTGGAAGCGCAACGGAGGCGGGAAAGAACATCTACATCAGTGTTCGCGCGGTGAACGTCGCCGGTGGCGAGATCATCGTCGCGGAGGACATTCGGCTTCCCGCCGACGTGCCGAACCGCAAGATGATCCTGTCGCGTCCCGCGGGTCCCTCGCTCCTCTCGGCCACAGGCGCACAGTGCGCGGCCCGGGAGGCACCCAGCACGCTGCAGATGATCTTCAACTAGCACGGGCATCCGCCCGCGAGACGCCGTTCCGCGGGACGATGCCGCTGGCCAAGCCGCCCCGCAAGGCGGCCTTTCGCGTTGCCTTCATTGCACCCGCTTCTTCCCGGCTGAAGATTTTCCTTCCAACGATCCCTCTTTTCCGCCTATACTGGCTCCGGCAGGCATAATGAACACCGTGAGCACGGGCGGGTGGGCATGGCACGGATCCTCGTTACGGGTGCGGCGGGCTTCATCGGATTCCACCTCGCGCGGCGGCTGCTGGCGCGCGGCGACGAGGTGGTGGGGCTGGACAACTTCTGCACGTACTACGACGTGGCGCTCAAGGAGGCGCGGCTGGCGGAGCTGCTGCCGCGCGCCGGCTTTCGCTTCGTGCGGGCGGACGTGGCGGACCCGGGCGCCATGCGGGAGGTGTTCGCGGGCGGCGCCTTCGAGGCGGTGGTGAACCTGGCCGCGCAGGTGGGCGTGCGGCACTCGGTGGATCATCCGGCCGACTTCATCGACACCAACGTGCGGGGATTCCTCAACGTGCTGGAGGGGTGCCGCGGGCGGGTGGGGCACCTGGTGTACGCGTCGTCGTCGTCCGTGTACGGCGCCAGCACGGACCTGCCGTACGCGGTGGGAGGGGATACCGATCATCCGCTGAACCTGTACGCGGCGTCCAAAAAGGCCAACGAGCTGATGGCGCACGCGTACAGCAGCCTGCACGGCATCCCCACGACGGGACTGCGCTTCTTTTCCGTCTACGGGCCGTGGGGGCGGCCGGACATGGCGCCGTTCCTCTTCGTCCGCGCCATCCTGGAGGGGCGGCCCATCCTGCTCTTCAACGACGGGCGGATGCAGCGCGACTACACGTACGTGGACGACGTGGTGGAGGGGCTCGTCCGTGTGCTGGAGCGGCCGCCCGGCCCCGACCCGGCGTGGAGCGGCGCCCGGCCGGACGCGGCGGGCAGCGCGGCGCCGTACCGCATCTACAACCTGGGGAGCCGCCGCCCCGTGCCGCTGCTGCACCTGGTGCGCACCCTGGAGTCGTGCCTGGGCCGCCGCGCGGTGGTGCGGATGATCCCGCGCCAGCCCGGCGAGGCGCTGGCGACCTGCGCGGACGGCGACGGGATGGCGCGGGACTTCGATTTCACGCCGTCCACTTCCGTGGAAGAGGGGATGCGCCGGTTCGTGGAGTGGTACCTGGACTTCCACGGCGTGGCGTCGTCGCCCGCGCCCGCCATGGCGGCGGATGCGGCAGCCTGATCCACGCGCCGCATGAAGCTCGTGATCCACAACGCCGCGCGGGTGTGGGGCGGCAACGAGAAGTGGCTGCTTACCCTGGCCGCGGGGCTGGCGGCGCGCGGGCACGACGTGGTCGTCTCGTGCCGGCGGGGCGGGGAGGTGGCGCGGCGGGCGGCGGCGGCGGGCATCCGCGTGTCGCAGGTGCGGCCGGGCGCGGGGGTGGACGTGGTGCGCGGCGTCCGCTTCGCGCGGTGGCTGCGGCGCGAGCGGCCGGACGCCGTGCTGCTGACGTCGTGGCACGGCGGGGCCTGGGGCGCGTGGGCTGCGCGGCGGGCCGGCGTGCCGCGCGTCGTCGTGCGCCTGGGCATCGTGCGGACGCCGCGGCGGTGGGACGAGGCGATCCCGTTCCGGCGGTGGGTGGATGCGCTGATCGTCAACGCGCCGGAGATCGCGGCGGCGTGGGCGCGCGACGTCCCGTGGTATCCGCGGGAGCGCATCCACGTGGTGCTGAACGGGATCCGGGTGGATGCGATCGATCGCGGCGCGGCGGCGGAACGGCTGCGCGCGGAGGTGGATGCGGACGCGGGGACGCTGCTGATCGGCGCGGCGGGGCACGTGACGCATCGCAAGGGATTCGACGTGCTGCTGGATGCGTTCGCGCGCGCGGGGCTGCCGGATGCGCGCGTGGTGCTGATCGGCGACGGGCCGGAGCTGGACGCGTTGCGGCGGCGCGCGGACGGGCTGGGGATCGCGGGGCGCGTGCACTGGATGGGCCGCCGGGACGATGCCGCCGCGCTGCTGGCCGGGTGCGGCGTGTTTGTGCTGCCCAGCCGCAACGAGGGGATGGCCAACGTGATGCTGGAGGCCCTGGCCGCCGGCACGCCCGTGGTCGCGTCCGACATCAGCGGCGTGCGCACGGCCCTGGGGGCGGACGACGGCGCGGCCACCGGCTGGATCGTGCCCCCGGACGATGCCGGCGCCCTCGCCGCCGCCCTGCGCGAGGTCGGGATGCTCCTGCGCGACGACCCCGCGGCCGTCCAGGCACGCGCGGCGTCGGCGCTGCGGCGCGTGCGCGAGCGGTTCAGCGTGGAGCGGATGGTGGACGAGGCGGAGGCGGTGCTGTTCGGTGCCGGCGGCGCGACGTCCGGGCCGGAGTGAAGGGAGGGAGACGAACTGTCGGCGGAAGTGGCGAAGCCCCACCCGGAGCGAATGAATTCGCCGCTGGAAAATCGCGAAGTCCGCCTGCGCGGACTGCACGGGTGGGTGCCGTTCCGCTGGCTGCCGATGTGCACGGGCCGGCCTGATCACTTCACCGTCCGCAGGGGAGGCGGACGTCGTGCCGTTCCCCTGTTTCCACCGGAGCCCGGCTCACGTGCACGGGCCCGCAGTGGTGTCCGCGCAGGCGGACAGTGTGATGTTGTAGCCGCGAATTCATTCGCTCTCCTGCCCGGCCGCGCCTCGAACGCTGCCCGACGCGCACCACTCCGCCCGGCTCGCATCACCCCGCCCAATCTCCCCGTTCTCCGCGCCCTCCGCCCACCCGTGGCGCATCCGGCGCGAATCCGTGCATCCGCGGACGGTGTTGCGGTGCGGAACGGGAGCGATCCGGGGGCGGACGCGGACCTTCGCGGGTGGGGCAGGGTAGACAAGTGGTGTGATCGCAGCGACTTGGCGGGAGCGATGCGTGTTTCTTCCCGCGATGGCGCGCTGGGATCGGTGGATGCGGTGCACACAAGATGTGGTGGAGCGGCTTGACGAATCGCCCCACCCGTGGCATCCTTGAAGTTAGCCGCACCCGGTTCGGCGTGGCCGCCTTCCCGAGACAATCTGCCGGATCGTGCCGTCCGCGCGCCGCGCTCGTTACCGCAGCGTGGCGCCGCCGTGGGGTTTTCGCGCGACGTTCGCACGATCCTTGAACTGAACCACTTACAGCCAGAGCCGGAGCACGAAAGCAACGGGTACCCGCCCGCCGCGAGAAACCAGGAGAGAGAACAGCACATGGGCTGTCTGGCGCTCAACGCATCGTACGAACCGCTGACCATCCTGCCGGTGGAGCGGGCCCTGCGGCTGGTGTTCGACCGCAAGGCCGAGGTGCTCGAGGCAGACGACGCGCGCTTCTACCGCTCCGCCAAGGAGCGCGTGGCGGCCCCGCTCGTCATCCGGCTCAAGCGCTTTGTCCACGTGCCGCGCAGGTTTCGCCGGCAGGTGACCAACACGTTCCTCTTCGCGCGCGACGGGTACCGCTGCCAGTACTGCGGCCGCCACAAGGCCCAGCTGCGCGGCCGCGAGTTCCTGACCCGCGACCACGTGCTGCCCCTTTCGCGCGGCGGCGAGAACACCTGGGACAACGTGGCCACGGCCTGCTCCGGCTGCAACAACCGCAAGGCCAGCCACCTCCCCGACGAAATCGGGATGCACCTGATGCACAAGCCCGCCGAGCCCAACTACGTGGAGCTGGTGTGGGCCGTGCGCCGCGTGACCTCCGTGCAGGCCAAGTACATCGCCATGTTCTACGGCGAAGAGGTGCTGGAGGCGCTCACGCGGCACGCCGACGAGGCCGGCCACGAGCACGAGCCCGCGCGCCGGCTGGCGCTGGTGGACTGAAGGCGGGCCCGTCGCACTGACCGGCCCGCTTTCTTTTTGTCGTTTGGCCTCGCTCCGGTTGATCCCGGGGCGGGGGCTTTTTGCGTCTCCGGGGTTCACCTGGCAGTGGGCACTGGGTACTTGGCACTTGGTACCTGGCACTCTCGCACTTTCGCACTCTCGCACTCTCGCACTCTCGCACTTTCGCACTTTCGCACTTTCGCACTTTCGCACTGCAGTTCGGGCGTGCCCCTCCGCTGCGCTCCGGGTCGGGCTGCGCGCGCCGTAGGGCACGATACAACTGTGCCCAACGGCGCCGAGCCCCCTCCGCGCCCGGACAACGATACTGCTGTTGTCCGTGCGCTCCGGGGTCTCGGCCCTGCGGGCGCGCATCCCTCACGCAACGGCTCCGGTCCGCCGTCCTCCCGCGGGCCCTCACCCCCCGGCCCCCTCTCCCGTACACGACCTCTCTGCACCCTCGATTGCCCGCCCTGTACGGGAGAGGGGGAGAACAGCATCCTGCCGCGGCGGCCGGGTGTTGCTCCCTGCCGCGCATCGTTGCTCCGCTTCGTTGCTGCGCGCGTCCCGGCGTCCTCGTGCATCTCGCGCCGGCGACTCTGTCCGCGATCCACCTGTTCCGCGCGTTGCGACAGCTTCTTCCAGGGTGTGCGCGGTGCATCTTATTGCGCATCCAACCTCATGCAGTGCAGTCGTTTATGCCCGCATCCAGCCTCGCTTCCGCTGAATTGTCACGAAGGCAGAATTCGGAATTCGACTGCCCGTCACCAAAGGGACGTTCATTGCTGCCCCTAATCTTGCTTAATGCGCGTATAAAGAGCCACCGGTAGAACGCGTTTAAAAACGTTGATTGCTTTGTAGCAGATGCGCATCAGGTGGCTACGGAACACTCTTGTACGTTGTTTACAGCAGAACATCAGTTCCTCAGGGAAGTTTTCGTGTATCAGGACAGATTGACGGAGGCGCGAGTTCGTACACTGCGGCACACATTTGCCGTTATGAGTTGACGAGATCTCGTTGAGAAGATAGAGTTGTGGCTCCGCTCATTCACACTGACGAATCTGTCGTGTAGTGATGATGTCCGCCTCGCGCCTTTGCCGTGGATACACGGCCCGGGACGCGGATCCTGACGCCGTTCCTTTCCAAGACAGCGCCGCCATGTTCGCAGCCGTGCCGCAGACGGACCGTGTGATGATGCCGCGCGCCACCGCGCAGGCACCCGCGTTTGCCTGGAACGACGGCGCCGCCGCGGACGCGGCGGATGCGTGCGTGCACGCGCTGGTGCAGGCGCAGGCGCGGCGCTCGCCCCACGCGGTGGCCGTGTCGCACGGCGCCGGGGGGATGACGTACGCGGAGCTGGACGCGCGCGCCAACCAGGCCGCGCGGCTGCTGCGGCGCCACGGCGTGGGGCCGGACGTGCTCGTGGCAGTGTACATGGAGCGCACGCCGGAGCTGGTCGTCGCGCTCCTCGCCGTGCTCAAGGCGGGCGGGGCGTACGTGCCGCTGGACCCGGCGTATCCCCGCGCACGGGTGGAGCTCATGCTGGCCGACACGCAGGCGCCCGTGCTGCTCACGGAGCCGGCGCTGGCCGGCCGCCTTCCCGCGGGCGGCGCCACGGTGCTGACGCTGGACGCCGCCGCGGATGAATCCACCGAGCCGATGGAGTCCGGCGCCACGGCGCAGAACCTGTCGCACGTCATCTACACGTCCGGCAGCACGGGCACGCCCAAGGGGGTGATGATCCGCCACGCCAGCGTCGCCACGCTCATCCAGTGGGCGCCGCGCGTGCTGGCCATCGGCGAGGGGACGTCCGTGCTGGCATCCACCTCCGTCTCCTTCGACGTGCACGTGGCGGAGACGTGGGTGCCGCTCGCCCTGGGCGCCCGCATCGTCCTCGTGCCCAACGCGCTGCACCTGGCGTCGCTCCCGGCGGGGGCAACGGTGGAGGTGGCGTCCATGGTCCCGTCCGCCGCCGCGGAGCTGCTGCGGATGGGCGGCATCCCCTCCACCATCCGCTCGCTGAACCTGGGCGGCGAGCCGCTGCGCAACGACCTCGCGCAGGCGCTGTACGCCGCGCTGCCAGGGCTGGAGCAGGTCCTCAACCTGTACGGCCCCACGGAAGACACCACGTACTCCACCTGGCACGTTCCCCCGCGCGGCTCGGACCGGACGATGCCGGTCGGCCTCCCGGTCGGCGGGTCGCGGCTGTACGTGCTGGATGCGGCGCTGCAGCCCGTGGAAGACGGCGGCACGGGGGAGATCTGGATGGCGGGCGCGGGGGTGAGCCGCGGCTACCTGCGCCGCCCGTCCGCCACGGCGGAGCGCTACCTGCCGGACCCGTTCAGCCCCGAGCCCGGCGCGCGGATGTACCGCACGGGCGACCTGGGGCGCGGCGGCGAGGACGGCTTCGTGGACTGCCTGGGCCGCGTGGACCACCAGGTGAAGGTGCGCGGCTACCGCGTGGAGCTGGGCGAGGTGGAAGACGCTCTCCGCCGCCACCCCGCCGTGTCGGACGCCGCCGCCACCGTGCGCGAGGACGCGCCGGGCGACCACGTGCTCGTGGGCTACGTCGCCGTGGACGGCGAGGCGCCGGCCGTGGCGGAGCTCAAGGCGTTCGTGAAGGAGCGGCTGCCGGAGTACATGGTGCCGACGTTCATCGTCGTCCTCGGCACGCTGCCGCGGCTGCCGAACGGCAAGGTGGACCGCGGCAGCCTGCCGGCGCCGGAGATCGGCGCGGCGGCGGCGTACGTGGCGCCGCGCACCTCCGCGGAGGCGGCGGTCTGCTCCATCTGGGCGGAGGTGCTGGGCGCGGAGCGGGTGGGCGCGGAGGACGACTTCTTCGAGCTGGGCGGGCATTCGCTGCGGGCCACGCAGGTGGTGGCGCGGCTGCGGCAGGCGCTGGGCGCGGAGCTGTCCCCGTTCGAATTGTTCGACCTGCGCACGCCGGCGGCCCTGGCCCGGGCGGCGGAGCACTCGGCGGCCGCATCCCGCGGCGACGTGCCGGCGCTGGTGCCGGTGGACCGCGATCAGCCCATCCCGCTTTCGTTCTCCCAGCAGGCCATCTGGTTCTTCCAGGAATTGTCGCCGGGGATGCGGTCGTACAACTTCCAGGCGGGGATCCGCTTTACGGGCACGCTGGACGTGCCCGCGCTGGAGCGGGCGCTGGAGGAGATCGTCCGCCGCCACGAGATCTTCCGCACGGAGTTCCGCTCCGTGGACGGGCATCCGCGGCAGGTGATCCGCGAGCCCTGGCCCGTGCGCCTGCCCGTGACGGACCTGCGCACGTTCGCCGAGGGCGCCGCGCGGGACACGGAGCTGGAGCGGCTGCTGCGCGACGAGTTCATGCGCCCGTTCCACCTGGACCGCCTGCCGCTCATCCGCTGGTCGCTGTACCGCACGGGGGACGACACGCACGTGCTGGCGGCCGTGGAGCACCACTTCGTCCACGACGGGTGGAGCTTCGGGCGCTTTCTGCAGGAGCTGGCGGCGCTGTACTCGGCGTTCGCGGAAGGGAATCCGTCGCCCCTGGGCGGGCTGGAGGTGCAGTTCGCGGATTACGCCGTGTGGCAGCGCCGGTGGATGGAGACGGCGGAGGCCGCGCGGCAGCTGGACTACTGGCGCGGCAAGCTGGCCGGGCTGCCCCCCGTGCTGGAGCTGCCGGCGGACCGCCCGCGCCCCGCGACGATGAGCTTCCAGGGCCGCTCCCTGCGCTACATGCTGCCGCCGGAGCTGGCGCTGGGGGCGCAGGAGTTCAGCCGCCGCCACGGGGTCACGCTGTACGTCACGCTCATGGCCGCGTACCAGGCGCTGCTGCACCGCTACACGGGTGCGGCGGACTTCGCGGTCGGCGGGGGCGTGGCCAACCGCAACGAGCACGCGTCGGAGTGCGTGATCGGGATGATCGTCAACACGGTCGCCCTGCGCGCGGACGTGGGCGGCGACCCCACCGTGGCCCAGCTGCTGGACCGCGTCCGCGCGACGACGTCGGAGGCGTACGCCAGCCGCGAGGTCCCCTTTGGCGAGGTGGTGGAGGCCGTGCAGCCGCAGCGCACGCTCAGCCACCTGCCCGTGTACCAGACGGCCTTCTCCTTCCACGACGCTCCGTACCCGTCGTTCGACCTGCCCGGCGTGCGGATGCACGTCACGGAGGCGCTGAGCAACGAGTCCGCCAAGTTCGACCTGCAGGTGATCGTCGTTCCCCGCGGATCGCAGCAGGCGGGTGCGGACGACCAGGTGACGATGATCTGGGAGTACGCCACGGACCTGTTCGAGGGGGATACGGTCCGGCGGATGGAGTCCCGCTACCGCGCCATCCTGCGGGCGATGCTGGCGGATGACACGCTGCACGTCTCCGCCCTGCCGCTGCTGGACGGGGACGAGCGCGCGGCCGTGGTGGATGCCCCCAACGCGACGGCGGCGGACTACGGCGCGGATACGCCCGTCCACCGCCGGTTCGAGGCGTGCGCGGATGCGAATCCCTCCGCGCCGGCCGTCGCGTCGGCCGATGCGGCGCTGTCGTACGGGGAGCTGGAGCGCGCGGCGAACCGCATCAGCCAAGCGCTGGTCGCGCGCGGGGTGCGGCGGGGCGACCGCGTGGCCGTGCTGATGGAGCGGTCGGCGGCGCTGCCGGCGGCGCTGCTGGGGGCGCTCAAGGCGGGCGCGGCGTACGTGCCCATCGACCCGGCGTACCCGGCGGAGCGCATCGGCTACATGGTGGCGGACAGCGGCGCGCGGGTGCTGCTCACGCAGGACGCGCTGGCCGGGCGCATCTCCCATCCCGGCATCCCCGTCGTTGCGCTGGACGCGCGCGGCGGCTTCGCGGATTCCGCATCCGACGCGCGGCCGATGATCGACGTCCATCCGTCCGATCTCGCGTACGTCATCTACACCTCCGGCAGCACGGGCACGCCCAAGGGGGTGATGGTGGAGCACCGCGCCCTGGCGAACCTGGCCGGCTGGCACCAGGACGCGTTCGGCGTGACGGCGGCGGACCGCGCGACGCTCGTTGCGGGCGTGGGATTCGATGCATCCGCGTGGGAGACGTGGCCGTACCTGGCATCCGGCGCGTCGCTGCACGTGGCGCCGGAGTCCGCCCGCACGGAGCCGGCGCAGCTGCGTGACTGGCTGATTGCCGAGCGGATCACCGTCACCTTCCTGCCGACGCCGCTCGCGGAGAGCGTGCTTCCCCTGGCGTGGCCCGCGGATGCGACGCTGCGCGTGATGCTGGCCGGCGGCGACCGGCTGCGCGCGCGCCCGGCGGCCCATCTGCCCTTCCGCCTGTACAACAACTACGGCCCCACGGAGAACACCGTCGTCGCGACGTCCGGCATCGTGTCCGCGGAAGGCGACGCGCTGCCGTCCATCGGCGGGCCCATCGGCAACACGACGGCGTACGTGCTGGACGCGTACGGCAACCCCACCCCGCGCGGCGTCCCCGGCGAATTGTTCGTAGGCGGCGCACAGGTGGCGCGCGGGTACCTGGGCCGGCTGGGGATGACGGCGGAGCGCTTCGTCCCCGACGCGTTCTCGGTTGATCCGGGCGCGCGGCTGTACCGCACGGGGGACCGCGTGCGGTGGACGGAATCCACTGACGCACTCACGCACTCTCGCACTTACGCACTGGACTTCCTGGGGCGCACGGACTTCCAGGTGAAGGTGCGCGGCTTCCGCATCGAGCCGGGGGAGATCGAGGCCGCACTGCGCACGCATCCCGCCGTGGCCGACGCCGTGTGCGTGGCCCGCGCGGAGGACGGCGGCGCCCCGCGGCTCCTGGCCTGGGCCGTGGCGGACGCGGCGGATGCGGATCTGCCCGTCGTGCTGCGCGAGCACCTTCGCGGGCGGCTGCCGGAGTACATGGTCCCCGCCGCCATCGGAATCGTGGATGCGCTTCCGTTGACGCCCAACGGCAAGGTGGACGCGGCCGCGCTGCCCACGCCGGACGCGGCCGTCGCGGCGGCGGCGGAGCACGTGGAGCCGCGCAACGAGACGGAGCGCGTGCTGGCCGGCCTCGTCGCCGGGCTGCTGCGGGCGGAGCGGGTGGGGGTGCACGACAACTTCTTCGACCTGGGCGGCGACAGCATCCTGGCCATCCAGCTGGTGAGCCAGGCGCGCGAGGCGGGGCTGCAGCTGACCACGCGCCTCGTCTTTCAGCACCAGACGGTCGCGGAGATGGCGGAGCATGCATCCCCCGTGGTGGCGGAGACGTACGATGCGCCCGGCGCGGAGCTGGACGCGGGCGAGATGGATGACCTGATGGCCGCGCTGGGGCTGGGGGACGACGCATGAGCGCAGCGCAGGTGCAGGACGCGTTCGAGCTTACCCCCGTCCAGGCGGGGATGCTGTTCGACACGCAGCTGGATCCCGCGGCCGGCCTGTACGTGGTGCAGCTGTGGACGCGCCTGACCGGCCCGCTGGACGAGGCGGCGTTCCGTGCGGCGTGGACCTGGGCCATGGCCCGCCATCCCGCCCTGCGGACGGGCATCGTCAGCGAGGGCGTGGGGCGGCCCGTGCAGGTCATCCACCGCGAGGTACCCCTTCCGCTGGAGGCGGCGGACTGGCGGGATGCGGACGCGGCGGAGCAGGACGTCCGCCTGAAGACGCTGCTCCGCGAGGACCGCGCGCGCGGCTTCGTGCTGGCGAAGGCGCCGCTGCTGCGGCTGACGCTCGTGCGCACGGCGGACGACGAGCACGTGCTCGTCTGGGCGCTGCACCACCTGGTGCTGGACGGCTGGAGCTACGGCACGCTGCTGCGCGAGGTGCTGGCGCGCTACGGGGCCATCGTCGCGGGGACGGAGTTCGATCCGCCCGCGCCGCGCCCGTACAAGGAGTTCGTGGGATGGCTGCGCGGGCGCGACCGGGGCGCCGCGGAGGCGTTCTGGCGCGAGGCCCTGGCCGGCATCCAGGAGCCGACGCCGCTGGGGATCGACACGCCGGCAGCGGGGCGGGGGGGCGCGGACTTCGGCGCGCACGACCTGCATCTGCCGGCGGACGCGACGGCGGCGCTGCTGGACGGAGCCCGCGCGCGCCGCGTGACGCTGGCGACGATGGTGCAGGCGGCGTGGGCGCTCGTGCTGGCGCGCTACGCCGGGCGCGACGACGTCGTCTTCGGCGCGACGACGGCGGGGCGGCCGGAGTCGCTGCCGGGGTCGCAGGGGATGATCGGCCTGTTCATCAACACGGTCCCCTCGCGCATCCGCGTGCCGGACGACGCGCAGGTCGGGCCATGGCTGCAGGAGATCCAGGCTCGCCAGCTGGCCGCGCGCGAGCACGAGCACACGCCGCTGGTGGACGTGCAGGGATGGACCGACATCCCCCGCGGCCGGCCGCTCTTCGAGAGCATCGTCACGGTGGAGAACCTGCCGCGGGTGGATGCGAAGGATGCGACGGGCGGCTTGGCCGTGGGGCCGCTGGAGGGGCGCAGCCGCACGGGCTTCCCGCTCAGCCTCGTCGTCCTGCCGGGTGAGCGGCTGCACCTGCGCGCCTACCAGGACCGCGCGCGCATCTCCGACGCGGCGGCGGAGCGGCTGCTGGGGCACCTGGCGGCGGCGCTGCGGGCGATCGGCGAGGCGCCGGCGGATGCGCGCCTGGGTGCACTGGAACTGGTTGGCGATGACGAACGGCGCGCCCTGGATGCGTGGAACCGCACGGATCGCCCGCATCCCCCGCGCACGATCCACGGCTGGTTCCGCGCGCAGGCCGCCGCGACGCCGGATGCCGTCGCCGTCGCCGCCGGGGAGGACGCAACGTCCTTCCGCGCGCTGGACGTGGCCACGGATCGGTTGTCGCGCGCGCTGCGGGCGCGGGGCGTGGGCGCGGAGCATCGCGTGGCCGTGTGCCTGGAGCGCTCCATCGAACTGCCGATGGCGCTCCTCGCCGTGCTGAAGGCGGGCGCCGCGTACGTGCCGCTGGACCCCGGCTATCCCGCGGACCGGCTGGCGTACGTGCTGGCGGACTGCGGCGCGTCGCTGCTCATCACCCACTCGTCGCTCGCCGGCCCGCACCTCGACGGGACCCCGGCACTGTTCATCGACGAGGCTGCGGACGAGATCGCCGCCCACGCCGCGGAGCCCCTGCCGGACGGGACGGATCCCGAGCAGGCGGCGTACGTCATCTACACGAGCGGATCCACGGGCCGGCCCAAGGGCGTCGTCGTGCTGCACCGCGCGCTGTGCAACCACATGGCGTGGATGCTGGAGCGCTTTCCGCTGGATGCCGACGACCGCGTCCTGCAGAAGACGCCGGTGATGTTCGACGCCTCCGTGTGGGAGTTCTGGGCCCCGCTCCTGTCCGGCGCGCGGCTGGTGATGGCGGCGCCGGGCGTGGAGAAGGACGGCGGCGCGCTCGTCCGGACGCTGGCGGACGCGCGGATCACCGTGCTGCAGGTGGTGCCGTCGCTCCTCCGCGTGCTGGCGGAGGAGCCGGCGCTGGAATCGGCGGATGCGCTGCGGCTGCTGTTCTGCGGCGGCGAGGCGCTGCCGGCGGACGTGGTGGCGCAGGTGGCGGCGCGCATCCGGCCGGAGATCCACAACCTGTACGGGCCCACGGAGGCGTGCATCGACGCGTCCTCCCACCGCGCGGACGGCGACGCATCGTCTGGCATCGTCCCCATCGGCACGCCCATCGACAACACGCGGCTGTACGTGCTGGATGGGCGGATGCGGCGCGTGCCCGTCGGCGTGCCGGGCGAGCTGTACGTGGCGGGGCAGGGGCTGGCGCGCGGCTACCTGGGCCGCGCCGCGCTGACGGCGGAGCGCTTCGTCCCCGACCCGTTCGGTGCGGACGGGGAGCGGATGTACCGCACGGGCGACCGCGTCCGCTGGACAGTGGATGTGGATGCGGACGAGTCCACTCCCGCACTCACGCCCGCCCGCACTCACGCACTCCACTACCTGGGCCGCGCCGACTTCCAGGTGAAGGTGCGCGGCCACCGCATCGAGCCGGGGGAGATCGAGGCCGTGCTGGCCGAGCACCCCGCCGTGCGCGCCGCCGCCGTCGTGGCGCGCGAGGCGGTCGCGGGCGACGTGCACCTGGTGGGCTACGCGGCGCTGGCGGACGGCGCATCCGCGGACGTGGACGCGCTGGCGGCGCACCTGCGCGCGCGGCTGCCGGAGTACATGGTGCCCGCCGCGCTCGTCATCCTGGAGACGCTTCCCCTTACCCCGAACGGCAAGATCGACCGCCGCGCCCTCCCCGCGCCGGAGTCGCTGGGAGACGATGCGTCCGCGTCGTACGTGGCGCCGCGGACGGAGGCGGAGGAGCTGCTGGTGGCGCTGTGGGCGGAGGTGCTGGGCGTGGAGCGCGCGGGGGCGGAGGACTCGTTCTTCGCGCTGGGCGGGCACTCCATCCAGGCCATGCAGCTGGCGGCGCGCGTGCGCGAGTCGCTGCGGACGGAGCTGCCCCTGCGCACGCTCTTCGAGGCGCCCACGCCCTCCGCGCTGGCGTACGTGCTCGCCGCGGCGGAGACCGCGCCGGGGCGGACGGAGCGCACGGCGCGGCTGGCCCGCGTGGTCCGGCGGATGGCGGACGCGGAGGTCCGCGCGCTGCTGGAGAGCATGGCCGGCGCGGCGAAGGGGCGCACGGAGGCCGCGCGCCGGCAGGAACTGCTGACGGCGCTACTGCGGCAGGAGGGGCTGGCCGCGGACGCCCGCGAGGCCATCCAGCCGCGTGAATCCGACGCGCCCGCGCCGCTCTCGTTCGCGCAGGAGCGGCTGTGGCTGGTGGACCAGCTGCAGCCGGGATTGTTCGCGTACAACATCTCCACGGGGCTGCGCATCCGCGGCGCCGTGGACGCGGACGTGCTGCGGCGCGCGCTGACGGAGCTCGTCCGCCGGCACGAGCCCCTGCGCACGCGCCTCGTGGGCATCGGCGGCGGTGCCGTGCAGGTGGTGGATCCCGCGACGGACGTGCATCTGCCCATCATCGACCTGTCGGACCGGCGCGAGGAGGTGCGGGAGACGCGGCTGCAGGAGCACGCATCCGCCCTGGCCGCGGCGCCCTTCGACCTGGCGGCGGACACGCCCCTGCGCACGGAGCTCGTGCGGCTGGCGGCGGACGAGCACGTGCTGCTGATCGTCATCCACCACACGGCCATCGACGGGTGGAGCCTGTCGCTGCTCTTCCGCGAGCTGGATGCGCTCTACACGGCCTTCGCCACGGGCGCGTCCTCGCCGCTGCCGGCGCTGCCCGTCGCGTACGGGGACTACGCGGCGTGGCAGCGGACGCACGTCGCGGGCGCGGAGCTGGACCGGCAGCTGGCGTGGTGGCGCGAGCGGCTGGACGGGCTGCCGGAGGCGCTGGAGCTGCCGTCGGACCGGCCGCGGCTGGCCGTGATGTCGCACCGGGGCGGGCTGCACCGGCTGGCGTGGGACCGCGACCTGGCGGACGGCCTGCGCGAGCTGGCACGGCGCGAGGGATCGACGCTGTTCATGACGCTGCTGGCCGGCTTCCAGGCGCTGCTGCACCGCTACACGGGCGAGGCGGACTTCGCCGTGGGCACGCCGGTGGCGGGGCGCACGCGGCCGGAGACGGAAGGGCTCATCGGCCTGTTCATCAACACGCTCGTGCTGCGGGCGGACGTCTCGGGCGAGCCGGACTTCCGCGCGCTGCTGGGCCGCGTGCGCGAAACGACGCTCGGCGCGTGGGCGCACCAGGACGCGCCCTTCGAGCGGCTGGTGGACGCCGTCGGGGCGGAGCGCACACTGGGGCAGAACCCGCTCTTCCAGGTGATGTTCGCCCTGCAGAACGCGGGCGACCTGCGGCCCCGGCTGGATGGGATGGACGTGGAGCCGTACCGCGTGCACGGCGGCGGCGCGCTGCTGGACCTGACCGTCTCGCTGGTGGAGACGGAGGGCGGCATGGAGGGATTGATCGAGTACAGCGCGGACCTGTTCGACGGGGAGACGGTCGAGCGGATGGCGGAGCACTTCCGCGCCCTCCTCCGCGCCGCCGTGGCCGATCCCGCCGCGCCCGTGGCCGCCCTCCGCCTGCTGGGGGACGAGGAGCGCGCCCGCATCACCGCGTGGGAGTCGGAGACGCTGGACGATCCGGCACCGGCCCCGTTCCCGGCACGCTTTGCCGCGCGGGTGGCGGAGGCGCCGGACGCGCCCGCGCTCTGGTTCGCGGGCGAATGGACGTCGTACGGCGAGCTGGATGCGCGTTCGTCGCGGCTGGCGAACCACCTGCGCGCCCGGGGGATCGGCGCGGAGTCGCGCGTGGGCGTGTGCCTGGAGCGCACGCCGGAGCTGGTCGTCGCGCTCCTCGCCGTGCTCAAGGCGGGAGCGGCGTACGTGCCCCTGGAGCCGCACTATCCCGCGGACCGCATCACCTCCGTGCTGCGGGACGCGGACGCGGCGCTGCTCATCGCCAGCACGGAGACGGCGGCGTGCGGCGACCTGCCCTGCGCCGCGCTGCGGATGGACGATGCGGAGACGCGCGCCGCCGTCGCCGCGGAATCCGCCGATGCGCCCGCCCTGACGACGGATGCGGATCATCTCGCGCACCTCATCTACACCTCCGGATCCACGGGGCGGCCCAAGGGCGTGATGATCCGCCACGGCGGCGTGGCCACGCTGCTGTCGTGGATGCAGGCGCGCTTTCCCATCGCCCCGGGGGAGCGCGTGCTGGGATCGACGAGCGTCGGCTTCGACGTCCACGTGGCGGAGGTGCACCACACGCTGGCCAGCGGCGGCACGCTCGTCCTGGTGGAAAACGCGCTCGCGTTCGCGGAGCTGCCGGCGGAGCTGCGGATCGTGCAGGCCAGCATCGTCCCCGCGGCCGCGCAGGAACTGCTGCGGGCGCGGGCGCTCCCGGGCACCCTGCGCCGGCTGAACCTGGGCGGCGAGCCCGTGCCGGCGGACCTGGCGCGCGCCCTGTACGCGGCGGGGGTGCCGGAGGTGCACAACCTCTACGGGCCCACGGAGGATACGACGTATTCCACGCACGCGCACATCCCGGCGGACGGGCACGTGACCATCGGCCGGCAGATCGGGGGGAGCCGGGCGTACGTGCTGGACGGGCGGATGCAGCCGGTGCCCATCGGCGTGGTGGGCGACCTGTACCTGGCGGGCGACGGCGTGTCGCGCGGCTACCTGGCGCGGCCGGGGATGACGGCGGAGCGCTACGTTCCCGACGTGCGCGTGCCCGGCGACCGGATGTACACCACGGGCGACCGCGCGCGCTGGCTGCCGGACGGCGAGCTGGAGTACTTCGGCCGCTCGGACCTGCAGCTGAAGGTGCGCGGCTACCGCATCGAGCCGGGGGAGATCGAGGCCGTCCTGCGCGCCCATCCCGCGGTGGAGAACGCCGTCGTGGCCGCGCGCGGGGAGGAATCTGCCCGTGCCCTCGTCGCGTGGATCGTCGCGCGCGGCGCGGCGCCCGCGGCGGCCGAGCTGGCGGCGTGGGTGCGCGGGCGGCTGCCGGCGTACATGGTGCCGGGCGCGTTCGTCTCGGTGGATGCGTTCCCGCGGACGACCAGCGGCAAGATCGACCGCCGCGCGCTGCCGGACCCGGACTTTGCGCCGGCGGAGCCCGTGGAGGCGCGCGTCGCGCCCCGCACGGAGACGGAGGCGCTGCTGGCGGAGATCTGGTGCGCCGTGCTGGGGCTGGAGCAGGTGGGCGTCACGGCGCCGTTCTGGGACCTGGGCGGCCACTCGCTGCGCGCCATGCAGGTGGCCGCGCGCGTCCGCGACGCCGTGGGGGTGGAGGTGCCGCTCCGCCACCTGTTCGAGGCACCCACCATCGCCGCGCTGGCGGAGCGCCTGGCCGCGGACGAGATGGTCCCCGGCACGCTGGAGCGCACGGCGCGCCTCGTCCGCCTGGTGGGGAAGATGTCGGACGCGGAGGCGGATGCGCTGGCGCTCGCCACGGGCGCTGGCGGCGACACGCCCGCCGCGCGCCGGCAGGCGCTCGTGGAGTTCCTGCTGCGGCAAGAAGGCGGCACGCCGCCGCCGACGGGACCGTCCGGCGGGCCGGCGGGACCGCGCCGTCCGGTGCCGCGCCCCGTGGCCCGTCCCCGCCAGCCGGCGAACGCGCCCGCGCCGGGGATCGCGCCCCGCGGCGACGACGGGCCCGCGCCGCTGTCGTTCGCGCAGGAGCGGCTGCTGCTCATCGACCAGCTGCAGCCCGGGCTGACGGCCTACAACGTATCCACGGGGCTGCGCATCCGCGGTGCGCTGGACGCTGGCGCCCTCCGCCGCGCGCTGGGCGAACTGGTCCGCCGGCACGAGACGCTGCGCACGCGCCTCGTCGTCATCCACGAAGTGCCGTCGCAGGTGGTCGATCCCGCGGGGGACGTCCATCTGCCCCTCATCGACCTCTCCGACCTGCCCGCGGCGGAGCGGGAGGACGCGCTGCGCGGGCACGCATCCGCCCTCGCCGAGCAGCCGTTCGACCTGGCCGCGGACCCGCCCCTGCGCGCATCCCTTGTCCGGCTGGGGGAGGAGGAGCACGCGCTGCTGCTGATCGTCCATCACACGGCCATCGACGGGTGGAGCGTGTCGCTGCTCTTCCGCGAGCTGGACGCGCTGTACGGGGCGTTTGCGCGCGGCGAATCGTCGCCCCTGGCCGATCCGCCCATCCAGTACGCCGACTTTGCCGCGTGGCAGCGGACGCAGCTGCGGGGCGCGGAGCTGGACCGGCAGATCGCGTGGTGGGCGGAGCGGCTGGACGGGCTGCCGGAGCTGCTGGAGCTCCCCGCCGACCGTCCGCGCCCGGCCGTGGCCACGCACCGCGGCGGCGCGTTCAAGCTGGTGCTGGGGCGCGACGTGGCGGACCGCGTGCGCGAGCTGGCGCGGCGCGAGGGATCCACCGTCTTCATGACGCTGCTGGCGGGCTTCCATGCGCTGCTGCACCGCTACACGGGCGAGGCGGACTTCGCCATCGGCACACCGGTGGCGGGGCGCACGCGGCCGGAGGTGGAAGGGCTCATCGGCCTGTTCGCCAACACGCTCGTGCTGCGCGCGGACGTCTCGGCCGATCCCGACTTCCGCACGCTGCTGGGCCGCGTGCGCGAGACGACGCTGTCTGCGTGGGCGCACCAGGACACGCCGTTCGAGCGGCTGGTGGAGGCGCTGGGCGCCCAGCGCAGCCTGGGGCACAACCCGCTCTTCCAGGTGATGTTCGCCCTGCAGAACGCGGGCGACCTGCGGCCGCGGCTGGGCGGGATGGACGTGGAGCGCTTTGGCATGCACGGCGGCGGCGCGCTGGTGGACCTGACGGTGTCGCTGGTGGAGACGGACGGCGGCATCGAGGGGCTGGTGGAGTACGGCACCGACCTCTTCGACGCTGCGACGGTCGAGCGGATGATGGAGCATTTCCGCGCGATCCTCTTGGCCGCCGCGGCCGATCCCTCCGCCCCCGTCTCCGTCCTGCCCATGCTGGCGGATGACGAGCGCGCGACGCTGCTGGCGTGGTCGCGCAACCCGGCGGACGCGCCCGCGGAGTCCGTGCTGGAGATGATCGCCGCGCACGTGGCCGCGACGCCTGACGAGGTGGCGATCGAGTTCGGCGCGATCGAGTTCGGCGCGGCGGCCGACGGCGGGGCGCGGATCACGTACGCGGAGCTGGATGCGCGCGCCAACCGGCTGGCGCACCGGCTGCGGCGCCTCGGCGTGGGCCGCGAGGCGCGCGTGGGGCTGTGCCTGGCGCGCACGCCGGAGCTGGTGATCGCCGCGCTGGCTATCCTCAAGGCCGGCGGCGCCTACGTTCCCGTGGAGCCGCACTTTCCCGCGGACCGCATCGCCACCGTGCTGCGCGACGCGGGCGCCGTGGCGTTCATCGCATCCAGCGAATCGGCGGACGTCGCGCTCCCGGACGGCTGCGCGCTCGTGGCCATCGACGATGCGGCGACGCGGGCGGAGATCGATGCGGAATCGGCCGATGCGCATCATCCCGAGATCCATCCCGAGCAGCTGGCGCACGTCATCTACACGTCAGGATCCACCGGGCGGCCCAAGGGCGTGATGATCCGCCACGGTGCCGTCGCGGGCTTCGTGGCGTGGATGCGGACGGCGTTCCCGCTGGCGCCGGGGGAGAAGGTGCTGGGGTCCACCTCCGTCGCGTTCGACGTGCACGTGGCGGAGCTGCACTACGCGCTGGCCAGCGGCGCCACGCTCGTCCTGGTGGAGAACGCGCTGTCGCTGGCGGAGCTGCCCGCGGACGCGGCGCTCGTGCAGGCCAGCATGGTGCCCGGCGCCGCGCGCGAGCTGCTGGGCCTGGGCGCGCTCCCCGGAACCCTGCGCCGGCTGAACCTGGCCGGCGAGGCGCTGACGGCGGACCTGGCGCGCGACCTGTACGCCGCGGGCGTGCCGGAGGTGCACAACGTCTACGGGCCCACGGAAGACACGACCTACGCCACGCACGCGCACGTCCGCCCCGGCGCGGCGCGCGTGACCATCGGCCGGTCGCTGGCGGGGCGCCGCGCGTACGTGCTGGACGCGCGCATGCAGCCCGTGCCCGTGGGCGTGACGGGCGACCTGTACCTGGCGGGCGCCGGCGTGGCGCGCGGCTACCTGGGCCGGCCGGACCTGACGGCGGACCGCTTTCCGCCCGATCCGTGGGGCGCGGCGGGGGAGCGGATGTACGCCACGGGCGACCGCGCGCGCTGGCTGCCGGAGGGCGAGATCGAGTACCTGGGCCGCTCCGACTTCCAGGTGAAGGTGCGCGGCTTCCGCATCGAGCTGGGCGAGATCGAGACCGTCCTGCGCGCGCACGCCTCCGTGGCGGACGCGGCCGTCGTGGCGCTGGGGGCGGATGCGCATCGCCGGCTAGCGGCGTACGTGGTGCCGCGCGAGGGCCAGTCGCCCGCGCCGGCCGAGCTGGCGGCGTGGGTGCGCGCGCGGCTGCCGGAGTACATGGTGCCGGCGTCCGTGGTGGTGATGGATGCGTTTCCGCGCACGTCCAGCGGCAAGCTGGACCGCAAGGCGCTGCCGGAGCCGGACTTCGGGCCGGACGCGGCGGCGGAGCACGTGCCGCCGCGCACGGAGACGGAGGCGCTGCTGGCCGGCATCTGGGCGGAAGTCCTGGGCCGCGACGGCATCGGCGTCACGGAGCGCTTCTGGGACATCGGCGGGCACTCGCTGCTGGCCATGCGCGTGGCCGGCCGCATCCGCCACGCGGCCGGCGCGGAGCTGCCCCTGCGCCACTTCTTCGAGGCGCCCACCATCGCGGCGCTGGCGGAGCGGCTGGAGCGCGTGCTGCGCGAGGACGGCCCGGCGCTGGCCGATCCCATCCTCCCCCGCGCGGTGGACGCCCCGGCGCCGCTCTCGTTCGCGCAGGAGCGGCTGCTGCTCATCGACCGGCTGCGTCCCGGGCTCACGGCGTACAACATCGCGACGGGGCTGCGCATCCGCGGCGCGCTGGACGTGGATGCGCTGCGCCGCGCGCTGACGGAGCTGGTGCGCCGCCACGCGTCCCTCCGCACGCGGCTGGTGATGGCGGACGGCGTCCCCGCGCAGATGGTCGACCCCGCGGGGGACGTCCATCTGCCAATTCACGATTTGTCGACGTTTTCGGCGGATGCGCGGGAGGCGGAGCTGCGCGCGCACGCGTCGGCGCTGGCGGATGCGCCGTTCGACCTGGCGGCGGATGCGCCCCTGCGGACGTCGCTGGTGCGGCTGGCGGAGGCGGAGCATGCGCTGCTGCTCGTCATCCACCACACGGCGGTGGATGGGTGGGGCATTGTGCTGCTGTTCCGCGAGCTGGACGCGCTCTACGCCGCCTTTGCGCGCGGCGAGGGGTCGCCGCTGGCCGATCTGCCCATCCAGTACGCGGACTTTGCGGCGTGGCAGCGGGCGCACGCGGACGACCTGGACCGGCAGGTGGAGTGGTGGACGGAGCGGCTGGCAGGTCTGCCGGAGCTGCTGGAGATCCCCGCGGACCGTGCGCGCCCGGCCGTGAAGACGTATCGCGGCGCGGCGCTCCGGCGGACGCTGCCGCGCGAGCTGGCGGATGCGCTACGGGGCCTTGCCCGGCGCGAGGACGCGACGCTGTTCATGACGCTGCTGGCCGGCTTCCAGGCGCTGCTGCACCGCTACACGGGCGAGGCGGATTTCGCCGTGGGAACGCCGGTGGCCGGGCGGTCGCGGCCGGAGACGGAGGGGCTGCTGGGGCTGTTCGTCAACACGCTCGTGCTGCGTGCGGACGTGGGCGGCGCGCCGGACTTTCGCACGCTGCTGCGCCGGGTGCGCGAGACGACGCTGGGGGCGTGGGCGCACCAGGACGCGCCGTTCGAGCGGCTGGTGGAGGCGCTGCACGCGGAGCGCAGCCTGGGCCACAACCCGCTCTTCCAGGTCGTCTTCCAGCTGCAGAACATAGGCGACCTGCGCCCGCGCCTGGACGACCTGGACGTGGAGCGCGTGGGGATGGAGTCCGCGAGCGCGCAGTTCGACCTGAGCTGGGCCCTGGCCGAGGGCGCGGACGGGATCGAGCTCGCCATCGAGTACAGCACGGACCTGTTCGATGCGGCCACGGTGGAGCGGATGGCCGATCACTTCGCCGCCCTCCTCGCCTCCGCCGCCGCCGATCCCACGGCCCCCGTCGCCGCCCTGCCGATGTTCTCGGCGGATGAGCGTGCGATGCTGGCTGCCTGGTCCGGCGCCGACACGCCCGCTCCGGCGGATTCCATCGACCGCGTCTTCACTGAACAGGCCGCTGCCACGCCCGATGCCTTCGCGCTGGAGACGGCGGATGCCTCGCTGACCTACGCCGAACTGGATGCGCAGGCCACCCGCCTCGCGCGGCACCTGCGCGGCCTGGGCGTGGGCCACGGCACGCGCGTGGGGCTGATGCTGGAGCGCGGCCCGTCGCTCATCGAAGCGATCCTGGCGACGCTGAAGGCCGGCGGCGTCTACGTTCCGCTCGATCCGCGCTACCCGGCCGATCGGCTCGCGTACATGCTGGCCGATGCCACGCCCGCCGTCGTCCTGACCGCGTCGCACCTGGCCGACCGGGTGCCGGAGCATGCCGGCCGCACGGTGCTAGTGGATGCGGATGCCGACGCCATCGCAGCTACCTCCGCGGAGCCGCTGGATTCCATCACCGGCCCGGAGTCCGTCGCATACGTGATGTACACGTCCGGCTCCACGGGCACCCCGAAGGGCGTCGAGGTCCCGCACCGCGCCGTCGTGCGGCTGGTGCGCGAGACGGATTTCATCAGCATCGCCCCGTCCGACGTCTTCCTGCAGCTCGCGCCGGCGTCGTTCGATGCGTCGACGCTGGAGATCTGGGCTCCGCTGCTCAACGGCGCCCGGCTGGCTCTCTATCCGCCCGACCAGCCGACCGTCGAGGGCATCGCCGAAGCCCTGGAGCGGCACGGCGTCACGACGCTCTGGCTCACGGCCGGACTCTTCCACCTGATCGTGGACGAGCGCATCGGCGCGCTACGCGGCGTGCGCCAGCTGCTGGCCGGTGGCGACGTGCTCTCCGTCACGCACGTGCGGCGCGCGCTGGCGGAGCTGCCGGATACGCGGCTGATCAACGGCTACGGCCCGACGGAGAACACGACCTTCACGGCCTGCCACACGGTGCGCGCGGAGGACGTGGAGCGCGGCAGCATCCCCATCGGCCGGCCGATCGCGGGGACGCGCATCTACGTGCTGGATGCGCAGATGCAGCCCGTGCCCGCAGGCGTGCCTGGCGAGCTGTGCGCCGCCGGCGCCGGCCTCGCGCTTGGCTACCTGAACGCGCCGGAGCTGACGGCGGAGAAGTTCGTCACCGTGCAGATCGACGGGCGCGAGGAGCGCGTCTACCGCACCGGCGACCGCGTCCGCTGGATGCGTGACGGCGTAATCGAGTTCCTGGGCCGCATCGACCAGCAGGTGAAGATCCGCGGCTTCCGCGTGGAGCCCGGCGAGATCGAGACCGTGCTGCGCGCCCACGCCGCCGTCGCCGACGTGTCGGTGATCGCGCGCGAGGATGCGCCCGGCGACCGGCGGCTCGTCGCGTACGTCGTCGCGTCGGACGATGTAGAGTTCGACGCGGCCGAGCTGCGCGTGCACCTGTCGGCGCGGCTGCCTGCGCACATGGTACCGTCCGCGTTCGTGGCGATGGATGCGCTGCCGCTCACGGCCAACGGCAAGATCGACCGCCGCGCCCTCCCCGCGCCCGAGTTCGTGGGTGTGCCCACCGTGTACTTGGCGCCGCGCACCGCAACGGAATCGCTGCTTACGGCCATTTGGGGACAGGTGCTGGGCCGCGAGCAGATCGGCGTCACGGACGCGTTCTGGGAAGCCGGCGGCCACTCGCTGCGGGCCATGCAGATCGCCGCGCGCGTCCGCGATGCGCTCGGCGTCGATCTGCCCCTGCGCCTGTTCTTCGAGACGCCCACGATCGCCGCGCTCGCCGCGCACCTGACGGCGAACGAGAGCGAGCCGGGTGAGCTGGAGCGCAGTGCTCGCCTCGCGCAGGCCAGCGGCGACACGAGCAGCATTGTCGTACGCCGTACGGATAAAAACCCCGCTCCGCTTTCCTTCGCGCAGGAGCGGCTGTGGGTCATCGACCAGCTGGAGCCTAGGAGCGCGGCCTACACGATCTCCGCCGGTCTGCGGCTGCGCGGCGCGCTGGACGTGGACGCACTCAGCCGCGCCTTCGACGAGATCGTGCGCCGACACGAGGCGCTGCGCACGAACTTCGTGGTGGTGGATTCTGCGCCGGTGCAGGTCGTGGCGCCGTCGCTCATCGTGCCGCTGCTGACCATCGTCCCCATCCCGGCGGACGATGAGGCGGCGCTGCGTGCGTTCGCGGCGGAGGAAGCTGCCAAGCCGTTCGATCTGGCGACGGATGCGCTGATCCGCGTGCGGCTGGTGCGGATGGCGGAGGATGATCACGCGCTGGTGATCCTCATCCACCACGCCGTAACGGACGGCTGGAGCATGGCGCTGCTCTTCAGCGAGCTGACGGCGCTGTATGGCGCCTTCTCGCGCGGCGAGCCCTCGCCGCTGCCCGAGCTGCCCATCCAGTACGCGGATTTCTCCGCTTGGCAGCGCGAGTACCTGGATGGGCCTGAGGGTGCGCGCCAGATCGAGTGGTGGCGCGCGCAGCTGGCGGGCCTCCCGGAGGTGCTGGAGATCCCCGCCGATCGCCCGCGGCCGCCGGTGGCGAGCCATCGCGGCGCGGTCACGAGCCTGCATCTGCCGATGCAGCTTGCGGATGCGTTGCGCGAGACGTCGCAGCGCGAGGGCACATCGCTGTTCATGACGCTGCTCGCGGGCTGGGCGGCGCTGCTGCACCGCTACACGTCGGAGACGGACATCGCCGTCGGGACGCCGATCGCCGGGCGCACGCGGCCGGAAGCCGAGCAGCTGATCGGCGACTTCGTGAACACGCTGGTGCTGCGGACGGACCTGGATGGCGCGCCCACTTTCCGCGACCTGCTCGGCCGTGTGCGCGAGACGACGCTGGGGGCGTACGCGCACCAGGATCTGCCGTTCGAGCGGCTGGTGGATGAGCTTCGGCCGGAGCGCAGCCTGAGCCACGCGCCGCTGTTCCAGGTGCTGTTCGCGCTCCAGAACATGGGCGACCTCGCGCTGCGGCTGGATGGCGTCGAAGTGGAAGAGCTGTCGGTGGAGCGGGGGACCGCGCGCTTCGACCTGGCGCTGGCGCTCGTCGAGCGCGAGGACAGCATCCAGGTGCTCGCCGAGTACGCGACCGACCTGTTCGAGCGCGAGACGGTGGATCGGATGCTGGAGCACTTCCGCGCGCTCCTCGCCGCCGCCGCGTCGAATCCCGAGCTGTCGATCGCGGACCTGCCGCTGCTGTCCGATGGCGAGCGCGAGATCGTGGTCACCGCGTGGAATCAGACCGAAGCGCCGTACGCCGCCGGTCCGGTGCACGCGCTGGTCTCCGCGCAGACCGCGCGGACGCCGGATGCATCTGCCGTCGTCGGGGCTGGGGATGCGCTGACGTACGCGGAGCTGAATGCGCACTCCAACCGCCTCGCGAATCACCTGGTCCGCAGCGGCGTCACGCGCGGCGAGATGGTGGCGATCTCCATGGAGCGCTCGCCGTCGCTGCTCGTCGCGATGCTGGCCGTGTGGAAGGCGGGCGCGGCGTACGTTCCGATCGATCCGGCGTATCCCGAGGATCGCCGCGCGTACATGCTGGCGGACTCCGGCGCGGGTGTCGTGCTCACGGACTCCGCTTCGGTGGACGGGATCGCGACGGATGCGCGCATCATCATCATCGACCGCATCGACCTGAATGCGGAAGATGCGTCCGCGCCGATGGTTGCGGTGGATGCGGATGATCTGGCGTACGTCATCTACACGTCGGGTTCGACCGGCCGGCCCAAGGGCGTGATGGTGCCGCACGGCGGTGTCGTCAACTTCCTCGCATCGATGAGCCGCGAGCCCGGCATCCAGCCGCACGACGTGCTCGCGGCGGTGACCAGCCTGTCCTTCGACATCGCGGTTCTGGAACTGCTGCTGCCGCTGACCGTTGGCGCGAAGGTCGTCATCGCCACGCGCGATGAAGCCATGGATGCGGCGCAGCTCTCGGCGCTGCTTGCGGATGCCGGCGCCACGATGATGCAGGCGACGCCAGCCACGTGGCGGATGCTCGTGCAGTCCGGTTGGGCAGGCGATGCGCGGCTGGCGGTCCTCTCCGGCGGCGAGGCGCTGCAGGCGGATCTCGCCCGCGACCTCCTGCCGCGCGGGCGCGGGCTGTGGAATCTGTACGGGCCCACGGAAACGACCATCTGGTCCGCGGTGGATCGCGTCGAATCCGCGGACTCCATCACGCTCGGGCGGGCGATCGCGAACACGCAGCTGTACGTGCTGGATCCGGCGCTGCGCCCGTGCCCGCTCGGCGTCCCCGGCGAGCTGTACATCGGCGGCGACGGTGTGGTGCGCGGCTATCTGCGCCGGCCCGCGCTCACCGCCGAGCGGTTCGTGCCGGATGCGATCGCGAAGGCGCCCGGCGCGCGACTGTACCGCACGGGCGACCGCGTGCGGCGTCGGGCGGACGGCGCGCTGGAGTTCCTGGGCCGCATCGACTTCCAGGTGAAGGTGCGCGGCTTCCGCATCGAGCTCGGCGAGATCGAGGCGGCGCTGGCGGAGCATCCGTCCGTGCGCGAAGCCGTCGCGATCGTGCGGGAGGATGCGCCGGGGGATGCGCGCATCGTCGCGTATCTCGTCGCGGATGACGTTGCGCCGTCCGCGGATGCGCTGCGGCAGATGCTGGCGAAGCGGCTGCCGGACTACATGGTGCCGTCCGCCTTCGTCGTGCTGGATGCCATGCCGCTCACGCCGAACGGCAAGGTGGATCGCAAGGCCCTGCCGGCGCCGGAGTGGAGCGTCGATGCGGATGCGTACGTCGCGCCGCGCACGGCCACGGAGCAGACGCTGGCCGCGCTGTGGTCGGAGCTGCTGGGCGTGGAGCAGGTCGGCGCCACGGACGGGTTCTTCGCGCTCGGCGGGCACTCGCTGCGCGCGGCGCGGCTCGCGTCGCGGGTGCGCAGCGTGTTCGCGATCGAGCTGCCGCTGCGCGCCGTCTTCGAGCAGGCGACGCTGGGCGAGCTGGCGGCGGAGATCGACCGGCTGCGGGCGGAAGGCACGACGCCGCTGCCGCCGCTGGAGATCGCGGACCGGGACGGGCCGCTGCCGCTCTCGTTCGCGCAGCAGCGGATGTGGTTCATCGACCGGCTGGAGCCGGGTACGTCGCAGTACAACATGCCCGTGGCGCTGCGGCTGTCCGGCGCGCTGAACGGGCCGGCGCTGGCGCGGGCCGTGGGCGAGCTCATCCGCCGCCACGAATCCCTCCGCACGACGTTCGCGCCGGAGGGTGCCTCCGCGCGGCAGGTGATCGCGCCCACGACCGGCACGTATCAGCTGCCGTTCGAGAACCTGGCCGCGGCCGAGCGCCCCGAGGCGGAGGCGCTGCGGCGCGCGCGGGACGAGGCGTGGACGCCGTTCGACCTGGAGCACGGGCCGCTCTTCCGCGCGAAGCTGCTGCGGATCGGCGCGGACGAGCACCTGCTCGTGCTGAACATGCACCACGCCGTGAGCGACGCGTGGAGCCTGGGCATCCTCTTCCGCGAGCTGTCCGCGCTGTACGGCGCGTTCGCGGATGCCCAGCCGTCGCCGCTGGCCGACCTGCCCGTGCAGTACGCGGATTTCGCCGCGTGGCAGCGCGCGGCGCTCTCGGGCGACGTGCTGGCGGAGCGGCTGGCGTACTGGCGCGACGCCCTCGCCGGCGCCCCCGCCGTGCTGGAGCTGCCGACGGACCATCCGCGCCCCGCCGTGCAGACGTACCGCGGCGCGCGGGAGAGCGTGCAGCTGGACGCGGCGATGCTGGAGGCCGTTCGCGGCGTGGCCCGGCGCGAGGGCGCGACCGTGTTCATGACGCTGCTGGCCGCGTACCAGGCGCTGCTGGGCCGGTACAGCGGGCAGGACGACGTCGTGGTGGGCACGCCGGTGGCCGGGCGCACGCGGGCGGAGACGGACGGCGTCGTGGGCCTGTTCGTCAACACGCTGGCGCTGCGCGGCGACCTGGCGGGCGACCCGTCGTTCGGCGCACTGCTGGCGCGGGTGCGCGAGGCCACGCTGGGCGGGCTGGCCAACCAGGAGCTGCCGTTCGAAAAGCTGGTGGAGGAGGTGCAGCCCGAGCGCAGCCTGGGACATCACCCCGTGTTCCAGGCGTTTTTCCAGATGGTGGGCGAGGAGTCCGGTGACGGCGTGGCGCTCCCCGGCCTGCACGCGCACCTGCTTCCCCTGGGTGACGAGACGGTCAAGTTCGACCTGTCGCTGGCCGCGGCGGAGCGGCCGGACGGGCTGCGGCTGGAGCTGCTGTACAACCGCGACCTGTGGGAGCCGGCGACCATCCGCCGGACGCTGGGCCACCTGGCCGCGCTGCTCCGGTCCGCCGCCGACGCGGCCGGCACGCCGCTGTCCGCCGTGCCGCTGCTGTCCGTCGAGGAGCGCGACCAGGTCGCCACGTGGGAGCACGAGCCCGCCGCGGACGCGGACGCGCGCACCTTCCCCGAGCGCTTCGCCGCGCAGGTGCGGCGCACGCCGGACGCGCCCGCGCTCTCCTTCGCCGGCGAAGTGCTGACGTACGCGGAGCTGGACGCGCGCGCCAACCGCCTCGCGAACCACCTGCGCGGGATGGGGATCGGCGCGGAGGCGCGGGTGGGGATCTGCCTGGAGCGCACGCCGGAACTGGTGGCCGGCATCCTCGGCATCCTCAAGGCCCGCGCGGCGTATCTGCCGCTGGAGCCGCACTTTCCGGCCGATCGAATCACCTCCGTTCTTGGCGATGCGGGCGCCGCGCTGCTCATCACGAGCGCGTCGAAGGGGTCGGCGCTGGACCTGCCGTGCCCCGCGCTGTTTATCGACCACCCGGAAGTGCGGGAGACGATTGCAGCGGGATTGGAGCGCGCGCCGGACGTCCGCATCCACCCGGAGCAGCTGGCGCACGTCATCTACACGTCCGGATCGACGGGCCGGCCCAAGGGCGTGATGATCCGCCACGGGAGCGTCGCCGCCTTCCTCTCGTGGATGCACGCGCGCTTCCCCATCGCCCCCGGCGACGCGGTGCTGGGCTCCACCTCCGTCAGCTTCGACGTGCACGTGGCGGAGCTGCACTACACGCTCGCCGGCGGCGGCACGCTCGTCCTGGTGGAGAACGCGCTGTCGCTGGCGGAGCTGCCGGCGGCGCTGGGGATCGTGCAGGCGGGGATGGTGCCCGTGGCCGCGCAGGAGCTGCTGCGGCTGGGCGCGCTCCCCGGCACCCTGCGCCGGCTGAACCTGGCGGGCGAGCCGGTGCCGTCCGACCTGGCGCGCGCGTTGTACGCCGCCGGCGTGCCGGAGGTGCACAATCTCTATGGGCCCACGGAGGATACGACCTACTCCACGCACGCGCACATCCCGGCGGACGGACGCGTGACCATCGGCCGGCAGATCGGCGGGAGCCGCGCGTACGTGCTGGATGCGCGGATGCAGCCGGTGCCCGCCGGCATCACGGGCGACCTGTACCTGGCGGGCGCCGGCGTGTCGCGCGGCTACCTGGCGCGGCCGGGGATGACGGCGGAGAAGTACCTGCCGGACGTGCGTGTGCCCGGCGAGCGGATGTACGCCACGGGCGACCGCGCGCGCTGGCTGCCGGACGGCGAGCTGGAGTACTTCGGCCGCTCGGACTTCCAGGTGAAGGTGCGCGGGTTCCGCATCGAGCCGGGGGAGGTCGAGGCCGTGCTCCGCGCGCATCCCATGGTGCGGAACGCCGTCGTGGCCGCGCGGGGGACGGAATCCGCGCGCCGGCTGGTCGCGTGGTTCATCGCGGAGGCGGACGCGGTGCCGTCGTCATCCGATCTGGGCGCGTGGCTGCGCGCGCGGCTGCCGGAGTACATGGTGCCCGCCGCGTTCGTGCTGGTGGATGCGTTCCCCCGCACGGCGTCGGAGAAGATCGACCGCAACGCGCTGCCGGACGCGGATTGGAGCGCGCTGGCGGAGGCGTGGACGGCGCCGCGCACGCCGGCGGAGCAGCTGCTGGCCGGCATCTTCGCGGACGTGCTGGGGGTGGAGCGCATCGGCACGGACGACGACTTCTTCGCGCTGGGCGGCCACTCGCTGCTGGCCATGCAGGTCGTGGCGCGCGTCCGCGACGTCGTCCGCCGCGAGCTGCCCCTCCGGGCCGTCTTCGAGGCGCCCACGGTCGCGCGGCTGGCGGAGCGGCTGGCCGGCAGCGCGTCCGCCGCGTCGGAGCCCGTCGTGCCGCGGACGGCGGAGGGCCCGGCGCCGCTCTCGTTCGCGCAGGAGCGGCTGCTGCTCATCGACCGGCTGCAGCCCGGATTGACGGCGTACAACATCTCCACGGGGCTGCGGATCCGCGGCGCGCTGGACGTGGACGCGTTGAAGCGCGCCCTGACGGAGATCGTCCGCCGGCACGAGACGCTGCGCGCGCGGCTCGTCCTCATCGACGGCGCGGCGGTGCAGGTGGTGGATGCGGATGGGGCGCTGGACATCCCCCTTGCAGACCTGTCGCAGGTGCCGGCGGAGGTGCGGGATTCCGCCCTGCGCCGGTACGCGGATGCCCAGGTGGCACAGCCGTTCGACCTGGCGGCGGATGCGCCCCTGCGCGCGTCGCTGGTGCGCCTGGCGGACGAGGACCACGCGCTGCTGCTCGTCATCCACCACACGGCGGTGGACGGATGGAGCCTGTCGCTGCTCTTCCGCGAGCTGGACGCGCTCTACGGGGCCTTTGCCGCGGGCGAACCGTCGCCGCTGGCCGATCTGCCCATCCAGTACGGGGATTTCGCGGCGTGGCAGCGGGCGCACCTGGCCGGCGCGGAGCTGGAGGGGCAGGTGGACTGGTGGCGCGTGCGGCTGGCGGGCCTCCCGGAGCTGCTGGAGATCCCGGCGGACCGCCCGCGCCCGGCCGTGAAGACGTACCGCGGCGCCGTGCACGGCCTGGCCCTGCCGATGGAGCTGGCGGATGCGCTGCGCGAGCTGTCCCGCCGCGAGGGCGCCACGCTGTTCATGACGCTGCTGGCGGGCTTCCAGGCGCTGCTGCATCGCTACACGGGCGAGGCGGACTTCGCCGTGGGGACGCCGGTGGCCGGGCGGTCGCGGCCGGAGACGGAGGCGCTGATCGGCCTGTTCGTCAACACGCTCGTGCTGCGGGCGGACGTGGATGGCGCGCCGGACTTCCGCACGCTGCTGGCCCGTGTCCGCGAGACGACGCTGGATGCGTGGGCGCACCAGGACGCGCCGTTCGAGCGGCTGGTGGAGGCGCTTTCCGCAGAGCGCAGCCTGGGCCATAACCCGCTCTTCCAGGTGACGTTCGCCCTGCAGAACGCGGGCGACCAGCGTCCCAGGCTGCGCGGGCTGCAGGTGGAGCACGCCGGCGCGCACGGCGGCACGGCGCAGTTCGACCTCAGCTGGTCGCTGCTGGAGACGGAGCGCGGGCTGGAAGGCACCATCGAGTACAGCACGGACCTGTTCGATGCGGCCACGGTGGAGCGGATGGCGGATCACTTTGCCGCGCTCTTCCAGTCCGCCGCCGCCGATCCCACGGCCCCCGTCGCCGCCCTGCCGATGATCTCGGTGGATGAACGTGCGCTGCTGTCCGCCTGGTCCGGTGCCGACACGCCTGCTCCGGCGGATTCCATCGACCGCGTCTTTGCGGATCAGGCCGCCGCCACGCCGGATGCCGTGGCGCTGGAGACGGCGGATGCGTTGCTGACCTACGCCGAGCTGGATGCGCGCGCGGTCCGCCTCGCGCGGCACCTGCGCAGCCTCGGCGTGGGCCACGGCACGCGCGTGGGGCTGATGCTGGAGCGCGGCCCGGCGCTGATCGAAGCGATCCTGGCGACGCTGAAGAGCGGCGGCGTCTACGTCCCGCTCGATCCGCGCTACCCGGCCGATCGGCTCGCCTACATGCTGGCCGATGCCGCGCCCACCGTCATCCTGACCGCGTCGTACCTGGCCGACCGGCTGCCCGCGCACGCCGGCCGCACGGTGCTGCTGGATGCGGATGCGGACACGATCGCCGCCGAGAGTGCCGAGCCGCTGGATTCCATCACGGGCCCGGAGTCCGTCGCGTACGTGATGTACACGTCCGGCTCCACCGGCACCCCGAAGGGCGTCGAAGTCCCGCACCGCGCCGTCGTGCGGCTGGTGCGCGAGACGGACTTCATCACCATCCACGCATCCGACGTCTTCCTGCAGCTCGCGCCGGCCTCGTTCGATGCGGCGACGCTGGAGATCTGGGGCCCGCTGCTCAACGGCGCCCGCCTCGCGCTCTATTCCGCAGAGCAGCCGACCGTCGAAGGCATCGCCGACGCGCTCGAGCGGCACGGCGTTACGACGCTGTGGCTCACGGCCGGCCTCTTCCACCTGATCGTCGACGAGCGCATCGACGCGCTTCGTGGCGTGCGCCAGCTGCTGGCCGGTGGCGACGTGCTTTCCGTCGCGCACGTGGCCCGCGCGCTGGCGGAGCTGCCGGAAACGCGGCTGATCAATGGCTACGGCCCCACCGAGAACACGACGTTCACGGCCTGCCACACGATCCGCGCGCAGGACGTGGAGCGCGGCAGCATCCCCATCGGCCGCCCGATCGCCGGGACGCGCATCTACGTGCTGGATGCGCAGATGCAGCCCGTGCCGGCCGGCGTCCCGGGCGAGTTGTGCGCCGCCGGAGCCGGCCTCGCGCTCGGCTATCTGAACGCGCCCGAGCTGACGGCCGAGAAGTTCGTCGCCGTGCAGATCGACGGCCGCGAGAAGCGCGTCTACCGCACGGGCGACCGCGTTCGCTGGATGCGCGACGGCGTCATCGAGTTCCTGGGCCGCATCGACCAGCAGGTGAAGATCCGCGGCTTCCGCGTTGAGCCCGGCGAAATCGAGACCATGCTCCGCGCCCACGCCGCCGTCGCCGACGTGACGGTGATCGCGCGCGAGGATGTGCCGGGCGACCGCCGCCTCGTCGCGTACGTCGTTCCGGCGGACGATGCGGATGCGTTCGACGCGGCCGAACTGCGTGCGCACCTGTCGTCGCGGCTGCCGGCGCACATGGTCCCGTCCGCCTTCGTGGCGATGGACGCGCTGCCGCTGACCGCGAACGGCAAGATCGACCGCCGCGCGCTCCCCGCGCCCGAGTTCGTCGATGCGCCAGCGGAGTACGTCGCCCCGCGCACCGCGGTCGAGTCGCTGCTTGCGGCGGTCTGGGCCGAGGTGTTGGGCCGCGAGCAAATCAGCGTGACGGAGGCTTTCTGGGAAGCGGGCGGCCACTCGCTGCGCGCAATGCAGATCGCCGCGCGCGTCCGCGATGCGCTGGGCGTCGATCTGCCGCTGCGCCTGTTCTTCGAGACGCCCACCATCGCCGCGCTCGCCGAGCACCTGGTTGCGGCTGAGACCGATCCGGGTTCGCTGGAGCGTGCCGCACGTCTCGCACAGGCCAGCGGCGATACGAGCAATATTATCGTACGCCGTACGGATAAAAACCTCGCTCCGCTTTCCTTCGCGCAGGAGCGGCTGTGGGTCATCGACCAGCTGGAGCCGGGGAGCGCGGCGTACACGATCTCCGCTGGGCTGCGGCTTCGCGGCGCGCTGGACGTCGATGCACTGAGCCGCGCCTTCGACGAGATCGTCCGCCGGCACGAGGCGCTGCGCACCAACTTTGTGGTGGTGGATGGCGCGCCCGTGCAGGTCGTCGCCCCGTCGCTGATCGTGCCGCTGCTGACCATCATCCCCATCCCGTACTCGGAGGATGATTCGGCCCTGCGCGCCTTCGCCGCGGAGGAGGCTGCGCGGCCGTTCGATCTGTCGAGCGATGCGCTGATCCGCGTGCGGCTGGTGCGGATGGCTGAGGATGACCACGCCCTGGTCATCCTGATGCACCACGCCGTCACGGACGGCTGGAGCATGTCGCTGCTGTTCAGGGAGCTGACGGCGCTGTACGGCGCATTCGCGCGCGGCGAGCCGTCGCCGCTGCCGGAGCTGCCGATCCAGTACGCGGATTTCTCCGCCTGGCAGCGCGAGTACCTGGATGGGCCGGAGGGTGCACGCCAGATCGAGTGGTGGAAGCAGCAGCTGGCCGGCCTCCCGGAGGTGCTGGAGATCCCGGCCGATCGCCCGCGGCCGCCCGTCGCGAGCCATCGCGGCGCGGTGACGAGCCTGCAACTGCCGCTGGCGCTGGCGGATGCGCTGGGCGAGGCGTCGCAGCGCGAGGGCGTGTCGCTGTTCATGACGCTGCTCGCCGGGTTCTCCGCGCTGCTGCACCGCTACACGGCGGAGACGGATATCGCCGTCGGGACGCCCATCGCCGGGCGCACGCGGCCGGAGGCGGAGTCGCTGATCGGCGACTTCGTGAACACGCTGGTGCTGCGCACGGACGTCGGCGGCGCTCCGAGCTTCCGTGACCTGCTCGGCCGCGTGCGCGAGACGACGCTCGGGGCGTACGCGCACCAGGACCTGCCGTTCGAGCGGCTGGTGGATGAGCTCCGTCCTGAGCGCAGCCTGAGCCATGCGCCGCTGTTCCAGGTGCTGTTCGCCCTGCAGAACATGGGCGACCTGGCGCTGCGCCTGGATGGCGTCGCGATCGAAGAGCTTGCGGTGGAGCGCGAGACCGCGCGGTTCGACCTCGCATGGTCGCTCGTGGAGCACGCCGAGGGCATCCGCGTTATCGCCGAGTACGCGACCGATCTGTTCGAGCGCGAAACCGTCGATCGGATGCTGGAGCACTTCCGCGCGCTCCTCGCCGCCGCCGCGTCGAATCCCGAGTTGTCGATCGCCGATCTGCCGCTGCTGTCCGATGGCGAGCGCGAGATGGTCGTCACTGGCTGGAATCAGACGGAAGCGCCGTACGCGGCCGGCCCCGTGCACGCGCTGGTCTCCGCGCAGGCCGCGCGGACGCCGGACGCATCTGCCGTTGCTGGCGCGGGCGCGGCGCTGACGTACGCGGAACTCGAAGATTGCGCGAACCGCCTCGCGAATCACCTCGTCCGCAACGGCGTCACGCGCGGCGAGATGGTGGCGATCTCGATGGAGCGCTCGCCGTCGCTGCTGGTCGCGATGCTGGCCGTGTGGAAGGCCGGCGCGGCGTACGTCCCCATCGATCCCGCATATCCGGAAGACCGCCGCGCGTACATGCTCGCGGACTCCGGCGCGGGCGTCGTACTGACGGATTCGGCTTCGGTGGATGGGATCGCGACGGATGCGCGTGTCGTCGTCATCGACCGTATCGACCTGACGGCGGAAGATGCGTCTGCGCCGATGGTTGCGGTGGATGCGGACGATCTCGCGTACGTCATCTACACGTCGGGTTCGACCGGGCGGCCGAAGGGCGTGATGGTGCCGCACGGCGGTGTCGCCAACTTCCTCGCGTCCATGAGCCGCGAGCCCGGCATCTCGGCGGACGACGTGCTCGCCGCGGTTACCAGCCTGTCGTTCGACATCGCGGTCCTTGAGCTGCTGCTGCCGCTCACCGTTGGCGCGAAGGTCGTCATCGCCACGCGCGACGAGGCGATGGACGCGGCGCAGCTGTCGGCATTGCTCGCGGACACTGGTGCGACGGTGATGCAGGCGACGCCGGCGACGTGGCGGATGCTCGTGCAGTCCGGCTGGGAGGGCGATGCGCGCCTCGCGATCCTCTCCGGCGGCGAGGCGCTGCAGGCGGATCTCGCCCGCGACCTCCTGCCGCGCGGACGCGGGCTGTGGAACCTGTATGGGCCGACGGAGACGACGATCTGGTCCGCCGTGGATCGCGTGGAATCCGCGGATGCGATCACGCTGGGGCAGGCGATCGCGAACACGCAGCTGTACGTGCTGGATCCCGCGCTGCGCCCGTGCCCGCTCGGCGTACCCGGCGAGCTGTACATCGGCGGCGACGGCGTGGTGCGCGGCTATCTGCGGCGCCCGTCGCTCACGGCCGAGCGCTTCGTGCCGGATGCGTTCGCGAAGAAGCCCGGCGCGCGACTGTACCGCACAGGCGACCGCGTGCGGCGTCGGGCGGACGGCGCGCTGGAGTTCCTGGGGCGCATCGACTTCCAGGTGAAGGTGCGCGGCTTCCGCATCGAGCTCGGCGAGATCGAGGCGGCGCTGGCGGAGCACGAGAACGTGCGTGAGGCCGTCGCGATCGTGCGGGAGGACGTGCCGGGAGATGCGCGCATCGTGGCTTATCTCGTGGCCGATGGTGTTGCGCCTTCGGTGGATGCGCTGCGTCAGATGCTGTCGAAGCGGCTGCCGGACTACATGGTGCCGTCCGCGTTCGTGGTGCTGGATGCGATGCCGCTGACGCCGAACGGCAAGGTGGATCGCAAGGCCCTGCCCGCGCCGGAGTGGAGCGTCGACGCGGACGCCTACGTCGCGCCGCGCACCGCCACGGAGCAGACGCTGGCCGCGCTGTGGTCGGAGCTGCTGGGTGTGGAGCAGGTCGGCGTGAACGACGGGTTCTTCGCGCGGGGCGGGCACTCGCTGCGCGCGGCGCGGCTCGCGTCGCGGGTGCGGAGCGTGTTCGCGATCGAGCTCCCGCTGCGCGCCGTGTTCGAGCAGGCGACGCTGGGCGAGCTCGCCGCGGAGATCGACCGTCTGCGGGCGCTCGGCACCACGCCGCTGCCGCCGCTGGAGATCGCCGACCGCGACGGGCCGCTGCCGCTGTCGTTCGCGCAGCAGCGCCTGTGGTTCATGGACCGGCTGGAGCCGGGCACGTCGCAGTACAACATGCCCGTCGCGCTGCACCTGGCCGGCGCGTTGGACCGGCCGGCGCTGGAGCGGAGCATCGGCGCTCTGGTCGCGCGGCACGAGTCGCTGCGCACCACCTTCGCGGCCGAAGGCGCCACGCCCCGCCAGGTGATCGCGCCCGCGGGCGAGTACGATCTGCCCTTCGAGGATTTCACGACGGCGGACGACCCGGAATCCGCCGCGCGCGAGCGGGCGCAGATGGACGCGCACGCGCCATTCGACCTGGCGCGCGGACCGCTGTTCCGCGCGCGGCTCCTCCGGATCGCGCCGGAAGAGCACGTGCTGCTCATCAACATGCACCACGCCATCAGCGACGCGTGGAGCCTGACCGTGCTCCTCCGCGATCTGGCGGCGCTGTACGGCGCTTTCGTGGACGGGCATCCGTCGCCGCTGGCCGACCTGCCCGTGCAGTACGCGGACTTTGCCGCGTGGCAGCGCGCGGCGCTCTCGGGCGATGCGCTGGCGGAGCGGCTGGCGTTCTGGCGCGACGCCCTGGCCGGCGCGCCCGCCGTGCTGGAGCTGCCGACGGACCATCCGCGTCCCGCCGTGCAGACGTACCGCGGCGCGCGCGAGCGGCTGCACCTGCCGGAGTCGCTGCTGGACGGGCTGCACGCGCTCGGCCGGCGCGAGGGCGCCACGCTGTTCATGACCGTGCTCGGGGCCTACCAGGCGCTGCTGGGACGCCACGCCGGGCAGGACGACGTCGTCGTGGGCACGCCGGTGGCCGGGCGCACGCGGGCGGAGACGGAGGGCGTCGTGGGCTTCTTCGTCAACACGCTGGCGCTGCGCACGCGGCTGGACGGCGACCCCGACTTCCGCACGCTGCTGGCCCGCGTCCGCGAGACCACGCTGGGCGCGCTGGCCAACCAGGACCTGCCCTTCGAAAAGCTCGTGGAAGAGGTGCAGCCCGAGCGCAGCCTGGGCCACAGCCCCGTCTTCCAGGCCTTTTTCCAGACCCTGGGCGAGGAATCCGGCGGCGAGATGGAGATGCCCGGCCTGCACGCGCGGCCGCTGGGTGCGGGCGAGGAATCCATCAAGTTCGACCTGGCGCTCACGGCGGGGGAGATCGGTGGCGGGCTGCGGCTGGACCTGCTGTACAACCGCGGCCTGTTCGACCCGTCCACCATCCGCCGGATGCTGGACCAGCTCGCCACGCTCCTCGCCGCCGCCGCATCCCATCCCGGCCGCCGCCTGGCCGACCTGCCGCTGCTGTCCGAGGCGGAGCGCGCCGGCATCGAGGCGTGGCAGACCGGGCCCGCGCTGCCGGCCGGCATCCCCCTCTTCCACGAGCAGTTCGCCCTGCAGGCGCGGCGCAATCCGCACGCCGTCGCCCTTCACGGGACCGGGCCCGTGACCTATGGCGAGCTGGACGCGCGCGCCAACCGGCTCGCGAACCGGCTCCGCGCGCTCAGCGTCGGCCCCGAGGTGCGCGTGGGGCTGTGCCTGCCGCGCACCCCGGAGCTCGTCGTCGCCCTCCTCGCCGTGATGAAGGCGGGCGGCGCCATCGTCCCCCTGGAGCCGCACTTCCCGCCGGATCGCATCGCCGGCGTGCTGGGGGATGCGCGCGCCGCCGTCGTCATCACCACGAACGCGGTAGTGGATGCGGTCGATCTGCCCGCGTCCTGCCGTCCCCTGGTGCTGGACGACGAGACGGTGCGCGCGGCGATCTCCATCCAATCCACCGATGCACCGACCGTCGAGGTGCCGGCGGACGCGCTCTGGGCCGTGTTCTACACCTCCGGATCGACCGGAAAACCCAAGGGCGTGATGGTGCCGCACGGCGGGCTGAGCGCGTACGTGGACTGGATGGTCCGGCGCTTTCCCCTGGGCGCGGGCGACCGCGTGCTGGCGGCGACGTCGTTCGTCTTCGACGTGCACGTCTGCGAGGTGCACCATGCCCTGGCCAGCGGCGCCACCCTCGTGCTGGTGGAGAGCGCGCTGGCGCTGGCCGAGGCGCCCGCGGACCTGGGCCTCGCGCAGGCCGGGATGGTGCCCACGGCCGCTCGCGAGCTGCTGGCCGTGGGCCGCTTTCCGTCCGCCACCCGCCGCGTGCACCTGGGCGGCGAGGCTGTGCCGCCGGACCTGGTGCGCGACCTGTACGCGGCCGGAATCCCGTCCGTGGAGAACCTGTACGGGCCCACGGAAGACACCGTCTTCTCCACCCACAAGACCTTCGCGCCGGACGGCCGCGTGACCGTGGGCCGCCCCGTGAACGGCCGCCGCGCGTACGTGCTGGACGGCGGCCTGCGCCCCGTCCCCGCCGGCGTGGTGGGCGAGCTGTACCTGGCCGGATGCGGCGTCACCCGCGGCTACCTGGACCGCCCCAACCTCACGGCCGAGCGCTTTCTCCCCGATCCGCACGGCGGCGGCGCGCGGATGTACGCCACGGGCGACCGCGCGCGCTGGCTGGCGGACGGCGAGATCGAGTTCCTGGGCCGCGTGGACTTCCAGGTGAAGGTGCGCGGGCACCGCATCGAGCCGGGGGAGATCGAGGCCGTGCTGCGCGAGCACCCCGCCGTGCGCGACGCCGTGGTGGCCGTGCGCGGGGCGGACGCGGCCAAGCGCCTGGTCGCCTGGATCGTCGCGTATCCAGGAAGCGCGCCGGATGCGCCCGCGCTGACCGCGTGGGTCAAGGAGCGGCTGCCCGCGTACATGGTCCCCGCCGCCTTCGTCGCGCTGGACGCCTTCCCGCGCACCACGACGGGCAAGGTGGATCGCAACAGGCTGCCGCAGCCGGACCTCGCGGCGGAAGGGGCGGCGTACGTGGCGCCCCGCACCCCGTCCGAGCAGACCGTGGCGGACGTATTCGCCACCGTGCTGGGGATGGAGCGCATCGGCGCGGCGGACGACTTCTTCGCGCTGGGCGGCCACTCGCTGCTGGCCATGCACGTGTGGTCGCACCTGCGCGACCGCACGGGGGTGGAGCTGCCCCTGCGCGCCCTCTTCGAGCATCCCGCCGTGGAGGCGCTGGCCCGCGTGCTGGACGCCGCCCCACGCGCCGAGACGCCGGCCACGGAGGTGCGCATCACCGCGCGCCGCCGGACCGTGCGCGCCGTGCAGGTGGCGGTGGTGGATGAAGATGCGCCCGAATCACCCGCGGCCGCGGTGCTGGGCGCCGTGGCGGGAGGCGACCGCTGATGACGCTCGTGGAGACGATGGCCCCCGCGGAGAGTGTGGACGCGTTCGTGGCGCCCGCGTCGTTCGGGCAGGAGCGCTTCTGGATGATGGACCGGATGGATCCGGGCAAGGCCGCCTGGTCCCTTCCGCTCACCCTGCGCCTGCGCGGCCCCCTGCGCGTGGACGCCCTGCGCGCCGCCCTGGCGGAGCTGGCCGCGCGCCACGAGTCGCTGCGGACGACCCTGCAGTGGATGGAGGACGGCCTGTCGCAGGTCATCCTCCCCGACGCCACGCTCCCCCTGCGCGTGGAAGACCCGGACGGCGCGTCGGTGGAGGAGCGCGAGGCGGATGCGCTCCGCCGCGTGGGGGCGGAGATCGCGCGCCCGTTCGACCTGGAGCGCGGGCCGCTCGTCCGGGCGCGGCTGTATCCGCTGGCGGACGATCATCACCTGTTCCTGCTGAACCTGCACCACGCCATCACGGACGGCTGGTCCAACGGCGTGCTGATGCGCGAATTGTCCGCGCTCTACGCCGCGTTCTCGAAGGGCGAGCCGTCGCCGCTGGCGGAGCCCGAGCTGCAGTACGCCGACTTCGCCGAGTGGCAGCGGGAGCAGATGACGGGCGCGCTGCTGGAGCGGCAGCTGGGGTGGTGGCGCACGGCGCTGGCCGGCGCCCCTGCGCTGCTGGAGCTCCCCGCGGACCGCCCGCGCCCCCCTGTGCACGACGGTCGCGGCGCCATGGAGCCCGTGCGCATCCCCGCGGAGGCGACCGCCGCCGTCCACGCGCTGGCCCGGGCGCACGGCGCGACGCCGTTCATGGTGCTGCTGGCGGGCTTCCAGTCGCTGCTGGCCCGCTGGGCGCGGCAGGACGACGTCGTGGTCGGCACGCCGGTGGCGGGGCGCACGCGGCCGGAGACGCGTGACGTGGTCGGCTTCTTCGTGAACACGCTGGCGCTGCGGACGGAGCTCTCCGGCGATCCCACGTTCGCGGAGATCCTGGGCCGCGTGCGCGAGACGGTGCTGGGCGCGTTCAGCAGCCAGGACCTGCCGTTCGAGCGGCTGGTGGACGAGCTGCACGTGCCGCGCTCCGCCGCCCACGCCCCCGTCTTCCAGGCGATGTTCGTCCTGCAGAACACGCCGGACGCGCCGCTCGCCTTTGCCGGACTGACGGCGACGGGGGTGGAGACGGACGGCGGCACGTCGCCGTTCGACCTGCGCCTGGGGCTCGTGGAGCACGGCGGGGCGTTGAGCGGATCGCTTCAGTACGCGACGGCGCTCTTCGACGCCGCGACGGTGCGGGGGATGGCCGCGCAGTACGCCACCCTGCTCGCCGCCGCCTGCGCCGATCCGTCGCTGCGCCTCTCCCGCCTCCCCCTGCTGACGGCGGACGAGGCGGAGGCCGTGCTCGCGGCCGGACGGGGCCCCGCCGCGCCCTACGCCGCCGAGCCCATCCACCGCCTCGTCGCCGCGCAGGCCGCGGGGACGCCGGACAGCGTCGCCGTCGCCTGCCGCGGCCAGTCGCTGCGCTACGCCGAGCTGGATGCGCGCGCCAATCAGCTCGCGCATCACCTGATCCGCCTGGGCGTCGGGCGGGGTGAGACGGTAGCGATCTCCATGGAGCGCAGCGCGGACCTGCTCGTCGCCATGCTGGCCGTGTGGAAGGCCGGCGCCGCGTACGTCCCCGTGGATCCCGCGTATCCGCAGGACCGCCGCGCCTGGATGCTGGCCGATTCGCGCGCCGCCGTCGTGCTCACGGATTCTGCCTCCGAAATGGGAATCCCGGCCACGGAAGCGCGCACCGTCGTCATCGACCGCATCGATCTATCGAACGAAAGGGAAACTGCGCCCTCGGTGGATGTGGATGCGTCGGACCTGGCGTACGTCATCTACACGAGCGGATCGACCGGGCGGCCCAAGGGGGTGATGGTGCCGCACCGGGGCGTCGCCAACTTCCTCGCGACGATGGCGCGCGAGCCCGGCATCAAGCCCTGCGACGTGCTGGTCGCCGTGACGAGCCTGTCGTTCGACATCGCCGTGCTGGAGCTGCTCCTGCCGCTGACCGTGGGCGCCAAGCTCGTCGTGGCCACGCGCGAGGAGGCGATGGATGCGGGGGGGCTGGCGCGGCTGCTGGAGACCGAGCACGCCAGCGTGATGCAGGCCACGCCGGCCACCTGGCGGCTGCTCGCGCACGGCGGCTGGGCGGGGGATGCGCGGCTGCGGATGCTGTGCGGCGGCGAGGCGCTGCCGGCGGACCTCGCCCGCGAGCTGCTGCCGCGGGGCGCGTCGCTGTGGAACCTGTACGGGCCCACGGAAACGACCATCTGGTCCACCGTGCAGCGCGTGGAATCGGCGGAATCCATCCACCTGGGCCGCCCCATCGCCAACACGCAGGTCCATGTGCTGGACGACGCGCTGCGCCCGTGCCCGGCCGGCGTCCCCGGCGAGCTGTACATCGGCGGCGACGGCGTGGTGCGCGGCTACCTGCGCCGTCCCGCGCTCACCGCCGAGCGCTTCGTCCCCGACGCGTTCTCGGCGGATGCGGGTGCGCGCCTGTACCGCACCGGCGACCTCGTTCGCAGGCGGGCGGACGGCGCGCTGGAGTTCCTGGGGCGCACGGACTTCCAGGTGAAGGTGCGCGGCTTCCGCATCGAGCTGGGGGAGATCGAGGCGCGGCTGGCAGAGCATCCGTCCGTGCGCCAGGCCGTCGCCGCCGTGCGCGAGGACGTGCCGGGGGATGCGCGCCTCGTCGCCTACGTGGTGGCGGAGGGCGACGCCCCCGGGGCGGACGTGCTGCGCCGCGCGCTGGCCGAGCGGCTGCCGGAGCACATGGTTCCGTCCGCCTACGTGGTGCTGGATGCGCTTCCCCTGACGCCCAACGGCAAGGTGGACCGCCGCGCCCTCCCCGCGCCGGAAGCCAAGCGCGCGCTCTCCGGCGGCTTCGTCGCGCCCGGCACGGCCGCGGAGACGACCATCGCCGGGCTGTGGCGCGAGGTGCTGGGGACGGACCGCGTGGGGGTGGAGGACAACTTCTTCGACCTGGGCGGCAACTCGCTGTCGCTCATCCGCCTGGCGCAGCGCCTGGCGGAGGCGTTGGGGAGCACCGCCACGGCCGTGGACCTGTTCCGCTACCCCACCGTCCGCGCGCAAGCTGCCCACCTCGCCGCCGACGAGCCCGTGCCGGAATCCGCCGCGGCCCCGGCCGTCGCCGAGAACGCCGAGCGCATGCGCCAGGGGCAGAGCAAGCTGGCGATGCTGCGGGGGATGCGGCGGTAGGCGGGGGGAGGAGCTTCCGGCGGGAGAGCGGGGCCCGGGCGAAGGGCGAGCGCCCCCCTCCCCGACCCTCCCCCACAAACTGCGTGGGGGAGGGAGGTGCGGTCCGGGCGTGGGAGGGAGCCGGTGCGCGGGCCGGGAGGGCGAGTGGTCAGAGTGGTCATGGACCTCCGCCCGTGATGCGCAGTTCTCCCCCTCCTGCCCGCGAAGCGGGGGAGGGGGCCGGGGGGAGGGGGCTCTCGCCCGTGCCGGATGGCTGGCATCGGGGAAATGAAGGTCTCCCCCTCTCCCGCGCAGTTTGCGGGAGAGGGGGCCGGGGGGTGAGGGGCCCCGCGTAGCGGGCGCCGTAAAGCCTTCCCGAGCACGAAGCTTGGCCGGAGGGCACGATCCATCTCACCTCCCCCAGGGGTTTTTGGGGGAGGTCGCGAGGAACGAGCGGGTGGGGGCGCCTCCGGCGCTGTGCCGTCCGCATGAAGGAGCACGAGCTGGCAGAGAGACCGGGGTTTTTCCTGTCTCCACCGCACATGTTTGCAGTCCGTTTTTACGCGTTCCGCACGCGTCCTGACACACTGGCAGCAGAGCATCACGAGATGGACCAGCCGCACGCGAGAGAACTGACCGGCGCCGAGATCGCCGTGGTGGGCATGGCGGGGCGCTTTCCCGGCGCCGACTCCGTCCATGCGCTCTGGCGCAACCTCGTGGACGGGGTGGAGGGCATCCGCCGCTTCACGCCGGACGAGCTGCGCGCGGCCGGCGTGCCCGACGCAGTAATCGCGGACCCGTCGTACGTTCCCGCCGGCGGCTGGCTGGCTGACGCGGACGGGTTCGACGCGGCGTTCTTCCGCTACACGCCCCGCGAGGCCGAGATCACGGATCCGCAGCACCGCGTGTTCCTGGAGTGCGCCTGGGCCGCGCTGGAGGATGCCGGCTACGCGCCGTCCCGCATCACCGTCCCCACGGGCGTCTACGCGGGGGTGAGCCAGAGCGTGTACTGGATCGAGAACCTGCTCCCCAACCGCGCGCTGCTCGCCGGTGGGGCCGTGTACGACGCCATGGTGGGCAACGACAAGGACTACCTGGCCTCGCGCGTGGCCTACAAGCTGGGCCTGCGCGGCCCCGCGCTGGGCGTGCAGACGGCGTGCTCCACCTCGCTCGTGGCCGTCCACGTGGCCTGCCGCGCCCTGCTGGGCGGCGAGTGCGACCTGGCGCTGGCGGGCGGCGCGTCCGTGCACAGCGTAAAGCCCCGCGGCTACGTCTACCGCGACGGGGCCATCTACGCCCCCGACGGCCACTGCCGCGCGTTCGATGCGCAGGCGGGCGGCACCGTGGGCGGGTCGGGCGCGGGCGTCGTGGTGCTCAAGCGGCTGGAGGACGCGCTGGCGGACGGCGATCCCATCCGCGCCGTCCTGCTCGCGACGGCCGTGAACAACGACGGGGCGGGGAAGATGGGCTTCATGACCCCCGGCGCCGAGGGCCAGGCCGCCGCCATCACCGACGCCCTCACCCTCGCCAACGTCGACGCGCGCTCCGTGAGCTACGTGGAGGCGCACGGCACCGGCACGCCGCTGGGCGATCCGGTCGAGGTCGCCGCGCTCACCCGCGCCTACCGCGGCTGGACGGCGGACCGGGGCTTCTGCGCCATCGGCTCGCTCAAGGCCAGCATCGGGCACCTGGACCAGGCGGCGGGCGTGGCCGGGCTCATCAAGACCGTGCTCGCCCTGCAGCATCGGACGATTCCCAAGAGCCTGCACTTCACGGCGCCGCATCCTGCCCTGGAGATCGACCGCACGCCCTTCTACGTGGCCGCGGAGACGCGGGCGTGGGAGGCGGATGGGCCCCGGCGCGCGGGCGTGAGCTCGTTCGGCATCGGGGGGACCAACGCGCACGCGGTGCTGGAAGAGGCGCCCGCGCCCGCCCCCCGCGCCGGCACGCCCCGTCCCGTGCAACTGCTCGTCCTCTCCACCCGCACGCAGGCCGCGCTGGACGCCGCGCGCCGCAACCTGGCGGATCACCTGGAGATGCATCCGTCCACGGACCTCGCGGATGCGGCGTACACGCTGCAGCTGGGGCGGACGGAGATGGATTGGCGGATGTCCGTCGCCGCGGCGGACGCGTCGGATGCGGTAAGCGCTCTTCGCGCCAGCGTGGGAACAGATTCGAAGAGCGGCCGTCCCGTCGCCTTCCTCTTCCCCGGGCAGGGCGCGCAGCACGTGCGGATGGCCGCCGGCGTCTACGTGTCCGAGCCCGTCTTCCGCGACGCGCTGGACCGCTGCGCCGAGATCCTGCGCCCGGAGCTGGGCTTCGACCTGCGCGACGTCCTGTATCCGCCGGAGGGGGACGAGGACGCGGCCACCGAGCGCCTGGGGCAGACCGCCGTGACGCAGCCCGCGCTCTTCGCCGTGGAGTACGCGCTGGCGCAGCTGTGGATGCACTGGGGCGTGCGGCCGGATGCCATGCTGGGGCACAGCGTGGGCGAGTTCGTGGCCGCGTGCCTGGCCGGCGTCTTTGCGCTCGACGACGCGCTGCGCCTGGTCGCCGCGCGCGGCCGCCTCATGCAGTCGCTCCCCGCCGGTGCCATGCTCGCCGTCTTCCTCCCCGAGGCGGAGCTGCTGCCGCGCCTGCCGCACGGCATCGCCCTCGCCGCCGTCAACAGCCCCGCGCTCTGCGTCGTCTCCGGGCAGACGGATGCGATCCGCGCGTTCGAGGAGGCGTTGATCGCGGAGGAGATCGAAGTCCGCCGGCTGCACACGTCGCACGCCTTCCACAGCGGGATGATGGATCCCGTCCTGGCGCCCTTCCGCGAGCTCGTCCGCCGCGCGTCTCCGCGGGCGCCGTCGCGGCCGTACGTCTCCGGGCTCACGGGGACGTGGATCACGGACGCGGAGGCCACCGATCCCGAGTACTGGGCGCGCCAGCTTCGCCACGCGGTGCGCTTCCGCGACGGCATCCAGACGCTGCTGGCCGCGCCGGACCGCATCCTCCTGGAAGTGGGGCCGGGGCGTACGCTGGGCCGGCTGGTGGGTCGCGGCGGATCGCACGTCGTCATCCCCTCGCTCCCGCACGCCAAGGACGCGGCGGACGACCTGCGCGCGCTGCTGGACGCCGCCGGGCAGGCGTGGGCGGCCGGCGCGGCGGTGGACTGGGCCGCGTTCAACGAGGGGCGCGGCGGCCGGCGCACCCCCCTGCCGACGTACCCGTTCGAGCGGCAGCGCTACTACCTGGAGCCGCCCGTCCGCGCCGCCGTCCCGGCCCTGGCGGATGCGGGAAAGCGCGCGGACGCCGCGTCGTGGTTCTACCTGCCGTCGTGGCGCCGCGCGGACCTGCTGGGCGGCGCGGTGGATGACCTCGCGGACGCGCGCTGGCTGGTGTTCGCGGATGCGCGCGGCGTGGGCGCGGCCGTCGTGGACCGGCTGCGCGACCGCGGCGCGCGCGTGACGACCGTGCGCATCGGCCACGAGACGGCGGAGAACGCGCCCGGCCGTTGGACGCTGGCCCCGCACAACGACGACGCCTGCGACGTGATCGTCGGCGCGCTCGTCCGGCGGGGCGAGGCGCCGGACGGAATCGTCCACGCCTGGGGCATCGGCGAGGGCAACCACACGTTCGCGCGCGGCGCGGCCGGAGTCGTGGCGCTCGCCCGGGCCCTGGCGCGGCACGGCGCGTCGCATCCCATCCGCCTCGTCGCGGCGACGGAGGGCGTGCAGGAGGTGGATGGGCGCGACGCGGTGGACGCCGCCAAGGCCGCCGTCCTGGGCCCGCTGAAGGTCATCCCCCAGGAGTACCCGAACGTGGCCGTCCGCGCCATCGACGTGGATCCGTCGGCCGACCCCGCGCGGTCGGCGGACGCCATCCTGGCCGAGCTGGCGGCGGCGGAGGGCGCGCCGGCCGTGGCCGTCCGTGGCGGGCGGCGCTGGGTGCAGGCGTGGGAGCCCGTGCGCATCGAGTCCCCCGCCGCCACCCCCGCCGCGCTGCGGGACGGCGCCGTGTGGATGATCACGGGCGGGCTGGGGCGCATCGGCCGGGCGCTGGCGCTGTGGCTGGCGCGGGAGGCGCGCGCCCGCGTGGTGCTCGTCGCGCGCACGCCCCTCCCCCCGCGCGACGCCTGGGACGCCGCCGCCCCCGGTTCGCCCGACGCCGAGCGGATCGCCGCCGTGCGCGCCATCGAGGCGGCGGGCGGGCAGGCCGTGGTGGCCGCCGCGGACGTGGGGGACGAGGCCGCCCTGCGCCGCGTGGTGGCGGACGTCCGCGCGCGCTGGGGCCGCATCGACGGCGTGATCCACGCGGCCGCCGCGCCGCTGGAATCCGTCCGCTCCATCGCCGACACGAACCCGGCCGAGCTGGACGCGCACCTGCGCCCCAAGCTGGCCGGCCTCCGCGCCCTGGACGTCGTGCTCGCGGACGATCCGCCGCGCACGGCCATCGCCTTTTCCTCCCTCTCCTCCATCCTCGGCGGGTTGCGCTTCGCCGCGTACGCCGCCGGCAACGCCGCGCTGGATGCCTCCGTGTCCGGCGCGTCGCTGCCGTGGATCTCGGTGAACTGGGACGGCTGGCACACGGGCGAGGGCGCGCCCGGCCCCTTCGCCCTGACGGCGGACGAGGGGATCGATGCCCTGCGCCGCATCCTGGCCCTGCCGCGCATCCCGCGCATCGCCGTGAGCACGGGCGACCTGCAGGCGCGCCTGGACCGCTGGGTCGATGCCTCCGCGTCCGCCGAAGCCGCATCCCCCGAAGCCTTTGCGGATGCGGACGATCCCGGCCATGCGCGCCCCGCGCTGCGCACGGCGTTCGTGGCGCCGGAGGGGGAGCTGGAGGAGGCGGTCGCCGGCGTGTGGCGGGAGCTGCTGGGCGTGGGGCAGGTCGGCGCGGACGATGACTTCTTCGAGCTGGGCGGCCACTCGCTGCTGGGCACGCGGGTGATCGCGCGGCTGCGGCGGATGTTCGGCGTCGAGGTGCCCGTGGACGCCATCTTCCGCGCCCCCACGGTGGCCCTGCTGGCCCGCGTGGTGGAAGACCGCCTGCTCGCCGCCATCGAGGCCATGAGCGAAGACGAAGCCATGGAGCTGACCGGTGATTGATTCGATGCGCGCACCCCGGCACAGCGTTTCGGCGCCCGCCCGCAAGCCTCGTCTTCCTGAGGGAGGCGCCGCCGGACGCCTCCCCATGCACGGCACCCCGGCACCCCAGCATCGTCATCCTGAGGGAGGCGCCGCCGGAGGCCTGTCCATGCACGACCCCATGGCGCCGACCGAAGGATCTTCTGTCCCGCGCATGACCGCCGCGTCCGCGCCGGGTCGCCGCCCGTGCGCATCCTTCCCGGGTGAACACACCCAGCGTCGTCATCCTGAGGGAGGCGCCGCCGGCCGCCTGCCCGTGCACGATCCCATGGCGCCGACCGAAGGATCTTCCGTCCCGCGCATGACCGCCGCGTCCGCGCTCGGCACCCGCCCGTGCGCCGTCCGTGCGCGGGCCGGGTCCGTGCTCCCCGGCGACCCGATTCTTCGGTCGGCGCCAGGGCTCGCGTCGCGGTCGGGATCCAGCAGGCGCCTCCCTCAGAATGACACCGGGGGCGGGGAAAACCACGCGTCCCGCGTGCTCACCGCAGTTCTCCCCCTCCTGCCCGCGAAGCGGGGGAGGGGGCCGGGGGGAGGGGGCCCTCGCCCGTGCCGGGCACTCCGCCACCGCACCGGATGCCCTTCGACCTCCCCCAGGGGTTTTTGGGGGAGGTGCGAGCCTAAGCGAGCGGTGGGGGCGTTCTCGGCGCCCGCGCAGGCCCGGCTGATCCGCGTCGTCTCCGCCGCCACCACCGCCGAAGGCATCCGCTGATGTCCATCGACGAGATCACCCAGCGGCGCGGCGCCCTCTCGCCCGCCAAGCAGGCGCTCCTCGACCGCCTGAAGCGCGGAGGCCTGGCCGTGGCGCCCGCGGCGGACACCATCCGCCCCCGCGGCGGCGACCATCCCGCGCCGCTGAGCCCGGCGCAGCAGCGCATCTGGTTCCTGCAGCAGATGGAGCCGGAGAGCACCGTCTTCACCATCGCGCAGACGCTGCACCTGCGCGGCGCCGTGGATGCGGGCGCGCTGGACCGCGCGTTCGTGGAGATCGTCCGCCGGCACGCCGTCCTCCGCTCCGTCTATCCACTGCGCGACGGCGAGCCCGTGCAGGTCGCCGGGGCCGCGCCGGAGTCCCTGCTGCGCGTCGAAGATGCGACAGAGCCGAGCGCGGTGGACGAAGCGCGGCGGCGGATGGCGCGGGAGGGCGCGCGCCGCTTCGACCTGCGGACGGGGCCGCTCTTCCACGCCACGCTCGTGCGGCTGGCCGCGGACGACCACCTGCTGCTCGTCACCCTGCACCACATCGCGACGGACGGGTGGAGCCTGGGCATCCTGTACCGCGAGCTGGGCGCGCTCTACGCCGCGTTCACCCGCGGCGAGCCGTCGCCGCTGCCCGCGCTCCCCATCCAGTACGCGGACTTCGCGGCGTGGCAGCGCGCGCACCTGGCCGGGCCCGCGCTGGAGCGGCAGCTGGACTACTGGCGCGGCGCCCTGGCCGGCGCCCCCGCGCTGCTGGAGATGCCGCTGGACCGCCCGCGCCCGGCGGTGCAGGGGAGCGCCGGCGCCGCGCAGCCCCTCCGCATCCCCCGCGACGTCACGGAGCGGCTGGCGGCGCTGGGGCGGGCGGAGGGCGCCACGCTGTTCATGGTGCTGATGGCCGGCTGGGCCGCGCTGCTGGGCCGGTACGCGCGGCAGGAGGACGTCGTCGTGGGCACGCCGCTGGCCGGCCGCACGCAGGAAGAATCGGAGCCGCTGATCGGCATCTTCCTCAACACGCTGGCCGTGCGGACGAACCTGCGCGGCGATCCCACGTTCCGCGAGCTACTGCGCCGCGTCCGTCAGGCGACGATGGACGGCTTCGCCAACCAGGAGGTGCCGTTCGAGCGGCTGGTGGAGGCGCTGCACGTGCCCCGCGCCCTGAGCCACGCCCCCGTCTACCAGGCGATGCTCACGCTGCAGAACGCGTTCGGCGCGCCGCTGGCCCTCCCCGGCGTCGTCGTGGAGCGGCTGGGCTCGGAGGTCACCACCGCCGCGCAGGAGCTGTCGCTGGCGCTGGAGGAGCGCGACGGGCTGGAGGGGATGATCCAGTACGCCACCGACCTCTTCGACGCGCCGACGATCGCGCGGATGGCCGATCATCTCGCGATCCTCCTCGCCGCCGCTTCCGCCGATCCCGACCGCCGCCTCTCTGCGCTGCCCATGCTCGCGGACGCGGAGGCGGAGACGGTGACGCGCCGGTGGAACGCGACGGATGCCGATTACGCCGCCCTCCCCGTGCACGCGCTCGTGGCCGCGCAGGCTGCGCGCACGCCGGACCGCGCCGCCGTCACCAGCGCGGGCCGGATGCTGACGTACGCCGAGCTGGAGGCGGAATCCAATCGCCTCGCGCACCACCTGGTCGGCCTCGGCGTCGGGCGCGGCGAGCGGGTGGCGATCTCGATGGAGCGCGGCACGGCGCTGCTCGTCGCCATGCTGGCCGTGTGGAAGGCGGGCGCCGCGTACGTCCCCATCGATCCCGCCTGGCCCGCCGAGCGCCGTGCGGGGATGCTGACGGACTGCGCCGCCGCCGTCCTCCTCGCCGACGCCGCCTCGGTGGATGGACTGCCGCGCACCGATGCCCGCGTCGTCGTCATCGACCGCATCGACCTCTCGGCGGAACCGGAGACGGCGCCCTCGGTGGATGTGGATGCGTCGGACCTGGCGTACGTCATCTACACGAGCGGATCCACCGGCCGGCCCAAGGGCGTGATGGTGCCGCACGGGGGCGTGGCCAACTTCCTCGCCTCCATGGCCCGCGAGCCGGGGATGACGGCGGATGACGTGCTCTGCGCCGTCACCAGCCTGTCGTTCGACATCGCCGTCCTCGAGCTGCTGCTGCCGCTCGTCACCGGCGCGCGGACGGTCGTCGCCACGCGCGACGAGGCGATGGATGCCGGCCGCCTCGCGAAGCTGCTCGCATCCTCCGGCGCGACCGCGATGCAGGCCACCCCCGCCACGTGGCGGATGCTGCTCGCGTCCGGCTGGGCGGGCGATGCGAATCTCTCGGTCCTCTGCGGCGGCGAGGCGCTGCCGCCGGAGCTTGCCCGCGAGCTGCTCCCCCGCGGCCGCAGCCTGTGGAACCTGTACGGCCCCACCGAGACGACCATCTGGTCCGCCGTCCAGCGCGTGGAATCCGCCGAGTCCGTCACCCTGGGCCAGCCGATCGCCAACACGCGGCTGTACGTGCTGGATCCCGCCCTCCGTCCCTGCGCGCTGGGCGTCCCCGGCGAGCTGTGCATCGGCGGCGGCGGCGTGGTGCGCGGCTACCTGGGCCGCCCCTCGCTCACGGCCGACCGCTTCATCCCCGATCCCTTCGCCGCCGCGCCCGGCGCCCGCCTGTACCGCACGGGCGACCTCGTCCGCAGAAAGGCGGACGGCGCGCTGGAGTTCCTGGGCCGCACCGACTTCCAGGTGAAGGTGCGCGGGTTCCGCATCGAGCTGGGGGAGATCGAGGCCGTGCTGGCTGCGCACCCCACCGTGCGCGAGGCCGTGGCCGTCGTGCGCGAAGACACCCCGGGCGATGCGCGCATCGTCGCCTACCTGGTCCCCGACGGCGCCGCCCCCGCGCCCGAGGAGCTGCGGCGCGCGCTCTCTCGCCGGCTGCCCGACTACATGCTCCCCTCCGCGTGGGTGGTGCTGGATGCCCTGCCGCTGACGCCGAATGGCAAGGTGGACCGCCGCGCGCTCCCCGCCCCCGAGGCGCCCAGGCGGGATGCCGCGCGCTTCGTCCCGCCGCGCACCCCGGCGGAGGAGCGGGTCGCCGGGTTCTGGCGCGAGGCGCTGGGCGTGGAGCAGGTGGGGGTGGACGACAACTTCTTCGAGATCGGCGGGCACTCGCTGCTGCTGGCCAAGGTGCACGCCCGCGTGAGCGCCGCCTTCGCGCGCGAGGTGACGATGCTGGACCTGTTCCGCCACACCACCGTGCGCGCCGTCGCCGCGTTCCTGGAGGCGGATGCGACCCGCGGCGAGCCCCCCGCCGCCACCCGCGCCCTCGACCGCGCCGAAGCCCGCCGCGCGTCCCTCGCCGAGCGCCCCCGCCGCGGAGCCGCGCGATGAGGGGCCGCGAGGGGAGGGGAGTTCCGTCGAAGGTGGCGAGTCCGGTGTGCGGGCGGAGCGCCCCCCTCCCCGACCCTCCCCCACAAACTGCGTGGGGGAGGGAGATGGGATTCGGGCGATGTAGCGGAGCCCGAGGGCGCCCCCACCCGGGCTCGTAAACCTCGCCCACCCTCCCCCAAAAAACCCTGGGGGAGGGTTAGGAAACGCAGGGTGGTCAAAGTGGTCAAATCTCGGCCACGCGAAGCAGTTCTCCCCCTCCTGCCCGCGAAGCGGGGGAGGGGGCCGGGGGGAGGGGGCTCCCCGCCGGTGCACGACCCCAGCACCCTCGCCGGGGCTGGCCCAAAAAGCAGTTCAACCTCCCCTAGGGGTTTTGGGGGGAGGTGCGAGCCTAAGCGAGCGGTGGGGGCGCCCGACGGATGCCCGCCTCCGAGACAGATATCCGATCATGCGAAGCCCGCTGATCGACCTGATGCACCGACCGAGTACCGAGCCGGTTCGAGACGGACCCTGGTCCCACGCGCCCCTGCAAGGCCGCGGCGGCATACACCCCGAAGGAGCACCGAGATGAGCAGCAGCCCGACCACCGCCTATCCCAGCACCGCCGTGGCCGTCATCGGCATGGCGGGGCGCTTTCCCAAGGCCGCCGACGTGGACCAGTTCTGGGCCAACCTGCGCGACGGCGTGGAAGGCATCAGCTTCTTCACCGACGACGAGTTGCGCGCGTCCGGCATTCCCGACGAGCAGCTGGCCGACCCCAACTACGTCAAGGCGCGCGGCTACCTGGAAGACGTGGACCGCTTCGACACGTCGTTCTGGAACTACACCGTCAAGCAGGCGCAGGTGATGGACCCGCAGATCCGCCTGTTCCTGGAAACCAGCTGGCAGGCGCTGGAAGTGGCGGGCTACGACCCCAACACCTACGAGGGGTCCATCGGCGTGTACGGCGGCGCATCCGCGCCCACGTACCTGCTGCACCACATGCTGCGCGATCCCAAGCTGGTGGCCGGCACCAACAGCTGGCACCGGATGATCTACACGCAGAACGACTACCTCACCACCCACGTTTCGTACCGCATGGGGCTGCGCGGCCCCAGCATGAACGTGCAGACGGCGTGCAGCACGTCGCTCGTGGCCGTGCACCAGGCCGTGCAGGCGCTGCTCAGCGGCGAGTGCTCCATCGCCCTGGCCGGCGGCGTCTCCATCTTCCATCCCAGCAAGCGCGGCTACCTGTACGAGGAGGGGCACATCATGTCCCCCGACGGCCACTGCCGCGCCTTCGACGCCGAGGCCGCGGGCACGCTGGAGGGCGAGGGCGTGGGCGTGGTGGCCCTCAAGCGGCTGGATCAGGCGCAGGCGGACGGCGACCCCGTGCTGGCCGTCATCCTCTCCACGGCCGTGAACAACGACGGCAGCGCCAAGGTGGGCTTCACGGCCCCCAGCATCGACGGCCAGGCCGACGTCATCACCGAGGCGCACGCCGTCGCCGGCATCACCCCCGCCGACGTGCAGTACATCGAGGCGCACGGCACCGGCACCTCCCTCGGCGACCCCATCGAGGTCACGGCGCTCAAGCAGGTGTTCCGCGCGGCGGGCACGGAGGGGAAGGGGATCTGCGCGCTGGGCGCCGTCAAGACGAACATCGGCCACCTGGACGCGGCGGCGGGCGTGGCGGGGCTCATCAAGACCGTGCTGTCCCTCAAGCACCGGCAGATGCCCGCCACGCTGCACTTCAGCAAGCCCAATCCCAAGCTGGAGCTGGAGGACAGCCCGTTCTTCGTCAACGACCGGCTGCGCGACTGGGAGGTGCCGGAGGGCACGCCCCGCCGCGCCGGCGTGAGCTCGTTCGGCATCGGCGGCACCAACGCGCACGCCATCGTGCAGGAGGCGCCCGCGCCCCAGCCCTCCGGCCCCGCGCGGCCGTGGCACCTGCTCATCCTGTCGCACATGACGGAGAACGGCCGCGAGCAGATGACGCAGAACCTCGTCCTCTGGCTGGAGGCAAACCCCGACGCCAACATGGCCGACGTGGCGTTCACCCTGCAGGCCGGGCGCCGCTTCTTCCGCCAGCGCCGCACCCTCGTCTGCAGCGACCGCGACGATGCCCTGCAGGCGCTGCGGACCATGGATCCCACGCGGGTCGTCACGCAGCTGGACCCGCACATCATGACCCCCGTCACCTTCTTGTTCCCCGGCCAGGGCGCGCAGTACGTGGGGATGGCGCGCGAGGTCTACCAGCAGGAGCCCGTCTTCCGGCAGGCCATGGCCGAGTGCTGCGAGATCCTCCGGCCGATCCTCGGCCTGGATCTCCGCGACGTCATCCACCCCGCGGAAGGGGCGACGGATGAAGCGGCGGAGCGCTTGAAGCAGACGGCGCTGACGCAGCCCGCGCTCTTCGTCGTGGAATACTCCCTGGCGCGCCTCCTTCGCCACTGGGGCTACACGGCGGAATCCATGATGGGCCACAGCATCGGCGAGTACGTGGCCGCGTGCCTGGCCGGCGTCTTCTCGCTGGAGGACGCCCTCCGCCTCGTCGCCGAGCGCGGCCGGCTGATGCAGGAGATGCCGCACGGCGCCATGCTCTCCGTCTCCCTGGCGGAGGCCGAGCTGCGCGCCATCCTCCCCGAGGCGCTGGACCTGGCCGCCATCAACGGCCCCGCGCTCTGCGTCGTCGCCGGCCCGTCGGACGAGGTGGATGCGTTCCAGGCCGTGCTGGACGGGCGCGGCGTGCGCTGCCAGCGGCTGCACACCTCGCACGCCTTCCACTCGCGGATGATGGATCCCATCGTCGCGCGCTTCGTGGAGGTGGCGCGGACGGTGGAGATGCGCCGCCCCGAGCTGGCGTACCTCTCCAACGTGACGGGGACGTGGATCACGGAAGACCAGGCGCGCGATCCCGGCTACTGGGGCGAGCACCTGCGCGGCGCCGTCCGCTGGGACGACGGGCTGCGGACCATCATGGAGGAGCCGGACCGCATCCTCCTGGAGGTGGGCCCCGGCCGCTCGCTGGCCACGCTGGCCCGCCGCCACCCCGCCCGCGACCCGCGGCAGGTGGTGCTGACGCTGCTTCCCCACGCGCAGGACGACCAGACGGACACCCAGACGCTGTGGGCCGCCGTGGGGCAGATGTGGATGCAGGGATTGGAGCCGAAGTGGCCCAACTTCTACGACCACCAGCGCCGCCACCGGGTGCCGCTGCCGACCTATCCCTTCCAGCGCGGCCGCTTCTGGCTGGGCGTCAAGGACGAGGAGGCGGAGAAGGAGGCGCTGTTCTGGTCGCCGGACACGCACCAGTATCCCGTGCCCCTCCACTTCGAGCCGCGCAACGAGTACGAGGAGATCGTCTCGGACATCTTCCGCGAGCTGTTCGGGCTGGAGAAGGTGAGCATCTACCACAACTTCTTCCACCTGGGCGGCGACTCGCTGCTGTCCGTGCAGCTGGCCAGCCGCATCCGCGAGCGGTGCAAGGTGGACGTGCCGCTCCGCGCCATCTGGGAGCTGCGCACGGTGGCGCAGTACGCCGTGCTCATCGCCGACTACCGGCAGAAGCAGGGGATCGCGCAGGAGGACATCCGCGCCGACCGCGACGCCGCGCCCGAGTTCGCCGGCGAGGTGGACCTGGGGGTGGACGGCCTGAGCGACGCCGAGGTGGAGGCCATGCTCGCCCAGCTGGGCGATGCGGGGCGCGCCGTATGACCACGACCCTGCAGTCCGCGCCGCTCACGGCGGAGGAAAAGCGCGCGCGGCTGGCGGAGCTGCTGCGCGCCAGGTCGGGGCCCCTGCGCCAGTTCCCGCTCACCTTCGCGCAGCAGCGGCTGTGGTTCCTGGACCAGCTGGAGCCGGGGAACACGGCGTACAACATCATCTCCGCGCTGCGGATGGCCGGGCCGCTGGACACGGCGGCCATGGAGCGCGCCGTGGCGGACCTGCTGCGCCGCCACGAGCCCCTGCGCACCGTCTTCCGCACGGCGGACGGGCAGCCCGTGCAGGTGGTCCTTCCCTTCCTGGCGCCCCGCATCCCCGTGGAGCCGGTGGACGCGCCGGAGGGGGAGCGCCACCCCGCCGCCCTCCGCATCGTCGCGGAAGAGCAGGCGCGCCCGTTCGACCTGGCGAAGGGGCCGCTCTTCCGCGCCCGCATGCTCCGCCTGGGGGAGGACGACCATGTGCTCGTCCTGGCCATGCACCACATCGTCACGGACGGGTGGAGCATCGGCGTGCTGTACCGCGAGCTGTGCGCGTCGTACGCGGCGTACGTGGAGGGGCGCGAGCCGGAGCTGCCGCCGCTCCCCATCCAGTACGCCGACTACGCCGTGTGGGAACGGGCCCAGGCGGGGCGGATGGAGGAGCAGCTGGCCTACTGGCGGACGACCCTCCGCGGCGCGCCGGCCCTCCTGGACCTCCCCCTCGACCGCCCCCGTCCCCCCGTGCAGACGCACGCGGGCGGGATGGTGCGGCTCAAGTACCCGCCCGCGTTCGGCGAGACGATGCGCACCCTGGCGCAGCGGCTGGAGGTGACGCCGTTCATGGTGGTGCTCGCCGCGTTCTACGCGCTCCTGTCCCGGTGGAGCGGGCAGGACGACATCGTCGTGGGCACGCCCACGGCGGGGCGCTCGCGCAAGGAGACGGAGGGGCTCGTGGGCTTCTTCATTAACACCCTCGCCCTGCGCACGCGGCTGGACGGCGACCCCACCTTCGCCGAGTTGGTGGAGCGGGTGCGCGAAACGAGCATCGGCGCGTACGCCCACCAGGACGCGCCCTTCGAGCGGGTGGTGGACGAGCTCAAGGTGGAGCGGGCGCTCAGCCATTCGCCCATCACGCAGGTCAACGTCATCCTGCACACGGAGCCGGTGGATCCCATCGTCCTGGGCGACCTGCGGCTGGGGCTGGTGGAGCCGGAGCCGGAGACCACCCAGCACGAGCTGTCGTTCTCCCTGCGCGACCGCTGGCGGGGAATGCCCATGGAGTTCGACGTGGAGTACAACCGCGACCTCTTCGACCGCGCGACGGTGGAGCGGATGGCGGCGCACTTCCACGCGCTGTTCATGGCCGCCGCGGCCGATCCTGGGCTGCGCCTTTCGCAGCTCCCGCTGGGCGACGATGCGGAGCGGGCGGAGGCGCTGACGCGATGGAACGCGTCGGATGCGGAGTATCCCGCCGTCCCCGTCCACGCGCTCGTGGCCGCCCAGGCCGCCCGCACGCCGGACGCCGTCGCGGTCACGTCCGGTGCCGAGTCGCTGACGTACGCGGAACTGGAAGAGCGGTCGAACCGCCTCGCGACCCACCTGCGCGGACTGGGCGTGGGCGCGGAGTCGCTCGTGGGCATCTCCATGGAGCGCTCCGCCGCGCTGCTCGTCGCCATGCTGGCCGTGTGGAAGGCAGGCGCGGCGTACGTGCCGGTCGATCCCGCGTATCCCGCGGACCGCCGCGCCTATATGCTGGCGGACAGCGGCGCCGCCGTCGTGCTGGCGGATGCGGCGTCCGCGGAGGGGATTCCGGCCACGGACGCGCGCGTCGTCATCGTGGACCGGCTCGATCTCTCGGGCGAGTCCTCAACGGCGACTTCGGTGGATGTGGATGCGTCGGACCTGGCGTACGTCATCTACACCAGCGGATCGACCGGGCGGCCCAAGGGGGTGATGGTGCCGCACCGGGGCGTGGCCAATTTCCTGGAGTCCATGCGCCGCGAGCCGGGGATGACGGCGGGCGACGTGCTCGTGGCCGTCACCAGCCTCTCGTTCGACATCGCCGTCCTGGAGCTGCTCCTGCCGCTCGTCTCCGGCGCGCGCGTCGCCGTGGCCACGCGCGAGCAGGCACTGGACCCCGGCAAGCTCACCGCGCTCCTCCGGGAGTCGAACGCGACGGCCATGCAGGCGACGCCCGCCACCTGGCGGATGCTCGTCCAGTCCGGCTGGGCGGGGGATGCGGACCTGTCCATCCTCTGCGGCGGCGAGGCGCTGCCGCCGGAGCTGGCCCGCGAGCTGGTGGGGCGCGGCCGGGCCCTGTGGAACCTGTACGGCCCCACGGAGACGACCATCTGGTCCGCCGTGGAGCGGGTGGAATCCGCCGAGGCCATCCGCCTGGGCCACCCCGTCGCCAACAACCGGCTGTACGTGCTGGACCCCGCCGGCCGGCCGTGCGCGCCCGGCATCCCCGGCGAGCTGTACATCGGCGGGGACGGCGTGGTGCGCGGTTACCTGCGCCGGCCGGGGCTCACGGCGGACCGCTTCGTCCCCGACCCGTTCGCGGCGGCGGGCGGCGCGCGGCTGTACCGCACGGGCGACCGCGTGCGGCGGCGGACGGACGGCGCGCTGGAGTTCCTGGGGCGCGTGGACTTCCAGGTCAAGCTGCGCGGCTTTCGCATCGAGCTGGGGGAGATCGAGTCCGCCCTGGCGGACCAGCCCGGCGTGCGCGAAGCCGTGGCCGCCGTGCGCGAGGACGCCGCGGGGGACGCGCGGCTCGTGGCCTACGTGGTCCCGGACCATCCCGCGCCCGCCGCGGATGCCCTGCGGACGGCGCTCGCCGCGCGCCTGCCGGACTACATGGTCCCCGGCGCGTTCGTCGTCCTGGACGCGCTTCCCCTCACGCCCAATGGCAAGACGGACCGCCGCGCGCTCCCCGCGCCGGACGCCGCCGTGAAGCCGGCGGACACCGTCCGCGTCTCCCCCCGCACCCCGGCCGAAAAAGCCGTCGCCGCCATCTGGCGCGACGTGCTGCGCACGGACGAGGTGGGCGTGGACGAGAACTTCTTCAACGTGGGCGGGCACTCGCTGCTGCTGGCGCAGGTGGCCACGCGGCTGTCGGAGTGGCTGGGGCGCGAGGTGCCCCTGCTGGACCTGTTCCGCCACACCACCGTCGCCGCCCAGGCCGCCCACGTCACGGGCCAGGGCGGCGAGCGCCCCGCGGCCCGTCCCACGGGCGGGCAGGCATCGCAGCGAAGGGCCGCGCGCCCGGTCCGCGCCGGCTGATGATCATCATCCGATTCACGAATTCCATCACCCGCACCCGCACGCGAGACGCGCGATGAACCTGAAGTCCCTTTCCCCCGGCATGCGAACCTTCACCACGGTGTGGTTCGGCCAGCTCGTGTCCATGCTGGGCACGGGCATGACCCAGTTCGCCCTGGCCGTCTGGGTGTTCCAGCAGACGGGCAGCGCCACGGCGTACGGCTTCGTCCTGTTCTTCGGGATGATTCCCAGCATCCTGTTCTCGCTCGTCTCCGGCGTGCTGGTGGACCGCTGGGACCGCCGCAAGACGATGATCGCCACCGACTCCGCCGCGGCCATCAGCACCCTGTGCGTGGCGCTGCTGTACATGGCGGGGCGGCTGGAGGTGTGGCACATCTGCGCCGCCGTCTCCGTATCGGCCACGGCCGCCGCGTTCCAGGGGCCCGCGTGGGGCTCCATGATGGCCCTGCTGGTGCCCGAGCAGCACCTGGGGCGCGCCAGCGGGATGAACAGCATGGCCCGCTCCGCGCAGCAGATCGCCGGCCCGCTGCTGGGCGGCGTGCTGGTGCTGGTGATCGGCCTGGAGGGCGTGATCCTCATCGACTTCGTGACGTTCTTCGCGGCGCTGTTCTGCCTGATGATCGTCCGCTTTCCCGAGACGCCCCGGACCGCCGCGGCGATGGCGGCCGCCGGCTCGGTGCTCAAGGAAGCGAAGTACGGCTGGCAGTACGTGCTGTCGTTTCCCGCGCTGCGGGCGCACCTCACCTACTTCGCCCTGGTGAACTTCGTCCTGAGCTTTCTCTGGGTGCTGTTTCCGCCCATGGTGCTGGGCTTCAGCAACCCGGCCGGGCTGGGGACGGTGGCCTCGTGCTACGGCTTTGGCATGCTGGCGGGCGGCATGGTGATGACGGCGTGGGGCGGCCCCAAGCGCCGCGTGCTGGGAATGCTGGGCGGCGGCGTGGGCGCGGGGATCGGGATGATCGGCATGGGGCTGCTGGCCAACGTGCCGCTCATCGCCGCCTCGCTGTTCGTGCTCTGCTTCGGCCTGCCCATCCTGAACGGCTGCTTCGGGCGCATCTGGCTGCCGCGCATCGCGCCGGACGTGCAGGGGCGCGCCGTGGCCGCCATCCAGGTGACGTCGTGGAGCACGCAGCCCATCGCGTACCTGGCGGCCGGTCCCCTGGCGGACCGCTTCTTCCGGCCGCTGCTGGTAGAGGGCGGCCCGCTGGCCAACAGCGTGGGCCAGGTGCTGGGGACGGGCCCCGGCCGCGGCATCGGCCTGCTGCTCATCGTGGGGGGCGCGCTGCTGCTGGTGCTCACGGCCCTGTTCGCGCTGGTGCCCAGCTTCTACAGCGCCGAGCGCGACGTGCCCATCATCGTGAAGCCCGTGCCGCCTCCCGCCGTGGAGCCCGAGCCCGTTGCCGAGGGCCCCACGCCCGTGCCGGCCTGACGTCGTCGCGGGCTCCCGTCCGGAACGAAAGAACACGAGCGCCCGCCGGGTTTGGCGGGCGCTCGTGCTTTTCTACGGCAGTTTTCCGCAGAGGACGCAGGGACGAACGGATGAGGACGCAGAGAAAAGATGAGAATCTCTCCGTGCGGCACCGGCTCCCGAAAAATTCGGAACGGCGGGCTCGGGGAGACAAGCCCCCCGCTCACCCGCCGTAAAGCTGATCATCTCTCCCGATCCTTCCATGCGCTTCGCCGATGGTACTCCTATGACATCACCTTCAAAAGCTCCTCGCGGCCGATCACAGTCCATACACCGGTTCCGGTCTGAGCGAGCGCGAGATCGAACACGTGACGCAATTCTGCGGCGACAAGATAAACCCGAATTTTCCACGCAGCGCCGTCCGCTTCGCGGCGGGGCAGCCCCAAAACCGCGACGCCGTACCCCTCCCTCGCGGCACATGCAGCTCGGGCGCTATCGGCTGCTGCACGCCACGCTGCCGTCTCGCCGGGTCGTTTGATCGGAACGCCGCCGATGTGTGGGGTGCAAACCGTATAATCCTCGATGCGTTCTTGAAGAACGCCCATGCGCGTTAGCGTCACCTCTCGCTGCCGCTCCTCGCTCGGTAGACGCATCAGCGATGGTGTCGGTGTAATGTGTACGTCGCGTTCGTAATCGAACTGAGTGGGAATGCTGTCCATGATTCGAGAGTCGATACGCACTGCCCCGTTCGTATCGATCAGGACCTGCCGGGCGGCCGCCTCGAAAATCATGATCGTACTACCAGCGCCCAACCGGTGACCGCTGCATGCAGCGGTCACGGCCACAGCTGCGAACACGGCCCCTATGGTGACGGACCTTGCGTTCATTTTAATGATTCCCGAGTGATTCGGGGCTGGGCGCACCAATTTGCGGCCTGCAGGTCCCTATTCGGTGGACGGGCGGATTGGGTACTCGCGGAGGGCACCCCAGATACGAACCTCGCGCGTGCTCCACTGGCCGGGCTGCCCACGTACGACCGAGTATTCCTCGAAGTAGGACATCTCCCCCTTCCGGACCGTGGCGAACACTGTGGCCGTGTCGCCGGAGACGACCACCGAGTCCACGGCTACCTCGGGTGTCCACCGTCCAGGGATTTGGGGTGCGCGGTTCTCGCATGGACTCTCCGAACGGTCCAGCACGCGCCGGAGCGGCGGGGAAATTCCCTCCGGGAAGTCAGCCGGCCGTTCGGCCGCCTGGAATACGCTGCACGAATTGAACGGCGTGGCGTCACCCATCCAGTTGACCCGAAAGCCAATCACCGCATTCGCCGCGGCCAGCTTGCTTTCGCTGCCCTGTGCGGAGGCTTCGGGCACGAGAACGGCCCCTAGAGCAAACACGGTGACCCAGGCGCAGAACGTCGTCGATACTTGATGCATGAGTTCGGTCCTGGGCTCAGAAGTATGCAAGTATGCTTCTCCGAACCTCTCTCTGATGAGAGATATCTCCGCGTGCCCCGGCCGTGGGGACAAGCCCCCCGCAGGTGTTGACCGCCCCTGCCGGATCTACCGCTTTAGCTAACGAACACCGTCCGAATCCCGCATGCGACCCACTCACCCGTCGCCGTGCGGGCGAGCGTCACGGCGTAGCGCGTATAACCCACGGGCATTTTCGCCAGTTCTGAGCGCCACCGGGCAGCGATTACGACTTCCGCTCCCGACGCCGTGAGAACAGGCTCACTCGCAGCGAAAACCGCGACGACTCCCGGCAACTCACAGCTCCGGGGGCTGTCCGTCTCACAGACCACCGAACGCTCGAAGTCCGCACGGTCTGCGTCCAGCATCCCGTAGATGGATTCCGGATGAACCGTGTTGCCAAGCGCGTACCCAACCGCACCGGGGCCGGATTCGGGGGCGGGCCGCGGTTCCAGGACACGGCCTTCGAACCCGATCCGTCCACGCGGAAGGCGCTCCCCCGTGTGTAGCTCGGAAGCCACCGCCCGCACCGCCGCCTGTGTGATTGCGGCAGCAGGGACAGGTTCCTGGGCGCTGGCTGGCGTCGCGCAGAAGAACACCGAGCCAGCGAGAGCGGACAAGAGGGAAAGAATGGATCGCCTCATCGACTTACCTCACACGGTCAGGGTTGGGGGAAGCCGCACGCCGCCATCTTGTGCTTCCATGCCTGGTCGTGTACCGCGGGCCACAAATGCTCACGTTCTCACCTTTGCCCCCGCTCTACGACGACACGCTGAGAAGCTCCTCGCGCGCGATGACGGTCCAAGCGCGTCCGGAGGGTGCGAGTTCCAAATCCACCACCTGCCGGGTCACCGCATTCAAGAAGTAGTAGCGAATCTTCCACGACTGTCGGCCCTGCACCCGACGCGGCAAACCAAAGATCGCGACGGCGAATGACTCTTGCTCAGCGCACGCGCTTCGCGCACTGTCGGCGGCGGCCTGCCACTCAGGTGTCACCCCTGGGCGTTTGATCGGAACTCCTCCGATGTAAGGCGTGCAAGCGATGTAATCCTCGATACGTTCACGGGGCACATCGAGGCGTGCTAAAATCATCTCCCGGCGTCGCTCCTCTCGCGTCTCCGCCGCGAGTGAGGGGGTCGGAGCAACGTGCACATCTCGCTCGAAATTGAACGCGGTCGGGATGCTGTCCATGATCCGCGGGTCAACGCGCAAGGGCCAGCCGTGGTGCTCCCGCGCGTGTGTCACGGCTGCCAAGTACAGATCGGCGGCGTTTGCATCCACGGCCGGAGCTTCACCAGCGAGTCGCAAGCTGCACCCCGTGGACGCCGCGGCTGCGGCTGTGAGCAGTGCGATGTAGATACTTCTGGTCATCACGCTGTACCCTCGTGTTTCAAAACAAAAAGCGCGCGGCGTTGGACCAGGCTTCGGTAGCCAACCGGGACCCGCGTTTGGATCCATTCGGCGGATGCTTGGATCAGCCGCACCAATCGTTCGGGGTACGGTTCACCCCGTTCGAGTCCCTGTCCCCCGGAACGTGCACATACCCGGAGTAGGCGTGCTCCAATTCGTGCGCCAGGGCGAACCCGTGGTCGTACGGAGGCGAGTTGACGATGTGGGAGTCGTCCATGATGAGCCCGATCCCCGGCCCTCCCCACGACTTTGCTATTGGGCCGGAACTCGTGTAGTACCGGACCAGCCCTCGGCTTAGGAGGCTCTGGCCGAATCGGGCGAGTTCTGCACACATCCCACCCTTGGCCAGCATCGCGTTGAGCTCCGCGTTGTAGGCGCTCAGAACGGTTCCGCTGGGAGCGCGGCCGTTGCAGTATGGCCCGTGCCAGTCCTTCGTCCACGTCGCGGTATTCGTGCAGTCCGGGAGCCGTTCCTGACCGTCGACCATGTCATCCGAGGTGTCTACGGTGGGCGTCGTCGGCGTCGGGGTTGGCGTCCCCGTCCCCGGGGAACCGCCGCCAGCGCCCGGCCCAGTACCACCGCCACCCGAATAGCAACCGCTCGTGTACTGCAAGTCCGAACCCCCCGCACCGGTCATGCAATCTCCGCCGCCGGAATCGCCGCACCAGTCCAGCGACGTGTACGGGTCGCATTTTCCGATCACGATGACGGGCTCCAGCATGTAGGCACTGCTCGGGCCTGCGGCGCCGACCCCGATTCCGTCCGGTGCCGTCGGGGTGTCGGAGCATGCGGCGGCCAAAAGAACCGCCCACAGCATTGCCATGATCAGTCGTACGTGTCTCATGGTCTGTGGCTTCCGGTAGTTGAGTGACGTGCGTTACCGTGATGTTCTCAATGGCTGCCCAGGTGACTACCGCTGCTCCCGGCGCAACATGCCGGTGGAATCTTCTCTTTCTCCGCTCTCGGGTCAAGAACGCAATTTCCCTAACAGAGCGTAACTGTAGGTGCACTTTAGAAAAAATGAAATAGCGGCCTTTACCAACTCACTCCCTGCCAGCGCCACCGAACCCGCGGGGAACTCCCGCGTCACAGGTTGTGAGACGTCTACCCCTGCTGTGCCGCCGCGGAATGTCGGTGGACTGACTCCGTCCACCGAACGACACGAGCGCCCGCCGGGTTTGGCGGGCGCTCGGGCGTTTACGGCAAGTCTCACGCGGAGACGCGGAGGACGCGGGGAAGAAAAGAGAGAAAAGATTTCTCACACAGAGGAACAGAGGAACAGAGAAGGAATACGAACCGCTTCTCTCTTCTCTGCTGCTCTGCCGTCCTGTGTGACCAGGATTTTTTTCTTTCAGTTCTTCGCGCGAAGATGGGGAACGGAGACGATTTTTCATTCCGTTCCTCTCTACCTCTGTTCCTCTGTTCCTCTGTTCCTCTGTGTGATCAAGATCCGTTGTTGCAGTTCTCCGTGTCTCCGCGTGAGCCCCGCAGTTCCGGCGGACACACGAAAACCCCGCCGACTGCGAGAGTCGGCGGGGCATCGAGCGGCCGTGCTGAACGGCGGATCAGGCCAGCGTGTTGATCCGGGCGGTCAGGCGGCTCTTGGCGCGCGCGGCCTTGTTGGGATGGATGATCCGCTTGCGGGCGGCACGATCCAGCAGCGAAGCGGCCTCGCGGAGCGCCGACGTGGCGGTCTCGGCGTCGTTGGCGCCACGCGCCTTCTTGAGCGCGGTGCGCAGCTTGGACCGGAACTGGCGGTTGCGGTCCGCGCGCTCGGCGCTGGTCCGCATCCTCTTTTCGGCGGACTTGACGTTCGGCAAGGCTCTTCCTCCAACAGAAGCGGCGCCCGAAGGCACCGTTGCACGGTTCATTGCAGCAAACAGGAAGCCGAAACTTACCCGCACCCCGCGCCCCTGTCAACCCCGGGACAATGTCTCGTTTTGACAAGCTACGCGGGCGTGCGTAGCTTGCGCGCATGAACTTCAACCTTGAAGCGGTGCTCCTCGCGCTCCCCATCCTGCTCCTGTCGCTCACGGCGCACGAGTGGGGCCACGCCTGGGTGGCGCTCAAGCAGGGAGACGACACCGCCTACCTGCAGGGACGGGTCACCATGAACCCGGCCGCCCACGTGGACCCCGTGGGCACGCTGCTCTTTCCGGCCATCGCCATCGGCAGCGGCATGCCCTTGCTGGGCTGGGCCAAACCCGTGCCGGTGAATCCGCGAAACTACCGCAACTACGTCCGCGGCGACATCCTGGTCAGCATCGCGGGTGTGGTGATGAACGCCATCCTGGCCCTGATGTTTGCCCTGCTGCTGTGGATCATGGCGGCGGCTACGCGGGGCTTGGCGGAGATCCCGGAGATGGTGAGCATCGCGGCCCGCATGTTCCAGTACGGCGTGCTGGGCAACATCGGGCTCATCGTGTTCAACCTGCTGCCCATCCCGCCCCTGGACGGCTCGCACGTGTTCTACCACCTGCTGCCGGCGCGCTGGGGCGCGGAATACCGCAAGCTGTATCCCTACGGCTTCCTGATCCTGTGGGGGCTGGTGCTGACGGGGGTCCTGCGGTTCATCTTCCCGCTGATCCTGCTGCCGTTCCGCCTGCTGGTGGGGCCGGCGATGAACACCAATCCGCTGCTGTTCCTGGGCCCGTGATGGATGAGGCGCAGGTCCAGGACCCGTTCGCCGTCGACCTCGACCGGTTCCACGGGCCGCTGGACCTGCTGCTGCACCTGATCCGCAACCAGGACATCGACATCTTCGACATCCCCATCTCGCGGATCACGCAGCAGTTCCTGGCCGCCATCCGCGACCTGCAGCGGCTGGAACTGGAGCGGGCGGGGGAGTTCCTGGAGATGGCGGCCACGCTGGTGCGCATCAAGGCGCAGATGCTGTTTCCCCGCCGCGGCGACGACGACGAGGTGGAGGACCCCCGCGCCGACCTGGTGCGCCGCCTGCTGGAGTACGAGCATTTTCGCGAGGCCGCGCGCCTGCTGGAGCGGGCCGAGCGCGTGCGTTCGCGCCTGTTCGCCCGCGGCTTCGTGGAGGCCCGCCCCGCGCCCCGTCTGGCCGACCTGCCGCTGGAGACCACGTGGGCGGACGTGCAGGGGGCCATGGGCTCCCTCGTGGAGCGGCTCAACGCGCCCGAGACCATCCACCACGTGCGCGGGCGCGAGGTCAAGATGGAAGACAAGATCCACGAGATCATGGGCGCGCTGGCCGTGTCGCGCCGCGTGGAGTTCGCCCGGATCGTGGCGCCGTGGGGCACGCGCATCCACGCCGTCACCACGCTGCTGGCGTCGCTGGAGCTGGCCAAGCGCAGCATGGTGCGGGTGCGGCAGGTGTCGCCGTTCGCGTCGCTGTGGATCTACCGCGCCCGCGAGCTCGGGCCCGAGGCCCCTGAAGCCGTCGAGACCGAGTGATCCGCGCCAGCCGCGTCATCGAGGCGCTGCTCTTTGCCAGCGAGAGCCCGCTGGCGCCGGCGGACCTGGCCCGGGCGGACGAGAGCCTGGACGAGGAGCGGGTGGAGGCCGCCATCGCCGAGCTGCGCGCGGAGTACGAGCGCGAGGCGCGGGCGTTCACCATCTTCGAGGTGGGGGGCGGATACCAGCTGCTCACGCGGCCGGAGTTCGCGCCCGTGCTGGAGCGCTTCGACTCCGTCCCCGGGGCGCAGCGGCTGAGCGGGCCCGCGCTGGAAACGCTGGCCATCATCGCCTACCGCCAGCCGGTGGGGCGGGCGGAGGTGGAGGAGATCCGCGGGGTGGGGGCCGGCGGCGTGCTCAAGACGCTGCAGGAGCGGGGCTTGATCGAGGTGGTGGGACGCAGCGAGGGCCTGGGGCGCCCGCTGCTGTACGGAACGACGCAGTTCTTTTTGCAGCACTTTGGCTTTCGGCACCTGGACGACCTGCCGCGGTCGGAGGAGCTGCCCGTGGTGCTTGCCAGGCGGGACGAACGGAAGGATACCGAAGGATGAAGCGGCCAGGGTTTCTCAAGCGCGGCGAAAAGATTCGCCTGCAGTCCTTTCTCGCCCGGTCCGGCGTCGCCTCGCGGCGCGCGGCCGAGGAAATGATCACGCACGGCCGCATCGCGGTGAACGGCGAGACCGTCACCGCCATGGGGCTGCAGGTGGTCCCCGGCGTGGACCGGGTGGAGGTGGACGGCGAGGAGGTGAAGGTGGCGCCCACCACGTGGCTGGCGCTGCACAAGCCCACCGGCTACGTCACCACCCGCACGGACCCGTTCGGGCGCGAGACGGTGTACGCGCTGCTCCCGGAAAAGTACCACGGGCTCTTTCACGTGGGCCGGCTGGACCGCGACAGCGAGGGGCTGCTGCTGCTGACCAACGACGGCGACCTGGCCAACAAGTTCCTGCACCCGTCGTTCGGGATCACGAAGGAGTACGACGTGATCGTGACGGGCAAGCCCACCGACGCCGCCCTGCGGCAGTTGACGGAGGGCGTGGAGCTGGAAGACGGCATCGCCCGGGCCGAGTCCGCCAAGCTGATCGGTCCCGCGGGGAACGGGCAGTCGCGCCTGAAGCTGGTGCTGCGCGAGGGCAAGAAGCGCGAGGTGCGGCGGATGATGACGGCGCTGGGGCACGAGGTCATGCGCCTGGTGCGCCGCCGCTTCGGGCCCATCGACCTGGCGGAGCTGCCCAGCGGCAAGTGGCGCGTCGTGGCGCCCGAGGAACTGGCGCACGTGCGCGATTCGGAGCGCACGGAGCGGACGGAGCGTGTGCCCGCCCGCGAGCGCGACCTGGCGGAGGAAGACGTGAAGCCGCGCGGCGCCAAGGCCCCGGCCCGCGCCGCCCACAACGCGTACGGCGACAAGCCCGCCCCGCGCCACGGCAAGACGGGCGCGAAGGCGACGGCGGATACGTCGGATGCGCCGCCCGCCAAGAAGGCCGCTGCGCCCCGCGCCCGCGCCGCCGCCAAGGACGAGGACTACCGCACGCGCGCCACGGCCTCCACGGCCGACCACAAGGCGGCCGCCGGCAAGCCCGCGCGTCCCGGCGCCAAGGGTGGCCGTCCGGAGAAGCCCGGGCGTCCGGACATGAAGCGGGGCAAGCCCGTGCGTGGGGCGGCCCTGTCCGCCCGGCCGGAGGAGAACGAGTGGAAGCCGGCGCGCCCGGCCCGTCCCGCGCGTCCGCCGGTGGATGCGGATGCGCCGCCGCGCAAGCGTCCGGCCGCCCCCGTGCGCACGCACGCGCCGGAGCTCGACGACTGGGCCGATGCCCCCCGCACCCGCTCCGCCGCCGACGAGCGCGCCGCCAGCCCGCGTGACGATCGCCGTCCCGCGCCGCGCGGCAAGCCCGGCCCCCGCGACCGCGCCGCCGCCGGCTCCGACCGTCCCGCCGGCAAGGCAGGCCCGCGTGCGGCCGGCGGATTCGACCGCGAGGACCGTCCCGCGCGTCCGGGTGGGAAGCCGGGACCGCGCGATCGTGCTGCGGGTGGATTCGATCGCGACGATCGCCCCGCGCGTCCGGGTGGCAAGGCGGGTCCGCGTGATCGTGCCGCGGGTGGATTCGACCGTGAGGACCGTCCCGCGCGTCCCGCTGGCAAGGCCGGTCCGCGGGATCGTGCGGCGGGTGGATTCGATCGCGACGATCGCCCGGCGCGTCCGGCAGGCAAGGCCGGTCCGCGGGATCGTGCGGCGGGTGGATTCGACCGCGATGATCGCCCGGTGCGTCCGGGTGGCAAGGCGGGACCGCGGGATCGTCCGTCGTCTGATCGCGAGGATCGCGTGACGGGTCCCCGTGGCCGAATCGGCGGGGACGACCGGCCGCCGCGGGGCAGGGGAGACGAGGGCCCGGCGCCGCGCGGGCGCTTCGATCGCGAGGAGCGCGCGCCGGCCGGCGTGAGGCCGCCGTCCCCCCGCGACAGCGCGCCCGACGACGACGTGGACGAGCTGGATGGATGGGGCTCGGCGCCGCGGCGAAGCGCGGCCAAGCGCGCGGCTCGCGGTGCTCCCGGACGTCCGGCGGGTGGACGTCCCAGCGGCGGCGGACGCCCCGGCGCGCGCGGGGGCAAGCCCGGCGGACGCCCGTCCGGCGGCAAGGGCCGGCCGGGAGGCGGAAAGCCCGGCGGCGGAAAGCCCGGCGGTGGAAAGCCCGGCGGCGGCAAGCCGGGCGGCGCACGCGGGGGCCCGCGCAAGCCCGGTGGCGGCGGCGGTGGAAAGCCGCGCGGCCGGTAGGCGAAGCGGGGGGCCGTCGCTTCGGCGGAGCGCGGCCGGTGGCGGAGACCCGTGAGCGAATGAATTCGCCGCTGGAAATTCGCGAAGTCCGCCTTCGCGGACTGCAGGGCGGGATCCGCCTGCTGAGGCGGGGCACCCGCACGGGCGGGTAGATTCCTCGGTCGCGCGTGGAGGGTGTGCACCGGGCGAGTGCCGTCGGGCGCTCCCTCGGAATGACAGTTTGGGGCGCGTGGGGTTCTCCCCCTCTCCCGTACAGGGCAGGCACCCGAGGGTGCCGATCGCTCGCGTACGGGAGAGGGGGCCGGGGGGTGAGGGCCCCGCGGGAGGACGGCGGTCCGGATTCCGTTGCGTGAGGGATGCGCGCCCGCAGGGCCGAGAACCCGGAGCGGCGGGGCAACAGCCGTATCGTTGCCCTGACGCGGAGGGGGCTCGGCGCCGTTGGCAACAGTTGTATCGTTGCCTACGGCGCGCGCAGCCCGGCCCCCGCTTGCGGGGGACACGCCCGCATCGCGCACTTCATCGCCGTTCCGCCGTCCCGATACGCATTGATCCGGATCCACGCCACGCACATCCGTCGTACCTCGCAAGCACACGCACACGCACACAAGCACATTCAGCAAAGCGATTCATGGAGATTCAGGGCTCGCGGGTGATGATCCTGGGCGGTTCGGGGCTGGTGGGGATGGCCATCGCGCGCGACGTGCTGCGGCTGCGGCCCGCGCGGCTGGTGATCACGGCCCTTACCGAGGCCGAGGTGCAGGAGGGGCTGGAGACGCTGCGCCCGCTGGCGGGGGACACGATCCTCGAGGCGGAGTGGGGCAACCTGTTCACCCCCGCCGCGCTCAAGACAGTCGGCCGCGACCAGGTGCTGGACGACCCCGAGGCGCGTGGCACCATGCTGGACGCGCTCTTCGGCCCGTTGGGGATGGACGCCGTGGCCCGCGACACCCTGGGCGAGATGGTGCTGCGCCACGAGCCGCACATCGTCGTGGACTGCGTGAACACGGCCACGGCGTTCGCCTACCAGAACGTCTTCAAGAGCGCCGCCAGCCTGCGCGAGGCCGCCCGCCGCGGACCCGTGGACCTGGAGACGATCGAGAAGCACCTGGTGACGCTGGCCATGCCGCCCCTCATCCACCACGTGTGGGTGGCCCTGAACGCCATGATGGCCGTGGGCACCAAGGTCTACCTCAAGGTCGGCACGGCGGGGACGGGCGGGATGGGGCTCAACATCCCCTTCACCCACTCCGAGGACCGGCCGTCCCGCCAGCTGCTGGCCAAGTCGTCCGTGGCCGGCGCGCAGACGCTGCTGCTGTACCTGATGGCCCGCACGCCGGGCGCGCCGGCCGTCAAGGAGATCAAGCCCACGGCCGCCATCTCGTGGAAGGCCATCCGCGCCGGCGACGTGGTGTGGCGCGGGCAGCCCATCACGCGCGTGGACTCCGTGGCGCCGGCGACGGTGGACCAGGCGTTCGGCGCGGACGGGGACCGGCTGGCGCGGCGCGACTTCGGCCGCGACACGCTCTGGCGCGACACGGGGGAAACGCTCACGGGCGTGTACCTGGACTCGGGGGAGAACGGCCTGTTCTCGCCGGACGAGTTCGAGGCCATCACCTCGCTGGGGCTGATGGAGTTCATCACCCCGGAGGAGATCGCCACGGACGCCGTCCGCGAGATCCTGGGCCACCCCACGGGGCACGACGTGGTCGCCGCGCTGGACGCGGCCACGAGCGGCCCCACCTACCGCGCCGGCGTGCTGCGCGAGGCGGCCCTGCGCCGGATGGACGAGCTGCAGGCGGAGCGCAACGAGCGCAGCGTGGGCTTCGAGATGCTGGGTCCGCCGCGGCTCACCAAGCTCCTGTACGAGGCGGAGATCCTGCGCCGCCTGTGCCGCGACCGGCTGGACAACGTGGCGTCGCTGGACCCGGAGTCGTTCGCCCGCGAGGCGGAGGCGCTGGTGCGGGGGGACGCGGACCTGCGCACGCGCATCCTCACGAGCAAGCTGGCCATCCTGCTGGCGGACGGGCGGCGGGTGCTGCGCGGCCGCAAGGTGGAGATCGAGCCGGGCGCGGGCGAGGCCGCGGCGCACACGGCGCGCAAGGGATGGGTGGACCTGCGGGCGGAGAACTGGGACGCGTGGCGCGAGCGCGTGCGCCAGGTGCTCCGCGAGATCGACGGGCAGCCGGGGGCGGAGGGCGGCTCCGGCTGGGACATGCAGCCCTGGCACCGCGCCCGCAGCGTGCGCCCCGGCGCGCTGGCCGCGTGGATATTCCGCTACGAGGACAAGGGAGAGCGCATCAAGCGCTGAGCCACGCCATGAGCACCCCCACCCCCGCCGCCCGCCAGCTGGTGGAGCTCGCCAAGGCCTATGCCCTGAGCGAGTTCTATCCGCTCTCGCACCCCACGCTCACCCAGGCCGTGCTGGCCCTGGCCAAGTCGCTGCTGTCCGCGGGCACGCCCTTCCAGGTGCGCATCGCCCCCGGCGGCGTGATGGTGGCCGGCGCGCCGGGCCCCCGCTCCGCGCACGTGGACCGGTTCGCGGCGCGCATGCGCGAGCACGGCGTGACCAACGTGACCCTGCGCCAGGACATCGGCGCCGTGTCGCTGGGCCGCTTTTTGAGCGCGGCCGCCCTGCCGCCGCGGGTGGCGCGGGCGGCGGGCGGGCTGGCGGGCGCGCTGGCGGCGGCGGGCGCGTCGCGGGTGCAGATCGACGGGGCGTGGGTGCAGCCGCCGGCGGACGGCGCGGTGGCGGTGGGCGGGGGGGAGGCGGACCCCGGCATCGAGATGTGGAGCGCCCACGACATGTACCAGCAGGTGCGCGAGTCCGCCGTGCGCGTGGAGGGCGAGGACACGGAGGAGCTGCGCCGCCAGCTGCGCGAGGGGACGGACAGCGAGCGGCTGGGGGTGCTGGAGCGGCTGGAGTTCCTCATCCAGTACTGCCTGAACCGGGGGATGATGGACCGCGGCATCGGCCTGGTGCAGGACCTTCGGCGCGACGCGGAGGAGATGCGGGGCCGCAGCCCGCACGTGCGCGCCATGGTGATGCTGGCCATCCAGCGGGTGAGCACCCGCCCCGTGGTGGAGGAGCTGGTGCAGCGGCTGGGCAAGGCGCGCTCGGAAGAGGAGCGCACGGGCCTGCGCTCCACCCTGCTGCACGTGGGGGCGGACACGGTCACGCCGCTGGTGCGCGAGCTGGTGGCCGCCACGGACGTCTCCGCCCGCCGCGCCTACCGCGACGCGCTGGTGGCCCTGGACCACGTGGGCGTGCCGCTGCTGGAGGACATGGTGGGCGACGAGCGCTGGTTCGTCGTGCGCAACATGGTGGGCATCCTGGGCGAGATCCGCAGCGCCGACGCCATCGAGCACTTTCGCCGCACCATCGAGCACTCCGACGCCCGCGTCCGCCGCGAAACGGTGCTGGCCCTGTCCAAGGTGGGCGGCGAGGAAGCCGTGCCCCTGCTGGCGAAAGGGCTGAACGACACGGAGACGGCGCTGCGCTGCGCGGCGGCCCTGGGCCTGGGGCTGACCAAGCTTTCCGTGGCCGTGGGCCCCCTGCTGAACCGGCTGCCGCAGGAAAGCGACGGGGAGGTGGAGGTGGAGATCGTGCGCGCGCTGGGCCGCGTGGGCGATCCGCGCGCGGTGCCCGTGCTGGCGGAGCGCGCGTCCGGCGGCGGATTCTTCTCCCGCGTCCCGGCGCCGCTTCGGGTGGAGGCCACGCGGGCGCTGGGGGAGATCGGAGGGGATGCGGCGCGCGCCGTGCTGCAGCGCCTGCTCCGCGAGCGCAACGCCGAGGTACGCGAGGCCGCCGTCAAGGCGCTGGGGTGATGCGCTGACGCCGCGCCCGCGGCACCCTTCTGGCTACGCTTGCCGCCGCGCCCCGTTCTGCGGGCCGCGGCGGTTCGCGTCTCCAGGCGAAACCTCTGCTACCGGAGCAGGGTAGGGGACGGCGCGGGTGGGGCGGATGGGGGATGCGCGGGAGGGCGAAGGGCAGGGGGGGTGAAGTCCGGGCCGGAGCCGAGGACCGGGCGAGTTCGTGCCCGCCGCGAAGTCCCGGCCGAGCGCGGTGCCGGAAGCCAGCCCTCCCGCCGGAGCAGTTCTCCCCTTTCCTTCCCGCGAAGCGGGGGAGGGGGCCGGGGGGAGGGGGCTCTCCGCCGGTGCACGCAGCCCGCCACCGCGACGAAACCATCTCACCTCCCCCAGGGGTTTTGGGGGAGGTCGCGAGGAACGAGCGGGTGGGGGCGCCGCGCGCGCTTCGCCATACAGCACGATCGCCGGAATCACACGAAACGCATCCGCATCGACCCAATGACCCAGCCGTCGCCCTACGCACCGCCGGACGCGCCGCCCCGCGCGGAGTTCCTGCAGCACATCGCCGCCGAGGTGCACCGCCGCGTGGTGGGGCAGGACTACATGGTGGAGCGGCTGCTCATCGGCCTGCTCACGGGCGGGCACGTGCTCATGGAAGGGCTCCCCGGCCTGGCCAAGACGCTGGCCGTGCGCACCCTGGCCGACTGCATCGACGGTACCTTCGCCCGCGTGCAGTTCACGCCGGACCTGCTGCCGGCGGACGTCGTGGGCACCACCATCTACAACCAGCGCACGGGCGAGTTCGTCCCGCACCGCGGGCCCATCTTCGCCCACATCGTGCTCGCGGACGAGGTGAACCGCGCGCCCGCCAAGGTGCAGGCGGCCCTGCTGGAGGCCATGCAGGAGCGCCAGGTGACCATCGGCGGCGAGACGTATCCGCTCCCCAGCCCCTTCCTGGTGCTCGCGACGCAGAACCCCATCGAGCAGGTGGGCACGTACCCGCTGCCGGAGGCGCAGGTCGACCGCTTCATGCTCAAGGTGCGGGTCGGGTATCCCACGCGGGAGGAGGAGAAGGAGATCCTGCGGCGGATGGGCGGCGGCGCCGAGATCCCCGTGCGCCCCGTGGCCACGCCGGACGACATCCTGCAGGCGCGCGCGGCCATCGCCGGGCTGTACCTGGACGACCGCATCGCCGACTACATCCTGGACCTGGTGCACGCCACGCGCGAGCCCAAGAAGCACGGACTTCCCGACCTCGTTCCGCTCATCGAGTACGGCGCGTCGCCGCGGGCCACGCTGGCGCTGGCGGCGTGCGCGCGGGCCCACGCCTACCTGCGCGGCCGCGGCTACGTGGTGCCCGAGGACGTAAAGGCCATCGCGCCGGACGTGCTGCGCCACCGCATCCACACCAGCTACGAGGCCGAGGCGGAGCAGGTGACGCCGGACGACATCGTCCGCCGCGTGCTCAAATCCGTCCGCGTGCCCTGACCCATCTGCCGATGTCGTTCCTTTCGCGCCTGCGCCGCACCCGCGCGCCCGACCCGGACGCGCTCGGCGCGCCGCCGCCGGGCCTCGCGGACATCATGCGCCAGGTGCGCCGCATCGACCTGCGGACGCGCGGCCTTGTGGCGTCGCAGTTCACGGGCGAGTACCACTCGGTGTTCAAGGGGCAGGGGCTGGAGTTCGTGGAGGTGCGCGAGTACGTCCCCGGCGACGACGTGCGCACCATCGACTGGAACGTCTCCGCGCGCACGGGCGGCGCCTTCGTCAAGAAGTACGTGGAGGAGCGCGAGCTCACCGTGCTCCTTGCCGTGGACCTGTCCGCGTCGCAGCGGTGGGGGACGCGGGGGCGGATGAAGAGCGAGATGGTGCCGGAGGTGGCCGCCACGCTCGCCATGTCGGCCGTGCGCAACAACGACCGCGTGGGGCTGCTCGTCTTTACGGACCGCGTGGAGGCGTTCGTCCCCCCGCAGAAGGGACGGCGCCACGCGCTGCGCATCCTCCGCGACCTGCTCGTATTCCAGCCGGCGGGGCGGGGGACGGACCTGGCGGGGGCGCTGGAGCACGTGCGCCGGGTGCTGCGCTCGCGCTCCATCGTCTTTCTGCTCAGCGACTTTCGCGTGCCGGAGAGCGGGCGCGCGGGGCTGGAGCGGGCGCTGGGCCTGGTGGCCGCGCGGCACGACGTGATCCCCGTCCTGCTGGCGGACCCCGGGGATGCAAAGGTGCCGGACGTGGGCGTGCTGCGGGTGATGGATCCCGAGACGGGGCGGGCGGCGTACGTGGACACGGACGTGGCGTCCGAGCGGTTTACGAAAGGCGAGGAGAAGAATCGCGCGGAGCTGCGCCGCGTCTTTCGCCGGCTGGGGATGGACGACATCGAGCTGCGGACGGACCGGCCCGTCTCCAACGCCGTGCTCTCGTTCTTCCGCCGCCGGGAGCGCCGGCTGCGCCGATGAGGACGATGGCTGGCGGAGCTCGAGCGGAGGTTCGGGCTGAAGCTCGAGGCGAAGTCCGGGCCGAGCGAATGAATTCGCCGCAACAACGACACGAAGTCCACCTGCGTGGACTCTGTGCCAGGGACGGCTCGCCGGACGGGGGTGGAGGTCCGGCACGGGACGAGGTCCGAGGCGAATTCCGAACCGAGGTCCGGACGGGAGCCCGAGGCCAAGTCTCGGCCGAGATCGTGCCCGTCGGCGAAGCCCGGGCCGAGATCGTGCCCACCGGTGAAGTCCCGGCCGAGATCGTGCCCGCCGGCGAAGCCCCGGCCGAGCGAATGAATTCGCCGCTGGAGAGGCACGAAGTCCACCTTCGTGGACTGGTCCGTCGCGGTCGGCCCATGTACACCGGAAGCCGGCGGCGGAGCAGGAGCCGGCATGGCAGCCCCGGCCTCGTGTGTTCGTTGCAGCGAATTCTGCTCGGTGCGAAGCAAGATGCGGTGCCGGCTCAACCGGAACTCCGCAATTCAGCAGGTGGGTCGCGGTGCAGTCCACGAAGGTGGACTTCGCGATTTTCCAGCGGCGAATTCATTCGCTCCGGCCCGGGCGCGGCGTTACTGGACCAGAATCGAAATGGTCACCGTTCGCCCGGCTCGATCGTGGCCGCGGTCCGGATCGTGGCCCATCCGATCTTCCTCTGCCTGCTGGCGCTCCTCCTCCCCATCGTCGCGGTGGATGCATCGGCCCAGACGCGGACGCAGGGCCGGGCTCCATCGGCCGATTCCGTCGTGGTCGTGGGGATGCGGGTGGAGCCGGACACCGTGACGGTGGGCGACCGGTTTCGCGCGGCGGTGTTCGTGCGCGCACCGGCGGGGTCGCAGGTGTCGCTCGTGGTGCCGGCCGCGGCGGACGGGGCGTATCAGCAGATCGGTGAGTCGCGCGCGTATCCGCCGGACTCCGCGGGCGTGCTCCGCGCCGTCGCGACCGTGGTGCTGTGGATCACGGACCCCGCCGCCAACGCCCGCGCCGAGGCCCGGGTGACGCTCCCCGGCGGCGCCGCGCGGACGATCCCCATCCAGCTCCCCCTGCCGTTCGTCCGCGCCGTGCTCCCGGCGGATTCCACGCAGCCGCGCCCGCCCAAGGACATCGTGACGACGCCGCGCCGCGACTGGACGTGGGCGTGGATCGTGGCTGGGGTGCTCGTGGCGCTGGCGCTGCTCGCGTTCTGGCTCTGGCGCCGCCGCCGCCATCCGCGCATCGCGCCCCCGGTGGACCCGCGGGAGCACGCGCTGGCGGAGCTGGACCGGCTGCGCGCGTCGGGGGTGCTGGAGCGCGACGTGGAGGCGTTCACGGCGGAGACGAGCGCCATCCTGCGCGCGTTCGCGGCCACGGCGGACCCGCAGCTGGGCGCGGACCTGACCACGTCCGAGCTGCTGGACCGATTGATCGCCACGGGCGCGCGCGCGGCGGACGTGGATGCCCTGGAGCGCGCGCTCACGCAGGCGGACCTGGCCAAGTTCGCCCGCCGCCCGCCGCCGCCCGCCCGCGCCCTGCAGGACTGGGAGGCCGCGCGGCGCTGGATCGCGGACTTCCACCGCCCCGCATCCGCCGATTCGCCCGATGCCGATGCCTCCGCGGTGACTCCGGCGGGACGATGAGCATTGGCTTCGCGAACCCGTGGGTGCTGCTCCTGCTGCTCCTCGTCCCCCTGTGGATGCGGTGGCTGCGGCGCGCGTCCCCGGACGCGGTGGCGTTCGCGCCGGCCCGCGCCCTGGGCGAGGCGGCCCGCGGGCGGGGGCGCTGGGCGGGGCCGGTGCCGGACGTGCTGCGGGCGATCAGCTTCGGATTCCTGGTCGTGGCGCTTGCGGGGCCGCAGCTGCGCGCGCGGATCGTGGAAGAGACGTCGGAGGGGGTCGCGATCGTCCTCGCGGTGGACGTGTCGCAGTCCATGCTGGCGGAGGACCTGCGCCCCCGGAACCGGCTGGGCGCGGCCAAGCAGACCGTCGCGCGCTTCATCCAAGGGCGCGAGCACGACCGCATCGGCCTGGTGGCGTTCGCCGCGCAGGCCATGACGCGCGTGCCGCTGACGCGGGACTACGACATCCTGTCCGAGGCCGTCGCGGGGCTGGAGAGCGGCGGGCTGGGCGAGGGGACGGCCATCGGCGACGGGCTGGCGGCGTCGGCGGCGCGGCTGCGGCGGGCGGAGGAGCGGTCGAAAGTGGTGGTGCTGATGAGCGACGGCGCCAGCAACCGCGGCGACGTGGATCCCCGGCAGGCGGCGCAGGCGGCCGCGGCGCTCGGCATCCGTGTCTACACCATCGCCATGGGCTCGGACACCGTCGCGCGCGTGCCCGTGGCCATCACCCGCGTGGGCGTGCGCTACGCCTACGCGAAGACGGCCGTGGACGAGGTGCTGCTGGCCGACATCGCCCGCACGACAAAGGGCCGCTACTACCGCGCGCGCGATACGGAGACGCTGCGCCGCATCTACGCCGACATCGACCGGCTGGAGCGGACGCCCGTGCGCGTGCGCCGCTACCAGCGCACGCGCGAAGGATACCTGCCGTTCCTGCTGATGGGCGCGGCGCTGCTGGTGGCGGAGATGCTCTTCCGCGCCACGCGCTGGGGGCGGGTGCCATGACGGACGTGCGCTGGGCGGACCCGTTCCTGCTGCACCTGATCGCGCTCCTGCCGGTCCTCGTGCTCGTGGGCATCCTGCTGTGGTGGCGGCGCCGGCGGGAGGTGGCCGAGGCGCTGGGCGATCCCGCGCTCGTCCGCCGCCTGGCCGGCACGGACCTGCGCGCGTTTCCCCGCCGCCGCGCCGCGCTCCTGCTGCCCGCGGCGGCGCTGCTGGGCGTGGCGGCGGCCGGCCCGCGCTGGGGCACGGCCTCCAACGCGCCGAACGCCACGCAGGGCGACGTGGTGCTGGTGCTGGATGCCAGCAACTCCATGCTGGCCGAGGACGTGCCCCCCAGCCGGCTGGAGCGCGAGCGCGAGGCGGCGCGCGCGCTGGTGGATCGATTGGGCGGACGCGTGGGGCTGGTCGCGTTCGGCGGGAGCGGGCAGGTGCTGTCGCCGCTGACGTCGGATGCGCCGGCGCTGCACCTGTACCTGGATGCGCTTTCGCCGGAGATCGTGAACCAGAGCGGCACGTCGCTGTACTCGGCGCTGCGGCACGCGCTGGAGCTGCTGGGCCCCGCCGGTTCCGGCGGCTCGGGCGGCCCGCCGGGCTCCATCGTGCTCGTGAGCGACGGCGAGGCGCTGGACCCGCCGCGGATGGTGGACCTGTCGGTGGAGGAGGCCGCCCGTCGCGGCGTCCCCATCCACACGGTGGGGATCGGCACGGCGGCGGGCGGGCCCGTGCCGGACGTGGACGACCTGTCCGGCCGCCGCATCGGCTTCAAGCGTGAGCCGGACGGCACGGTCGCCACCTCGCGCCTGGACGAGGCCACGCTCCGCCGGATTGCCCAGGCGACGGGCGGCACCTACACGGGCGCGACGGATGCGCGCTCCCTGGCCGCCCTCGCCGCCGCGGCCAGCCGGGGTGGGCGCGCGGCCCGCGCCCGCGGCGAGTCGCTCCCCGACAACCGCTACGCGTGGCCGCTGGCGCTCGCGCTCGTGCTGGTCGTCATCGACGCGCTGACGGAGCGGGGGCGGAGACGGCAGGGATGAGGGACGGATGCGGTCGAGGCGAGTCGATACGAGTCGATACCAAGTCGGTACGGGTCGATCCAGGTCGATGTGGCGGATTGGGCGGTGAGACCGATCGCGAGCTCCCGTCCAGGGCGAATTCCATTCGCCCGGTGAGGGCTGGGCAGCCTGGCAGGTCGATACGTGACGATGCGATCGACCCCGATGCTCGGGCTCGTGCTGATCGTCATCGACACGCTGACGGAGCGCGGACGCGTGCGGCGGGAGGGATGAAGGGGCCTGCGGGGGGCGGTGGCGGCTCACGGATTGCGACCCCGGCAACCAATCTCCGGAATCGTTCCCTTCGGCTGGACGTCTGCCCTCTTATTGCGGGACCTGTATGCGCATCGTCTGTATCCTCGTCCTGCTGCTGTCCGTCTCCGCACGTCCGTCATGGGCGCAGGATGCGCAGCTGCCCGCATCGTCTGGCGCGCTCCCGGCCGGCCTGACGCCCGCCGCGGGTACGCCCGCGAGCGGCCCCGTTGCCCTCCAGGGGCGAGATCACGGTTCGGGAGCCGGAATCGGCTCGGTGATCGGGGCGGTGGCGGGGTTGCTGGTGGCCAACTTCATCGTATGCACAGCCGAAGGCGGAGAAGGAGACGCCGAGCAAATCTGCAAGCTCGCGGGAATCGGGTTGGGAGCGGTCGTGGGCGCAATCGTGGGCTTGACCATCGGGGCGCCCCACGCAGGAGGATCGGCAAGCAGTAGATGATGATTCGACCCCTCGCGGTCGATTGGTGCGCGTACGTCCGGGCCCCCGTGCGGAGCGACTGGATTCGCGGGTACGACAGCATGTGTTTGTTGCAGCAAATTCATTCGCCCGGCGCGAGCTGGACGATTCGACAAGCAGATAAGTTATGATGAAGTCGATCTCCATTCTCGGGTTGGTGCTGCTGCTGGCCGTCTCCGCGCGTCCGGCCGGCGCGCAGGACACGCACGTACCCGCATCGCTTCCCGCGCTCCCGGTGAGCCTGATGCCCACCGCCGGCATGGCCCCGAGCGGCTCCATCGTCGTTGAGCGGCGGCGAAACCGCGTCTTGGGAGTTGGATTCGGCGCGGTGTTCGGGGCGGTGGCGGGGGCGATGGTGGCGAACTACGCCGTATGCACATACGACGGCGGGGAAGGAAACGCCCAGGGAATCTGCAAGGCCGCAGGAACGGGGTTGGGGGCGATCGTGGGCGCAGTCGTGGGCGGGATCATCGGATTTCCCATGGGGAGAGATTCAGCAGGCAGGTAGATAGATGATGAAATCGATCCCGATTCTCGGACTGGTGCTGCTGATCGGCGGCGGGGCGCTGGCGGAGGGCGACCAGGCGTTCCGGCGCGGCGACTTCCGGCGCGCGGCGGATGCGTACGGCCGCGCCCTGGCCGCCGGCGACTCGTCCGCGACGGTGCGCTACAACCTGGGCACCGCGCTCCTGCGCCTGAACCGGCACGACGAAGCGCGTCCGCACCTGGAGGCCGCCGCCCGCCTCCGCGCGCGCGCCGGGCTCCCCGTCCGCGCGGAGTACAACGCCGGCCACGCGGACCTCGCGCCCGTCGCGGGCAAGCGCGTCCCGCAGGAGCAGGCGCGCGAGCGGCTGATGCGCTCCATCGCCCGCTACCGCCGCGCGCTGACGATCGATCCGGCGGACGCGGACGCCAAGTGGAACCTGGAGCTCGCCCAGCGCCTGCTGCGCCAGCAGTCCGGCGGCGGCGGGGGTGAGGACGAAAAGGAGAACGAGCAGCCGCAGGGCGGGGGAGGCCAGGGCCCACCCTCGCCTTCCAGCCCGCAGCCCAAGCCCGGCGAGGGCGCGCAGGGCAACGACCAGCCGATGTCGCGCGCCCAGGCCGAGCGCATCCTCGCCGGCGCCGAGGCGCGCGAGCAGGACATCCAGCGCCAGCAGCTCAAGCGCGACCAGTCCCGCATCCACGGCATCCGCGACTGGTAGCTGGCCGAGCGGCGGACCTTGCTTCGTGTGGATGCGATTCGGGATCGGCTCCCTCTCGCGCCGATGCTTGACGTGAGATGCAGTTCAACCTCCCCCATGGGTTTTGGGGGGAGGTGCGAGCCTGAGCGAGCGGAGGGGGCGCCCGCCGGGACGCCGCCCTTCCGCCCGGGCTCCCCGCCTCCCCTCACACCCCGAAGCGCATCAGCACCATGCACAGGAGGATGGCCGCCAATCCGCCGAGATTGATGGCGCTGCTGCGGCGCAGGTACGCGGCGGCGCCGGGCTGAAAGCGGTCGCCGTCCCACACGCGGCCCTCCATCTCCTTCCGCGTGGCCCCCGCGTATCCCATCAGGAAGAACGTGATCAGCAGCGCCGCGGCGAAGGTCCAGCCGTACGCCGTGCCGATCAGCACGTCCAGCGACCGCACGGGCCCCAGCACCGTCCCGCGCACGATCCCCAGCACCAGCACGAGCATTCCCGCCGGCCCCATCACCCGCATCGCGGGCTCGGCCATGGCGTCGCTGAGCGCCTTTGCTTCCGGCGCGGGGCGGCGGAGCAGGGCGGGCCAGATCACCGCCGCCGTGAACACGTGTCCGCCAAACCACACGATCCCGCCCAGCACGTGCAGCCAGTGCACCGCGATGGTCAATTCCCGCATCTCGTCCTCGCCAGAGATTGTGTGCTAGAAGCATATAATTGATAAAAGCATATTCTTGCCGCTCTCCGGTGTCAACCGGTAGCTTCGGATCCCATGAGCAAGCGACAGCGGGAGAGCGTTCCGGAATCGGATGAGGCGCTGGCGGCCGTGGAGCGCGCCTTCGTGCGGATGCGGCGCGACATGACGCGGCGCAACCTGGGCGCGCGGATGGTGCGCGAGCTCGGCGGCGATGTGGACCTCTCCCACCTGGGCGTGGTGGACGCGGTGGAGGAGGCCCCCGGCGCGTCCGGCGGCGTGGTGACGGTGGGGATGGTGGGCGAGCGGCTGGGGATCGACCCGTCGCGGGCCAGCCGCGTGGTGACCTCCGCCCTGCAGGCCGGCTACGTGGAGCGCGTGGCCTCGCAGACCGACGGCCGCCGCGTGGGCCTGCGCCTGACGGATGCCGGCCGCGCCCTGGCGGAATCCGCGCACCGCATCCGCCAGCGCACCTTCGCCGAGGCCATGGACGGCTGGACGGACGACGAGCGCCGCACCTTCGCCTGCCTGCTCACGCGGTTCGTGGGTGGGGAGTAGACGGGGCAGGGACGAGGCCGTGCCTCAACAAGCGTCCAGACATCGGAGCCGCCTCCCCGCCGAGCGAATGAATTCGCCGCTGGAAATTCACGAAGTCCGCTTCGCGGACTGCACGGGCGAGTGCCGTGGCGGTGTGCGGATCGCGTGCCGGGGCGGGCCGTGTCGTAAATCGGTTGAAGCCCTGTTCGCAAGCGCGTCGCGCGAGACAGGGCTTATCGCAGTCCCAGCGGCGGGGTTTACCCGCTCAGGACGGAACGCTGCCTCGCCGCCGGAAGCCATCGTGGCGATGGGCGTTCACCCGCTCAGGACGGAACGTTGCCTCGCCGCCGGAAGCCATCGTGGCGATGGGCGTTTACCCGCTCAGGACGGAACGCTGCCTCGCCGCCGGAGGGCCACGTGGTGATGGGCGTTTACCCGCTCAGGACGGAACGCTGCCTCGCCGCCGGAGGGCCACGTGGTGATGGGCGTTTACCCGCTCAGGACGGAACGCTGCCTCGCCGCCGGAAGCCATCGTGGCGATGGGCGTTTACCCGCTCAGGACGGAACGCTGCCTCGCCGCCGGAGGGCCATCGTGTTGGTGGGCGTTTACCCGCTCGGGACGGATGGTTGCCGGCGCGGTTCCACCCCTGCCGAATTGCATGGAATCCGCATTTGTCGAACAGCGAGTGGAGCGTGCGCCAGTGATTACGGGCATCTGCACCCGATGTTTAGAATACGTCTGCGCCGCCCTGTTGACAGGATGCCGTCCGCGGGGGTAGATTACCCGGCCAAATTGCTGGAAAGTGGGGACCGGCGGGTCCTCCACCTGTATGGCTCGCGCCAACACGCGATGCTGCCAGGTCCGCGCGAGGCACGACGGCCGTCCCGGCTTCCGGGGCGATTGCCGGCGTGCAGCGCATGGACGGACCTGATCGAATGATTGGGTCCGTCGTTTTGTTTGGCACCATCACCTTACCCCGAAGAACCGGAGAGCGGCGTATCAACGAGAAAGTGCGTGTGAACCGGCAGATCAGGATCAGCCCCGTCCGTGTCATCGACCCGGAAGGCGAGCAGATCGGGATCCTGCCGATCGAACGGGCGATGGAGATCGCGGAAGAGCAGGGGCTGGACCTCGTCGAGGTTGCACCCATGGCCCGTCCGCCGGTCTGCCGCATCATGGACTACGGCAAGTTCAAGTACGAGGAGCAGCGTCAGGCGCGCGAGGCGCGCAAGAAGCAGCACCACGTGCAGCTGAAGGAAGTGAAGATGCGCCCGGGAATCGAGGGACACGACTTCGACTTCAAGGTGCGCCACGCCAAGAGGTTCCTGGAGGAAGGGAACAAGGTCAAGCTCACCATGATGTTCCGCGGGCGCCAGATGGCCCATCCGGAATACGGGCGCAAGGTGCTGGACCGTGTATTTCAGGAGCTGCAGGAAGTCTCGAAGATCGAGGCTCACCCCATGCTCGAAGGCCGCAGCATGGTGATGGTGCTCGCCCCCACGGCGAAGCCCCCTCAGCAGCCACAGACCAGCCAACCTACCGCCGCGGCTGCGGCGGCGGACGAAAGGTAGTACGATGCCGAAGATGAAGAGCCACCGCGGCGCCGCCAAGCGCTTCAAGGTCACGGCCAAGGGCCGTGTGAAGCGTGGAAGCGCGTTCACCAGCCACATCCTCACCAAGAAGTCGCCCAAGCGGAAGCGGAACCTGCGCGGCACCACCATGCTCGCCAAGGCCGACGAACAGCGCGTGAAGCGCCTGCTCGCCAACTGACTTTCGCCGACCTACGATTTCTTGAAACGAGAGGGCTGACATGCCGCGTGTAAGCACCAACGTTGCGCGACTCAAGCGCAAGAACCAGATCCTTGCCCAGGCCAAGGGGTACTTCGGCCGCCGCAAGAACCTGTACAAGACGGCCAAGGAGGCCGTGGAGCGCGCACACAAGTACGCGTACCGCGACCGCAAGAACCGCAAGCGCGAGTTCCGCCGCCTGTGGATCGTCCGCATCAACGCGGCGGCCCGCCTGAACGGCCTTTCGTACTCGCGGCTCATGGACGGCCTTCGCAAGAGCGGCATCGAGATCGACCGCAAGGTGCTGGCGGACATCGCCGTGCGCGATCCCAACGCCTTTGAGCAGATCGCCAGCGCCGCCAAGACGAGCCTGGCTGCCTGACGGCTTGGCTTTTGGATCGCGGCGCCGGGGGATTCGTTCCTCCGGCGCCGCTTTCGTTTGCGGGGAGGAACCAGGGAATAGGGAATAGGGAATAGGGAATAGGGAATAGCCTGCAACGGCGGGCCGGCCGCAGTCCGGGGTAGCCAAACGCCCGCACGGGGCTCAATTTGCAGAACGAAAGAATGTCCCGGCTCAATGGAAGGACGATGATCACCCAGTTCATCCGCCTCGCCGCCTGCGCGGGCGTGCTCCTGCTGGCCGGCTGCGAGCCGGACGCGGACGCGCGATTCATCGCGGCCGGCGCGCGCAACGGCGTGAACATCCAGCAGGTGCCCCTGGCGCGGCTGGTGCCGGCCGTCCCCGCCGGCGACGTCGAGCAGGGGCGGTGCGACGCGTCCCACCGCCAGCCCATCGGGGTGGGGATCGTGCAGATGAGCTTTCCCGCGGCGGAGGGCGAGATCGCCACGGCGTCGGTGATGCTGGACGCGGACGGCGGGGTGATGACCTACTCCGAGCTGCGGCAGACGGCGGCGGGGACCACGTCCGTCCTCATCAACACGATGGAGGGCACGGGCGGCGCCACCAACGTCACGGACGGCGGGGCCCGGGTCGTGATCGGGCGGGGGACGGCGGAGGAGGCGCTGCGGAGCGAGGTGCTGGGCATCCCGTCGCGGCGCATCGAACGGATGCTGGCGCGCTGCGGCCGGCCGGGCGAAACGAACGGACAATCCTGAACACGCACAGGGCCATGGCGGTCGACGAGCTGATCGGGCAGTTGAAGGCGCTGGAGGGCGAGGGCGCGCAGGCCGTGCGCGCCGCGGACGGGGCCGAGGCGCTGGAGGGGCTGCGCATCGAGTACCTGGGCCGCAAGGGCCGGCTCACGGGCATCCTGCGCCGCCTGGGCGAGCTTTCCGCCGAGGAAAAGCCGGTCGTGGGCGCCGAGGCCAACCGGGTCAAGGAGGCGCTCAACGCCCTGCTGGAGGAGCGCGAGGCCGCCTTCGCCGGCACGGCGGACGAGGGGCCGCGCATCGACCTCTCCCTCCCGGGCCGGCGGCGCTGGCGGGGCGGGGTGCACCCCGTGACGCTGGTGATCGACGAGATCTGCGACATCTTCCGCGACCTGGGCTTCAGCCGCGTGGCGGGGCCGGAGGTGGAGACGGTCGAGTACAACTTCAGCAAGCTCAACACGCCGCTGGACCACCCCGCGGCCGACATGCACGACACCTTCTACCTGGCGGACGGCGTCGTGCTGCGCACGCACACGTCGCCGGCGCAGGCGCACGTGATGGAGGCGTTCGCGCCCCCCGTGCGCGTGGTCGTGCCCGGCATGGTGTACCGCCGCGACCCGTACGACGCCAGCCACGCGCCCGCGTTCGCCCAGCTGGAGGGGCTCGCCGTGGACGAGGGGATCACCTTCTCCGACTTCAAGGCCACCATCAGCGAGTTCGTGCGCCGCTTCTTTGGCGCCGACGCAAAGACGCGCTTTCGCCCCTCGTTCTTCCCCTTCACCGAGCCTTCGGCGGAGGTGGACGTGTCGTGCCGCATCTGCGCGGGGGCTGGGTGCAGCGCGTGCAAGCACACGGGGTGGATGGAGATCATGGGCGCCGGCATGGTGCATCCCAACGTCTTCGAGAACGTGGGCTACGACCCCGAGAAGTACACGGGCTACGCCTTTGGCATGGGCCCCGGCCGCATCGCCCTGCAGCGGTACAAGCTGCCGGACATCCGGCTGCTGTACGAAGGGGACATGCGGTTTTTGGGGCAGTTCGGTTGAGGGAATAGGGAAGTAGGGAATAGGGAATAGCCGGCAACTGAAACTGCACGGCATCCCGACTCCCCTCCCATTACCTCGAACGGAGAGGCTGAGCAACGACAAACAACCGGGAGCAGGGCAGGGACTCGGCGGATCAACGGCCCGCTATTCCCTATTCCCTATTCCCTATTCCCTGGCCGTCAATGAACATCTCCTATCGCTGGCTGCACTCCATCGCCCCGGGCCTGCAGGGCACCCCGCACGAGCTGGCGGAGCGGCTGGCCATGCTCGGCGCGCCCGTGGACGAGGTGGTGGACCTGGGCGCGGACATCGGCGACGTGGTCATCGCGCGCGTTGAAGACGTGCGCCAGCACCCCAACGCCGACCGCCTGCGCATCTGCACCGTCAACGCCGGGAGCGGCGATCCGCTCCAGGTGGTGTGCGGCGCGCCCAACGTGGAGGCGGGCGGCCTGTATCCCTTCGCCCCCATCGGCGCCACGCTGCCGGGCGGACTGGAGATCAAGCGCGCCAAGCTCCGCGGCGAGGAGTCGCAGGGGATGCTCTGCTCCGCGCGCGAGCTGGGGCTGGGGCGCGACCACGGGGGATTGATGACGCTGCACGGCGACTTCGCGCCGGGGACGAACTTCCGCGAGGCGCTGGGGCTGGACGACTGGCGGCTGGTGGTGGACGTGACGCCCAACCGCGGCGAGCTGCTGTCGCACCTGGGCGTGGCGCGCGAGCTGGCGCCCCGCGGCGAGGACGGCATCGAGCTCCCCAAGTTCCCCAACGACCGCGGCCACGCCTGCCCTGTCAAGCCCGGCAAGCGCGAGGCGGACGCGCCGGGGATCGAGGTGGCCATCGACGACGAGGAGGGCTGCTCGCGCTACATGGGCGCCGTCGTCCACGGGGTGAACGTGTGCCCGTCCCCCGAGTGGCTGGCCACGCGGCTGCGCGCCATCGGCCTGCGCCCCATCAACAACGTGGTGGATGCCACCAACTACGTGCTGCACGAGCTGGGGCAGCCCATCCACGCGTTCGACCTGGGGCTGCTGCGGGGCGGGCGGATCGCCGTCCGCCGGGCGCTGGCCGGCGAGACGCTGACGACGCTGGACGGCGCGGAGCGCGCCCTGCTGGAGACGGACGTGGTGATCGCGGACGGCGAGGGCCCCGTGGCCCTGGCCGGGGTGATGGGCGGGCAGGACAGCGAGGTGAGCGAGCGTACGACGGACCTGTTCATCGAGGTCGCGTTGTTCGACGCCCGCCGCGTCCGCAAGACGGCGCGGCGGCTGGGGCTGAACACGGACGCGTCGCACCGCTTCGAGCGCGGCGTGGACCCCGAGGGGCAGCCCACGGCCATGCACCGCGTCATCGAGCTCATCCTGGCCGTGGCCGGCGGGCAGGCGGCGGGCGCCGTGGACCTGGTGCCGCACCGGTTCGAGCGGCGCGCCATCGGCCTGCGCGAGGAGCGGGCGGAGAAGGTGCTGGGCATCTCCCTGACCCCCAACGAGATCCGCGACCTGCTGGAGCCCATCGGCTTCGACGTGAACACGCGCCCCAAGCCCATCCGCGTGCTCGTCCCCGGCTTTCGCCCGGACGTGACGGGGGAGATCGACCTGGTGGAGGAGATCGCCCGGCGGCGCGGCTACGGCTCGTTCCCCGAGCAGCTGCTCCCCTTCCGCCCCACGGCCGTCCCCGAGCACCCCGTGATCGCCGTGGAGCGGCGGATGCGCGCCCTCTTCGTCCGCTGGGGCTTCCTGGAGTCCGTGGCGGGCGGGTTCGCGCCGGAGGGCGCCGGCACCGTGCCCCTGCTGAACCCCCTGTCGGCGGAGGAGGGCTTCCTGCGCGGCACGCTGGCGCCCGGGCTGCTGCGGCGGGTGGAATACAACCTGGCCCGCGGCGTCCGCGACGTGCGGCTGTTCGAGCTGGGCACGGCCTTTTTCCCCGCGGCGGACGGCGGGCTGCCGCGCGAGGAGCAGCGCGTGGCGGCGGCGTTCACGGGCGCCAGCCGCCCCGCGCACTGGTCCGGACCCGCGCCGGACTACGACGTGTGGGACTTGAAGGGATTGATGGAGGAGCTCGCGGCCGAGTACCCCGGCGCCCGCGTGGAGGCGGTGGACGGCCGGTTCGTCCTGCGCACGCCGGAGGGGGCGGACGTGGGCACGGGGCGCGTGGCCGCGGCGGGCGAGGTGGATGCGCCCGCGTGGGCTGGACCCGTGCTGATCGTGGAGGCGCGGCTCCCGGGGACCTCCGCCGCGCGGCGCGAGGTGCTGTACCAGCCCATTCCCGTTCACCCCGGCTCGGAGCGCGACCTGGCGCTGCTGGTGCCGGCGGGGGCGAGCGCGGGGGACGTGGACGGCACCATCCGCGAGGCGGCCGGCGCGCTGCTGGAGGACGTCTTCCCCTTCGACCTGTACGAGGGCAAGGGGATCCCCGAGGGGACGCGGAGCGTGGCGTTCCGCCTGCGCTTCCGTGCCCCCGAGCGCACGCTGACGGACACGGAGGTCGACGGAGCCGTGAGCCACGTGCTCCGCACCCTCGAGGAGCGGCATGGCATCCGGCGCCGCTGATTCCGCCCTGCAGACGGTCGATGAGACTCCCTCCGGCGAGCAGGCCGGGTGGGAGCGATTGGAGCGCGCCGCCCGGGCCGCCGCGGACTCGCTGGCGGAGTGGCGCAAGCGCGCCACGGAGGCGGAGCAGGAGGTGCAGCGTCTGCGCACGGAGCTGGAGCAGCTGACGTCGCTGGGCCCCCTCCCCTCCGACGAGGCAGGGGACGAGCTGCGGCGGCTGCGCGCGGAGAACGCCGTGCTCACCAGCCGCGCGGCGGAGGCCCGGCAGCGCATCATGGGGCTGCTGGCGCGGCTGACCGTGCTGGAGAACCGCCCATGAGCCCGCGCAAGCCGCCGCCGCAGCGGCACAGCGTGGCCGTGGAGATCGCGGGCGAGCGCCACGTGCTGCGCAGCGACGTGCCGCCCGAGCGCACGCGCGCCATCGCCGCGCACGTGGACGAGACCATCCGCTCGCTCCCGTCGTTCCCCACGCTGGAGCGCGACCGGGCGGCCATCCTGGCCTCGCTCTCCATCACGGACGAGCTGTTCCGGGCCCGCGAGGAGATCGAGCGGCTTCGCGCCGAGGCCGAGGCGCGGACGTCGGAGATCGCGGATCTGCTGGAGGATGCGTTGGGATAGGAGCTCGAGTGGGACGAGCACGCGAGAAAGGCGATGGGCCCGGGCGGGGTCCATCGCCTTTCTCGTCATCCCCCGGGGACCGATGAGGATGGATCGGGGGATCAGGATACGTTTCGGTGGGCTCCGTGTCCGGGATCTGCTCCCGCACGGCTCCTCGCTCGCACCTCTTCGGAATGACCGTCGAGCCTGGCGATTCCGATCCCGAATCCCGGTCAGCTCACCAGTTCACGGCGGCGCGGCCCGCCCCGTAGCGTGCGTAGTTCGCGGGGCGCGTGGGGCATGGCGCCGTCGCGGAGCAGTACCATCCGCGCACGACCGCCGCGGCGTAGAGCGCGTACTCCGTTTCGTACGGCCGGTCGCCCGTGTACTGCTGCTTGCGGACGAGCGCGATTCCCGCGACGATGGGCGCCGCCATGGACGTGCCCTCGCAGGGCGCGTAGCCGTCGTTGTTGTAATCGGCGCACTTGGGCCCCAGGTATGCGCCGGGGACGAAGGTGGAGTACGGCGACTCGTCCAGGTACTGGTCGGGGTCCTCGCCGCCCGGCGCACTGATGGACGGGCCGGGGTTGCGCGCGTTGTACTGCAGCACGCTGTCGCCGGGCGAAGGGAAGAGGGCGGCGTTGCGGTTGGGCGAGTACCAGTCGTAGGTGGTCGGCCAGCCGTGGATGTCGTGCGCCGACACGGAGATGAGCCCCGCGATCCCCGGGATCTGGTCGATGTCGCCGTCGTAGCAGCCGTAGGGCGACCGGTCGATCCTCACCGGCGCGTTCTCCCCCGCCGCCACGACGATCACCGTGCCCCGGCTGACCGCCTGCTGAAGCCGGTTGCGCTCCGTGAGGCTGCACTGCCCGTTGGAGCCGCCCAGGCTGATGTTCAGCACGTGCACGCCGATCCCCGACAGCCAGTCCACCGCGTTGAGGGTGCCCGCTAGGGTGCAGCCTCCCGAGGCGGTGCAGACCTTTCCGTTGTAGTACTGCGCCGCCGGCGCGGCACCCACGGTGCCGAACCCGTTGTCGGGGGCCACGATGGCGCCCGCCACCCAGGTAGCGTGTCCATCCGGTGTGCCGAACGGCTCGGACGTGTAGTTGCGCCTGTCGATGAAGTTGGCCGAGAGCTTGGGGTGGGTGATCATCACCTCGCCGTCGATGACGCCCACCGTCATCCCCTGTCCCTTGTACCCGTAGCCCCAGGGGCCGTATGGATGGGAGACGTGGGTGTCGTTCACATTCCAGCCGATGAGCTGGATGGTCCGCAGGTCGGGGTAGGCCTCGGAGTACGCCATGGGCGTCTGGGTGCCGCCCTCGTCCGGGGGTAGGCAGACGGCGCGGCTGCCGCGGGTGGTGTTGGGGTCCACCGGCTGGATGCAGCGCTGGTACTGCGGCTCCACGTACCACACGAACGGCAGCTTGCGCAGCCGCGGCGCATCCTCGGGCCGGATGGTGGCGGAGATGGCTGATACGGAGCGCAGGTCCTGGTCGAGCGAGATGCCGAAGGAGCGCAGCGCGTTCAGCCGCCCGGCCCACTCCGCGGCGGGCACCTGGGGCATGCGGTGCTCGCGGGCCGCCTCCGCGGGCGAGGGAAAGCCTTCGGGCGCGATGCCGATGAACACCTTGCCGTCGTGGGCGCGCACGGAGGCTACGAGCTCCGCGTCGGTGTAGCAGGTCGCCTCGTAGGTGCTCACGCATTCCGCCGGCCGCCCTTCGGCGGCCTGCTGCCGGGGGGACGCGGGCGCGGTGGGGGGCTGCTGGTCCGCGTCGCAGGCAGCGAGCAGCGCGGCGAGCGCCAGGAGCATGGCGCGCGGGGGGGAAATGTACTTCATCTGTTCACCACAAGAGGGAGTTCCTTCAGGCCTGGGAACCCCCCAGGCTTGGCGTAAACAGATGATGCAAAGATTGTGCTAACGTTACCGGACAAACAAAGTGGAGGCAAGGAGGTGTTACGGATGTTCATCATCCATTAAGCGCCTTCCCGACTATGAGCGCTCGCGCCGCGCGGGCCGGCCGTGTGCGATGGCCGTGTGGGCGTGCGACGGGCGGGGGTGAACTGCGGGGGACAGGGGACAGCCAGCAACTGCGGGAAGGTGCGGGCGTGGCTGATCCGATCGTCCCGGACGGAGAATGGGCGCTGGATCCGGTCAATCGGGACAGCGCCTTTTTGTCGTCTATACCCTTGACGTTCTCAGCCGTGGCGCCCTGTTCGGGTAACGGAAATGGCGTGTAAAATGCTTGCTTCGGGAGTCGTGGCGTTTACCGTTATGATCGAACCCCAGTCTGCGATTCCGTTCTGTAAGTCGATTCAGGTGGAGACGATCATGGCGTTTCATTCCTCGCGTCTACGGCTGCGATTGCTTTGTGCCGCGACGTTGTTTGCGGCGGCTGCCTGCAGGCCGCAGGGCGGCGACGCCGGTGCTTCCCCTGCCGGTGCGGAGCTGGCGCGGTCCGCCCGCGGCCGCGCCGCGTCGGCGGAGGTGCGCACGAAGACGGGGATGAGCCATCTGCCGGGGCCGCAGAGCGAAGATGCGCTCCGTGCCAGCCTTCGCCGCCACTATCCCCAGCAGCTCCAGGACCGCACCGGGGCCGTACTCCTGGAGGTGGAAGTGGATGCCCGGGGAACTGTGCGCGACGTGGACGTGGTCACGCCGCCTTCCGCCGCCCATCCTACCCACCGTGCCGTGATCGTGGACGGGGAAAGCAGCGTCCGCCGCGCCATGGAGTTCCAGTACGACCCCGCGTTCGGCGCAGCCGCGCAGGCTGCCCTCCGGGAGACGCGCTTCACCCCGGCCGTTCGTGCGAGCGACGACCGCGCCGTTCCGTTCCGGTGGCGGATGACGGTTGTGTTCGATCCTTCCCTCGCCAGCTGATCATCCACGCCGTAATCGACGGAGAGTCTTCATGCGCAATGGCATCCTGTCGCGCCGCCGCCTGGGCTTTGCCTGCCTGGCGGGAACCCTGCTCGTGGCGGGTGCCGCCGCCGCCCAGGGGTTCAGCTGCCTCGACACGTGCGCCAACACGTTCGGCAACGACATCATCGTGAGCGGAAAGCGCTACGACCTGAGCAGCTGCTCCGCGATCCTGCACGACGGCCACTATCACGTGGACTGCAACTACGTTGGCTGATGCTGCGGGACGCGGGCGGGAACTGCGGGTTACAGGGGACAGGGTACAGGGGACAGGATACAGGGGACAGCCGGCAACTGCGGGGAGGTGAGGGGATGAAGATCACGTCGCATCGCGACCTGCTCGTGTGGCAGCGGGCGATGGACCTCGTCGTGGAGGTCTATCGGCTCTCGCATTGCTTTCCCGCCGACGAGCGCTTTCGTCTGACATCCCAGATCACGCGTGCCGCGGCGTCGGTGCCGGCGAACATCGCCGAGGGCCACGCCCGCTCCACGGCCAGGGAGTACGCGCACTTCCTGGCGATCGCGAAGGGTTCGCTGATGGAGACCGAGACCTTCCTGATGATCGGGGTACGGCTCGGCTACGTGAGCGAGCCGCAGGCATCGTCCGCGCTCGCGATGGTCACGCAGACCAGCAAGATGCTCACGCGCCTGCGCGCCCGCCTGCAGGAAGCTGCCCCCCGCGCCCTGCGCTGACCCCCGCACGCCCCCCCGCCCCCGCTCGCTCGCAGTTGCAGGCTGTAACCTGTAACCTGTCCCCTGTAACCCGCAGTTTCTTTTGTAACCGGCAGGTTCTTTCCGTCACCACCTTGCCCCCACCCCGTAACTCTTCGTATGTTTTCCCGTTGCGGCCGAACCAAGCCGCTGGACAACTGAGCGCGGCTCAGCGTTGCGGTGGCGGGTGACGGGGCTCGGCCACCTTTTTCTGTTTTGGACCGGCGTCGCGGGGGCCTATCCCGCGCTGAAAATAGACGTTCCATGGACATTCTGCTGATCGCCCTTGCGGCCGTGGTCGCGGGCGCAGTCGGCTTCTTCGCCGGAAAGTCGGTGACCGACTCGCGTACCCAGGCGCGCCTGGTGGCCGCCCGGGCCACCGCCGAGGACGAGTCCGCCCGCATCCTGGCCAGCGCCCAGAAGGAGGCCGAGAGCCTGCGCAAGGGCGAGGTGCTCAAGGGGCGCGAAGAGGCCATCAAGGCGCGCGAGGAGTGGGAGCGCGAAGAGGCCAAGCGCCGCGACGAGGTGGACCGCCTGGAGCGGCGCCTCCAGGAGCGTACGGAGGCCCTGGACCGCAAGTTCCACCTGCTGGACGAAAAGGGCGACGCCCAGGAGCGCCGCGCCCACGAGCTGGGGCAGCGGGAGAAGCAGGTCGAGGCCCAGAACGGGGAGCTGCAGGCCCGCATCGCCGAGGTGCAGCACCGCCTGGAATCCCTCGCGGGGCTCAACGCCGACGAGGCGCGCCGCCAGCTCATGCACGAGATGGAGGAGCAGGCCCGCGCGGCCGGCGCCCAGCGCGTGCGCGAGATCAAGGAAGAAGCCAAGCGCGACGCCGAGCGCGAGGCCAAGAAGATCATCTCCCTGGCCATCCAGCGCATCGCCGCGGACCACACGGCCGAGACCACCGTGTCCGTGGTGGCGCTGCCGTCGGACGAGATGAAGGGGCGCATCATCGGCCGCGAGGGGCGCAACATCCGCGCGTTCGAGCAGGCCACGGGCATCGACGTCATCATCGACGACACGCCGGAAGCCGTGGTGCTCAGCGGCTTCGACCCCGTGCGGCGTGAGACGGCCCGCATCGCCCTGGAAAAGCTGGTGTCCGACGGGCGCATCCACCCCGGGCGCATCGAGGAAGTGGTGGGCAAGGCGCGGAAGGAGGTGGAGAACGGCATGCGCGAGGCCGCCGAGGAGATCCTGTACGAGCTGGGCGTGCACAGCGTCCATCCCGAGATCGTCAAGGTGCTGGGACGCCTGAAGTTCCGCACGTCGTACGGGCAGAACCAGCTGCTGCACGCCAAGGAAGTCGCCATCCTGGCCGGCAACATGGCCGCGGAGATGGGCTTCGACGCCACCATGGCCAAGCGCATGGGCCTGCTGCACGACGTGGGCAAGGGCATGACCCACGAGCACGAGGGCACGCACGTGGAGCTGGGCTACAACCTGGCCAAGAAGTACAACGAGCCGCCGCAGGTGCTCAACGGCATCAAGGCGCACCACGACGAGGAGCCGCACCTGTTCCCCGAGTCGTTCCTGGTGACGGCGGCGGACGCCATCAGCGGCTCGCGCCCCGGCGCGCGGCGCGAGATGTTCGAGACGTACGTCAAGCGGCTGGAGAAGCTGGAGGAGATCGCCACGTCGTTCCCCGGCGTGGAGCGCTGCTTCGCCATCCAGGCCGGCCGCGAGCTGCGCGTGCTCGTGACCCCCGAGGCCATCTCGGACGAGGACATGACGCGCCTGAGCGAGGAGACGGCGCGCCGCATCGAGGCCGAGCTGCAGTACCCGGGGCAGATCAAGGTGGTCGTCATCCGCGAGACCCGCGCGGTGGACTTCGCGCGCTGACCGGGACGGCGATTGTTGGCGCAGCGACCCGCCGGAGTTTCTTCCGGCGGGTCTTTGCGTTGTACGAGCTCCATCTCGGGCAGGGCCGCTTCAAGTGGATGTAACGCTTGGGCTTCTGGGATCTTCGGTGCGGCTGGGGCGCGAAAGGATGGATGGACGGGCATCCTCTTTCGGATTATGTTCGGTGAGGCTCGCGCATCGGGGATGGCGGGTGTATTCTCCGCCGCGTACGGGGGAGCCAGCTCTCCGGCAACAATTCCTTCCCCGCTCCCGGCCAGCTTGCCGGGCGGGAGCGTCTGGCAGAGCGAATGAATTCGCCGCAACGACCACACGAAGTCCGCCTGCGCGGACTGTCCGTCACGGGCGGGTGCCACGCCGGTACGTAGCTCGTGGGGAACTGAACGACCTCTCCCTCCCCCGCGCAGTTTGCGGGGGAGGGCCGGGGAGGGGGGCGGGCTGCTGCCGGCGCGGAGCATGCTTCGCGGCGCGGGACCTCATCATCTTACGAACAGGCCGTACGTGCGGATTCTCTTCATCGCGGACGTGATCGGGTCGCCGGGGCGGCGGGTGCTCAAGCAGCTGCTCCGGCTCATCAAGGGCGACGTGCGCGCGGACGTGGTCATCGCCAACGGCGAGAACTCGGCGGGCGGCTTCGGCATCACGCCGGCGGAGGTGGCCGAGTTCTTCGAGGCGGGGGTGGACGTGATCACCACCGGCAACCACGTCTGGGACAAGAAGGACATCCTCAAGCTCCTGGACGAGGAGCCGCGCCTGCTGCGCCCGGCCAACTTTCCCCCCGGCAACCCCGGCCACGGCTCCGTCGTCCGAGAGTTCGACGGGGTGCGGCTGGCCGTGATGAACCTGCAGGGGCGCACCTTCATGGCGCCCATCGACGACCCGTTCCGCGCGGCGGACGCCATGCTCGCGGAGCTCAAGGGGCTGGCGGACGTGGTCGTGGTGGAGTTCCACGCCGAGGCCACGAGCGAAAAGCAGGCGTTCGCGCGGCACCTGGACGGGCGCGTGGCGGCCGTGGTGGGCACGCACACGCACGTGCAGACGGCGGACGAGCGCATCCAGCCCAAGGGGACTGCGCGCATCACCGACCTGGGGATGACGGGCGGGCACGACGGCATCATCGGGATGAAGGCCGACATCTCCATCGACCGGCAGATCCGGCAGTCCAGGGGCGAGCGCATGCAGCCCGCGGACGGCGATCTGCGGGTGCAGGGCGCGGTTGTGGAAGTGGACGTCAAGACGGGACTTGCGCGCTCCATCGAGCGTGTCGACGTTCCCTACGAGCGGGTGCTCCAGGGCGAGTTCAAACGGAAATAAGGGAACCGTGGCCAGGATCATCGACGGGACGGCGGTGGCGCGCTCCATCCGCGAGGAGGCGGCGGCGGAGGTGGCGCAGCTTCGGGCGGAGGGAACGGTGCCGGGGCTGGCCGTGGTGCTGGTGGGCAGCGACGGGGCCAGCGAGGTGTACGTGCGCAGCAAGGCCCGCGCGTGCCAGGAGGCGGGGATGCACTCGCGCGTCCTGCACCTTCCCGAGCACACCTCCGCGGACGAGCTGTTCGGCACCATCGACGGGTTGAACGCCGATCCCGACATCCACGGCATCCTCGTGCAGCTGCCGCTGCCGGCGCACCTGAACTCCAAGGCGTTCCTGGAGCGCGTGGCGCCGCACAAGGACGTGGACGGCTTCCACCCCATGAACGTGGGCCGCGCCTTCGTGGGCGACCCCAACGGCTTCGTCCCCGCCACGCCGGAGGGGATCATGGAGCTGCTGCGCCGCGAGCGCATCGACACGCACGGCAAGCACGCCGTCGTCGTGGGGCGCAGCCTGATCGTCAGCAAGCCGCTGGCGTCGCTGCTGATGGCGCCGGGGCCCAACGCCACCGTCACCCTCTGCCACCGCCACACGGTGGACCTGGCGCAGCACACGCGGATGGCGGACATCCTCGTGGTGGCCGTCGGCAAGCCGGGATTGATCACGGCGGACATGGTCAAGCCGGGCGCGGCCGTGTTCGACGTGGGGGTGACGCGGGTGGACGATCCGTCGTCGCCCAGGGGGTACGTCATCAAGGGCGACGTGGACTTCGACGCGGTGGCGGAGGTTGCGTCGGCGATCACCCCGGTTCCGGGGGGAATCGGGCCGATGACCATCGCCATGCTGCTGCGCAACACCATCACCGCGGCCCGCCGGGCGCACGATTCCGCCCGCCGCCGCCCCGCCGCCGCCGTCCGGTGACCTGGGACCTGTTCTCCTCCGCCGCTGCCGCCGAGAAACCCGGCGAGCTGAACGAGACGCGCAACGAGGACGTGGCGCGCCGGGTGGCCGCGCGCCAGGCGGACGCGGGCTTTCCCGCCGATCCCATCCAGGCATCGGTGGAGATGGAGATCGTGGCGGAGATCGAGGAAGAGATCCTGCTCCCGGTAAAGTCCGCCGCCAAGCCGCGCCGTTCGTCGAAGCGGAAGGAGAAGGAGGAGGCGCCGGAGGGCGGATGGACCCCCACCACCCTGAACGCGGCCGCCCGCGCCCTGATCGAGGGGATGTTCTCCGCCGTGTGGGTGAACGGCGAGGTGACCAACTTCACGCGGGCGAAGAGCGGCCACTGCTACTTCACCCTGCGCGACCGCGAGTCGCAGGTGCGGTGCGTGATGTGGCGGCCCGACGCCAAGCGCCTGCCCACGCAGCCGGCGGAGGGGATGGAGGTGCGCGCCCTGGGCAAGCTCACCATCTACGAGGGGCGCGGCGAGTTCCAACTCGTCGTCTCGGAGCTGGAGGCGCGGGGCGAGGGGCTGTGGAAGCTGGCGTTCGACCGGCTGCGCCTGAAGCTGGAGATGGAGGGGCTCACGTCCCCCGCCCGCAAGCGCCCCATCCCGCTCCATCCCGCGTGCGTGGGGATCGTCACGTCGTCCGCCGGCGCCGCGCTGCACGACGTGATCAGCGTGATCCGCCGCCGCGCGCCGTGGACGCGCATCGTGCTGAGCGCCGCGCGGGTGCAGGGCGAGGGCGCGGCGGACGAGATCGCGGCGGCCATCCGGCGCATTGGCGCGGCGGGGTGCGCGGACGTGCTCATCGTGGGGCGGGGCGGGGGATCCACGGAGGACCTGTGGGCCTTCAACGAGGAGCCCGTGGCCCGCGCCATCGCGGAGTCGCCCGTGCCCGTGATCAGCGCGGTGGGGCACGAGACGGACTTCACCATCGCCGATCTCGTCGCCGACCTGCGCGCCCCCACCCCCTCCGCCGCGGCCGAGGCAGCCGTCCCGGACCGGCTGGCCCTGCGGCGCGAGCTGGCGGACCTGCGCGAGCGGATGGGGCGGTGCGTGGCGGACCGGGTGGAGAACAGCCGCGAGCGGCTGTTCGAGGCGCGGCTGGACCTGCGCGACGCGCGCGAGCGGCTGGTGGCGGGCCGCCGCGACCGCATCGCCGCGCTGGCGGGGCGGCTGAACGCGCTGTCGCCGCTCTCCACGCTGGCCCGCGGCTACGCCGTCCCCCTGGACCCCGCCGGCCGCGTGCTGCGCCGCACGGCGGACTTCGCGCCCGGCGCGGAGTTCCGGCTGCGCGTGGTGGACGGGTCGGTGACGGCGCGGGTGGAATCCGCGGAGGTCGACGAGGCGGCGCAGTAGGCGGGGTGAGGCGGGGTGAGGCGAGACGGGGCGAGTAGCCGGCGAGGTCGAGACTCGTCGCGGTAGCGGGCATCCCGCGGCGCCCCCACCGCGAGCGAATGAATTCGCGGCTACAACTTCACGCTGTCCGCCTGCGCGGACACGGCGCGGGCGCGATCCGTGCGCGCGACGCAAGCGCGAGCCGCAGCTGGATTTCTCCCCCTCTCCGCGCGCAGTTTGCGCGGGGAGGGGCCGGGGGGAGGGGCACCCGGCGGTGCAGAGTCCACGCACCTGCAGTTTCAAACCTCCCCCAGGGGTTTTGGGGGGAGGTGCGAGCCTAAGCGAGCGGTGGGGGCGCCTCGGTGCCCGCCGGAGCGCACTGAACCTGACGCGGGCAATCCCTGATCTTCCCAATCTTTCGACCGATACGATGACCACGGCGCAATCCGCCACCGAAACCCACGCCGACTGGACCTTCGAGGCCGCGCTCGACCGCCTGGGCGAGATCGTGGGGCGCATCGAAGGCGAGTCGCTGGAGCTGGACGAGTCCCTCGCCCTGTTCGAGGAGGGCGTGCGGCTGCTCCGCTTTGCCGAGGGCGTGCTGGAAGGCGCCGACCAGCGCATCCGCCAGCTGCTGGACGACGGCCTGGGCGGCAGCCGCCTGGAAGACTTCGCCGGCGAGCCGTGACCGCCGCCGCCGTGATGGATCCGCCCGCACCGTTCGACACGGACGCGTTCCTCGCCCGCGAGCGCGACCGGGTGAACGCCGTGCTGGCCGTCGTGGCGCCGGGGCTGGCGGAGGGCGCGCCGGACGACCTGGGCGCGCCCGTGGCCTACGCGCTGGCGACGCCCGGCAAGCGCCTGCGCCCCATCCTGTGCGTGGCCGCGTGGCGCGTGGTGCGGCCCGGGCACCCGCCGGACGCCGTGTACCGGCTGGCGTGCGCGCTGGAGATCGTGCACACGTACTCGCTCGTGCACGACGACCTGCCGTCCATGGACGACGACGCCCTGCGCCGCGGCCGGCCCACCGTGCACGTCGTCTATGGCGAGCGGGCGGCGCTGCTGGCGGGCGCGGCGCTCATCCCCGCGGCCGTGCGCGTGCTGGACGGCGCCGCGCGCGACCTGGGGCTGGACGCGGCGGCACGCGGGCGGCTGGTGGCGGAGCTGTGCCAGGCCGGCGGCGCGCGCGGGATGGTGGGCGGGCAGTGGCTGGACCTGCTGGGCGAGGCGCCCGGCGCGCGGGTGGACGCGGACGGGCTGGAGCGCATCCACCGGCTGAAGACGGGCGCGCTGCTGGCCGCGTCGCTCCGCATCGGCGCGCTGGCGGCGGGGGCGGACGCGCGGCGGGTGGAGGCGCTGACGGCGTACGGGCGCGAGCTGGGGCTGGCCTTTCAGATCGTGGACGACGTGCTGGACGTGACCCGCACGGACGCCGAGCTGGGCAAGACGGCCGGCAAGGACGCCGGGGCGGGGAAGGCCACCTACCCGTCGCTCTTCGGGGTGGAGCGCGCGGCGGAGATGGCGCGCGAGCGGACGGCGCGGGCCGTGGGCGCGCTGCACGAGGCGGGGATCGCCTCGCCGGAGCTGGACGCGCTGGCGGCGTACGTGCTGGAGCGCGGCCGGTGAACGCCCTGCGCGAGCTCTTTGCCCCGCTCATCGGGTGGAACCCGCCGCTCGCGCTGGCCCTGATGGCCATGATGACGGCGCAGGCCTTCAAGTTCCTGCGCACCCTCGTCCGCCGGAACCGCCCGGACTTCACGCGGCTCATCGGCACGGGCGGCATGCCGTCCGCGCACTCGGCGTCGGTGACGGCGCTGGCCGTGGGCATGGGGCTGAGCGAGGGGTGGGGCTCGTCCGTGTTCGGGCTGGCGACGTTCTTCGCGCTCATCACCATGTACGACGCCACGGGCATCCGCCGCGCGGCCGGCCGGCAGGCGCGCATCCTCAACCAGCTCGCCGAAGGGCTGCGCGAGCACCACAAGCTGGACCTGGAGCGCCTGGCCGAGCTGCTGGGCCACACGCCGCTGGAGGTGGTCGTGGGCGCGCTGTACGGTGCCGTGCTGGCCTTCGCGCTGCATCCCTGAACCTCGGGCAGCGGATCGGCCGCGGCTCGCGGGCCGACGCGACATCGTCGCATCCCGCCTACCCACCTTCCCCCTCGCCTCGCCATCCCATGCGCTGCCTCCTGGCGTTTCCCCTTCTCCTGCTGCTCACCGCGGTACCGGTGCGTGCGCAGACGGCGGACACCGCGTCCATCGCGCGCGTGCTGGACGAGCCGTGCCCGGGCGGGCGCGTGCGGCTGGGCCTGCTCGCCGGCGGATCTGAGGAGGGACGCTGCAGTGCTGTGACGGACGGCCGCCTCGTGCTGCGGGACAACGCGGGTGCCGCGCGGGAGGTGCCGCTCGCCGGCATTCGCACGGTGTGGGTGCAGCAGCGGCAGACCGGCCGCTACGCCATCCGCGGGGGACTGCTGGGCGCGGGGGCGATGGCGCTGGTGGGGATCGTCCTGGTGAATACGGTCTGCCAGACGAGCAGCTGCCGCCGCGACTACGCCGCGCCCATCGCCGCCAGCTCCCTCACGGGCGGCGCCGGCGGATTGGTGGTCGGAGCCGTCGCCGGCTACGGCGAGGTGAAGTGGAAACGCCGGTATCCCTGATCCGGCTCATCGATACCATGCGGGATCGACAGGAACGGGACCGGCCATCGAGGTCGGTCCCGTCTGCGTGTCTCCAACAGGCCGCGCAGCAGGAGCGATCCGCGTGCAGCGGATTCAGTCCTGATCCGCGTCGAGCATCCGCAGAATGTGGTTGGCGAGCTGGTCTTTGATCTCTCGATGACGGGGAACGGGTTGCGAGACTCCCGTCTTGGGATTGCGATATCAATCGTGCTTGCCCCCATGCCGCACCAGAACACAACCCGCGCCCGCAAGCCGCCTGATTAAATCCGTCCGCTTCACGAGACGATCAGCTCCTCCGCTTTGCGGATTCCCGGGAGCTCGCCACTGGTAAGATCGCGGTACAGGTCCTTCAGGTGCTCGCGAAGATCTTCGAGACTATCACCCTGCGTCCAGTAGTCCGGATACTCCTCCAGGTAGCCGAGCCAGCCACCATCCTGCTCCCAGTAGATCACTCGTACCGCCGCCATCGATCATCCTCCTGTTGGAGCGCGCGAGGGTCAGACAATCACTCGCACCTGTTGTTCCAGTTTCGCTCCGTCTTTTCATCAAGCACAAGTCACCAACGCATCTCTCGACTGCGGCATAGCGCCTCTCGACACTGCCCGACTGACCCCCTTCCAACCGTTGCGTCAAAGGCTTTCCGCCACCCTTACGTACGCACCAAGCGGACTGACTGAGCCGGGAGCTTGCCTGAATCGGAGACATGTACATAGATTTGATTCCATGAGCATCGAATCAAATTTATCGGCGTCGGTAGCCGCCGAGAGCGTGCCGGAGGAGATCCTGGAGATCTTCAAGGCGCTGGCGGATCCCAGCCGGCTGAAGATCATCGGGCTGCTGGCGCAACGACCGGCGGCGGTGGAGGAGCTCGCCGCGAACCTGGGGCTCGGCGCATCCACCGTTTCGCATCACCTGTCGCGCCTTTCGCGGGCGGGGCTCACCACGGCGCACGTGGACGGCTACAACAACGTCTACTCGCTGCACCTGGATGCGCTGCAGGACGTGGCGCGGCGCATCCTGAGCCGGGAGCAGCTGGCGGCGTTCGCCAGCGATGTGGACGTGGATGCGTTCGACCGGAAGGTGCTGGCCACGTTCGTCCAGCCGGACGGCCGCATCCGCGTGTTTCCCGTGCAGCAGAAGAAGTATCGGGTTCTGCTGCGGCACGTGGTGCAGGCGTTCGAGCCGGGCGTGCGCTACGCCGAGGCGGAGGTGAACGAGATCCTGCTGCGCTTCAACGACGACACGGCCCGCCTGCGCCGCTCCCTGGTGGAGCTGGGGATGATGCGGCGCGAGGGCGGGGGCGGCGCCTACTGGCGCACGGAATCCACGGAGAACCCATGAAGACGGAATCGCGCGCGGACCTGCGCCGCCGGTACAAGGAAGAGGGCCGGCCCATGGGCGTGTACGCCTTTCGCAACGCGGCCAACGGCAAGGTGCTCGTGGGAGCCAGCCAGAACCTGCCGGGCGCGGAGAACGCGCTCCGCTTTCAGCTCAAGCTGGGCAGCCACCGCAACCGCGAGCTGCAGTCGGACTGGAAGGCGCACGGCGAGGCGAGCTTCACCTGGGAGGTGCTGGACGAGCTGAAGCCGGAGCCCGGCACCGACGTGCGCGACGAGCTGGACGCCCTGGAGGGGCTGTGGCTGGACGAGCTTGAGCCGTACGGCGAGCGGGGCTACAACCGTCCGCCGGCCGCGGACGCAGCCTGAACGCCGCCGCGGGATCATCCATTCACACGATTGCGAAGACAGCGATGACGGACCTGTTGGAGTGGGCGGCGGCATTCCCGGTGCCGCACACCGCGGTGGGACAGCCGCGAAGGACGCGATTCTTCGCCGCGACGCTCCCCGCGCCCGCCGAGTGCCGCACGGACCGCATCCGGGGCAACCCAGGATGGCGCAGGCCGGGCGCCACGGCCGTCGCCATCGACGTCGCGTACCTTACGGCGGACCGGGAGTGATTGCGGGCGCTGGGCCTGGTCGTGCTGGCCTACGCGCTCTCGGCGCAGGACGGGCCGCTCCGCATCCACCTCCCCGGGAGGGAGCACGACCTGGGGCAGATCATCCTGTGGCCGGGCGAGCACTCCCGGCTGGAAGTGTCGCTGCGGATGCGGATGGGCATCCGCGAGGTGCAGTACCGGCCCCGGCCCGTCCAGGGGGATCCAAACGACTGCACGGGCCCCGACGGGGAGGACTTTCCGCGCGAGCACATGCCGCTCCTGGTCCTCGCCCGTCCGGACATGCACGCGCGGGGCGGATGGCCGATCCCCGGACAGCCGGTGGCCCTGCACCTGGCGGGCACGTCCCCGTCGCACGTGTGGCTGGGCAAGTTCCTGCTGAACCTGTCCCTGGACGAGAGCAACTCGGGGAATACTCAGCTCTACAACCTGACCCCGGCGGAAAGCCTCGCCCCGGGCAGCGCGGAGCTGAGCCTGACCATCCCCGATCCCGCGGACGCGCCCGCCGCCGGGCCCCGGGACGGCTGATCCCCCGCCTCCCGCCGGCGCGCGGCGGCGATCCGGTGACGGTGGATCGATCGTATCCATCCACGGACATTGACGGCGCGTTGTTCGCTTTGTATCATAAAGTGACGACGCGGCGGACGCCTGGAGCGGGGGGCGTACCTGGCACTTGGTACTGGGCACTCGGTACTTCCCCTGCCACTCCCGCGGCCCGCCGGGTGCATCCAACTCCGCCGTGCGTGCGAAGATTGGACGAGCGCGGCTCAGTCGTCTACATTGATGGGTGGCGGGGTGCGGCCGGCCCCGCCCGACTTACCTGACTTTTCGAGGATGAGCCCGTGTCGCTCCTGGATACCGTAAAGACCCCCGACGACGTCCGCGCCCTGCCCGAGGCGCAGCTGGACCAGCTGTGCGTGGACGTGCGCGACCGAATCATCGACGTGGTATCGCGGCACAAGGGAGCCCACTTTGGCTCCAATCTGGGCACGGTGGAGCTCACCGTGGCCCTGCACCGCGCCTTCGACACGCCGCGCGACCAGCTCATCTGGGACGTGGGCCACCAGGCGTATCCCCACAAGATCCTCACGGGGCGCAACGAGCGGATGGACAGCATCCGCAAGCGCCACGGGCTGAGCGGGTTCCTGCGCCGCGACGAGAGCGAGTACGACGTGTTCGGCGCCGGGCACGCGGGCACCTCCATCTCCGCCGCCGTGGGCGTGGCCGCCGCGCGCGACCTCAAGGGGCACGACTTCGAGGTCATCGCCGTCATCGGCGACGGCAGCATGACGTGCGGGCTGCCGTACGAGGCGCTGAACAACGCGGGCGACACGGACCGCGACATGATCGTCGTCCTGAACGACAACGAGATGTCCATCTCCCCCAACGTGGGGGCGCTGCACAAGTACCTGGGCATCCACAAGAAGCTCACGGACGTCCGCACCTCGCCGCTGTACAACCGCATCCGCGAGGAAGTGAAGAAGATGGTGCACGCCGCGCCCAAGTTCGGCACCCTGGGCGAGATGGTGGAGCACTTCGCCGTGCGCGCGGACGACGCCATGAAGGGGATGTTCGTCCCCGGCATGCTGTTCGAGCAGCTGGGATTCCGCTACGTGGGCCCCGTGGACGGGCACGACGTGGCGGCCCTGTGCCGCACCTTTGAGCAGGTGAAGCGGATGAAGGGCCCGCGCCTGGTCCACGTCCTGACCAAGAAGGGCAAGGGCTTCGCGCCGGCCGAGGCGGACCAGGTCAAGTGGCACGCCGCCGCCCTCTTCGACAAGGAGACGGGCGCGCCCCTCAAGAAGGCCGCGTCCGGCGCCATGCCCCGCTACCAGCAGGTGTTCGGCGAGGCGCTCACGGCGCTGGCGGCCGAGGACCGGGACGTGGTGGCCATCACGGCCGCCATGGCCACGGGCACGGGGATGGACATCTTCGAAAAGGCGCACCCCGACCGCTTTTTCGACGTGGGCATCGCCGAGGGGCACGCGGTGACCTTCGCCGCCGGCCTGGCGACGCAGGGGGTAAAGCCCGTGGTGGCCATCTACTCCACCTTCCTGCAGCGCGCGTACGACAGCATCGTGCACGACGTGGCCCTGCAGGACCTGCCGGTGACCTTCGTGATGGACCGCGCCGGCATCGCGGGCGACGACGGGCCCACGCACCACGGGGGCATCGACATCGGCTACATGCTCTCCATCCCGGGGATGACGGTTACGGCCCCGCGCGACGCGGACGAGCTCATCGGGCTCATGCGGACGGCGCTGGCGCACACGGCCGGCCCGTTCGGCATCCGCATCCCCCGCGACGGCGTGCCCGCGCTGCCCAAGGCGCTGGCGGAGATCCCGGCCGTGCCCTACGGCACCTGGGAGACGCTGCGGCAGGGGAAGGACCTGGCCATCCTTGCCACGGGGACGATGGTGCTCCCGGCCCTCGCCGCGGCGGAGGCGCTGCAGCGGGAAGGGGTGTCGGCCACGGTGGTGGACTGCCGGTTCATCAAGCCCCTGGACGAGGCCATGCTGGAGCGCCTGTTCCCGCACCACGGCTCCGTGCTGACGGTGGAGGAGGGGAACGACGCCAACGGGTTCGGCGCGTACGTGCGGCGCTTCATCTCCGACCGTTGGCCGGGCGTGCAGGGGGCCACGATGGGGCTGCCGGACGCCTTCGTGGAGCACGGCGAGCGCGCCGAGCTGCTGGCGGAGCTGGGGCTGACCCCCGAGGGGATCGCCGCCCGCGGCCGCACGCTGCTGGGCAAGCCGCTGCGGAAGCTGGCCGAGACGGCGTGACGGCGCCTTCCCCGCGGCGCGTCGGCGTCGTCGGCCACAGCAACTATGCCATCCTGCGCGAGACCCTCGCCCGCATCCAGGCGTTCGCCGGGCGGGAGGGGGTCTCGCTGTACTTCGAGGAGGCCATCCAGGAGCACGTGGGCGACGGCCACCTGCTCACCCCCGACATGTGCGGCGACCTGGACCTGCTGCTGACGCTGGGCGGCGACGGCACGCTGCTGCGGGGCGCGCGGATGGTGGTGATGGCGGGGGTGCCGGTGCTGGGCATCAACCTGGGGCACCTGGGGTTCCTGACCTCCGCCCCGCGCGACGAGGTGGAGGCGGCGCTGTCGCACTGGCTGGCCGGCGACTTTTCCATCGACGCGCGGATGGTGCTGGCGGTGCACGCGGAGGGGGCGGACGGCGTGGCGGGAAAGACGCACCTGGCGCTGAACGACGCCGTGCTGCACAAGGGCGGGGGCGGGCGGGTCATCCGGCTGAGCATGCACGCCATGCACGACATGGTGGGCAGCTACAGCGCGGACGGGATCATCCTGGCCACGCCCACGGGCTCCACGGCGTATTCGCTCTCCGCGGGCGGGCCCATCGTTTCGCCGTCGGTGGACTGCATCATCGCCACGCCCATCTGCCCGCACACGTTGGGCGTGCGCCCGCTGGTGCTTCCCGCGCACGAGACGGTGACCGTGGAGGTGCTGTCCCCCTCCGAGGAGCTGATCCTGACCATCGACGGGCAGGAGAACGAGCGCCTGGTTCCCGGCCAAAAGGTCGTCGCCCGCCGCGCGGAGCAGCCCGTGCGCCTGGTGCGCTTCGACGGGCAGAGCTTCTTTCAGACGTTGCGCCGCAAGCTCAAGTGGGGGGACCTGGCGGAGCGGGAGGGGGGCTGAGGGTGGATCCGCGGATGGGCGGAAGCGACTGAAGTCGCGGCTACGACTTCACACTGTTGGCCTGCGCCGACACCAACGGCGCGACGGGCAGGTAGGAGCGCGCGGGCGTTCCGCCGTAGTCGGGCGGCGGGAAAACCAGAAGCGGCCCCGCAGCGAAATGCTGCGGGGCCGCCTTTGCTCTAGGATGGCGGATCATCAAGCCTCCTTGCGCTGCTGGCTCAATCTGCGCTCGATGGCGGCTACGAGGATCGGAAATGCATCCTGTGCACGCTTGAGATCGCCGAGTACGTCGGCCCGGCTCAGGGAGTGCTCGCGTCCGGGCACGCGAGGCGGATAGCGGTAGTAGACCGCATACTGTGTCAGGCTCCCCGCACCCTGTACGGCTTCTCCGGTCTCCCGATCCAGCCTGCGAACCTGGTCCAGCAGCCGGCCGATACTGTGCTGATCTTCCGGCTCGACTCCGTATGCGGTGAGGAGTGCCTTCAGGAGCTTTTCGATCGCCTGTTGTGCGTGAAAGCCAATCTGCGCCACACCGCGCACTTCCGGCGTCGCAGCGCCCAACTCAGCCCACGCGAGATCGTCTCGCGCGGACTCAACCCACTGCCGTACCAGCGCTTCGCGGATTTCTTCCGGGCTTCGCATAGAGCAGCACCCCATGTCGATCCGCCGGGTACGCGACCGTTCCGGCGACGGGACGTGATTCCTCGAACTCCGTTGCTCCGAACACCTGCACGTCTACCGGGCGATCAAAGGCGTTGAAGAGGTCGGACAGGTCGAGGCTCGCCCTGGACCAGTCGTGCACCGGATCACGCAGGACGACGAGGATGTCGAAGTCGCTGGAGGGCCGGGATCGCCCCGTGACGCGCGATCCATAAAACAGGATCCGCTCCACCGATTCTCCCGCGGCTTCCAGGATCTTCTCCTTGATCCGTTCCGCCGTCCGTAGATCCTGCTCCGTCGGCATGGTCGTTACGTTGCTCAAGTGTCCGCCTCGTCCAGTATAGCCGATCCGCCGCGATTTCGTCAATCCGGCGCTCGGGAGATCGTGGATTCACCCGGTCCGAGGTGCATGGTCTGCGTAGAGCGTTGGCGGCGTGATACACCCCGGTGTTATAAGGGAGATCAACGCCTCGCGGAACCGGGTCCGGATTGCCATCATCCTTCCCGCGCTCCCGTCAGGTGATCATCTCCAGCTCGCAGCGGACGACCCTCCAGCCGCGGCCGTGGGGCACGAGGCGGCAGGCTTCCCGGCTCGCGAACCCCCGAAAGTGGAAGGCCGTATCTCCCTGCGGCTTCACGGTGTTGCGTCCGATCCGCACGACGACGGTGTCTCCGCGGCCGGGCAAGACGCGCGACAGCTGCACGGCCGCGCGGGCACGGCGCGTGGTGCACTCGATGAACTCGTGCTCCCCGCGCTTTTCGCCGCACACCTCCGAGAACAGCCCGCGGCGCCGCAGTTCCGCGATCGTCCGTTCGGCGAGGCGGCCGGACGGCTCGTAAGTGCCGGAGTCGGAGATGAACTGCGGATCGAGCGCGATGGTATTCGGCACCCCGGCCGCGGAGTCGGTGAGCACGGCGGCGTACACCTCGGCCTCGGCGGGATGGCGCGGGCGCTCGCCGCCGCCGCACCCCTGCACGAGGAGGATCAGCACGAGCCACAGGCACGCGGCGAGCCAGCGGGCCGTCATCGCGACGTGGGCTGCCGGCTCCACCGGCCCTCCAGCAGCGCGATCAGCTGCCCTTCCACCTGGGTGCGGCGCGCACGTTCCGCCGCCCAGCGCACCGCCTGCGGCTCGGCGGTCCCACGCTCCTGGACGGTGCGGATCGCCGTCTCGATGGACGCCAGGAAGTCCCGCGGCACGACCTCTCCGAACACGGGAAAGACCTGTTCGGGCGGGCCGTATCCCCCGTGGTAATAGTGGCTTGTATAGCTGGACTGCACCTCGATCCTCCCGTCCTCGGGCTCGGGCTCGGACCCGTACCAGTCCAGGCCAAAGCTCTTGCTGGGCGCCCTGGCCCACGCGAGGACCCGAAAGCCGTTCACCCGCGCCTCCACGCTGGCCCGCGGGTCCGTCGCGATGGACGCGGCCGTGCGGATTACGCGCGCGTCGTGCAGGTAGTGCACGAGCCACGTCGCCTGCTCCAGCAGGGCCGTGTCCCGCGAAAAGCGCAGCCGCTCCAGCTCGGCCGAGATCGCCGCGCCGGCCTGCATGGGGCACGCGCGCACGCGCTTCAGCGGCCGCACGGCGTTGTAGGACGGCCCGCGCGCCGGGCGGTTGAGCTCGGCGACGGTCCGGCACTCCGCGTCCGGGCGGATCGGGATCTCGCGCCCGGGGCCGGCGGCGCAGCCGGCCGTAAGGACGGCGAGCGCGGGGAGGACGAGGATACGCATGGAATCAGCGTGGGGCGCGGATGGCTCAGGGGATGCGATGGTTCGCATCCAATCCAACGTTTCGCGTGGCTGCTCGAATCTCATCCAACCCCGTCGCCGGCACGATGATCCGTGACCTGTTCAGCGTCGCCACGCTGCGCGCGATCGCGTCCCACACGCCCGCGCCCGTGCCCACGTATCCGCTGCCGCCCGCGCCGCGCGTCCCCCGCACGCCGCCGATGGTCGTGGAGGCGAACGGGCTGCGCATCGAGTACGACACCTTTGGCGACGCCGCACATCCGCCACTGCTGCTGGTGATGGGGCTGGCGGGGCAGATGGTCGCGTGGGACGAGGAGTTCTGCGCGCGGCTGGCGGGGTGCGGGTTCCGCGTGATCCGCTTCGACAACCGCGACATCGGCCGCTCCACGTGGCTGGACGACGCACCCGTGCCCAACCTGATGGCCATCATCCGCGCCGTGCGGCGGAGCCTGCCGGTGGAGGTGCCGTACCGCGTGCCGGACATGGCCCGCGACGCGCTGGGGCTGATGGATGCGCTGGGGGTGGAGTCCGCGCACGTGCTGGGCGTCTCCATGGGCGGGATGATCGCGCAGGCGATGGCGATCGAGGCGCCGCACCGGGTGCGCACGCTCACGTCCATCATGTCCCACACCGGGGAGCCGGACATGCCGCATCCGCACTGGCGCGCCACGGCCTCGGTGATGGTGCCCGCGCCGCAAAACCGGGAGATGGCCATGCGCCGCGCCGTGCAGGCGTGGCGGGTGCTGAACGGCCCCGGCTGCGCCATCGACCTGGCGCGCACGCTCGCCATGGCCGAGCTGGCGTACGACCGCGGCCGCAACCCGGCGGGCGTCGTCCGGCAGATCGCCGGCATCATCGCCAGCCCCAGCCGCGCGGAGGGGCTGCGCGCGCTGCGGATGCCCGTGCTGGTGATGCACGGCGCGCTGGACCCCATGATCCCGGTGGAAGGCGGACGGCGGACGGCGTCCCTCATCCCCCACGCCGGGCTGGAGATCATCCCGCGGATGGGCCACGCCCTGGCGCCGCCGTTCTGGGAGCGGATCATCGACCGCATCGCCCGCCACGCGTCGGGTGGATGAATCGGGCTTGCACAGCAGGGTGGGGGTATGGCAGTTACCGATCGCACCTCCAGAACGGTGGCACTATTCGAAGAACCGGTGAACTCGGTCGGTAAGCTCTCCCGACTGTTCTCTGGGTTGTGCGGCGTGTAGGTGAGCGAGTGATATCATCCCCGCTTCGCGGACTGATCGCTCGACCGGCTGTACGACTTCGACGTAGAGGATGCCGACTCCCTCCCGAAGTTCTCCCCAATTCGGCGTTTCGAGCACCGTGTGAGCTGCTTCCGACTGCAAGCCGCGGAAAAGAAAATTTGCGCCCCGTGCCTGACGTCCGTCCACTACGGCGATCATCGTCAAGTACGTCCTGCTGAAACCGCAATCCAGAAGGGCATTGGCCTGACGAATTCCCTTTTCGAAACTCGCCAACTTCGTGATGGTTTGTGGCCCGTTACTACCCGGCCGGATCTTCACGCGCTTTGTTTCCAACACCACCGCTGCCTCCGGGTGGGAAGGGTCTGCCAGAAGCAGGTCGATATCTCCAGGCTTTTTATTTGGATTGTCGAGAAACGGCTTCGTGACACTGAGCCTGTCCGATGTCTGCTCCGACATGCCCAGCTCCTCGAACAGCATGATGCGAAATTGCCATGTCGTCAGGAGCCATCCCAGAAGCTCTTCCTCCGTCCAATCGCCCGCCGACGGTACTTCAGTTTCGTGATCGTCCGTGAAAAACGTGGTTGGACCGTCGCTCCGGAGACTCTGTGTGTCGTAAACAAACGAACGCATTGAGGCAGGGATTCTCATTGTGAAGCAAATGCTTGTCTGCCGCCACTGATGAGACGGCGGGCATAGGACAGGAGGACGAAGAAGGCGGATACGGATCGCCGCATCCGCCGACGGTCGTGCGGGGCTACTGCGCCACGGGCGGAGGCGGCGGAGGAACGTTGAGCTCCTCCACCTGCGGCGCGCGGCCCGGCACCTCGCCGGGGACGCCGGTGCGGCCGGGGCGCGGCCGGGGGCGGGGCGGCGTGCCCGCGATGGGAGGCGGCCCGCCGGGCGTCGGGGAATGCATGCCCCCCAGGATGGGCTGCGTGCCGCTGACGCTGTCCACCTTGAAGGCGATCTCCTCCCACGTCTTGGAGAGCGTCTCCGGCTCCCGCGAGTACGCCGTGACCCACGCGCGCAGCTGCCGGTCCGTCACGCCCACCTTTTTGAGCGCGGCGTCGCGCCGGGCCTGGGACACGGTGTCGGGGAGCGTGCGCACGGCCACGTTGGCCGCCACGAACTTCTCCCGGGAGATGACCCCCGCGGGCGCGCTGGGCTCGGGCTCGCAGCCGGCGGCCAGGAGCGTGGCGAGAAGGAGCGGGAGGATGCGATGCGTCACGTGGGGGCGGATGCGCGTAAGCGTATGCGGGAGATCGAGATCCAGCCACGGGCAAGATCGCGTGGAATCGGCGCCGTGCGCGCGCGCGACGGCCCCGGAGCGTACCCGCGCCGCGCGCGCGTGTCAAGGCGCGTTGCGCGGCCCGCGGCGCCCGGATAGCTTCGGCGGATGGTAAAAATCTGCCACCCACCCCGTGAAGCCACCGGAATGGCACGCTCCACCATCCGCACGCGAGTGCACGCCGCCGCCCTCGCCGCGCTCCTGTCCGCGCCGGCGCTGGCCGCGCAGCAGGCGCCCCCGTCCCCGGCCGACGTGCTGGGGTACGCGCTGGGCGAGCGCTTTACCCCGTACGCCGGCGTGCAGCGCTACTCGCGCGCCCTGGCCGACGCGTCGGACCGCGTAGACTACCGGGCGTACGGCACCACGCCGGAGGGGCGCGAGCTCTTTCAGCTCGTCATCGCCACCCCGCAGAACCTGCAGCGGCTCAACGGCATCCTGGCCGCCAACGCCGAGCTGGCCCGCGGGGCGAGCGCCGACCGGGCGCGGGAGATCGCATCCAGCAACCCGGCCGTGGTCTACTTCAGCTACGGCGTGCACGGCAACGAGAGCTCGTCCAGCGAGGCGGCGCTCTACACGGCGTGGGACCTGGCCCGCGAGGCGCCGGAGGTGGCGGGGGTGCTGAACGACGTCGTCGTCATCATCGACCCCGTGGCCAACCCCGACGGGCGCGACCGCTACGTGCAGTGGTTCACCTCCGTGGTGGGCGCCGAGCCCAACGTCAATCCGCAGGCCCGCGAGCACCGCGAGCCGTGGCCGGGGGGCCGCTTCAACCACTACATGTTCGACCTGAACCGCGACTGGAGCTGGGGCACGCAGCCCGAGACCAAGGCGCGGCTGGCCACGTGGTGGCAGTGGAACCCGCAGGTGCACGTGGACTTCCACGAGATGTTCTACAACAGCACCTACTTCTTCTTTCCGGCCGCGGCGCCCATCAACCCCATCTACCCGGACCACATCCTGGCCTGGGGGCGGCGCTTTGGGCAGGGGAACGCGCGGGCGTTCGACCAGCAGGGGTGGGCCTACTACACGGGCGAGGCGTTCGACCTGTTCTACCCCGGCTACGGCGACTCGTGGCCCAGCCTCACGGGCGCCGTGGGGATGACGTACGAGCAGGCCGGCCACGGCGCGGCGGGGATCGCCATCCAGCAGGAGTCCGGCGACACGCTCACCCTGCACGACCGCGCGCAGCACCACCGCACGAGCGGGCAGGCCACCCTGCGCACGGCCGCCGCGGGCAAGGCGCAGCTGCTGGCCGACTACGCCGAGGCCGCGCGCACGGCGGGGCAGGGCGAGGCGGACTTCCTGCTCGTCCCCGGCAGCGACCCGTCGCGCATCGAGTCGCTGGTGGCGCACCTGCGGCGGCAGGGGATCGAGGTGGAGCGCGCCTCCGCCGGCTTCTCGGCGCGGGCCACGGCGTACGAGGGCTTCGAGGGGCGTTCGCAGTTCCCCGCGGGCACCTACCGCGTGCGTGCGCGGCAGCCGCTGGGCCGCCTGGCCATCACGCTGCTGCAGCCGGAGACGGAGCTCAAGGCCGAGTACTCGTACGACGTGAGCGCGTGGTCGCTGCCGTACGCGTACGGCGTGGCGGCGTACCGCGCGCCGGCGGGCGCGGGGGGCGGATGGACGCCCGTGCAGGCGCCCGCCGCCGGCCGTGTGGCGGGGCTGCAGGCGCCCGCGCCGGGGGTCGGCTACCTGGTGGCGCCGGGCGACGCGGCGTCGGGCGCCATGGTGCGCTTTCTCCAGCGGGGCGGCCGCGCGCGCATCCTGGGGCGCCCGTCCACCTTTGGGGGGCAGCGGTGGCCGGCGGGGACGTGGTTCATCCCCGCGGCGGGGAACGACACGGTGCAGGGGCGCGTCACGGCGGCCGGGCTGGGCGGGCTGGTGCGCCCCGTGGCTACGGGGATGGCGGAGAGCGGCATCGACCTGGGGAGCGAGAACGTGGCCCGGGCGGAGCTGCCGCGCGTGGCGGTGATCGCGGGCGACGGCGTGTCGCCCACCTCGTTCGGCGCGCACTGGTTCTACCTGGAGCAGGAGCTGGGGATGCCGTTCGATGCCGTGATGGCGTCGGACCTGGCCAACCTGGACCTGTCGGAGTACGACGTGATCGTGCTCCCGGACGCGTCGCCGCGGGCCCTGCGCGGGGCGGACGACGCGCTCAAGGCGTGGATCCAGCGCGGCGGCCGGCTGGTGGCCGTGGGCGGCGGCGCCGAGGTGGCGGCGGGGATGGCCGAGATCAAGATCCGCCCCGGCGCCCCGGCCGACAGCGCGGGGGATGCGCGCTCGCGGTGGCTGGCGGGGCGCGAGGAGCGGCAGCGGCGCGAGTGGAGGCAGGAGGTGCCCGGCGCCATCTTCCCCCTGCGGCTGGACCCGGCGCACCCGCTGGCGTTTGGCGCGGGGCTGGATGCGCGCCCCAACGAGACGTTCGCCCTGCACGCGGGGACCACGGTGTTCGAGCCGGCGGAGGGGGTGGAGACGGTCGCCTACTTCCCGGAGCGGCTGACGCGCATCGCGGGCGTCATCAGCCCGGCGCAGGTGCGGCGGCTGGAGCAGGGCGGCTGGCTGGTGACCAAGCGGATGGGTCAGGGGAGCGTCGTGCTCTTTGCCGACGACCCGCTCTTCCGCCTGTTCTGGCAGGCCACGGAGCCCCTGTACGTGAACGCGATCCTGCTGGGGCCGTGATCTGAACGGCGGGTGGATGGATGATGAGAAGCGCCCCGGGCCGGTTCGGCTCCGGGGCGCTTCTGCTTTTCCAAGCGGAGCCTCGCGCCCGCCGGATGCCTGCCGGGCGCCAGCGGTTCTAATTCTTGAACAAGCGTAAAAGGTATGGATAAACTTGCAGGATAGCCTCCTGTGCCGAGAGCTATTGCGAGTCACGAACGCATATGTTCACTCCGGATGCCGATTTTGCGGATCTCCTTGATGGTCGTTTGTTTATGCGCAAAGTACACGGTGTGGTAGCCAGAAAGGCTCGAAAAATGCGCCTTTGTGCCTCGCTCGCCGGGCACCTTCTCAGCCCTGCGAGGCGGGAACGCATTGCCCTCAGGAGGGACGCATGGCAACGATGTGGGTGCGGCATTGGCCGTACGCGGCAAGGCTGGGCATGCTGGCGTTGGGCGTGGCGCTGGCGGCATGCTCGGACGACGGATCTCCACTGGGATCGCCGGATCCCGGGCATGCACCCCGGCCGGAGGGAGAGTCGTCGGAGACTGCCCTACCGCCAGTTGTACCGCGTGTGGGGTTGGATTTTGAGGTGAACGGCGCGTTCCGGCCTGGCGTACCGATCGCCGTTACTGTGGTGGCAAGGGGGCGTCGGCAGGCGGACCAGATGGATCTTGAGCTGGTGGTGCACGATGAGCTGAGCCCCGCCAGCACCCCCGCGGAGCAGCAGGGCCGACGCCGCGCAGGGGCCCTTCAGGGGGGCATGGCAAGAGGGGCGGAGCGCCGGTTGACGCAGGCCATTACCTTCGCCAGCCCCGGCTATTACCGCGTTAGTGCTCGCGCGATCACCCGTGGCCCCACGCCCGAGCCAGCACCCGGAGACTCGCTGATCCTGGATGACAACGAGAAGATCTTGTACATCCTAGTGGAGGAGAACGGAGGGCGGCTGACGAACGGCTATGACCGCACAGTGATCGGCAATCGCTTGCCCGCGTTTGGATCGTATGGGCCGTTCTTGATGGGCGTGCGAACCCGCGGGGCGGCCGCCGCGTCCGTGGCACCTGTGGGCGATCTCGCGCAGCAGACGTCCCGCACGTTCACGTACTACATCGAGTACGACAACAACGATGTGGGCGGCGTGAAGCGAGGTGTGGCAGGTGCGCGGGTGGAGATTCAGTGCGTGACCGCGAGTCTCGCCAACGATGGTTCGCCCATCTATCCCACCGTAAACGCCGATGGGTCATTCACGTTCACCTGCGCGTACGGCTACTTCGACGGCAACATCAATCTGCAGGACTGGTATTCCGACGTTCGCCTCGCTAACGGGGCGTCCGCGGGGGTCGAATACTTCAACGAAGGCTCTCTTCAGCGGCAGGTGGCGGCCAGCAAGCACGCAGCGCATGTTTTCGTGACCTTGCGCACTTACGTGCCCACAATCGAGTCCCGCTTCGCTGGCCGCTGGCGCCCCCGCCTGCCGGTGCTGGTGAGTGACACTGATAGCACCTACGGTCCCGAGTACGATCCCATCGGCGACAGGGTCAAGACCAACTACCAGCGGGTCTTTCACGAGGGAGGTCGGTTCACCACGGTGCATGAGTACGGGCACGCGTACCACTTCGTCGGCATCGAACGGCCGGCTGAGACGACGGCGTGTCCCAGAATACATTGGGTGAATCGTGGCTACAACATGGAGTGCGCGTTCCGAGAGGGCTTCGCCGTCTTCCTGGCGGTCTGGATCGTCGGCAACGAACTGACCACCGCGCCACCCTACTACACGACGGACCACGACATCGAGACGCAGACCTTCTACACGAGTACGGAGGGCCTGCTCATCGAAGGTTCGGTGGCCGGTTTCCTGTACGACTTGGTGGACGGAAGCGGGACGCGTGACAACGCTGCGAACAGCGCCGCAATCGAAGAGACATGGGACACGGCGGTGTACCCGGCCTCCGCCATCGCAGACGCCATGGAGACGTGCACGTTGTACCAGTCCACGACCCCCACGTCCTACCTGGGTGCGGGAGACCAGCTGGTGTACTGCCTGGAGGGTAATCTGGGTGCCGAGGGATACACGCCGCTGTGGCGAACGACGTGGGACAGGCTCACGGTTACACTCCCGTCTGGCTGGAATCCCACGCTCGTGCGGACGCTCTGGCGCCGAAACCTCTACGGCACCTCCTGAATGACCCCGGGCCGACCCGCTCTTCCGCCTGTTCTGGCAGGCCACCGAGCCCCTGTACGTGAACGCCATCCTGCTGGGGCCGTGAGCTGAACGGCGGGTGGATGGATGATGAGAAGCGCCCCGGGCCGGTTCGGCTCCGGGGCGCTGTCGTTTGGGACGGGGTGGAGGGGAGGGGTTCGATGGATGGATTGCGGCGGATGGGCGGAGCCCGTGCGCACACCTGCCCGGCGAATGAATTCGGGCACCGAAAACGTGATGTCGGCCTTCGCCGACGGGTCGGGCACCCGCGGCCGATGTGCACCGGGGCAGAATTGCGGCCCACCGGCCCCCGGCATCCGTCCGCTCGGCCGGCTCCCCGTCCCTCGGCGAATGAATTCGCGGCAATGAACCCGCAATGTCGGCCTTCGCCGACAGCCCGTGCACCCGCCGCTGGTGTGCACCAGGGCGTAGTTCACGCAGTTGAAGCCCCGTTCGGCGAGCGCAGCGAGCCGAGACGGGGCTTATGGCTGTCCCAGCGGCGGCTTTAGCCGCTCAGGCGCGGTGCCGGCCTCCATGACGGATGTCTGCTGGCTGCCATCCTTCGCGGCCCCCGCGTTCGCTCCGGCGCGGACGTCGCGTTGCGGAGAGGGGTTGTCGCTTCATCCGTTTCCAATATGTTTGTCGCTTCTCCGGGCCGGGCGAAGCGGTATCTCGCCCCGCCTCCATGTTCCCCTCGCAGTCGCAGGAGCGGATGGACGTTGCGTTGATCGGGTGAGGTTGCAGTCGCCGGGAGACTCCCTCCACCCCACGCGTCACCCCTGACGCGCTTGCGTGCCTGACGGCGCGCACTCCCGGGCAACCGTTTTCTTGATCAACGATCTTCGCCGTCAGGCGCGGGCTCGCCCGTTCGCCACGGTGGAGAAGCACCGTACGAGGCTCCCCATGTCTACCACGTTCGATCCGCCCTCCGCCGCTCCGGCGGACGGTCCCCAGCCCGGCTTCTGGCGCTCGGTGGGCCAGGCGCTCCGCGGCACCGAAGAAGACTACACCTCCGGCCCCATCGGCCGCGCCATCCTGCTGCTCTCCATCCCCATGGTGCTGGAGATGGCCATGGAGAGCGTGTTCGCCGTCGTCGACATCTTCTTCGTCTCGCGGCTGGGCGCGGACGCGGTGGCGGCGGTGGGGCTCACGGAATCGCTGCTCACCATCGTCTACGCGCTGGCCATGGGGCTGGGGATCGGCGCCACGGCACTGGTGGCCCGCCGCATCGGTGAAAAGGACCCGGAGGGCGCCGCGCACGCCGCCGTGCAGGCCATCCTGCTCGCCATCGGCATCTCCATCGTGCTGGGGACCATCGGCTCGCTGCTGGCGACGCGGCTGCTGGCGCTGATGGGCGCGTCGCCGGAGGTCATCGGCATCGGCACGGGGTACGCGCGCATCATGCTGGGCGGCGAGGCGGCCATCATCGTGCTGTTCGTGGTGAACGCCATCTTCCGCGGCGCGGGCGACGCGGCCATCGCCATGCGCGTGCTGTGGCTGGCGAACCTCATCAACATCTTCCTGGCGCCGTGCCTGATCTTTGGCCTGGGCCCGTTCCCGCAGCTGGGGGTGACGGGCGCGGCCGTGGCCACGACGACGGGGCGCAGCATCGGCGCGCTGTTCGCCCTGTGGCGTCTGGGGCGGCCGGACGGGCGCATCCCCGTGGGGCGGCGCCACCTGCGGCTGGACCTCCCCGTGATGGGGCAGATCGTCCGGCTCGCCGGCTCCGCGACCGTGCAGATGCTCATCGGCACGGCCAGCTGGACGGCGCTGGCGCGCATCCTGGCCGTGTTCGGCAGCCCGGTGCTCGCGGGGTACACGGTGGCCATGCGCGTGGTCGTGTTCGCCATCCTGCCCAGCTACGGGATGAGCAACGCGGCGGCGACGATGGTGGGGCAGGCGCTGGGCGCGGGAAAGCCGGAGCGCGCGGAAAAGGCCGTGTGGAAGGCGTGCCTGTACAACCTGGCGTTCCTGGGATTCGTGGGCGTGCTGTTCGTGGCGCTGGCGGGGCCCATCGTGCGTCTCTTCTCCACCGACCCGGAGGTGGTGCGGCACGGGGCCATGGCGCTGCGGGTGGTGGCGCTGGGCTTTCCGCTCTATGCGTTCGGGATGGTGCTCACGCAGGCGTTCAACGGGGCGGGGGATACGTGGACACCCACGTGGATCAACCTGGCCGTGTTCTGGGCCTTCGAGATCCCGCTGGCGTACCTGCTGGCGCACACGCTGGGATTTGGCCCCACGGGCGCGTTCTGGGCCATCACCCTGTCGTTCTCGCTGCTCGCCGTCGTCAGCGGCCTCATCTTTCGCCGTGGCAAGTGGAAGGCGAAGGTCGTCTGATCGTCAGGGGCCGGAGACGGGGACGCGGCCGGTCTCCGCGAGGCTGTTTCACGCAGAGGTCGCAGAGACAAAAAGAGAGGACGCAGAGGGGTTTCTCTGCGTCCTCGGCTTTTGTCCGCGTGCTCGGCATTGTATCCTCACAGCGGATCGAAATCCGCCCGTGACGCGGCGGTCGCCGGATCGTCGTCCGCGTTCCGGATCTTTGCCGGATGCGACGTCTCCTCCTCCCCCCGCTCCTCCTGCCGAGCCTGCCCGGGATGCTGAACGCACAATCGCCCATCGTGATCGCCCACCGCGGCGCGAGCGGATACCGGCCGGAGCACACGATCGAATCGTACCGGCTGGCGATCGAGATGGGGGCGGATTTCATCGAGCCGGACCTGGTCTCCACCCGCGACGGCGTGCTCGTCGCGCGGCACGAGAACGAGATCGGCGGCACGACGGACGTAAAGGACCGCCCCGAGTTCATCGATCGCCGCACCACGAAGGAGATCGACGGCCTGCCGGTGACGGGATGGTTCATGGAGGACTTCACCCTCGCGGAGCTGCGGACGCTGTGGGCGCGCGAACGGCTGCCGGAGGTGCGCCCCGAGGCGGCGCACCATGACGACCGCTACCGCATCCCCACGCTGGACGAGGTGATCGTGCTGGCGCAGGAGGAGTCCGCGCGCCTGGGGCGGACCATCGGCATCTACCCCGAGACCAAGCACCCCAGCTACTTCGATTCCATCGGCCTGCCGCTGGAGCCGCCCCTCCTGGCGGCGCTGGAGCGGGCGGGGTGGACGGAGGCGGCGGACCCCGTCTTCATCCAGTCGTTCGAGACGGAGAACCTGCGGATGCTGCGGCGCCGGACGGGGGTGCGCCTGGTGCAGCTGCTGGAGGCGCAGGGCCCGCCCTGGGACCTGGCGCGCCGCGGCGATGGGCGCACCTACGCGGACCTGGCCACGCCGGCCGGGCTGGCGGAGATCGCCACCTACGCGGACGCCATCGGCCCCAACAAGGCGCTCGTCATCCCGCGCGACGCGGAGGGGCGGATGCTGCCGCCCACGCCGCTCGTGGCGGATGCGCACGCGGCCGGGCTGCAGGTGCACCCGTGGACCTTTCGCCGCGAGAACGTGTTTCTCCCCGCCGATTTCCGGTCCGGCGACATCACCGACCCCGCGTTTCTCCACGGCCCGGGCGACCTACGCGGCGAGATCGCCGCGTACGTCGCCGCCGGCGTGGACGGCGTGTTCGCCGACAACCCCGACGTGGCCGTGCAGGCGCTGGCGAACCGGTAGCGCACGCGCGGACGCATCTGCCGGAGACGAACAAGGCCCCGCCGGATCCCGGCGGGGCCTTTCTCATCGTGGAGACGTCGTCACCAACGCACGGCGGGACGGGAGCCGAGCGTTGTCACCAACCCGTGCTATGCCTTCAGTGTGCGGGTGTCCCGACCATCCCGCACCGCGGCAGGCAGTGGGGGATGGTGTCCTCACCGCGTGCGGCCGCCCGCCGGTTTGCGACGGTCAGCAGCGCCTCAAGGTGGCCCGGTGGGAACCGGTCGAAGAAAGCCTCAATCTCCTGTTGAGTGGCCGGCCGTTCCACGAGCGCTTCCGCCGCGACGGGGGTGGCGAGCAGCGCCCGCTGCTCCGGGGAGAGGTCGGCAAGGGACGGCGGCGAGGCCGGAGCGGGTGCTACGGGGGCCGTACCCGCAATCTCGCTGCACGCGATCAGGCCACACCCGGCCAGAAGCAGAGCGGCTTTCGGAATGGCACGACGGACGCGCCGGAATGCGTGCTTCATTGCACCTTCACCTGGCTGAAGTTGCCGCACGAGGCACGCTGCCGCGGCGGAAGAGAGACAAAGTTGACATGGAGTGTACTTCGCGCCGCCAGGTTCGTCAAGCACGATGATGTCCGCCTGCACGCAAGCCCCGCCGAGCATCGGCGGGGCTTTTTGACGATGGCAGCGTGCAGACCCGGCATCCGCGCCGAACTTATTCGCTCGTCGGGCAGGGGATCATCTTTACGACGCAGGTCTGGCCCGTGCCCTTGGGGATGCACCACTCGGCGTAGCAGACGAACACCTGGGCCTCCAGCAGCCGTACGGACGCGGGGATCAGCGCCGCGACGGCTGCCGCGGAGGCGAGCAACAGGGTCATGCGGGGGCGGAACAGGCTCATTGATGTGCTCCGGGCGAATGGGAAGGGCAGGATGGAACTACGCTGGCTGGCGAAAGCGGTACAGGGAGACGGTCTCACGCTGGTCCGGGTCCATCTCGCGCAGAAGGACCCAGTCGGCGCCCGCGTCCAGGATCAGGCTGCGCGCCGGCACCTTCATCTGCCCCAGCGGCCGGCCCTCGGGCGAGTAGATCCAGTAGGTGGCGGGCGCATCCCATTCGCGGGGAAGGCGGCTCGCGCCCACCCACACGCGGCCCGCGCCGTCCACGTGCAGGTCATTGTACGGAGGCAGTGTCTTGGGATACGGGATTCCCTCGGGGCGCGCGGGCTCGCCGACGTTCGCGCCGCTCCGCTGCGTGACGAGGTTCTTCCAGTAGTCCTCCACGTCCGCGGCACCTACCGTACGCCGCGCGGCCGCCACCTGCAGCAGGTCCCTGGACTGTCCGCGCGCGTCAATGGTGCGGACGGCGGGCGTCTCCCCCGTTCCCACGTACAGCACGTCGTCGCGCATGGCCATGACCGTTCGCCGGCCAAAGGGGAGGCTTTCCACCTTGATGCCCCGCCCGTCCGGGCTTCGCGAAACGAACTGCTCGCTGGAGAGCACGACGGCCAGCGTGTCGATCAGGGTCCCGTCCGGGCGCAGGCGCAGCAGCGCCGTCCGTCCGCGCACGACGCCGGGAGCGTTCGCGGCGGCGGCTTCGTCCGCGGAAACCAGCAGGGTGCCGTCGCGGTACTGTCCCACCACCTGGGGAAAGAACCCCGCGGCCTCGGAGAACTGGGCCGACCCCAGCACCGCGCCGGCCGTGGAGAACCGGGTGACGCGGGAGGTGAGCAGGTCCGCGACCACGACCGTGTCTCCCCGCGCGCCGATCCACGCCGGCGCCTGGAACTCGCCGGGCCCGTTTCCCTCCCGTCCCAGGACGCGCAGGGTGTGGCCGTCCGCCCCCACGAGGCGTACCTGGTGGGCGCCTGCGTTGACGATGGCGAAGCTCCCGTCCTGCAGCCGCACGGCGTCCATCACCTGGTGCAGCCCGCCGTCCGCGTCGTCCGCGCCGATGCGCAGCTCAGGGGCGGGAGCCAGTGACCACTGCGGCGCCGCGTCGCCGGGATCCTGCTCTGTGCCCGCGGAGCGTTCGCCGCAGGCGGCGGCAGAAGCGAGCAGGGCGATCAGGACGGACTGGCGCGACCGGAGGCGCAGTTCAGGGCGCACCGCGCTCCCCGCAGTCCACCTTGCAGAACTGGAATCCCGTCGGCAGGTACGGTTCCGGCGACAGGCCGGCCGCGGAGAACAGCTCGTTGATCTGCGCCTCCGTCAGCCCCTCCAGCGGATGCCCCGCGGGCGGCAGAGCCGGCGTTCCGGCGGGCTCCCGCTGCACGCGGTCCGCCATGTCTATGAGCGCCGCGCGCTCCTGCGGCGTCAGCGCCGCCGCCGCCTGGCCGAACACGGCCTCGGGACGAGGACGCGCGTCGGCGTGCGAACCGGTCGCTTGCTCGCAGCCGGCGAGCAGCACGGCTGCCACGGCGGCGAGCAGGCGGGGTGCATTGGTTCCGATGATAGGCAAATGGCCTCGCAAAGTCAGGAATTGAGCGGGAGCGCAATCCATCTCCCCCGGCAAGATCTTACAGCCAGTGCTTGATGCTGGAGCAAGCCACCGGCGTCCGCTCGCAGACCTGCGTGCCGTCCGGGTAAACCGCGCACCGCGTGACATAGCAGGTGATCTGGGCGAAAGCGATGTTGGGACCCGCAGCCACGAGCGCCGTCGTCCCACCAAAGACCAGCGAGCGAAGAATGCCACGCCGCACAAGATTGGACATGCAAAGCTCCCGTGGATTGGGTTTCACTAATCATCATAAAAGGTGTGCCTACGATACCGTACCAGCGCCCGAATGTCAACGCTTTGCGCGCTCCTCACAAGAAGACAAAGTAGACAGTGGAGTGTACTTCGTGCCGCCGCGTCCGTCAAGCGCCCGCGGATCCGGACGTGCGAGAGGCCCCGCCGATAGCCCGGCGGGGCCTCTCGCATCTCATCTGCACATCGGGTGCTGCGTTGGTCAGAGCACCGGGCAATAGCAGCAGCCGGAGCCGCCGTCCGTGTCGCAGCGGGCGTTGGCCACGCTGCCGCCCACCTGCGCGCACTGGTCCTGGCACTGGGCCAGGCTGGTGCACCGGCCGATGGCGAGCCGCGGACAGGGCGGCGCGGGGCTCGCCAGCGCCGTCGTGGCGCCGAACCCCAGCGCGGCCAGGACGGCCGCGGTGCCGAGTGCCGGCCGTGCACGGCGAAGAATCGTACGCGTGGTACCCTCCTTCACGGTGGTGGATGACGGTGGTGGATGGATGCGAGCCCGTCCTCAGAACCAGATGCAGTAGCAGCAGCCGCTGCTGCACTGGCCCGTGCCGGCGCCCTCGACGCCGCGGCAGTACTTGGCGCACGCCGTGGTCGTGGTGCACGACGTGGCGAACGGGTCCGAGCAGGCGGCCGTGGGGCTCACGTCGGCCCGCAGCGTCGCGGCGCTGAACACGAGCGCCGCGCCCACTCCCCCGGCGAACACGGCGGCCCGCAGGTTTCTCAGCGTCTTCATCATGGCGTCGTCCTCACTCCTTTGTGTGTGGATGCGCCGGAATCGGTCCGGCGCGGAGGTGGCTACTTCTGGCAACTGCAGCAGAACGTCCGCGTGTCGCAGAAGGGGATGAGCCCGTTGGACAGGCGGTTGCAGATCTTGCGGCAGTCGCTCGTGGACGCGCAGCTGCCCACGGACGAGGCCGGGTCCGTGCACGTCTGCATGGGCAGGGGCGAGGCGAGCGCCGCCCGCGCGCCGAATCCCAGCGCGAGCGCCGTCGCCAGCGCGAACGCACCCCGCCGCGCCGTCGTCATCATCCGATTCATCCGTCCTCCCCGAGTGTGGGTGGATCATCCCCCCGCCGTCCCCATCCCATCCATTCCCATCGCGCCGCGGCGGGAACCGGAACCGCGTGCACGTGGATCGGCTCGGCCTGGCGCGAACACGTGGAGACAGGTGAACAGCGGCTCCGGTGCACGGGATGTGTGGCTCGCACATTACGACGAAATTCCATGGATCGCAATCATCCGCCCGTGCCCTGGCCCTCCTCCCCGGCGCGCATGACGGGATGGCAGGCGGAGAAAGGCACGGATGTTGTTTTTGAAGAGGGCAGCAGCGCCGCGGTCAGGCACATCGGCGGGTCCACCCAGGAGGCGAAACGGGGGATCGATGGCGCCGCCGCTGGCGATTGGGTAACTCACTGATTTTCCTGAATTTACAGACCGACATGATCAACTTCGATCGTCTTACTGTCAAATCGGCAGAGGCCATCCAGGCCGCCGCGAACGAGGCGCGGCGGGCGGGGAATCCCACCGTGGAGGACCTGCACCTGATCGGCGCCCTGCTGGAGCAGGAGGAGGGGATCGTCGTCCCCATCCTGCAGAAGGTGGGGGTGAACGTCACCCGCCTGCGGACGGAGGTGGAGGCGGCGCGCGTGCGGCTGCCCAAGCAGTCGGGCGGGGCGCAGGCCACGCTTTCGCGCGAGCTGAACGAGGTGCTGGACCGCGCGGAGAAGGAGGCGCGGGACCTCAAGGACGAGTACATCAGCACGGAGCACCTGCTGCTGGCCCTGGCCGACAAGGGCTTTGCCGTGCGCGACCTGCTGCGCGCGCAGGGCGCCGGCCGCGAGGCGCTCGTCCAGGCGCTGGAGCAGGTGCGCGGCTCGCACCGGGTGACGGACCAGAACCCGGAAGAGAAGTACCAGGCCCTGCAGCGCTTCTCGGTCGACCTCACGGAGCGGGCGCGGCGCGGCAAGCTGGACCCCGTCATCGGCCGCGACGAGGAGATCCGCCGCGTGGTGCAGGTGCTCAGCCGCCGCACCAAGAACAACCCCGTGCTCATCGGCGAGCCGGGCGTGGGCAAGACGGCCATCGCCGAGGGGCTGGCGCAGCGCATCATCAACGGCGACGTGCCCGAGGGGCTGCGCGACAAGACGCTCGTGTCGCTGGACATCAGCGCCATGCTGGCCGGCGCCAAGTACCGCGGCGAGTTCGAGGAGCGCCTCAAGGCCGTCCTCAAGGAATTGTCGGACTCGCAGGGCAAGTTCATCGTCTTCCTCGACGAGCTCCACACCATCGTGGGCGCGGGCAAGACGGAGGGGTCGCCCGACGCGGGCAACATGCTCAAGCCGGCGCTGGCCCGCGGCGACCTGCGTCTCGTGGGCGCCACCACCCTGGACGAGTACCGCCAGTACATCGAGAAGGACGCGGCCCTGGAGCGCCGGTTCCAGCCCGTGTTCGTGGGCGAGCCCAGCGTGGAAGACACCATCGGCATCCTGCGCGGGCTCAAGGAGCGCTACGAGGTGCACCACGGCGTGCGCATCACGGACCCGGCCATCGTGGCGGCGGCCACGCTGAGCAACCGCTACATCGGCGACCGGTTCCTGCCGGACAAGGCCATCGACCTGATCGACGAGGCCGCCAGCCGGCTGCGCATCGAAATCGACTCGCTGCCGCTGGAGATCGACGAGGTGGAGCGCCGCATCACGCAGCTGGAGATCGAGCGGCAGGCCCTGTCGCGCGAAAGCGACGCGGAGTCGCGCGACCGGCTGCAGCGGCTGGAAGTGGAGCTGGCGGGGCTGCGCGAGCGCTCGTCGGGGATGAAGGCGCAGTGGCAGGCGGAAAAGGCCGCCATCCAGGTGATGCGGGAAAAGAAGGAGCGCCTGGACGAGCTCAAGGTGGAGCTTGACCGCGCCAGCCGCACGGGCGACCTGAACACGGCGGCCGAGATCCAGTACGGCACCATCCCGCAGCTGCAAAAGGAGATCGAGCGCGACGAGGGGCGCCTGGCGGAGCTGCAGAAGACCTCCCGCTTCCTCAAGGAGGAGGTGGACGTGGACGACATCGCGGAGGTGGTGGCGCGGTGGACGGGCATTCCCGTGAGCCGCATGGTGCAGAGCGAGCGCTCGCGGCTGGCCAAGCTGGACCAGCACCTGAACGAGCGCGTCATCGGCCAGCCGGAGGCCACGGAGGCCGTGGCCAACGCCGTGCGCCGCAGCCGCGCGGGGCTGCAGGACCCCAACCGGCCCATCGGCAGCTTCATCTTCCTGGGCCCCACGGGCGTGGGCAAGACGGAGACGGCGCGGGCCCTGGCCGAGTTCCTCTTCGACGACGAGGAGGCCATGGTGCGCATCGACATGTCGGAGTACATGGAGAAGCACGCCGTCAGCCGGCTCGTCGGCGCGCCCCCGGGGTACGTGGGCTACGAGGAGGGCGGCCAGCTCACGGAGGCCGTGCGCCGGCGCCCGTACAGCGTGGTGCTGTTCGACGAGATCGAAAAGGCGCACCCGGACGTGTTCAACATCCTGCTGCAGATCCTGGACGACGGGCGGGTTACGGACAGCCAGGGGCGGGCGGTGAACTTCCGCAACACGGTCATCATCATGACCAGCAACATCGGAAGCCCGCTCATCCTGGAGCGCGCCGCCGACCTGCAGGATCCGGCCCTGGCGCCCCTGGTGGAGAACGCCGTGCTGGCGGAGCTGCGGCGGCACTTCCGCCCGGAGTTCCTGAACCGGGTGGACGACACCATCGTGTTCCGTCCCCTGGGGCGGCCGGAGCTCAAGACCATCGTGGACCTGCAGCTGCGGCGGCTGGAGAAGCTGCTGGCGGACCGCAAGCTGGGGCTGCGGGTGACGGACGCGGCCAAGGAGCTCATTGCGGAAGAGGGCTACGACCCCGCGTACGGCGCCCGCCCGCTCAAGCGCGCCATCCAGCGCCTGGTGCAGAACCCGCTGGCGCTGCGCGTGCTGGAGGGCGAGTTCCCGGACGGCGACACGGTGGTGGTGGACCATGAGCCGGGCGCCGTGGGGCTGGTGTTTCGGTCGGGTGCGGCGGAGCCCGCGGCGGCGTAAGGGCCTGAACTGCGGGTTACGGGTTACAGGGTACAGGGGACAGCCAGCAACGGCGCGCGTCGCGGGATGGCGTCGCGGCGCGCGGCGGCCGGGGGCCCTCACCCGGGTTCGCAAAGCTCACCCACCCTCTCCCACAAACTGCGTGGGAGAGGGTGTATACTTCTCGCTGAGTCCCGTCCACGGCGGCGTTCCGGCCGCAGCTGCGTCCGGCGTTCCTCATCTCCGACCGCTTCCTGACGATGCAGATCCCCGCGCTCGAGGACTTCCGCAAGACGAACGGGCCGACGTACGGACGGCCGTGGTCCGTGGATCCCGCCGGCGCGGACTTTACGCTCACGATCCCGGACATCGACGTCCTTCTCGAGGACGACGACGCGTGGAAGCCGCACCCGGAATCCTACGCGATGGCGCTGCGGGTGATGGAGGAGCTGGACGGGATCAAGCGGAAGGCCGCGGAGTACCTGGCCGTCATCGTGGACGCCGAGCGGCACTGGATGCACGGCGAGGCGTACTTCAACCAGGTGGAGTGCAACGCGCGGGACGAGCGGGTGACCGTCGCGATGTCGTGGGAGGCGGACATCTACGCCGAGTGGTCCGTCACCTTCGTCTGGCGCGAGCGCGAAGACGGCGCCCTGGAGTACCGGCCGATCTCCATGGGCTTCCGCAACCGCTGAGCCTGCACGGCTTCTCGCCCCGCCCCCTTCCTCCCAGTGGATCGCCGACGTTTCCAGCGGAAGCATGCGGGTTCGCGTGCTCCGGATCGGCGGAACGGACGTCGTGTCCCCGCCCGGGATGCCGGGATGCGCAACCGGGCACCTTCTGCCGATCGGGCGATCTCTTTGCGCGCTCACGTTTTGCGGGGCGGCCCCATCGACGCCATGCACTTTCCCCTCGTCCCCGGGGCCGTTACACTACGAGCATTCGCGCATCTCTCCCCATCAGAAAACCTTTCGGAGGTCCCGTGCATCGCAGGACTTTCCCCGTGGCCGCGCTCGTGCTCACCCTCGCAACGGCTGCGTGCGGGGGTGGGGGCGGGGGGCGGACGGGCGGCGCGCCGGCCCCCAGCGGCGTGGTGGCGGCGACGCAGCCGGCGGCGGCCGTGGAGCAGTTCATCGGGCTGGCCAAGCAGGAGCGCTACACGGAGATGGGCTACGTCTTCGGCACCGCGCGCGGGCCGCTGGCGGAGCAGCAGGACCCGGCGCGCGTGACCCGGCGCATGCAGGCGCTGGCCACCGTGCTGCGCCACGAGAGCTTCGCCATGACGGGCGTGGTGCCCGTCTCCGGCCGCCCCGACGCGCGCCTGGTGACCGTGCAGCTGCGCCAGGGCCGCCGCACCGTGGACGTGCCCTTTACGGTGGTGCAGGGCCCGGGCGGGCGCTGGCTGGTGGAGGTGGTGGACATCGAGGCGGCCACCGGAGGGCCGCGGCGAGGCTGAACTGCCAGGGAATAGGGAACAGGGAATAGGGAATAGCCAGCAACGGCACGAGCTGCAGTTGCCGGCTATTCCCTATTCCCTACTTCCCTATTCCCTTCAGTGCCCGGCCTGCAGCAGCTCCACCAGCACCCCGCCCGTGGACTTGGGATGAACGAACGCCACCAGGTGCCCAGCGGCGCCGGCGCGGGGGGCTTCGTCGATGAGCTGGCGGCCCTCGGCACGGTAGCGGTCCAGCTCGTCGGCAAGGCTGGCGACGCGGTAGCACAGATGGTGCATCCCCGGGCCGCGCTTCGCGAGGTACCTGGCCACGGCCGAGTCGTCGCGGGTGGGGGCCAGCAGCTCCAGCTTGCCTTCGCCGGTGCCGAGGAACACCACCTCGACGCCCTGCGATTCCACCCGCTCGCGGCCGTGCCCCTTGTGCCCCGTGATAGATTCGAACAGGGGAAGTGATTCGTCCAGCGAGTGCACCGCAATGCCCACGTGGTCCAGCGCGTGCTCGGTCATCGGCCTCCCTGCGGGGTCGTAGTGGATGGATCGGGAACATCTTGAGTCAGCCGCGAACACGATAGCCCGGCACGCCGGGCGCGGCTACCGCACAGGTCCCGGAGACGGGACACAGAACGGGGGAAGGGACACATGGCGGGAGAGAACGTCAAGACGATCACCGACGGCAACTTCCAGTCGGAGATCGTGGAGAACAACGGCCTTTCCATGGTCGATTTCTGGGCGGCGTGGTGCGGCCCGTGCCGCATGATCGCCCCCTTCGTGGAGCAGCTCGCGGACGAGTACAGCGGCCGCGTGACGGTGGGCAAGCTGGACGTGGACCACAACCAGCAGACGGCCGCGCAGTTCGGCGTGCGCTCCATCCCCACCATGCTGTTCTTCAAGGACGGCAAGGTGGTGGACACGGTCGTGGGCGCCCTGCCCAAGCAGGCCCTGGACCGCAAGATCCAGGAGCTCCTGGCGGCCTGATGCAGCCGGAGGGCGGGCCGGGGGCGCAGCACGCGCGTCCGGCCCGCGCTCGCATTCTGCCCCGCGGGTTGCGGATTGCGGTGCGCCGCGCTCTCCGCGCATTTGCAAGTGATTTTGGCGCACCGGCTTGCACCCGGGCACGGAACGTGACTTCCGGGACGAGGTTCGCCGCATGCGTTCAGGCCACACGTCTTCGCCCGTCCCGCCCCAGACAATGATCTACCGCTTTCCCTGCGACGCGGCGTACCTCCCGCGCACCAAGCTGGCGTACGTAAACCTCCCCGGCATTCTCAGCGACGGCAAGCGCGACCGCCAGGCGCGCGTCCACGGGTTCGTGGCCGTGCAGCTGGGCGAGCGCTGCTTTCTCATCTTTATGCGCCAGGGGGACCCGTTCTACGCCGCGCGCATGACGCCTGGCGGGCGCGGGCCCGCGGCGCTCAGCGAGGTGCTGCGCCTGGCGTCCACGGAGAGCGAGCGGGGCGAGGGCGGGCAGATCGGCTACTTCGGCGCGTCCGAGGAGCAGCTGCGGATGATGCTCAGCACGCTGGTGAACGAGCCCCTCCCCCTTACGCAGGAGCTGGACGCAGCCGCCCCGGAGCGCCTGTTCCCCGTGCTGCGCGAGCGCGCGTTCACGGGCGTGCTGGAGCTGTGCGACGGCGGGCGCAAGCACTACCTGGCCTTCCAGGACGGCGGCTTTCGCACGGGGTGGTTCACGGAGCGCGACGAGTCCGTCCCCATCCCCGAGTTCCTGCGCACGCTCTTTACGCTGGGCGCGGGATTGAACGCGTCGCTGTATCCCGTCCTGGCCGAGCTTCCCATCCAGGCGGGCCCCGGCTTCGTGGACCTGTACCGGCGGATGATCGGCGGCACGCTGCGCGAGGTGGCGCTGGCCACGGGGCGCGAGACGGCGCTGGCCATCGTGCAGCGGGGGCAGGGGCTGGCGGCGCTGGAGCACACCGTCGTGGCCTCGTTCGACATCACGCCCGAGGGGCGCGTGGCGGGCGACCCCGTGGCGTCGCCGGACGAGCTGACGGACGGGGTGGCGCGGTGGATCACGGAGGTGCTCATCGCCGCGGCGGACCACCACGGCGTGGACCCCGCGGCCGTGGTGGAAAAGGTGGGGCGCGACAGCCGGTTCGTGCTGCAGGAGCACGGATTCTTCGCGCGGCTCCCGTGGACCGTGGCGATCTGAGCGCGTGGCCTCCCTCTACATCGTCAGCACGCCCATCGGCAACCTGGGCGACATCAGCCGCCGCGCCATCGAGGTGCTGAACGCGGCGGACGTCGTCCTGGCGGAGGACACCCGCCGCACGGGCATCATGCTCAAGCTGCTGGACGTCAAGGCGCGCCTCCTTTCCGCCCACGAGCACAACCAGGCCTCCCGCGCGGGCACCGTCGTGGAGATCCTGCGCGAGGGGCGCGACGTGGCCATGGTGACGGACGCGGGGACGCCGCTGCTCTCCGACCCCGGCGCGCGCATCGTCCGCGACGTGGTGGAGGCGGGGTTCGCCGTCGTCCCCGTCCCCGGTGCGTCGGCCCTGCTGGCGGCGCTGGTGGCCTCGGGGATCGACGCGGGGACGTTCACGTTCCTGGGCTTTCCCCCCCGCAAGGGCGGCTCGCGGGCGGAGATGATGGAGGAGATCGCCGCCTCGCCCCGCGCCGTCGTGCTCTACGAGTCGCCCAACCGCGTGGGCAAGCTGCTGCGCGACCTGGCGGAGGCGGCGGGCGGGGAGCGGCGGGTGTGCGTGGCGCGCGAGATCACCAAGATGCACGAGGAGTTCTGGCGCGGCACGCTGGCGGAGGGCGTGGAGCGCTACGAGGACGCGGAGGTGCTGGGCGAGGTCGTCGTCGTGGTGGCGGGCCGCCCGGAGGACGCGGAGCGCGAGGAGGAGGTGGATGCGCTCGCGGCGCACTCCATCGCCCAGGCGCTGCTGGGGCAGGGGCAGTCCGCCAGCGCCGTGGCCAAGGAGCTGCGCCGGCGGATGGGCATCTCGCGCAACGACGCCTACCGCATCGCGCAGGAAGCCGCCGGCGCCGCGGAGGCGGAGGACGCGGCGGAGGCCGGGCCGGGGTAGCGTCCTCATCCGCCGAGGCGGGGGGATGCGTCGGATGCGGGGCACGCGCCGCCGACGGGGATCGGCCGGCCGTGCCGAGGATGTCGTGTCGGCGAAGATGTAGCATCGCGCGAGAGCGTCGTCCGGCGGCGTCGTGGCGTATGGATTGGGATCGTTCGGCGGTCGCGGGCCCTCGTCCGGATCGAATGAATTCGCCGCCGGAAATTCGCGAAGTCCGCCTGCGCGGACTGCACGGGCGGGGTCCGTGCGGGGACGGCGTGGCATCGGCGGACGCGGATCGGGCGTCCGCGGGATGGGGCGCGGCGGAGCGAGTACGATTTGATCTTCGGCGGATGGGCATCCGCCCCTTCATCTTCCCTGATACCGGCGGCGATGGCAGCGAACGCCCCGATGGACGCACCGGAGCACGTACCCGTCCCCGCGCTGGCGGGGGAGCTGCCGCCCCGCGACCGGGTGGACGCCCTGAACGCGCGCGCCTGGGAGATCCGCGCCCTGGACGCGCCCCGGGCCGCGGCGCTGGCGGAAGAGGCCCTGCGGCTGGCGGAGGCGGAGGGGTACACGGCCGGCATCGCCCTGGCCCTGCGGACGCTGGGGCACCACCGCTATTCCTCCCGCGCCGACTACGAGGGCGCGCTGCACGACCTGCGGCGCGCCCTCGTGCTGCTGGAGCAGTCCGGCGACCCCCGCGGCCGCGCGGACGTGCTGAACGGCATCGGCAACGTGCACTGGCGCCGGGGCGAGTACCCCGACGCCATGCGCTGCCACCTGCGCGCCCTGGAGATGCAGCGCGGCGAGGGCGACCGCCTGGGCGAGGGGATGTCGCTCAACGCGCTGGGAAACGTCTCCTACCACCTGGGCGACTACGGGCAGGCGCTGGACTACTACCAGGCCAGCCTCAAGGTGCGCGAGGAGATCGGCGACCGGGTGGGCGTGGCGTACTGCCTGAACAACATCGGCAACATCCACGGGCAGCTGGGCGAGTCGCACCGGGCCCTGGAGTACATGCTGCGGGCGCTTTCCATCAAGGAAGGGGCGGATCCGCAGGCGGCCGGGATCTCCATGCTGAACGTGGGGAGCGCCTACGCCGACCTGGGCGACGACGAGCGCGCGCTGGAGTACATGGAGCGCGCCGCCGTGCGCCTTCGCGAAACGGGCGCCCGCGACGCCGAGGCCACCTGCCTGCGCGACGTCGGCCGCGTGCACGAGCGCCGGGGCGACACGGCGCGGGCGCTGGAGTGCTACGAGGCCAGCCTGGCGACCACGCGGGCGCTGGGCACACGGATGTTCGAGGCGGAGACGCTCATCCGCCGGGGCGCCCTCCGCGTGCGCACGGGCGAGCACGACGCGGGGCTGGCGGACCTGCTGTCCGCGCTGGAGATGGTCTCGGAGCTGGGCGCGCGCCCGCAGGTGTACGCGGCGCACGAGGCGCTCACGCAGGCGTACGAGGCCCGGGGCGAGCTGGCGCGGGCGCTGGAGCACGACCGCGCCTTTCACGCCGCCTGGCGCGACGTCTTCAACGCCGAGACCAACGCGCGCATCAAGAGCGTGCTGGTGCGGGCCGAGGTGCAGCAGGCGCAGCGCGAGGCGGAGATCCTCCGGCAGAAGAACGACGAGCTCACGGCCGCGTACGGGCGCCTGCGCCAGGCGGACGAGGAAAAGGCGCTGCTCGTGGCGCGCCTTCGCGAGCAGGCGGCAGAGCTGGAGCGGCAGACGCGGGAGGATGCGCTCACGGGGCTCTTCAACCGCCGCCACCTGGACACGCTGCTGGCCGCGGAGTGGGAGCGCGCCCTGCGCTTTGGCCGCGCCATGACGGTGGCCATGGCCGACATCGACCACTTCAAGGACGTCAACGACCGCTTTTCGCACGCCGTGGGCGACGAGGTGCTGCGGACCGTCGCCCGCATCCTGCGCGAGAACACGCGCGGCGTGGACGTCGTGGCGCGCTACGGTGGCGAGGAGTTCTGCCTGATCCTCGTCGAAGCGACGGCGGAGGAGGCTGCGCGGCTGTGCGACCGCCTGCGTGCGCTGATCGCGGACTACGAGTGGTCCTCCATCCGCCCGGGGCTGGCGCTGACGGTGAGCATGGGCGTCGCCGGGCTGCACGAGGGGGCGGATGCGCCCGACGCGCTGCTGGCCGCCGCCGACATGCGCCTGTACGCCGCCAAGCACGCCGGCCGCAACCGGGTCCGCGCCTGAGCGGGTCCCGAATCCGCGGAACGAATGGGCTCACGCGGAGACGGAGGGCGCGGAGAACTTCTCGCCGTGCTCTCCGGTCGTGCCATGGTCGCCCTGCACCCCCCGAACCCGCGCCCCAACGAGAGGGCGCGGGTTTTTTGCGCCCGAGATGGACGGTTCGGAGGGGCCGATTTCTATAATCCGATGGCACCAATGGCGCTGCGATGCGGTCGGCATCCTGGCTGGAGAGACGGTGGGGCCGTGGAACCGGGTCCCGGATGGACCGGGCGACAAGCGTTGTCCAGCTCGCAATGGATCCGCTCCGCCGCAGGCTGTCGGGAGCGGGTTCTCCCTGGTAATGTAGGCTGTGACGCGTTTTTGTAGCACGCGGCGCTCTGCTGCGCCCGGACGCGGAGTGACCGGTTTTCACGCGTAAGCCTCGCCCCGTGATTGGCTTGCGCTCCGTTCGTGTCTTCCGGTTTCAGAAAACACTTGCCTTATCTATAAATGTCGTTTAATGATGTTGTGTCGTAGAGGTTCCTCTTCTCAACCCCATTCCGGAGGTGGCGTATGCTGGATCCCTTCAACCAGTACGGGCAGGAAGCGCAGTTCGAGACCTTCGATCCGTACGGCAGCTACGACGCGGCGACGCTGGCGGCCCTGTACGGCGGCCCCTGCGACGGGAGCATCAACTTCAACTGCGGCTGCGTCTGACGAACCGTGGGGTGGGGCCGGCCGGGTCTCCGGCCGACCCCACCGAACCCGCCGAAGACTGGCATCTCCCAACCTCCGCACCCGGCGACACTGCGATGCACTCGACACCCCCCCTCCCGTTTTCCACCTCCGGGCCCGGCGCCCGCGTCATCGTGCTGGAAGCCGCCGCCGGCAACGCGCGCCGCGACCTGCTGCAGGGGTGGGTGAACGAGGCCGTCCTGCAGTCGGCCGGCGCGTGGCTGCTTCCCTGCGACGCGGAGCGCGAGGGGATGTGGGCTGGGCTGGATACGTGGCTGCGCGCCCTTCTTCCCGACCTGGAGGCCCGCGCCCCGGACCTGTTCGCTCGCTACGACACGGAGCTCACGGCCGTGCTGCCGGACCTGCGCCTGCGCATCCGGCCCCGCCACGTGACGCTCACCGAGTCCGCGGACAAGGAGGAGGGCGTGCGCAACTGGGCGCAGGACCGGGCCGACCGCATCCCCCAGGGGATCGTGGACCTGCTGGACGCGTGGCACGACCGCACGAGCGGCGGCCACTGGGCCCTGGCCTGCGACGGCTTCGACGCCCGGGGCGCGCTCGTGGGCCACTTCTTTCGCCAGCTGGTGCGGCGGCGCGGGGACAAGCTGGGGCTGCGGCTGCTCGTGGCCGTGGAGCCGGGGAACGGAGACGCGGTGGAGGCGGAGCTGGCGCCGTTCGCCGCCGTGGAGCGGGTGCGGATGGAGCTGCCGGCCGGGCCCGTCGACGTGCTGGATCCGGAGGAGGCGGCGCGCCGGGCCGCGGCGATGGAGGTGTGGGCGAAGGAAGACAGCATGTGGGTGATGATGCACGCCCACGAGATCATCCGGCTGTGGAACGCCGCCGGCCGCACCGACCGCGCCGCCGACTGGCACGCCCTCGCCCTGGGGCTGTACGCCCACACGGGCTACTACGGGGACGCGTACCGCCACCTCCCGTTCGTCCGCGACAACCTGTCCGTCTTCGACCAGCCGGGCGCCTCGTACACGCGGGCCCAGGTGGTGAGCAACCTGCGCATCGTCTACATCACCAACGGCCTGGCCGACGAGGCGCTGCGCGTGATGGAGACGGAGGGGCTGGCCTGGATCACCGATCCCATGGAGCGCGCGCACGCGCTGTACGTGGTGGCCATGCTGCACGCCCGGCACCTCCCCGTGCGCAACATGGAAAAGGGCGAGCAGTACCTGCGGGCCGCCCTGGAGGAGGTGGAGAAGGCGGATCTCGATCCCGCCGACCGCGCGTTTCAAACAGGCTTCCTGCTCAACGGGCTCGCGTACGTCCGCTTTCGCCAGGGGGACGCGGCCGTGGCGGCGGAGCTGTCGCACCAGAACTTCGAGCGGCTGGACGAGAGCCTGCCGCCGGAGCGCCACCGCCTGCACCGGTCCGTCCTGCTGTACAACGCGGGCCAGGTCTACGGGCAGACGGGGGACCACGAAAAGGCGGTGGAATACTTTACCGCCGCCATGGAGATGGACCCCAACTACTCCGAGTACTACAACGACCGCGGCACCATCCTGCAAAAGCTGGGGCGCTTCGACCAAGCGGAGCAGGACTACCTGCGGGCCATCGAGCTTTCTCCCCCGTACCCGGAGGTGTGGTTCAACCTGGGGCAGTGCTACACGCGCTCCGGCCGCCCCGCGCAGGCCGAGCCCGCGTACCTGCGCGCCCTGGACCTGGACCCGGCCCGCCCCGAGGCGTGGGTGAACCTCGCCCGCGCCCGGCAGGCGCTGGGCCGTCCCGTGGAGGCCCTGGACGCGTACGACGCCGCCATCCAGGCGGACGGCACCAACCCGTTCGTCCTGGCCAACCGCGCCGGGCTGCGCCTGCAGCTGGGCCGCCCGCACGACGCGCTGGAGGACCTGGACCGCGCGCTGGCGCTGGCGCCGGAGAACCCGTCGCTGCAGCGCAACCGCGCGGTCGTCCTGCAGGCGCTGGGGCAGGCCCGCGAGGCCGCCCCCGCGGCCGCCGCCGCCTGACCACCGACCCGCACGCCACCATTGCAGCGGCGCCGGGCCGGCGCGCGCAGAAGGAGCCCCTGGAGCCATGCCCACCGCAGAGATGACCACCTCGCCGCTGGACCGCGGCGCCGCACCCGCCGTGCTCACGCAGCTGCGCTACGTTCCCCAGCGCCGCTGGACCGCCTCGCGCTTCAACGCCCGCACGCTGCACGAGGACGGCCGGATCCTGCTGTGGAACACGCTCTCCGGCGCCGTCTCGGAGTTTCTCCCCCAGCACCGCGACGCCGTGCTGGCGCTGCTGGGCGGAGACGGCGTGCCGGAGCCCCTGGACGGCATGGCGCGGCACCTGGCGCAGCGCGGCTTCCTGGTGCCGGGGGACATGGACGAGGTGGGGCGCTTTCGCATGCTCTTTGGGCAGCAGCAGTGGCGCAGCGACATCCTGCAGATGATCCTGCTGGCCAGCGAGGACTGCAACTTCCGCTGCGTGTACTGCTACGAGAAGTTCCGCAACGGCACCATGCGGCCCGAGGTGCGGCAGGGGGTGCGCGCGCTGGTGGAACAGCGGGCGCCGCGCCTGCGCGAGCTGAGCGCCGGGTGGTTCGGGGGCGAGCCGCTGTACGGGTGGGAGGCCATCGAGGAGCTGGCGCCGTTCTTTCGCGCCACGGCCGACCGGCACGGCCTGGCCTTCACCAGCCACATGACCACCAACGGCTACCTGCTCACGGAGGAGCGCGCCACCCGGCTGCTGGAGTGGGGCACCAACAGCTACCAGATCACCGTGGACGGGATGGCCGAGGAGCACGACTGCAAGCGCGTGGGACGCGACGGCAGCGGCACCTGGCACACCATCATGGAGAACCTGCGGGCCATGAAGCAGCGCCGCGCGGACTTCAAGATCACCGTGCGGGTGAACTTCGACCGCGACAACTACCTGCGCCTGGGGCCCTTCCTGGAGCAGCTGAGCGAGGACTTCGCGGGCGACCGGCGCTTTGCCCTTCGCTTTCGCCAGGTGGGCAAGTGGGGCGGCCCCAACGACGACGCGCTCAACACCTGCGGCATCTCCGAGCACCGCTTCGTGCTGGACGAGCTGCGGTCGGAGGCCATCGAGCGGGGGCTGCGGCCGGAGGGCGGCATCGACGCGGTGGCCTCGCCGGGAAGCCAGGTGTGCTACGCCGGGCGGCCGTACCACTTCATCGTGGGCGCCACGGGCAAGCTCATGAAGTGCACCGTGGTGCTGGACGACCTGCCGGAGAACGTCGTGGGCCGCATTCATCCCGACGGGCGGCTGGAGGTGGACGACGCCAACCTGCTCAAGTGGGTGGCGCCGCACTTCGAGACGGATTCGCTCTGCCAGACCTGCTACGTCCTGCCCGGCTGCCAGGGCGCCGCCTGCCCGCTCACGCGCATCACGGAGGGGGAGCGCACCTGCTGCTCGGTCAAGTCCAACCTCAAGCGGGAGATGCGCTTCAACCTGGATGCCGTGACCCGCGCCCGGCAGGCCGCCCTGGCCGCCGCGCCGCGCCCCGCCGCCGCCCCGGAGCCCGAGCCCGTCGCCGCCGGCGGCTGAGGTGCCGGCATCGAGAGGCCGGCTTAACGCGGAGGCGTGGCGGAGAAGCCGGAGTGCCGTTGCAAGGTGCCAGGCGGGGAAGGACCTCACGCAGACGGGGGAGGACGAGGAGGACGCGGACCGGGTTCCGCGTCCTCCTCGCATTTGTCGGGGATTGGATCGTGGGGAGGATGCGGATCTTTCGATTGCAGCCATTGCGTGGGGGCAGCACTTTGTGCACTTTGATGCGGTCCGATGATGATCATCCCCCGCGTTCCCGCTCGACCATGCCCAGCTCCAGCGGTCTCGATTCGCTGATCACGTGCGACCTCCTGCGCGAGATGGCGCGCGACGCGACCTACGCGCGCGGATATGCCTATGCGCAGGAAGGGCGCGTGCAGGAGGTTTCCGTGCAGGACGGCGTCCTCTCGGCGCGGGTGGAGGGGCGGGAGCCGTACCGGGTGCGGCTGTTCCGGCAGGGAGACCGGCTGGAGTTCGACTGCACCTGTCCCGTGGGCAACGAGCTGCGCTTCTGCAAGCATTGCGTGGCGGCCGGGCTGGCGTGGCTGATGGCGCAGGGAACGGCGCTCGGTGCGGAGGCCGCCGGTGCCGCGCCGCGGGAAGATTCTCTCGCGCGGATCGGCGCCTTTCTCAATGGGCTGGATGCGCCGGCGCTCCGCGAACTGCTGCTGGCGGAGGCGCGGGTGGACGGGGACCTGCGCGAGCGCCTGCTGCTGCGCGAAGCGGCGCAGGATGCGGATCCCGCCGCGGCCGGGCGCCTTCGCGCGGCCATCGACCGGGCCACGGCCACGGACGGGTTCGTGGACTACGACGATACCTACGCGTTCGCCGGCCGGGTGGCTGACGTGGTGGATGGGCTCGCCGCGCTGGCGGACGTCAACCCCGCCGCGGTGGTCGAGCTGGCGGAGCACGCCATCCGCCGGGTGGAGGAGGCGCTGAACGACGTCGATGACTCCGGCGGCGCGGTGGGCGACGTGCTGGGGGGGCTGCTGGAGCTGCACTTCCAGGTGTGCATGGAAGCGCGGCCCGACCCGGTCGACCTCGCGGGCCGCCTGTTCGAGGCCGAGCTGGAGTCGAGCTACGACAGCTTCTCCGGCGCCGCGGAGCGCTACGCGGAGGTGCTCGGCGACCCCGGGCTGGCGGAGTACCGGCGCCTGGCGCAGCCGCTGTGGGATGGCTTGCCCCCGCTCGGTCCGGGCGAGCGCGACCCTGACGGGCGCCGCGACCGGTTCGCCATCACCCAGATGATGGAGGCGATCGCGCGCGCGGACGGCGACCTGGCGGAGCAGGTCGCCGTCCTGAGCCGCAACCTGTCGAGCGCGTACGCCTTTCTGCAGATCGCGGAGCTGTACCGCGAGGCAGGCGACCACGAGGCGGCGATGGAGTGGGCGCGCCGCGGGCTGGACGCGTTCCCCGGCAACCCGGACCACCGGCTGGAGCTGTTCCTGGCGGATGAACATCACCGGCGCGATGAGCACGCGCAGGCCGTGGAGCTGGTCTGGGCCGGCTTTGCGCGCGGCCCGTCCCTGGAGCGATACCAGCTCTTGCACGAGCACGCCGGCCGCGCGCGAACGTGGCCCGCGTGGCGCGAGCGCGCACTCTCCGCGCTGCGCGAGGAAGCGGAGGGCCTGCGGGAGCGGCAGCGCGTGTTCGGCGGGGACCGGATGAACGCGCACTCCGCGCTCGTCCGCGTGTTCCTGTGGGAGGAGGACGTGGAGGGGGCGTGGCGCGAGGCGGCGGAGGGCGGCTGCTCGGACGAGCTGTGGCTGCGGCTTGCGCAGGCGCGCGAGGCCGCGCATCCCGCCGACGCGCTGCAGGTCTACCTGCGCCAGGTAGACGCGATCCTGGTGAGCACCGGGGAGCGCGCCTACGCCGAGGCCGTGCGCCTGCTGCCGCGGGTGCGCGAAATCATGCAGCGCGTGGGCGAGGACTTCGGCCGCTACGTCGCCGGCCTGCGCGAGGCGCACAAGCGCAGGCGCAAGCTGGTGGAAATGCTCGATCGCTTCGAGCGGCGCAGCGCGGCGGCATAGCGAGCCTGGACGAGCGGATGCGGAGGACGCGGAGCAGGTTCCGCGTCCTCCGCTTCTTTCGTGTGATGCGCCGGGTCGCGGGGCATGCGGACGCGAGAGGCAGCTCGGCGCGCGCGGGCGGAGCGAGGGGACGGGGTGCGGGGCGGGGGAGGGGCGCGTTAGAATGTGGGCGTTCGTGTCCATCCCGTTGTCCATCGTGCGTTCCGTGCGGCCCACACACCGCGCGGCGCGCCGCCGCATCCCGATCCCGATCGGCCCGAAGGATCCGTTTGAGCTCGCAATCCGCCCCGCTGGCCACTTCCGCGCGACCGGCGCACGCAGACGCGCCCGCCGCCGCGGGATCCGGCGCCCTGCTGGCCGTGTTCACCGTCGCGGTGTTCCTCAGCGCGTTCCTGCTGTTCCTGGTGCAGCCCATGTTCGGCAAGATGGTGCTGCCGCTGCTGGGCGGGTCGCCGGCGGTGTGGAACACCTGCATGCTCTTCTTTCAGGCCGCGCTGCTGGGCGGGTACCTGTACGCGCACCTTTCGTCGCGGTGGACGGTGCGGCGGCAGGCCATGGTCCACCTGGCGCTGCTGGCCCTGGCGGCGCTGGCGCTCCCCGTGAGCGTGCGCGGCGCCGTGCCTCCGGGCGGGGGCGCGCCCATCCCGTGGCTGCTGGCGCTGATGGCGATGACCGTCGGCGCGCCGTTCCTGGTGCTGTCCGGCACGGGCGTGGTGCTGCAGCGCTGGTTCTCGCGCAGCGGCCATCCGCAGGCCGCCGAGCCGTACCAGCTCTACGCCGCCAGCAACCTGGGGAGCGCGCTGGCCCTGCTGGCGTATCCGTTCCTCATGGAGCCGCGGATGCGCCTCGCCAGCCAGAGCGGCACGTGGGCCATCGGCTACGGGCTCCTGGCCCTGCTCATCGGGGCGTGCGCGTGGCGCGTGTGGCGCACGGCGGACGCGCCGGCGCCCGTCGCATCCCCCGCGTCGAGTGCATCCACCGAATCGACCGCATCGACTGTATCGGCCGAGTCCGGGGAATCCATCCAGTCCGCGGAATCGATCCAATCCGTCGATTCCGCCGCGGCCGGCGGCTCCGCATCCATCGCATCTCCCGCATCTCCGGCATCTCCGGCATCTCCGGCATCTCCGGCATCTTCCGCATCTTCCGCATCTCCCGCGACCGGCGCGGCGCGGGCGGACGTGGCGCCGGGGATGCACGACCGGCTGGTGTGGACGGGGCTGGCGTTCATCCCCAGCAGCCTGCTGCTCGCCGTCACGACGTACGTGACCACGGACCTGAGCCCCGCGCCCCTGCTGTGGGTGCTGCCACTCGCCCTGTACCTGCTGACGTTCACGCTGGTCTTTGCGCGCCGGCCGCTCCTTCCGCACACGTGGATGGTGGCCGCGCACCCGGCGGCTATCGGCGTGGCCGTGCTGCTGCTGGCCACGGGGTACGTAAAGAGCCCCGTGTTCGCCGTGCCGCTGCACCTGCTGGCGCTGTTCGTCATCGCCATGGCGGCGCACGGGGAGCTGGCCCGGCTCCGGCCGCACGCGCGCTACCTGACGGAGTTCTACCTGTGGATCTCCGTGGGCGGCGTGCTGGGCGGCGTGTTCAACGCGCTGGTGGCGCCGGTGGTGTTCAACGACGTGTGGGAGTACCCCATCGTGCTGGGGCTGGCGTGCCTGGCGCGGCCGTGGCCCACGGAGCGCATGGGCTGGCGCGGGCACCTGTGGGCCCTGGTGCGGGCGGCGGCGTTCGCGTACGCGCTCATCTACCTGAGCCGCCAGGACACGCTGGCGCCCTTTGTGGTGGTGATCGTGGCGTTCGCCCTCGTCGTCCTGCTGAGCGTGGGGCTGGGGCGCGCGCCGCTGTGGCTGATGGCGTGCATCGGCGCGGCGCTGTTCTTTCGCGCGTACGCCACGCTCACGGAGCCGGGGGTGCTGCTGGCGGAGCGCACGTTCTTTGGCCGCTACAAGGTGATGCACTTCGAGCCGTCGGGCGGATTCCACGTGCTGCGCCACGGCTCCACCCTGCACGGCGCGCAGAGCCTGCAGCCGGAGCGCCGCCGCGAGCCCCTCACGTACTACCTGCAGCAGGGGCCGCTGGGGCAGATCTTCTTCGCGTCCATCCTGCGGGAGGGGGAGCGGCGCGTGGCCGTCGTGGGGCTGGGGACGGGGACGACGGCCGCCTACGCCGTCGAGGGCGAGCAGTGGACGTTCTACGAGATCGATCCCGGCATCGAGCGCATTGCCCGCGACACGGCGTACTTCACCTACCTGGCGGATGCGCCCGTGCCCACGCGGGTGGTGCTGGGCGATGCGCGCCTGCAGCTGGCCGCCGACTCGGCGCGCACGTACGACCTGATCCTGCTGGACGCCTTCAGCAGCGACGCCATCCCCGTGCACCTGATGACGCGCGAGGCGCTGGACACGTACCTGGCGCGGCTGGCCCCCGGCGGGATCATCGCCTTCCACGTGAGCAACCGGTACCTGGACCTGGAGCCGGTGGTCGCGGCCCTGGCCAAGGACCGCGGGCTCGTGGCGCGCGCGGGGCAGGGGCCGCGGGGGATGCGCGACACCTACGAGAGCAACTCCACGTGGATCGCGCTCGCCCGCCAGGAGGCGGACCTGGGCCCCCTGACGGCGGACGTCCAGTGGTGGATCCCCCGCCTGCGCAACGACGTGGCGCCGTGGACGGACGACTACTCCAGCCTGCTCACCGTGTTCGAGTGGGATTGACCGATCCGCTGCGTTCGATTTCCTGAGGGAGCGCCCGCGCGGACTCGCCCGTGCACCAGCGGATGGCGCGACCGACGGATCTACTACGCACGGCAAGGACTCCGCTCCAGGACTGATTCCTTGCACGGCAGGCAAGATCCTTCGGTCGGCGCCAGGGCTTCTCGGTCCATTCGGGTACCCGGCGGCGCCTCCCTCAGCAAATCGATCCCGAAGAGTGCCAGGCCAGCGAATCGCCCTCCGACGGATGCTTCCGCCGGAGGGCGATTCTCATCCGCGCCGATCCGTCCCGGCGGTTGCCGGCGATGGATCGGCGCCGGGGTTCACGGCCCGACCATGAGGCTGCGGAGGAGGAAGACTTGGTCCGCGTCGTGGAACGCGAGGCCGTCCGTGCTCCAGCGCACCAGGTGGCGGCGCTGCGTGGCGGCGGGCTCGAACGCCAGCGTGGGGACGGGGAGCGTGCCCAGGAGCGCCGCGGTGTTGATGTCGGCCACGCGGATGGCGTCGTCGCCCAGGAAGAAGGCGCGCCCGGTCGCCAGGTCCGGCCGCACGGCGCCCGAAAAGCCGTAGAGCGTGCTCACCCAGTCCCTGTAGCCCGTGTCCATGACGGGACCCTCGCTACTGTACAGCCGGCCACCGGCGTAGACGATGTCCGCCCCTGCGGAGAGCCCGCTCCACCAGTGGGAGGCGACCGCCACGCCGTCGTCGTCCACGGACATGGTGCGGAACCGGTGTGCGGACGTCTCGTTGTCCAGCCCGTACAGCGTGGACCCCGTGGCGCCGAATTCGATCACGTTGCTGCCCGCGCCCGCGGCCGTGGTGGAGGAGAGCGGCCACATGAAGTTGTACACGGCCACGCCCGCGTGCGCGGGGCTCCCCGACGTGTCCCTGCGCGACACCGCCACCCGGTGCGGGTACCGGGGCACCACGGCCAGGTCCTCGGCCACGATGCCCGGATCGAGCTGCACGGTGAAGTCGGGAGAGGTGCCCCACTCCAGGTTCACGCGGCGCACCTGGTTCTCTCCGTCCACGCCCGCCCACAGGTGCTTGCCGTCTTCCGAGACGGCCAGGTAGCGCGGACTGCTGCCCAGCCACGTGTAGTCTTCCACGGTGCCCGTCGCCGGGTCGATCACGGCCAGGTTCCCCGCCATGGGGCCGTCGTACACGGTGCCGTACAGGCGGTCCGTGTAGGCGCTGTAGACCAGGTCGCGAACGGGCAGCTCCAGCGTCACCTGCGACGTCACGGACGCGGACGGCTGCGGGCGAACCGTCACCGTACCCACGCGCCAGGGCGCGCCGCTGGCCAGCAGCCCCGTGGTGATGGTGACGACGGCGGTCCCCGCGGTGGCCAGGTCCGCGGCGGTGATCACGGCACTGATCCGGTTCGCGTTGTGGAACCACGTCTGGCGGGGCGAGCCGTTCCAGTGCACGGTCGCGTCGCTGCCCAGGCCCTCGCCGTAGATCACCAGCTGGAACCCGCTGCCGCCCGCCGTGGCGCCATGGGTGTGCATGACCAGCCGGGGCCCCACCTGGAAGATGGCGGGCGCGGACGGGCCGCCGCCGGGGCCTGGATTGACCACCGTGACCTCCGTCACGTCCTCGTACGCGAGGTCGTGCCACTGGAGCTGGACGGTGATGACCGAATCGCCCTGCAGTGTGAAGTTCACGGGGGAGCCGTCCCACAGCAGCTGCGCGCCCTGCAGGAAGTTGCGCCCCCGCAGCGTGACCGTCTGGCAGTCGCCGTCCACCTCGCACGCGTCCGGCGTCATGGCGTCGATCACGGGGGCCGGATTGGTCACCGTGAAGTAGAGCGGGTCGGACTGCTGGTAGTTCTCGTCGAACGTCGTCACCTCGTGGGTCGCGGCCTCCCAGAGCGGCCCCTCGATGCGCGCGGTGATCGTGGAGTCGTCCACCACCGTGATGGTGAGCGGCAGCCACGGGCTCACCCCCAGCCAGGTGGATTCGTTGAACCCGCTGCCCCGGAGCGTCAGCACGACGCCGGTGTCGCCCACGACCGCGCTGTCCGGCGTGAGGGAGAGCAGCGGCGCCAGGTTCGCGTGCGGCCGCGCGCCGTCGGGGGAGAGCAGCGTGTCGCTCGTGCATGCCGCCGCGCCGGCCGCGAGCAGCAGCGCGAACACCGCGCGCAGCAGTCCGCATCGAATGATGAAGGTGTTGCGGGAAAGGTGCTTGTGCATGGCAGGCCTTGAGGGATGAAGAAGGAGGGATGGACCGCGTTGAAGACACCCGAACAAAATACGAAACCAGCGGGCCGGGTGCAACGGTTTCATCGTCCATCTTGAGCGGATAAACTGCCGCTCTTACAAGCACGCTTAGAGCTGTCCACGTCGTTGCCGCGGCCGCAGGATTCCGCGGCGAGCGACGTCTTGCGACGAGGGCGGTCGGATGCACACGATCGGTATGGCTGCCCGCGTTGTTCGTTTGATGAAGATGGATTCGTAAGGATCGATGGATGGAGCCTGCCCGATCCGCTTTCCATCGCCGGTGCAGCGACCGGAGGGGAAGTGTCGGATCGGCCCTGTCCCTGGTGCCGCCGTTTCGACACCTTTCCGCCCGCCGCGGCGTACGATGGAGCAGCAGCCGGTCGCGAATCCACCCGCATCCCGAGATCTCCCGTGAACCTCATCCTCCGCTGGATCGCCGCCGCCGTCGCCGTGGGGCTGGCCGTGTACCTGCTCCCGGGCCTCGAGTACGACGGCCGCATCCAGACGCTGTTCGTCGTCGCGCTCATCCTGGGGCTGGTGAACGCCGTCGTGCGGCCCATCATCAAGGCGCTGGCGTGCGGGCTCATCGTGCTCACGCTGGGGCTGGTGCTGTTCGTCATCAACGCGCTGATGCTGTACCTCACGAGCTTCATCGCCGCGCACTTCGGGTACGGCTTCCACGTGCGCGACTTCGTCTCGGCGCTCATCGGCTCGGTGGTGATCAGCCTGGCGACGTGGTTCCTGTCGCTGCTCATCGACCGGGATGACCGCTAGCAGCCGCCTGGACGCGTTCACGCTGGGCGACGGCGGCCTGGAGGTGGAGCTCTGGAGCGACCCCGGGTACACGCCGGGCTCCGCCGGCAACGTGCACCGCTACGGGCGCGAGATCGCCGTCGGCGGCCACCACGGGCAGGCCACGGGCGTGGAGGTGCGGATGGATGGGGTGCCCGTCGCGTCCGCGGTCCTGCTCTGCGATGCGGGGTGCCCCGGCGTCTCGACCAGCAACGCGGAACTGCGGGGCGATACGCTGTACGTCGCCATGCGGGACCACGTGGCCGCGCTGTCGCTGCCGTCGCTGGAGGTGCGGTGGATGACGGACGTGGACGACGCCTGCGTCTTCGGGTTCGTGGGGACGGACGAGGATGCGCTTCTCCTGCACGGCGAGCTGTGGATCACGCGCCTGGGTTTGGACGGGCGCATCCAGTGGCGGCAGGGCGGCGCCGACATCTTCACGGGCGGATGCTGGACGGAGGACGGCGTCGTGTTCGCGGCGGACTGGGAGGGGACCGAGTACCGCTGGCGATGGTCGGACGGCGAGGCGCTGGGCGTCATCCCCGGCGCCCACCCGCCGACGTGGGCCGATGCGCGTGAGCCGGACGAGCGCTGAGCCCGGTCGTCCAGCGCGCCCGGACCGCGCCCATCGGTTGACGCCGGACAACCTCCCCCAGGGGTTTTGGGGGAGGTCGCGAGGCGACGAGCGGGTGGGGGCGCTCGCCGGGAGCCTGCGCCCGTGCACGGATCGACACGGGGCCGGGGTGGTGGACGACCCTTGCTGAATGTCGCTCACCGGGCGCAGAATGTGCACGCGGCGCCCGGGAACGGGTCCGCGCAGGGGAACGTGGCGTCCGAGACGGGCCTTTGGTTGACAGGACGCCGCTTTCCCAGTACTTTTCCGGTTTATGTTGAAAGTCAGCCTAACCGCGCTCGACCGCGGAGAAGTGTTGGTCCGGGAGCAGATCGCACCGGACGACGAGATGTGGCAGGACGCGGATCTGACGCTCGCTGCACCGCTGGACGTGGACCTGACCGCCCGCTCCGTGGGAGACGGGGTCTTTCTGCGCGGCCGGCTCCGCACCACGGTGCGGCTTGCCTGCCGTCGCTGTCTCACGTCCGTGGAGCAGCCGATCGACGACGTCGTCGACCTGCTCTTCGAGCCCCTGGGGCCCGAGGATGAAGAAGCCGAGGGAGAGGTCTATCCCCTCCCCGAAAAGGGCGACGTGCTGGACCTGCGCGAGGCCGTGCGGGAGCAGGTGCTGCTGCGGGCGCCGCAGTTTGGCCTGTGCAGCGAAGCCTGCCGGGGTTTGTGCCCACAGTGCGGCACGGACCTGAACACGGGCGAGTGCGACTGCGTTCCCGAGCAGCCGGCGACCCCCTGGGACGCGCTCAAGAACGTCACGTTCGACTAGACCACCACGCTACAGAAGCATAGAGGGGGCTCCGATGGCCGTACCGAAGAGACGTCAGTCCAAGCAGCGCCAGCGCAAGCGCCGCACGCACGTGAAGGCGGCGATGCCGTCGTTCAACGCCTGCCCGCAGTGCGGTGATCCCAAGATCCAGCACAGCGTCTGCCCGAATTGCGGGTATTACCGCAAGGAGCAGCGCATCGAAGTGTCCGAGTTCTAAGCCCACCGGCGACCCACTCGGAACAGATGCGGATCGCGCTGGACGCGATGGGCTCCGACCGTGCCCCGGCCGTCGAGGTCGAGGGGGCGGTCGGAGCTTTGCTTGACCAGGACGCCGACGTTCGCGTCGTCCTGGTCGGCGACAGGGACAGGCTCGAGGCCGAGCTGGCGCGTTTTCCCGACGCGCCACGCGACCGCCTGGAGATTCACCACGCCAGCGAGGTGATCGAGATGGGCGAGGCCCCGGCGACGGCCATCCGTCGCAAGCGGGACTCGTCCATCGTCGTTGGCGTGAACCTGCTCAAGGCGGGCGAGGTGGACGCCTTCATCAGCGCCGGCAGCACGGGCGCGGTGATGGCGGCATCCCTCGTCACCCTGCGCAGCATTCCCGGCGTGGACCGCCCCCCCGTGGGCGCGCGCATCCCCACCAGCCAGGGGACGTGCCTGGCCGTGGACGTGGGCGCCAACGTGGACTGCAAGCCCCACCAGCTGGTGCAGTTCGCCCAGCTGGGGAGCGTGTACGCCGAGGACATGCTGGGCATCCAGAACCCCCGCGTGGGCCTGCTCAACATCGGAACGGAGCCCGAAAAGGGCAACGAGGTGGTGGTCGAGGCGTACGGGCTGCTGGAAAAGACGCCGCACCTGAACTTCATCGGCAACGTGGAGGGGCGCGAGATCGTCTCGGGCAAGTGCGACGTGCTGGTGGCCGACGGGTTCGTGGGCAACGTCCTGCTCAAGTTCTACGAGTCGGTGGCCGGCCTCATCACGGGCATGCTCAAGCGCGAGCTGACGGACGCCGGGGTCCAGCTGGACCTGGACCGCATCTTCCGCAGCCTGGACTACGCCGGCATCGGCGGGGCGCCGCTGCTGGGGGTGAACGGCGTCGTCATCATCTGCCACGGCGGTTCGCCGCCGCTGGCCATCCGCAACGCCATCAAGGTCGCCGCCCAGTCCGTGCGGGCCGAGATGGTGGAGCACATGGCCGCGCGGCTGGCCCGCCCGGCCGAAGGAGCACAGCCATGACCCAGGCATTGCCCCGGGCACGCCTCGTTTCCACGGGCCACTTCTCCCCCCCGCGCGTGGTGACCAACGCGGAACTGGAGACGCTCGTGGACACCAACGACGAGTGGATCCGCACGCGCACGGGCATCCGCGAGCGCCGCCTGGCCGACAAGGACACGGGCGCCGCCGACATGGCCGCGGCCGCCGCGCGCGTGGCCATGGAGCGCGCCGGCACGTCCGCCGGGGAGATCGACATGATCCTCCTGAGCACGGCCACGCCCGACCGCCTGCTGCCCAGCACCGCCTGCGACGTGCAGGCCCTGCTGGGCGCCCGCAACGCCGCCGCGTACGACTACGCGACGGCGTGCTCGGGCTTCCTGTACGGCCTGTCCATGGCCGAGGCGCACATCGTGGCCGGCCAGGCGGAGACGGTGCTGGTCTGCGCCACGGAGAAGATGTCGTCCATCGTGGACTGGACGGACCGCGGCACGTGCGTGCTCTTTGGCGACGGCGCGGGCGCGACCATCGTCAAGCGGGCGGAGGACGGGCGCGGCATCCTGTCCAGCTACATGAAGAGCGACGGCACGCTGGCGGACCTGCTGTACCGGCCCGGCGGCGGCGCGCGCTTTCCCCTGGACATCGCCGTGCTGGACGAGCGCTCGCACTTCGTGAAGATGGCGGGCCCCGAGGTCTTCAAGTCGGCCGTGCGCGCCATGTGCGAGGCGGCCGAGACGGCCCTGCAGCGCGCCGGCGTGACGTCGGAGCAGATCGACCTGCTGGTGCCCCACCAGGCGAACATCCGCATCATCGAGGCGACGGCCAAGTACGCCAAGATGCCCATGGACAAGGTGTTCGTGAACGTGGACCGGTACGGCAACATGTCGTCGGCCTCCATCCCCGTGGCCCTGGACGAGGCGTTCGAGCAGGGGCGCATCGGCGAGGGGTCGCTGGTGCTGATGGTGGCGTTCGGCGCGGGATTCACGTGGGCAGCCAACGTGGTGCAGTTCTGATGAACGGTGAGCGGATCGCCCTGCTGTTTCCGGGGCAGGGATCGCAGGCGGTGGGGATGGGGCGGGACCTGGCGGAGCGCTTTCCCGCCGCGCGGGCCGTCTTCCAGGAAGCGGACGAGGCGCTGGGGTTCGCGCTGTCCGCCCTGATGTGGGAAGGCCCCGCGGAGGAGCTCACGCTCACCGTGAACGCCCAGCCCGCCCTGCTCACGCACAGCGCCGCCGTCTGGGCCGTGCTCCGCGAGGCGGACCTGAACGTGGTCTGCGCGGGCGGGCACTCGCTGGGCGAGTTCAGCGCCTACCAGGCCGCGGGATCGATGTCCTTCGCGGACGCCGTGCGCACCGTGCGCCGCCGCGGCGAGCTGATGCTGGAGAGCGGCAACGCCCGCCCCGGCACCATGGCCGCCGTGCTGGGGCTGGACGACGACGTGGTGGAAGGCGTCTGCCGCGAGGCGTCGGCCGAAGACAGCGTCGTGGTCCCCGCGAACTTCAACGCCCCCGGCCAGGTGGTCGTCTCGGGCGACGTGGCGGCCGTGGAGCGGGTGGGGCCCATGCTCGTTTCCGCCGGCGCCAAGAAGGTGCAGCCGCTGACGGTCTCGGGCGCGTTCCACTCGCCGCTCATGGCGGTGGCGCAGGACGGGCTGCGGGCGCAGCTGGAATCCGCGGATTTCGGCGCGCCTGCGTTCCCCGTGCTGAGCAACGTGACGGCGCACCCGGTGACGGACGCGGACGAGGCCCGGAGCCTGCTGGTGGACCAGCTGACGTCGCCCGTGCGCTGGTCGCACTCGGTGCAGACCATGCTGCAGATGGGCGCCGAGCGCTTCCTGGAGATCGGCACGGGCAAGGTGCTCATCACCATGCTCAAGCGCATCGACAAGGCCGCCGAAGGGCGCGGCGTGGCGCTGGGCACGGCGGATGGGATTGCAGAGTACCTGAACGGCGGGGCGTGATCGGAAGTACCCAGTTCCTAGTGCCCAGTACCAAGTAACTGCGGACCCGGCACTAGGCACTCGGCACTTGGCACTCTTCTGACGGGGGACAGGGTGGAGCTACAGGGTCAGGTTGCTCTCGTTACGGGCGGGTCGCGCGGCATCGGCCTCGCCATCGCGCGGGAGCTGGCGCAGGCGGGGGCGCGCGTGGCCGTGGTGGCGCGCGACGGGGCACGGGCGGGGGCGGCGGCCGCGGAATTGCCCGGGGACGGGCACCGGGGCTACGCCTGCGACGTGTCCAGCTCCGAGGCGTGCAACGCGCTCGTCAAGCAGGTGGAGGCGGACCTGGGCGGGCTTGACGTGCTCGTCAACAACGCCGGCGTCACGCGCGACAACGTGCTGATGCGCATCAAGGACGAGGACTGGGACGCCGTGCTGGACACCAACCTGCGCGGCGCGTTCAACCTGATGCGCGCCGCCAGCCGCGGGATGATGAAGAAGCGCAGCGGCCGCATCGTCAACATCTCGTCCGTCGTGGGCGTGACGGGCAACGCGGGACAGGCCAACTACGCGGCGTCCAAGGCGGGGCTCATCGGGATGACCAAGTCGGTCGCCAAGGAGCTCGCGGGGCGGGGGGTTCTGGTCAACGCCGTAGCCCCCGGATACATTGAGACCGACATGACGGCCGAGCTGCCCGAGGCCGCACGCACGGCGCTGATGAACGGCATCGCGCTGGGGCGGCTGGGGCAGCCGGAGGACATCGCACCCGTGGTGCGGTTCCTGGCCGGACCGGGCGCGTCGTACATCACCGGGCAGGTGCTGGTGGTGGACGGTGGGATGGTGATGTAGGAAGGGAAGGGGACGCACGCAGTCCAGGGCTGGCGGCGCCCGTACGCTCAAATCAACCAGGAGCACGTGAAATGGCGGACATCGAGGCGAAGGTCAAGGAAATCATCATCAACGAGCTGGGCGTGGACGCGGAGAAGGTGACGCCCGAGGCCTCGTTCGTGGAGGACCTTGGCGCGGACTCGCTGGACACCGTGGAGCTGGTGATGGCCTTCGAGGAAGAGTTCGGGATGGAGATCCCGGACGAAGAGGCCGAGAAGCTGCGCACCGTGGGCGACGCCATCACCTACATCTCGAGCAACGCAGGCCAGGGCTGATCCGGACGGTTCACCCGTCCGACGGTCTCTGACTTCTTTCCAGACGGGCCGCCCCCGCGGGGCGGCCCGGCCCGAGCTTCCCGATCTTCACCGGAGCGGCTGATGAATCGCCGAGTCGTGATCACGGGGACCGGACTCGTTACGCCCGTCGGGCTGGACGTCCAGGAGTCCTGGACGGCCCTGCTCGCCGGGCGTAGTGGCGCCGGGCCCATCACCCAGTTCGATGCGTCGGACCACGCGGTGCGCTTTGCCTGCGAGGTCAAGGGCTTCGACCCGGGGCTGTACATCGACCGCAAGGAAGTGAAGCGCACGGACCGCTTCAGCCAGTTCGCCATCGCCACGGCCGTGCAGGCCATGCGCGAGGCGGGGCTGGACGAGACCTTCGATTCGCTGGAGTCCGAGCGCTTTGGCGTGCTGGTGGGGAGCGGCATCGGCGGCATCCACACCTTCGAGGAGCAGCACACCAGGCTGATGGAAAAGGGGCCGGGGCGCGTGTCGCCCTTCTTCGTGCCCATGTTCATCAGCGACATCGCGGCGGGGCTGGTCTCCATCCGCTACAACGCGCGCGGCCCCAACTACTGCACCGTCTCGGCCTGCGCGTCGGGCGCGCACGCGGTGGGCAACGCGTTCCGGCACATCAAGTACGGCGACGCCGACGTGATGCTGGCCGGCGGCACGGAGGCCACCATCACGCCCACGACCGTCGCCGGCTTCGCCAACATGACGGCGCTCTCCACGCGCAACGACTCGCCGGAAACGGCCAGCCGCCCGTTCGACGGCACGCGCGACGGGTTCGTGCTGGGCGAGGGCGCGGGGATGGTGCTGCTGGAGGAGCTGGAGCACGCGCGCGCCCGCGGCGCCACCATCCTGGCCGAGATCGTGGGCTACGGCCTGACGGGCGACGCGTACCACATCACGGGGCAGCCGGAGAACCACGAGGGCCTCGCCCGGGCCATGCGCGCGGCGCTGCGCGAGGCGGGGGCGGACGCGTCCGAGGTGGACTACGTGAACGCGCACGGCACCAGCACGCCGCTCAACGACAGCAACGAGACGGGCGCCGTAAAGCTGGTGCTGGGCGACCACGCGCGCGACATCATCGTGGGCAGCACCAAGAGCATGACGGGGCACCTGCTGGGTGCCGCGGGCGCCATCGAGTCGGTGTTCACGGCGCTGGCCTGCCGCGAGGGGCGCATCCCCCCCACGATCAACTACAGCGAGCCGGATCCCGAGTGCGACCTGAACTACGGGACGGACGGGGTGACGGAGCGGCCCGTGCGGCTGGCGCTGAGCAACTCGGCCGGGTTTGGCGGACACAATGCGTGCCTGGCGATCCGGCCGTTCGGGGACTGACGGACGGCAGGGAATAGGGAATAGGGAATAGGGAATAGCCGGCAACGGCATCCCCATCTCGGAGGAAGGCCCCCGGCGCGAGCGTGCGCCGGGGGCCTTCTTCGTGGCGGGACTCTCGTCGCCAGGCCGGACGGGCCCGGCGATTGAAATCGCGGCAATGAACCCGCGATGTCGGCCTTCGCCGACAGGTCCGGCGCGGGCGAGTGCCGTGCACACCCGCCGGGTGCCCGCTGTTGGTGTCCGCGCAGGCGGACAGTGTGCCGTTGTAGCCGCGAATTCATTCGCTCCGGACGATAGGCGGAATCCGTCTGCCGATTCCGTCCGCCGATTTCCATCCGCCGATTGCCGTCCGCCCGATTCCGTCCGCAGCTCAGGCCGGTTGCGCGCTCGGTTCGCTGGCCAGCGCGGCGCGGAAGGCGTCGAGCTCGGGCTCGATCTGCATCACCTGCGAGGGGCGGTCCAGGAGCGACTGCAGCTCGGGGGGGACGGGGACCTCGCGGCCGATCAGGGGCTCCACGATGCCCTCGAACTTGGCGGGATGAGCCGTGGAGACGAGGATCCAGTCCGCGTCCTCCAATTGCTCGCGCACGGCGACCGCCACGGCCGTGTGCGGGTCCCACACCTCGCCCCACTCCGCCAAGCCGGCCCGGATGACGCGGCGGATCTCGTCGTCCGTCACGGCATGGGCACGCAGGGCGGGGCGGCACGCGTCCTCGCCGCCGAACAGGTGCAGCACGCGCTCCATGTTGCTGGGGCTGCCCACGTCCATCGCCGTCGCCAGCGTGTTCACGGTGGGGTGCGCGGACCACGGCGCACCGCCGGCGAACGCGGTGACGGCGGGGTTGGCGTTGGTGGCCAGGACCACCTCGCGCACGGGCATCCCGATCCGCTTCGCCCAGAGCGCCGCGAGCGCGTTGCCCAGGTTGCCCGTGGGGACCACGAAGCCGGGCGCGGCACCGTGGCGGCGGACGTACTCGCGCGAGGCCCAGGCGTAGTACGCCATCTGCGGCAGCAGCCGGCCGATGCTGATGCTGTTGGCGGACGACAGGCGGCGGGCGGCGCGCAGCTCGTCGTCCGCCATGGCCGCCTTGACGAGCCGCTGGCAGTCGTCGAAGGCGCCGCGGACGGCAAAGGCGCGCACGTTGCCGCCCCACGTGGTCAGCTGCTTTTCCTGCCGCGGCGACACCATCCCGGCGGGATACAGGACGGCCACCTCCACCCCCGGCCGCCCGTGGAACGCCGCCGCCACCGCGCCGCCCGTGTCGCCCGACGTGGCGACGAGGATGGTCAGCGGGCGCGGGTCCGTGCCGCCGATGCGCGACATGGTGGCCGCCAGGAAGCGCGCGCCCACGTCCTTGAAGGCGGCCGTGGGGCCGTGGAACAGCTCCAGGACGGCCGTGCGGTCGCGCAGCTCCTTGAGCGTCACGGGAAAGGTGAACGCTTCGCGGCAGATGTCGTCCAGGGCGCCCTCCAGCCGGTCGCCGGCAAAGAACGGCACCAGCAGCCGCGCGGCGACGTCCGCCAGCGTTTCCGCGCCGTCCAGCGCATCCGGCGCGATCTCGGGAAAGCGCTCGGGGACGAAGAGGCCGCCGTCCGGCGCGAGCCCCCGCTCCACGGCCTCCGAAAGCGTGACCGGCTCCCCGCCGCCCCGCGTGCTGACGTACTTCATCTGGATTCGATTTCTCTGCGGTGATGAGAACTTCGTGAGGCGAGGCGGAGCACTGCGCCAGGGCCGGCTTCTACGGCGCCCGCTTCGCGGAGCCCCTCACCCCCCGGCCCCCTCTCCCGCAAACTGCGCGGGAGAGGGGGAGAACTGCGGCTTCCCCGATGCTGGCTTCCGTGCACTGGCGGGGCGCCCCTCCCCCCGGCCCCCTCCCCGCTCGTTCCTCGCGGAGAGGGGGAGAACTGCAGGCCCGTGCACGAATCCCTTCCTCGATGTCCGTGTACCCCACGGCACCCGCCCGTGCCGGACCTGTCGGCGAAGGCCGACATCGCGGGTTCATTGCCGCGATTTCAATCGCCGGGTTCGGATGCCGGCCAGGGTGCACGATCTTCCGTCGGACGAGCGGCCCACCTGCCACGGGCGAGTAGATTCCTCACTCGTTCCTCGTTCGGAATGACAGCGATTGGGGCCGCGCCGATTGTCAGGCCGAACTGGCATCCACCATCTCCAGCTCCGCGTGCTCCACGACCTCCAGCCTCGCGCCCGGGCCGCCGACCTCGCAGGTCCAGCCCTCCGCCTGCACGCCGGCGGCGATGAAGGCGGCCACCATGGCGGCGCGCACGGCCTCCGCCGTCCGGTCGCCGTCGCACCACGCGAAGACGCTGGGGCCGCCGCCACTGATGGAGCAGCCCAGCGCGCCGGCATCCATCGCCGCGCGCTTGACCTCCGCGAAGCCGGGGATCAGGCGCGCGCGGTGTGGCTCCACCACCACGTCCGTCATCGACCGCGCGATCAGGGCCAGGTCGCCGCGGAAGCATCCCGCGATCACCCCCGCCAGGTTGGCCGTCTGCGTGATCAGGTCGTGCAGGGGAATCGTCTTCGGCAGCACGGCGCGGGCCTCGCGGGTGTCCAGGCGCTGGCGGGGAATCACCATCGCGCAGCGCAGCGTGGGCGGGGCGGGGAGGGGCACCAGGTCGGGCGGGGCGGCGCTGCGGACGAGGATCAATCCGCCGAAGAGCGAGGGCGCCACGTTGTCGCCGTGCATGGCCCCGCTGGCGATGTGCTCGCCCACCAGCGCGTAGGGAAAGAGGGCCTCCAGCGGCAGCGGCTCCGGGAGCAGCGCGTTGGCCGCCACCACGGCGGCCACTGCGCTCGCGGCCGACCCGCCCATCCCCGAGCCCAGCGGAATGCCCTTGTGGATGTCCACCTCCACGCCCAGCTCCGGCGCGTGGTCCGCCAGCAGCCGCAGGATGGCGCCGCCGGCCGTGTTGGCGGCGGGATCCATGGGGAGCGGGCCCGCGCGGCCGGTCACGGCGCCCATCACGACGCCCGGCTCGGCGCGGCGGGTGACGGTCACGCGGTCGCCGGCGGGGCCCACGGGGTGGCCCAGCAGGTCGAAGCCGACCGCGAGATTCGAAGTGCTGGCCGGGGCGAAGGCCGTGGCCCTGCTTGGACGCGGCGTCAAAAGCTGGCTCCCAGGTACGAGGCAAGGCGAAGCAGGTCGGCGAACACGCCCGCGGCCGTGACCTCCGGCCCGGCGCCCGGCCCCTGCACGATGAGCGGATTGGGCGTGTAGCGGCGGGTGGAGAACTGCACGATGTTGTCCGTCAGGTGCAGCCGCGCGAACGGGTGCTGCGCGGGGTACGGACGCAGTCGCACGCTGGCCGTGCCGTCGCGCTCCACCCGCCCCACGAAGCGCAGCCGTTCGCCTCGCGCGTGCGCATCCTGCCACCATCCCATCAGCGTGGCGTCGTGATCCGCCAGGCGGCGCAGGAAGTCGTCCACGCTCCCTTCCTTGAGCTCCGCCGGCACCAGGCCCTCCAGGTCCACGTCCGCCATCTCCAGCCGCAGCCCCATCTCGCGGGCCAGGATGACGACCTTGCGCGCGACGTCGGTGCCGGAAAGGTCGTCGCGCGGGTCCGGTTCCGTAAAGCCCTGCTGCTTTGCCTCGCGCACCAGCTCGCTGAACGGGCGCACGCCGTCGAACGCGTTGAACAGGTACGACAGGGTGCCGCTGAGCACGCCCTCGATGCGCATCACCTCGTCGCCGGTGGTGATGAGGTCGCGCAGGGTCTGGATGATGGGGAGCCCCGCGCCCACCGTGGTCTCGTACAGGTAGTGCGCGCCGGGGCCGCGGCCGGCCTCGCGCAGCTCGTCGTAGTACGCCAGGTCCAGCGTGTTGGCGCGCTTGTTGGGGGTGATGACGTGGATGCCGCGCCGCAGCCAGTCGCCGTAGCGCCGCGCCACGGCCTCGTCCGCCGTGCAGTCGATGATGACGGTGTGGGGAAGGAAGTCCGTCTGCACGTGGGCCACGAAGGCGTCCAGGTCGAACGCGTCGCCCGCCGCCAGCTCCCGGCGCCAGTGCTCCAGGGGGATGCGCCGCTCGTCCAGCGCCATCCGCTTGGTGGTCGCCACGGCGCGGACGCGGATGTCCACGTTCTGCTCGGCGCGGATCTGCTCCGCCCGCGCCGCCAGCTGGTCCAGCAGCGCCGCGCCCACCACGCCCGCGCCGATCACGCCCACGGACAGCGTCTGCCGCGACAGGTAGAGGCCCGCGTGCACGGCGCGAAGGGCGCGCTCGGCCTGCCCGCCGTCCACGACGACGGAGATGTTGCGCTCCGACGAGCCCTGGGCGATCGCGCGGATGTTGATGCCCGCCTTGCCCAGGGCCCCGAACACGCGCGCGGCCACGCCGGCCTGCCCCGCCATCCCGTCGCCCACCACGGCCAGCAGGCAGCAGTCCTTGTCCACCTCCAGCGTCTGGATCTGCCCGTGGTGCAGCTCGGAGAAGAACGCCGACTGCAGGGCCGCGCGCGCGGTCTCGGCGGAGGTGGCGGGGACGGCGCAGCAGACGGAGTGCTGCGAGCTGCCCTGCGACACCATCAGCGCCGTCACCCCCGCCTCGCGCAGGGCGCCGAACAGGCGGACCGAAAAGCCGGGGAGGTCCGCCATCCCCGTGCCTTCCACGTTCAGCAGGGCCACGCCTTCCACGGTGGAGATGCCCTTGATCATCCGCACGGACGCGCCCGTGGGGTCGATGCGGGTGCCGGGGGCGCCGGGGTTGAAGGTGTTGCGGATGTAGATGGGGATCTCCTGCTGCACCGCCGGGCCCATGGTGGCCGGATGCACCACGCGGGCGCCGAAGTGGGCCAGCTCCATGGCCTCGCGGTACGACAGGCTCTCCAGCACCACGGCCTCGGGCACCAGGCGCGGGTTGGCGCTCATCACGCCGTCCACGTCCGTCCAGATGTGGATCTCGTCCGCGCCCAGCAGCGCGCCGAAGATGCTGGCGGAGAAGTCGCTCCCGTTGCGGCCCAGGGTCGTGGGCACGCCGGCGGCCGTGGCGGCCACGAAGCCCGTGATGACCAGCGTCTCGGGGAGCCCGCCCCGCGCCGCGATCCACGCGTCCACGCGCTGCTGCGACGCGGCCCAGTCCACCCGCGCCGTCCCTTCGCCGGGCTCGGCCACGAGCACCTGGCGCGCGTCCAGCAGGTCGGCGTCGGCGCCGCGCTCGGACAGGTGGGCGGCCAGCACGCGGGCGGACCACACCTCGCCCAGGCCGGCGACCATGTCCGCCGCGCCGCGGGGGGCGTGGCGCACGATCCAGGCGGCGCGCAGCACGTCGTCCACGTCGGCCAGGTCGCGCTCCAGGGCGGCGCGCACCTCCTCGCCGGCGGCGCCGGGGAGGAGCTCGCACGCCGTGCGCCGGTGCCGCTCGCGGAGGGCGGCGAGCTCGTCGCGGTAGGCGGGGTCGCGCTGCCCGGCCATCTGCACGGCGCGGACGAGGGCGTCGGTCACGCCGCTCATGGCCGAGACGACCACGGCGCGCCGCGGCTCCGGCCGCGCGAGCACGATGTCGCCCACGGCACGGTACCGCTCCGTGCCGGCCACGCTCGTGCCGCCGAACTTGTGGACCACCAGCTGCTGGGATGACATGCGGTTCCTGTTCTGCCCGTTGTGCCGTCCGCGGGCGGCGTGCGCCGGCGGACCCGAAAGAGAAAGCGGCCCGTGATTGCTCACGGGCCGCTCGCGTTCCGCCGGTGAGGGCGCCGTCTACCGGCGCATGCACTCGCGGCCGCGGCCCGTGTCACGGGTCGAGGTCGTGGTGGTGGTCGTGCGGGTCGGGGTCGCGTTCGCCATGCCCGTAGGGTACACGGCCGTCCGCGCGGGCGTCAAGGTGTGCTCCCGGTACCGGCGCGCGGCGTGTGATGGCGGGGCGGGGCATGGGGAGGGGTGAAAACGTTCTGCCGGACCTTCGCCGACGGGGTATTCGGATGACGGCAACATACATTTTTTCGGACGCTAATCGCAAGTGAATCTCCGTAGACTTTGCACGTCTGGCATCCTGCTACATCGATGGGATCACGTGGTAGGATGCGGATCGACCCGAATAGGCCGCCGGTGGAACGGATAGGCGCAACCTCCGCGCACCTTACCGAATCCGACGCAAACCGGTGATCTGTGGGTGCGCTCGATCATCATCCAGAACCGCTGCCGCCGGCGGGGATCGGTCCGGCTTGACAGGGCGGATGCGGATCCATATTCATCCAAAGGGTTGAATGATGTCGACATCCGCATCCTCCCAAGAAAGGACGACCGCATGAGTGCCGATCCGGTGCTGGTCCGCGTCACCCGCCGCTACGCTGCGTCCGCGGAGCGGGTGTTCGATGCGTTCCTGGATCCATCGAAAGCGGGCCGCTTCCTGTTCGCCACGCCCGGGGGGTGGATGGTGCGCGCGGAGGTGGATGCGCGGGTGGGTGGGCGTTACGTGTTCACGGACCGGCGCGGGGGCGAGGACGTGGAGCACACGGGCGAGTACCTGGAGATCGACCGGCCGCGGCGCCTGGTGTTCAGCTTTTCCGTGGATGCGTTCGCCACGGACGGCGACCGCGTTTCCATCGACATCGTCCCGCTGGAAGCAGGGTGCGAGCTGACGCTGACGCACGAGATGAAGCCCGAGTGGGCGGAGTACGCCGGCCGCACGACGGAAGGCTGGGCGGGCATCCTGGAGGGCCTCGCCGCCGCGCTGGGGGAAGCGGCGAGAGAAGGCGGGGCAGGGGGCTGATCGCGGATCCGTTCGAAACTGGATCCGGTAAAAGACTCGGCACACAGAGAAACAGGGACAGACTTCGTCTCTGTTCCTGTTTTTCTCTGGCTGTGAGAGCAATTCTTTTTGCGGAGCCGGAATCATTCGGCTGAGCACAGCCTTGGCCTGCACGAAGCCGGAGGAATCGCCGCAGGTGCCGGACGATCCGTACGTCCCTTCTCCGGCACGATTCGCGTTGCGATCTTGCATTTCCGGTCGATGTGCGCGTCTTTTAGGATGTCGCATTCCAGATCGACGCCGTGAGGCTCGCCCTCGCTGCGCTCCCGCATCCTTCACCGGAAGAACACCATGCAGACCTCCCGGAAGCTCCGCCTGGCGCTGGAAGACATCCGCGTCGAGACCTTCAAGACCGCCGACGGCGACAAGGCGGATCGCGGCACCGTGCGCGCCCACCAGGACAGTGGCATCGCCGGCAGCTGCTACTGCCCCTCGGGCGGCGACGAGTACCCCTACAACACGTGCGCCGGCAGCTGCATCATCTTCGAGGGCGAGATCATGGTGATCCCCTGCTGAACCAGTGCGGCCCCCGCGCGCGCAAAGGCGCTGCAACGCGAACGATGCAGCGCCTTTCGTGTGGCGGCGAATCTCTGCCTATTCCCTATTCCCTATTCCCTATTCCCTATTCCCTATTCCCTGGCCCGCCTACTCGCCTTCGAACACGAAGATGCGCGCCCACTCGGTGTGCATGGCGCGCTGGCCGGAGCCATCCACCACCGTGAGCGTGACGGGGTAGTCGCCGTTGCGCGCGTACTGGTGCGAGGCGGTGCGCCCCACCGCCGTGGCGCCGTCGCCGAACGACCAGTAGAACGTCACGATGCCGAAGTCGTCGTCGCTGTAGATGGGGCTGTTGCTGCTCCACAGCGGCTCGGACACGAACACCGTGGCCTCGCGCCCGCCGATCCCCAGCGTGAACCCGGCCTGGGGCGGCTGGTCGCCCACGTGCAGGGGGGCCAGGCGCTGGGGCACGGCGGGGTGCGATTCCTGGTGCAGGCCGCCGTTGCCCAGCTGGCCGGCGTTCTCGTTCCCCCAGCAGTAGCCCTCGCCCACGTCGCGCGACACCCCGCAGCGGTAGGAGTTGTGCCCGGGGCGCAGCTCGCGCCACTTGAAGCCCGGCGCCACGGCCACCACCTGCCCGTACGGGTTGTTGGGCACGCCGCGGCCCCAGCAGTACCCGTCGCCGTCGCGCGCCACGCCGCAGATGCCGTCGCCGCCCAGCGCCACGCTCTCCAGCGGCTCCGGCGTCGCCACGGCGGTGGGCACGGGGACGGCGTCCGGCGGGCTGGAGTCATCCGACTCCGTCATCAGGGTGCGGCCCCAGCAGTACGGCACGCCGGCATCCGTGAGCGCGCAGGTGTGCTCCCCGCCCACGTCCAGGCTGGCGAAGCGCGCGGCCGTCTCCACCTGCACGGGCACGCTGCTGCAGTCGAACACGGCCCAGCTCACGTCGCACGATTGCGCGGACGTGGCGCCCAGCGTGCGGTACCGGTTGATCCCCCAGCACCAGGCTTCGCCGTTCTCCTTGAGGGCGCAGGTGTGCCACGCGCCCGACTGGATGGAGACGAAGCGGTGTCCCCCCGCCACGGCGGCCGGCTCGCTGGTGCGGGTGAAGCTGCCCGTGCCCAGTTGCCCGTACTCGTTGGTCCCCCAGCAGTACGCGGCGCCCTGCCGGTCCAGGCCGCAGCTGAAGCTGGAGCCCACGTCCACGGCGGACCACGCGATGCCGCCCAGCACCCTGGTGGGCGCGGGGTTGTGGCGGGTGTTGCCGTAGAACTTGCCCTCCACCACCACCGTGGGCGGCGCGCCGATCTCCCCGTATGCGTTGGTGCCCCAGCAGTACAGGTCGTGGGTGGTAGCCACGCCGCAGCTGTGCGTGGAGGTGGCGATCTGCGTGAATCGGTGGCCGCCCGCCACTTCCACCGGATCGGTGAAGTTGCGCTTGCCCCCGTATCCCAGCGCCCCCTCGTACGAGAGCCCCCAGCAGAAGGCGCGGCCGTCCACCAGCAGGCCGCAGCCGTTGCCGCCGGGGCTCATCTGCCGGTAGATGCCGTACTCCGGCGGCGTGGCGGCGGGGATGAGCGGCGCCTCCACGTACACCACGAAGCCAAAGCGGTCGGCGGAGCGCGGCACGCTGAACTCCCAGGTGCGCGACGCCGTCGTCTCGCCCGGCCCCAGCACGCTGGCGTACTTGTAGTAGGACTGCTGCACGGCCGTAAAGGCGCCGGCGCCGTCCGTGTTGGCCGGCGGGGCCTCGCCCGTGCCCACGGTGACGATGGGCTCGGCCTGGAAGAAGACCTGGATGCCGGCCACGTCGTCGCCGTGGTAGCTGCCCATGATCCCCGTGGTGAGGTTCTGCACCGTCACGTCCACGGAAAACACCTGGGCCACGGAGTCATAGCGGGCGTTGGCGGAGCGCAGCCGCACGTTGACGCCCTGCCCGCCGATGATCTGCATCCGCGGGCCGCCGGCCAGCATCATCACGCCGCCGCCGGTGGTGGTGCCGCATCCCATGGTCCCGGCGCGGACGTCCGCCTCGCAGGTGAGCGCATCGGACTGCGCGGGGCCGCCGGGGGGCTCGATGCCGGGGAGCGTGGGCTGGTCCGCGCAGGCCGCGAGCAGCACGGGCAGCAGCGCCAGGCGGCGGAGCAGGGAAGGTCGCATGGGTCCGGAGGGAAAGGCGTGGAAATCCGCCGGGACGGAGGGGACGTCTCGTGCGGCCGGAGGGTCGTTCACGCGCCTGGAGTCGCGCTCGGGCACCTGCGAAGGGCGCAACAACCGTGCGTTTCGGACGGGGAAAACGCTAAGCGGATGTGGCGGTTCGGCTTGCGATCGGGGCTCCGGGCGGGCGGTTTTTCGGGGCGTGGATGCGGTGTGCCAGGGCGGCACGGCCGGTGCCTCGCGGCGGGACACCGGCAGCACGCAACCCGCCACGTCGTGCGACGTTCGGGGCCGCACGACCGTCCAGCCAGTGGCTGGAAGATTGTCCAGCCACTGGCTGGACAATTCGATCCGGGGCTAGGGCGTGGCGGATGACGGGATGACGGGATGACGACGAGGGGGGCGGAGTCCCGGTCATCCGTTGGCGGCACTGGACCCGTCCGGGGCTGCATCCAGCAACGGGCGAAGTTCCGGCAGAGCGAATGAATTCGCCGCAACGACGACACGAAGTCCGCCTGCGCGGACTGTCCGTCACGGGGGAGTGCCACGCCAGGAACGGAGGCCGTGCACGCGTGAAGTTCTCCCCCTCTCCGCGAGGAACGAGCGGGGAGGGGGCCGGGGGGAGGGGCGCTCCGCTGCCGGCGCGATCTATCCTGCCACGGCCGAAGTCCTCCCGCTCTCCCGCGCAGTTCGCGGGACAGGAGGGGCCCCGCGGAGCAGGTGCCGTGGAGGCCGGCATCGCGCCGGCACTCTCCCGGTGACGATTTGTCCGCGCAGGCGGACAGCGTGAAGTTGTAGCCGCGAATTCATTCGCTCTCGGGCCCGCCGCGCGCCGGATCATCTGCCTGCCGCCGACGCATCATCATCCCATCCACCCCATCATCCGCCGCATCAGCCGCCGCTCATGGTCGCGACGCAGGCGGCGGAGGATGCAGCGGGCGTGAGTACGAGGCGCTGGAAGGTGACGGTGCCCTTGCCGGCGGGGAAGTAGCGGATGACGCGCTCGGTGCCGCCGTCGTCCACGCGGTACACGTACTCCACGGTGGCGTCGCCGGGCGTGCCCCCTTCGCGGCGGATGAGCCGCATGCCGTCGCGCAGGCCGGCGGCGTAGGCGGAGCTGGTGGAATCCACCCCCACGAGCACGGCGCCGGCCGCCTGCGTCGCCGCCAGGTCGAAGCCGCGATCGAAGGCGGCCTGCGTGACCGTCTCCATCGTCCCGCAGGCGCCGTACAGGTCCGCCGGGAGCAGGATCGCCTCGCCGCGGTCCACGTGGCGCGCCACGTCCGGCGCGACGTCCACCCCGAACCGCTGCCTCGCGACGATGGAGAACAGCTCCGGGGCATGCACCCGTGCCGCCTGGCCCTCGTTCTGCCGCGCCGCGGCCCGCTGCGCCTGCATCACGTCGTCCATGTCCGCGTGGCCGGCGGTCTCGCGGCGGATGCGATGGTCCAGCAGCAGGGCGAGCAGGTGGCCGCGGTCGTACGGCATCTGCCCAAGGTCCCGATCCGTCCAGAAGCGCCCCAGCACCCGGGCGTTGGGCACCGTCCGCGCGGACGAGGTGGCGTAGCGCATCAGCACGCCGTTGAACTCCCTGGCGTAGTCCTCCGGGGTCCACAGTCCCGCGCGCAGCAGGATGCGCGAGGCGTAGAAGTCCGTCCATCCCTCCGTGAACCAGTAGCCCAGCGCCTCGTCCGTCTCCGGGAGGCTGCCCAGCTCGCGGGAGTTCCAGGTGTGCATGTACTCGTGGGCCAGCAGGTGCATGGCCTGCGCAATGCCGAAGTTGGACGTGGCCGCGATGGCGAACGCGTCCGTGCGCCCCGTGCCATGGGACGAGTACCCGCCGTCCGTGCCGCCCAGCGGGGCCAGGGGCACCAGGAAGGGCCGCCCCGGGTCGCCCCAGAACCGGTTTTCCGCGTCCACGATGGCCTGCACGGCGTGGACGAACGTGTCCGCCTGAAAGGGCCAGCTGCCGCGCAGCGCGATGCGCAGCGGCGCGCCGCCCACGTCGCGCTGAACCACGGTCAGGTCCGGCGCGCCGATGGCCACGCTCTCGGAGATGTCCTGCACGGTGGCCGGCTGCCCGCCCTGCACGTGGTCCAGGTCCGACGCGACCTTCCACCCCGCCGGCACGCCGCGCCACGCGAACGACGCGGGCGCCTGGTCGCGTCCGTCCGGCGTGGCGAACACGCCCTCGCCGTGAAAGAAGAACCAGCCGGGGAGGATGATGGGCCGCGCCTTTTCGTACGCGAACGCCGGCTCGGCCGTGTACGCCGACGCCACGCGGTAGCGCACGACGAGCGACGCGCCGGGTGCGTGGGCAATGCGCCGCGCCTCGGGCCCGTCCTCGCGCACGGAGGCCGCGCCCTCCACCCGCAAGTCGTCGATGTGCCGCCACAGCGAGTCGGAGCCGGCCCACTTGGTGGGGAGCTCCACCCGGGTCTCGCCGTCCGCGTCGCCGGCGAAGCGGAGCTCGACGGCGAGGCCGGTGAGCGCGCCGCCGTCCATCACGGGCGCTACGGAATATCGAACGGAATCAGCCGGCTGCGCCGCCAGCGCGCCGGCAAAGGTCGCGGAGAATACCAGACAGCCCAGCGTTCGAGCGAGCATGGGAGTTGGATGCAGAAGGTGCAAACGGATGGACCCGCGAGCGGGGGCCGGTACGCGTCGGGATACGAAGCGCGGGCGTAGAGGTTTCGGGGGCGGGATGAGGCGGTGATTAGGGCCGTGCGGGAAGGATTCGGCGGACGGGCAGGGAGATCGGTGAGGCGGATTACGGGAGCGAATGAATTCGCGGCTGCAACATCACGCTGTCCGCCTCCGCGGACAAATCGCACCGGGGCGGGTTCCCGTCGCGAGGCGGGACAACGAGGCCGCGGCGTAGATTCCTCGGTCGGCGCGCGGAGGCCGGTACACGGGCGAGTGCCGTCGGCGCCTCCCTCGGAATGACACGGCCGGTGCACGGGGCCGGGCCGTTGGTGTCGGCGAAGGCCGACAGTGTGACGTTGTAGCGGGGATTTCAATCCCCATCGTTGGAGCGCGATCTCCCCCTACCGCCTGCCATCCATCCCATCTCTCCCATCCGTCCTCCAGTCCACCCTGCCCATCAATAGTAGCTCTCGATGTTGAAGCCGAACTGCTTGCCCTGCTCGGACTTGCGGACCAGGTTCGCGAGCCGCTTCTCGAACTCCTCCGGCCGGTCGCGGGCGTCGTCCACGAAGGCCACGCGGATGCGCAGGTACGCATCCGACCACCCCTGCAGGTGCTCCCACGCGGCGGGGCTCGCGTGCAGCGCGCGGAGGATGTCCGGCGGCATCGCGAAGTCGTCCAGGGGCACGTCCGCCAGCTTTGCCAGCACGTGGTCGGCCACCTTGCCATGCGCCATCATCCGCCGCAGCCGCTCCTTGTTGGGCTGCGAGTAGCCGCTCCGCGCGCGCCGCGGCGAGAACTTCTGCGCGGTGTGATCCGCATCCAGCGTCTTGACCGTGCTGTCGATCCATCCCCAGCACAGCGCCTCCTCCACCGCGTCGTTGTAGTGGATGCGCGGCTGCCCCGTCGCCTTGCGCGGATACACGAGCCACACCTCCGGCTCCGTCGCGTGGTGCTCCGCCAGCCACGCGCGCCACGATTCGCGATCCGCGACGCGCAGGGTGCGGGTGATCTGCATCGTCCCGGGCGCCGGCTACGAGCGGATGCGGACGGAGAAATCGGGGTCGTGGATGGCGGCGCGGGCGCGGTCGTTCACCTGGAACCGCTCGCGCGCCTGCTCCAGCGGCAGGTCCGTGTCGATGAGCCCGCGCTCGTACGCCAGCTTGTCCGAATAGCCGGGGAGCACGATGCCCACGCTGAGCGGGATGTCGTTGTCCAGCAGCTCGTTGACGGGCTCCAGGATGTTCGTCGTGCAGTTGTTGGTGAACGTGTTGTAGAACGCCGGCTCGCGCTCAATGGCCTGCGCGCGGCGCAGCATGGCCGTGAACAGGGCGCGTGCCTGGGCCGGCGTGGCGCGGACGGGATACAGGTACACGGGATCATCCTGCGTGACCGCGCGCACGCCGATCACGTCGCGCTCTTCGGCGATGACGTACATCAGCTCGAACTTGCGCAGGGCGCCGCGCAGGATGGAGTAGTTCTCGCCCGCCTCGCGCCGCGCCTCCACGGACACGCTCACGTACTGCCCGTCCGAGAACCCGAAGCTCAGAAAGCTGTGCGCCGGCCCCCGCCAGTTGCGGTTGAACGGCGACAGCACGAACCACACGCGGTCCAGCTTGTCCAGGTCGTAGGTCCGCTCGCGGTACGCGGGGGTGAAGTCCGTGGCGGAGCGAAAGGTGAAGTCGCGCACGTTGCGGATGTGCACCCGGCTGCCGTCCATCGTGATTTGGGGCAGCAGCGCCTGCTCCGGCCGCCAGGTGCGGTCGTGCGTGGGACGGGTGGTCATCCGCAGCGCCACGTAGGCCAGCAGGAGGATGCAGGTCGCGGCCAGGAGCGCGGTCCACATGCGTCGGCGGATTCTCGATGGGGTGCGGACCACGACCAGCCTCGGGGGATGAGCGTACGGCGGTTACGACGGATGAAAGGTCATGCAACCGCGCCCCGCGCGCCAGTCCCGCGCGTGAGCGCAGGTTTTTTCCCTGCCCCCGGTGTCATTCTGAGGGAGCGCCCTTCCGATCCTCGAATGCGTACGGACCCGTGGGCGCAACCGAAGAATCTGGTTGCCACCCGGCACACACTCGGCCCGTGCACGAGCCGTTCGGGGCCGTCCGGGGCCGGAAACCGTGCGCGCCGGCGACCGGACGGAGCGGGGAAAGTCAGGAGCGAATGAATTCGCGGCTACAACTTCACGCTGTCCGCCTGCGCGGACAAAGCACGGCCCACGGCGAGGCCCGGCGCGAGGCGGAGCACGAGGCCGCCGGGGGAGGAGTCTGTGCACCGGAGCAACCAGATTCTTGGGGCGGCGCCATCACGTCACGGGATGGCCCCGTCCGGCGCCTTCCTCAGAATGACAGCGGGGGCGGGCAGAAGAGACGGATGCGGATCCGTCAGGACGCCTCGGCCGCGGCGCGGCGGGTGACGGCGTCGATGAAGGCGCTCTTGGCCTGCTGATACGCGTCGCGGTCATCGCGGTGCTCGATGGCGAGGCGGCGCTTGAGATCGGCGTAGTCGCGGGCGGTGTCGGGGTGCGCGCGCAGGTGGTCGCGAAAGAGCACGTGGTCGCGAAAGCCCGGGCTCCCCGGCACGCACACGTACAGGTGGTGCCTGGCCTCGCCGGGCGGCGCGCGAAAGGCGTGGCGCCCCGGCACCCCACGCTCACCCTGGTACGCGTAGCCGAGCGTGGCCAGGCGCTCCACGGCGTGCGGAACGTCCTCCTCCCGCACCACGACGGCCAGGTCCACGACGGGCTTGGCCGCGAGCCCGGGCACCGACGTGCTGCCCACGTGCTCCACGGCCATCACCCGCTCGCCGATGGCATCCGCCGCGCGCCGGGCAAGCGCCTGGAACGCGGCGGGCCACGCCGGATCGTACTCCACCACCGTTACGGACTTGATCGCATCCGCCATGGTTTCGGCGAGGGCGGAAGGACGGGGGTGCGGATCAGATGTGCTCGGCGGGGCTGCTGACGGCGGATGCCGCGCGCAGCTCCTGGATGTTCTGCTGAACGCGCTCCAGCATCGTCGCGTAGATGGGATCGGTGCCGTCCTTCATCAGGTCGTTCAGGGCGGCTTCGGCCAGTTCGTGGGCGCTGACCGCCTTGCCGAGCGCGAGCTTCTTGTTGTCCTGGGGCTCCATCGGGAAATCCTCACGTGTGTGAACGGAATCGGCCTCACCTGCGGCAACTCTCAATCTCCGTTCCAAATCTCGCGGAAGGAGACGCCGGGCGCGAGGTGGACCTCGGGATCATGGATTTGTTTTGCCTCTCCCGATGTCCATCGCATCCTGACCGCCCGAGACTGACCGCGTGCCTGGATGACGGAAAACGGGCGGCACCGAACCCGATGCCGCCCGTTCCGCGTGGCGCTGCGCGCGCGTCAGGCGTCCGTGCGGGCGAGCGGATTGCGCGCGGGCGCGATGCGGCCGGTGACGGCGGGCGCGTCCATCAGCAGGCGCTCCGTGAAGTCCACGCGCTCGCGGACCTGCGCCAGCTCGTCGCGCAGCATCGCCACCTCCTCGATCAGCGCCTGGTTGTCCGCGGCGGGGAGCGCCGGCTGGTACTTTTTGCCCGCGAGCGCCTCCGGCGGCATCCGCAGCACGGCGACGAATCCCGTCGCCAGTGCCAGGACCGGGATCAGCAGGACCAGGATGCCTTCCATCGCTCACTACTCCGGGTGTGGGGTCGATCGTGTGGTGTGCTCATGGGTACGTGCGCCGGGCGCGAGAAGATTCGCGTCGTCCGCCGGCGCGTCCGTCCCGGGGACTACGGCGCGCGGAACCAGGTGGCGATGGTCAGGCGGACGCCGTGCGTCACGGGCGTCACCTCGTGCGTGGTCTCCGCGCGAAAGGTGACGAGCGAGCCGGGCTGGGCCCCCGCCGGCACGCGCAGCTGCGGGCCGCTGTACGGGCCGTGAAAGACCAGCGCGCCGCCGCCGTACGTGTCCGGTGCCGGCTCCTCGGATCGTTCGCTGAGGAAGATGACGGCCGAGATGCGGCGAAAGCGCGAATCGTCCCACACCATGGGCGTGTTGCCGTCCTGGTGCGGCACGAAGTAGTCGCCCGTCTCGTAGCGCAGGAACTGCGGGGCCTCGCACTCCGCCAGCTGCACGCCGAAGTGCGCCTCGATCTGCGCCCTGCGCTCCATCAGCCGCTGCCGGACGAGTTCGCGCGTCTCCGGCGGCACGGCCACGCGCGTGGTGCGGCGCACGGCGGACTGCACCATCCCGCCCGCCTCCGCGCTCAGCACCGTGGCCGGGGCGCCGTGGGCGCGCTCCATCTCCGCGACGACGTGCGCACGGGTGGCGTCGTCGAGAAAATGCTCGATTTCCAGGAGGTCGATCATTTCAGGGAAGCGTTGGGACGGGGAGGATGGGGATGACGTGCGGATGACGGCAAAGTGCGCGTCCTCCCCATCGCGGCACAACCCCGCGTCGAACGCATCGTCCACGACGGGAGGACGGCACCTGCATTTTTGCACGCAGAGCAGCAGAGGATCGGAGGAAAGGACGATGAACCTGTTCCTCTGCTCCCCTGTTCCCCTGTTCCTCTGTGTGAGAAATCGTTCTTTCTTTGTCGATGGGAAGCAGAGGGCTCGGCCGCCGGCGATTCCGCATCGTAACGACGATCCCCCTCCCGGATGCGAGTCCGGGAGGGGGATCGTTGTGCGATGGATCGGAGCGGGCGGACGTTACTCGCGGGTGAGCTGGCCGATCTTCTCCCATGACGCGTCCGGGGTCATCACGATGGCGATCTGGATGGCGGACCGGCCGTCGATCACCGCCGTGCGCGTCTGCATGGTGCCCGTGACGTTGTCCGGCGACAGGCGGTACATGGCGCCCGTGGTGCCGTCCACGATCACGCCCACGATGCCGCCGAACGCGAGGTTCCCCCACACCCACCCGGACATCTTGCGCTCCAGCTTCATCTCGAAGGGCGCGTAGCCGTCCAGGTCCAGGCGAACGGTGTGCGAGTCGTTGCGGGCCAGGCGCAGCACGGCGGGCGTGACGCCCATCCGCTGCCCGTCCACGGTGATGGCCGCGCCCACGGGGGTGCTTTCGAAGGCGACGCCCTGGTTGGAGCCGTTCATGATGGTGGCGCACGCGGCGGTCGAAACGAGCGAAACGGCGGCGATGATGGTCCGGATCTGCATGATGTTCCTGGTGGCGTCGGGTTGGATGCGATGGACTTCAGGGAGGGATGACGAGGTGCCGCTCCCGCGAATTGCCCCGTTCCGCGCGGTGAGGGATGCGCGTCGTTGCAGATGGTTGCAGATGCGGCGCGCGGAAGATGGGGGAAGGACGGCGCGGATGCAAGCCCGTCCGCACCGGGACGCGGACGGGACGCCCGGATCCCGCGGCCGAGCGGTTCCCGAGGGGCTTCATGGAACACTTGGCGATTTCGCCAACGGTCCTATCTTGCTGGAGCCGGTGATCAAGCCCCACCCGAAGCGCCGCCTGCCCCGGCGCTTGGACGATCCCTCAGCATCATGGAAGATCGCATGGTCCCCCAGGTCATCTCCCCGGTCCGCGCCTGCCCCGAACGATGCCCAGCCCCGCGCGCAGGGGCGAGCGGGGCCGTACACGACGGCGGGCGGATGGGCGTTCGCGGCGCCTGCCGCGGGGGTGCGGCGTGAGCGGCCCGGCGGAGCGGCTGCTGGACGACCTGGAGGCCGAGCGCCTGCCGCTCACGGATTGGGACGGGTACCTCGCGCTGGTGCAGGAGCATCCGGACTCGCTCCCGGCGTTCGTGGAGGGCGGGTTGCGGCGGCGGGTGGGCACCCGGTTCCTGGGCGATGCCATCAGCCACCTCCCCGCCTCCGCCATCGGCCCGTTGGCGGAGCTCGCCGTGCGCCTGCACGCCACGGCCGAAAAGCGCCCTGGCCTGGAGACGCGCTCCGCGTCGGAGATCGTGGTGGAGCGCATCGCCCTCCAGTTTCCAAGCGCGCTTCATCCCTGGCTCACCGAGTTGTTCGAGCGGGAGGTGAACTTCGACGAGTACTTCGGCACGCATCCCTGGCGCGCGTCGGGAGAGCTCCACCACGCGTACCTGCTGGCGGTGATGCGTTCCGGGAGCGAGCGTAGTCCCGACGCGCTGGCGTGCCTGATGGAGACGCGCACGCCTTCCGCGTTTCGCGCGGTGGAGCGCCACGAGGCCGGCAATCCCCAGCTGGAGCGCTGGGCCAGAATCGACGCGCACGCGCCGGGGGTAGGCTGGGAGCGCGCGGGGCCGCGGCCCGGGAAAGCAGCGTCCGGCTGGGCTCGGGGCGCGGCGGAGTCCCTGCTGGCGCGCCTGCCGCGCCCGGCCAGCGAAGCCGGGTGGCGCAGGCTGTACCCGGAGGCGTCATACCACGTCACGTTTCCCGCGGGCTACCTGCCGTCGCACGCGTCCTGGGGGCGCACCCATCCCACGTTCCACCTGGACGCGGGCGATGCGGGCGCGGTGTCCGCGCGGTTCGGCGGGGCGGGGACGGCGGAGTGCAGTGCCTGCGGCCGCCAGGTGCATCACCTGCTCACGCTGGACCCCGTGCCGGCGGGGCTGGGGGTTACGTCCGTCCCGGCGCTGGTGCTGGAGACCTGCCTGCACTGCATCTGGGAAAACAGCGAGCTGTGGTGGAAGCACGACGCGGCGGGGCGCCCCGCCGCCCACCCGCAGCAGGGCGGCGACGACTGCGGGGACACGAAAGGCCCGCTGCGGGAGACGACGGTGCGGCTCGTCCCCACGCCGGCGCGCTGGTACTGGCAGGACGCGCGCTACGAGCAGGAGAACCTGACGCGGGTGGGCGGCTATCCGGCCTGGATGCAGTCTTACGACTTTCCCGCGTGCCCCGACTGCCAGAGGACGATGCCGTTCCTCTTTCAGCTCGACTGCGTGGCGCCCGGCGAGCCCGCCAGCGACGGCCCGGAATACTTCGGCGACGACGGAGAGCTGATCGACATCGGCGGGGAGCCGTTCAGCGACGGCATCCTCTACACGTACTGGTGCGATGCCTGCCGCGTCAGCATCAGCATCCCCCAGGGCACCTGACCGATTCCGGACCCGGAGAAAAGCAGGATCCATCTCCGCACGGCCATCCCGCGGCGTCAGCCGGGCCTCCGCCGCGGGCACACTTTACGGATCGCGATCGGGTGGATGATGTGCCACGGCAATCATCCACCTCCGCCGCCGCCATCGTGCCCCTCCCAAAAAACGCGGATGCCGTCCCCTCGCCGGCAGCAGCCTCACTGCCAAGGATCTCTGGCATCCTGCCGCGCGCCGTCCGATGCGCGTCCGGGCATCACGGTCGCACCATCCCGTCCGAGGGGACAGCATCCAGATCTTCTCACCCGTGCCGTCATCCTGAGGGAGCGCCCACACGGAACCTGAACGCGCACCAGCCTTTGCGGCGCGATCAAAGGATCTGGTTGCAACCCCGGCACGATCTCGCCCGTGCGCCGTAGAAGACCCGTGCACGGGCGGGTCCGTGCACCCCGGCAACCAGATTCTTTGGCCGGCGCCTTCCTCGTCACGGGATGGATCCCGCCGGCGCCGACCTCAGAACGACGGCACGGGCGGGCAAAGAGAAACTGCAAAACTGGCTGAGGCAGGGGCTTGGCCGCGCGGTGGGAAATCCGCCCGGGCACATGGCATCCACCTGATCGCGATCCGTAAAAGCCGGCCCTGGCTGGATGTCCGTGCATCGGATCACCGGGGATCGAGTACGCCCGGCGCCGTGCTCACCCCCAGAAGCGCCACCACGGCCGGGCCTTCGTGGCATCCACCGCCGCCTCCGATCCCGCCAGGCCCATGATCAGCGGCGGGCCGGTGACGAGGTCTGCGGCCTGGGAGCCCGCGTGCAGGGCCTGGTTCACGGCGCTGAACTCCGCGCTCCACACCGCCGTGTTCACCAGGCTCTCGCCGCCTGCCTGCCGCGAGAGCATCCCCGACGCCGTCATGTACGCGGCCACGTACATGGGATGCTCCGTGATCATCCCGGCGGTGCGGCCCTGCGCAGCGCTGGCGGGCGTGGAGTACTCGGGGGAGAATTCGATGCCCATCCCGTCCAGCAGCACCCGCCCGAACGCGATCGGCGCGAAGGCGACGACCTCCGCAGCCACGGCGGGCGGCACGCCGGCCCGGACGATGGCCGCCTCCAGCGCGCCCCATTCGCCCGTGCGCACGGCTGAAAACGCGGGAAGAGACCGCTGTACGGCGGTGAGGGGATGCATGGAGCTCGATGCGTGAAGGGGGATGGCCGATCCACCGGCGGACAAGGCCGCCCGCGGCTCACAGCGTATAGTACGTCGTGAAGAACAGCATGCCTCGGTAGACGAGGAGCAGGCTGGTGAAAGCCATGAGAAACGCGGCCGTCACGGCCACCGTCCACGGCCAGGACAGGTCGTACACGCGGCGCACGGCACGCAGCAGGTACACGGGCATCCCCAGCAGCAGCACGGCCCCGCAACCGGCGAGGAACGCGTCCCGCGGATGATTGAGCACAAGCCCGCCCGGCGCCGCCGCGCCGATGACCCCCACCCCCGCCAGCACCAGCCACACGAACGCGAGGGCGTGCAGCGCGAACACCAGGTGCTCGCCGTATCGCCGGGGCACGCCGTCCCGCCGGCGTCGCCGCGCGAACAGCAGCCGCAGCACCCCGGCGAGCGCGGGGGCAAAGAGCAGGATGAGCGACTTGCGCTGCGCATCCACCCGGGCGTCGAACTTCCGCTGGTACCTCTGGAACGCCGCCGCGCCCGGCCCCTCGTGCGTGTGCCCGGCCGGCGTGGCCCGCCCGATTAGCGACGAGACCAGCGTGGGCGAGGGCGGCGCGAACCGCAGGTACTTCTCCAGACTGTACGAGAAGAGCGGCACCTGCGGCGCGGCGATGAACAGCAGCACGTTGACCAGCAGGAACAGCTGCAGCGGGCGCAAGTACCGGGCGCGCCGCCCCTGCAGGTGGTCCGCCGTCAGCAGCCCCGGCCGCGCCACCAGCGCCCACAGGGAGCGCACGATCTTGCCGTCCCCGTTGGTGATCTGGCCCACGAGCTCCGCACCGTAGGCGGGGAGGGAGTAGTCCGTCGGCCTGGGCGCGGCCTGGCCGCACTCCGGGCAGAAGCGCCGCAGGTCGGCCGAGCCGCAGTTGGGACAGGAGGGCATGCGCGTGGCGGATGGGGATCGGAGGGGATGCGGCGCGGAGCCGTCGGCAAGGCGCCGGGTCCTAGGCGGATGCGTTCGGTGCCGCCCCGTCCGCGGGCGGGCGCGTCCGGGCGCGGGCCAGGCGCTCGCGCGGAGGCGTCGCCGCGGGCGGATCGGCGTGGGTGGGCGGGGGCGCGCCCTGCGCCACGCCCGCGACGATCTCCTGGAACACCATGCAGCGGGTGAAGTCCTGCTCCGGGCAGTGCAGCGCGTGCTCGATCATCCGCTTGGCCATCTCGATCTCGCGCATCCGCCGGTCCAGGTCCGCGTGGTGGCTGGAAAGCAGCTCGCGCCGCGCATCCGCGTCCGGCGCGGCCAGCACCTGTCGCAGGTGGTCCAGCGTGAGCCCGGCCTCCTTGGCGCGCAGGATCATCGTCACCCGCGCCACGTGCTCGGGAAGGTAGCGCCGCCGGCCGTTCACGCGCTCCGCCGCCGTCAGCACGCCCACGCTCTCCCAGTGCCGCAGCACGTGCGTCGCCAGCCCGAACCGCGCCGCCAGCTCGCCGATGGTCATCATCCCGCATCCCCTTGACTTAAAGTTCACCTTAACATGTAGAATCATCGCACGATCCACAAGCGGTAGATCGGCGGACATGAAAACGGGGAGGTGGGGAGATGATGATGGACGTGGTGATCGTGGGCGGCGGGCCGGCGGGGCTGGCGGCCGCGCAGACGCTGGGGCGGGTGCGGCGTGACGTGCTGCTGCTGGATTCCGGGGAGCCCCGCAACGCGGCCTCCCCCGCCATGCACAACTTCTTCACCCGCGACGGGACGCCGCCCGCGGAGATGCGCGCCATCGCCCGCGAAGAGTTGGCCGAGTACGGGACGGTTCGCATCCGCGACGAGGCAGTGGATTCCATCCAGCGGCAGGCGGACGGCACGTTCGGCGTCGCGCTGGCCGGCGGGGAGACCGTGCAGACGCGGCGCATCCTCCTGGCCACGGGCGTGCGGGACGAGCTGCCGCCCATCGACGGGCTGGGCGCGCTGTGGGGACGCGCCGCGCTGCACTGCCCGTACTGCCACGGCTACGAGGTGCGGGATGCGCCGCTCGCCGTGCTGGGCGGCACGCCGGACCGCGCGCGGCTGGCCCTGCACCTCACCCGCCTTTCGGACGACGTGGTGCTGTGCACGAACGGCGCGGAGCCGCCGCTGGACCCGGATCTCCGCGCGCTACTGCTGGAGCAGGGCATCGGCATCCGCGAGGCGCCGATCGCCGGCGTGCGGGAGGAGGGATGCGCGGACGGAGAGCCGCGCGTGCGCATCGCGTTCGCCGACGGAACTGCGCTGGACCGCGGCGCCCTCTTCGTCCACGGGCGGATGGAGCAGCGGAGTCCCCTCGCGGCGGAGCTGGGCTGCGCCCTCTTCGACGACGGCCTGGTGGACGTGGACGACATGGGGCGCGCGACGGTGCCGGGCGTGTCCGCGGCCGGCGACATGGCCCGCCGCGCCACCATGCTCGGCCCCGCCGCCGCCGTGATCGCCGCCGCAGCCAGCGGGACGATGGCCGCCGTGATGCTGGACCAGGACCTCGTCGGCGAGGCGTTCGGCCTCCCCAGCCCGTTCGCGCCGCGGGGGTGATTCTGATCCACCGAAACGACGGAAGCGGAGAACGAGCCCCGTTCTCCGCTTCCGTCGACGTCCTTCCGCCGGCCTGGATCGCGTCAGTTACCGACCGGCGCCCACGGCCTTCCGCCAGGGTCTGCCTTTACGGATCGCGATCGGGTGGATGCTGTGCCTGGGCAGATTCCCGCCGTGCGGCCACCATCCTGCTCGTGAAAAACGCGGATGCCGTCCCCTCGCCGGCAGCAACTGATCTACCAAGGATCTCTGGCTTCTCCCGGTACTCATCCGGTCCGCGATCGGCCATCGCGGCGCATCCCTCCCGCTGTACGGCTTTCCGTAGACGCCGGCCCAAGGGGATGGTTGCAATCGTGACGACCGGATGCGGATCGGACGGCGAGCGGCAGGGTGCATCAGGCCCTTGGTAGAGAGGCCGCTGCAGACGGGAGACGGCATCCGCGTTTTTTCGGAGGGGCATGATGGCGGCGGCGGAGGTGGATGACTGCCGTGGCACATCATCCACCTGATCGCGATCAGTTGAGACTGTGCCTGGGACGGACGGTCGGATGGAGGCGGGATGGCCGCGCGATTGGGTGATGCGCGTTGGATGGGAGGCCGTCGATGGCGGATGAGCGTTGATGCTGGCGGTGGGGCTGCGGCCAGCATCTCGCCTCGTGGATGAAAACGGCCAAACCGAGTTCAGGCCGCCGGCCGGATGATGACGGCGGAGCAGTGGGGGCAGATGCCCGTGCGGACTGCGGAGAGGTCCCGCCCGTCCAGCGGATTCCGGCGGCAGGCCGGGCACTCCAGCCCCACCTTCCGCCACGTCGACCGCCCGCCGAACATGACGCCGAACAGCACGACGGGGATGAGGAGCATGCCGCCGTTCATGGCCTTTACCTTGGTGGCGTGCGGCAGCGGAAGGAAGATGACGGAGGCGATGGCCGGCATCCCGCCCAGGCCCAGGGCGATGACGAGGTTGATCCGCCGGCTCGTCCGCTGGCGGAGAAGCGCCAGCCGGCGGTCGAAGTCCTCGCGCGAAAAGGCGCTGGCGTGGGGCGCCACGCGGGGGACGGCGGCTTCGCGCGCGGCGGCCTCGGCGGCGCCGGGGTGGTCGCGCAGCACGGGCGCGGCGCAGTACGAGCAGCATCCCGTCTTGCGGACGTGGACCGTGTTCTCGTTGGTCTTGCCCCCCGGCAGCGCCATCCCGCACCCTGGGCACAGGAGCCCGAACCGGGTCACCGCGCGGTTCTCCCGCACGACCCCCGCCACGAGCCCGGCCAGCGAAAAGCCCATCGCCGCGACCACGGACGCGTTGCCCAGCCACTCCGGCACCTGCTTCGTGCCCATCAGCCACGCCATCATCACCACCGACGCGACCCCCGCGGGCCCGAACAGCCAGGCCAGCGCACGGTTGATGTACGATTCCGCCGCCGCCGCGCGCTGGTCGAACTCGGCCGCGGTCAGGGTGGCCGTGGAAGGAAGGGACATGCGAACGGTGGAATCGGGGCGGAGCGATGGAGGGGCGGGGAAACGCCTGTTCAAGATGGAGGATGCCGCGGCGGAGCGGAAGGTGGGGGATCCATCCGCCTGGCACCGGGAGATGAAATGCGGTCCGGAGCGTGGATCAGCCGCCGGGAACGGTGCACGATTCCAGCACGTCGCTGGCGGTGGTTTCGGTGCCCGCGAAGCGGCTCAGCCGGCCGGTGGAGCCCGGGCCCGTTCCGCGCGTCCACCACTCGTAGCCGTCGCCCGTGTAGCGCGCGCCGCTTGCGGAGACCGCGACCCGCATCTCCCGCGTGGCGCCGGCGTAACGCACGAAGGCGATGCTGTCCGTGGGATAGGATGCGGCCAGCTCGCGCCCGCTCTCGCAGCCGTACGCGATCCAGGCACCGCCGTCGACCGGGGCCGCGCCCGGCGCGGGCGCGGCCGAGCACCCCGCCGCGATCACTGCCGCCGCCAGCCCCGTCGCCGCGCGCCCGCCCGCGCCGCCGATGCGCATCTTCATCCGCCGCCTCCCGTCCGAGGTTCATCCGGATCACGATCCCGCGAGGCCAGCACGTCGCGCGCCGTCGTCCAGCGGATCCCCGGATACCGGCCGTTGTCCAGCGGCTGCAGCGTGCCCAGGCCGCCGAACATGTTGTGCAGGTACTGCATCCCCTGCCACGGCGGATACACGTCGCCGTCCCCAGGCGCGACCCTGCGGGCGATGCGGATCAGCATCCCCAGCAGCCCCAGCCCGCCCGCGCGCAGCAGCCGGAAGCGCTCGCCGGACACGCCGCTCATCAGCACCGCGAGCTCGCGCGCGCTGAGGGAATCGCCGGCGACGCGCAGGATCCGGGGCGCGGGCGCATCCAGGGCGGCGGCGGCGGTGAACGCGGCCACGTCGTCCTTGGCCGTGAAGTCCATCCGCTGATCCGCGTTCTGCCAGTACAGCACCCGCCGGCGCTTGAAGAGGATGATGGGCGCCACCCCCGTCAGCATGTCGGTGAACGCGCCGTTCAGGATGGACGTGGCCGCGATGGGCGCCCCGTCCAGCCGTGCTTTGAACTCCCGCCGCAGGTCCAGGTTGCGGTTGCTGCCGGCCGGCAGCCGGGTGAAGTCGATGGCGAAGTCGGACGGGATGAAGCGCGGCACGCCCGCGCTCACCGCCGCCTCCAGCAGCCGCGTCTGCGCATCCACGATCACGTCCCGCAGCCCGCTGAGCGCGGACACCACGCAGGCCGCCCCCGTGCACGCCGCGCGCAGGGCCGCCGCGTCGCCGTAATCCGCCTCCACCACCTCCGCGCCCGCGCTCCGCAGCCGTGCCACCCCGTCCGCCGCCGCGCCGGGCCGTACCAGCGCGCGCACCACGGCCCCCCGCGCGAGCAGCGCCCTGGCGATGCGCCCGCCCAGGTCGCCCGTGGCGCCGGCGAGAAGGATGGTCGTGCTCATCGTCTATCCAACTTCGGTCAGGCCGCGACGGACATCGCGCAACGAACGGCGCGCGGCCCCGGAGAGCCGTGCGCTGAAGGGTGTCCGCGGGAATGCACCCGGCGCGCCGTGAGGGAGGTGGAGCAGATGCGGCCCGGTGCCACCGAGAGCTACGCCGGGCGGATCATCGCTGCGTGCCGGCGGGGCTCATCCGCTCCCCACGAAGATCCCCTTGTCGCGCAGGCGCTTGACCAGCGCGGCGCGCGTCTTGTGATCCGCCTCCAGGCGCAGCAAGGTTGGGGTGACCTCCGCGACGTGCGGGCCGCCGAGCGCCCGCACCCGGCCGGCCGTCTCCGCGTCCGGGCAGTGGACGAGCACGGCGGGGGCGATGCGGATGGTGCGGACGGCGTTCATCCAGTCGCGCACCTGCCGCGCCACGTTGGCCGGCACCCCGCCGCGCGACACGGTCTCCAGCGTTCCCAGCACCTTCGCCCCGGACATCCCCTGCTCGGCCGCGCGGAGCACGGACGCCCGCGTCAGGCGAAAGAGCGCGCCCACCCCCGCCGCGCCCGTGCGCTCCGCGATGCGCCCCAGCTCCGCCTCCGCCCGCGGCGCGGGGGCCAGGAAGACGATCTCGAAGTCCGGCTGCACCACCACCTCGCCGCCCTCCGCCGCGGGCGCCAGCGCGAAGTCGTCGCGCGCGCCCAGCAGGTAGCGCCCCGCGTCCGTCAGTTCGAACCCCAGGCGGTCCCCGTCGAGCAGCCCCAGGCGCGCGCCCGCGAAGGGAGCCAGCCGCAGGAAGAGGAATCCCGCCAGCAGCGACGCCCAGGCCGCTTCCCAGCCCTCGGACGTTTTCGGCATGTTCCCCCACGGGTCACGCGGGACGGTACTGCCAGCCGCGAGCAGCGGGTTGTGCACGCGTGACTGGTACGTGGTGAATTCCAGCAGCGGCACCATGGCGCCGGCCGGGACGGCCAGGAATGCGTCCGAGAGCGCGCGCCTGGCGTCCAGCCCCTGCGCCGGCAGCGAAAACGGGAATCGCGCGCCGAAGAAGTCCACCCTGGCGGAGCCGTCGTACCAGGACGCGGGCACCCGCTGCTTGGATGCACGGAACGCGTCCAGCACCTCCTTGAGCCGCTCGCCCTCGCCCAGCGCCAGCCAGCGCTCGCCGCTCCGGGTGAGGACGAGCTGGTAGCGGTCGCCCGTGTTGCGCCTCTGCACCAGGTCCAGCGCGTGGAGCAGCCCCACCGCGTTGGCGATCCGGTCCCCGACGGGTGCCGCATCCTCGCCGTCCGGGTCCTCCCCGGGGGACGTGGCGACCAGGACGTCCCCGGCCCACCACGGCAGGCGCACCAGGCGGGACGCGATCGTCTTGATCGCACGGACGTAGAGGGAGTAGTCGCTGGCGCGGAGGGGGATGGGCTCCGTGGCGGCCTCCACCGCCACCGCCGTCATGTCCGCCAAGCGGAACGGCGCCTCGAACGCCTCCAGGGCCTGGACGGCCGCCGGGGCCGGCGGCGGCGGGCCCATGCGCCGCGCCACGTCCGGAAGCAGCCCCATCCACGGTTCCGACCCTTGCTTGCGCACGGCGGGGAAGAGGAACAGGTAGCGCGCGCCGGCAGCCAGGGCGCCGGCGCGGTGCTGCGGATACACGTCCGGCAGCAGCTCGTGCACCTGGCGGAGCGGAAGCCCTTCCGGGTAATCCTTGAGCGCCGTCACCAGCCGCTGCAGGGCGGCCAGTACCCAGGGGTCCGCGAGCATCAGCGCCTCGCTGGGCGAACGGCGCGGCGTCTCCCACTTTCGCGCGGCGTCCGCGTCGCGCAGGTCCAGCAGCGCCTGGATCCACCCCTTCGACGTGACGCGCTCCTCCAGCTCGCCCACGTTGCTGCCCCAGCCGAGGCTCTGCCCGTCGCGGTTGAGGAGGTTGATCTGCTCGTGCGTAAGGTGCGCGCGCACGTAGGCCTGCACGGCCCCGCTCTGCAGGTCGAACACCGGCACCCGGTCCATCGCCCGCAGCACCCGCAGCAACGGCTTGGCTTCGGGCACCACCTTGTGCTGCGTCCCCTTGGGCCCGGGCGGCGACACCAGCCCGGCCGCCGTCAGCTCGTCCGCGAGCCGCGGGGGGAGCAGCTCGGTCCCGGGCGTGGGCTTGATCGTCAACCACGCCGCGCGCGCCGCCGGCGACACGCCGTCCCACCGCGGCAGCCACTCCAGCGCTCCATGCCAGTTCTCCGGCGGCACCTTCACGCGGCCACCTCCACCGCATCGCCCAGCTCGGCCGCGTCCGCGATGCGGTACTCGTAGCCCTGCTCGCAGAGAAAGAGCTGCCGCTTGAGGGCGTACTCCTGCTCGTCCGTGTCGGCGCTCACGAGGGTGTAGAAGTGCGCCTGGTTGGCGCCCGGCTTGGGACGGAGCACGCGCCCCAGCCGCTGCGCCTCTTCCTGCCGCGAGCCGTAGGTGCCGGACACCTGGATGGCCACCGACGCGTCCGGCAGGTCCACGGCAAAGTTGGCCACCTTGCTCACGGCCAGCACGGGGATGCGCCCCTCGCGAAAGTCGCGGTACAGCTGGTCGCGCTTTCGCTGCGGGGTGGAGCCCTTGAGCAGGGGCACCCCCAGCTCCGCCGCCAGCACGTCCAGCTGCTCCACGTACATCCCGATCACCAGCGCCGGCTCGCCCGGGTGGCGCGCCAGGATCTGCCGGATGACGTCCAGCTTGGCGGGGTTCTCGGACGCGATGCGGAACTTGCTGCGCGGCTCGGCCACGGCGTACGGCATCCGCAGCGCGTCCGGCAGGGGGACGCGCACCTCCGTGCAGGCGGCCTTGGCGATCCACCCCTGGCCCTCCAGCTCCTTCCACGGCACGTCCGCCTTCTTGGGGCCGATGAGGGCGAACACGTCGTCCTCGCGCCCGTCCTCGCGCACCAGCGTGGCGGTGAGCCCCAGCCGCCGCCGCGCCTGCAGCCCCGCCGTCACCTGGAAGACGGGCGCGGGAAGCAGGTGCACCTCGTCGTACACGATGAGCCCCCAGTCGCGCCGGTCGAACAGCTCCAGGTGGCGGAAGGGCCCGTCCTTGTCGTCCCGGTGGGTGAGCACCTGGTAGGTGGCCACGGTCACGGGGCGCACGTCCTTGGTTTCGCCCGTGTACTCGCCCACCTGGTCGTCGTGCAGCGTGGTCTTGTCCAGCAGCTCCTGCTTCCACTGCCGCACGGACGTCACGCTGGTGGTGAGGATGAGAGTGGAGCTCGCCGCGCGCGCCATGCATTCCATCCCCACCACCGTCTTGCCCGCGCCGCAGGGGAGCACGACCACGCCCGATCCGCCCCGCTCGCTGCCGCCCGCGTGAAAGGCGCCCGCCGCGTCCGCCTGATACGTGCGGAGGGTGAACGGCGCCCCCGCACGCGTCGTCTCCAGGAGCGCGATGGGAAGCGGCTCGCCCGGCGTGTAGCCGGCCAGGTCCTGCGCGGGCCAGCCGGCCTTGACCAGCGCCTGCTTGAGCCGCCCGCGCTCGCCGGTCTCTACGCGGAACGCCGTGGCGCCCAGCCGAGGTCCCAGGTGCGCGGCGACCTTCTGGATGCGCGACACCTCCTCCATCACGGCCGGCTCGTCGCACGCCAGGACGAGGCCGTCCGCGTCGCGCTCCAGCCGCAGCCGGCCGTAGCGCCCGGCGGCGTCGCGGATGGTGCGCTCCACGTTGGCGGGGACGGCGTACTTGGCGTATTCGTGCAGGGCGTCCACGATCTCCCCGGGATCGGCGCCGGCGGCGCACGCGTTCCACACGGAGAGGGGGGTGATGCGGTAGGTGTGCACGTGCTCGGGCGACTTCACCAGCTCGGCGAAGCGCGCCAGCCGGTCGCGCGCCTCGGCGAAGCGGGGGCTGGCCACCTCCGCCAGCACGCTCAGGTCGCCCTGCACGATGAGCGGATTCTCGGGACGGTACATCGTCATCCGTGCTGCATGGACTGCGGAGGGAAAGGCTTCTCGCGGGAAACGCGGATACAGTAGCGCACCGGCGCGGCGCGCGAAAGTGCGCGGAGTATCCACCCGTGGTCGAGGCCGGAGTGGATCGGTTCCAGGGGCGCTGGAGCGTCTCCGGGATGGCCGGTCAGCCGGGAGCGGGGAGCGGCGCGGCGAGCCAGAACCCGGCGATGTCCCGCACGAACGGGGCGGATTCCGGCACCAGCCCCGTCCCGTGGCGCGAGTCGTACCGCTCGGCGTAGTCGCGGGCCAGCCGGTACCCCCAGGCGGCGGAGTCGAGCGGATCGAGGATGCAGCGGGCCGCGTTCTCCACCACCAGCGCGTCCCGGCTGTGAATGGTGCGAACGGTGGCCCAGCGCGTGTCGCGTGTCTCGTCCTGCGCGGACGCCAGTTCCCGGAGCGCGGCCCGCAACGCGAGGTCGGCGTCGCGTGTGGCCGCGGCCATGTACGCGTGGATGCGGGCGATCGTGGCGTCGATCCGCTCCCTGAACACCTCGCGGCGTTCCGGGTCCAGGCGCGACGGCGGATTCGCACGGAAGCGGTCCCGCGAGAGATCCGCGAGGTGGCACGCGAACGGGGCTGCCGTCTCCCATTCCGCGCAGAGGCGCTTGAGCACCGTCAGCCGCGTGATGGGGAACGACGTGCCGCGTTCCAGCTCGTCCGCCAGGATGGCCAGCTTGCGCGCGGTGGTCGCCCGTGGATCGGGATCCTTCACCTGGGCTCGTGGGGTTCGGGTCAGTGGATGGGCCGACTGGATGGTTTGGTGCGTGCCGGCACCGCGTTGCCGCTCCCGGCCGCTGGCGGTCATGAAGGGGTGCCGCCGTCGTCCAGCCAGCGCAGGTAGATGTCGGTGAGGGTGTCGTGGAACCACCATCCCATCCCAGTCGTCGCGGCCACGACCGCCGCGGCGCGGGGACGGAACGCGTCCTCGAGGCCGTGCGTCACGATCCACTCCAGCGCGCTGGCGTACATCCGCTCCATGCTGCGGTAGAACGGCTCGTCCATGTCGCCGTACGTGCGGGTGAACTGCACCCCTGCCTCCACGTACGCGAGCATGAGGTCCGCGGCTCCGTCTGCTGATGCCGCGACCTTGCGGTAGTCCGTCACGGCCTTGCGCGCGACCGCGAGCCGCGCATGGCCGAGCCCGTGCGCGGGGAAGAACTCGTTCTGGATGATCTGCCGGTACCGCGCCCGCACGGTCTCGTCGTCGGCGGGGTGCGCCACGTTCTGCAGATAGGCCTGCACGTCCTTGAACGACTCGCCCAGGTGCAGGAGATGGTTGATGAGCTGCTCCTGCGTGAGCCCCTGGAGGTGCTTTCTCAGCTCGCGCCTTCCAACGGGTTTCGCCATCCGGCCGGTGATGGGTGGGCGTGTGGAGATGCCGGTTCATCCACGGTAGGTGGACGACCAGCCGAAGAGGGCGCGCAGCCGCTGTGCGGGGTTGAACTTGAAGGCGGTGCCGTCGCCCCGTCGTTCCAGGTAGAAGCCGCCGAATCCGGGCAGCGTGAGCCCGTGCCGGCTCTCGAACGTGTCGTACATCTCCTCCAGGATGCCGTCCACCCACGCGGCCGCCTGTGCTTCGTTGCTTCCCATCCGCGCGGCCACGCGGCGCACGAACTCCTTCTTCTCGATCCTGTCCGGCATCGTTCTGCGGGGTAGAGGGCGGTACGCGTCCGGTGGCGGATGCGCGGTGGTTCACCAGACGTCTCCCTCCGCCCATTCGTCCCAGGTGATGCCGTACGGGGCACCCCCTTCCGTGTATCCGGCGATGAACGCGAACTCGTCGTTGCTCTCGCGAATTCGAGGCTTGGGTGCGTACTTCTCTCTTTGCCGGGCCCGATGCGCGGCACGCGCCTGCTCGTTGCGCCGGGCCTGCTCCAGGCGCGCGTCCGGGATGTCGACGCCCACCATCCGCAACTCGGTGATGGCGCACACCTCCGACACGCCGAACCACGTGCGGTAGCCGCGGATCAGGTTGCTGCCGGCACGGGCCGCGACCCACTCCTTTGCCACGTTCATCCGCTTGGCGCGGTTCAGCCTCTTTCGCCGCGGAGCGGGCATGTCAGATCGCGCCCCAAGCGGCGGCCAGCAGCAGGTTATTGCGTGCCATCCGCAGGTCGAACCGTTCCGGATCGTAGTCGCCGGCCCGCAGGCGGACGTGGTGGTGCTCCGGGTGACGGGAATCGCGGAGCGCCTCCAGCATTTCCGCATAGCCCTGCGGGCCGCCGCAGTCCTCCGGGGGCGCCGCGCGCTCGCCGTCGTACAGCATGGGCAGCAGGCGTTCGTCATCCTCGTCCATCGGCGTGATGATGTACACGTCCTTCACGGCGATCTTGTGCACCCAGCAGTCGAGCAAACCATACGTGTACGTGAACCGCGCGCCCTTGCCCAGCTGGAGATCGCGAAGGCAGACGGAGGTGGCGTCCTCGTCGTCCTCATCAGCCTCCTCGTACGACGGTTCGAAGTGCTCCTCGCCGGCATCGAATCCGTACCGGTATTCGTCCCGCCACCCGAACAGCAGCTGGATGACGCGGTGCAGCTGCTCGAGCGCATACGTGTCCGGCACGCGCACGTAGCGCCAGACCGGCGGGTCGATGTCCGCGAGGGTGATGCGCAGCTCCAGCCCGCGCGGCTTGGGTTTGGGGCCGCGGCGGGCGGGGGCGCGGGGAGGGTTCGAAGATGGCATGTGCACAAAGTACACGGCGGGCGCGCACTTCGCACGCCCGCCGCTCGACATCATTCCGTCCCGAGCAGGCAGGTGACCCTGATCGACGGATCTGGTGTGATTTGCCTACCGGACTGTCCCCCCGCACGCGCCCATCACGCTCATCTCACGTAACAGTGCGTGTGGATCGATGGCTCGCACCAGCTGGCGGAGCTTCTGCTGCGTATTGGCAAGATCGATCTTGCGCGGGTACAGCTTGGAAGGTGTGGAGGTCTGCTCCAGGTGGAGCACCACCCTGATCTTCCGGGACCGCAGCGCGCGTCCCGCGCGGGCCTTCTCGTCGTCGTTGTTGGCATTCACGTTGGCGACCGCGACAAGCGCAAGGCTATCGCGAACCTTGCGAGCGATCTCATCGGCGACGTTCGTCGTTTTCTCCCGGACTCGACGGCGGTAATCCTTGATTTCGACGAGCCAGACGCAGGCATGGTCGGGTTCGACCGCCATGATGTCGATGGCCTTCGTGCCGTTGCAGACGCTCTGAAACTGGTTGCGATAGAAGCTCCATTCATCCAGCTTCGACACTTCCCATTCAACCGGGAAGTCGAAGGTGAGTCCACCTTCCGTGATCGAAGTCATCAGGCAGGCTCCACTTCAAGATATCGGTCCGACTGGCGAAGCTCCTCCTCCAGTGCGCTGATATCCCCAATCTCGTCCACGCTGTCTCCCTGCATGACCTCGACACCGCCGGCCCGGCGGTGCAGCCCGATGAACCGCCGATCCGTTTCGCTGTTTGCGGGCTGCTGGAGCAGGAGCTCCAGCTCCCTCAGCAGGAACAGGCTGTGAGTCGCGACGAACACCTGGATGCCGCTTTGCGCCAGGTGAACGATCGTCTGGGCCACCGTTCTGATGATCCTGGGATTGAGGTTGGACTCTGGTTCGTCCCAGAAGAGAAATCCTTTGTCCACCAGGGAGCCCGTGGCGATCAGGCGCGCGATCATCGCGAGCTTCCGCAGCCCTTCGGCAACTAGGTGCATCTCCGTTGGGACACCGCCAGAATTCAGGTAGAACCTGCCGCCCTCGTCCAGCTCGACTTTGCCGTTCATGGCCTCTTCGAGCGGAACCAGCAGCTCCTTGATGCGCTTCTCCCGCGGCCCGCGCGCCAAGGGCGCGCCCAGGAGAATACTGGTGTCGCGCCAGGTTTCTTCGAAGGGAAGGTAGCTCGTCTCGTAGAGCGAAACGAATCCTGGAAAAAGCGTCAGCAGCTCGCGGGTGGGCAGGTACACCGGGAGCTTCTCGATCCATGCCGCGGGCGTCCGGTCCACGATGACCTCGGACCTGCTCGCCGTGTTGAATGAAAAAGCCACCGCATCGGTGGGCGCGCGGTATTGGCACTGAACCTCGCTCCGCTGCCGGCCACGCCGGTCCCGGCGCGCCAGGCGCCCCAGCTCGTCTGGACGAAAGACGGCGGTGAGCTTGTTGGCGATCGCGGACTGGAGGTAGCTCTTGGTGGGAGCGGACCCCGGCTCGCGGGCCCCCCGCGCGCAGACCTGCGTAAGCGAATATGCAAGCTTGAGGATATGGGTTTTGCCGGTGCCGTTTTCACCCACGACCACGTTCAATCCAGGCGCGAAATTGAACGTGACGTCTTTGAAGACGGTGAAGTCCTTCAGCTTGAGCGATTCGATCACGGTGGGCTCCTGTCGGCGCGGCAGCGTCTGCGCGCATGTGCATGCCTCCCCTTGGGCGACGGGGGATGCTCAAGTAAGACGAAGCAGATTGCGGGCGCAAGGTTTCAACCGGCGAGCCGGCGGCGTGGTGGTCACGGCAGTGCACACGCCGGCCGGTGCCGGGCGCACGGTCATCCTCGGCAGGTCGCGGTACGTCCGGGCCGGTCCTGATCTGCCAGCGCTGCTCCCGGTCCACGGCTCGCGAGTTGCGCCCGCGGCCCGGACGCCGGTCCGCGGTACTCGTGGTGGATGGGCCGAAGTCGATCAGGCGATGTTCCGCACACGACCACCCGAACGGGCAGCCATGCAGATGCACCACGTGCGGAGGGGGGCCGGAACCCCCCTGCTCCTTCTCCACGGGCTGGGGGGAAGCTGGCGGTCGTGGTCGCCGGTGATGGATGCGCTCGGCGCCGAGCGCGAGGTGATCGTGGTGGACCTGCCCGGCCACGGGGCCACGCCGCCACTCCCGGGCGAAGCGTCCATCGCCACGTTCGCCGATGCGGTGATGGCGTTCCTCGCGGATCAGGGGCTCGCGGGGGTGGATGCCGCCGGCAGCTCCATGGGCGCACGGCTGGTGCTGGAACTGGCGCGGCGGCGTGCTGTGGGCGCGGTCGTGTCGCTGGACCCGGGCGGGTTCTGGCGGGGGTGGGAGCGCTGGTTCTTCGCCAGCACGGTCGCGGCGAGCGGGCGGCTGGTGCGCGCGCTGGATCCCGCCATGCCGGCGCTGACGGGGAACCCCGCGTCGCGTACGGCCCTGCTGGCGCAGTTCTCCGCGCGTCCCTGGGCGCTCCCGGCGGAGGTGGCCCTCACGGAGATGCGCGCGTTCGCCCGCTCGCCGTCGTTCTTTCCGCTGCTCCGCTCGCTCGTGCACGGTCCCGACCAGGAGGGCATCCCGGCCGGACGGGCCCCGGGCGGGATCACCGTCGGCTGGGGTCGCCGGGACCGGGTCTGCCTCCCCCGGCAGGCCGCCCGCGTCCTCCAGGCCTTTCCGGACGCGCGGCTGCACTGGTTCGACCGCTGCGGGCACTTTCCCCAGTGGGACGCACCCCGCGAAACCGAGCGGCTCATCCTGCGCGGCACCGGCTGACGCAGTTCGGCCGCATGCCGATGCATTCGAACCTGGACCCGTCAACGATCGGGGAACGGACCGGGAACGCCGGGCGTCCGCGGCCGGCGGCACGACGGGGTGATGCGCTCCCGCGAGATCAGCCGGGGGCGATGGCGGAACGGGGAAGCGCGACGGCCACCACGGTGTCGGAGAACGAGCCGGCGTACACCGATCCGTCTCCGGCCGCGGGCGAGGCGAGCAGGTGGCCGGCCGGAAGCCGGTGCCGCGCGAGAATCCGTCCGTCGTCCGCGGCCAGCATCCACAGGTTTCCATCCACCGAGCCGATGCTGACGATGCCGTCCGCCACGGCCGGGCTGGAGTCGTAGATGGTGCTTCCCGTGGCGGAGACCCAGATCTCCCGCCCGTCCGCCGCGGAGATGCAGCGCACCTCGCCCCGGTCGCCCAGGCAGCCGATGTAGATGCGGTCGCCCACGAGGGCGGGGGAGGAGTATCCCACCTTGTCGCCCGGCGAGGTGTAGGTCCAGCGCGTGGCGCCCGTGGCCGCGTGGAACGCGTGCAGCACGTTGCCGTTGGCCGGGATGTACACCGTCCCTCCGCCCACCGCCGGCCCGCCGATGGCCGGCGAGTACGCGAACGACCGGTCCGTCCCCGGCTGCCGCCAGGCCACGGCGCCCGTGGCCGCGTCCAGCGCGTACACGTGCTTGTCCCACGCGCCGATGAAGAAGCGCTCGCCGTCCGTCCCCGCCGGGCTCTGCGCGAACGCGGACGGGCTGGGCGGCAGCGCGAAGGTCCATCGCACGCGCCCGTCCGCCAGGTCCAGCCCGTACACGCTCCCGTCGCCGGACGCGATGGCGGCGACCCCCTGCGCCACCGCGGCGGAGGCGTACACCGGCCCGCCCGTGCGCCGCGCCCACAGCCGCCGCCCGTCGCGCGCGCGGAACGCGTACACCTGCCCGTCCGCGCTCCCCACCACGATGCGCCCCTCCGCCAGCACGGGCGACGAGTGGCAGTAGCCGCCCGTGGCCGCCGTCCAGCGCGGCGTCCCGTCCGCCGCGCGCAGGGCGCTGACGGAGCCGTCCATGGCGCTGACGTACAGCGTGTCCTCGGCCAGCAGCAGGTGCGACATCACGCCGCCGGACAGCCGCCGCTCCCAGCGCCGCGCCAGCTCCGGCACCACGGGCGCGGGCACGGCCGGCGCCGCCGCGGCCGTCGGCGCCGGCGTGGTGATGGCCCCGAGCGCGTAGACGGGCCGTCGGTCCCGCGGCGGGGACAGGGGCACGGTCGCGAGCAGCCGCGGCTCCGGCTGCTCCGTCGTGCGGCGCGCCAGGCGTACCTCGCCCGCGGCCGCATCCACCTCCACGCGCTGGTACGAGCCCTGGTACAGCCCCTTGTTCATGGTGCACGCGAGGCCGTTCCACTCCCACAGCAGGTCGGAATGGCCGTGGCCGTTGAACACCAGCTTGACGTTGTACGGCTCGATGGCGCGGAACAGCGCGTCCTCGTTGTCCACCATCACGGGTGCGCGGCCCACCCAGTGGTGCGTGAACAGCAGCACGGGCGTCGTGCGGCCCACGCGGCGCAGGTCCGCCTCCAGCCAGCGCAGTTGGGCCGTCTCATAGTGCCCGTAGTGGGATGAGGGGAACGGTGCTGTCCAGCAGGACGAAGTGGCAGCCGGCGTGATCGAACGAGCGGAACGGCGGCCCCACGCGCTCGCGAAAGATCTGCAGCCCGCGCGGGGCCCAGCGCACGTCGTGGTTGCCGGGGACGTGGTGCACGGGAAAGGGGATGCCGGCGAGCACCTGGTCGTAGCCGTCGTACTCGCCCGCCCAGCCGTAGTCCGTCACGTCGCCGCCGTTGATGGCCAGCGCGGGCCCCATCCGCTCCGCGATCTCCCGGACGAGCGTGCGGCACGCCTCCAGGTTGCGCGCCTCCAGCCCCAGGTGCGTGTCGCTGAAGAAGGCGAAGGCGAACGTGCGCGGGTCCGGCAGCCAGCGCAGCGCGGGCGCCAGCCCGGTCGCGACGCCCAGCTTCAGCAGCTCGCGGCGGGTGATCGGCGAAGGGTCCATGGGAGCCGATGCGGATGAGTGATACCGGATTCCGTGTGATCTCACATCGAGCCGAACAGATGGACGTCAGCAGAGATCCGCGTGCACGATGGACCGCAGGGTCTGGTCTGATTACGACGCCGGACGGGCCATGCGCCGCGCGGGGAGGATCATCACCGCCGCGCAGTGGGGGCACACGCCCGTGCGGAGCACCGAGATGTCCAGGGTCCCCAGCGGCACCTTGCGGCACGCGGGGCACTCGATGCCCAGCCGCCGGCCCACCGACCTTACCCCCAGCAGCTGCCAGACGACCAGGCCGGCCAGCAGCAGCACACCGGCGGGGATGATGAGCCTCCGTACGGCGCCGTCCAGCGGGAGGAGCAGCACGCCCAGCAGCGCCGGCGGCCCGATGACCAACAGCAGGACGAAGATCCGGTGCATGCGGGCCAGCCGCTGCCGGGCGGCCGCGAAGCGCCGGTCGAAGTCGTCGCGCGGGAACGCCGACGGGTGCGGCGGGGCCTGCGCGAGCACGGCCTCGCGCGCGGCGCTCTCGCGGGCGCCCGCGTGGTCGTCCAGCACGGGTGCCCTGCACCAGTAGCAGCAGCCAGTGGTACGCACGTGCCCCGTCCGCTCGTCGTTCGGGCCGCCGATGAGCGAATGATCGCACCCGGCGCACACCAGCCCGAACTTCGCCGGTGCCCCCGGCTCGCGCCGGATGTTCACGACCACGCTGGCGAACGTGAATCCCATGAACACGACACCCCCCACGATGACCACCGCCGCGGGGACGCGGTCCTTGCCCAGGATCTCCGGGGCGAGGCCCATCGCCATGCCGGCGAGTGCCGGGAGGAACAGCCGGTTTCCGAGCCCGTACGCGTACTGTTGCGCCGCCCGGCAGCGGCGCTCGAACTCGGCGGTGGTCATCGCTGCGGGTGCATCGGGGTTCCGGGAACACCGTGCCGGGCGGGCGCTCGGGGAGCCGCCGGGACGGGAAAACGTCCTCCGCGGATGAAAGGATCGCGCCATCGTCGGGCGGGTTCCGGGCCGTTCCACGCCGCCTTGGTTCCCCCGCCGGCGGCGCGTCCGGCTGCAGCGCGTCCTCATCCGGGAGCCACGGCGACTCCATGAGCCGAGACCGGTGGAGCGGCTTACCCGAGCAGGCGCGCGAGGGGACGGGACAGGGTGACGACGGGCTTGAACCTCCAGCCGCTGCCGGTGATGGCCTCCACCAGCGGCGTCTTCATCTCGGAAAGCACGAAGCGGTAGTCGTACGCCGTGGTCGTCCAGCGGCCGTTCCGGAAGAAGACGCCCTTCAGGAGCTCGCGGTCGTAGTCGAAGAAGGAGATTCCGCGAAATAACGAGAAGGATGCGCTCACCTCGGCGATTCCGGCGCTCCAGTCGACGGTCCGGCGCACGTCCAGGCTGCGGACCTGCTCCCGCACGGCGTCCAGCCGCATGTGGATCCGGTGGACGTCGCGCAGCCCGCCCGCCTCCATGAGTCCGATCCACTGGTCATCCGCGATGCGCCACTCCGCCACCAGGCCGTCCGCTTCCTCGCGCACCTGGAAGGGAAGGTCCAGGTCGTTCAGGGCCAGGATCCGCGCGCGGAGGGTCTTGCCGGTGACCGGGGCGGTCCGGGGCCGGGGCGCGATCTCCGCCGCCCAGCTGGCGCCCCGGGCCATGCCGATGCCGACCAGGACGGCGTAGACAGCGACCCCGGCGAGAGCCACGCCCAGGTACCGGGTGAAGAGGACCCACGCGAGGTTCTTCTCCGAATTTTCGCGGATGAACGGGAGACTTTCGAGCCGTGCGTCGATGGCGCCGTCGTCCGCCGCCTCCACCTGGACGATCCGCCGGTCCACGGGCAGCAGCAGTCCCCGGCGCCCGTCGTCGGCGCGCGTGTAGCGCGCCACGTTCAGCGTCTGCGAGTAGGAACTTGTCGGGATGGCCTCGCGGATGGACACGGCTACCTGGTTCGCCTCGGCGGGCGTCGCGTAGGCCGTCACGGCGACGGTGGAGCCGTCGGGAAAGCGCTGCGGCGACGACCACTCGGGTCCGAGGGCGTCTTCATCCACCAGGTACGGCGAGGGTCCCAGGAAGCCGAGCAGCAGGCCGCCGACGACCGGCACCACGATCGCGGCGACGATGCCCAGCACGTAGAGGATGATCCTGCGGCGATCCGGTTTCATGGGCGGGACTTGGGGTCGGGAGGCGGGCGGACGCGGCAGGGCAGCTCGGAACATGCATAATATCGTCGATCCGGGCTCCGGCCTATCCTCGTCGGCCAGGTGCCCGCGTTCGACTACATCGGTACGCGGGCGGTGCGGGTGCTCCACGAGACGGCTACCGCGTGTATCCTGGTCGACAGCAACCAGCCACGGTCACCGCAGATAGCCCAGCGTGCGCAGAAAATACGTCGTGGCAGCGGGTTCCGAAGCAAAGGCCCTGCGCCCGGAGACGATGCCGCGCTCCTGGTGGTAGACGTCGTACCCGGAACCCGTGCCGACGCAGTACCAGCCATCAAGCGTGCAGCTTCTCCACTGCACATCGCCGATGTCGCGGGTCAGATCGCGGATCATCTGTGCAAACCCGGGAACCCGCTCCCACAACTCCTCCACGCGCGAGGCGTCGCCATCCAGGTGCTCCGCGATCGCGCTCCGGAGATATCCCTCGAGATCTGGAGCTTCCATCGGCACGGGAGGGTCAGGGAAGATCGGGATTGTTGGGATGAGCTCGGGGCAGGTGAAGCTACGGACCCGGTGCGGGCTCCAGGACGATCGTCGTGCGGAAGTACGTGGTATGGCTCCCGGACTGCTCGAAACCCGGGAACACGTCCAGGGCGTCGCCACCGCGGGTCTGGGGACCCAGCCCGCTCCCCGCGGGCGGGGTCACGCGAATGGTGGCGTGGGGCGGCAGGGCGCGGCTGCGCACCCGCGCGCGCAGCGCAAAGCGGCCGGACGCATCGGTCTGCCCTGAGGCGAGCGGGGCGGACGCGCCGATCGCCTCCGGGACGACCAGCCACACCTCCACGAGCGCTCCGGCCGTCGGCGCGCCACCCACGGAACGGCTCACGGTGCCCTCGAAGCGATGGTTCCACGTGGGAATGGGATCGCAGCCGCCCAGCACGAGCACCACCAGCCAGCCCGCAAAGTGGGTGATGCGGGAGAATCGAATCGAGCGGAGAACCCCGGTCATCAGCCAGCTCCCCAAACGGTGTGCGCGCGTAGATGATGTCCAGCGCGTTTTTGCCCGGAACCACGCGGGATTCGAGGAGCAGGTACGCCGCGGCCTGGACCTGAGCTCCCTGCACGCCGCCGCCCCCCGCGCCCCAACCGACCGCCATCGGAGCAATTGTATTGTCATCTGGGCCCGGGGCCACTCCCGGCCCACCGGTCAGCCGGAGAGTGGCCAGCGGGCGAGCCGGTCCTGGAACTGCTCGAAGAACTCGCCCACGTCGATCCCGTCCACCAGCGCGTGGTGCACCTCCACGCACACCGGCAGGGTCCACGCGCCGCCCTCCGCGTACCGCTTGCCGAAGGTGAGCTTGGGGACGGAGTCCTCCCGCCGCATCGCGTTGGTGAACGAGGTGAAGCGGATCCAGGGGAGCACGGTGGCGTGGAGGGTGGCGTCGTCCGCCTCGCGCTCATCGGACAGCGTCGTGCCCGTCCGCGCCCGCTCCATCTCGATCTGCCCCTCCGCCGCGAAGCGCACGAAGGACGGTTCGTGCGCGAAGTACGCGAACCCGAAGGTGCGGTCCGGCCGCAGCACCGTGCAGCCGATCCCGATGGCGTCGTGGCACCAGACCTGGTCCCCCCGCAGCCGCAGCCGGAACGCCTCGACCGCGTTGGCCGCATGCATCGCCGCAAATAGCACTGCCAGGGTGAACGACGCGCCCTCGCCGCGCGACGCCTCGTAGCACGCCGAGACGTCCATCTCGGCGGTGATGCTGAAGTGCGGCTTGTCGTAATCGCGGAACAGGAGGAAGTGCTCCCGCCGCCGCCAGGTATCCAGATCGATGATCACTCTGCTTCCACGCGTGTGAAGATCAACCGTCCGCGCGGATCGTCGTTGATGTCGCTGGCCGAGATGTCGGAGTAGGTCAGGACGAGGCGGGCTGGCCTGTCCGACTGGATGTCGCCGAGCGCGATCCCGATCTCGCGATCCTCGTTCTCGTACAGCCAGATCAGCCGCCGGCCGTGCAGGACGCCTTCCACCGTATGAAAGGAGATCGACGGCGGCCGCTGTGCGCTCTCGATGTCACCCGTGATGTCGATGCGCGCTGCCTTGCCGCTCTGGCGAATGGTTGCCGTACCCTTGCTCGTCTGCCCATCACTGGCCAGCTCTTCGATGCGATACTCGCCGGCGAGGTCGATCTCCGTGCCGTCTTCACGTTGCTGGATCTGCTCGAAGGCGTGCGAGGTGAGCCAGAACACCAGCACGAAGCCGGCGATCGCGCCGCCGTACTTGATCGTCCCCCCCAGGAGCTCCGACTGGCCCTCCGCGTGCGACTCAAGCCATTTGAACAGAACGAAGGTGATCACGAGGCTGAGGACTGCGAGAATCACGACTTCGACGAAGCTCTCGGACATGGGGATTCTGGTTCGCGAAGCGGTTCAGGAGGGGGTGTGAGGCGGGTGGCAGACGGGCTCAGCCGAACGAACTGTAGCCGGCGGAGGGGCTCCGCACCAGCGGGGGTGCGGGAGAGTGGGGTGTGGAACGCGTGGACCGCGGTCGATGAGAGGTGCTGCAGACGGCATCTTGCTCGGCCCCTGGCACCCGGAACGGGCCGATGCTGCCCAGCGTCGCGGCGGCCGCGACCCGGCTTGCCCGCGCAGCACTACGGGAGCTTGTCGGCGGCGACGATCAGGTCCACCGTGTCCTGGCGAACACACTCCGGGTCACCTTCGCAAGACATGGCCTGGATGGGTGTGCGCTCTCGCCTGAACTGAACGCGCTGCCCCACCAGCTCCGTACGTTCGCACAGTTCGTAGCTGGCCACGCCTTCCGAGCTCCGTCCCTGCGCGTCCTCGAACCGCACGTAGCAGCCCCGGTCTCCAGAAACGAGTTCCCGGATTACGTTCGCCTCGGACGGGGATGCGGCAGGGGTCTCCGGGGCGTCGGAATCAGCGGGCCGGTCACTCGCCTGATCCGTGCACCCGCCAAGGACCAGCCCTGCGCCGAGGAGCAGAACAGCAAAGCATCGGGATGCGGGATTGCGGTCACGTCGCGTCGCGGAGGAGCGGAGACGATTCACGGCGGGCCTTTTGTTTCGTGGTGAAAGACCATCAGAGACAACAGCGAATGCCTCCGGCGCCCAAGCGTATGAACGGATGGCCGGAGCTCTGCTCATCAGCCTGGACCGAGTTCGTGGAAATCCTCAACGAGAGGTGCGAGAAGATTCGGAGTCACTTTGCTTCCACGCGTGTGAAGATCAGCCGTCCACGCGGATCGGTGTTGACGTCGCTCCCCGACACGTCGGAGTAGCTCAGGACCACGCGAGCCGGCCTGTCCGACTGGATGTCGCCGAGCGCCAGTCCCAGCTCACGATCCTCGTTCTCGTACAGCCAGATCAGCCGCCGCCCCCGCAGCACGCCTTCCACCGTATGAAAGGAAACCGACGGCGGCTGGTACGTGTTCTCGACCTCGCCCGTGATGTCGATCCGAGTCGTCTTGCCGCGCTGGCGAATGGTTGCCGTACCCGCCCGGGTTTGCCCGTCGTTGCGCACCAGCTCGATCCGATACTCGCCTGCGAGCTCGATGTCCGTGCTGTCTTCACGTTCCTGCGTCTGCTCGAAGGCGTGCGACGTGAGCCAGAACACGAGCACGAAGCCTGCGACCGCGCCACCGTACTTGATCGTCCCGCCCAGGAGCTCCGACTGGCCCTCCGCGTGCGACTCCAGCCACTTGAACAGGACGAAGGTGATCACGAGGCTGAGGACCGCGAGGATCACGACTTCGACGAAGCTCTCTGACATGGGTACTCTGGTTCGCGGAACGTTTCAGGAGGGGGCGTGAGGCGGGCAGCTGACAGGGCTCAGCCGCACGTACTGTAGCGGGCGGACGGACGCAGCACCAGCGGGGTGCACGAGGTTCGGGGATTGTCGAACCGTCACGATGTCTGTCCACCCGCCGTACGTGGCGCTGCCGCGTGCATCCCTCACGCGGCAGCTCCATCTATTTGACTTTGGCCGGGCCACGATACGCGCCCCGGCGGCAAACGCTTTGCGTGCCCGCCGCCCGATCGCTGTGATCCAATGGCCGTGATCCGGGAGCAGACGTGGAGAACGAAACGGCGGTGCGGCACCGGCGGATGGAGCTGGACGGCACGAGCATCTTCTATCGCGAGGCGGGGCCCGATGATGCGCCCGTGCTCCTGCTGCCGCACGGATACCCGTGCTCGTCCTACGCGTACCGCGCGCTGATGCCGGCGCTGGCGGATCGCTGGCGCACCGTGGCGCCGGACTTTCCCGGCTGCGGCCACAGCGGCACGCCGGCCGGGCTCCAGTACGATTTCGACGGATACGCGGCGTCCCTGGAGCGCTTTGCCGACGCGCTGAACATCCGCCGCTACACGCTCTGGCTGCACGACTTCGGCTCGCAGATCGGGCTGCGGCTGGCGATCCGCGCGCCGGAGCGCGTGGCCGGCATCATCATCCAGAACGGCGACATCTACGAGGACGCGCTGGGTCCGCGCTACGCGCCGCTGCGGGAGCACTGGCGCAATCCCACGGCGGAGAGCCGGGCGAAGCTGGCCGAGGCGGTGAGCGAGGATGGCTTTCGCGAGGAGTTCCTGAACGACGTGGAGGGGGCGGTCGCGGAGCGCATTCCGCCGGACCTGTGGACGCTGCACTGGGCGCTGACCACGTCCGAGCGGCGCGAGATCTACCTGCGGGTGATCGAGGGGCTGCGCGAGAACCTCGCGTGGTTTCCGCGCTACCAGGCGTACCTGCGCGAGCACCAGCCTCCCGCGCTCATCCTGTGGGGGCCGCGCGACGGCTACATGCCTGAGCCCGCCGCGCGCGCCTACCTGCGCGACCTGCCGGACGCCGAGCTCCACCTGTTCGAAGACGGCGGCCACTGGCTGCTGGAGACGCACCTGCCGCGGGTCGCCCCGCTCGTCCGCGGTTTTCTGACCCGCGTCCTTGTCACGTGAACACGCGATGCGGCCGGGGGAGCGGGATGCCACGGCCGCACCGCCTTCTCAATCACAGCATCACACCTGGATCGTCACCCGCGATCCTGGCCCGGGCGCGTGTGCCACCAGGCGTAGTAGGCGCCGCCGGCCACCACGCACGCGGCCGACGCCAGGGCCAGGGCGGTGACGCCGAGCCATGCGAACGCCAGCGCGCCGGCCACCCCGCCCCCGAAGAAGCCGACGAGGATGCTGAGCATGAGCAGGAGCTTCCACGTGGGTATGCGGCGGTGGCGGATCCAGTGCCCCAGCATCACACCCAGGTCGGTCACGATCCCGGTCACGTGGGTCGTGCGGATCACGAGGCCGTAGTAGCTGCTCGCCATTGCGTTCTGGATGCCGCACGCGGTGGCGGCCAGGGTTACGCCGAGCGCGTTGCCGCCGCGCAGCAGGGCCACGGCGACGGCCAGCACGCCCCCTTCGAGCAGCAGCGCGACTCCGTATCGCCGTCCGGGGCGCAGCTTGCGGCCGCCGATCACCATCCCCGACACCATCGCGCCCACCAGGAATCCGCCGACGATGGAGACCACCAGGCGCAGGTCCGCGAAGTTCGACGTCGCCACGTCGATGCTCAGGCGCGATACGGCGCCGCTCATGTGGCTTACGGGCACGTGAAAGAACCCGAGCACCACGACGTTGATGAACCCGGCGAGCCCCGCCAGCGACAGGGCTCCCGCGAACACCAGTCTTCGCTCGGACGGTTCGGCGCGGTGCGGGATTCTGGGGCGGCGGTACGGCATGCGTGCCAGGAGGAGCGGGAGCAGGCGCGAGCGAATGCACCATTCTCGCGCCTCGTGCCGCGTCGCGCCATCGCCGATGTGGCCGGGTCCGCGGGGTAGTTGCTCCCGGGCTGCTTCTCCGCGACGCTAGCTCGCGTCGCGACCCGCAACCCCGTCCGGCACCCCGCGCCGGCTCGCCGCATCGCGGACGGGCCGGCGCTCGTGCTACGGCTCGGACGCATACTCGAAGCCCGGGTATACGAACGCGGGCTCGATCACGTGGCAGTCGCGTTCGCTGCCGCCATGGCGCAGCACCTCCGTGTGCCAGAAGCGGGCGACGATCTCCTTCATCTCGTTGACGATGACGTTCGCCTCCGCGCCGTTCAGGCCGAAGCGGGGCGATTGCGAGAGCAGGTTTTCCCGGCTTGCCAGGCGCCCCTGCCGGCCACACTCCATCGCCAACCTGCGCTGCTCCGCGCCCTGCCGCGAGTTGGGCGTCAGGTCGTACGCCGGGGCGAGCCGCCAGTCCCGGCCGGGCGCGATCAGCGCGTGATTGCGGGGATGATCGTCGACGTTGCAGATCAGCGCGTTGAATACCATGCGGCGGAACAGCTCCGCCCGGTCGTCCCGCGGCCGCGCTGACCACCGCTGCAGCTCATCCGCCAGCAGCACGTACGACCAGCCGCGGCGATCCGTGGGCGTGTCCTCCGCGTCGAGCACGGTCAGCGCCCTCACCATCCGGTGGCGCAGGTATCCGGTCCGTACGCCGCCGCCCTCCTCCACCGCCTCGCGGTCGAAGCGCTTGACCAGCAGCACGGACTCGGCGCCAACCTGCTCCACGCGCGTTGCCGGCCCGCGGATGCCGCAGCGGCTCGCCAGGCTCAGCATGGCCGCTTCGACGGCGGCGTTGTTCCACCGGTCGCCGCGTTGCGGGAACTTGGCGATCCAGAGCCCGTCGTCATCCTCCACCACGTTCTTGGGACGCGCGCCGCCCAGCGAGCTTCCCGGATCCAGCAGGTCCAGGATCTGCGCGGGCACGGGTTCACCCGGACGGTCGTCCTCCAGCAGCGCGGCGGCATTTCGCAGCTCTTGCAGCTGCACCACGCGGTTGTAGTCCCGGACGGGCGCTGGCGGAACGGGCCCGCGTCCGAACGACAGCGCGCCGGCGCGGTCCTGTGGCGACTCCAGCAGGAAGTCCACCTCGTCCAGCGGCCCGCCGGCGATCCGCTCGATGACGCGCCGTCCCCACGCATCGGGCGATGCGTCCCGCAGGGCGCCGAACACCCCGTCCAGCCGCGCGGTCTCGTAGACCGTGGGCGCGAGAGGAAGGTGGATGGGGTCCAGCGGCACCGCGTCCGGGCGCTCGCGATAGCTGCGGCCGTACACGAACCGACCTACGAATCCGCCGTCACGCGTGCGCGCTCGCTCAAAGCGGCCGCACACCACCGGCTGGAGGGTGCCCGGCAGCTGGATGTAGACGAAGCACTCGCTGCGCGCCGGCATCAGAAGTCATCGTCCAGGGTGGACGACGGACGCGCCCGGCTCGGGAGCCGCGCGGCCTCGAGGGTGAGCCCCTCGGCGTCCTTGTCCGGTGCCGCGAGCTGCACGACGTCCCGGTGAAGGCCGAGCGCCCACAGCACGGCCACGTACGCGCCGAACCCGGTGCCCAGCTTTCCCTGTTCGATGCCGACGAGCGTCGCGCGCGTGATGCCCGCTTTCTGCGCCAGGTCCTGCTGCCGCCAGCCCCTGCGCAACCGGGCGACGGCGATCTGCCGGCCCACCTGCGCAACCGAGTGCTCTACCGCGGCGGGAGCCGCATGGGCGTAGGTGATCTGCTTCTTCTGACGCGGCATCTGTTCTCCCATGGGTCATGGATGAACAAAATGCTATGCACAAAACGGTTGTGTGTCAATTATAATCGACGTGGTGCCAGCGTTGGCAATCGCAGCATCCGGATCCGGCTGTAGCGGCAGATGCCCAAGCGCACCGACCTGCAGAGCATCCTCATCCTGGGCTTCGGGCCCATCGTCACCGGCCAGGCGGCCGAGTTCGACTACGGCGGCACGCAGGCCGTCCGCGCCCTTCCCACCGTGCTGCCAACGTGGATCACGGGTCAGTTAGCTCTGAGCGCGCGCTTGGTCCTTCAGGGGTCACCAACCAGCCCGCTCGAGCAGCCAAGCCCAGCAGATGGTGGAGATCCGCTATGCTCGGGATCCGCGCCTGTCCACGTGCAGCTTGGAGATTACCATTGGGCCTACGCCAGATGAAGCGGTACCCTTCTTCGTCCGGACGTGGCGGAGTGAAAGTGTAGGTGCACCATTGGAAGCACAGCCGCCAGTCTCCCGGTTTTCCTAAACTCACCTCGTGATGGACGATCACATCATTCATACCTATCAGCGGCCTCCTTCAGCCGGGTAGAGAGTGTATGAAGTGCCTCAGCGCGGTGCTCGAACGCCGCCGCTAACTGCCTGAGATTCTCTGGCTTCGGCACACGTCTGCGCTTCGCCCAAGAGTACAGCGAGTCGTAGCTGATTCCTGCGTCATTCGCGAGTTGCTGGATCGTGAACGGCCCCTCGGAAAGAGCGTGTTCGACCAACTGGGAAAGCTGCGCGGCATCCACTCTAAGAATCTCCTCTTCGCTGTACAGGAATATCTTGACACATGCAGGTGTGTACAGTATATTCTGTACATCAGGGCTGCAGAAAAGGCTGGCCGCTCTCCCGCCAAGAAGACACGACCAGCCTCCACGCGAACCGACCCGAAGGCCGCCCGCTCGCCAAAGCTAGCCCTGCCGCGCGGCCAGGGTCAAGAGGATTGGAGGACGCGATGCCGAAGACTAGGAACGCCGCCGAGCAGCTTGCCGGCTACACGATCCGGAAGCAGGAGAAGAGCCGCTTTTGGGAAGTGCTAGATCCTGCGGGCGAGCTGGTGTGCCTGACGGTGTACAGGCGCGGGGCGCGGGAGGTGGTGCGGCGGCTGACAATATGAAAGATATCGGGCCGGGGAGCATCCCCGGCCCGCAGTTGGCGATTCCCTCCTCAGTTACGGCGCATCGATATCGTTGTGCGGATTACCTCGTGCGACTGCGCGCCAGAGTGCGAGCCCACCAATCACGCCGATCGTCGCTTGAACTGAGTTCGGAAGTATTTCCACGATTGCTGCTGCCAAATCTGTAACTGCAAAAAAAGGAGACATCTGTGCTAGCCAAGGGTATACAACGGCTTCAAAAACGAAGTAGCCAGCGATCATAGTGAGTCCACCAACGATCGCAGCGGTAATTCTGCGTCCAAGCGAGAAACGTTTAGGACCGCCTCCGATCAGGCCGACTAAGAAACCTTCCAAGCCTTTGGTGACAGCGGTGGCCAATATAAACTGAGGAAATCCAATGGCATCTGCCAAGGCTGGTCCGATTAAGCCGACGATCAAACCTCCTCGTGGTCCGAGCCAGAGCCCAGCAAGGATCACGAAAACATCTCCAATGTTGAAGTACCCGGTTGTTGCCGGAATCGGAACACGTACTATGAGCGTTCCGAGAAAGGCTAAGGCCGTGAGAGTTGCTGTAATAGCAGTATCGGCTAAACTCCAACCCTGTTGACTCGGAATCCCTGCATTGTTCCTCACGGTCGAAGCGGGTGTAGCCATGTTTCACCTCAATGAGTTAAGGCGGATCGTGTCACGGACTTTCTTTGTCTCATCAACCAACGAAGGAATCGGCTCCAATCCAAATACTAGGGATGCAACGCACCACGCCCAAGCAGTTCTGGCAACCCATCCGAACCACTGTCTCCGGTTAAGTAACGATCTGTCCATTTTTCCGGGGAACCTAGGAAAGATTACACGAGGGTTCTCTTCTCGCCAAGCATCTAGAAGGCGCACAAACGCTTCTACAACCGATTGGAACACTCTCATGAACAGGACCACGTGAACAGCCACTCCGCTTCTGCCTTGAGCATGTCGTGACAGCCATAGTAGAACGCCGGCCGCAGAAAACGAGTGTACCAAAAAAAGTACAAACGGAACTATAGTAAAGATTTGCACCAGCTGTAGAACTGCTGCAATACTGATATCGAGGGCGTTTTTATCACCAGCCAGTATCGGAAGGCGTCCTAGCGTGGCCTTCCAAAATAACAGCGTCAGACCAAGAATTCCCGCGATGGATCCGAAATTTAGCAGAACATCTGCGCCAGCAAAAAGAGCGATAAACAACCAGATGAAAACAGCATAGAGGATCCATGGGAGAATAACACCAATCCCGGGCGCACCGGACGTGTATTCTGTGACAATAGAAGAGTGTGCTATGTCAAAAAACGGCCAACCGGTGAGCGGCGGTAAGCCGATAATGATCAGTAGCATCAAGCGAACGCCCCATGGCTGCACATCTTGGATACTGAGATGGCTCTTCATAGATCTCACTGCTGGTTAATTTGAGCGATCGTAACAGTGGATTTGTCATCACGGGTCATTTGAAGCTCACTATTTGCAATCCCGTTCCACCAATCTAGATGAGAAACGATGATCACTGCGATATGGCGTCGGTGAGCGATCTCACAAACGGCTCGGACAAACATCCTGGCGATTGGTTTCGAGAAGCACCAACTCGGCTCATCTAATATCAGAACTGGAGGATTCGATAGTAGCCGTTCAGCAACGAGAGCGATCTTCGCCTGCAACACAGTATCAGGCTCCTCCCTGTTCCCCACCAGATCCTGAGGGAGCTCTTGATGCAGGAGCACCATGTTTCGGAGTTGGTCTTGAATCTCTTGATAGATCTGTGTCGCTGTCTCCTCTCGTTTATCGTCGAGCTGAAATACGCGCCGGATATGGGCTAGAGGGCTATGCGCAAAGAGCTGGAGGATACAATCCTGCATAAGCAGGCGAGCCGTGCCATGCATACCCCCGCTCATGATGCGGACACTGCCGGAGGTTGGTTGAACTAAGCCGCAGGCGATTTGTGAGAATACACTCTTTCCTACACCGTTCTGCCCACGAAGAAGCGTAGGAGACAGGAGATCCAAATCGGTTCCGTCTTGGAACCGATATGCTAATTCCAACCCAGGAGTGAAACGCGGGTACCGAGACGGCTCAAACTTTACTGCGAGATTTTGAAGCCTTAGTGTCCACTTGAGTGCTTGGATTTCCGAATTGGTAATACCATCACCCATGGATTCTGATGTTAGATCTGGCTCTCCATTAAGAATCAGGATCTCGACTGACTTACCTTTTTCCTGATAGTTCGTTATAAGCTTTACCACAAACCGGTAATTCGACACGTTGAGCCACTGGGTCGGACTACATAGAATCAGTCGTGTGGCCAGATCGGAAAAGATATTAGCGCGAGCAAGATTCAGGAGAAGTCGCTCTCCTCCTGACAGTGCCGCCACGGGCCGGTCGGCGATCTCCGGCGGGAGTCCGAACTCGCTTAGGGCACTTTCGATTTCGTGCTCCGTGGGAGCGCGTCCGGCAGCAACGGAGAACGCTACGACGAGTTCGTCGCGCGGATAAGGTAGGGCCAACGTGAGTGACGGGTTCGGGAGCACCGCCACGATAGAAGGGTCTAAAGCTTGCTCCGTCTCTCTCCACGTGCGAAACCCACTCAAAAATCCCGAGAACCCGCGCGTGAGACTGGGCGGAACGGCGGCACCGCGTTCTCGGATAGCGGCGAGTTGCTCTTCAAAACCGAAGTACTGGTTGATAATCGGCTCGTACATAATTCCAGCCTTATTAGAAACGCGGTTTCTGAACTTTGTCAGTATATGTGCGTCTGTGCAGCGTGGCAAGAGTTTCATCCCGTTGCCGCGAGGTTGGTGTCCCCCGCAGCTATCCGCTGCGACCGACAACCCGTCCGGCACCCCGCGCCGGCTCGCCGCATCGCGAACGGGCCGGCGCTCGCGCGCGCGCAACCGGCTGTAGCGATGATTCCCAAGCGCACCGACCTGCAGAGCATCCTCATCCTGGGCTTTCGGGTCCACCTCCGTGACCCAGTTGCCGCTACGAAGCGCTGCCCCTCGTCCGAAACCGCCTCGTCATGCGGGCGAATACCCTACAACCGCCACGAAATCACGTACGCTACCAAGTCACGTACACTCCGACAATCTCTTTAGGCAGTACGTTCGTCCAATGGTATGATACTGAACGATAGGCACCTTCTACAGGATTCGTCGGTGACAGGAGGGCTTCATCATTGTCGACTGTCCGATCTTGTTTCAAACGCCTGGCAGCGTTAGCTCCAGCACGCAAAGGGATGTCCACAGACGAGACAATGATCGTTGCTTTACAGATGACGTCCTCCTCATTGTCGTATTGAAAAAATTCTTCTCGTGGACCCAGTGTAATCAACTCTCGATGTGGGTTTCTCCCCGGCAAGAGCGGCAACTTGTACACATAATCCGCGCCAGTGATAACAGTTCTTACTTCGCCTTTTTTAGCACTCGGAAGGACATCAAACTCGCGCCCAGTTCCAGTAAGAATTTCCTTGTCAGCGCCATACCAATGACGGATATCAGTCGCATAGCTGGAGGAGTATTTCTCGTAGAATTGGTAAGTATTAGGGTTTAGATTGCGCAGAGCTCGAAGCGTATAGACGATCCGAAACCGGGCTAGGAGAAAGCCCGATGTTTCAGATGTAGTAATGCTAGTGGCATCTGGGCCAATTGCTGCGGAGTCGTCCAACTGAACCATCATAGCAACCGATTCGATTGCGTAGTCGCGTTTGAGGTCACTGGCGCGCTTTAAGCAGCTAGTTAAGTCCGATCCTTGAGGAAGGGCGCACTCCGGCGGATTCTTAAGTATACCAGCCCACCACAACAATCTGCCCCCGCTGCAGAGCACGTCAACTCCCAAAATCCGCAACCCAATAATCAGGATTAGCAATACACCCGCAGAAATTGCTGTGCGCCGCGGGTTGGCGGCTACGCTGCTGATGGTTCTCCAGAAAACCGCAGGCCACGTAGTAGGGTCTGGCCGTGTGTCGGAAGGCGAAGTTTCGTGACCGGCTTCAGCCATGGTTATCTCTCGGTGTAGAAGCGTTCGACAGATGAACTTGCTCTCGCTCCCGATAAATCGATTGATACCTGCATAAGATGCTGATTTGCACTACTGGTAGTCGCGTGCCCCGTCCGACACGGAACTAGCAGAGTACGTGGAAGGCCACACGCGCGAAGGTACGTCCCTCGCCACGGTTTATAGCTTCAGTGATGATTTGCCCGAAGTTCGGCTGGTCACTCGACGTGCTAACCGGTTCGAGGTTCAGCGACTTGTATTCGGACAACGCCTGTACTGCATCGCCAAGGCAGGACTCACCGCGGTTCTCGTACATCGTGCTCTGGAGGAGAGCATCGAAATTTCCCCCAGAGGCATCGTTCGCGGAGCGAACAGCTACAGCCCCGTTCGCACGCTCAAACTCGAATATCCTACTCACTCCCGGAGCTTGGATCGTGAGATAGAACACTCGGCGTGCGTTGCCAATCTCCAAGGCATTCACCTTCCGCACGATGTCTTCTGGAGTGCCGTAGAACGTGTACGTTTCGGCTTCCCAGCCGCTCGTTGCACACGCCATAAGTCCAGTTTGTTGTGCGCTCTCCATGAAATCCTCCTTGTAGAACTAGTACGACGTTGGTGTAAGTCGGACGGGGCATCAGGCATTCTAAGAAGCTCCTTAACGGAAATCCAGTAAAATCATCAAACTCGCCCCGCACGTCTCCGAAAGGCGAGCTTTCGATGGACCTGTTCGTCGCCGAGGCCACTCTGGACTTCGGCGACGACCTGCGGCAAGCTTCGGAAGCAGCGGCGAAGTTGGTGGGAGTAATGCTACAGCGGCGGCTGCGTAACCCGTCCTTTCCCCCCGCCGCCCCCCGTCCTATATTCCCGCCCCGACCGACAACCCGTCCGGCACCCCGCGCCGGCTCGCCGCATCGCGGACGGGCCGGCGCTCGCGCACGCACGCCCGACTGTAGCGATAGATGCCCAAGCGCACCGACCTGCAGAGCATCCTCATCCTGGGCTCCGGGCCCATCGTCATCGGCCAGGCGGCCGAGTTCGACTACAGCGGTACGCAGGCCGTCCGCGCCCTGCGCGAAGAGGGCTACCGCGTGATCCTGGTCAACAGCAACCCGGCCACGATCATGACGGACCCCGACCTGGCCGACGCCACCTACATCGAGCCCATCACCCCCGAGTGGGTGGAGCGGGTCATCGAAAAGGAAAAGCCGGACGCCATCCTCCCCACCATGGGCGGCCAGACGGCCCTCAACGTGGCCCTGCAGCTCTACGACGAAGGCACCCTCGCAAAGCACGGCGTGGAGCTCATCGGCGCGGACGCGCGGGCCATCCGCATGGCCGAGGATCGCAACGAGTTCGCGCAGGCCATGGAGCGCATCGGCCTCGCGGTACCGCACGGGGGATTCGCGAAGTCGCTGGACGAGGCGTTCCGCATCGTCGAGGACACCAACTTCCCGGCCATCATCCGCCCCTCCTTCACCCTGGGCGGCACGGGCGGCGGCATCGCGTACAACCGCGCGGAGTTCGAGGAGCAGGTGCGCCGCGGGCTCGATCTCTCCCCCGTGCACGAGGTGCTCATCGACCGCTCGGTGATCGGGTGGAAGGAGTACGAACTGGAGGTGATGCGCGACGGGGCGGACAACGTGGTCATCATCTGCTCCATCGAGAACGTGGATGCCATGGGCGTGCACACGGGCGACTCGGTGACCGTGGCGCCGGCGCAGACGCTGTCGGACGTGGAGTACCAGAAGATGCGCGACGCGGCCATCGCCATCATCCGCGAGATCGGGGTGGAGGCGGGCGGGTGCAACGTGCAGTTTGCGCTCAACCCCGCGAACGGCGAGATGCTGATCGTGGAGATGAACCCGCGCGTGTCCCGCTCCTCCGCGCTGGCCTCCAAGGCGACGGGGTACCCCATCGCCCGCATCGGCGCAAAGCTGGCCGTGGGCTACACGCTGGACGAGCTGCCGAACGCCATCACCCAGAGCACGCCGGCGTCGTTCGAGCCGGTGCTGGACTACGTGGTGGTCAAGTTCCCCCGCTTCGCCTTTGAGAAGTTCCCCGCGGCGGACCCCACGCTGGGGGTGCAGATGAAGGCCGTGGGCGAGTCCATGGCCATCGGCCGGACGTTCAAGATGGCGTGGCAGAAGGCCATCCGCGCCCTGGAGGTGGGCCGGAGCGGATGGGAGACGGGCACGCTCAAGGACGACCGCCTGGACGACGATTCGCACGAGACGCTGCGCCGCGCCCTGCGCCGGCCCACGCCGGAGCGCTACTACCAGCTCAAGCGCGCGCTGGAGGCTGGCTTCAGCATCCAGGAGATCGCGGAGCTGACGTTCATCGACCCGTGGTTCATCGCGCAATTGGAGCAGCTGGTCCAGGCGGAGCGGGCGTACGCGGCGGCGGACGACATCGACCGCGACCATCTCCAGCGGATGAAGCGGCTGGGCTTCAGCGACGTGCAGCTGGCGCGGCTGCGGGGGGAGACGGAGGACGCCGTGCGCGAGCGGCGCTGGGGGATGGATCTGCACCCCGTCTACAACCGCGTGGACACCTGCGCCGGCGAGTTTCCGGCCCTCACGCCGTACCTGTATTCGACGTACGCGGACGAGAACGAGTCCGAGCGGTCGGATCGCAGGAAGGTCGTCATCCTGGGCTCGGGGCCCATCCGCATCGGGCAGGGGGTGGAGTTCGACTACTGCTGCGTGCAGGCGGCGCTGGCCCTGCGCGACGCGGGGTTCGAGACCATCATGGTCAACTCCAATCCCGAGACGAATTCCACCGACTTCGATGTCAGCGACAAGCTGTACTTCGAGCCGCTGACGCTGGAGGACGTGATCGAGATCGTCCGGCTGGAGCAGCCGGAGGGCGTCATCCTGCAGATGGGCGGGCAGACGCCGCTCAAGCTGGCGCAGCCGCTGGAGAAGCTGGGCGTGAAGATCCTGGGCACGCCCGTGGAGGCCATCGACCGCGCGGAAGACCGCGAGCGCTTCGAGCAGGTGGTGCGCAAGCTGGGGGTCCGGCAGCCGCCCAACGGCCTGGCCACGAGCATGGAGCAGGCGGTGGAGATCGCGGAGCGCATCGGCTATCCCGTGCTCGTCCGGCCCAGCTACGTGCTGGGCGGGCGGGGGATGGTGATCGTGTACGACGAGGCCGGGCTGCGCGACTACTTCGAATCCGCCGTGCGGGTGAGCCACGAGCGCCCCGTGCTCATCGACCGCTTTTTGGAGGATGCGTTCGAGGCGGACGTGGACGCGCTGTGCGACGGCGAGACGGTGGTGATCGGCGGGGTGATGCAGCACATCGAGGAGGCCGGCATCCACTCCGGCGACAGCGCCCAAGTGCTGCCGCCGTACATGCTGGGCGACGCCGAGGTGCAGGAGATGCGCGAGCACACGCGCCGCTTCGCGCTGGAGCTGGGCGTCATCGGCCTGATCAACGTGCAGTACGCGGTGTTCGAGAAGCAGGTGTACGTCATCGAGGTGAACCCGCGCGCCAGCCGGACGGTGCCGTTCGTCAGCAAGGCGACGGGGGTGCCGCTGGCCCGCATCGCCGCGCGGCTGATGGTGGGCGAGCGGCTGGCGGACTTCAACCTGCCGGAGGAGATCCCGGTGGGCGGCGTGGCGGTGAAGGAGTCCGTGTTCCCCTTCAACAAGCTGGAGGGGGATACGCTGCTGGGGCCGGAGATGCGCTCCACGGGCGAGGCCATGGGCTTTGACGACAGCTTCGGGATGGCGTTCGCCAAGGCGCAGATCAGCGCGGGGATGGAGCTGCCCAGCAAGGGCAACGTCATCATCACGGTGAACGATCGCGACAAGCGCAACGCCACGCCCATGGCCCGCCGGCTGCACGACATGGGCTTTCGCATCCAGGCCACCAGCGGCACGGCGCGCTACTTCAAGGGGCGCGGCATTCCCTGCGACACGGTCTACAAGGTGAACGAGGGGCGCCCCGACATGGCGGACCACATCATCTCGGGCGACGTGGCGCTGCTCATCAACACCCCCCTGGGCAAGCAGAGCCAGTACGACGACTACGCGGCGCGGCGGGCGGCCATCGCCTACAAGGTGCCGTACATCACCACGCTCTCTGCCGCCGAAGCAGCCGTGGACGCCATCAGCGCGTTGCGCAGCCGGACGCGCGAGGTGCGCAGCATCCAGGAGCGCACGGGGCACCTGGCGGGGGCGGGGGCGCGGGTGGGGGCGCGGGCATAGACGGGGCGGAGGGGGAGCGTGGCAGCTTGTAGCCCACCGTCTCTGTGATGATATTCCGGAATCGTGGGCGGACCGGGGCCATCAACGCTCAACCGTAGTTACCGATGATAACCGTAAAAGAGGCTGTCCAGGCGGCGCAGAACTGGGTTCGAGATCTTTATCCCAAGACCGCTCTTCAGCACCTGCGCCTCGAAGAGGTCGAGCTGTCCGAGGATGAGCATTACTGGCAGATCACACTTGGATGGGTGGAGCCGGCTGTTCGGGAGCCCATCGCGATGAGTTCCGTCTTCAGCCGTGACATCCATGTCCTGCCACGGGTCTACAAGACGCTGGAGGTCGACGTGGAAACCGGCAATGTAAAATCGATGAAGATACGTGAGGTTGCCTGATGAAGCGCGGTCGGCGCAGGCATGATACGGTCTTTGTCGACACCAACCTGTTCCTGGTCCTTCTCGTGGGAGGGCTGGATGTGGACCAGATCGAGCGGTTCAAACGAACGAAGGCATATACGCGCGAAGATTATGCGCTGCTGGTGATGTTCGTGAACCGCTTCAAACGCATCCTCGTCACGCCCAACGTGCTGACGGAGGTCAGCAACCTCGCGGGACAACTCACGGATCCGCTTCGGCGCGAGGCGCGCTTTGCCCTGGCGTGCATGACTCAGGATCTGCATGAGCGATATCTGCCAAGCAAGGAACTGGTTGTGGATCCGCACTTTCCCACGCTCGGTCTGACGGATGTCTCGATCGTGCAGTCGGTGGGTAAGGACGTGACCGTGATCACCGCCGACCTTCCGCTGTATCACCGCCTGGCCACGGCCGGGGTCGACGCGATCAACTTCAACCACCTGCGTTCCGGCTCGTGGATGTGATCCGGTCTCCGTCCTGAGCGGGTGAACCCGCCGCTGGGACTGCGATAAGCCCTGTCTCGCGCGACGCGCTTGCGAACAGGGCTTCAACTGCCTGGCGGGGATGCGGGCTCCCGGCCGAGCGCTGAAGCCGCCGCAACGACGGCGGAAAGCCTCGCAAGCTGCACGAGGCTTCACCTGCTGGAACTTCGTTCCGGTGCACATCGGCGGCGCGCGGCAGGAGCTGTCGGCGAAGGCCCGGCAAAGGCTGACATCGCGGTCATAGCCACGAACGCGAATTCATCCGCCCGGCGGCCAGCCAGTCGCAACCAAGCCCCGCCTGGAAACACCATTGGGCGTTTCCGGGCGGGCCTTCGTGGTGTCGGCTCCATCAGCCCGCAGGGGCTGGCGGAGCATGTGCGTTTTGTGCACCTTGTGGCGCATCCGAGTCCGCAGTCCACGGAGATCGAACCGCGAGGGCAGCAATGTCGTTGAAGCGCAGGATGAAGCGTGCGGCGGAGAAGGGGCTCGAGCGGGGCGACCTCGCGTTCGTGAACGGGTACGAGATTACCTACCGGCCTACCCGCGACGACTGGTATTCCCGGTTGCCGGCAGATGCGAAAGCCACGATCCCCCGGCTTCACGCGGCCATCCAGGAGGACGAGCCCAGCGACGCGACGCTGCGGGAGCTCGAGGCGCTGGTGGAGAAGCATCCCTACGCGCCCGTGTTCTACAACTACCTGACCGTCGTCTACTCGCGCCGCGACATGCAGGCGGAGGTGGAGCGGACGATCGACAGCGTCCTGGAGCGGTTCCCGGACTACATCTTCGCCCGGCTCAACCGCGCGGAGAAGCTGATGACCGCAGGGGATTCGGACGGGGCGCTTGCGCTGCTGGGTCCGCAGCTGGAGCTTCGCGGGCTGTACCCCGGGCGAAAGCGGTACCACGTCTCGGAGTTCGCGTCGTACTATTGCATGGTTGCGCGCTACGAGCTGAAGCGCGGCAACCGTGATCGCGCCGAGTCGATCCTCGACCTCCTCTGGGAGGCCGCGCCTGACGACCGGGCCACCGTGGCGCTGGCGGAGATTCTGGAGTTGCCCGTTGTGACGGAGCGCCTCGCGCACCTGCGTCGCCTGCTGGGCAGATAGGATGTGGGATTTGCGCTCGTCGCACACTCCCGTCCTGCGCGGCTAAAGCCGCCGCTGGGACCGCGGTAAGCCCTGTCTCGCGCGCCGCGCTTGCGAACAGGGCTTCAACTGCCTGATGGGGATTCAGGCACCCGTCCTGAGCGGCTGAAGCCGCCGCAACAACCGCGGAAAGCCTCGCAAACTGCGCGAGGCTTCACCTGCTCCCAACTTCGCTCCGGTGCACACGGACGGCGTGCGGCAGGAGGTGTCGGCGCAGGCCGACAGTGTGAAGTTGTAGCCGCGAAGCCGCGGATTCATCATTCGCCGGGGCGGGGGAACGACACGGAAGAACGCAGGAAGGGCCTGGGAGAAGGGCCCCTTCCTTTCGTTGCAGCCTTGCAACAGCAGAACGTGATCTGGTGTGCCCGGCGCGTCACACCGCCGCGGCCGCCGGCTCGCCGACGAGGGGGAGCAGAACCTCGCGCGCCCACGCCTCGATGGTGGTGGGCGTGGTGGTCTCCGCCGTGCGCGGCTCGCGGTCGTGCGCGTGCTGGTTGAAGCCGGTGAACAGCCGCGGATACTCGTCGGCCACGTGCTCGCTGGCGCCCATGGCCCGCAGCGCCTGCCGCGCATCCTCTTCCGACACCTGGATGTAGCGCACCTCGCGCCCCAGCACCCTGGTGAACGCCGCGGCGACGTCGTCGGGCGTGAGGTCGGCCGCGCCCTGCACGCCCCGGACGTGATGGCCGCTCCAGTTCCCGTCCAGCAGCCAGCGCGCCGCCACGTCACCGATGTCGCGCGTGGCGACCATCGCGAGCGAGAGGTCGGGCTTCAGGCTCATGAAGATGGTGCCCTGGTCCGCGATCGTCTGCACCGCGGAAAGAAAGTTCTCCATGAAGAACCCGGCCCGCAGCGAGACGACGTCCGGCGCGGCCTCCTCCAGCATCCGCTCCACCTTTCCGATGCGCGAGACGGCGTACAGGTCGTCCCGGTGCGCGCCGCCGCTGGAAAGCAGGACCACGCGGCGGATGCCGTTGACGCGCACGGCGTCCGCGGCCGCCCGCCCGATCCCCAGCTGGAACCCGGCCCAGTCGTCCGTCGTGTACGCCGGCGGGATGAGGAGAAAGAGCGCGTCGGCGCCGGCGGTGGCGCGGCGGAGGAACGCCGCGTCCTCCAGCGTCCCCTGCTGCACGGTGACGCGGGCGTGGACCTCGTCCGGCAGCCTGGCAGGGTCGCGGACCAGGAGCGTGAGGTCCGCGCCGGCCTCGACGAGCTTTTCGACGACGCGGCTTCCGATGTTGCCCGTGGGGGTGGTTACGGCGATACGCATGGCTTGCTCTCCGATGGGTTGATGTCGTGCACGTCCTGCATCGGCAACGAAGCTAGCGGCGGATCGGCGGACGTTCTATCTTCCAGACGCGGGTTTTCTTTCGTATTCGTCCGGAGATGACGGATGGACGTGCTGAGCGAGCTGCTGGCGGACCTGCGGGTGGAGAGCACGGTCTACTGCCGCTACGAGATGGGCGAGCCGTGGGCGCTCGCGTATCCACCCGGGGACATGGCCGGCTTTCACCTGGTGGTGGAGGGGACGGTGCTGGTGGGGATGGACGGCCGGGACCCGCTGCGGCTGGAGGCGGGCGACCTGGTCGTCTTTCCGCATCCCGTGGGACACCTGCTGCGCGGTCGCGACCCCGCGCTCCCGTCGCCCGTGGACGCGGTCACCGCGCGCCACGGGGACGGGCTGAGCGTGCGCTACGGTGGGGCGGGGGAGCGCGCCGTGTACCTGTGCGGGGGCATCCGCTTCAGCGCGGGCGGCGACCACCCGCTCCTTTCGGCGCTGCCGGAGATCATCCACATCCCGCGCAGCGAGGCGGCGCAGCTCCCCTGGCTGGAGACGCACATGAACGCCATCGCCTGCGAGGCGACCGCCGGCCGCCCCGGCGCGGAGATGGTGATGGCGCGCCTGGCGGATGTCCTGTTCGTGCAGGCGGTGCGCGCGCACTTGGCCACGCTGCCGGAGGTGGCGGCCGGCTGGCCCGGCGCGTTGCGGGACCCGCCGGTGGCCCGGGCGCTCTCGGCCATCCACCGGCAGCCGGAGCGCCCGTGGACGGTGGAGTCGCTGGGGCGGATGGCGGGGATGTCGCGCTCGCACTTCGCGGAGCGCTTTGCCAAGGCCGTCGGCGAGCCGCCGCTGGCGTACCTGTCGCGCTGGCGGATGCACCGCGCGCGCACGCTGCTGCGCGACGGCTCCGTGCGGATGGGACGCATCGCGCGGATGCTGGGGTACGGCTCGGAGGCGGCGTTCAGCACGGCGTTCAAGCGGTGGAACGGCGTGGCGCCCAGCGAGTTCCGCAAGGTCGCGCGGGTGCCCGTGGGGCCGGCGGAGCTGGCGCTGTCGGCGGCGTGATGCGGCCGGTCGTCGCGGAGCCAGCGTCGACGCTCGCGAAATGGAGCAGGCTCCCGTCTTTGGTGGCGATGCAGGCTCCCGTCCTGAGCGGCTGAAGCCGCCGCTGGGACAGCGGTAAGCCCTGTCTCGCGCGACGCGCTTGCGAACAGGGCTTCAACTGCCTGGGGATGCCAGCATCGCGACGGAGCGGCTGAAGCCGCCGCGACGACCGCGGAAAGCCTCGCAAACTGCGCGAGGCTTCACCTGCACGAACTTCGCTCCGGTGCACATGGACGGCGTGCGGCAGGAGTTGTCGGCGCAGGCCGACAGTGTGAAGTTGTAGCCGCGAATTTATTCGCTCGGGCTCGCGCGAGGCTTCACCTGCCCGACCTGCGCTCGGGTGCACATGGACGGCGTGCGGCAGGAGTTGTGGGCGCAGGCCGACAGTGTGAAGTTGTAGCCACGACTTTGGGTCGACCACTGGCTGCACGGACGATCATCTTTGATCGGCCAACGATGCGATGAAACGCATGGGACCTTCCGACACTTCCCCCGAAGCCGAGCGCTTTCTGATCGAAGGCTACCGGCGCATGTCGCCCAGCGACAAGCTGGCGCGCGTGTTTTCTCTGAACCGCATGATCGAGCAGCTCCAGCGCGCGCGCATCACCGCCGACTACGGTGAGATGCCGGAGCGCGAGATGCGCCTGCGCCTGGCCTCGTTGCGGCTGGGGCGGGAGACGATGGTAAAGGCGTTTGGATGGGATCCGGAGGAACGGGGCTGGTGAGTGTCATGGAAGAAGCACTCGCGGTCACGCTCCGGCACTTCGTTTTCAGCGGATGAACAGCGAGATGCGGCTCTCCGTCCTGAGCGGCTGAAGCCGCCGCAACAACTGCGGAAAGCGTCGCAAACTGCGCGAGGCTTCACCTGCTCCAACTTCGCTCCGGTGCACATGGGCGGCGTGCGGCAGGAGCTGTCGGCGAAGGCCGACATTGCGGGGTCATAGCCGCGAATTCATTCGCCGTGGGACCACCGCGCGCCTGTCCCGCACGCACCCGGCCCCGGCACGACCACCCGCACGGCCCCGGTGCCCCCCCCCCCGGGTTCCTCCCGTGACCCCCCGCGGGTTCGGCGTGGATCCGCCTTCCCGGCACCCGCTCTCGGCACATCCATATTCATGCATCCACACGACATCGCGCACCGGCGCATGCACGCCCAGCGGCTCGCGGACAACCCGCTGTCCGCGCCGGCGGACGTGGTGGGGTGGATGGGGTGCGTGCAGTCGCAGGACTACGGGCCGGCCAAGTGGTCCGTGGGCGACCGCGCGCACGGGGCCTCGGACGCGGCGGTGGACGAGGCGTTCGCGGCGGGCGCCATCCTCCGCACGCACGTGCTGCGGCCCACCTGGCACTTCATCCTGCCGGCGGACATCCGCTGGATCCAGGCGCTCACGGCGGCGCGCGTCCACGCCCAGAACGCCTACTACTACCGGCAGACGGGGCTGGAGGACGCCGGGATGCGCGACCGGGCGCGGCGGCTGATCACGGACGCGCTGCGCGGCGGCAGCCACCTGACCCGCAAGCAGCTGGAATCCGTGCTCCTGGCCGGTGGCATCGCCCTCAAGGGGCTGGGGATGGCGTACGTGCTGATGGACGCGGAACTGGACTGCGTGGTGTGCAGCGGGCCGCTGAAGGGAAAGCAGCACACGTATGCGCTGTTCGACGAGCGCGTGTCGCATGCGCCGGCCCTCTCCCGCGACGAGGCGCTGGCGGAGCTGGCGATCCGCTACTTCGCCAGCCGCGGGCCGGCGACCATCAAGGACATGCGCTTCTGGTCCAGCCTTACGCTGGCGGACATCCAGCGCGGCATCGAGATCGCCGGCCCGCGGCTGCGCGAGGAGGAGATCGACGGCCTGGTCTTCTGGTCCGCGCCGGGCGAGGCGCCGCCGGAGGTGCCTGAGCCGCGGGTGCACCTGCTGCAGGGGCTGGACGAGTACTTCGTGGGATACGGGGAGAGCCGCGGCTACTGCGACCGGGCGCGCACCCGGCCGTCGCTCGTGGACCGCGCCATCTACAACGGCGCGCTCATCCTGGACACCCAGCTGGCCGGCCACTGGAAGCGTACGGTGACCAAGCGCGCCGTCACCTTCACCGTCGCGCTCAGCATGCCGTTCGACGATGCGCAGACGGCGGCGCTGCAGGCCACGGCGGATGCACACGGCGCGTTCCTGGGGCTGCCCGCCGCCGTGGAAGCCGCCCCGCTCTGACGCCTCGTCGCCTGCGAAGGCACTGGGTAAGTCGCCCATGAGCCGGCATCCGTCCTGAGCGGCTAAAGCCGCCGCTGGGACTGCGGTAAGCCCTGTCTCGCGCTGACGCGCTCTGCGAACAGGGCTTCAACTGCTGAAGGGGAGGCCCGCATTGCGACGGAGCGGCCGGAAACCTCAAAACGGCGCGAGGCTCCACCTGCGGAAACCTTGCTCCGGTGCACTCGGCCGGTGTGCGGCAGGAGCCGTCGGCGAAGGCCGAGATCACGTTTTCGGAGCCGCGACTTCAGTCGCCGCGTCTCGGGGTGCGGTTCTGGGGCTCGTTCCTTCCGCTGGCGCGATGTGCGCGGACGTCACGTGGGGGGAGGAAGGAAGAGCAGCCGCCGGGAGCGTGCTCCCGGCGGCGTGCGGCGTTTACTCGAAGCACTCGCAGTAGCCGTCGTACCCGCCGATGCACCGGCCCGTCGCCCAGCCGAGATCGCGGCACTCGCGATAGCAGTTACCGGGGTAGCACGTCACTTCGTTCTGCGGGGCGGCCTGCGCGGGGCGGGCGAACGCGCTCTGCGCGCCCGCCACGAGCGACACCGCGACGGCGGCGGCAAACGCGAGCCGGCCAGCCTGGATCCTTCGGGTCATTTGCATCCTCCTGGGGTTGGTGAGCCGAACCGCATCCGCATCGGAGCGGGGACGATGGGCCGGCGTGGATCAGGACGGACGGCGGGGAAGGTGCTCCCGGCGGTCCGCTTTACGACGCTCCTACTCCCAGCACTCGCAGTAGCCCGTCTGGCCACCGATGCAGTAGCCGCTCACCCAGCCGTGCTCGCGGCATTCGCGGTGGCAGGCGCCGGAGTAGCACAGGTAAGCCTTTTCGGCGGGCGGCGCGGGGCGTGCGAACGCGCTCTCCGCGCCCGCGACGAGCGACACCGCCACGGCGGCGGCAAAGGCGAGGCGGCCGGCCTGGATCCGTCGGGTCATCTGCATCCTCCCTGGGGTTGGTGGATCGAACCACGTATGCAGCGGGATGAGGAAGATGGGCCGACGCCTGCGCTTTCGCAAATCGTCCGATTCCGGGAGTAGTGCTGCGGCGGCGGATTCCGGATCGTCCGGACGTCGATGTGCGGATCGCGCGCGGAACGGCGTTGTACCGGCAGCTGCTCATCCACCCCGGAATCCATCGACCATGACCGTTCCCGCCTGGCTGGGCTGGCTGCTCCTCGTGGTGCCCTGCGGTGCGGCGCCCGTCTGCAAGTGCGGCGTCCTGGCCGTGGAGGACCAGGTCGCGCGGGCGGAGGCGGTGTTCAGCGGGACGGTGCTGCACGTAGAGGAGCACTTCGTTCCGCCGGTCGTGGCGCCGCCGGAGCGGGTGGGTCCGGACAGCAGCGGGGCCATCAGGGCGCGCGGGAGCGGCGGCATCCCGGGCCGGGCGTCGGCGCTCGCCGTCACGCGCGGATGGAAGGGCGCGGGGGCGGGGGAGCGCGTGGTCGTGCACGAGCTGCTCATCTGCCCGCAGCTCTTCCAGGACGGCGGGGAGTACCTTGTCTACGCCGTGCGGGACGAGCACGGCCGGCTGGTCACCAGCCGGTGCGAGCGCACGCGGCCCCTGCACGAGGTGCCGGACGACGTGCGCCGGCTGGACTCGCTCGCCGTACACCGGGGATCATGATCACCATCCGCCTTGCCACGCCCATCCACGCGCCGCCGGAGCGCGTGTTCGACTTGGCGCGCAGCATCGACCTGCACAGCGTTTCGCTTGACTGGACGGGCGAGGTGCCGGTGGCCGGGCGGACGAGCGGCCTGATCGGGCTGGACGAGACGGTGACGTGGCGCGCGTGGCACCTGGGCGTGCGGCAAAAGCTGACGAGCCGCATCAGCAAGTACGACCGGCCGCGCTACTTCCAGGACGTGATGGTGTGCGGCGCGTTCGCGTGGATGGAGCACGACCACTGGTTCGACGCCACGCCCGGCGGCGGCACCGTGCTGCGTGACGAGTTCCGCTTCGCCGCGCCGCTGGGCGTGCTGGGGCGCGTGGTGGAGGCGCTGGTGCTGCGGCGCTACATGACGCGGTTCCTGGAGCGGCGCAACGCCGTCATCAAGCGCGTCGCCGAGTCGCGGGACGAGTGGCGGGAGTACCTGCCGGACGGGCGGTGAATGGTGGAGCGCCCGCTAGTCGTGGAGGTATCCGCCGTGCTGTATGATGATCGGCTTGGTGCTGGCGCGCGCTGCGCAGGGCGGGGCACAGCGGATGTGGATCGTAGGCGGCTGGATGTCGTGAGCCGCCCCGGCGGATCGGTTTCGCAGCCCGTCAGCTGACCGGGAGCGAATCCAGGCGTCGCGACCCCGTCGTACGACACGTGCTTTTCCCACGGCACCGGCCCGTGCCGGATCTGTCGGCGAAGCCCGACATCGCGGTTTCATTGCCGCGAATTCATTCACCGCGGGGCTGGATGCCGGATGAACCGCCCCCGCATCCACCTGCCCGAAATCCCCAAAACGAAATCTGCCGCCGTGGGATGTCCACGGCGGCAGATGTGTTTTCCGGCGGAAGCGTCCCGGATCAGTTGTCCGCGTTGACGGCGGCCGCGGGGCGGCTGGTGCCGGTGCCCGTCTTGGTCCAGACCGCGACGGCGCCGCAGCCCGCGGGCGCGCTGCCGCGAAGGTCCCCCGGCACCGCGGCGGCATCCACGTACGTCTCGATGCCGTCCACCATGCTCTGGTCCACCATGGCGTCGATGGCCACGGGCGCCACCTCGCCCGACGGCGTGCGCGAGTTCACCAGCTCGCCGTCCACCAGCACCCGCAGCGGGCACTCCGTCAGCCGTCCCTCCACCACGCGGCGCGCGATGAGCAGGCGGTCGTCGCCGCTGGCCCCGCCGCGGCGGATGGCCACGCCCGGCGACCACGCGATCAGGTCGCTGATGTGCCCCGGCCGCATGGACTCCACGTCGTCGCGGGTCACGAAGCTGCCCCTGCCCGTGCGCAGGCGGTGGTGGAACGCCGACATCTCCGGCCGGGGCAGCGACTGCGCACGCCCCAGGATGGTGATGGGCGCCAGCAGCTGGGCGCCCTTGCGCACCCGGATCTCGATGCTGGTATACGGATACGCCTCCGTCAGCACCACCTGCGACACCTCCGGGTATCCGCGCACGCGGACGCGGATGCGGTACGCGCCCAGCCGGCGGAGCGGCAGCCGGAAGTGGCCCAGCGTGTCCGTGCGGCGGGAGCGGTTGAGCCGCCCCCATCCGTCGAACACCTCCACGCGGGCGTCGACCACGGGTTCGCGGTTGGCGTCGTCGACGACGATGCCTTCCAGGTGCACCTGCTGCTGGGCGTGAAGCCGCGCGGCAGGAAGGGCGAGCAGGCAGAGCAGCAGAACGGCAAGGCGCATCGTTGGGGACGTCCGGGGGAGACCGAGGGCACTGCGGTGACATCTATTGTATTCCAGCGAACCCGCGCTCCGCCAGACTCCTGTTTGCGACGGAATGCCATTGGACTCCGGGCGCGCGCCCATGACGACATCGGGGTGTTTTTGTCCGCTTTCTGATACTGGATCAGCGTCTGGACAGGTGGTTTGGCGAGGTCCAGCCGGGCGAACTCATTCGCTATAACAGACCCACGAAGTCCACCTGAGCGGACTCCGTGCCGTGCATCTCTCGTCGTCGGCAGCGGAGTTCGTGCTCTGCGCCGGCGCGGTACGGTGCGGCGCGCATCCGGCGCGATCTGCCCGCTACGCGATGCCGTACAGCCGCAGTACGATGCGCTCGAAGAGCCGGCCGGGGACGAACGACTTGCCCGCGGCGGCGGCCCGCTCGAACGCGGGCCGGCCAGGTAGCGCATCCGCGGCGACGGCGTGTCCAGCACGCGGGCCACCACGCGCGCCACGCCCTCGGGATCTGCGCCGCGCGCCTCGTGCTGCTCGATGACCAGAAGGTTACTCGAGTGTGACTGTTTCCCACGGATAGGCTAAGACAGCCAACACCGCACCTTTCCAGAGGACTCGCTCATCTTCCCCGAAAGCCACTCCTTCGGGAAGAAAGCTGTCACCGGGGATCCAGGTTTTTCCGCTCACAGCAAGAGCATTGAGCCAGGGCAGCCCCCGGGGACGGCATATCTTGTCACGGATGAACCCAAGGGGTTTGTTGAGGCTCACCGCAGCGATCGTGCGTCCCTCGCCCTGGCCTATAGCATCAGCGATCTCTCCGTACGGTTCAACTCGCATCCTGCTTGCGAGCATCTTCAGATGCTCAAAGACTGCACGAGAATTCTTGGGTGCATCATCCCAAATGGACATCGATTTCTTTCGTTCAGTAAGCAGGTCGCAAGGTGAGTCACGCCGCCGGCAGCCCGTCGCGGATGACCTTCTCCACGGCGGCGACGAAGACGTCGATCTCCGCGGGGGTCGTGTAGACGTTGGGGGTGACGCGGACGCCTTCCACGGCCGTGTGCTTGATGGGCGTCGCGAGGATGCGGTGCGCGTTGAACAGGTGGCCCACCAGCGCGCCCGGGTCGATGCCGTCGATGCTGAAGTTCGCCAGCCCCACGGCGAAGCCCGGGCGCAGGCTGGTGTGCATCCGCACGCGGTCGTGGCGCATGAGCGCGCGGGCCCAGCGGTCGCGCAGGTACACCATCCGCGCCGCCTTGCGCGCCAGCCCGATCCCCTCCGAGAACGTGAGCGCCTCCGCGATGGCCAGGAAGTTGGCGGCCGGGTGCGTGCCGATCTCCTCGAACTTGCGGATGTTGGCGTCCAGCCTGGCCTCGGCGGCCTGCAGGGGCCACAGGCCGGGGATGCAGTCGCGGCGCACGTACAGCAGCCCCGTGCCGTGCGGCGCGTACAGCCACTTGTGCAGGCTGCTGGCGTAGTAGTCGCAGCCCAGTTCGTCCCGCGTGAACGGGAAGTGCGCGAACGCGTGGGCGCCGTCCACGATGACGGGGATGCCGCGCCGCCGCGCCATCTCCACGATCTGCCGCACGGGAAGGATCTGCCCCGTGAGGTTGATCATGTGCGACACGTGCAGCAGCCGCGTGCGCGGGGTGATGGCGGCCTCGAAGCGGCGCACGATCTCGTCCGGGTCTTCCGCGGGGACGGGGAGCGACACCTGGCGCAGGACGATGCCGTCGCGGCGCTCGCGCTGCTGCCACGTGGTGATCATCCGCGGATAGTCCTGGTCGCTGGTGACCACCTCGTCGCCGCGGGCCAGGTCGAAGCCGTTCTGGCAGATCTGCAGCCCCTCCGACGCGCCGCGCGTGACCGCCACCTCCTCCGCGTCCGCGCCGAGCATCCGGGCCAGCCCCGCGCGCACGGGCTCGCGCTGCGGCTCCAGCACGCGCCACATCGTGTAGACGGGTGCCTGGTTGCTGAAGTCCAGGTGCCGCTTCATCGCCTCCTGCACGATGCGCGGGCTGGGGCTCACGCCGCCGTTGTTCAGGTTGATGATGGAGCGGTCCACCGTGAACGCCTGCTGCACCGTGAACCAGAAGTCCTCGTCCTCGGCGACTTCTTCCGGCGTTCCCGGGTGCCGCGCCAGCGCGGCGATCACGTCGTGCAGCCCGTCCTGCCCGTCGGGCGCGAAGAGCGCGGCGGCGGGCGCGGCGCCGGCGGTGGCGAGAAAGCGGCGGCGGGAGATCATGCGCGTGCGATGGCCAGGGGACGGCGGGGCAGGGAAGGGATCACCGGGAAAGGTAAGCGGCGGCGGGTGGATGATCCAGCGGGACGGCGAAGATCCAGTTGGTACGCGTGATGGATTCGTTTCCAGGATTCGCGAAGCCCCGGCAGAGCGAATGAATTCGCCGCAACGACCACACGAAGTCCGCCTGCGCGGACTCTCCGTCACGGGCGGGTGCCACGCGGTCGCAGTCTCCCGTCAGGCGAATGAATTCGCAGCTACAACTTCACGAAGTCCGCCTGCGCGGACTCTCCGTCACGGGCGGGTGCCACGCGGGTCGCAGTCCCCCGTCCAGGCGAATGAATTCGCAGCTACAACTTCACGAAGTCCGCCTGCGCGGACTCTCCGTCACGGGCGGGTGCCACGCGGGTAGGCGGGCGGTGGTTTCGGGAGAGAGTGGGGGCCGGGCACCGGGTCCAGAGGCCGAACACGGGCAACCAGCCGCAACCTGCTGGGTGGTGTCCGCGAAGGCGGACCGTGTGAAGTTGCAGCCGCGAATCCATTCACTCCGGGCGGCCTGGATCTCGTGGCCACGGGCCGAGACGAAGAGGCCATCGCGTGGTCTTGACACGATTGCCATCCTCGTGGAAATTGGCGCGAAGCGCACCCGGTCGTCCGTCCGGGTGCGCGGGCTGGACTTCATGCGCCGTCGTCATACCTGCGACATCCGTGGATCACGCCCAGCGATGCTGCGCGTCGGGTTCGGCACGACTATTCATGTGAGAGGCTGACACCATGAGCAACTCCCTTCGCGTGCGCCGGTCCATCGAGGATCTCCAGCGGGAGTACGACGCGGGCAACAGGAAGCCGCTGGAGGATCTCATGCGTGCCTGGAAAGGCATCCAGGAAATCGATCCCTCCGACCCGCGCTCGTACTTCGTGCTCGCCGGGTACCACGGCGAGCCGTTCCGCGGCGCCGGGTGGGGCTCCTCCGCGTACTGGGGCGGATACTGCAACCATGGCAACATCCTCTTTCCCACGTGGCACCGCGTCTACCTGCTCAAGCTCGAGGATGCGCTGCGCAGCATTCCCGGGTGCGAGGAGGTCACGCTTCCGTTCTGGGACGAGACGAGCGACGCGTCGCTGGCCAACGGGATCCCGTGGGCGCTCACGCAGCCGATGATCGAGCTGGACGGCGAGCCGGTCCCGAACCCGCTGTACTCGTACCGGTTCCCGCTGAACATCCGCGACCACCTGAGCCCCTTTCCCGACGCGGACTACAGCAAGCCCAAGGACTACAAGACGGTGCGGTACCCGCTTTCCGGGCTCGTGGGCAAGGTGGACCAGGCGCAGACCCAGGCGCACAACGACAAGTTCCCCGATCCCTGGATGAACGTCCGGCTGCTGAATCACAACATCGTGAACTGGCTGACCTCGTCCATCGTCGTCAAGGGCGCGCTGATCCCCACGAACGTTCACAAGAAGTACGTGCAGTGCCTGGATGCCCCCAACTACACCGTTTTCTCCAACACGACGTCTGCCGCGGAGTGGAACACCAACGCGGCCACGCAGGTGATGCCGCTCGAGTCGCCGCACAACAGCATCCACTTGGCCGTCGGCGGGTTCGACCTTCCCAGCCTTCCCTTTGACCAGGACTACTCGCAGATCCCCGGGGCGAACGGAGACATGGGGGAGAACGACACCGCCGCCTTCGATCCCATCTTCTTCTTTCACCACTGCTTCGTGGACCGCGTGTTCTGGCTGTGGCAGCAGCGCCACGACGCGACGGACCACCTCGAGATCATCCCGCAGTACCCGGGCACCAACTCGGTGGACGAACAGGGGCCGACGCCCGGCACCCCGCCCAACTCGTGGCTGACGCTCGACTCGCCGCTGGACCCCTTCGTCAAGGAAGAGCTGGGCGAGCAGCTGCCATACACGTCCCGCGACTGCGTCAACATCGAAAAACAGCTCGGCTACACCTATGGCCCGGGTTCGCTGCAGGACGTGGAAGCGGAGCGGGCCAGGCTGGGGCTCGAGCCCGAGACGGCCGGGACCGGGGCGGCCGAGCCGGGGCACGTCGTCCACGTGAGCGGGATCAACCGTGCGGCCATCCGCGGCTCGTTCCTGATCTCCACCTTCGTCCACGTGGACGGAAAGCGGCACCACCTGCACACGGAGGCCGTGCTGAGCCGCTGGCACGTCACCGGGTGCGCCAACTGCCAAACGCACCTGCAGGCCACGTCGGCGGTGCGCCTGCCGTCGCTCCTCGCCGGGCAGGCGGCGCCCGAGGTAGACGTGGAGGTCCACACCCGCGACGGCCTGCTGGGCGGAAAGGCGGCTTCACCGAGATCCGCGCCGGGCTCCACCCAGATGCCGTTCCGGGTCGACGTTCACCCGGCGGCGTATTGACCGTGCCGGAACGCCGGAGGGCCGCACCCCCGTGGTGCGGCCCTCCTTCGCGATGGCAGCCAGGGTGTGTCCGGCGGCGGGACCTGCCGTTGCAGGCTGTCCCCTGTAACCTGTCCCTGCCTGAGCGAGGATTCGGTCGGCCGTTCTCCCTCCCCGACGCAGGTTGTGGGCGGACGGGTCGGGGAGGGGGGCGCCCCCCGCGCCCCCACATCTCGCTCTTCACCGCAATCCTCATCCTCGCAAACGAAAACGTCCGCACCGGCTTCCCGGTGCGGACGTCGTTCCGTCGATCCCGCGGAGCGGGGTCAGCGGGCGTGGACGGTGTCCTTGCCCTGCTCCTTGAACACGTCCGCCAGGGCCATGATCACGCCCGTCAGGACGGCCCATCCCAGCATCATCCCCAGGCCGCTCTGCCGGCGCGCCTTGCGCGGCAGGCGCGGGGCGCCGTAGTCGGTGTGCAGCGTGCGGCGCGTGTAGTTGCGGGCCATCTTGCTCGCGGCGCTTCCCGCCACGGCCCACATCAGCTTGCCTCCCAGGCCCATAAGCTCCCTCCCGTGCACGAGTTCCCCCCTCTGGAACCGCCCCTCCGTTGCAGCATCCGCGCCACAAAGGTTGTACATCCCGTCGCCGCGGGGCCGCTGGATGCATAGAATGGAACGGGAGCGGCCGGGCACACGCACGGACGGGCATCGTCCACGGGATTTGACGGAGGAGCGGATGGGGCAGCCGGAGTTCTGGATGCGGGGGATCGCGGTGGATGGAATCTCGCCGGCGCTGCAGCCGGTGGCGCACGCGTTGCTCCAAGCGCTGGAGGACCTGGAGGAGGCCACGTCCGGCCTCTCGGGGGAGCAGCTGTGGGCGCGGCCGGGGGGCGCGGCGTCGGCGGGGTTTCACCTGCGGCACCTGGCCGGCAGCCTGGACCGGCTGACCACCTACGCCCGCGGCGAGGCGCTCACGGAGGCCCAGCTCGCGGCCCTGCGCGCGGAGCAGGAGCCCGGCGAGGCGGCGGACGCGCTGCTAAGGCACGTCCGCGCGACGGTGGAGCGGGCGCTGGACCAGCTGCGCGGCACGCCGGACGACTCGCTGGACGAGCCGCGCTTCGTGGGCCGCGCGCGGCTGCCCTCCAGCGTGCGCGGGCTGCTGTACCACGCGGGCGAGCACACGTCCCGGCACACGGGGCAGGTCGTCACGACGGCGAAGATCGTCCGCGGGCTAGGCGGCGGGTGAGGGGGATGGATGGAATGCAGTCCATGGGGAAGGTCCGGGGATGACAGGGCAGGCCACTGCCGGCGCAGACCATCGCCCTATTCCCTATTCCCTATTCCCTATTCCCTCCAGCAGAGTGACACATCGCGGCGGCCGGTCCGTATCCACACCCGGGCGGCGGAAACCCGTGCGCCGGCCCGTTTCAACTGACTGACGCGAGGAATCCCATGAAGCTCGTCCGATTCGCCCTGGCGGCCGCCGCGCTGCTGGCCGCCCACCCCGCCCAGGCGCAGCAGAGTCCGCTCGCGGGCGGATGGGGCGGCGTGCTGGAGGTGCAGGGGCTGCGGCTGCGGCTCACGCTGACCGTGCAGGACAGCGGCGGCGCGCTGCAGGCCCGCTTTCGCAGCGTTGACCAGGGCAACACCCCCTTCCCGGCCACGGTGGAGACGCGCGGCGACTCCGCCATCTTCAGCGCCGCGGCCGTCGGCGCCGCGTTCCGCGCGCAGCGGGTGGGCCGCGACACGCTGCGGGGCGTGTGGACGCAGGGCCCCGGCTCGCTGCCCCTGACGATGGTGCGCGGTGCCGACGAGGCCATGGTGCTGCGCCGGCCGCAGAATCCGCAGGGCCCGCTCCCGTACCGCAGCGAGGAGGTGACGGTGGAGTCCGTCGCGGGCGTGCGGCTGGCCGGCACGCTCACCCTTCCCGCCGGCGACGGGCCGCATCCCGCCGTGCTGCTGGTCTCCGGCTCCGGGCCGCAGGACCGCGACGAGAGCCTGCTGGGCCACAAGCCGTTCCTGGTGCTGTCGGACCACCTGACGCGCCGGGGCATCGCCGTGCTGCGCATGGACGACCGCGGCACCGCCCGCTCCACGGGCAGCTTCGCCGGCGCCACCTCCGACGACTTCGCGCAGGACGCGGCTACGGCCGTGCGCTGGCTGCGGGCGCGGCCGGAGATCGCCGCCGACCGCGTGGGGATCGTGGGCCACAGCGAGGGCGGGATGATCGCGCCCCTGGTGGCGTCGCGCGATCCGCAGCTGGGGTTCGTGGTGCTGCTGGCCGGCCCCGGCATCCCGTCCGGGGAACTGCTGATGAAGCAGGCCGCGCTCATCAGCCGCGCCGGGGGCGATCCGGAGCGCGAGATCGAGCGGACGACGGCGTTTCAGCGCGAGATGTTCGGCGCCATCGCGCAGACGGCGGACAGCGCGGCGCTGCACGCGCGGCTCACGGAGATCGGCCAGCGCTTCCTGGCGACGCTCACCCCCGAGGAGCGTGCCATGCCCGCCGGGTCCGAGGCGACCTTGCGGACGACCATCAACACGCTCGTCTCGCCGTGGTACCGCTGGTTCCTGCGCTACGACCCGGCGCCGGCCCTCCGCGCTACGCGCGTGCCCGTGCTGGCGGTGAACGGCGCGCTGGACCTGCAGGTGCCCGCGGACGAGAACCTGGCGGGCATCGAGGCGGCGCTGCGTGCCGGCGGCAACCGCGACGTGACCGTGGAGAAGTTTCCCGGCCTGAACCACCTGTTCCAGACGGCCCGCACCGGCGCGCCCTCCGAGTACAACGAGATCGAGGAGACGATGTCGCCGGCGGTGATGGAGCGGGTGTCGGGGTGGATCCTGGAGCGGTTCGGGAGGGCGGGGAGGACAGCCGGGAATAGGTAATAGGGAATAGGGAATAGCAGGCAACGAAGGGGGACGCCCCGCGCCGGAAGCGGAGCGCCCCCCATCCCCGGCCCTTCCCCCATAAACTGCATGGGGGAAGGGAGAAAGCAGCTCGTTCTATCAGAGCTCGTGCTGGCGTGGCACTTTCACGTGGTGGACAGTCCGCGCAGGCGGACTTCGTGTAGTTGTTGCGGCGAATTCATTCGCTCTGTCGGCCCGTGACGGACCTTTGCCGATGCCGTGACGGACCTCCCGATCCCGTGACGGACCTCCCGATCCCGTGACGGACCTACCGATTCCCTGACGGACTCCTCCGCTCCGCCTCCTTACTCGCTCTGCCCCAGGTCGTCCGGGTCCTCGCGGGCGTTCGGGCTCTGCGCCTCTGCCCCTGACTCGGCGCGATCCGCATCCCCGTCGCGGCGCAGGCGGCGGTGGGGGGGGTAGGGGTAGAAGTCGCGCAGCTCGCCGCGCTGCTGGCTGCGCTGCATCCCGCGCCAGAAGGCCGGCGTCAGCAGGTCGGCGTGCGCGTCCAGGAACGTGGCGCGCAGGCGGCCGGGCGGCACCAGGAAGGGGAGCCACTGCTCCGGAAACACGTCCTGCTCATCCACCGAGAAGAACGGCTCGGCGCTCATCTCCTCCTCGTGCGTGCCGGCGGAGGGGAGCGCGCGAAAGTTCATCTCCGTCACCAGCGCCAGCTCGTCGTAGTCGTAAAAGATCACGCGCCCGTGCCGCGACACGCCAAAGTTCTTGAGCAGCAGGTCGCCGGGAAAGATATTGGCGCACGCCAAGTCCTTGATGGCGTTGCCGTACTCGGTCACGGCGGCCTCCGCGGCCTCGGGCGGAGCCTCGCGCAGGTACAGGTCCAGGGGGCGGATGCGGCGCTCCGTGTACAGGTGCCGGATGACCACCTCGTCGCCGTCCACCCGCACGCTCTCCGCCGCGGCCTTGAGCAGCTCCTGCAGCAGCCCGGGATCGAAGCGGTCGCGGGGAAAGCGCAGGTGCTCGAACTCCTGCGCGTCCGCCAGCCGGCCCACGCGGTCACGCGCGAACACCAGCCGGTACTTCTGCATCACCTGCTCGCGCGACGTGTCCTTGGGCGCGCCAAAGCGGTCGCGGATGATCTTGAAGACGACGTTGAAGGCCGGGAGGGTAAAGACGATCATCACCAGCCCCGGGATGCCCTCCGCCGGCTCCAGCCGCGCCGCGGGGTGCGCGAGCTGCGCCGTGAGCTCGCGGTACAGCTCCGTCTTGCCGTGGCGATGGTGGCCGATGGAGGTGTACAGCTCGTGCACGGGCTTCAGCGGCATCAGCGAGCGCAGGAACGCCACCGTCTCGCGGGGCCGCGCCGTGTCCGCGTGAAAGTACGAGCGGGCGAAGCTGAACACGCGCGACACGTCGTCCCGGTCCGCCAGCACGGCGTCGGGACGCACGCCCTCCGCCGGGTGCGACAGGGGCACGAGCAGGGGGATCGTCTCCCCCGCCGCCGTCCGCAGCCGCGCGACGACGTACGCGCCCTTGTTGCGATAGAAGAGAAACGGCAGCCACTCCGCCGCCCGCACCTCGTCCGCGCGCGCGCCCAGCATCTCCCGCGCGGCCGCCGCGCTCGCCGCCGCGTCGCCAGGCAGGTCCGCGAACCGGTCCGCGAAGGGCGTGTCGCGGAACAGCGCCTCGAACAGCGCAGGCGTCACCCCCTGCACGTCCGCGTGCCGAAACAGCGGCGCGCCGTCGCCCCGGAGCGGGGTGCCGGGCTCGGCCGTGAAGTCGGTGTCCCGGTCCACGCCGCGCGTCTCCAGCACCCGCCGCACGACGGAGTTGAAGAAGGTGCGCGCCACGTCGCAGTCCGGCCGCGCGTCCGAGAGCGCGGCGAAGCGGGCCTTGGCCTCCACGCCGTCGTCCAGCGCGCCGCGGACCTCGTCCACCGTCCGCGCGACCCACTCCGAGAAGACGTTCAGCCGCTCCACGGAGTCCTGCTGCCCTTCGCGCCACTCGCGCCGCAGGAATCGCCCTTCCGCGCGGCGGGTGATGGCCAGGAACGCGGCCAGATAGCCCTCGTACGCGTGCAGGATGCGCTCGGCGGCGCCCTCGGCGGGGGGCGCGGTCCGGTCCAGGGGAGGATGCAGGGGTTCCATGCCGCCGCCCAAAGCAGGATCGGCGCCAGCCGGCACGCGCGTGCGGATCGCGGCCGGCCGATGCCCGCCCGCGCTGACATTCCGGGTCTGGACGTTCGCCGTTCGATCACTGAGTCTTCCGGCGCTGCGCGCACCCTGGCGGATGAAAGCTGCTGACCTCGCGATACACTGTCATTCCGAAGGAGGCGCCCGCCGCGAGTCTTGCCGTTGCTGGATCTGTGGCGCCGACTGAGGAATCTACTCACCCGTAGTCGTGCTCAGCCCCGCGCGGCGAACCATCCGGCTCCGGCTTTCTATTCAGGCGGGATGCTGGCTCATCAGCGCGCATCCGCAGTTAATGCCGCGCGGGCCTCCCGCCTCCATTCGACCGTCCGCCGTGGGCAAAGTCTCAACGGATCGCGATCAGGTGGATGATGTGCCACGACAGGCATCCTCCTCCGTAACCACCATGATGCCCTTCCGAAAAAACGCGGATGCCGTCCCCCGTCGGCGGCGGCCTCTCTACCAAGGGTCTGATGCACCGTGCCGATCGCCGTCCGATCCGCGTCCGGCCGTCACGGTCGCAACCATCCCGTTTGGCGGCTCCATCCAGTGCTTCGAAGCCCTTCCCCTCGGCGCGGGGTCATCCTGAGGGCGCCGCTGCTCGAGTCCCTGCCCGTGCACGGTCCCTGGCGGCGACCGAAGGATCTTGCCGGAAAAGCGAGAAGCCGCCGCTGTGCACCAACTCCGCCTCCGGCTTCGCATAGAAGATCCTTCGGGCGCGCCAGGACTTTCGTGCACCATCGGGTTCCCGCGGCGCGCCCCTCAGGATGACGGCGCGGGGGCGAGTGGAAGAACACGGGAACAACGATCCTCACAACTGGATGGACGCCGGCGCCGCGCGCATTAGATTTGGCTCCATGCGGACGCACCGTATCGTCCTCCCCGCCGTCTCCCGCCACCCGATCTCCGATCCGATGATCCTCATCCTCTACACGACCCTGAACGTGGGGTGGAACGCACGCGTGCTCGCCTTCGACAGCGGCCCCGTGCAGCCGGGCACGATGCCGCCGCAGAGCTACCCGTGAAGCTCGCCGTCCTGGACTGGGGGATTGGGGGGCTCGGATTCCTGTCCCTCCTGGCCGCGCGGCATCCGGGCGCCGGCGCCGTCTACGTCTCCGACGCCGGCTTCACGCCGTACGGCAAGGTGCCGCGGCGCGGGCTGAGCGCGCGGGTGGACCAGGTACTCCGCCACCTGCGGGATGCGCACCGGGTGGATCACGCCGTCCTGGCCTGCAACGCCGCCAGCACGGTGCTGCCGGACCTGGCTACCCCGCGCGAGGGGCTCGCCGTTGCGGGGGTGATCGCGCCCGCCGTCCAGGCGCTCGCGGAGATGCGGCCCGCGCGCGTCGGCGTCATCGGCGGGGGGCGGACGGTGCGGAGCGGCGCGTACGGGCGGGGGCTGCGCGCGGCCGGGCACCACGTTCGGCAGCGGGTGGCGCAGCCGCTTTCCGCGCACGTGGAAGCCGGGCGGCTGGAGGGAGATGCCGTCCGCGGCGACGTGGCGCGCATCCTGGCCCCGCTGCATGACGTGGAGATCCTGGTGCTGGCGTGCACGCACTATCCCGCGCTGGCGCCGCTGCTTGCGGAGCGCTGCCCCCGCGCCGCGCTCTTCGATCCCGCCGCGGCCACGCTGGACCGGGTGGAGGCGGAGTGGCCGGTCGCCGCCGCCACGCCCGGCCCGCACCGCGTGCTCACCACCGGCGACCCGGAGACCATGCGCCGTTCCGCGCGGCTTGCGTTCGGGATGGAGCTGGCGCGGATCGAATCCATCGCGCTGTAGATCCGTCGCGAGCCATCCGGCATCCAGGTACGCCGGCTTCGAAGGATGGCTCACGCGGAGGCGCGGAGGACGCGGAGAGCTGCGGAGAACTGCGGAGAACTGCGGAGAACTGCGGAGGCGGCGGGGGTCGCGGAGAGCTGCGGATCGGCATCGCCGAAAAAACCAGGGGTGACAGGGACCACTCGCATCCGCTTATCTTCGATCTTCTTCGCGGGACTGGAGCAGCGAGGGCACCCTCGACACAATCAGCGGGAGCAGCCGTTGTCATCGTTTTCCGATCCCGAGACCGTCGCCCGGTACGCGGAAGGTCCCGTGCGCCAGGTGCCTGGCTTTCACGGCCTGCAGCGGATGGCGGGACTGCTCATCGCCGAACGGGTGCGGGACGATGCCCACGTGCTCGTCGTGGGCGCGGGCGGCGGGCTGGAGCTGAAGGCCTTTGCCGAGGCGCAGCCCGGATGGCGCTTCTGCGGCGTCGATCCGTCCGCGGAGATGCTCGCGCTGGCGGGGCGCACGCTCGGCCCGCTCGCGTCGCGCGCGGAGCTCCGCGAGGGCTACATCGACACCGCGCCCGCGGGCCCGTTCGATGCGGCGACGTGCCTCCTGACCCTGCACTTTCTCCCGGAGGAGGAGCGCCGGCGCACGCTGGCGGAGGTGCATCGGCGACTTAAGCCCGGCGCCCCGTTCGTCGTCGCGCACCACAGCTTTCCGCAGCAGGAGGAGGAAAAGGCGAAGTGGCTCGCCCGCTATGCCGCCTTCGCGGTGGCGTCCGGCATCCCCGCCGCAAACGCGGAGAACGCCATCACGGCCATCGGCGAGCGCCTGCCGCTCCTGTCGCCGGAGCAGGACGAGGCCCTGCTCCGGGACGCTGGATTCGGCGGCGTGGAACTGTTCTACGCGGGCTTCACGTTCCGGGGATGGGTCGGCTACAAGGCGTGATCATCGACGTCCTCCATACGCACGGCGGCCCCCGGCGGAGTGCGCCGGGGGCCGCGTCGTATCCGGATTCCTGACCGCGCGGCTACGGACAGCGCGCGGGATCGTTGGTCTGGCAGACGGTGGAGTAGGGGCAGTAGCACGTGTTCTGGCAGACCGTGTACTGGCAGCTCGGCTGCCCGGAGCACAGCGACGTCGCGTCGTTGCCCATCACCGTGCCGATCTCCGGCGCGCGCTCCACGGACGATCCGAACGACTCCACCCGCAGCGCGTCCACGTCCAGCTTCAGCTTCTTCATCGCGTACCTCTCCTTGATGGATGGAAGGTCAACAGAAGGCGGGGTCCACGGTGTCGCAGCCGTACTCCGAGCAGGGCATGCACGACGGCATGGGGCCGCTGTACGGGCACAGGCAGGTGGCGCACGCGGTTTCCACGCAGCTTTCCCCCTCGCACGTCGCGCCCTGGCTGATGGGCTCCGGTTCGCAGGCGGGCGTTGCAGCGTTGCCGCCCACCGTGCCGATGCGCGGGGCGCCCGTCACCAGCGCCTCGAACGACTCCACCTGCAGCGCGTGTACGTCCAGCTTGAGCTTCTTCATCGGGTTCCTTTGGGTGGTGGATGCGGTTTACGGACAGGTGGCGACGTCCCAGGTGTAGCAGTCCATCCACGAGCAGGGATCGCACGACGGCTGCGGCCCCGTGTGCGGGCACAGGCAGGTGAGGCAGTTGGTGATGGCGCAGCTGTCCTCGGCGCTGCACCCCTTGTCCTCGCTGCACAGCTCGTTGGACTCGGCGGCGCCGTGCACGGTGCCCGCCGCCCGCCCGTCCCCCGCCGACGCCTCGAACGACTCGACCCGAAGTGCGTGTACGTCCAGCTTCAGCTTGCGCATGACGGCCTCACGGGTAGGATTGGGGTGGTGGAGGGAAGCTTCCCTCGCGCATCAATCTGCGGGAAAGAGACGCAAAAAGAAAGCTGCGCGTCCTGCGCGGTTATTAGACGACCGCGTTCCTCACGCCGTGCTGCTCGTGCGATGGCCGAACGTGCATGGGCGCGCGGGTGATTCGCTGCTGAATCCTGATCCGGAGGAGTGCTGGATGATGCCGATGGAAGAGATCCGCCGCATGGGGCTGGACGCCCTTGCCCGCGAGCTCGGGCCGGTGGGGATGGTTCGTTTCCTCCAGCAGTTCGAGACGGGCTCCGGCGACTACACGGCGGAGCGCGCCGGCCTCCTTGGCACGCCCAGCGTGGCGGAACTCGGCGAAGCGCTGCGGCGGCTGCGGACAGGCGAGCGGGATGAGCCAGCCGGCGCGGCCCCGGAACCCTGATTCCGCCTGCCTGATCCATCGCACGCATACCGCGCCCGCCGGGGAGATGTTATCCTTCCCGGCGGGCGGCGCGTTCGGCGTCCACACCACCTCATCCAGCGCGGCGACGGACGGATGCCCAAGGGCAAGGCGATCTTTCAGGACGAGCAGGGGCGGAGCTGGCTGGTGGAGATCCAGTACGGCCATCCCTCCCCCACGGAGCTGGGCATCTTCGCGGCGCGGTTCCAGTGCCCGGAGGATCCGAACGAGCCCGTGCGGCTGGGATTCCTGCTGGAGGACGACGTGGAGAGCGGCGACGAGGAGTCCCTGCGCGAAGCCCTCGCCGAGTCCGACCCCGCCGAGGCCATCGGATGAGATGAAGTGCCAAGTGCCAAGGTTCAAGTGCCAAATTGAAGCGCGAGGCTCGGTTCCTGGCACCTGGCACTTGGTACCTGGCACCTGGTACTTGGTACTTGGTACTTCCTCTACCAGGATGTCGACGTGATCAGGATCATCGGCCAGGACGGCGCCGTGGCGGGCGAGATCAGCGAGGAGCAGCTCGCCTTCGTCCGCGAGCAGTTCGAGGAGGAAAGCGCGACGGACGCCAACTACTACGTGGACGAGCCCACGCTGGCCCTGCTGGAGGAAAGCGGCGCCGACGCGGGGCTGATCGCCATCCTGCGCGCCGCCGTGGCCCCCGCGGCCGACGGCGAGGTCCGCTGGCAGCGCGACTGACCCAAAGACGGCCGATGGTGTACCGCCGGGAGCCCGCCGCTCCCGGCGCTCCGTGTTTTACCGTGGGATCATGAACACCGCTCCGCCCCGCAGCGCCGTAGAGCACTTCCTGTCCGCCGCAGCCGCCGAGCTGATCCGGCGCGAGATCGCGCGCGCCCGGGGCAACGAGGTGTGCTTCATCGCGCGCGTGGCCGAGGGCGCGGAGCTCGTGGAGCCGCGCGTGCTGGCCCGCGGCCACGCCAGCGCCGTCCTTGCGCTGGTCAAGGACCCGCCGCAGCCGGGGATGCTCATCCACAACCACCCGTCCGGGCTGCTGGAGCCGTCCGAGGCGGACTTCGGGGTGGCGGCGCGGCTGTGGGAGCTGGGGGTGGGCTTCGCCATCACGGACAACGACGCCAGCGAGCTGTACGTCGTCGTGGAGCCGCCGGACCCGGACGAGAACGAGCCGCTGGACCTGGACGCCATCGACGCGGACCTGGGACCCACGGGGCCGCTGGCCGTCCGCCATCCGCGCTACGAGGACCGCCCCGCCCAGCGCGCCCTGAGCCGGATGATCGCCGGGCTGTACAACACGGGCGGCGTGGGCGTGGCCGAGGCGGGGACCGGGACGGGCAAGTCCATCGCGTACCTGCTCCCGGCCATCCGCTGGGCCCTGCAGAACGGCGAGCGCACGGTGGTGTCCACCAACACCATCAACCTGCAGGAGCAGCTGTTCGACAAGGACCTGCCCCTGCTGCGCCGGGCCCTGGGCGAGACGTTCCGCTTCGCCCTGGTCAAGGGGCGCAGCAACTACGTCTCCATCCGCCGCGCCCTGCTGGCCAAGGCGAGCGCCGCCACCCTCTTCGAGCCCGAGAAGCAGGCGGAGCTGCGCGGCATCCTGGACTGGATGCAGAACACGGGCGACGGCTCGCTTTCCGATCTGCCCTTCCGCCCCAGCGCGGAGGTGTGGGACGAGGTGCAGAGCGAGACGGACGTGTGCCTGCGCGCCAAGTGCCCGCACTTTCAGGACTGCCACTACCAGCGGTCCCGCCGCGACGCCGCGCAGGCCAACGTCCTGGTGGTGAACCATCACCTGCTGTTCAGCGACCTTGCCGTCCGCCGGCTGCAGGGCAACTACACGGCGCCGGCCGTCCTGCCGCATTACCGGCGCCTGGTGCTGGACGAGGCGCACAACCTGGAAGAGGCGGCGACGAGCCACCTGGGCTCCACCGTGTCGCGGCGCGGCATCTTTCGCACCCTGCGCCGGCTAGAAACGCGCGGCAAGGGCGTGCTCCCCTCGTTTCGCAACGCCATCGCGGCCGTCAAGAACGACCTGAACGCCCAGGGCGCGCTGGACATCATCGACGAGACGCTCCTTCCCGCGCTGGAGGGCGCGCGCGAGCGGGCGGCGGCCGTCTTCTCGTTCCTTTCCGACGTGTTCGCGGGGAGCGACCCCGTGGTGCGGCTGGAGGACAACTTCGACGCGCACCCCATCTGGGTGCTGGGGCTGGACGACGCGCTCAGCGCCCTGCTGGACAACCTGACGGGGCTCACGGCCGGGTTCGAGCAGCTGCGCGAGCGGGTGCAGGCGGACGAGCAGCTCAGGCAGGGGCTGGAGGCACAGCTGGTGGAGCTCAAGGGCGCGGCGAACCGCATCGGCGCGGCGGCGGACGGCCTGCGGGGCGCCCTGCGGCCGGGGGAGAGCGAGCAGAAGCTGGTGCGATGGATGGAGCGCCAGCCGCCGCGCGACGGCCGCGAGGGCAACCTCACGCTGAACGCGGCGCCCCTGGATTTGTCTTCCGTGCTGCGCGACACCCTGTTCGAGAAGGTGCCCACGGTCATCCTGACCAGCGCCACCCTGGCCACGCAGAACAACTTCCGCTTCATGCGGCAGCGGCTGGGGATCGGCACCTTCTTCGAGCAGGAGTTCAACGTCCAGGAGGACGTCTTTCCCTCGCCGTTCGACTACGGCGAGCAGACGCTGCTGGTGGTCCCCACGGACCTGCCCATGCCCGCCGGGGAGTACGACACGCGGCACGACGAGGCCACCATCCGCGCCACGCTGGAGCTTGCGAAGATCAGCGACGGCGGCATCTTCGTCCTCTTCACCAGCTACCGCGCCCTGCGGCACGTGGCCAGCGAGCTGCGCGCGCGCAAGGCGGACCTGGAGTGGCCCCTGTTCGTGCACGGCGAGGCGCCGCGGGCGCAGCTGGTGGAGCGCTTCGCCGAGTCCGGCCGCGGCATCCTGCTGGGGACCACGAGCTTCTGGGAGGGCGTGGACGTGCCCGGGCAGCCGCTGCGGGGATTGATCATCCCCAAGCTGCCGTTCAAGGTGCCCAGCGAGCCCGTGACGGCCGCGCGCATCGAGGCCATCGAGCAGATGGGGGGCAACTCGTTCGTGCAGTACATGCTCCCCCACGCGGCCATCCGGATGAAGCAGGGCTTTGGCCGGCTGATCCGCTCGCGCGACGACTACGGCGTGGTGCTGGTGCTGGACGGTCGCATCGTGAAGAAGACGTACGGCCGCTACTTCGTGGATTCGCTGCCGCCCGCGCCCCTGGTCAAGGGCCCGTGGAAGACGGTGAAGGAGGCGATGCTGCGGTTCTACGGGGAGCGGGTGGAGGCGCGGCGGGCGGGCTGACGGGCGTGAACTGCTGAACTGCGGGTTACAGGGGACAGGTTACAGGTTACGGCCTGCAACTGCCCGGGTGACGTGCGGGAGCGGGGGTTCGTTGCGTGGCCGGCATCGGAACGGAGCGGCTGAAGCCGCCGCAACGACCGCGGAAAGCCTCACAAACTGCGTGAGGCTTCACCTGCTCCGTCGGGTGAGCCCGTCCGCGTGGCGGCGCCGCCCTGGCGCGGAGCGCCCAGTCCGCGAAGGCGGACTTCGTGCAGTCTTAGCCGCGGTTTCAACCGCCTGGGCGGAAGATCGCTCCGCCGGAATCACCCGGCCCGTGCACGCCTGGGACGGAAGGGCGCCTTCGCACGCGGAGCCCGTCTCCGCCCCGCACCCGTCGTTGCTGGCTATTCCCTATTCCCTGTTCCCTATTCCCTAGCTGTCCCGTGACCCTGCCTCGCCCGTCCAAGATCGTCTGCGTGGGCCGCAACTACCTGGAGCATGCCCGCGAGCTGGGCAACGACATGCCCGAGCGGCCGCTCCTCTTTCTCAAGCCGCCGTCCTCGCTGATCGCGGACGGCGAGGCCATCGTGCTGCCGCCGCAGTCGCAGCGGGTGGAGCACGAGGGCGAGATCGCCGTCGTCATCGGCCGCACGGCGCGCAAGGTGAGCGCGGCGGACGCGTGGGACTACGTAGCCGGGATCGCGCCCCTGAACGACGTGACCGCGCGCGACCTGCAGAAGGCCGACGTGCAGTTCACCCGCGGCAAGGGCTTCGACACCTTTTGCCCCCTGGGGACGATGGTGCCGCTGGACGGCATCGACCGGGACGGGCTGGAGGTCATCTGCCGGGTGAACGGCGAAGTGCGGCAGCACGGGCGCGCGGCGGACATGGCCTTCTCCATTCCCGTCCTCATCGAGTACATTTCGGCCGTGATGACGCTGGAGCCGGGTGACGTGATCGCCACGGGCACCCCGGCCGGCGTCTCTCCCCTCGCGCCGGGGGACACCGTGGAGGTGGAGATCCCCGGCGCCGGCATTCTCCGCAACCCCGTGCAGGCCCCATGAAGCTGCCCCGCAACCGCCTGCTGGCCCTGGTCATCGCCTGCATCGTCGCCGCCGACTGGATCACCAAGGCCGTCGTGCAGCAGCGCCTGCCCCTGCGCGACCGCCACACCATCGTGGACGGGTGGCTGAGCTTTCAGCACAACATCAACACGGGCATCGCCTGGGGGTGGTTCCGCGACCTGCCCACGGCGGTGCGGATGCCCGCGCTGGCCCTGCTGACGCTGGTGGGCATCGGCGCCACCATCAGCATCATGCGGCAGACGAAGGACCGGTGGATCCACGCGGCCGGCGCGCTGGTGCTGGGCGGCGCCGTGGGCAACCTGGGCGACCGCTTGATGGACGGAGGAGTCACGGACTTCATCTACGTCCACTTCTTTCCCTACATCTTCAACGTGGCGGACATCGCCATCACCATCGGCGGCGTGCTGCTGGTGCTGCGGATGCTCCTGGACCGGGGCGGCGACACGCCCGCGCCCACTCACGCCTGACTTTTGGACGGATCCGTACAGATGCCCCAGCTGGCCCGCAGGTTCACGAGCCTTCCGCCGTACCCGCTCACGGATGTTCCCGGCATCAAGCGCGACCTCAAGGCGCGCGGGGTGGACGTCATCGACCTGGGCACGGGCGACGCCGACCTCGCCCCGCCCCCCGCCGCCGTGGAGGCGCTGCGCGGCGCGGCCTCGGACCCCGGCAACTCGCGCTACTCCTTTCAACTGGGACTGGTGGAGTTCCGCGAAGAGATCGCGCGGTGGATGGGCACGCGCTTTGGCGTGGCGGTGGACCCCATGCGCGACGTGGCGCCCCTGCTCGGCAGCAAGGAGGGGATCTTCCACCTGCCGTTCGCCTACCTGGAGCCGGGGGACGTGACCATCATCCCCGACCCGGGATACCAGGCGTACGTGGGCGGCACGGTGCTGGCCGGCGGCGAGCCGTACATCGTGCCCCTGCGGCCGGAGAACGACTTCTTGATCCCCCTGGATTCCATCCCGGCGGACGTGGCGCGGCGCGCGAAGATCCTGTACCTGAACTATCCCAACAACCCCACGGCGGCCATCGCGCCGCGCGAGTACCTGGAGGCGTGCGTGGCGTGGTGCCGCGAGCACGACGTGATCCTGGCGTACGACAACGCGTACTCCGAGATCGCGTTCGACGGGTACCGGCCGCCGTCCATCCTGGAGATCCCGGGCGCGCGCGACGTGGCCATCGAGTTCCACTCGCTGAGCAAGACGTACAACATGACGGGGTGGCGCATCGGCTGGGCGGTGGGCAACCCGCAGATGATCGAGGCGCTCACGCGGGTCAAGACGTTCGCCGACACGGGGCTGCCGTTCACCATCCAGCACGCGGGCGTGGCGGCGCTGCGGTCGCACGCGGAGTGGGTGCCCCGGAACGTGGCCACCTTCCAGGCCCGCCGCGACGCCGCCGTGGGGGCCCTGCGCGAGGCCGGCTTCGACGTGCCCAGCCCCTGCGGCGCCATGTACCTGTGGGTGCCGCTGCCGGAGGGGGTGCAGAGCGAGCCGTGGGCGCGGCGGCTGCTGCTGGAGCAGGGCGTGGCGCTGCTCCCCGGCAAGTCGCTGGGGGAGGGCGGCGAGGGCTTCGTGCGCATCGCCCTCACCTGCTCGGAGGACCGCCTGCGGCAGGCCGCCGCGCGCATGGCGAAGATGCTGGAGCCGAGCACGGTGTGAGGGGACGTTTCTACCGGCGGTAGGAGCAACCCTCCGTCCTGAGCGGCTAAAGCCGCCGCTGGGAAAGCCAGAAGCCCTGTCTCGGCGACGCTCACGCGTCGCCGAACAGGGCTTCAACTGCTTTACCCACTTCGACTTCCTGCGGGAGCCGCCGTCGGTGCTCGCCCGTGCCGGCAGTGGCCGCGGTCCGTCCGGAGCGAATGAATTCGCCGCTGGAAAGGCGCGAAGTCCGCCTGCGCGGACTGCACGGGACGGTACCCGCTGACGAATGCGCCGTCCCGGAACGGGCGAGAAGATTCCTCGGTCGCGCACGGAGATCGCGCCGTGGGCGAGTGCCATCGCGCGCTCCCTCGGAATGACTCGCTTCACGCGAGGCCGTAGTTGGTGTCGGCGCAGGCCGACAGCGTGAAGTTGTAGCCGCGATGCCGCGACTTCAATCGCTCCAGGTGTTTCCGCGCTCAGGGTCCGCATGCCCCGCCAGAACCTCATCCTCCGCTAACACTTCCCTCCCGTCGCGCGTCCTCTGGGTACGCGCGCGCATGCAGATGGCGGTCGCCGTCCGCCGGTGCGCATCCGCCGGAACTGCCCTGCCTGGGGGGAGTAGAAAGCTGGACATGACACCGCCCGCCGTCTCCGCTCCGCCGCCGCCCGCGGCATCCCAGGCCGCCGCCGCACACGCGCCGGCGCCGGAGCTCGTCGCGCGCGCACCGCTCAGCCGGCGCCGCGCGGCGCCGCCCCCGGTGCTCACGGGGCGGACGATCGGCATCTCCCTGGGGCTCCACCTGCTGCTGCTCCTGGCCGTCGTCCTGGCGCCCCGGCCGGAGCGGCGCGGTGGGCTGGCGTCCAGTGAGGGGCGGACCTCCCCGGCGGAGTCCGTGGAGTACCTGGAGGTGGGCGAGTGGGGCGGGATGGCGACGGACCCGTCCGCCAATCTGCCCGAGCCCGCCGCGGCGGCGCCCACGGGGATCACCGCGGAGGCCATGGACAGCGTCATCCGCAACCTGCCGCGCGACGTGGTGTTCCCCAGCCGCGTGCCGGCGGGGATCCCGCGCGCGCCGGGGGGCGGGCCGGCGATCTCGCAGCCGGGGGGCGCGCAGGGCGGCGTGCCAGGCGGCGTTTCCGGCGGCCAAGGCGCGCAGCCGGGCGGGGCGGGGCAGGGGCGGCGCTCCGGGCCCGGCGGGCTGGGACCGGAGCTGGGCGACCCGCGGCTGGTGGTGACGCCCACGGCCGTCCCCGAGCGCATTCCCACGGACGAGGAGCGCTACCAGGAGCACTTCGCCGGGCGCATCCGCGCGCTCAACGACAGCATCGCGGGCGAGGCGGAGCGGCGGCGGCGGGCCACGGACTGGACCATCACCGACCGCAACGGAAAGAAGTGGGGGATCAACGATCGCGGGCCCGTGGTCAACGGCCGCAACGTGCCCCTGCCCGTGCCCATCCCCGTCCCCCGCTCCGCGCGCGACCGGGAGGACGAGGCGCGCAAGGAACGCGAGCAGCGGCGCGACATCGACCGGCAGGCGGAGCAGATCGAGCGCGAGCGGCACATCCGCGACCGGGGCCGCGCCATCCGCGAGCGCAACGACCGCGAGCGCCAGCAAAAGGGCACGTCCACCACGCCGCCGCCGGCCGCGCAGGGCAGCCCGTAGGCCGCCCCATCCCCCGTCCGCGGGGCAAAACAGAGAGAGCCGCACGGAACGCGAATTGCACTTCCGGGCGGCTCATTCGTTTGCCACGACGCGCCTTACGACGACGGACCCATGACGGACGACACCCGGAACAAGAAGCGGCAGAACCGGCAGTACGTGGTGGAGCTGGAGGAGCCGGCGAACCACCGGCTGGCCTACACGCTCGGCGCGCTGGGCGGGATGGCCATCGGCGCCTTGCTCCTGCGCGGGCTGGGAGCGCCGGCGCGCGAGGCGGTGACGCGCGTGCTGGGCGAGGTCCCGTCGCGCGTGCGGCGCGGCGGGGGCGAACCGGCCCGTCCGGGGCGCCTGCAGCGTCCGCCCGAGGTGCAGGACGACCTCCTCCTGCTGGAAGACGCCGTGCTGGATGCGTTCCTGGACGACGGCGTGCTCGCGGAGCGCGGCATCGACGTGGGCGCCATCAGCGAGGGGATCGTGGAGCTGTCGGGGTCCGTGTACACCCGCGCCGAGGCGATGCATGCGGTCGCGGTGGCGCAGGGAGTGCAAGGCGTGGCGACGGTGGTGAACCGGATGGACATCGACGACGAGCGGGCGCGCCTGCACCCGCGCTTTGACGACACCGACGAGGGGCGTGAGATGAGCGGAGAGTGGACGGGACATCAGTCGGGCATGGGAAGCCGCCGCCAGGGCGAGGACACCGACCCGGCCCGCAGGGACGATTCGCATCATCAGCGCGAGGTGGCGATGGAGCAGGCCGACCGCGCGCAGTTCGAGGACGAGGGCGTGCACAGCCAGCCGCGCGTGGGCGACCCGCACGGCGACGAGGTGCCCAATCCCACGAACTTCCGCGAGGACGAGCTCGACAACCAGAGCCCGTACGGCAAGCACGCCGTCCCCCAGGGCACGCAGGACGACGGCCCGCCGCAGGCGCTGAACTCGCAGTCGCGCGTGGGCGAGGGCCTCAAGCCCGGCGTGGAGCTGGCGCTGGAGGCGGCCGACCTGCCGCTCAAGCCGCACCAGGATCCGTCCCGCGACCACGAGCGCGGCGTCTGACGCACGCGGACGGTTTCGATGGATGAACGGCGCCGGGGCGAGCCATCGCCCCGGCGCTTCTTCGTGATGTGTGGCGGGGATCGAGAGCGCCCCCACCGCTCGCTCAGGCTCGCACCTCCCCCCAAAAACCCTGGGGGAGGTTGAACGGCATCAACTCCTCACTCGATTTCCTGAGGGAGGCGCCGACGATTCTCGCCCACTGCAGGGCCTGTGGCGCCGACCGAAGGATCTCCTGTCCCGCGACCGACCGCCGCCACCGGCCGTGAACCATCCGCCGCGCTGTCCTTTCGTCCCTGGGGGATGTGCACGGGCGAGCCCTGGGGAAAGGCGGATCACCTGCCACGGGCGAGTAGATTCCTCAGTCGTTCCTCCTTCGGAATGACATCATCGGGTACCGCCGGGCGGAGGGGAGGTCGCTTCTCCACCTTCGTCAGCGCACTTCGAACACCGCCTCCACCTCCACGGCCACGTCGTACGGCAGCGCGGCGACGCCGACGGCCATGCGCGTGTGCCGCCCCGCCTCGCCGAGCGCATCCACGAACAGGTCGGAGGCGCCGTTGAGCACCTGCGACTGCTCCACGAAGTCCGGCGTGCCGTTCACGTAGCCCGCCACGCGCACGCAGCGCACGACGCGCGACCAGTCCCCATCCACCGCCGTCTCCAGGTGCGCCAGCAGGTTGAGCGCGCAGAGCCGCGCCGCCTGCTGCCCCTCCGCCACGCCGAACTCGCGCCCCAGCTTGCCCACGAAGCGCCGCTCGCCGTTCCACTGGCTCAGCTGCCCGGTGAGAAAGACCAGGTCGCCCGTGCGGATCCACTGCACGTAGTTGGCGCCCGGCGTGCTGGGGCGGGGAAGCTCCAGGCCCAGGGCGCCCAGGCGTTCGCGGAGGTCGTGGCTCATCGGTCGGGGCTGGATGGAGGATGGATGGAGAGCGCGTGCGAACGGCCGGCGGAGGCGGCGCGGGGCTCGATCCGGGCCGCCCGGGAGCGGTGAAGTTGCGGGGCGGAGGGCGTCCGGGCAATCCGGCAGGTTGCGGGGGGCGCGCGGATGCACGTAGCTTGGCGCCGCCACCCGACCACAGCGGAGCCTTCGCATGCCTCATCAGTTCCCCAACCTGACGGTCGTCCAGCACCCGCTGGTGCGCCACAAGCTGTCCGTGCTCCGCGACAAGGAGACCAGCAAGAAGAAGTTCAAGGAGCTGGTGGACGAGATCGCCATGCTCATGGCCTACGAGGTCACCAAGGACCTGCCGCTCTCCGCCGTGGAGATCGAGACGCCCCTGGAGACCACGACGGAGATGAAGCTGAGCGGAAAGAAGCTCACCGTCGTGCCCATCCTGCGGGCGGGGCTGGGGATGGTGGACGGCGTGGTGCGGCTGATCCCCTCCGCGCGGGTGGGGCACATCGGCCTGTTTCGCGACCACGACACGCTGCAGCCGGTGGACTACTACTTCAAGATCCCGCCGGAGCCGGAGAACCGCGACTTCATCCTGCTGGATCCCATGCTGGCCACGGGCGGCTCCGCGTCCGCCGCGACGACGTCGCTCAAGCGCAGCGGGGCCAGCCGCGTGCGGTTCGTGTGCCTGGTGGCCGCGCCGGAGGGCGTGCAGCGCATGCTGGACGACCACCCCGACGTGCACGTCTACACGGCCGCCCTGGACCGCGAGCTGAACGACCTCGGCTACATCCTCCCCGGCCTGGGCGACGCCGGCGACCGGCTGTTCGGGACGAAGTAGGGCACCGCCGTCCCCCCGGGGCGAACGAGGGCGAACGAGGCGGGGGCCGGCGCATGGCGCCGGCCCCCGCTTTGATCACCGGGCGGAAGCGGATCTCCGCCGGGGCGCCGTCAGTCCTCGTCGCCCGTGAGGGTGGCGATCTGCAGGTTCACCCCGATGCTCCCCTTGATGAGCTCGGCCGCGCGGTGCTTGATGTCCAGGTCGTGGTGCGCGGACTGCACCAGCTCCTGCCGCAGCGCCACGTCGCGGGCCCGCAGCTGCACGTCCTGCTTGCGAAGCTCCACCTCCTGCGCCGCCAGCGCCACCCCGTGGTCGGCGGCCTGCACCTCGCGCCGGGCGGTCTCCACCTCCTGCTTGAGCAGCTCCACCTCCTGGCGGGCGGCCTCCACCTCGTGGTCGCTGAGCTGCACCTCGCGCTCCGCCACGGCCACCTCGCGCTTGCGCAGCTCCACCTCCTGCTTGAGCGCCTCCACCTGCTGCGCCGCGGCCGCGGCTTCCTGCCGCGCGGCCTCCACCTGCTCCGCCAGCAGGGCCACCTCGCGCTGCTTCTCGGCCAGCAGGGCCGACGACATGCGGTTGGCGGCCCGCATCTCCGCGCGGCTGAACGGGTCGGCCGCCGTGCTCATGGACTGCACCACCTCGATGTGCGTGCCGTCCGTGGGCAGCTTTTCCGTCCAGGTGCCCAGGGAGAGCACCCGCGCCTGCACGGTGCCGTCGGGGCCCGGGGCCGGCGCCTCGTCCGGGTGCCCGAACGTGTCCAGCCGGTACTGGCGCAGGTCCGCCTCCACCCGGTCGAAGGCGGCTTCCGTCTCCGGGGCCTGGGGCGTGTCCACCGTCTTGCCGAAGATCCAGCGCAGGGCCTGGCGCTCGAAGCCCACCCGCACGGGGATGTACATCTTGGCCCAGCTGGCGTTGAAGAAGTGCGTGGGCTCGCGCCGCGGATCACGCACGCCGGACTGCAGGTTCCACCAGCTCGGGTACAGCGCGTACCCGGCCGCCTCCCAGTCGAACACCTGCTGCCAGAAGTCGATCTCCCACGCCTCGTCGCGGCTCTCCGTCTGGAAGTGGTGCTGGACGATGCGGTTCATCATCTCGGCGATGGGGTTCACGGCCCGCAGCGTGGCCTTTTCCCACTCGTCCGCCTCGGTGCGCAGGTCGCGCATGGCCCCCTCGCGCAGCTCGGCCACCTTGGCGCTCCAGGTCTTCATCTCCTGCTGCCACACCTTGTAGGCCTCGCGGTACTCCGGGTCGTCCACGGTGGGGCCGGGAAGGAAGTTGGCGCCGGCGCGGATGTAGATGCGCCCGCACCCGCCAAAGACCTTCCAGTCCACGCCCACGTGCACCTTGATCTTTACCCGGTCGCCCTCGCTCCAGGGCTCGCCCACCACGTGCCATCCCCAGCCGCGCTTGACCCCCTCCGCGCGCACCACCACGCTGTGGCGCACGCGGTCGCGGTCGCCGTCCCACACGTAGCCGTCCACGGGGGTGGGGATCTCGATGTCGTAGTCGGCGCTCATGTCGCAGGTGAGGCCCCAGTCGTTGGCCTCCACTTCGCCCGACTCGTTCCACGCGGCCGGCAGGTCCGGTTTCACGGGCTCGACGGGGCGGGCGGGGACGGGCACCTCCTCCACCCGTCGCAGGATGGCCGCGCGGCCGTCGCGGATGCGCTGGAACAGGTCGAACCCGGGGTCCTTGATGGCGGGCGCCCAGCACAGCCGCGCGCCGAAGCGCTCCTGGGTGAGCTGCAGCGTCTGCAGGATCTTGAAGTAGTGCAGCGAGATGGGGGTGAACCGGTTGGGGTTCTTGACCACCCGCTTGGAGGTGGATTCGAACCGCTCCTCGGTGGACAGCTGAAAGGTGATCTTGTGCTGCGTGCGGTAGCGCGACGCCACCCGCGACGACGACGTGTTGCTGTCCTTGACGGAGCGCGTGCGGGTGCGGCTGCTGGCGTCGGCCACGTTCTCGGAGTAGGCCAGGTTCACGCCCACGTCCACGCCCTTGATGTTGCCGCCCACCGATCCGCCGGCCTGAAAGCCGGAGCTGGTGTTGCGGCTGTTCTGCCACTCCAGCCCTTCCTGCAGCTCGGTGCTGAGCGTGCTGGTCATCTCCAGGTCGTACTGCTGCTCGCTCTCGTCCTGCTGCTCGAAGGTGGTCTGCCGCTTGGAAAAGGTCTTTTGCTCCAGCACCAGCTCCTCGCCGGGCGCCAGGCTGAGCGAGTACACGTGCTCGCCCACGGCGAACCCGGTGGGCCGGATGCGCGTGCGGTCCAGGAAGAGGTAGCCGATCTCCGACCGCACCAGGTTGAGCAGGGTGTCGCTTGCCTGGGCCGCGGCCAGCCTGGGGTCGGCGACGGACAGGTCCAGCGCCAGCTTGGTGCCGGGCACCTGGGCGCCGGAGCGCTGCATCACGCCCGTCCCGGAGCAGCCGCAGTCCTCCGTGGCCAGCTCCGTTCCCCGGGACTCGACGCCCCCGCCGGCGGCCGTGAGCGTGGCGACGGCCTCCTTGAGCGCGGGCATGTCGTTGGTGTCCATCAGGGCGGAGAACTGCGGGTCGCTGCCGGCCGCCTGGGCCAGGGCGGGGTTGCGCAGCACGGCCGCCTGCAGGAGCTGCTTCTGGTAGAACGTGAGCACGGGCGTGGACGTGCCCGCGTAGTTGAGCGTGAGGGGGTTGAAGTAGTTGCTGTACGCGTACCGGTCGGAGTCGGTACGGCCGCTGGAGACGATCTGCTCGTCCAGCTCGGCAATGATCGGCTTCTGCATCATCGTTCAGTGGGTCTTGGAATGTTCGTTGGATGTGCCCGGACGCGGTGTCGCCGCGCGGCCGGGGCAGGCGACGCGGGGCAGGGCAGCCTCTGCGCCAGCGTGCCGGGCACGTGCCGCACGGGCGTAAATCGTTGGGATTTCTCCGCCTGCCGCGCGCGGGAACATTCGAGGCTTCCCCGGCGCGAATGCCCGCTGCCCGCCCCACCTGGGGCGGGGAAGGGGCGGGAGAGGGGGCGCATCACGTCGTCAATGGCGCCCCGCGGACGTTTTTGAGGCGCCGGGAGACGTTTCCGTGGCGCGGGACCCGCTCCGCCGCGGGATCGTGCGGAAAGCCCGCGCCGGCGGTGCGGCGATCGAGAGGGGTCGGACGCCTCGTTCGCGCCGGGAGGGGACAAGTTTGCAATTCCGTCCGCACCGGCTTCCCGGTTCCCCGGGCGATGCGTGTCGTGCCGGACGCGGGGACATGCGCGAAGGCCCGTCCCCGGAAAGCGGGGGCGGGCCTCGTCGTGACTGGCACGGATGCGGCTCATCCCGAGTCCGGGACAAGAACGATTCTCACACAGAGGAACAGAGGAACAGAGGAGGAACCGCTGTTCTCCCTGTCCTCTGTTCCTCTGTTCCTCCGTGTGAGATTCAGTCTTTTTTGTCTTGTTCGACCGGATCAGGGCGTCGCGGCCGCGGGGCGGGACGCGATGCGGGTGACCTCCTCCGCCACCCGGGTGAGCTGCCAGTCGAACGCGGGCAGGTTCCAGAAGTCCAGCGCGAAGCCCTGCGCCACCAGGTGGCGCAGGTCCGCGTCGGCGAAGTTGATGTCCTTGGGAAGGATGGACACCCAGCGGGTGATCTCCTTGCGCCGGCTCACCATCACCTCGCTGGGCTCGTACTCCCACACCCCGAACCGGGTGCGCAGCTCGGCGAAGCGCTCGAAGTCCCTGCCGAACTGCCCCAGCCACGTGCGGTCCGGCTCGCGCGTGCGCGCCTTGAGGTCGGGCTTTGCCTCGCGCAGCCGGCGCCAGGCCAGCCCTTCTTCCACCAGGTCCGCGTAGTTCTTGGGCGACTTGGCCTCCAGCACGGCCAAGATCACCACGCGCCGGGGGCGGCCGGTCTCGGGATCCACCTCCCGGGAGAACGCCACCAGCGCGCCGTCCGTGAGCTCCAGCCACCGGTTCTTTCCATCCGGCGACCACGCGTGGATGTCGCGGACGTAGTGCACCGTGGGGTCCAGGTCCGCGTAGCGCGGGTCCTTCACCATCCGCTTGAGGTGCTTGCCCACGTCCTTGCGAAGGGCGCCGAATTCCGGCAGGTGGGGGATCATCCGCTCGGCGATGTATCCCTTGACGCTGTGCAGCGCCTTGCGCGGGTTCTTGTAGCGGCGGGCGAACGCCTCGATGGCCTTCCACTCCGCCTCGGACAGCACGTCCAGGGCGGCGGGAAAGGCCGATCCCAGCGCGCCGCGGACCGCGTGGGCCACGCCGGTGCGCTTGCCGGCCGCGCCCCGCTTGCCCGGCGTGATCCCCTTGCGGCGGGCTTCTTCCGCGGCGCCGCGCACCGTCTCGTCCACGTGCGACGGGCGGCGGCGCGTGGGCGGGCGCGCCTCGGCCGCGGCCCGTTCGATGCGCTCGCGGAGCGTCTTGCCCACCACCCGGCCGATTCCCCTGCCGACGGTCATGGCGCCCCCTCCTGTCCGTCCGGCCCGGCCGGGGGAGGCGCGAACGTGGGTACCTGGGTGATCTCTTCGATGGCCATGAAGAACACCTCGCCGCAGGCGCGGCCGATCAGGTATCCCGCGTAGCGGCCCTGGGCGCGCGGGTCGCCCGTGAGCGCGAAGAACCCATCCACCCACGCCGGCCCCGCCTCGCGCATGGCGGCCACCACCTCGGCGGCCAGCAGGGTGAGCGTGTCCAGGATCTCGCCCTTTTGCAGCGTCTCGAAAAAGGGGACGAAGCCCTGGAGCTGCTGGTACCAGAGCGCCGCCTCGAACCGCCGCTTGAGCTCCGGCGGCAGGGGCGTGCCGTCCGGCTGCAGGTACACGGAGATGCTCCCGGCGACCAGGTCGGGTAGAATCGCGGGATCCACCAGGCTGTAGAACAGGTCCAGCGTGTACGAAAGGCGCAGCTTGAAGTCGCGGAACGACTCGGCGAAGCCCTGGTGCCTGCCTTCTGCGTAGCCCGTCTCGTACAGGTCCACGTTGCGCGGGACGGCCATGCTGAGGGCGAACGCCCGCCGCTTGTCTTCGGGAAAGGCGGCGCGCATCGCGTCCAGCAGCCCGTCTATCTCTCTGCCCACGCGGCCCAGCGGCGACGCCTGGGAGGGCGGCACGTAGGTCGGCAGCGGAAGTGTATTCGGCATGGTGCGGATGTTGGAGCACGTTCAGGTGCGGCGGGGCGGCGCGTGCACGTTCCTCCGCCGTTCGGGATGTCGGTGTCCCAGGGGGACGGCCCGGCGCGAAGCAAGGGGCATACGCATGCCCCGCGCGCGTCCCGGGTAGACCGCAATCGATTGGTGATCAATCGGTTGCGGCGTACGGGGCCCCCGCCATCCGTTCTCGGCCGCGTACCGGCTTGGGGCATGCCGGCGTGGCATCGCCGCCCCACACTCCGACCGCCCCTATCTCGTCAAGGCCGCGGCGCGAACAGGGCGTACGGGGGAGGGCGGAACTGAGGCGGAACTGAGGCGGAACTGAGGCGGAAGGGGTGTGGAAGGCGCGTGAAGCGGCAGGGTCTGGCGGGGCGCCGGCGTCCGCGATACCGTCCCTCCCGCGCACCCCGGGCGGAGGATGCTCCAGGCCGACGGGAACTCCGATCTTTACGCTGCCTGCCATGGAACCGACCTTCTTTCCCACGCCCGAGGACTTTCGTGCGTGGCTGGATGCGAACCACGAGCGCGAGACGGAACTGCTGGTGGGGTTCTACAAGAAGGGCACGGGCAAGCCCAGCATCACCTGGCCGGAGTCCGTGGACGAGGCCCTGTGCTACGGCTGGATCGACGGCGTGCGGCGCAGCCTGGGTGACGAGGCGTACAGCATCCGCTTTACGCCGCGCAAGCAGAAGAGCACCTGGAGCGCCGTCAACATCGCGCGCGTGGGCGAGCTCATCGAGACGGGGCGGATGCAGCCCGCCGGGCTCAAGGCCTTCCACGCGCGCGAGGAGAGCAACTCCCGCATCTACGCGTACGAAAAGGAAGCCACGGCGTTCGATGCCGCGCTGGAGGAGCGCTTTCGGGCAAACGAAAAGGCCTGGAACTTCTTCCAGGCCCAGCCGCCGGGCTACCGCAAGACGTCCACGCACTGGGTGACCAGCGCCAAGCAGGAAGCCACCCGCCTGCGCCGCCTAAACAAACTCATCGCCGACTCGGACCAGGAGCGCCGCCTGGACGAGGTCACCAGCCCCCGCGCCCGCGAGCCGCGCGGCGACTGAGCTCCGCCGCGACGCGGTACGTAGACGTGCAGTCCGCGCAGGCGGCCTTCGTGCCTTTCCAGCGGCGATTTCAATCGCTCCGCCGGAGCGCCGCCTCACCTGCCGAGACGTGGGGCGGGAATTGGCGGGCGTGGAGACACGGATCGCCCAGACTTGATCGGTCGCGCGGAGAGCCGGCCCGAGATCATCGTGCACGGGCCAGGATCGTTCCCCGAATCCGCCGTCGGTCACGGGCGAGAAGATCCTTCGGTCGGCGCCGGAGATCGTGCACGGGCGAGAGCCGGCGGCGCCTCCCTCAGGAAATCGAGTCCGGTAAAGCAGTTGAAGCCCTGTTCGGCGACGCGTCAGCGGCGCCGAGACAGGGCTTCTGGCTTTCCGAGCGGCGGCTTTAGCCGCTCAGGACGGGGGGCTGCCGTTCATCGGACGAACGCCTCCCGCACGCCGCCATCCACCGGCAGCATCGCGCCCGTCGTGCGCGAGGAGCGGTCGGACGCGAGGAAGAGCACGGCCTCGGCCACGTCCTCCGCGCGCACCTCCACGCCCAGCAGCGTGCGGCCGCGGTACACGTCCTCCAGCTTGTCCGGCTCCACGCCGTACGCGGCCGCGCGCTGCTCGCGGATGCCGTCCCACAGGTGGCTGCCGCCAAAGATGGCGTCGGGGTTCACCATGTTCACGCGCACGCCCAGCGGCCCCGCCTCGATGGCCGCCACCCGCGCCAGCTGCGCCTCCGCCGCCTTGCTGGCGCTGTACGCCGCGAAGTCCTTGCCCGGCGCCGTCACGTTCTTGGTGGCCACGAACACGAGCGCGCCGCCCGTGCCCTGCCGGCGGAAGTGGCGCAGCACGGCGCGCGTCACCAGGAAGTGGCCCGTGGCGTTCACGGCCATGCTGCGCTCCCAGTCCGCCAGCTCCAGCTCCTCGATGGGCGCGCAGTGCGCCATCCCCGCGTTGGACACGACGACGTTCACCCCGCCGTACTCCAGGATGGCGCGCTCCAGGGCCTCGTCCACCTGCTCCGGGCGCGTCACGTCCAAAATCCACCCCAGCGCCGTTCCCAGCCCCTCGCGCTCCACCACCGTCGTCGTGACGAACTCGATCCCCGCCACGTCCACGTCCGTGGCCACCACCTGCGCGCCCGCCGCCGCCAGCCGCAGGGCGATGGCCCGGCCCAGCCCGCTCCCCGCGCCCGTCACCAGCGCCACGCGGCCGGCCAGGTCTCGCTCCGGCGGCGCCAGGGTGAGCTTGTACAGCTCCAGGGGCCAGTACTCCGCGCGAAAGCCGTCGTCCTCCGCCAGCGAGCGGTAGCCGCCCATGGCCTCCGCGCCCGCCATGATGCCGATGGTGTGCAGGTAGATGTCCCGCGCCAGCGCCGCGGCCTTCGGCGTCCGCCCGACCGTCCACATCCCGATCCCGGGGACGAGCACGATGCGCGGCGCCGCCTCCAGCGTGGGCTCGTCCGTGCGCCAGCGGAGCACGTATGCCTGGTACTCCGCGCGCCACCGCTCCAGCGCCCCCGCGAACATGTGGGCGATGCCGTCCGCGTCCGTCGCATCCGCCACGTCCACCCACAGGGGCAGCCGCTTGGTGGTGAGGATGTGGTCCGGCGTGGCCGCGCCCGCCGCCGACGCCGCCCGCCCCCGGGCCGATCCCACGAACTCCAGCACCTCCGGCGTGTCCGTGTAGTGCGCCACGACGTGCTTGTCCCGGCCCAGCGCGCCCCGGATGACGGGCGCGAGCATGGCCGCCACCCGGCGCCGCACGTCGTCCTCCAGCCGGAAGCGCGGCTCCGCCACGAACACCGGCTCCGTGGCCCGCGACTCCACGTGCGCCCGCGCCTGCGCCACCAGCTCCAGGTGGCGCTCGTACGCCTCTTCCGGCGTGGCGCCCCAGGTCACGGCGCCGTGGTTGAGGAGGATGAGCCCCCGGGCATCCGGCCGTGCCCGCACCGCCTCGCCGACCTCCCTGGAGAGCAGGAACCCCGGCCGGCGGTACGGCACCGTCAGCACGTCGTCGCCGAACGCGTCCCGGCAGGCCCGTACGGGATCGGGCGTGTTGATGAGCGCCAGCACGGCGTCCGCGTGCGAGTGGAAGACGCTGCCGGCCGGGATGAAGGCGTGCAGCAGCGTCTCGATGGACGGCCGCGGCGAGCCGGGATCCGTGAGGCAGCGGGCCAGGTACGCCACCATCTCCTCGTCCGACATGTCCGCCCGGTCGAACAGGGGCAGCACGTCGTCCAGCCGTACGCCGCTGAAGTCGGAGCGCCGGATGGACGCCAGGTCCGATCCGCTCCCCTTGACCCGCAGCACGCGGAGCGGCCGCCCCAGCACGTCCGCCTCCTCCACCTTCACGGACGTGTTGCCCCCGCCGCGCAGCACGAGCGACGTGTCCGCGCCCACCCGCCGCGAAAAGCGCACGCAGGCGTCGACCGCGTCCTCGGTGGCGACGGGCGCGGAGGGGGCAAGGGCGGGCGCTGCGGGTGTGGCGGATGTCATGGGGAGAAGATCGCGGGTGGATGGATGGGGATCGTCAGGCCGCGGCGGGATACACGCCGGAGGGCAGGGCGCCGGATTCGTACACGCCCGTTTCCGTCACGTACGCCGTCACCAGGCGCGCGGGCGTGACGTCGAAGGCGGGGTTGCGGGCGGAGCAGCCGGGCGACGTCACGCGGATGCGCCGCAGGGTTCCCTCGTCGTCCGGGCCCGTCTGGTAGTGCACCTCGTCCGCGTGGCGCTCCTCGATGGTCACGGCGCCCCCATCCGTCACGGACGCGTCGAAGGTGGAGGGCGGCGCGGCAACGTAGAAGGGGACGCCGAACTCGCGCGCGCACACGGCCTTGGCCAGCGTGCCCACCTTGTTGACGACGTCGCCGTTGGCCGCGATGCGGTCCGCGCCCACGATCACCAGGTCCACCTCGCCGCGGCTCATGAGGAACGCCGCCGCGTTGTCGGCGATGACGGCGTGGGGGACGCCCTCCGCGCCCAGCTCCCACGCCGTGAGCCGCGCGCCCTGGGCGCGGGGACGGGTCTCGTCCACCCAGACCTGCAGCCGCTTGCCGGCGGCGACGGCGGCGTAGACGGGGGCCAGCGCCGTCCCGTAGTCCACCGTGGCCAGCCACCCGGCGTTGCAGTGGGTGAGCACGCGCGCCCCGTCCGCGATGCGCGCCGCCCCGTGCGCGCCGATGCGCCGGCAGTGCTCCACGCTCTCCTCCGCCAGCGCGTCCGCCGCGTCCAGCGCGGCCTGCACGGCGGCGGCGGGATGCGGCTGGCCCTCCGCCGCGCTCCACACCCGCCCCGTGCCGTGGAACAGGTCGCGGGCCGTGGGGCGCGTGGCCTCGATGAAGGTCCGGGCGGCGCGCGCGTACGGCCACGGATCGCCCGCGGGCGCCTCGCCGAAAGCCTGCGCCAGGGCGAACGCCGCCGCCGCGCCGATGGCCGGGGCGCCGCGCACGGTCATGTCGCGGATGGCCTCGGCCGTGGCGCGGTGGTCCGTGCACTCCACGACGCGAAAGTCGAAGGGCAGCCGGTTCTGATCGATCAGGTTCACCGTGCCGCCCTGCATCCACACGGTGCGGTACGGCGTGCCATCGACGCGCATGGCGTGTTCGTGCGGGTGTCTGGATGAACGGGAACGGGGCGCGGCGAGAAGGCGCGAGGGGCGCGCGCCGCCCGGGAAGGCTATCCGCGGGGGCGGGGAGGGCGCAAGTGTTCTGCGGGAAGACGGAAAAGGTTCGCTGCGAGTGCGGACGGGCCCGGCGGATGCTTTCGCCGGGCCCGTCACCCCCGTGGCGCGATCAGATCGGCGTGCCGAAGCTGCACTGGCAGTTGCCGTTCCAGCACGACCAGTGCGGATATCCCTTGTTGAAGCAGGCCGTGCCGCACGTCATGGAGTTGCAGGCCGCGACGGTGTTCGCCGGCGCGGCGGCGGGTGCCGCCATCGCCTGCCTGCCGCCGAAGCCGAGCGCCGCCGCGAGGGCCATGGCGCTCGCCGCATGGATGATCTTCCGCATGCATCTCTCCCGGGAGGGGTTCGTTCGTCGGGTTGTTGATGTGAGGAATGCGGCGCAAAACGCGAGCCGTAGAGGGCGCGGCGCGAATCCGGCGGATCGAAGGCTGGACGGCGCGCGCTGCAGACGGGATGCGGATGCCTTTTGCCGGACCCACAGGCGCGTCGGATGGACCCAAGATCATTTAGCGTCCTCAGATTTATCGTACAGGAGGTGACCGAAAAGACCTGGATCATTACGGGAGCCGGACAATGACTCGACATTCCTCATTCAGCACGTGAAGCTGTGGGGATCAGCGGCATCTAGAAGTATCGTTTTACGTTAGTAATTTTGAGAGTGCCACTTGTGCGTTGGGAACAAGTGTTTTATCCTTGCAGCAGGCAAGTGACGACCGGCGAGCATGTTAGCGCTATTTCACTGCCGAAATGCCCTCAGCGGATTCGCAGGCCTTCCCCTCCCCCATGCCGGAGTTTGTATGATGCTGCAGTTCCGAAGCAGGAACCTCGTGCTGTATCCCGCCCTCGCTCTCATCGCGCCTTTTGTTGCTGGATGCGACTCGTCGGTCGCACCTGAGGTGGACACGGTGCGCGACGCTTGGATGTGCAAGACCGGTCCGGACGGCGAATGCATCGGCACACCCGCCCCCACCCTGGAGACGCGTCTTACGTTCCACAGCGTGGATGAGCTCAAGTCGTACCTCGCGCTGGTGCAGAACGCCACCCCGGAAGAGTTGATCGCGTACGAATCGAGCAACGGTTTCGAGTCGCTGCGTGCCTACCTGGATCCCATGGAAGACTCGGAGTCGGCGGCGATGACGGGCGCGGGGAGCGAGGAGCCCACGGGCAATGAGGCGCGTGCGCTGGAGAACGACGGCGTTACGCGCGACGACTTTCCCGTGGGCGACGCATTCCTCTCCGTCTTGAACAACCGCGGCGAGATCCAGGTGGCCGGGCGCGTCTACAAGGTGACCCGCGATTACGTGTACGAGGTGGCTCCGGCGGACGTGCCTCTGCTGAACCAGAAGGTGCCGACGCTCAGCGCACGGCCTCCGGCGGGCGACGCGCGCATCACCGTGCGCCCGGTCGAAACCACCCTCACCCGCGAGAGCGAGGTGCTGACGGCGACGGCCCCGACAGGCGACGCGGTGTTCCACCACGTGCCGGGCGTGGGCGGCAACTGCTACGTGTACGCCGGCGACAGGCGGATGCACGGCAAGTCGTACATCAGCAACTTCTTCTTCTACGGCGAGGCAGGCGTGAGCACGGAGTGGGAGCGCCGCAAGAAGTTCCTGTGGTGGACGACGTGGTCCAACACCTGGCAGAGCGGCACCCTGTCGCACACCTACACGGGCGACCTGTACGAAGGCTTGTGGAACGGCCCCTTCAGCCCCATTGGTCCGGGCACTGCCTCGCAGAGCCAGACGGGTACCTCCAAGGTCCACAAGACGCTGACGTGGGTGGTCGGTTTTGGCATGCGCATCCGCGGTACCATCCACACGACGCACAACGTCTCCAACAGCAACGCCACGGGCTCGTGCGACACGGACGCCTGATTAAGGTGTGGTGACGGTGCACGCGGAGCGGCCCGGTACGGATCTCCGTACCGGGCCGCTGCCGCGCCAGCGTCGCGGCGGTTCCGTTGAAAAGCGGAAGTGGAAGGACTATATTCGTCCCTGCTGGACGGGCCTATAGCTCAGCGGTTAGAGCAGGGGACTCATAATCCCTTGGTCCCAGGTTCGAATCCTGGTGGGCCCATGATCCCCAGGTCGTTGCGAAAGCGCGGCCTGGGGATTTTTTTCGTATCCCTGTTCATCAATCCCGAACGACGTCCTGACGAACTCCTGGTCAACCTGGTTTGAAGCGGCGCGCCTGCCGGTGTTCGGCCGCGGATGCCATGCGCGGCCTTCCATTCAGGGCCGGCTTCTACCGCTCGCGATCGGGTGGATGCCGTGCCCGGGCGGATTTCCGCCGTGCGGGCGCAGGGGCGGTCGCGATCACCGGATGGCCGCGGCCGTGACGACCGGACGCGGACCGGAGGCGATCGGCAGGATGCGTCAGGCCCTTGGTAGAGAGGCCGTTGCCGGCGCGGGGACGGCATCCGCGTTTTTTCGGAGAGGCATGATGGTGGTGCTTGGGGCGGATGGTCGGCCGTGCACATCATCCACCCGATCGCGATCCGTATGAGCGTGCCCGCGCCGGAGCGTGGAGAAGAAGGCGGATGGCCGTCCCCTGGATGGAGGCCTTTCGATCTCGGACGGGCGCTGCACAAGGGGTAACTCGCACGGGCGTCCTTCGGCTTGCGGGCCCGGCAGGAACCGGAGCGGCTGCAGACGCACCAGAGCCGCGGGCCTGAGCAGCGGCGCCACGCTGGGTGAAAAGGGGGGTATCGGCATCCTCGTCCACGTCCTTGACCGGATCGTACAGAGGAGGATCGATGCTCCAACCCGCCACGCTTCGCACGTCCGTTTCGCCCACGCGGGATGTCCTGGCCGCCGCGCTCGCTGCCGTGGAGGCCCGCTGGCCGGATGCCCGGCCGCTGGACGTGAGGGCCGCCGCGCGGCACACCAACCCCCGGCTGGAGGTCCGCTACCGGGACGGCCGCACGCTGGTGATCAAGCGGGGCGAGGAAGAGTGGGTCCGGCAGCGCTTCGCCGCCTCGCGCGCGGCGTGCGGGCTCCTGCGCCGGCGGACGGGAATCGTCGCCCCGGAGCCGATCCCCGTGCCGGAGACCGAACGGCGCCCGCCGCTGGAGGTGTACTGGAAGGTGGAGCTCACGACCCTGGCCGATGCGTGGCCGATCCTGGATTCAGGCGCCCGGGCGCGCGCGCTCCGCGACTGGGGCAGGCTCCTCCGGCGCATCCACCGCGTGCGGCCGCGGGGCCACGGGGTGCTTCCCCGCGCCGAGCGTGCCGCCGGCTCGCTGGAGGCGCACCTGGCGAGCGACCTGGGCGGCCGCCTGCTCCCGGCCGTGCGGCAGACGTGGCCCGCGGGCGTGGATGTCGTCGGTGCGCTGGTGGATGCCGTTCCCCTGATCGCCGCCCGCGCGGGAGAGCCCGTGCTCCTTCACGGCGACCCCCACCAGGCGAACATCCTGTGCGAGCTGGAGGGGAGGAAGGTTCGCTGCACGGGGGTCATCGACCTGGAGGCGGCGTGGGGCGGCCCGCCGGAGGCGGACGTGGCCGTGGCGGAGCTGATCCACGGCCCGCTCTTCCATCCCCTCCCCGCGGGGTGGACGGCGGAGTTCCGGCGCGGGTACGGCGAGGTGCTGGACGGCGCCGCGCTCGCGTTCTACCGCGCCGTGCACCTGGCCAACCTGGGCTACCACGCCGCGCTCACGGGGCTGCACGTCCACGCCGCCGACGTGCTGCTGGAGGCCCGCGCCGCCGTGGCCGATCTCCGCCGCCAGCTGCGCTGAAGCCTCGCCGATGAAAGAACGATGCTGATGCCGAGGCGGGCGAGGAGTGGCGGCCGTTCGTCCTGAGCGGGTGAACCCGCCGCTGGGAAAGCCATGAGCCCCGTCTCCGCTCGCTTGCGCTCGCGGAACGAGGCTTCAACGACCCCGGGCACCAACTCCCGCCTCATGCGAGGCACTCCGCCCGTGACGGGAGTCCGCGCAGGCGGACTTCGTGTGGTCGTTGCGGCGAATCCATTCGCCCTGTCCGGGATACAGCAGCGAAAAATGAAAGTCTCGCGGGCCGGATCGGCGAGATCGGGCCTCCAGGCTTCCAATCTCCTCCCCCGCCTGATCGCCCTCCATCGGAAATCGGCTGCATCATACCAAGTCTCAGGAATGATTGTGCACGCAGAGTTCTACTGCGACTTCACGGGGAGGCGCGGGGGACACGGGGAACTGCGGAAAGACAACCGATTGAATCACACAGAGGAACAGGGGTAACAGAGGAACTTCCGCCGTCCTCTGTTCCCCCTGTTCCTCTGTGTGCGATTGCCGTTGTTGTTCTCATTTTGTTCTCCGCACCTTCTGCGTGCGCCCATCTTTGATGCCGGAGTGCATAATCATCTCGGATACTTGGTATCACACGCATCCACCGGGTGAGGCGGCTTGTCAATGCGTGCCGCCGCACGCCCGGGCTTCCCGCGAAAACCCGGGTGCCGGACCTCCCGGCAGCTGCGGGAAGATCTCCGCCCCTCCCGACGGCGGGGCCCACCAGATCGCCTGGAGCCACGGAGGCGCGGATTCCAGGCCGAGCGCGCGTGCCCGGGTGAGGACGATCCCCCGGATGCGCGCGGATGCGGCGGCGTCGGCGAGGCGGCTGACGGCGGCCTCTCCCCGTGAGCCGTGCGCGGCGAACGGGTTCGCGCACCGGGTGGAGCTCCACTGCGCGAGCACGCTGTCACGCAGCGCCATGACGGCGCCCGCCTCTGCTCTCACGGCCTCCCCGGCCGCGAGCAGCTCGACCATCCCCGCGTCCCGCCGCGCCGCACCGGCGGGCAGGGCCTGGGCGCGCGGCGCGATCCGGTCCGCCACCTCGAAGGCGCTGGGGACGCGGTGCACGCCCCACCGTGCCAGGAACGCACGGCGAACGGGCTCCGGAACCGGTGAGACGACCATCAGCATCTCCATGAACGAATCCGCGTCGTCCCGCGCCCCGGGCGCAAGCGCCAGCCCGTGGCCCCCGATGAACTCGTCCTGGGCGGCGGTCAGGTAGCCGTTGCTCCGGCCCCGCTCCGCCAGCGAGGCCGCGACGTACCCGTCGAAGGTGCGCGCGAAGATCTCGGGCGGGCGCTGCGCGTACCGGCGCTGGACCTCCGCCCCCCCGCGCATGGGCACCTCGGGCGGTACCGGCATCCGCCGAACCGCCGTGGCGAACGCGTCGTCCCCGGTTTCCGTGCGGGCGGCGTACTCGGTGCCGTACGCCGCCCGCGTGCGATACCGCGCGTGGGCCACCTGCCAGTCCAGGTCGTGGCCGACCTCGTGGGCGATGGCGCCCGCCCCGCTTTCCGGCGGAAGGTTGATGGTCCGTCCGTAGGGGTCGTGGATCGCGAGCGCGAGCCCCTCTCTCCCCGTCCCCCCGATCTTGAAGGCGGCGCCGCGCAGGTCCAGGCTCGGCAGCACGCCTTCCAGGTCCGCCAGCGCGTCCGCGCCTCCGGACGGGGTGGGCGCCCATGCCGCCGGCGTGCGGGAGGCCCGCGCCGCCGGGGCCGGTGTCCGCCGCCAGCCGGGCTGACGGCGGACGGCCGGTTCGCTACCGTGCCCCGGACCCGGCGGGCGCCGAATCCACGAGCTCTCTGCGCCCGCCCGGGCCCGCCACGACGGCGGGACGGGGCGGGGCGGGGAGGGCCCGCCGCAGCAGGATCCACCCGGCGAGCCCCGCGGCCAGCGAGGCGGCGAAGATCCCCAGCTTGGACTCGTCCACCAGGCCCCCGTCCGGGAACGCCAGCCCGGCTACGAACAGCGACATCGTGAAGCCGATCCCGCCCAGCCAGCTCACCGCGTGCACGGCCTTCCAGCGGATCCCCGGCGGCAGCTCCGCGATGCCGGCGCGCACGGCCAGCCACGAGAAGAGCGTGATCCCCACGGGCTTTCCGATCACCAGCCCCAGGATGATGCCCAGGGTGACGGGATGCGTGACGGAGTCCGCGATCCCGCCGGAGAGCTCGACGCCCGCGTTGGCCAGCGCGAAGAGGGGGATGATGACGAACGCCACCGGCGCGTGCAGGTCGTGCTCGATGCGCTGCAGGGGCGCCTGGGCGGCCTCCGTGGCGCTCTCCAGCCCCTGCAGGGCCGTCTGCTGGCGAAGGTTGGTGAGCACGGACGATCCCGGCGCGCGGGCGGCGCGAAAGTCCCCTAGGTTGCGGTCGGCGCGCTCCATGAACTCGTCCGCGTCGATGCGGGTGCGCGAGGGGATGGTCATCGCCATCAGCACCCCGGCCACCGTCGCGTGCACGCCCGACGCCAGGAAGCAGCTCCACACCACGATGCCGATCAGCAGGTACGGCAGCGGCCCCCGCACGCCCAGCCGGTTCGCCAGCGCCGCGACGCCGATCAGGAGCAGTCCGAGCCCCAGTGCGCCCCACGAGATCTGCCCCGTGTAGAAGAGCGCGATCACCAGCACGGCGCCGATGTCGTCCACGATGGCCAGGGCGGTCAGGAACACCTTGATCGCCAGCGGCACCCGCGGCCCCATCAGCGCCAGCACGCCCAGGGCGAACGCGATGTCGGTCGCCATGGGAATTCCCCATCCCGCCGCGCCGGGGCCGCCCGCGTTCAGCGCGAAGTACAGCAGGGCGGGGACGACCATTCCACCCAGCGCCGCCGCCGCGGGGAGCGCCGCCTTGCGCAGCGACGTCAACTCCCCGATCAGCGCCTCGCGCTTGATCTCCAGCCCCACCAGGAAGAAGAACACGGCCATCAGGCCGTCGTTGATCCAGTGGTGGATGGTGTGCGAGATGGACCACGGGCCCAGCGAGAACGCGAGCTTGGTCTCCCACAGGTGGTGGTACGCGCCGCCCCACGGGGAGTTGGCCCACGCGAGGGCGATCAGCGCGCACGCGATCAGCACGATCCCGCCGGCCGACTCCAGCCGGAAGAACCGGGCGAAGGGAGAGAGAACGCGCTCGATGGGACTGGCGGTCAGCGGAATGGGGGCGCTCAGATGGGCCATCGGCAGGTCGGTTCGTGTGTGAGGGTGATCCCCGCGGCCCGCATCGGGCCGCGACCGTCGCCAATTACCCTGCAACCCTCCCAAGGTGCTGCAGGTACTTTGCTCGCCGAGAGGCCGGGGGCGGCCCGGCTGCCCGCTGCCGGCCGGGGGATGGGTCCGGTGTTCGGAACGCCCCCACGACGGAGACCGCGCGGATTCATCTCTCCGGGTTCGGAATCCGGCAGGACTCATCGTCCCTGGTACAGGTTCGCACCGGGTGGCGGGTTTCTTTCGCCCGCCCGTGACGTCATCCTGACGCCGGCGCCAGCTCGATCCATGCCGTGAAGGCGCCGGCTGAAGGATCGGATCGCCGGAGTGACTGATCTAACGCAGAGCAGCAGAGGGGCAGAGCAGCAGAGGAGTTTCTCTCTTCCTCTGCCTCTCTGCTGCTCTGCGTGCAATCTTTTCCCAAATCTCGTATGAGAATGAGATGAACACCCTCTCAGGAAATCGAGCGCTTCATCGGATCGTGCGTCTCGAGGCGCGGATACGAAGAGGGGCGCTCCGTGCGGAGCGCCCCCCTGAATCTTCGGCGTGGCCGCCAGTTCCGTCAGCAGCCCGCGCCGACGCAGCTCTCCGCGGCGTCGCACGTCCAGTTGTTGTAGTACGTGTCGCAGTAGACCGTCATGGGCGAGGGGCTGTCCGTGACGGACGCGCCGTTACAGCCGGTGTTGCCGCACGTATCCATGGTACACCAGGTCACCTGGGTGCAGCCCTGCTGCATTCCCACCACGGTGCCGCGCCTGGGCTTGCCGTTGGGCGTGGTCTGGAACGACTTGACGCGAAGGCTGGCGAGGTCGAGGCGGATCTTTCCACTGGACATGGGCTTTTCTCTCGGAGAGGAGTGGGGAAGGGGCCGTGCCGTAGGGCCTGCGATGCAATGTTGGCGCGTTTGGCCCCGTTGGCAAGGATCATCATTCGTCCCACGCCGCTGACCCCGGATTCGGAAACAGGTGACAGGGCCGAAGGGGGAAGCCGGCCTCCGCCCGCCCCGGTCCCGCTGCGCGGCGGGGCTTCCCCCCATGCGCGGCGCCGGGTTATATCTCGTTCGTGACGTGCGCCGGACGCGCCCCGCACGCATCCACGCAATCTCCCGCCGGCCCGCCCTTCCGCTCATGCTGCTGACCCTGCGCTGGCCGGACCCGTCCGCCCCTGCTGATTCGCCCCGCGACGTGCCTGGCGGGGTGCGGACGGCGGAGCTCGCGGGGGGACGCGCGCACCTCTTTCACCCCGGCCCGGACGAGGTGGCGGTGCTGGTGGAGCTGGACACCGCCGGCCTTCCCTTTCCCGAGCGCGCGGCCTTTCCCCCCGTGGCGCTGCTGGCGGAGGCCGCCGGCGTGCTCCTCCCCGCGGCACTCCCCGCGGACGCCGGCGAGCCGCGTTCCGTGGAGGTGCGGATCCCCGGGTTCGTATCCACCGGGGGGGAGATGCGCCTGGGCCAGGCGTTCCAGCCGCTGCGGTACGCCATGGAGCCCACCCCCCTGCCGCTGGACCCGCGGCGCCCGGAGGCGGAGGGGAGCTGGCTGTATTCCCTCGTGCTCCGCGGCCGACAGCGCCCGCGCGACGTCGTGTCGCACCTGCGCGTGCTCCTGCGCCTGTTCGACGTGTCGGGGATGCGGCCGCACGACCCCGCGGAGGGCGCGGCGATGTGGGCGCAGGGTCGGGACTGGCTGGAGCGTCATCCCAAGCGCGAGATGCTGGAGCGGCGCCTCCTGCTGGGGGGGATGCGGCGCGACCTGCACGGCGGCCGCCACGAGGCGGTGGTCGCGGCGCTGCGGGAGAGCGGGGCGCGGCGCGTGCTGGATCTGGGGTGCGGCGCGGGCGCGCTGATGACGGAGCTGCTGCGGGAGCCGCGCTTCACGGAGGTGGTGGGGGTGGAGCCGGACCGCGGCGCCCTGGCCCAGGCCCGGGCCGCCCAGCCGCCGGATGGGCGCGCGCGCGTGCTGCACGGGTCGGTGGCGTACCGCGACGGGCGGCTGGAGGGGTTCGATGCGGCGGCCGTCGTGGAGGTGATCGAGCACCTGGACCCGCCCCAGCTCGCCGCGTTCGAGGACGCCGTGTTCGCGGGGGCGCGCCCCGGTACCGTCGTGCTCACCACGCCCAATGCGGACTACAACACCCTCTTCGAGTATCACCGGGAGGGAAACCTGCGGCACGCCGACCATCGCTTCGAGTGGACGCGCGCCGAGTTCCAGGCGTGGGCGCGGGGGGTGGCCGCGCGGCACGGCTACGCGGTGCGCTTCGGCGGCGTGGGCCCCGCGGCGCCGGACGTGGGCTCGCTCACGCAGATGGCGGTGTTCGGCCGGCTGCCCGCGGCGCCCGGGGCCGAGGGGGACGCGCCGTCCGGCCCCGGCGGCGGGCTGCGGCTGGAAGACGTCGCGGGCGAGCGCACCGTCGTCACGCCCCTGGGCCCCGTCCACGTGAGCGCGGACGAATCGGCCGCGGCGCTGGAGGCGGTGAGCCGCTTCGTCATCGACCCGCGCTGGCTGGTGTACGTCCCGCCCACCCTTCCCGCGGCGCGGACGGCACCGGGAACGGACGCGGGGGAGCACCCGTCCGCGGCGCTGGCGTACTACCGCGCGCACGGCGCGGGGGGTGTGGCGCTGCGGGAGCTGCAGGGGGGGACGCGGGTGGTGGCCGTAGTCTGCCGCAACGCCGCGGCCGCGCGCCGGCGCTTCGGGGCGGCGGAGGGAGAGGCGGGGGCCGTCTACACGGCGGAGGGGCGGGCCTTCTTCGCCGCGCGCGAGGCGGAGGCGGCGTTCCTGGAGGGGGTGCGCGAGGCGTTCGGTGCAGACGGGGGGTGGGCGGCGCTGGGGTCGGATTGGGTGGCGCTGGAGGGGGTGATGGGGCCCGGCGTTCCCGGGGCGCGCGAGGTGAACGCGGGCCCGGCGCCGGCCCCCGAGTACTTCTGGGGCGCCGCGGCCGCGGAGCGGGCCGTCCACGAGGGTGCGGAGGCGGCGCTCGCCCGGTCCCCGGCGGCCGGGGCGGACGGCGCGGCGCTCCTGGCCCGCGTCCGTGCGCGCGCCGCGGCGGCCCGCGCGTACCAGGCCGCCTGCCGGCGCCTGGACGTGCCCCTGCACCCGCCGGAGGCAGTGCACTTCGCACCCCTGCGCCTGCTGGCGTCGGAGGGCGCCGTGCACGCCGCGCACGACGTCCGCTGGCACGGCGAGCAGCTGGGGGAAGGGGATGAGATGACGATCGATTTCGCGGATCCGGGCGCGGAGGCGCGGGCGGATGCGTGGTGGGAGGCGGTCCTTGCGGCCGGGGGCGCCGGCATCGTCGTCCATCCGCTGGATCTGCCGGACCGGGGGGAGGGAGGCCCCGCGCCCGCCGTGGTGTGCCGCGGCCCCGACGCGCTGCTGCTGGCGCACGGGCCCGAGCCGTCGTCTCCGGAGGACAAGACAGGCGCGGGGCTGGAGGCGGACGGAGCCCGCGCGGCGCGCGAGTGGGCGCTGTCGCGGGAGGCGCTGGAGCGCGTGGCCCGCGGGGAGCCGCTGGCGCGGGTGCACCCGTGCGTCTTCGCGGCCCTGGGCGTAAAGCTGGGAGGGCAGCCGTGAGCGCCGTGCCCGGATCGTCCGGCTTTCTCCCCGGCCGCCCGGACGACCGCCACACCGCGGTCGCGCGGGCGCTGCTGGAGGCCCTGCGCCGCCACCTTCCCGACGCGGGGCTCGCCGTGGCGGGCTCCGTGGGCCGCGGCGACTACAAGGAGGGGAGCGACCTGGACCTGGTGGTGGCGGGGGACTTTCAACGCGACATGTCGTTCGCGCTCACGTACGAGGGGCTGGGCGTAGCCGTCTTCTGCCAGCGCGCGGCGTCCGGCCCGGCCTCCGAGCAGCAGGTCGCCGCGGCCGGGCCCCTGGACGCCAACACGTCGTACGTGCTGGATGCCCGCGTGGAGGACGATCCGGCGGGGCACCTGGAGCGCCTGCGTGGATCGCTGTCGCGCCTGCTGGAGGCGCGGGCCGCCCGCGCGGGGGAGCGCCGGGGGAACCTGCTGGGCCGCGCGGAGGCGCTGCTTCGGGAGCTGGAGGGGATGGAGGACGAGCTGCGGGCCGGCCCCCTGCGCCTGGACCTGTTTTCGGCGCTGCTGGGCGCGGGGTGCGTGCGGTACGGGATCGTGCTGGATGAAAAACGGAAGAACCTGACGATCTTCTCTACCCTCGCCGAGCGGGATCCGGCGTTCCACGCGTTCCTGGCCCAGGCGCTCCCCCTGCGCCCCGCGTCCCTCCCCGCGCTGGCGCGGGCCGCCGAGCGGCTGCGATCCTGACTCCGAATGGACGCGGAGCCTGGCTTCTGGATGGGGACGATGCGTTCGTTGGCCCGGGATCCTCTTTATTCCGAATCCAAAAAACAACACCTGGGGATACAGAGGAACAGAGTCAGACAGAGGAGCAGGAAGCAGCATCCTTATTCATTTCCTCTGTCTGACTCTGTTCCTCTGTACGCCCATTCTTTTTGCGGATCTGGTATTAGCCGGCGGGGGGCGCGGGGTCCGCGGGGCGGGGGAGCGGGGAGGAGACGTAGACGGCGCGCACCAGCGGCCGCTGCCCGAACACGTTGCCCAGGACGCCGGCGAGCTCCGCCAGGATGCGGCGGCGCTCGTCCGGCGATTCCGCGCGCCAGTACGCCTCCAGGTCGTCGCGAAAGAGCGGCTCCACGGCGGCGGACGGGAGCGTGCGCTGCAGCCCGGCGGCGGCGGTGTCGCCCTGCCAGGCCAGCAGCAGCGGATCGGGGCCGCCGGGGAGGCGCGGGGCCGTAGACTGCTCCCACACCGCGCCCACGGCCGCGCGCACCTGCGCCGCGCCGTTGCGAAAGTACGAGGCGCGCGGCACCTCGTCCGTCACGGCCGCGGCGACCTCCGCCGCCACCGCGTCCGCCAGCGTGGCGCCGGGAAGGACGTCCACCGCAGACAGCGCATACAGCCCGCGGAGGGCCGCCAGCACGTCCTCAAGCGCATCGTCCCCCTCCGCCAGTTCCCCCGCGCGGGCGGGCGCACGCATCAGGCGGGCGAGGATGCGCGCCTCCCGCGCGCCCACGGCGTGCTCGTCCACCCGCATCTCCGTGCGCAGCAGCAGGCGTCCGCCCAGCGCGCGGGCACGGCGCGACCCGTACAGCAGCGTGTCCGCGCTCCACCCGAGCGCGTCCGCCTCCGTGCGCCGCCACGCATCCACCCGCTCCTCCACCAGGTCGGTGATCCCCAGCAGCAGCTCGAAGCGCGAACAGTCCACGGCCGCCGGGAATCCCCATGCCGCGCGCGGGTCCGCCACGAGGGCGCGCAGCAGGACGCGGTACACGGCAACGGGGGCGGAGCGCTCGGGGCCGGCCGCCGCTTCGGCCTCCCGCGTTGCATCGGCCACAGCGGTCCCATCGGCGCCGTGGCGGGCAAGCGCGTCCAGGCCGGCGCCGAAGAACGCGCGGGTGTGCGCCCTCCGCTCCGCCGCGTATGCCTCGTCCCCGGCATCGTCCGGACGGGACAGGACCGGGCCGGGAGCGTCCGCGCCGGGGAGAAGGACGCCCGGCGTGGACGGATCGTGCAGGCGCAGAAAGAACCACCCCGCGCCGGCCTCGCCCAACATCACCCCCGGCGGCGTCGGCTCGGCGGCGCCCGCGCCGGGGAACGCGCGCAGCCGGCCACCCCCCATCAGCCGCGCCGCCGCGTCTTCGGCCGCGGCGCGCCAGCCGGGGTGGTCCAGCACCCGCGCGGCCGCCAGCAGCAGCTCGCCGGAGCCCGCGATGCCGTGGCAGAGCCCCGGGTCCGCGAGGGCGTCCAGCTGCGACAGGGTGGCGCGCACGGCGGCCTCGGCCTCCGCGCGGTACGATGCGCGCCCCAGGAGCTGCCACGCGCGCAGGCGCACCAGCCCGATCCCCACCGCGCCGTGGCACCACGCCGCGGCCAGGTTCCCCAGCCAGGGAACGCCGCCTCCCTCGCGGCGCACGTGCTCCGCCAGCCCCGCCGCCCCCTCGCGCTGGAGGAGCGCGGCGAACGGCGGATGGCGCAGGTCGAACCAGGCGCCGGCCGACGGCTCCCAGAAGCGCCGCTCGTACAGCAGCGCCTGCTCGGCCGCGTAGCGGTGGCGGCCGTCCCCCAGGGCGCGGTACAGCTCCAGCGACGCACGCCCCACCCCCGCGGCGCCGTGGCCCAGCCCCGTGGGCGGGCGCACGTACACCTCGTCCGCGTCCGTCCAGGACCATCCCCACGGCTCGCGCTGGGCGTGCTGGAGGATGCGCTCGCCCAGCCGCGCCGCGATGGCTTGGCAGAGCGCCGGGTCCAGCGCGCCGGGCGGGTCCAGCAGGGCGGGGACGGCCCCCGCCGCGCCATGGCGCACGCCGATCGGGCCGTCGGGAAGCGCGTCCTCCGCCAGTGGGCGGAGGAGGGCCTCGGCGGCCGTGCGCAGGTCGTCGCGCCCCCAGAGCTCGGCGGCGCGGGCGGCGGCGCAGGCCACCCCCACGCGGCCGTGATAGAAGGACGCTGCCTCCGGGCCGTTCATCGTGCGCGCGGCGGCCAGGGCGTGGCGGATGGCGCCGTCCGCGGCGCGGCGCAGGGCGGGGTGGGGGGCGGCGCGGTCCGCCTCCGCCAGGAACCAGCCGATCCCCGCCGAGCCGGCGTACAGGTCCGCGGGGCGCGCGCCGCCGGCGGGCCACGCGCAGGTGCCCGCCTGCCAGACGGCCCGCCCGGCCAGGTTCAGCGCGACGCGGACGGCGGGTTCCAGGAAGGGGGAATCCATCACCCCCACGTGAGCAGCGTGGGGTAGCGGTCGGGGTCGGTCATGCGCAGGAGCGTGTAGGCGATCCCCGTGGTCCCCTGCCACAGCCCGCCGCTGGCGTGCCGGTCGTGGCCGTCCTCCGCCGTGCGGGGGACGGCCCAGCCGCGCTCGTCCACCCGCTGCAGCACCTCCTCGGCCATGGCGCGCGACTGCTCCACGAGCGACTCGTTCTCCAGCACGCGCCCCGCCTCCAGCAGGATGTCCACGCGGCCCAGGTTCCCGCAGCACAGGTGGTCGGCCTCGTCCACGGGTGCCTCGCTGGTGCGGGTCAGGCCGCGGTCCAGGTCCTCGGCCAGGTCGGCCTCGTCCGCCTCGCGCAGCACGTACAGCGCTGTCAGCCGGCTGAGCATCATCCCCGGCGCGCCGTGGCACCAGGCGGAGATGAGCGGCCGGTCCGCGGGCTGGTCCGGGGTGTCCGGCCAGTCGCCCACGTCCTCGCGAAAGACGGTGCGCTCCCAGGCGAACCCCTCGATGGCGGCGTCGTAGAAGCGCGCCTCGTCCGTGGCCTGGTGCAGCCGCAGGAGCGCGTGGCCGATCCCGCTGGTGCCGTGCGCGAAGCCCGTGAACAGGGCGGGCTGGATGGTGGCCCAGGCGCGCAGCCCCGTCGCGGGATCGGTGCCGCGCCGGGCCAGCAGGTGGTCGCCGCACGCCACGGCGCGCTCCAGCACCGCGGGGTCGCCCGTGTGGTCGTACAGCGCCAGCAGCCCCAGCGCCGCCCCGGCCGCGCCCCAGAACACGTCGTGGGCGCGGTCCCGGCCGATCCGCTCGGGGGTGAGCACCTCGGCGAGCGCGGCGGCGTCGTCCAGCAGCTCGGGACGGTTCAGGAACTGGCTCATCCGCACCAGCGCGTACACCTGCGATCCCACGCCCGTGAGCCCGTAGCCCACGCGCTCCAGCAGCCGCTCGCGGAACGCCGCGTCCGCCGCCCCGGCGCGGATGGCCTGGGATGCGCGGAGGGCCGCCTCCTCGTGCGCGGGGTCGGCCGTCGTGGCGAAGAGGGCGGCGAAGAAGAGCGCCTCGCCGATGCGCCCGTTGAACATCCCCGCGTCTTCGGCGGGGCCCATGTCCCTGCCGTAGCCGCGATGCCAGGTGAGGGTGCCGCCGGGCCCGGCCTCCGCCGTCCCCAGCAGGTCGTCCGCGATGGCGAGGGCGCGCTGCAGCAGCGGCCCGGGCGCGAGGGGATCGGTGCTCTCGGTGAGGCTCATGGGCGTTCGGACGGTGGGGATGGGCGGGCGCGTTGCTCCAACGTTCGCCGCGGGGTGGCGCTCCGCGCAAGCCTCCACGAAGTGCCGGCAGGTGCCCAGTCCTGCCCGATGCGCGGGCTTTTCGCCAGGGCCAGCTCGCAACTGATCGCGATCGTGTGGGTGTCGTGCCCGGGCAAACCTCCGTGCCGGGTGGCCGCCATCCGACTTTTGAACCGATGCGGATGTCGTTCGCTGGCCGGCAGCAGCTCGATCTGCCAGGGAACGCCTGCATCGTGGGGTAGCCATCCGGTCCGAGATCGGCCATCGCGGCGTATCGCTCTCGCACGTACGGCTTTTCTCAGCGCGACCAAACGGGAGCGCGGCGATCGTGACGACCGGACGCGGAGCGGGCAGCGCTCGGCAGGGTGCATCAGGCCCTTGGTAGCGAGGTTGCTGCCGGCGAGGAGACGGCATCCGCGTTTTTTCGGAGAGGCATGATGGCGGCGGCGGAGGCGGATGCGTGGTCGGGCACATCATCCACCTGATCGCGATCTGTAAAACTGTGCCCGCGTCGGAACCCGGATGGAGGCGGAATGGGCGGACGGTTCGTCGACCGTGATCGCTCCCGCATGGACGGCCTCTGGAAGGCGGCAAAGCTGGACGATTGCGATCGCTCGACCGGACACGGATCGGGCGGCGATCGGCAGGGGGCATCAGGCCCTTGGTAGCGAGGCTGCTGCCGGCGAGGGGACGGCATCCGCGTTTTTCGAAGAGGCAGGATGGCGGCAGAGGAGATGGATGTTCGGCCTGGCACATCATCCACCTGATCGCGATCTGTAAAACTGTGCCTGCGCCGGAAGCGCGGATGGAGGCGGGCTGGCCGCGCGATTCGGTACCCCTCTCGATCGAGGCGCATCCGGAGATGGGCATCGGTGGGGGAGCCGGTTGAAGCCAGCCTCTCGCATCATCCGAGGAAATGCCAACGTGGAGGTGACGCGAATCCCCAGGCCGCTGCGCACGCGCGGCCTGGGGATGTTCGCGTCCGGATCGGGCGCAGCGGGTGGACGGGGGATCAACTCCCGCGCTCGGTCTGCAGCCGCTGCCGCAGCCGCTCGCGCCCCGCGGCCGCGTACCGCTTGCACGCATCCGGGTCCACCAGCTTGGCCGGCCCGCCCTCCAGGCGCTCCCACAGGGCGGAGCCGCTGGGGTGCGGGGTGACCAGGATGTCGCACGAGAGCCCCTCCAGCGTGCGGAAGCCGCGCTCGAAGTCCGCCACGGCCCCGGGATACGCCGGGCTGTCGGTGAAGCGGAAGCCGTCCGCCGAGATGGGCGAGTGGCTGTCCGCGTAGACGACGTCCACGCACCCCGCGTCGTCGCACGAGCGCCACGTCCACGTCGTCCCGCCCGGCGTATGCCCCGGCGTCAGGTGCGGCGTGACGGCGATGGGCCCCACGCGCTGGGTCTCCCCCTCCGTGAAGCGCTGCACGTTGGCCACGGCGGGAAAGTCCAGCAGGGCGCCGTGCTGCGGATCGCCCTCCATCGACCTGCCCGCCTCCAGGACGGGCGCGCTCGGCCCGCTGGCGGCCACCCGGGCCCCCGAGGCGTGCTGCAGCGCCGCCAGCCCGCCGGAGTGGTCGAAGTGCGCGTGGGAGTTGAGGATGAGCCGGATGTCGCGCGGGTCGAATCCCAGCGCCCGGATGTTCGCCAGGATCAGCGGCGCGGAGTTGGGAAGCGCCCCGTCGATGAGGACGTGCCCCTCCGGCGAGGTGATCAGCAGGGAGGCCAGGCCGCGCGTGCCGACGTAGTAGGTGTTGCCGTGGAGGCGGACGGGCGCCTGGGGCACGTTCCACTCGGCGCAGGTCGGGCAGTCCGCGGCGGGATAGGGCTGGGTGCGTACATCGGCGCTCTGCGCGGTGGCGCAGGCGGAGAGCGCGAGCAGCGTCGCGCTGACGCCGGTGAGGATATGGACGGACACGAATCTCATGCGAACGCTGGGCTGACGGTGATCGCGGCGGCCGGTCGAATCGGCGAACGGGGAAGATAGGCCGATGCGGCGTCCCATGCCACGCGCGGCGGCTTCCCCTGCGGCATCGCCGGATTCCCCTGTCTGACGCGCGGACATGCCGCGCGTTTCTCACCCGTGGTGTCATCCTGAGCGAGCGCCCCGCCCGGAATCCGAAGGGTGCACTGGCTTTGGGCGCGACCGAAGAATCTGGTTGCTACCGTGCACGAACCCGCCCGTGCGCCGTAGAAGGTCGTGCACGGGTGGGTCTGTGCACCGGGGCAACCAGATTCTTCGGCCGGCGCCTTCACGTCACGGGAGGGATCCGGCCGGCGCCGACCTCAGAATGACACCACGGGCGGGGCCAAAGAAACCGCAAACGCGTACGTAGCCCGCTTCAGCGATCCCCTGCGGACGCCGGCGCGGCCGCGCCCCACTCGGAGTGGAAGCTGCCGGGGCGGTCCACCCGTTCGTACGTGTGCGCGCCGAACAGGTCGCGCTGCGCCTGGATGAGGTTGGCGGGGAGCCGCTCGCGCCGGAACCCGTCGTAGTACGCCAGGGTGGACGAGAACGCGGGGACGGGGATGCCCGCGCGCACGGCCTCGCCCACGGCGCGCCGCCAGCCGTCCTGCGCCTGCGCCACGGCATCGCGAAAGTACGGGGCCAGCAGCAGGCTTCCCAGCGCCGGGTCCGCCGCGTACGCCTCGCGCACGCGGTCCAGAAAGCGTGCGCGGATGATGCACCCGCCCCGCCAGATCGTGGCGATGGCGCCCAGGTCCAGCGTCCATTCCCGCTGCGCGGCGGCCGCGCGCATCTGGTCGAACCCCTGCGCGTACCCCACGATCTTGGATGCGTACAGCGCCTGGCGCACGGCCTCCACGAATCCGTCGTCCCCGTCCAGCACGCGCGCGGCCGGCCCGGCGAGGACGGCGGACGCCTGCACCCGCTCCGGCTTGAGCGCGGAGAGGTAGCGGGCAAAGACGGCCTCGGCGATGGCGGTCACGGGGCGGTCCAGCTCCAGGGCGGACGCGGTGCTCCAGCGCCCGGTCCCCTTCTGCGCGGCGCGGTCCAGCACCTGGTCCACCAGGTAGCCGCCCGTCTCCGGGTCGCGCGTGCGGAAGACGCGGGCGGTGATCTCGATGAGATAGGAATCGAGCTCGCCCCCGTTCCACTCCGCGAAGACGTCGGCGAGGGCGTCGTTGTCCAGCCCGCCCACGTGCCTCATCAGGTCGTACGCCTCGGCGATGAGCTGCATGTCGGCGTACTCGATGCCGTTGTGCACCATCTTCACGTAGTGGCCGGACGCGCCCTCGCCCACGTACGTGCAGCAGGGCGTCCCCTCTACCTGCGCGGCGATCCGCAGCAGCACGGGCGCGATGCGGTCGTACGCCTCGCGGGGGCCGCCGGGCATGATGCTGGGCCCGTGCAGCGCGCCCTCCTCGCCGCCGGAGATCCCCGTCCCCAGGAAGTGGATGCCGGCCGGCGCCAGCTCCGCCTGCCTGCGCTCCGTGTCCGCGAAGTGCGAGTTGCCGCCGTCCACCAGCACGTCGCCGGGTTCCAGGTGGGGGCGCAGCTCGGCGATCACGTCGTCCACGGGCGCGCCGGCCTTGACCATCAGCAGCAGGGCGCGCGGCCGGCGCAGGGACGCCACGAGCGACGCCACGTCCTCCGCCGGGACGAAGTCCCCTTCCGATCCGTGCTCCGCCAGCAGGGCGCGCGTGCGCTCCGGCGACCGGTTGTGCACCGCCACGCGGAAGCCGTTCCTGGCCAGGTTGCGCGCCAGGTTCTGCCCCATCACGGCCAGCCCCGTCACCCCCAGCTCCGCCTCACCGCTCATCGTGCCGCTCCTCGCGTCCGGGCGCCCCGTGCTCCGCCCGCGGGCCGGACGGATGCCATCGTGGACGCTCCCCCGCCTGAAAATAGCGAGCCCGTGCGCGCTTGCCGAGCCTCCGCGCCCGCGCACCGGACCCGCGGATGCAACACCATCGCCTCCAATGCGTTAGATTGGGGATGCCGCGCGCATGCGCAGGCGCTGCCCGGAAGGCTTTCCGGTTCTCCCACGCGGGCGGTGCAGATGCGAGGCTCCCGGTTCATGCTTGCCTATTCCCTGGGCGCCCTCTCGGTGCTGGTGGGGGTGATGTCCGCGGAGTGGGCCTGGCCCGGCGTGCTGGGGCGCGCGGGCGGCGCCCTGCATCCCGGCGTGGCGATGAAGGACTCGGCCGCCGCCGGGGTGCCGGCCGTCCAACCGCCCGTCGTCACGGGGCCCGTCGCGGCTGCCCCCGGCCCGGCGGACTCCGCGCTCCAGGTGCCGATCGTGGGCGTGGGCGTGGGCGTGGGCCCGGGGGACGTCGCCACGGGGCGGATGCCCATCCCGCCCGCCATCGATCCCATCGGCGCGGCGCCGGGCGGGCTGCGGCTGCTGGTGCCCGTGCAGGGGGTGAAGGTGGCGAGCCTGGTGGACACCTACGACCAGGCGCGCGGGCAGGGCCGGCGGCACGACGCCATCGACATCATGGCCCCGCGCGGCACGCCCGTGCTGGCGGTGGCGGACGGCGTGGTGATGAAGCTGTTCCAGAGCGCGCGCGGCGGCATCACCCTCTACGAGCTGGCCCCGGACCGCCGCACCATCTACTACTACGCGCACCTGGACCGCTACGCGCCCGGCATCGCCGAGGGGCAGACGCTGCGCCGCGGGCAGCTGCTGGGCTACGTGGGCAACACGGGGGACGCGGGGCCCGGCAACTACCATCTGCACTTCGAGGTATCCACCACGACCGATCCCGCGAAGTACTGGGGCGGCCAGTCGCAGAACCCGTATCCGCTGATGCAGTAGGCTCCGCACGACGTCTGCCGATCCGCGGATGGAAAGCGGCCCGATACGGTGATCCGTATCGGGCCGCGCTGCGTTTCCGCCGTCCGCGCCGCGGCGCACCTTCGGACCGCGCGGGCCGATCGACGGGCACCCGTCCGTCCGCCGCGGCGCGAACCATGCGGCCGGGTGGGCGAGCCCGGTCCCCGGGGTGGAGAGGACAGCGCGCAACCCGTGCGACCGGTAGAACCCTGGACAAAGGAGTGGAAGGATGATGCGGACGATGCGATACGGGATCCTGTTCCCGCTGATGCTGCTGCTGGCCGCGTGCATGCCCGCGCAGGCGCAGGGAGGAAATCCGGCGGGTTCCTCGCTCGCGGGCACCTCGTGGCAGCTCACGGAGCTGAACGGGCAGCTGGTGACGGGCACCGTCCCGCTCACGCTGGTGTTCGACGCGACGGAGCCGCGGGTGAGCGGAAACGGCGGCTGCAACCAGTTCAGCGGGCCCTACACGCAGAACGGGGCGTCGCTCCGGTTCGGGCCGCTGGTCTCCACGCGGCGGGCGTGCGTGGACCCGGCCGGCAACGCCCAGGAGACGGCGTACTTCCAGGCGCTGGAATCCACCACGCGCTACGCCCTGGAGGGCGGCCAGCTCGTGCTGTACCGCGGCAACCAGGTCGTCGCGCGCTTCCAGCCCGCCGCCGCGTAGCGGAGGGCGCGGGCCGTCACTCCGGCGCGGGCGCTTCGTACGCGGCGATGATCTGCAGGATCTGCCGCTCGGCGTCCGCGCGTTGTGCCGCCGGCAGGTCCGCCAGCAGCAGGGCGATGCCGTCGCGCTTCTGCTCGTCGCGCGTGGCGGGCGCGAGCGCCTTGTACCAGCGCGTGAGCTTGCGTCGCGTGGGCGTGTACGGCATCGCGCCCTCCGCGAACTTGGCCAGCCCCGACGCGGACATGCCGATGCGGCGCGACAGCTCGCGCAGCGACATCCCCTCGTGCCCCGGCGCGCCCGCGATGTAGGCCCTCACCCGCGCGCGGATCGCCTCGATGAGCGGATCCTTCGGCGCGCCCTCCGTCGTGTCTTTTCTGTTCATGATGTACAGAGTAAGCACGTCCGCCCCTGCTGGACAAGTGGGACAGCGCGGCGTGGCGCCCTCCTCCATCTCCCGCCCTCCGCTCCCCCCGCGCCGCGAGCGAATCCCCGCAGGGCGTCAGCGGGTGGATGACAGGTCCCATCCCTGGGGACGCATAGGTTGAGGCTGGAGAGATCCATCCACCGGACGAAGAAAGGCGGGCGTGAGCGAGGGAGACGGCGCGGCGGGGAAGGTGGCGCGGATGGGGCTGGTGGCGGGCCCGCTGGTGTTCGCGGCCATGCTGGCGCTCCCCGCGCCGGCGGGGCTGGACGCGGCGGGGTGGCGCGTGGCCGCGGCGGGGGTGTGGATGGGGATCTGGTGGATGACGGAGGCCCTGCCGCTGGCCGCGACGTCGCTCCTTCCCATCCTCCTCTTTCCGCTGCTGGGCGCCGGCACCCCCGCGCAGGCCGCCGCCCCGTATGCGGATCCGACCGTCTTCCTGTTCATGGGCGGCTTCATGCTCGCCCTGGCCATGCAGCGCTGGGGGCTGCACCGGCGGATCGCGCTCACCATCATGCGGGGGATGAGCGACCGGCCGGCGGGGCTGGTGCTGGGGACCATGGCCGCGACGGCGTTCATCAGCATGTGGGTCAACAACACGGCCACGGTGCTGATGATGCTCCCCATCGGCCTCTCCGTGATCGACGTGGTGGAGCGGTGCGAATGCGACGAGCCCAACTTTCCCCCCGCGCTGCTGCTGGGGATCGTCTACGCGGCGGCCGTGGGCGGGCTGGGGACGCTCATCGGCACGCCGCCCAACGCGCTGCTGGCGGGGTTCCTGGAGAAGACGTACGGCATCCGGGTGGATTTCGTGGCGTGGATGCGCGTCGGCGTGCCCCTCATCCTCCTGCTGCTGCCCCTGTCGTGGCTCGTCGTGACCCGGTGGGTGGCGCCGCTGGGGCGCGCGCGGATCGCGGGGAGCCGCGACTTCCTGCGTGCCGAGCGCGCGGCCCTGGGCCCCGTCACCCGGCCGGAGTGGATCGTGGCGCTGACGTTCGTCGCCGCGGACGTGCTGTGGATCGCGCGGCCGGCGCTGCAGGGCGTGCTGCCGGGATTGTCGGACGCGGGGATCGCCATCGGCGCGGCGGTGGTGCTGTTCGCGCTGCCGGCGGGGCAGGGGCGCGGCCCCGTGCTCACGTGGGAGACGGCGGGGCGGCTGCCGTGGGACGTGCTGCTGCTCTTTGGCGGGGGGCTGAGCCTGGCGGATGCCATCGGGCGCTCGGGGCTGGCCACGTGGATCGGCGGGGGCCTGTCGGGGGTGGGGCGGTGGCCGGACTTCGCCGTGGCCATCGCCGTGGCGGTGGTGCTCGTGGTGCTGAGCGAAGTCGCCAGCAACACGGCCGCGGCGGTGACGTTCCTCCCCGTGATCGCGTCGCTGGCCGTGTCGCAGGGGGAGAGTCCGCTCGCGCTGGCGGTGATCGCCACGCTGGCGGCCAGCGGCGGCTTCATCCTCCCCGTCGCCTCGCCGCCGAACGCCATCGCCTACGGCACCGGCCGGGTGACCATGCGCCAGATGGCCCGCGGCGGCATCGTGATGGACCTGGTGTTTGCGTTGATCGTGCCGGTGGTGGCGCTGGGGCTGATTCGGCTGCTGTGGTGACGGGGCGGGGATGGAACTGCGGGTTACAGGGGACAGGTTACAGGGGACAGCCTGCAACTGCGGACCGGAGGCGGGCATCCGGCCCCGGCGAATGAATTCGCGGCAATGAAACCGCGATGTCGGCCTTCGCCGACAGGTCCGGCGCGCTGGGAGTGCCGTGGGGTACACGGAGATCCGCCGGGGCAGGGCGGGCCTCCGTCTCGGAGGCGGGGCAGGTGCGAGGGTGGGTGATCCGCCCATCCGCCGGGCGGCGGAGCCCGCGCAACGGCACACGGCCAGCCCCGGCGCGATCCGCCGCTGCTGGCCGTCCCCTGTAACCTGTAACCTGTAACCCGCAGTTGCAGTTTATTGAGTCTGCACGATCTCGTCCGTGATCCGGTAGTCGCCGTCCAGCCACGCGATGATCTCCCGCGCGCCGGGGTGGTCCACGCCCGTGTACCGCTCGCGCAGCATCGGCTCCTTGTCCCCCAGCCGGTCCAGCCCGATGTCCTGCAGGATCAGCAGGTCGTCGGCGAGGGTCGCGGCCAGTTCCTCGCCCAGCACCTGCGCGGCGGCTTTGCGCGTCTCGGCGAAGTAGGCGTAGTCGTCGCCCTGGCGGTAGCGCGCGGCCAGGGTGAGCATGGGGATGCGCGTGAGCACGGCCTGCAGCGCCGGGTTCACGCCGTGCGCGGAGATGTAGTCGCCCATCACCGCGGGACGGCCCGTCACGCCGCGCAGGTGCAGGTACTGCGACATCCGCTGGCCGTCGTTCACGGGATAGTTGTCCCACAGGAACGGCTTGCGGCGGATCTGCTCGGCCACGCGCTCCAGGTGCGGGATGGAGTACTCGCGCGTCACCACCTCCTCGCCCGTCCAGAACACCTGGATGGCCGGGTCCAGCAGCTCGCCCAGCCGTTCCAGGTACCCCTCCGGCCGCCGGCCGAAGAAGCGGTCCAGCACGGGATCGTCCGTGTAGTAGCTGGGGCAGACGATCACGCGGTCCGCCCCCGTGCGCGCCGCCGCCCACTCCACGATGCGCGCCTGCCGGTCGGCCAGGTCCGGCAGGTCGCCGCGCATGTCGTCGAAGAGCAGGGCCAGGTCCTTGACCCCCAGCTCGTCCGCGAACGCCAGCTTGCGCTCCAGGGCCGCGCGGGCGTCATCGTCGAAGCTCGTGTAGATCTCGAACGGGCTGATCCCCACGCCGAACCGCACGCCCAGCTCGCGGCAGCGGGCGGAGAGCGCCGCCAGGTTCTGCGCGTCTTCCTGTGGATGCGGCTCCTTCCACCGCCGCCGCAGGTACAGGTCTGCCTTGGGGGCGTAGAGGTAGAAGCCGTAGCCGTGCGGTGCCAGGTACGACACCGTCGACGCGCGCTCCTCCCACGTCCACGGCCTGCCGTAGAAGCCTTCGATGATGCCGAGCTCTACATCCATCCCGCTGTCCCGTGTGCGTCTCGTGTGATCTGTGAGCCGTCCGGTACGAACAGCCTCGATTTCCTGAGGGAGGCGCCGCCGGCACCGTCCCGTGCCCCATCCCATGGCGCCGGCCGAAGGACCTGCTCGCCGTGCATCGTGCGCTGCCACCCCTCACGCACGTTCCCTTCCGTTCCGGCGGCGCCCGAAGAGAACCCGCCGCGCCGCGTCCGTCAACTCGGCATCCGTCGCGTCGGCCGAAGGCAGCCGTCGTGCACCGGGGCCGAGGTCCCGGACCGCGGAGTAGATCCTTCGGTCGCGCGCGGGCCTCTGTGCACGGTCGGGTCCACGCGGGCGCTCCCTCAGGAAAACGAGAGCGGGGTGGATCGAACCGGTGGATGATTCACGGGTCGCGATGCCGGTGACACGACGTGCGCTACGCCGTGCCGCGGTGGTGTCGGCGCAGGCCGACAGCGTGATGTCGTACCCGCGAATTCATTCGCTCCCGTTTCTCACCGCGCCTCTGCTCACCCGCCGATCCCACCCCTCACAGATCGCGAACCCCAGCCTCTCACCCGCGTCCCGGCTCGAGCACCGGCGCGAGCTTGGCGTGGCGCGCGAAGGTGTCCGCATCCAGCTCCCGCACCTCGTGCCGCGCCGCGTCGCGGAGCAGGGCGGCGATGCGCTCGCGGGACGCATCCAGCACGCGCTCCGGCACCTTCCCGCCCACGGCCTCGCGCGCGATGGCCCGCGCGAGGTCGATGGCGCGGCTCGTGTCCGTCCCGGCGCCGGCGAGGGTGAGGATGTCGCCGCCAGCCACGAGAAAGCGCGCCGCGTTCTCCGTCCACCGAAAGCGCTCGGAGACGGCGCCCATCCCCACGTCGTCCGAGAAGACGACGCCGTCGAAGCCCAGCTCGCTCCGCAACAGCCCGCCGAGGATGCGCTCGGACAGCGTGGCCGGATGATCCTCATCCACCCTGGGGATGAGGATGTGCGCCGTCATCACCGCGCGCACGCCGGCCTGGATGGCGGCGGCGAATGGCGGCAACTCGCGGCCGCGCAGCGTATCCAGCGTGGCGTCGATGACGGGAAGGGATTCGTGCGAGTCCACGGCGGCGTCGCCGTGCCCTGGAAAGTGCTTGGCGCACGCCAGCACGCCGCCGCCCTGCAGCGCCGCGATGAACGCCGTCCCCGCCAGGGCGACCTCCTCCGGCGTGGTGGCGAACGCCCGCGGTCCGATGACGGGGTTGGCGGGATTGGAATCCACGTCCATCACGGGCGCGAAGTCCAGGTTCACCCCCAGCGACGCCAGCTCGGTGGCCATCGCCGCGCCCACCTCGCCCGCGCGAGCGGCCCAGGTGCGCGCGTAGTCGAAGTGGGTGATGGGCGCCGGCGGCCGGACCACGCGCCCGCCCTCGTGGTCGATGCAGACGAGCATCTCGTCCGCCTGCAGGCACTCGCGGACGTCGTGCAGCAGGCGGCGGTGGCGGGCGAGCCAGACGTCGTAGTCCTCCCCCGCCGCGAAGTTGCCGGCAAAGAGCACGATGCCGGCGGGCCGCAGCCGGTCCAGCAGGTACTTGTCCTCGTCCGCCAGCACGGCCGCCGGCCGCAGCCCCACGACGAAGTGCCGGCCGAACTCGCGCGCATCCGCGTAGCTCATGGTTCCAGGGCAGCAGGGCAGGGGATGGATGACGTGCCGTGCGCGGCCGTCATCCGGGACTCGCAACCTATCTGAGCAGCTAAAGCTGCCGCAACAACGGCGGAAAGCCTCGCAAACTGCGCGAGGCTTCACCTGCTCCGGGAACGAGGCCCGTCCGGTGGTAGATGGCCCTGGGCAGGGCGAGAAGATCCTTCGGTCGCGCGCGGAGGCCGGCCCACGGGCAGGCACCGCGCGCGCTCCCTCAGGATGACCGCTCGCTCGTGTGTACGGACCCACCCGTGCCGGACCTGTCGGCGAAGGCCGACATTGCGGTTTCATTGCCGCGACTTCAGTCGCCGGGCAGGCCGGATGCTGGCCTCTTCGCCGGTACTCCGCCCGCTGTACCTTGCCCGGCTTGTCGATGCCCGCCCCGGTGCACATCCTCGCCCGGTGCCGGACCCGTCGGCGAAGGCCGACATCACGTTTTCGAAGCCGCGACTTCAGTCGCCGGGGGATGGATGCCGGCCTCTCCGCGCCGCACCCCGCCGGCTGTATGTGCCTGGCGGTGCGGCATCGATCTCCGCCTCACCGCGGTTCCCTCCGCCCGCCGTTTCGGGGACGGGTGCCGCGCGCGGGCGTCGGCGTTATCTTGTGCGCCGCACGCGCGGAGGGTGCCCGGAGAGGGCCCACTTTCGCACTTTCGCACTCTCGCACTTTCGCACTGTTGTCATGAGCGATTCGCTGGCGGCCACCAACCTGGGCGAGGATTCCGGCAGCACCGGCCCCGCCGACGCGGGCAAGCGGTCGTGGACGGAGCGGCTGGTGGCGCCCGCCCTGGGCAAGCACCCCGAACGCCGCGAGCGCTTCGAATCCACCAGCGGCGTGGAAGTCGACCGCCTGTACACGCCCGAGGACGTGGCCGCGCAGGAGTACGCGCGCGACCTGGGCTATCCCGGCGAGTTCCCGTTCACGCGCGGCATCCAGCCGACGATGTACCGCGGCCGCTTCTGGACCATGCGGCAGTACGCGGGCTTCGGCACGGCGGAGGAGACCAACACGCGCTTCAAGCTCCTGCTGCAGGCCGGCCAGACGGGGCTGAGCACGGCGTTCGACCTGCCCACGCAGATGGGCTACGACAGCGACCACGGCATGGCCATGGGCGAGGTGGGGCGCGTGGGCGTGGCCATCGACACGCTGGACGACATGCGCAAGCTGCTGGCGGGGATCCCGCTGGACCGCGTGTCCACGTCCATGACCATCAACGCCACGGCCTCCATCCTCCTGGCGTTCTACATCGCCGTCGCCGACGAGCAGGGGATCGACCGGGGCAAGCTCTCGGGCACCATCCAGAACGACATCCTCAAGGAGTACATCGCCCGCGGGACGTACATCTACCCCGTGGAGCCGTCGCTCCGGCTCATCACCGACATCTTCGCCTTCTGCAACGCCGAAGTGCCGAAGTGGAATACCATCTCCATCAGCGGATACCACATCCGCGAGGCGGGGGCCACGGCGGCGCAGGAGGTGGCGTTCACCTTCGCCAACGCGCTGGAGTACGTGCAGCGGGCGCTGGACGCGGGGCTGCCCATCGACAAGTTCGCCAACCGGCTCAGCTTCTTCTTCGCCAGCCACAACGACCTGTTCGAAGAGGCGGCCAAGTTCCGCGCCGCGCGGCGCCTGTACGCGCGGCTCATGCGCGAGCGCTTTGGCGCCAGCGACGACGGCGCCAAGCTGCGGTTCCACACGCAGACGGGGGGCGTGACGCTGCAGGCCCAGCAGCCGCTGAACAACGTGGTCCGCGTGACGGTGCAGGCGCTGGCGGCGGCGCTGGGCGGTACGCAGTCGCTGCACACCAACGGCTACGACGAGGCGCTGTCGCTGCCCACGGCGCAGGCGGCCACGCTGGCCCTGCGCACGCAGCAGATCCTGGCGCACGAGAGCGGCGTGGGCGACACGGTGGACCCGCTGGCCGGCAGCTACTACGTGGAGGCGCTCACGACGGCCATCGAGGACAAGGCCCGCGAGTACCTGGACCGCATCGAGGAGCTGGGCGGCGCGTCGTCGGCGCTGGCGTACATGCAGGAGGAGATTCACCGCGCGGCGTACGAGCACCAGATCGCCGTGGAGCGGGGCGACAAGACCATCGTGGGCGTGAACAAGTTCCAGGGTGCCGAGGAGCCGTTCGACCTGGGGCAGCCGGACTTCAGCGCCCTGGAGCAGTCCCAGCGCGCCACCCTGGCCAAGGTCCGCGCCGAGCGCGACGACGCCGAGGTCCGCGCGCGGCTGGAGGCCATCCGCGAGGCGGCGCGCGGCACGGAGAACCTGATGCCGCGCATCATCGACGCCGTAAAGGCGATGGTGACGCTGGGCGAGATCAGCGACGCCCTGCGCGCAGAGTGGGGCACCTACCGCCCGGCCTAGAAGGCGTAAGGAACTCGAGGGATGAACAACGAGGGCCCCGCCGGTTTCGGCGGGGCCCGCGACGTTCAGGAGCCTTCGAGCGCGGTCAAAGATAGCAGGTGCAGCAGCCGCCACTGGTGCACCAGCCGAAATCGCCTGCACTCGAGCCACGGCAGGTAGCCTCGCACTCCTCCTGGCTGCTGCAGTAGCCCAGCTCTATGGGCGGGTCGTAACGGCAGGGCGCGCGCACCTGCGCCACTGCGCTGCTTACTCCGAAGGTGAGGGAACCCGCGAGCAGCAGCGCAAGCGCGGACGTGGCGAGCCTGTTGCCGATCCACAGCATGTGATCCTCCTGGCTGCGGTGAACGAATGCGCTCCTTTCGGAACGTGACGGCAGAAGGCAGGATAGTCCCTGCGATTAGCCTGTGCAACCTTTGTCTGCATACGGGCGTCTCCGGGCGCGCTGGCGATCGTCGGCCGCCGGAGCAGCAGCAGCTCGCAACCTCCATCCTCCCCGCGGCGTATCATGGTGCGGGGCGGGGACGATCCCCGCCCGCAACCGGCGATCTTCATCCACATCGCATGTACTCCACCTGCATCTTCTGCCACGGCGCGCTGGGCGAGAACGAGAGCATCGAGCACTTTCCCGTGGGGCGCCGGCTGGCGTTCGACGCGGAGAAGGGACGGCTGTGGGCCGTGTGCACGAGCTGCGGGCGGTGGAACCTGTCGGCGCTGGAGGAGCGCTGGGAGGCGGTGGAGGAGTGCGAGCGCCGCTTTCGCGGCACCACCATCCGCACCTCCTCGGAAAACATCGGCCTGGCGCGGCTGCGCGACGGCACGGACCTGGTGCGCGTGGGGCGTCCCCTGCGGCCGGAGTTCGCGGCGTGGCGATACGGCGCGCAGTTCAGCGGACGGCAGAAGCGGGCGTGGCTTTCCGCCGCGTCGCTGGGCGGCATCGCGCTGGGCGCGGGGGCGGGGGTGCTCGTGGCGCCCGCGGCGGCGCTCGTGGGGCTGCCCGTGCTCGTGGCGGCGGAATGGAAGAAGCGCGGGCTTCCGCGGGGGACGGGCTTCTTCGACAACAAGGCGGTGCAGCGCACCCTGCGCGACGACGCGGGCACGACGATGCTCACGGGCGACCGCATCTTTCACCGCGTGCGCATGCGTCCGCCGGACGACGAGGCCGGGCCGCCGGGCGCGCTGCACGTGCGGACCATACGCATGCCGCTGGACGGCCGCGACGTGACGGACCTGAGCAAGTTGGAGCCGGTGGAGCACGTGCTGACGGGACCGGCCGCGCTGCGGGCCGTCGCCGTGCTGATGGCGCGCGCCAACGCGACGGGCGGATCGCCCCGGCACGTGCACACGGCCGTGCAGCACATCGAACGCGCCGGCGCGCCCGGCGCGTTCCTGGCGCGGGCGGAGAGCGAGGCGCGCCTGCGCGGCGCCGGGTACCGGGACGTGTGGGACATGCCGCTGGAGATCCGCTTCGCCATGGAGATGGCCGCGCACGAGGATGCCGAGCGCCGTGCCCTGGAAGGCGAGCTGGCGGAGCTGGAGGCCCACTGGCGCGAGGCGGAGTCGCTCGCCGCCATCGCCGATGCGCTTCCCCTGGCGCCCGCCGTGGAGGAGAAGCTGGGCGCGCTCCGCGCCGGCGCCGTTCGGCCATCGGAAGGGTGAGGCGCGGATGTACTCCACCTGCATCTTTTGCCACGGCGCGCTGGGCGGGAACGAGAGCATCGAGCACTTTCCCGTGGGGCGCCGGCTGGCGTTCGACGCGGAGAAGGGGCGGCTCTGGGCCGTCTGCACAAGTTGCGGGCGGTGGAACCTGTCGGCGCTGGAGGAGCGCTGGGAGGCGATCGAGGAGTGCGAGCGCCGCTTTCGGGGCACGAGCATCCGCACGTCCACGGAAAACATCGGCCTGGCGCGCTTGCGCGACGGGACGGAACTGGTGCGCGTGGGGCGCCCCCTCCGCCCGGAGTTCGCGGCGTGGCGCTACGGCGCGCAGTTCGGCGGGCGGCAGAAGCGGCGGTGGCTCCTGGCCGCGTCGCTGGGCGGCATCGCGCTGGGCGCGGGCGCGGGGGTGCTCGTGGCCCCGGCGGCGGCGCTGGCGGGGCTCCCCGTGCTCGCCGCGGCGGAGTGGAAGAGGCGCGGCCTGCCACGCGCCCCTCGGCTCCGGGACACCCTGGCCGCCGAGCGCATGCTGCGCGACGACACCGGCGCGTTGATGCTGACGGACGGACGGGCGATCGAACGCGTCCGTCTGCGCCCGGACCATGACCGGGAGGAGGGCCGGGCGTGGAGCCTGCACGTGCGCACGGCCCGCGGCGCGATGGGGGGTGGTTCGCCCGAGAACCCCGAGGAACTTCCCCTGACTGGCGGTGCTCCCCCAAACACCTATCCCGTGGCGCGGGACTACGTGCTGACCGGCTCCGCGGCCCTGCGCGCGCTGGCGGTGCTGATGGCGCGGGCCAACGCCGCGGGGGCCGCGGGCGGGCGGGTGCAGCGTGCCGTGGCCATGATAGAACGGGCGCGGGACCCGGAGCGCTTCCTGTCCCGCGCGGAGGAGGAGGCCCGCAGCCAGGGCGCCGGCTATCGGGACGTGTGGAACATGCCGCTGGAGATTCGCCTGGCGCTGGAGATGGCCGCCCACGAAGACGCCGAGCGCCGCGCGCTGCAAGGCGAGCTGGCGGAGCTCGAGCAGCACTGGCGCGAGGCCGAGGAGCTGGCCGCTATCGCCGACGCGCTCCCCCTGTCGCCCGCCATGGACGAGAAGCTCGACGCCCTTCGCGCCGGCCGCGCGGAGTGGGCAAGGCGGATGGAGGCGCGCCGGGAGCCCTGACGGCGCGCCGGACCTGTCGCCTCCCCTGTCCGGCGCAATCCCGGCCCAGCACGAATCCCGCAGAAGCACCGCCCCCGCGCGGCGCGGAGCCGTTCGCAACCTCCGCGGTCCGCGCCGCGTATCATGGCCCGGGGCGGGGACGATCCCCGCCCGCAACCGAGGATCTTCATCCACCGCGATGTACTCCACCTGCATCTTTTGCCACGGCGCGCTCGGCGAGAACGAGAGCATCGAGCACTTTCCCGTGGGGCGCCGCCTGGCGTTCGACGCGGAGAAGGGGCGGCTGTGGGCCGTGTGCACGAGCTGCGGGCGGTGGAACCTGTCGGCGCTGGAAGAGCGCTGGGAGGCCGTGGAGGAGTGCGAGCGCCGCTTTCGGGGCACCAGCATCCGCACGTCCACGGAGAACATCGGCCTGGCGCGGCTGCGCGACGGGACGGACCTGGTGCGCGTGGGGCGTCCCCTGCGCCCGGAGTTCGCGGCGTGGCGCTACGGGGCGCAGTTCAGCGGGCGGCAGAAGCGGGCGTGGCTGTCCGCCGCGTCGGTGGGCGGGATCGCGCTGGGCGTGGGCGCGGGGGTGCTCGTGGCGCCCGCGGCGGCGCTCGTGGGGCTGCCCGTGCTGGCGGCGGCGGAGTGGAAGAAGCGCGGGCTTCCGCGGGGCGCGGACCGGGCCGACACCCACCACGCGCAGCAGACCCTGCGGGACGATGCGGGGGTGGTGATGCTGGCGGATGGGCGCGCGCTGGACCGGGTGCGCCTCAACCCGGACCGCGACCGCATGGCCGGGCGGGCCTGGGGGCTGCACGTGCGCACGTACATTCCCCTGGCGGCGATGATAAAGGAGGAAGTGCCCGTCGACCCGCTCAACATCGGCGAGCCGCGCCAGCACGTGCTGACGGGTCCCCGCGCCCTCCGCGCCCTGGCCGTGCTGATGGCGCGCGCCAACGGGGCCGGCGCCCCGCGCGCCCGGGTGCAGGATGCCGTGCGCCGCATCGAGCGGGCGCGCACGCCGGAGCGGTTCCTGGAGCGGGCGGAGGAGGACGCGCGGCGGATGGGGGCCGGGCACCGCGACGTGTGGGAGATGCCGCTGGAGATTCGCCTGGCCATGGAGATGGCCGCGCACGAGGACGCGGAGCGGCGTGCCCTGGAGGGCGAGCTGGCGGAGCTGGAGCAGCACTGGCGCGAGGCCGAGGCGCTGGCCGCCATCGCCGACGCGCTCCCCCTCGCCCCCGCCGTGGACGAGAAGCTCGACACCCTCCGCGCCGCCCGCGCGGAGTGGGCCAAGCGGATGGAGGCGCGGCGGAAGGTGTGATGTGGGCCGGAAAGTGTGAGGTGCGCGGAAGGACGAGCCCTTTCTCGTCCGATGCGCGGCCTGCGGAGCGATGTCCGGCCCGCGAGAGCGAATGAATTCGCGGCTACAACTTCACACTGTCCGCCTCCGCGGACACCACGGCGGGGAATCGTCGCGGCGCGGAATTCGGCGACCGGCGGGGAATCATCCCGCGGGTCCCGTGAGGGCGCCTATCCCTCGCGGGTCAGGGTCACGTCCATCCAGGGCACCCACGTCGATCCGTCGGACGACTGCTCCCACAGGCCGGTGATGGTGCCGCCGTCGTCGCTGAACGAGCCGGTGAAGCGCTCCGTGGCGCCCAGGAACGTCCAGGTGCCGTCGCGGAGCGTCGCCTGGTGCGTGCCCGTGTTGCCCTGGCTGTCGAACGAGCGCATGGGATACGTCCCCGTTGCCGCGTCGTAGCCGATGACCTCCAGCGCCGTCAGCTCGCCCTCGCCCATTTGGGCCTGGACGTGGTGCAGGAGAAAGAACCCGCCCGGCATCCACTCGTAGCGGTCCACGGCCGTAAAGGCGGCCGCCGGCCCGTGCTCCCCCGCCCGGATGGTCCCCTCCGTCCTCCACGTCCCCACGAACGCATCCAGTCGCCCGTGCTCGGCAGACGGCGCGGCGAACTGCGTGCTGCTCTCCGTCATCCCCTCATCCCCCGTGCGGTCGTGGAAAAAGCCTGCGGTCACGGATGCCAGCCCGACCCGAGGCACTCGCCCGGTGCAGGAAGTCCACGCAGGTGGACTTCGTGTGTTTGTTGCAGCGAATTCATTCGCCCGGCTGACGGTGTGCCGCCGCTCTGCTTCTGCCGCTTTCGATCCAGCTGTCTCCACTCACCGCGCCGCCGGGGCGATGTCGACGGCGATGCCGCGCCACCGGCCCTGGTTGAAGCGCAGGACGCTCAGGATGCAGCGCGTGGCGTGGCCGGCAAAGATGGCCAGCCAGATGTCCAGCGCGTCCAGCACCCCGAACTGCTGCACGAAGAAGCAGATCCCCAGCGGCACCGCCACCTGCGAGACGATGGAGATGTACAGGGGGCTGCGCGTGTCGCCCGTGCCCTGCAGCCCCCCCGTGTAGGTGAGCGCCACGGCGATGAAGATGCCCGACAGGCTCAGCACCCGCAGCAGCTGCGTGCCGATCTCCACCACGGCCGGCTCGTCCATCCCGAAGATGGAAAGCAGCTGCCGGGGAAAGATCATGAACACGGCCCCGATGACCGCCGCGCCGAAGAACGCGATCCGCGCGGCCACGGCGACGCCTTCCACGGCCCGCTCGGGCTGCCCCGCGCCCAGGTTCTGCCCCGCGATGGCGGCCGCGGCGCCCATGAGCCCCATGGCCGTCCAGGTGATCATGGAGAACAGCTGCGAGTACGACACGGCGAACGCCGCCTGCGCCGCCGCACTCTGCGCCAGCGAGCCGATGAAGCCCAGCATGAGCACGCCGCCCACGTTCATGGCGATCCCCTGGATTCCCGTGGGCAGGCCAAAGCGGAAGAGCGAGCGGATGACCGTCCAGTCCGGCCCCCACCCCTGCCCGCGGGGAAAGCGCACCACCCAGCCGCCGCTCCACAGCTTCCACGTGCCGTACACGGCGATGATCCCGGTCGCGATGGCCGTCCCCATGGCCGAGCCCACCGTGCCGAACGCGGGGATGGGCCCCACACCGGCGATGAACACGATGTTCAGCACCAGGTTCAGCACCGTCATGGCGATGCCCAGCACCATGGGCGTGCGCGCGTCGCCGGCGGCGCGCAGGGCGCCGCTGATCATGAAGAAGAACAGCATGCCGCTGCTGAACATGAACATCACCCGCAGGAACGGGAGCGCCTCGGCCTTTACGGCGGGGGCGGCGTTCACCAGGTCCAGCAGGTACGGCGACAGCACGTATCCCAGCGGCGCCATGATCCCCAGCGAGATGCCGATGGACGTGAGGAACGCCTGGTAGACGGTGCGGTCCGCCTTTTCCTCGTCGCCCGCGCCCACGAAGCGGGCCACCAGCACGCTCATCCCCATGAACAGCGAGCTGATGAAGGCGATGATCATGATGTACAGCTGCAGCGACACGCCGATGGCCGCGTTGCCCGCGAACCCCACCATGTGCCCCACCACCACGTGGTCCACGATCCCCTGCATGCCGCCGATGAAGTTGGTGAGCATGGCCGGCCACGCCAGCTTCCACACCGTGGGCCGCAGGGGGCCCTCGATGATGGACCGGTCGTAGCGGCTCTTGGGCGCGAGGGCGGGCGCGGCCGTGGCGGGGGGCGGGGGAGCGGGGCTGGCGGGCCGGGCTGTATCGGTCACGGAATCCTGGCTCGTCGGCAGGGGCGGATCGGTCATCGGCGCAGAGCGGGCCGGTGGCGCGTCATCTTGGATGCATATGCATGCATCTCACAAGCGTGTGTCACCCGCGGCTGAAGCGCAGGCGCGAGCGCTCCCGCAGCCTGGCCGTTTCCAGGTCGCGGTCCTTGGGCTGCGCGCTGGTGGTCAGCGATTCCAGCAGCACGCGCGCGGCCGCCGTCACGTCGTCCACGGCGCGGTTGAAGGCCGCTTCGTTGGCCTGCGACGGCTTGTTGAAGCCGCTGAGCTTGCGCACGAACTGCAGCGACGCCGCCCGGATCTCGTCGTCCGTGGCGGGCGGGTCGAAGTTGTAGAGCTGCTTGATGTTGCGGCACATGGGCGCCTCCTTCTTCTCGATTCGTGCTGCCGACGGCTCCGCGGGACCCTGCGGTGCAGCCGGCTCCCGTCCCCGGGCGAATGAATTCGCGGCACCGACGACGTGATGTCGGCCTTCGCCGACGGCCCGTGCCCCGGGTGAGCCTGTACACCGCTGCGACGCTCCGGTCGCGCGATACCGCGCTGTCATCCCCGGTACGGCGCGCGTCGTCATCCTGAGGGAGGCGCCGCCGGGACCGTCCCGTTCCGCAATCCACGGCGCCGACCGAAGGATCTTCTGTCCCTGCCTCGGGGATCGCATCGCGCCCGGCCCTCCGCGCGTCCTTGATCCCCATCGGTACACCGCACGGGCGAGTCGGTCGCGCGGGGGCGGCGGTCATGCGCGGGCGAGAAGATCCTTCGGTCGCGCCCGTAGGCCGTGCACCGGGCGAGTCCGGGAGGGCGCTCCCTCAGGATGACAGTTGCCGGCGGATGGCCCGGCACGTCCTGGGATCGACGGCATTCTGCTCCCCGGGAGGGACCGGCAGTCCGCGCAGGCGGACTTCGTGTCTTTGTTGCGGCGAATTCATTCGCTCGGCCGGAGGCCCGGCTCCCGGCCCAGACCTCAGGCCGGAGCCCGGCGTCCCGGCCTCACGCGCTCAGGCGGAGGCGCGGTTCGCGCCGCGCACGCAGGCGGCGGCCCGCTCCAGCAGCAGGCCGCGCTCGCGGGCGTTCTGCGTGAGGCCGGCGGCGCGCTCCAGCTCCGCCCGGGCCTCGTCCAGGCGGCCCAGCTTCACCAGGAAGTCGCCGCGCACGGCCGGCAGCAGGTGGTACGACTTGAGCGACGGCTCCGACACCAGCTGGTCCACCAGCTGCAGCCCCGCCGCCGGCCCGAACGCCATCGCCAGCGCCACGGCGCGGTTCAGCTCCACCACGGGGGAGGGCGCGATCTCCGACAGCGCCCCGTACAGCGCGGCGATGCGCGGCCAGTCCGTCTCCGCCGCCGTGCGCGCCCGTCCGTGGCACGCGGCGATGGCGGCCTGCAGCCCGTACGGGCCCAGCGCGCCCAGCGACTCCGCCCGCTGCAGGGCCGCCAATCCGCGCCGGATGAGCAGCTGGTCCCACCGGCCGCGGTCCTGGTCCAGCAGCAGGATGGGCTCGCCCCGGGGCCCCGTCCGCGCACGCAGGCGGGACGCCTGGATCTCCATCAGCGCCACCAGCCCGTGCACCTCGCCCTCGGCGGGGGCCAGCTCGGCCAGGATGCGGCCCAGGCGCAGCGCGTCCTCGCACAGGGCGGGGCGCATCCAGTCGTCGCCGGCCGTGGCGGAGTAGCCCTCGTTGAACACCAGGTAGATCACGCCCAGCACGGACGACAATCGCTCCGCCAGCTCTGCGCCGCGCGGCACCTCGAAGGGCACCTTCGCATCCGCCAGCGTCTTCTTGGCCCGGACGATCCGCTGCGCCACCGTGGGGACGGGAACCAGGAAGGCGCGGGCGATCTCCTCTGTCGTCAATCCGCCCAGCATCCGCAGCGTGAGCGCCACGCGGGCCTCCTGCGTGAGCACGGGATGGCAGCAGGTGAAGACGAGCCGCAGCAGGTCGTCGCCGATGGGATCGTCCAGCTGCGCGTCCAGGTCGGGCACGGCGGCCTCGATCTGGGCCTCCAGCTCGTGCCCCAGCTCCGCGTGCTTGCGGTCCAGCATGCGGTTACGCCGGAACATGTCGATGGCCCGGCGCTTGGCGGTCTGCATGAGCCAGGCGCCGGGATTGTCCGGCACACCGGTCTGCGGCCACTTCTCCAGCGCGGCGAGCAGGGCGTCCTGCGCCAGGTCCTCGGCGAGCCCCACGTCGCCGTTCACCATGCGCGCCACGCCGGCGATCACCCGCGCCGACTCGATTCTCCAGACCGCGTCGATGGCGCGGTGCGTCTCGTTTGTTTTCGTCACGGGGACGGACTATAGCGTCCATCCCCGCGAGCGCAAGCCGCGCCGGGCTCTCCGCGCGATGCGGGGGCCGGCCCGCCGGCGCCGCTCCCCGCATCGTCCTTCCGCCGTGCAGGGTCAGTTCCCCGCGAGGAAGAAGCGGTTGCCGTCCGGGTCGATGAGCCAGGTGGCCTTGTGGCCCCACGGCGTCTCCTCCGGCGGGCCGCTGAACTGGACTCCCCGTTCGGTCAGCGCCTGGTACGTGCCCGCGACGTCGTCCACGGAGAAGCTGATCCCACTGGCGCCCTCCATCCCACGCCCCGGGTTGATCGCCCCGCCCGGCGTGCCGCCCAGGACGTCCGCGGGCCCCAGCGCCAGCTCCGTCTGCCCGCCCACGGGGCCCACGGTGACGAAGCGGTATCCGTCGCCCATCATCTGGTCGATGCGCTTTTCCCACCCCAGCGTGTTGACGTAGAAGTCCAGCGCCCGCTCCTGGTCGCTGACGAGGATGGTGGCGGAGTGGATGTAGGTGATCACGATCGTTTTCTCCTGGATGTGTTTCGTTGCGGAGCCGGCCGTCGCGCCGGTCCCGGATGCGTGCTCAGGCCCTGGCGGCCTTGAGCGGATCTCCCTTCTCTGCGTTCAATCGGATGCCTTCCGCCACCAGCCGGCGCACCTGCTCCGCGCTGATCTCGCCCGGCGCGCGCAGCTTGATGGCGGCCATCTGAAAGCTGCCGCCGGGCTCCAGCCGCGGCTCCAGCGCCGTCATCTCCGCGCCGCGCCACAGCCCGAACGTCACGTGCGCCTTGTGCGCCTTGATCAGGCAGACCGGCCCGCCGGCCTCGTAGACGGGGTGCCCCCATTTGAGCGTCTCCGTGACGCCGCCCGCCGACAGCACGTCGCGCCGCAGGGCCGCGACCGCTTGTGCCTGCCAGCCGGACAGGCCGGCCACGAACTCGTCCACGCTGCTGATTGCCATCGTCCCCGTTTTCCGTTGAGAGTGCGCCGTCGTTTCAGCCTTCGCGCTTCATCCGCTCGCGGCGGGCGAGCTCGGCCGCGGAGGGCTCCGGCAGCTCGAACGTTCCGACCGTGACCTCGCCCGCGCGCGCGTACGTGCTCATGATGACGCCCGTCGTGGAGACGCGCGTGTCCGTGAGCGTGAGCGCGCCCGGCGCGGCCCCCTCGTTCAAGAACCGCTTGCCGCGGCCCAGGAGGAGCGGAAAGGTCATCACCCGGAGCTCGTCCACCAGGTCGTGCGCGAACAGGCTCTGCAGGAGCACGCTGCTTCCCTGCGTGAGCAGCATCGGCCCGTCTTCCTGCTTCAGGCGGCGCACGGCATCCGCCGCGTCGCCCTCCAGGCGGACGGAGTTCTGCCAGCCGAGCGGCGCGTCGGACCGGGTGGCCACGTACTTGGTGACGCGGTTGAACGATTCCTTGATGGGGTCGCCGTCCGGCATGTAGGGCCAGTGCGCGGCGAAGATGTCGTACGTGTTGCGGCCCAGCAGCAGGTCGAAGGGCTGCGAGAACGCCTCCATGATGAACCCGCCGAGCGGCTCGTCCGAGTACGGTACCAGCCACCCACCAAAGGCAAAGCCGCCCGTGGGATCTTCCGGCGGCCCGCCCGGCGCCTGCATGACGCCATCCAGGCTCACGAACGCGGCGGCGACGACTTTTCTCATCTCCCGTATCTCCCGAAGTGGTTGCATGACGATGGTTCGAGATGCGCTCAGACGCCGGCGGCGACCTGCTCGCGGAGGCGCGCCTCGGCCTGGCGCAGCTCGCCCGTGGGGTCGCTGGGGGCAAAGTCGTCGGCCTCGAACACCTGGCGGATCTCCACCTCGAAGTCGTCGTTGTCCGGGTTGGGGATGCGCTTGACCCACTCCACGGCCTCGTCGCGCGACTTGACCTGGATGAGCCAGAAGCCGGCGAGCAGCTCCCTGGTCTCCGCGAACGGACCGTCCACCACCGTGCGCTCCTTGCCGGCGAACCGCACGCGCACGCCGCGGGAGCTGGGGTGCAGCCCCTCGCCGGCCAGCAGGATGCCCGCCTTGACCAGCTCCTCGTTGTACCGGCCCATCTCCGTGAGCAGCTGCTCGCTGGGCAGCACGCCGGCCTCGGAGTTGGCGTTGGCCTTGATGAGGATCATGAAGCGCATGGTCGTGTCTCCGTTCTCGGGTTGTTCGATTCGGGGCGCCGGATGGGCCCGGCGCGCTCTGTACTCTCTGCCACTGCGACGAACGGGGCTCCGCGAAATCGACGTACGGGCGGGGCGGATCGGGATCAGGCGTTCTGCCCGGCCGTCTGCGCGCGGAGCAGCTCTTCCTGACGGCGGATGACGTCCGTGAACTCCTCGCCGAAGTCTTCCGCTTCGTACAGCTCGCGAAGCTCCAGCTCCACGTGGCCGTCCGCGTCCTCCGCGGGCCAGCGCCGGGCCCACGCCAGCGCCTCGTCGCGCGAGGCGACCTGGATGAGCGTGTAGCCGGCGATGAGCTCCTTGGCCTCGGCGAAGGGGCCGTCCATCACGGTGGGCGTGCCGTTGCGGAACGTGATGCGCGCGCCGCGGTCGCTGGGCTTGAGGCCGTCGCCGCCCACCATGACGCCGGCGCGGATCATCTCCTCGTTGTACTTCATCATGGCGTCCACGAGCGCCTGGTTGGGCTTGGCGCCCGCCTCGGTGCTCTCGTCGGCCTTGCGGATGATCATGAAGCGCATGGGTGTATCTCCTTGCAGGATATGAGGATGACTGCCAGTTGCGAACACTTCGTTTTCACGTGCGGGCCTGCCTTGCACAGCCTCCGGCGATCGGCGCGCGGGTGATTCGGTGCCCGCGCTTTCCGTCTCTCTACAGGTGCGACGAACGAGGTGCCGCGAAATCGACAACGTGTAGATAGGGATTTGCGGATGGATTTCTGGCGTGGCGAGGTTGATGGAATCGCGGAGAAAGCGAGAGCGATTGAAATCGCGGCTACAACTTCACGCTGTCCGCCTCCGCGGACACCACCGCGAAGTGCGAACCGCGTCGGCGAGCACTCCGCGGACACCCCCCGCGAAGCGCGAACCGCGTCGGCGGGCATTCCGCAAACGTGTCATTCTGAGGGAGCGCGTGCACGGAACCCGAACGCGCACAAGGCTTTGCGCGCGACCGAAGAATCTGGTCGCGCCGCGCCGGCACTCCGCTCGGCACGGGGCCCGCGGCACTCAGCGCGCGTTGGGACTCTGCGCCGTGGCAACCAGATTCTTCGGCCGGCGCGATGGTGCGCGTCACGGGCGAGTGCCGCGCCGCGTCGGCCTCAGAATCACGGTGGGCTGATGGGAAAAGACGCGGCGGCGTGGTGCCGGGCGCGGATGCGGCCGTCGATCGCGGGGAGAGGAGATCCTTCGGTCGGCGCGCGGAGAGGTCGTCACGGGCGGGATCCGGCGGGCGCCTCCTCAGGAAATCGAGGATGGGGCAGGGCAGGGGGTAAAAACACGAGCCGCCGGAGCGTGTGCCCCGGCGGCTCGATCCCGCCCGTTCGGTGTCGGCGAAGGCCGACAGTGTGAAGTTGTAGCCGCGAATTCATTCGCTCTCGCGCCCGCCGCGGTCTCCACCCCGCCACGCTCGCTCCGGCCTATCCACGCGCGCTTTCCCGTTCCGGTGGCCCTCTTTCCCTCCCCCGCGACCTCAGTGCGGCGCGCCGAGGACCTCGCGGACCTCGGCGGCGGAATCGCCGGCGATCTCCAAGAAACGCTCCGCCAGCTCCACGGCGGCCTCCCGCGACGGCACCTCCACCAGCACGAAGCCCGCGACGAGCTCCTTGGCCTCGGCGAACGGGCCGTCCGTGATGGTCACCTTGCCGCCGGACCGGCGCACGCGCGCCCCCATCTCGTAGCTGGGCCGCAGCCCCTCCGTGTGCACCAGCACGCCCTCGCCGCGCAACACGTCGATGAACTGCCCCATCTCCGGCTTCAGGAAGCACGCGGGCGCGGTGTCCTCCGTGTCCTTGTCCGCCTTGAACATGATCATGTACCGCATGGGCCTGCCTTGGACGGGTTTTCGGGTTCGGCGCCGGGCATCGGGCACGGGAGAAACGGACCGGCGCCGGACGATTGCGCAACAGGATACACGCATCCGCCCTCGCTGTCTACGTTCCCGAACGCCGAGGCCGCCCGAGATCCACTCCGGCGGCCCGCGGCGCCTCGTCCGGAGGGCCGGAAAATCGAACGAACGGAATCCTACTGCCGCGCGGCGATCTCCTCGCGCAGGCGGTTCTCGGCCTCGCGCAGCTCGCCCGTGGGATCGCTGGGCGCGAAGTCCTCCGTCTCGAACACCTGGCGGATCTCGATCTCGCCGTCGTCGAACGGGACGCGCTTCATCCACTCGATGGCCTCGTCACGGCTGCGGACCTGGATCATCCAGAAGCCCGCGACCAGCTCCTTGGTCTCCGCGAACGGCCCGTCGATCACCGTGCGGTCCTTGCCACTGAAGCGGATGCGCGCGCCGTTGGAGCTGGGATGCAGCCCCTCGCCGGCGAGCAGGATGCCGGCCCGGACCAGCTCCTCGTTGAACCGGCCCATCTCCTCCAACTGCTCGGTGCTGGGGAGCACGCCGGCCTCGGACTCGGGGTTGGCCTTGACCAGGATGATGAAGCGCATCGTCGTTTCTCCACTGCCGGGGGTTGATGGAGCCGGTGCGCGGATGGGTCCGCGCCGGCCGTCGAATCGCCTTCCTGCATACACGTCGAACGACGCCCCGCGATTTCGACACGCTGCCCGATCCGCCGTTCTACAGCCACCCCTTCTGCTCCGCCACGCGCGCCGCCTCGATGCGGTTGCGGGCGCCCAGCTTCTGGATGGCGACGGACAGGTGGTTGCGCACCGTCCCCTCCGACAGCCAGAGCGTCCGCGCGATGTCCGCCACCGTGGCGCCCCCCGTCGCGGCGGCCAGCACCTCCCGCTCGCGCGGCGTCAGCGGGTTCTCGCCCCCGCTCAGCGCCGTCAGCGCGAGGTCCGGGTCCACCACGCGCCCGCCGGAGACCACGCGGCGGATGGCCTTCGCCAGCTCGGCGGCGGGCGCGTCCTTGAGCAGGAATCCCACGGCGCCCCCATCCATCGCGCGCCGCAGGTAGCCCACGCGGCCGAACGTCGTCAGGATGACCACGCGGCAGGCGGGGAGCGACTCGCGGAGGGCGGCGGCGGCCGTGAGCCCGTCGCAGCCGGGCATCTCGATGTCCAGCAGCGCCACGTCCGGGGTGGCGGCCAGCGCCGCGTCCACCACCCGGTCCCCGCGCTCCACCTCGGCCACGACCTCGATGTCCGGCTCCAGCCGCAGCAGGGCCGCCAGGGCGCCGCGGACCATGGACTGGTCCTCCGCCAGCAGCACGCGGATCATGCCCGGGCCTGCGCGGCGGCCCCCGCGCCGGACGCCTGCATCACCAGGCGGAATCCGCCCTCCGGCCGCGGCCCGGCGTGCAGCGAGCCCCGGTGGGCGGCCGCGCGTTCGCCCAGCCCCGCGAGCCCGTGTCCGCCGGCGGCCGATGGGCCCTCCGCGCCGCACCCGTCGTCCACCACCTCCACCCGCGCGCCGCCGTCCTCCGCCGCGGCGATCCGGATGGTGCAGCAGCGGGCGCGGGCGTGGCGGATGACGTTCGTCACTCCCTCGCGCACGGTCCAGGCGAGCAGCGCGTCCAGCGCCGGCGGCAGGGGCCCGGCTTCGTCGTGCACCTCCACGGCGATCCCGGCGGCGGCCAGCAGCTCGCGCGCGGCGGCCAATTCCCCGCGCAGCGACGGCTGCCGGTAGCCCGCCACGGCCGCGCGCACCTGCCGCAGGGCGTCGCGGGCCGCCCGCTCCACGTCCGCGATCTCCGGCGCGGCGCGGTCCGGCGTGTCCATCACCAGGCGGCCGGCCAGCTCGCTCTTGAGGGCGATCATGGACAGGCTGTGGCCCAGCAGGTCGTGCAGGTCGCGGGCAAAGCGCAGCCGCTCCTCGTCCACGGCCGCGCGGGCCAGCTCCTCGCGCGCGGCGCGCAGCTGCACGACGGTGATGGAAAGCTGGCGGATGCAGATGGCGCCGGCGCCGAACGCGAGCTGCACCAGGAGCATGGGGTCCAGGTGCCCCGTCACCGCCCGGCCGATGCCGATCGCCAGGGCCACGAGGCCGATCTTGGCCATCACCGCGGCGCGAGAGGGCAGGGCCAGCCCCGCGGCCACCACCACGCCCAGCAGCAGCCACCACATCTCCTGCGGCGGCGTCAGCACGACGAGCGCGCAGACCGTCGCCGTCATCACCGCCAGCTGCAGGGTGCGCCGGTAGAGCAGCGCCGGGGGCGGGCCGCCGGGCGCCATGTCGGCCTCCGTGAGCGCGCCGCGGAGCGTCAGGCGCAGGTACATCCCGCCCAGCAGGAGAAAGCAGGCCGTCACGGCGGCCACCCGGGGCGCGGGCATCTCGTGCACGGGGATCCGGGACGCGGCGACACCCAGCACCCCCAGCCAGCCCAGGACGAAGACGGCCCACAACGGCGGCAGCGACATCCGCCCGGGCAGGGCGATGCCGCCGTCCGCGGGGGCGGCTCGCGGTGCGTCGGCGGTGGGGTGCGGCGCCGCGGGGGCGGGCAGGGTGGCGGTGGTCATTCTGCGGCCGGGGTCATGGCGATGCGGGGTGCAGCAGGGCGAACGGCCCCTCGTGCCGCCCGTTCCAGGCGGCACGAAGCTCGGTGGCGTAGCAGGCCAGCAGCGGCTCCGTCACCGGGGTGATGGGGCACGCGGGGTTGCCGCAGGTGATGCGGATGGCGTCCTCCATCCACGGATGGCGCTCCACGGCCGCGCGCCCGCCGCAAAAGGGGCAGGGGCGCAGCGTGTCTTCGTCCAGCACGGCGCCGGGTACGGCCGGCGCGCGGGGTTCATCCAGCATACGGCCTCACGTTCCGGATGGAGGGACGATGGGGTCCGGGTGCAGCAGCCGCAACGCCACGGCCACCAGGAGCAGTGCGTTCACGGGATGGAGGGCGCCGGGAATCCGCCGGATGTTGGCCGTGGCGCCCTGCACCAGCACCAGCACGAGCGCCGCGACGGCCAGCCATCGTCGCCAGGCCGCCACCCGCCCGAGGAGCGCCGTAATCACCAGGAGCAGGGTGAGTACGGTGGGGAGCGTCGCCGCGGACCGGTGCCACGTCCACGCGGCGGCGTTCATGAACAGGGCCCACCCCACCAGGAAGAACTGCATCACCAGGGACGCCGCGAACAGGAATGCGAGCCCCCGGAAGCACGCCCGGGCCACCCGGCGCACGGCCGGGTCTGTGGGGGTGGGGCGAACGTGCGCTGGGAGATGGGCGGTCGTATCGGTCATCTGCGTTCCTCGTCTTCTTCACCGGACCGGGCGGGCCGGAATGGTCCGCCGCGATGGAAGACGAAGATACCCGCGCCCATCGGGCGTCAGAAGTGAGATGGATCGCGACTTTTCCATGACATTCGTCACCCTTGCGGCGCTCCGTTCCGCCCCGCTGAAACGCACGACCCGCTTCGATGATGACGTTCGGGGGATGGGTGATGTGACCGGCGGCGTGCGCTCCGCATGGAGGCGGATACGCGCGAGCCCCCCGCGAGGATTCCCGCCGGGAGCTTCCCATCCAGGCGTCCAAGCGTCCAGGCGTTCCCAAACCGCGGCCATCCGCCACGTCAGCCGGGTTCCGGCGCGGGCACGCTCTCAACTGATCGCGATCGGGTGGATGATGTGCCAGGGCAGGCATCCACCTCCGCCGCCGCCATCATGCCTCTCCGAAAAAACGCGGATGCCGTCTCCCGCCGGCCGCAGGCTCACTACCAAGGATCTCTGGCATCCTGCTGCTCGCCGTCCGATCCGCGTCCGGTCATCACGATGGCAACCATCCTGTCTCGCGGCCTCTCCCCAACGCCATCCTCGCCGCGAGCGACGCGCCGCGACGGCCGGACGCGAATCGGCCAGGGCGTGCACGAGGCATCAGGCCCCGGATAGATCCGCCGCTCTCCGCCGCCGCCATCATGCCTCTCCGAAAAAACGCGGATGCCGTCTCCCGCCGGCCGCAGGCTCCCTACCAAGGATCTCTGGCATCCTGCTGCTCGCCGTCCGATCCGCGTCCGGCCATCACGATGGCAACCATCCTGTTTCGCGGCCTTTCCCACTGCCGTCCCTGCGGGAGCGATGCGCCGCGACGGCCGGACGCGAATCGGACGGGTCGTGCACGAGGCATCAGGCCCTTGGTACATCCGCCGCTGCCGGCGAGGGGACGGCATCCGCGTTTTGCAAAGCAGGGTGGTGACCGCACCGGCGGATGTTGGCCCTGGTACAGATCCACCTGATCGCGATCCGTAAAAGGCGGCCCTGGGTGGAAGGCGAGCTGTGCACGGCGGGTCCCTGCACTCCGGCCCGATTCTTCGGCCGGCGCCACTCCGTCACGGGACGGATCCAGACGGCGCCGGCCTCGGAATAACGGCACGGGCGAGCGAAAGAACGATCAGGCCGGGACGAGGGCCGGATCCCACGCGCCGGCCGCCGCCGCGTCGCGTGCGTACTCCGCGAAGTCGCGCGGCTCGCGGCCCAGCGCGCGGCGCACGCCGTCCGTCACCTGCGAGTTGCGGCCGTCCAGCACGGTGGTGAACAGCTCCATCACCAGGGCCGCCATCTCCGCGGGCACGGCCGCCTCCTCCATCCCCGCCGCGAACTCGTCGGGGGTGATCGTCACGAAGCGCATCGGTCGCCCCGTCGCGCGGGCGATCTCATCCACCGCCTCGGCGAACGTCAGCGCGCGGGGACCCGTGAGCTCGTACAGCTGGCCGGCGTGCCCGTCTTCCGTGAGCGCCGCGGCGGCCGCGTCCGCGACGTCGTCGGCGTCGATGAACGGCTCGCGCACGCCGCTGGCGGGGAGGGCCAGCTCGCCCGCGAGCAGCGGCTCCAGCATGAAGCTCTCGCTGAAGTTCTGCGCGAACCAGCTGGCGCGCAGGATCGTCCACGCAGCACCGGACGCGCGCACGGCCTCCTCCGCCCGCTCCGCGCCCTCCTCGCCGCGGCCGGAGAGCAGCACGAGCCGCCGGACCCCGCGCTCCACGGCCAGCGCCGCGAACGCCCCGACCGTCTCCGCCGCGCCCGGCACCGCCAGGTCCGGATAGAAGGCCACGTACACCGCATCCACCCCCTCCAGCGCAGGCCCCCACGTCGCCCGGTCCTCCCAGTCGAACGGCGGCGTCCCCGACCGCGAGCCGATCCGCACCGGCACCCCGCGCGCCGCCAGCCGCTCCGCCACCCGCCGCCCCGTCTTGCCCGTTCCGCCCGTGATGAGCGTCAGCCCGCGCGTGCTCGTCGTCGTCTCCATCGGCCCGTCTCCTGGAATATGAGAAATGCTCACGTTTGCGAAAACATGATAAGTCCTCATATTCATCCCGTCAAGAACGATCGCCGAAACGGGAGGACGACCATGCAGAGCAACGTGCCGGCTGTGCCCGCGCCCGGATCCACGGCCCCACGCCGCGTGCCCACGCAGGCCCGCAGCCGCGAGCGGGTGGAGCGGATGCTGGCCAGCGCCACGTCCATCATCGCGCAACAGGGGAGCGACGCCCTGCGGATGAGCGAGGTCGCGGAGCTGGCGGGCGTCTCCATCGGCTCGCTGTACCAGTTCTTCCCGGACAAGTCGTCCATCATCCGCACCCTGGCGGAGCGCTACAACGCGCAGGGCGTGGCGTGCGTGCAGGCGGAGCTGGCGCCCGTGACGAGCGAGGCGGAGCTGCGGGCGGCGCTGGACCGCGTGGTGGATGGATACTACGAGATGTTCCTGGCCGAGCCCGTGATGCGCGACCTGTGGTGGGCCACGCAGGCCGACAAGTCGCTGCAGGACGTGGATGCGGCGGACCTGGAGGCGCACACGACCCTCCTGCGCGACGTGCTCGTCCGCCTGCGCCCGGACCACGATCCCGCCGCGCTCGCCACCCTCGCCCTGCTGACGATGCAGCTGCTGGCGACGGCCGTCCGCCTGGCCATCTCCGTGGACCGCGACCAGGGAGACGCCATCGTCGCCACCTTCAAGCGCATGCTCCCCAGCGACTTGCCGGTCACGCTGGGGTGACGGCGGACGGCGGATCCGCGCGGAGAACGGCCGGCCCCGCAACGCTTTCGGGGCCGGCCGTGTCGTGCTGGCGGGCGATCCCGCATCGTTCTTGCAGCAATCAGGAGCCTGTACGAACCCTGTACGAAGAGACCCATCCTTTGAGACCGACGGACGGACCCATGCGCCGAACCTGCGTCGTACCTGTCGTATCCCTGTTCGCCTGCGCCCTGGCCGCCGCGTGCGCGCCGCGCCCGGACACCGCCGACACCGCGCCGGGCGCCCCGGCGGCCGCCCAGCCCGCGACGGCCGGCGGCGCCGCGCAGCCCTGCACGCCCCTGGAGACGCGCGACGCCAACGGTGCCGGCCAGCGCCCCGCGTCCCCCGGGCAGACCCGGGCGTGCGGCGTGCGCTCCGACCCCGCCTACGACGTGCAGGTGGTGGCGCGCGGGCTGGCCAAGCCGTGGGCCGTGGAGCCCCTGCCCGACGGATCGCTGCTGGTGACGGAGAAGGGCGGCTCCATGCGCATGGTCTCCGCCACGGGGCAGATCGGACAGCCCATCGCGGGCGTGCCGGCGGTGGACGCGCGCGGCCAGGGCGGCCTGCTGGACGTGGCGCTCAGCCCCAGCTTTGCCACGGACCGCACGGTCTTCTGGAGCTTCACGGAGCCCCGCGAGGGCGGCAACGGCACCAGTGTGGGGCGCGGCGTGCTTTCCGCGGACGGGCGGCGGCTGGACCAGGTGCGGGTGATCCTGCACACGCGGCCCACGTACAACAACAACATGCACTACGGCTCGCGGCTGGCGTTCGGGCCGGACGGCAACCTGTACGTGACCATGGGCGAGCGCTCGGCCACGGAGACGCGGCCGCAGGCGCAGGCGCTGGACAGCCACCTCGGCAAGATCCTGCGCATTGCGCCGGACGGCTCGGTGCCGCGGGACAATCCGTACGTGGGGCAGGCCGGCGCGCTGCCGGAGATCTGGTCCATCGGCCACCGCAACATCCAGGCGGCCGCGTTCGACCCGGAGGGCAACCTGTGGGAGATCGAGCACGGCACGCGGGGCGGCGACGAGCTGAACCGCGTGGAGAAGGGCAAGAACTACGGCTGGCCCATCGCCGCGTACGGCGTGGAGTACCGCGGCGGCGCCATCACCTCCGCGCTGGGCGAGGCGCAGACGCAGCGGCCCGGTACGGAGCAGCCCGTGTACTACTGGGATCCGGTGATCGCCCCGTCCGGCGCGCAGGTGTACACGGGAAGCGCGTTCCCGGCGTGGCGCGGCAGCGTGTTCATCGGCGGGCTGGCGTCCCAGCGGCTGGTGCGGCTGGTGGTGCAGAACGGGCGCGTGACAGGCGAGGAGCACCTGCTCACGGACCGCAACAAGCGCATCCGCGACGTGCGCCAGGGCCCCGACGGCGCCCTGTACCTCGTCACGGACGAGGACAACGCCGAGCTGTGGAAGATCGTCCCGCGCAGGTGATCCGCTCTCGTGGATGAGACGACGGCCGGTGCCGGGGATTCGTCCCCGGCACCGGCCGTTCGTCGTTCCTTACCTCGCCAGGATGATCCTTCCTCACCAGGACGATTCGGATTGGCGGCGCAGGAGGGAGCGAATGAATTCGCGGCTACAACGTCACGCTGTCCGCCTTCGCGGACACCAACGACATCCCCGCGTCTTTCCTCATCCAACCCCGCGATTGATTCCTGAGGGAGGCGCCGCTGGGACCCTGTCACCTCACGATCTCGTGGCGCCGACCGAAGGATCTACCGATCCCCAATCGGCGCAGCGGATCAATCCACCGATCCCGCTGCCGCCGCGTCCTTCGCTTCCCGCGCGCCGGGGATGAAGCCGAAGAAGACCTCGATGGAGGCGATCTGCCCGCCCTCGAAGCGCAGCAGCTCGGCGTTGCGGAAGGTGCCGCCCTGCTTGCCCTCCGTGCTGTAGACCACCACCACGTCGTCGCCCTGCGCGAACACCTGCATGTCCTCGGCGAAGCGGAACTCGCCGGCGTGGACGAAGCAGTGCGAAAAGTACGTCGCGCGGTCGATGTGGTCGTCCCACGGGCTCGTAAAGGTGAAGCCGGGGGCCAGCAGCGCCTCCAGGGCCTCGCGGTCCGCGGCCTGGTAGACGCGGTAGTAGCGGCGCGCGAGCTCCGCGATCGAAGTATCGGTCATCGGATCAATCGGATGGATAGTTTTCGATGGATGGTTTACGGGGCGGATGCGGGCGGATCCGCCGGGACGTGGCGGGCGAGGAAGTCCGCCACGAGCGCCCAGAACACCTTCTTTTCCCCCGCGCCGTGGTCCGCGTGGGGCACCACGGCCAGCTCGCCGCGGGGGAGCAGCCGGTACAGCCGCAGCGACTCATCCACCGACACGCCGTCGCGGTCGCCCACGATGACCAGCGAGGGGACGTCGATGCGGGCCAGCTGCGCGTCCGAGTAGTCGGGGACGCTGTACCAGAGCGCGGAGATCTCCGCGAGATACCGCCTGAAGTCCTCGTCCTCGCGCGCGTGCTCGTGCGACGTGCGCAGGGTCTCGTAGAAGCCGCCCATGGCGCGCTCCACCTGCGGCAGGTCCACGGCGCCGGGTGCGGGAAATCCCATCTCCCGCAGCGCCTGCAGGTAGCCCTCCACGGGCCGCGTCACCACGCCGCCGATGACCATCGCCGCGGGGAGCTCCGGGTGCCGCAGGCCGATCTCCAGCGCGACCTGCGCGCCGTCGCTGTAGCCCACGACGGTCGGCCGCTCCAGGCCCAGCGCGGCGCTGAACACCGCGACGTCGTCGGCCATCTGGTCGTAGCGCATGCGGCCGCCGGGGTTGTCCGTGCGCCCGTGCCCGCGCGAGTCGGGGATCAGCACGCGATGGCTCCGTGCCAAGTCCGCGACGACCGCCGGGCTCCACATGACCTCGCCCGTGGCCAAGCCGCCGTGCACCAGGATGAGCGGCGGCCCCTCGCCCGTCTCGCGGTAGAAGATCCGCAGCCCGTTCGCCTCCACGAACGCTTCCGAGATGGCCGTCCGCACGGATTCGCTCGTCGTCGTCATCGTGCCTCCCGCGGGACATAGGTCAGCACGACGACGCCGGAGGCGAAGGTGCGCGTGCCGGCAAGCTCCAGGTTCAGCCGGGGCTGGCCGGGGGTAAAGAGCGGGATGCCGGCGCCCAGCACCACGGGGTTGTACGCCAGGCGATATTCATCCACCAGCCCCGCACGGATGAGCGTGGCCGAGAAGTCCGCGCTGCCGTAGACGACGATCTCCCTCCCCGGCAGCGCCTTGAGCCGCGCCACCTCCTCCGCCGCGCCCGTGCGGACGATGCGGGCGCCGTTCCAGTCCACCCGCTCCAGCGTCGTGGAGAAGACGACCTTGTCGATGGCCGTGAGCATCCGCGCCAGCTCGCCGGGCTGCGACGGCCAGTAGTCCTGGAAGAGCAGGTACGTCTCGCGCCCGAAGAGCAGCGTGTCCGCCGCGCCGAGCGTCTCCAGGGAGTAGTCTTCCCACGCCTGGTCGTCCGCGCGGTGCCAGTCCAGCGCCTCGAGTCCCTCGCCCGGACCCTTGAAGTAGCCGTCGAGCGACACCATCTCCACCATCACCACCTTCCGCATCCCAACCCCTCTCCCGTTGGATATCGCCGCCGCGGCCCCTCCGCGGCGGATCCCCCAGTAGAGTCGAGCCGGGGCGCCGTGGCGTGACTGCCCGGTTTCCCCAGCCCGCTCATCGAACCGGACGTGCGGATTTCCCGCATCCGGCTCTCCGACTGGGTTCACTTCAAGGCATGCGAGGGCGC